>Ga0256842_1000006_pt1 | contig 204520 bp, 217 predicted proteins | sample 4559240metaG_FD_185973 | JGI IMG/M metagenome (GOLD analysis project Ga0256842, IMG submission 185973) | Hydrothermal vent microbial communities from Guaymas Basin, Mexico - 4559-240 | ecosystem: Environmental > Aquatic > Marine > Hydrothermal vents | place: Mexico: Guaymas Basin | collected... | reverse complement strand
CCGGGGGCTCCGGGGATGAGGCGCGCGCTGCTTCTCCTCACCGCGGCCCTCCTGGCGAGCCTGGGTGCCGCGGTAGCGCAGGAGTACCCGGTGGCGGGCGAAGTCACCGGACCGTTCAAGGTGAGAATCACGCGTGCCGAGCCGCTGGACGCCAGCGAGTACGCGGTGATCATCGGGGACAAGTACGTGACCCTGATCATGGTCGAGAAGGACGACCTGCAGCAGGGCTCGGGAGCGTTCAAGACTCAGCCGTTCCTGGTGCCGATTCCTAAGGAGCTCGTGAAGATCGAGGGGACCAGGGTCTCCTTCTCGGAGAAGGTCGTAGGCGACACGTTCCCGGGGTACTGTCTGAACCCGTCCGGTCGTCACCCGATCGGCGAGATGGTGGTCCCCAAGTGGTCGGAGATCGAGAACCGGTGCGTTAAAGTCAAGGTGGTCACCGGGCCCAACCAGGTCAAGACGGAGGAGCGCTACCTAACGCCGGAGTGGGTCAAGGCCGTGTGCAAGCGCGTTGAGGGCGTGGTCACGCCGAAGCGGTGGGAGCGGAGTGCTCAGACGATCGTGTGGGTTACGGAGGCCGTCGTGCCCCAGCAGCCCAGCCAGCGGGTCCGCGTCACCGTGGACGTCCAGGCCACGGTGAACGTGAACGCCAGCGACTTCTTCGAGCTGAACCGGTCGGAGTTCCAGGAGCTGGCTAAGGCGGGCGGCGAGGTGGCGCGAGAGATCCTGGAGTTCTTCTCGAAGCGGGAGAACCTGGAGGAGCTGGTCAACACGGCGCAGGCGGCGCTGGACTTCGTCAAGCGGCACCTGAGCGACCTGGTGACCGTGGCGCGGACGGCCAAGAGCCTCTTCGAGAAGATCCCAGTGTCGCCGGTGGTGGCGGCGCTGGCGGCGGTGCTGCCGGTCCTACGCCGGCGTCGCTAACGCCACGCCGCCGGTTTCCTTCCTCCATCGAAACGTTACGAACATCGTTACGATCCCCGGAGGGCGGCGCAAGAAGGGTCACGTGCGTCGCCGGTGGGCGGTCGGTGGGGGCTGTGACCCTGGACCGGTTGGTGGCGGTCAGGCTGTAAGGACCACCCTCGTCATCCCTGACGGTCGGTGCCGGGGGTGCTCTTCATCCCGCCTCCCGGACCACCTCCAGGACCTTCTCCTTCGTGAGCTTGTCGGGTTCCGAGCCGCCGCCCTGAGCCACGAGCTCGTCACCACCGCCGCCCCCGCGCACGATCTTGCCGATCTCCTGGATCAGCTCGACGGCCGGCGGGGCGTCTTCACCGCTGCCGACCACGACCTGGCATGAGTCCCCGGCGGTGATCTTGACCACCACGACGAGGTCCGAGTGCTCCTCGACCAGCTCCTTCACCGCGCTCGCGACCGGCTTGAGCTCCACCTCCTCCAGCTCCAGGTAGGCGACGCGGAGGTCGTCGACCGATTCGGCGCGCTCCGGGGCGGCCAGCAGCTCGGCCTCCACCAGCCGCTGCTCGAGCTCCTGGATCCGCTTCCGCTGCTCCTTCCACTCGTTGAAGAACCGTTCCACGGTCTTGGGCAGGCTCTCCGGATCGACCTTGAGCACGCCGCATGCCTCCTTCAGCGTGTCCTCAAGCTCCCAAACCCGCTCGAGCGCGGCCTCACCCGCGGCGAACCGGATCCGCTCGACGCCGTCCTGAATCCGCTCCCGACCCAGGATCTTGATCGGGCCAACCTCGCCGGTCCGGTCGCAGTGCGTGCCGGCGCAGGCCTGCACGTTCCAGTCCTCGATCTCGACGACCCGGATCTTCCGACCCGGTACCACGCCGCCCTGGTACAGCTCGAGGCCGTACCGGCGCTCGGCCTCGTTCCGGTCCATGAACGACTTCCGGACCGGCAGGTCGCGCATGACGATCTCGTTCGCCAGCCGCTCGATTTCCCGGAGTTCCTCCTCCGTCACGCGCCGGTGGTGGGTGATGTCCAGCCGGGCCTCGTCCGGGGCCTTGTGCACGCCCGCCTGCCAGACGTGGTCCCCCAGAACCCGGCGGGCGGCCTCCAGGATGATGTGCGTGGCCGTATGGTGCCGGGTGAGCCGCTCGCGCCGCTCGCGGTCGATCCTGGCCTCGACCTTCGTCCCCGGCTCGGGGACGTCGCCTTCTACCCTGTGGAAGACCACGCCTCGCACCTTCTGGACGTCGACGACCCTCGCCTCGCCGCCATCCCACCTGAGCTCGCCCCGGTCGGCCTCCTGGCCGCCGCCCTCCGGGTAGAAGTACGTCTCGTCGAGGACCACCCAGCTGCCGTCCTCGGTCTCCACCACGTCGACGACCTCGGCCTCGAACTCGTAGCGCCGCTCGTCCTCGTAGAACTTGAGCGGCGTCTCCGGGAGGTCCCGGTCGACGGCGGCCCGCTCGAGCTCGCGCAGGGTCTCGGGTTCCTCCTCTTCCACGCCCTCGTGCCGCTCAGCGACTCGGGAGTAGAAGTCGTCGGGGACCTCGACCTCGACCCCCTCTTCCTCCGCGATCTCCCGGACCATCTCCGGCGGCACGCCGTGCGAGTCGTACAGCTCCACCAGGTCCTCGAACGTGAGCTCCTTCTTTTCGCGGAGCCGCCGCCGGACCTCCTTCCGGCCGCGCTTCAGCGTGCGCTGGTACCGGTCGATCTCGCACTCGATTGCGTCTCGCACGTAGTCGGACCGCTCCTTCAGCTCCGGGTACTCCTCGGCGTGCTCCTCGAGCATCAGGTCTACGAGGTCCAGCAGGTACTCGTGCTCGGCGCCGAGCGTCTCCAGCAGGCGCAGGGCGCGCCTCAGGACCAGTCGGGCCAGGTAGCCCTCGCCGGCGTTGGACGGGACGACGCCGTCACCGAGCATGAAGGTCAGGCAGCGGGCGTGGTCCAGCAGGGCGTAAACGCTCTCCACGGGCTCGGCGATGCGCTTCAGCTCCCCCACGTCCAGGCCGAGCCGCTCCGCGGCACGCTCGCGCAGACGCTCCAGGTCGGACTCGCCCTCGAGGTCGAAGAGCCCGGCGATGCGGGCCAGCTCGCCGAGGACGCGCCGGGCCTCGCGGTCGGGCTTCACGCCCAGGTCGGAGGCTACGCGGTTCACCAGGTCGCCGAAGACGGCGTCGTAAGCCGTGGGCTCGCCCGTGGTGATCCAGGCGTAGCGCTCGATGCCGTAGCCCGTGTCCACGATCTTCTGGGCGAGCTCCCGGTACTCGCCGCCGACCTGCTCGTACTGCATGAAGACCAGGGTGGCGAGCTCGAGGCCGTCGACCACGACCTCGAAGCAGGGGCCGGCGTTGCCTCCGCCCTCCCACCAGGACTCCTTGAACGCGATCTTCTCCTCCGGGATGCCCAGCTCCTCCACGGTGAACTCGTAGCACAGCCGGACGGTCTCCTCCTTCCAGTACACGCGCCGCCGGTCGTGTGGGTGCTCGTTGAAGGCGTGGTGGCCGCCCATGTGGAAGAGCGTGAAGTGACGGCCCGTCCGGCCCACGTTGTCGATGTCGTTGAGCCGAATGCAGGGCTGGTTGATGACGAGGGGGTTGGCGGGCGGCGGCACCTCGCCGGAGGTCACCCAGGGCTGGAAGCAGGCGATGGAGGCGATGGTCAGGTGGATATCCTCGCGCCAGCGGGCCACGACGGGGTACCGGTCGATGACCTCGTGATCGTGCCGCTCGAAGAACTTGAGGAACCGCTCGCCCGCCTCGCGGACGTCCAGCTCTCGACTCGCTGGCGGGTCGCCGATGAAGGAGTACTCGACGCACGGGGCCTCGTTGCAGACCTCCACGTCGGGAGGGGCCCAGAAGTACTCACCGCACTTCGGGCACCTCTTCCGCTCGAACCCGATCTCCTCGAAGAACTCCAGCTCGAACTCGGACGGGTCGGCCCGCACGGGTTAGGACCCCCGGCGGATGCCGATCACGACCTCCCTGTCTTCGACCTCCCACTCGCGCTCGAGGTCGCACCCCTCCGGCGGCTCCTCGAGGTTGAGCTCCCGGGCGCGCACCTCCCGCGCGACCTCGTCCAGGTGCTCTCGCACGGCCTTCAGGATCTCCTCATCGCCCTCGACCCACACCTCGATCCGCTCCTCCAGGTCCAGATCCAGCTCCTTACGCATCTCCTGGATCCGCCGGATGACCTCCCGCGCCCACGCCTCCCGGCGCAGTTCCTCGTCCATCTCGGTGTACAGGTACACTCGGCCACCCTCGAACTCGGCGGACTCCCAGCCCTCGGGCAGCCGCTCCTCGATCTCCACGTGCTCCTCCGTGAGCACGACCTCCTCCCCGTCCACCTCCAGCCGGTACTCGCCCGACTCGCGGATCTCCCTCGCGACCTCCTCGCCGTGCTCCTCCACGTGCCGGATGACCCGCCCGGCGAGGTCCCGGAACTCGGGTCCGATCTTGTCCGGTCGGGGCCGCGCGACCGGGACCTTCTCCTCGAACTCCTCGCCCAGCTCGACCTCCTTGACGTTCACGATCCGGGCCAGGACGTCCTCGAGCCCCTCGAGCCGGTCCGGCTCCTCGACCTCCACGAACAGCCTCCGCAGCGGCCACCGGGTCTTGACGCCGGCCTTCTGCCGCAGGGAGAGCGCCGCCTCGGCGGCGTCGCGCACGGTCTTCATGGCCTCCTCCAGGTCCTCGTCGATCCACCTCTCCTCGGGCTCGGGCCAGTCGAGGAGCTGGACGCTCTCCGGATCGTCCTCGCCCCGGAGCAGGTCCCGGTAGATGTGCTCGGCCACGTGCGGGATGATCGGGTTCAGCAGCCTCACGAGGCGGTCGAACGCGTAGTACAGCACCGCGTACACGGCGAGCTTGCGCGGGTCGTCGCGCTCGAGCCACACCCGCTCCCGGACCAGCCGAATGTACCAGCGGCTCAGGTCCTCGGTCACGAACTCGTACAGGGCGCGCGCGGCCTCGTGCACGTGGTACCGCTCCATCGCGTCCGTGACCTCGCGGACGAGGGTGTTGATCCGGGACAGGAGCCACCGGTCCTCCGGCTGCAGGTGCTCCTCAAGCTCCTCCAGCGGGTGCTCCTCCGGGTCAAACTCGTCCAGCTCGGAGTACATCTTGGTGAACCGGTAGGCGTTCCAGAGCACGTTGAGGGCGCGGTGCGTGTCGCGCACGTCCTTCCAGCTGAAGTGCATGTCGCGCCACGGGGCGTTGGACCGCAGGACGTACCACCGGAGCGTGTCGGCGCCGTACTTATCCACGATGTCCATCGGGTCGACCACGTTGCCGAGCGACTTGCTCATCTTGCGGCCTTCCTCGTCCAGCGTGAACCCGTGCATCAGGACGGTCCGGTACGGGCACGTGCCGAACGTGATCACGCCGCAGCCGAGCTGCGAGTAGAACCAGCCGCGGGTCTGGTCGTGACCCTCGGTGATGAAGTCCGCCCCGGCCGCCTCCTCGTCCGGGTCGCAGGAGCCCTCCTTGAGGAACCACTCCTCGAACTCCTTCCTGCGCTTGGGATAGCCCAGGGAGGCCCAGGCGGCGACGCCGGAGTCGACCCACACGTCCAGCACGTCCGGCACGCGCCGCATCTCGCCGCCGCACTCCGGGCACTCGAGGATCACCTTATCGACCCAGGGCCGGTGCAGATCGGGCTCACCCTCGGGGAGCTTCTCGGCCTTCTCCTTCAGCTCGTCGAGCGAGCCGACGACCTCGATGTGCCCGCACTCCTCGCACTCCCAGACGGGCAGCGGGATGCCCCAGTACCGCTGCCGGGAGATGCACCAGTCGCGCGCGTTCTCGACCCAGTCCCTGAAGCGCGAGTGGCCCGCCCACTCGGGAATCCACTCGACCTTTTCGATCCAGTCGAGCATCTCGTCCTTGACCTCGGTCACCTTCAGGAACCACTGCTCGGTGGCCCGGTAAATGATGGGAGTCTTGCACCGCCAGCAGTGGCCGTACCGGTGCTTGACCGTGTCCTCGTGCGCGAGGAGACCCTTCTTTCGCAGGTCCTCGATGATCTCCTCGTTCGCGTCACGCACGTAGAGACCCTCGTACTTGCCCCCGTCCTCGGTGAACGTCCCGTCGTCGGCCACCGGGCAGTGCGCCGGCAGGCCGACCTCGCGGCCCAGCTCGAAGTCCTCCTCACCGTGACCGGGGGCGACGTGGACGCAGCCCGTACCCTCCTCCATCGTGACCCACTCGGCGGCGTAGACCCGGTGAACGCGGTCGTTCTCCTCGTGCAGCTCGCGCAGCTTGGGCACCTCGTCCCAGAGGGCGGGCCGGTAGCGCACGCCCTCGAGCTCCTCGCCCGAGAACTTGTCCACGATCTCGTACGAGTCCGCCACGGTGGAGAGCACGACTTTGAGCTTGTCCGCGACGATCAGGTGCCACTCCTCGCCGTTCACCTCGGCGCGCGCGAGCACGTACTCCTCCTCGGGGTGCACGGCGACGGCCAGGTTGGCCGGCAGGGTCCAGGGCGTGGTCGTCCAGATCAACAGGGCGGCGTTGTCGGGCAGATCCGCCTCGGCCTCCGAGTCGTCCTCGACGGGGAACAGGACGAAGATGGACGGATCCTCGATCTCCTTGTACTCGACCTCGTGGTCGGCGAGGGCGGTCTCGCACCGCGGGCACCAGTTCACGATGCGCACGTCTCGGGTTAGGAGACCGCGCTCGTGGGCGCGCTTGAGCGTGTACCACGCGCCCTCGATGTACTCGTTGTCAAGGGTCATGTACGGGTTGTCCCAGTCCATCAGGACGCCGAGGCGCTTGAACTGCTCCGTCATGATCTCGACGTGCTTGAGGGCGAACTCCTTGCACTTCTCGACGAACCTGTCGACGCCGATCTTCTCCTCGATGTCCTTCTTGCACTCGATCTCGTCCGAGAGAACCTCCTGCTCCACCTTCACCTCGATCGGGAGGCCGTGACAGTCCCAGCCGGGCTGCAGGCGGACCCGGTAGCCGCGCATGAGCTTGTACCGGTTGACGGCGTCCTTGATGACCTTGTTCCAGGCGGTGCCCAGGTGGATCGAGCCGCTGGCGTACGGGGGGCCGTCTAGGAAGTAAAAGACCGGCCCGTCACGGTTCTTCTCACGGACCTTCTCCAGCAGGTTCTCCTCCTCCCAACGCTCCTGGATCTCGCGCTCCAGCTCCGGGCCGGGCTCCAACCTGGGACCCCCGAGGGGGCGGATCCTTGAACCTCGGAGGCGAGCTGTTGGACCTCATGCGGCGCGCCAACGAGGTGGCTCGAAAAAGGTTCGGTAGCGTGGTCTCCTACTCGAAGAACGTATTCGTGCCGCTGACGAGGCTCTGCAGGAACCGGTGCCGGTACTGCACGTTCCGCCGGGAGCCGGACGAGGTGGACTCCCCCTACCTCCCTCCGGAGGAGGTTTTCAAGATAGTGGAGGCGGGCCGGCGCGCCGGCTGCAAGGAGGTGCTGTTCACGTTCGGGGAGCGGCCCGAGGAGCGGTACGACGAGGCGCTGGAGTGGCTGGAGGAGCACGGGTACTCGAGCACGATCGAGTACCTGGTCGACCTGTGTCGGCGGTGCGTGGAGGAGTACGGGATGCTCCCGCACAGCAACCCCGGGGTGGTCACCAAGTCGGAGATGCGGAAGCTGCGCCGGTGGAACGCGAGCTTGGGTCTGATGATGGAGATCCTCTCGGACCGGCTGTGCGAGGAGGGTGGGCCGCACGAGCACTCACCGGGCAAGCGGCCGGAGGAGCGGCTGAAGGTGCTCAAGTACGCGGGGCAGCTGAAGGTCCCCTTCACGACGGGCATCCTGATCGGGATCGGGGAGACGTGGAGGGAGCGCGTGGAGACGCTGGAGAAGATCCGGGAGCTGCACGAGCGGTACGGTCACGTGCAGGAGGTGATCGTCCAGAACTTCCGGGCCAAGCCGGGGATTCCGATGGAGGACCACCCGGAGCCGACGCCGGCGGACCTGCTCAGGACGGTGGCGAAGGCCCGGCTCATGCTCCCGGACGTGCCGATTCAGGTCCCGCCTAACCTGAACCGGGAGACCGGGCAGCTGGCGCTGCTGGCGGGTGCCAACGACTGGGGCGGCGTCTCCCCGGTCACGAAGGACTACGTGAACCCGGAGGCGCCGTGGCCGGAGATTGAAGAGCTGAAAAGACTCACCGAAGAGGTGGGACTACGGCTCCGGGAGCGGCTGCCCATATACCCGGAGTACGTCCGCCGGGGCTGGTACCATGCGAACCTCGCCGACGTCATCGAAGAGCTCGCGGACGAGGAGGGATTCGCGGCGGGATGACGACGACGTGAGCGTGGACGAGCTGGTCAACATGGCCGTTTCCGGTGGGATCGACGAGGGGACCGCGCTGAAGGCGCTGGAGGGTAAGATCAACCCGTACAAGGTGCTGGAGGCGGCGCACGAGGCCCGGCTGAAGCTGGTCGGCGAGCAGGTCACGTTCGTCGTCAACCGGAACATCAACTTCACCAACGTGTGCATCAACCGGTGCAAGTTCTGCGCCTTCCGCCGGGACCCGGACGACCCGGACGCCTACATGATGTCGCCCGAGGAGGTCGGCGAGAAGGCGGCCGAGGCCCGGGACAAGGGGGCGACGGAGGTCTGCGTGCAGGGCGCGCTGCACCCGGACGCCACGTTCGAGTACTACCTGGAGATCCTGGAGGAGATCAAGTCGCAGGCTCCGGACATCCACATCCACGGTTACTCTCCCATGGAGGTCAAGTACTGCTGCGAGCTGGCGGGTGAGGAGCTCGAGGAGGTGCTGCGGGAGCTGAAGCAGGCCGGGCTGGACTCAATGCCGGGGACGGCGGCCGAGATCTTCTCGCCCCGGGTCCGCAAGCGGATCTGCCCGGACAAGATCGACGCGGACGAGTGGGAGCGGATCATCCGGACGGCCCACGAGATGGGCATCCCGACCACGTGCACGATGATGTACGGTCACGTGGACTCACCCCACGACTGGATCGACCATATGAAGCGTCTTCGGCGGATTCAGGAGGACACGGGTGGTTTCACGGAGTTCGTACCGTTATCATTCGTCCACGCGAACTCGCCGCTGTACAAGGAGGGTGACGTTCGACCGGGCGTTTCCGGGATGACGGACCTGCTGGTTCACGCCGTTGCCCGCCTGTACTTCGGACCCGTCATTCCGAACATACAGGCCTCGTGGGTCAAGCTCGGGGTTAAGCTCGCTCAGGCCGCCCTGCACGCGGGCGCCAACGACCTGGGCGGGACGTTAATGGAAGAGAATATATCCAGAGAGGCTGGAGCAACCGAGGGGGAACGGTTGGAACCCGAAGAAATGGTAGAAATAATCCGGGAGGCCGGCTTCACCCCGGTGCAGCGCACGACCCTCTACGAGCCGGTGAAGATGTATTAGGAGGGACTGCACGATATGGCTAGGGTTGCTGAGTTCATACGCGTGCTGAACCGTATTCTGGATTCGAGAGTGGGTAAGAAACTGATGAAAGTGGCCACCAAGGAGTGTGAATCGTGTGGAGATGTAAGGGTGAAAGTCGCGTTAGACGTGGCCTACGGAGGACGTGAGGATGCGTGCTGGAAGTGCAAGGTTGCGGCCAAGACCGTGAGGAAGTTCGTGGAGAAGGCGGCGGGAGCGGTCGGGGTGGAGGAGGAGACCCTCCGAGAGATAATGTCGATGGACGCCTACCGGAGGGGCGTCGCGGTCACCTTACTCGGAATCTACCGATACGGGGTTCGGAAGCCCTTCGTCCCGGCCGCCCCGTACCTCGTGGTGTGGGACGTGACGGGGCTGTGCAACCTGCGGTGCGAGCACTGCTACTCGGAGGCGGGCAAGCCCGCGCCGGGCGAGCTGGACACCGAGCGGGCGCTGGAGGTCATCGAGCGGCTCTCGGAGTGGAACGTCCCCGGGCTGGCGTTCTCCGGCGGTGAGCCCCTGATGCGGGACGACTTCTTCGAGCTGGCCGAGGCCTCCGCGAGCGAGGGAATGTTCACGGCGCTCGCCACGAACGGCACCCTGATCGATCGGGACACGGCGGAGCGGCTGGAGGCCGCCGGCGTGGAGTACGTTGAGATCAGCTTGGACGGGGCACGCCCCGAGACGCACGACAAGTTCCGCGGGGTCAAGGGCGCCTGGGAGCGGGCGGTGGAGGGCGTCCGCCACTGCGCCGAGACGGACATGATGACGGTGATCGCGTTCACCGTGCACCGGAACAACGTGGACGAGCTCCCGCAGATGCTGGACCTCGCCGAGGAGCTCGGGGCCGACGGGGTCGCCGTGTTCAACTTCATACCCACGGGGCAGGGCCGGTTCCGTCCGGAGCTGGACCTGCCGCCGGAGGTCCGCGAGGAGGTGCTCAAGACGCTCGTTCGAGAGGCTTTGGACCGGGACTTGATGGTCTACTCCACCGCACCACAGATGGCCCGAGTGAGCCTCCAAATGTCCGAGTCCGGGGAGGGGGGCGTGCTTTACGGCACCCACTTCGCGTACTCCGGGGAGGGTCGGTGGGTCGAGCCCCTGGTGGAGTTCCTGGGTGGGTGCGGCGCCGGCCGATTCCTGCTGGCTATCCGACCGAACGGCGACGTCCAGCCGTGCGTGTTCCTTCCGATTAAAATCGGGAACATCCTGGAGGACGACCCGGAGGAGCTCTGGGACCACGAGGTGCTTTGGGCGTGTCGGGACCGCGACGAGTTGGAAGGTCCGTGCGGCGAGTGCGAGTTCCGGTACGTGTGCGGCGGGTGCAGAGCGCGCGCCTACGCGATCGAGGGCGGTGTGCGCGGCCCGGACCCCGGGTGCGTCATGGCCGCTGGGGGCACCGGCGAGTGAAAGTGCTGCTGGTCCAGCCGCCGTTTGAGGACAACATCGCCCGGGTGCTCGGGGTCTCCTCGTTCCCGCTCGGGCTGGTGCACCTGGCCGCCAAGCTCGAGGAGGAAGGGTTCCACGTGGACATCCTGGACTGCCCCGCCGAGGGCGTCGGCATGGAGGACTTACCCGGAGTGCTGAAGAAGTACGACGCGATCGGCGTCACGGCCACCACCCCGGTGGCCCCGTCGGCCTACCGGGTCGCCAGGATGGCGAAGGAGCTGGGCAAGTTCGTGTTCCTGGGGGGCCCGCACCCCACCTTCATGGACCGAGAAGCCCTGAGAGAGGGCCGGGCCGACGTGATCATCCGCGGTGAGGGGGAGACGCCGACTACCCGGGTACTGGAAGAGGTGGACGGGTGGGATGAGCCCGACTTCTCAGATATCGATGGAATCACGTACCGGGACGGCTCCCGGATCGTGCGAAACCCGGACCGGAAGGAGCCGGAGGACCTGGATCGGCTGCCGATCCCGGCGTACGACAAGGTCGACCTGGACAACTACGCGGCGGACGGGGTCAGGTTCGCCCCGGTGATCACGAGCCGCGGATGCCCGTTCCGATGCATCTTCTGCGCCTCCTCTCGACTGTTCCCTAGATGGAGGGGGAAGAGCCCGGAGCTCGTGGTGGAGGAGCTGCGGTACCTGGTGGAGGAGCTCAAAGTGGATCGAATCGAGTTCGTGGACGACGTGTTCACCGTGCACAAGCGCCGGTTGAGAGAGATCTGTGAAAAGATGCGGGAGGAGGGAATCGACGTCCCGTGGGATTGCGGAGCGAGGGCGGATTTACTCACGCCCGAGGTCGCCAAAATTCTGCGTGACCATGGGTGCACCACGGTTTACGTGGGGGCCGAGTCGGCTAGTAATGAGACGCTGAAAAGGATCAACAAGGGGATTACGGTACGAGACATTATTGGGTGCCGGAAGGTGGCAAAACGGCACGGCTTAAGGATACTGCTGTCGTTCATATTGGGGTTTCCATGGGAGGATCGGGAGGACGTCTTGAGGACGATCAAGTTCGCCCGCCGGATCAGACCAGATTACGTGCAGTTCACAGTGTGCACCCCATATCCGGGCACGCCTCTGTACGACATGGCCGAGGAGAAGGGGCTAATTGAGGTGCGCGACTGGTCGAGGTACACAACGCTGGATCCGGTGATGAGGACCGAACATTTGAGTCGGAAGGAGCTGAGCCGGCTGCTGCAGTGGGCGTACATCTCGTACTACCTTAACCCTAGGTACTTGCTGAGCGCCCTGCGCGAGGGCAACCTGTTCCTGTTCAAAAGGATAATCGCGTCCGGGGCCCGGGCGGTGATAGCGTACCTGCGGCAGCGCCTGTGAGGCGGGGGTCAGCTCCCCGAAAACTCATCACAGGTCAGGAGCGGTCCGCGGTCATCACCGCTAGGGCACGACAACGGCGATGACTCGGGTGAGACTGCGGTGAACGCGGTCCCGGGTCTCGCCCTCCACCCTTCTCACGCTCCCTTTAACTTCTTCCCAGGCGTCCACGGGCGCGGTCAGCGAGACCTTACCCTCGACGACCTCGGACAGCGCGTCCAGGGTGTTCAGCAGCAGCCGCTCGACCGGGCCCCCCTCAATGTAGGAGGACCTACCGTACGGTGGGTCCACGGCGGCCGCCTGCACAGGTTCATCCAGAATCTCGTCCACTTCCTCCGCCCGGCCCGCGTGCAGCTCGTACTCCTTGATCCCGTAGTGCCGCAGGTTACGCTCCGCCCGCTCCACGAGCTCCTCCCGGACCTCGACTCCGACGGGTACGCACCCGATCAGCCCCGCCTCGATGAGGATCCCACCCACGTTGCACATCGGGTCCAGCAGGCGCTCCCCGCGCCGTGCCTCGGCCAGGTTGACCAGGGCTCGGGCCAGGAAGGGCTCCGTGGAGTCGGGCATGAACTCGGGGCGCTTGTGCGGCTTACGGTCGGACAGCTTCTCGCGCTCCGCGAGGAGTCGGGCCCGCCTGCGCTCGCCCCCGATCTCGAGCCTGGCGTTCCCTTCACCGAGCCGGTAAACCGCGTGCGTCCGGGCGAGCCGCCGAACGACCCGCTCCGCCTCATCGTCGGTGAGTCCCTCGACCACCGCGACCCGGTCGTGGACCTCGACCTCCCTCTCGCCCACCTCCGCCCGGAGCGCGCCCTTTAATTCCATCAGCGCCAGCTCGACGTTATCGCCGGCGAGAAGGAACGCGTGCAAGGGGGTTCCCCCGTGGGTAAGTACTTCGGCACCTCGGGCATCCGGGGCAAGGTAGGTGAGTTTCTGACGCCGGAGCTCGCGCTCCGAGCGGGTCGAGCGCTGGGTGAGTACCTGGGCGGTGGGAGGGTAGCCGTGGGCCGCGATACGCGGGTCCACGGGGACGCCATCGCCTCGGCGGTGATCGCGGGCCTGCTCTCGCAGGGGTGTGAGGTCGTCGACGTGGGCGTGGTCTGCACGCCCACCCTGGGCTGCTACGTGTCCGAGGAGGGCCTCGACGCGGGCGTGATGGTGACGGCGTCGCACAACCCGCCGGAGTACAACGGGATCAAGTTCTGGAACTCGGACGGCATGGCGTTCACGCCGGATCAGGAGCGGGAGATCGAGGAGATCATGGACGGGGAGCCGGAGTACCCGGACTGGCGCGAGTTTAAGGGGGTCACGCGGGAGGAGGGCGCGCCGGAGGTGCACGTGGAGAGGATCCTGAGGGAGGTGGAGGCGGACGGCGAGGGCCTGCGCGTCGTGGTGGACTGTGCGAACGGTCCCTCGTCCCTGGTCACCCCGACCGTGCTTCGGGAGATGGGCTGCGAGGTGATCACGATCAACGCGCACCTGGACGGTCACTTCCCGGGCCGACACCCGGAGCCCCGGCCGGAGCACTTGAGGGAGCTCATGCGAACGGTGAGGTCGGTCGACGCGGACCTCGGCATCGCGCACGACGGGGACGCGGATCGGGTCGTGTTCGTGACGGAAGAGGGCGAGTTCGCCGGGTACGACGAGGTGCTGGCGCTCGTGTGCCGGCGGATCCTGGAGGAGAAGGGCGCGGGCAAGGTGGCGGTCAACGTGGATGCCTCGATGGTCGTGGACGAGGTCGTGCGGGAGCTGGGCGGTGAGGTGGTCCGAACCAAGGTGGGCGACGTGTACGTGGCGGAGGCGATCAAGCGGGAGGGTTGCGTTTTCGGCGGCGAGCCCAACGGGACGTGGATCCACCCGGACGCGCACATGTGCCCGGACGGTCCGCTCTCCGCGGCCTGGATGGTGAGTCTACTCGCGGAGGAGGGGAGGCCACTGTCGGAGCTGCTGGAGGAGGTGCCGAGGTACCCAACGCTGCGCGAGAACGTGGAGTGCCCGGACGAGCTGAAGCCGAAGGTGATGGAGTGCGTGGAGCGCCGAGTCCGGGAGAACTACGACGAGATCGACACCGTGGACGGCGTCCGGGTCGAGCTGGAGGACGGTTGGGCCCTGATCCGGCCCTCGGGCACGGAGCCCGTGGTAAGGGTCACGGTCGAGGCGGAGTCGGAGGAGCGGGCGAGGGAGCTGCGGGATGAGTTCGTGAGCCTGGTGGAGGAGTGCCTGCGCGGGGTGAGAGGATGATCGGCATCGTGCTCGCGGCCGGTGAGGGCACGAGGATGAGGCCGCTGACGCGGACGCGCCCCAAGGTCCTGCTACCGGTGGCGGACCGGCGGCTCATCGACTTCTCGATCGAGGCGCTGGTCCGGGCGGGCGTAGAGCGGCTGGTCGTGGTGACGGAGTACAAGGCGGGGGCGGTGGAGGAGTACGTTGAGGACCGGTGGGGCGGGGAGGTCGAGCTCTCGTTCGTCCGGCAGGGTAAGCCGCTCGGCACCGCGCACGCCGTGTACGTGGCGTGGCGCGAGATCGAGCCGGACGAGCCCGTGGTCGTGGCCAACGGTGACCTGGTCTTCGACCCGAAGCTCGTGGAGCGGACGGTGAAGGAGCACGAAGGAGTCGCCTCGATGGCGCTGGTTGAGGTCGACGACCCCTCGGAGTTCGGCGTGGTGGAGCTGGAGGATGGCTACGTCCGGAGCCTGGTGGAGAAGCCGGACCCGGAGGAGGCCCCCTCGAACCTCGCGAACGCGGGAGTCTACGTGCTGGAGCCCGAGTTCGAGCGCTACCTGGAGGACGTGAAGCTGTCCCCGCGCGGGGAGTTCGAGATCACGGACGCGCTGCTGACGGCGGCGCGCGAGGAGGAGGTCAAGGGCGTTCCGCAGGACGTGTACTGGTCGGACGTGGGCCGACCGTGGGACCTACTGGACGCGAACGAGTGGGCGCTCAGGAACGTCATGGACCGCCCTGAGGTTGAAGGGATCGTGGAGGAGGGCGTCGAGCTCCGGGGCCCGGTGTGGGTGGCGGAGGGCGCCGTACTCAAGCCGGGCACGGTTGTGGAGGGTCCCGCGTACATCGGACCCGGGTGCGAGCTGGGTCCCAACTGCTACATCCGACCCGCCACGACGCTCGTAGGGAACGTCCGCGTGGGGCAAGCCGTGGAGATCAAGAACTCAATCATCATGGAGGACACGAACGTGAGCCACCTGTCCTACGTCGGGGACAGCGTCATCGGGGCCGAGTGCAACCTCGGCGCGGGGACCGTGATCGCCAACCTCCGGCACGACGAGCGCAACGTGAAGGTGGTCGTGAAGGGCGAGCTGGAGGATACCGGACGGCGGAAGTTCGGCGCGGTGATCGGGGACGGCGTGAAGACGGGTGTTAACACCTCGATCCTGCCGGGTCGGAAGCTCGGTCCCTACTCGGCCACGGCCCCGTCCACGGTCGTGCGCAAGAACGTCCCGGAGGGCAAAATGCTGATCGAGGACGGGGTGCTCGTGGACTGGGACGGACGCGGATGACGACGTCCCGCGCTGCTGAGCGGTGATGACGATTGGACCGCGGACGCGGTTCAGCTCATCACCCACCGCAGCAGGCGCTTACCCCACACGGTAAGGGACCCTCGAAGCTCCTCACCGCGCTCCACGGACGCCGCCGCCACCGCTCTCAGTCCCTCCACCATCCTCTGCCAGACGTGGGTCAGCGCCGCGGCCAGCGCGCTCACGCGGGCCCTGTACTCTGGGTCCACCTCCAGCATCGCTCGGTGGAACTCCACGATAGCCCGAAGGATCAAAACGACGCCGGACAGGGCCATGACCGCCAGGAACCACAGCCGGTTGACGTAGAAGAGTGGTACCAGGACCGAGGCCGCCAGGATTGGCGTCAGGTACGACAGCCGCGCGACGTTCAGCACCAGGAGCAGCAACAGCCCGGCCCCCCGCACCAGCGCCGCCGGGGACACGGACCGGTAGACGGACACCCCCAGCACCGCTGATAGGGCCAGGAAGGCGGCTAGGGTCGTGAAGGGGCCCAGCACCGCGATCGAGAGGGCCAGTGTCCCGAGGATCCAGGCCGCTCCCATCCCTATCGCAAACGAGTTCCAAATGTGTTTCAGCATCTCCGACGACACTCCCCGACGGGGTGCGTTGATCGGTGGAGCCTGCCTAGGGGTGCTGACGGGTATAATCTCCGGGTACGTCCCGGGCCTCCACCCGAACACATTTTTCTCAGAGTTCGATCCCGGCCCGCTGCGGCGGGACGACCTGTTATCGTTCGCCGTGGTGTCCTCCGCGATCAACACTCCGGTATCCAAGCTTGAAAGTATGTTTCTGGGAGTACCGGACGACCAGACGACGACGGTCGTCCTGATCCCGTTCCAGCGGTACACACTCGCCGGGCGGGCGGAGGAGGCCGCCAGGCTCTCCGCCCTCGGCACCCTAGCGGCGGCCTTAATCACCGCCCCGCTCCTACCGATTCTCTCCGGGGTTATCGCGACGGCTTACGACGCCCTCCGGCCGATCGTCCCGATCCTGATCCTGGCGGTGATCGGGCTCCAGATCCTAGACAACGGCCTCGACGGCTTCCTGATCGCGGGGGCCAGCGCGGGCGCGGGCTGTCTGGCCCTGCTGGGCGCCGGCGTCAGCGTCCCGGGACCGATCGAGTCGATGCTGACGGGGTTCTACGCGGTGGGACCGGGCGTGTCTTGCGCCCTCAACCGGCCGGAGGTGCCGAGGCAGGCGAGGGCGAGAGCCAGCGTCCCGGGCGCCAAGCTGGTGAGATGCGGACTGCTGGGGACGTTCACCGGGGTGGTCCTGGGGCTCCTGCTCGGCTTGGGTCCGGCCAACGTCATCTCGCTTTTGCGGCGGCTCGGGGTGAGGGGCGAGGACGAGTACATCATGGTTGTCTCCGGGGTCGACGCCTCAGATAATCTCTCGTCCATTCTCGCCCTCCACGCCCTTGGCAACCCGAGGAGCGGTGCCTCGGTGTTCCTGCAGGAGCACGTAGGGGAGCTGACGTTGGGGGAGGCGCTGACCGCGGCCGGCCTTTACGCGGCCTCCCTCCCGCTCGGGACGTGGCTCCTGGTGTACTCGTCCCGGGTCTTTGGGAGTGTGCTGACGGGCGTCCGCGCCCAGGTGGCGACCGCGATCGTCACCGCGGCGCTCCTGGCGCTGGCGGCTCACCGGGGCCCGGGCGCGCTGGGGCTCTGCCTGCTCTGCTCGGGAATAGGGATTTACGCGCTGAGGAGGGGCGTCGATCCGTCGGTGTGCAGCGCGGCGCTCGCCGTACCAACGGCGCTGAAGCTCGCGGGGGTTGCGGGTTGAGCGAGGTCCCAGAGGTGGACCTGGAGCGGCTGCTGGAGCACATCGAGGAGACGAACTTCTGTCGGCGGCTGTTTCGCGAGGTGCCCGAGGAGTGGAACGTGATCCTCGGGCCGCTCCAGGGAGACGACGCGACGGTCATAGAGGTGGACGGCGAGCGTCTGGTTATCAATATGGAGGGGCCGTACCCGGCGAAGATCGGGCGCAAGACGGCGATCATCCACTCGGCCGCGGACGTGGTGGTGACGGGCGGCGAGCCGCTGGTGGCTTTCGACTCCGTGCAGGCGGAGGACGAGGAGCAGGCGGAGGAGATTCTGGAGGACCTGCGCAAGCAGGCGGAAGGGCTGGGGATTCAGATCCTGGGCGGGAACACGCAGTCGCACCCGGAGCTGGTTCCGTGCGTGTCCGTGGCGGTGGTTGGTCGACTGATCTCCAAGGAGCCGATCCCGGACGGAACGGCGCGGCCCGGGGACAAGCTGGTCTTCCTGGGTGAACCGGTGCGAGGCGAGGTGGGCGAGCGGGTTCGGCGGGCGAAGGTGAAGTTCAACGCCTTCCTTCGGTTCATCCGGGAGGGCATCGACATCAGCGCGGCGAAGGACGCGAGCCGGGGCGGGATATTAGGTAACCTGCTGGAGATGCTGGGCAAGGCCCGGAAGGGCGCCGTGCTGCGCTCCATGCCGTACTCGACGTGGACCGGCTACCTCGGAATTTTCATGGTGTGCATTCACCCGGACGACGTGGAGCGAGCGGCCGAGATCGCCTTCGAGGAGAACTGCCCGTTCACCGTGGCGGGTGAGATCATCGAGGAGCCCTGCGTGCGGTTCGGTGATCGGGAGATCGTCTCCCGGGACGAGATGATCGAGGTCTTCAAGCGGCTGCCCTACAAGCCGCCGGGGTAGGCCGAGGTGCTCGCGGCCCTCCGAGTCGCCTACGACGGGACGAATTACCACGGGTTTCAGTATCAGCCCGACGTGCCCACGGTGGAAGGGGAGCTGAGGCGGGCGCTGTCGGACCTGAAGCTCGAGCTGGTCGGGTACGCCTCGAGGACGGACGCCGGAGCTCACGCGCGTTACCAGGTCGTGACGGTGAGGGGCGAGATCGAGAGGGCGGTGCCCGGCGCCCTCAACGCCCGGCTACCGGAGGACATCCGGGTGGTGGCGACCGCGCGCGTGCCCTCGGGCTTCGACCCCCGGCGGGACGCCGTGGCTAAGGAGTACCGGTACTTCCTGGGCCCGCTGGACCGCCCGGAGGAGGCCCGGGAGGCCGCGGAGAGGCTGGTCGGTGAGCACGACTTCTCGGCCTTCAGGCGGGAGGACGGCCGGGACCCGCGCGTGCGCGTTGAGGAGTGCGAGGTCGTGGAGTGGGTTCCCGGTCGCTACGTTCTACGCGTCCGGGCCGAGCGGTTCCTGTGGGAGATGGTCCGGAGGATGGCGGGGTTCGTGTGGGAGGTGGGGCGGGGGGACCGGGAGCCGGAGGATGCGGACCGCCTGCTCTCCGGCGACTACCGGCCGGACGAGAAGCCCAGGTGCATGCCCGCGGGCGGGCTGGTGCTCTGGAAGGTGGAGTACCGGAACGTCAACTTGGACCGTCTGGATGAGGAGGAGGACTGGTTCTCAAGCGAAGATGTAATACTGCACGGAGGCAAGTTGTTACTGAGGACGGGTGGGGAGGGCTAACCGTGCTAAGAGTAATAGTCTGCCCGCCGTGTTACGACCCCGAGGGCGCGCTGCCCGAGAACTGTGAGCTCCTCGACGTGTCGGACGCGACCTCCCTGTCGGGGATCACCGCCGGGATCGAGCCCGATGTAGAGCGGCTGGTGGTGGCTCACATCGACGTGCCCGCCGCCCACGAGTGGCTGGGCTGCGCGGATGGGGATCCTCTGCGCACCCTGCGATCGAAGGTTTACAACGTGGTCTCTACGATCGCGGATCGAGCCCAGGAGGCGACCCTCCTGGTGTACTCCCAGGTGTTCCTGGACTTCCTCCCGGCCAGCCTGCGCCGCGAAGTGGAGGTCGAGTTTGTAAGGTCGGGAGAGGACGGCGACGAGCTGACGTCCTGGCCGCCTCACGGGAAGTGTCCGGCCGCGGAGGGTGTGAGGGCGGACGCGATGGAGGAGAACGTCCGCTCGTTCGTGGGGCAGGTTAAGTCCAGGATCCTGGCCAAGATCGCGGAGTGGGACGTGAGGAAGGTACGCTCCGACTACCTCTCAGCCACGGAGATCCTCCGAGACCTGTGCCCCGACCTGCGCCGGTTCAGCCTGGGGACGAGGATACTCGACGCGCTGGAAGCGGCCGGCGTGCTGACCTCCCGGAACACGGGCTATCGGATGTTCAGCTGGAGCCCCGCGGTGGTGCTGGGTAGGACCTCGGAGATCGTGACGGGTCTCGTGGAGCGGGTCGTGGAGGTGGAGGGGGCCGTGCTCGATGATGTACGTCCCCAAGAACGTGCAGGAGCCTCCGGTGCGGTGCAGGGGGTTGGAAATAGGAGGTGATGACCCGCTCCCACGACGATTACGTCAAGCTGGGCCGGGTGGCGGGGCTGGAGAAGTTCGGAACGATGTGTTTAGTCTCCGTAGAGTCTAAGGCCGGGTATTACGTGGTACCCGTGCGCGCAGAGGAGGGTGCGCTGGTCGAGCCGGTGCGCGTGCGGAAGGTGGGCCGCGGGATCGTGGTCCCGTCGGTGGTCCCGCACCGACGGGTCGGAGAGGTCTACCTGGACGTCCGGCGGGTTCGCGGGAGATACGTCCTGGCGTTCTTCGGCCGGAACTTCGAGGTCAGGACGTACGAGAGCCTGATCGTGACCGGGGAGCGGGACGGTGTTTGGATCCGGTGGGACCGGATCGCCTTCAACATGCAGTCCGGGTACCTGGAGGTCGATGGCGTGAGGTGCCGACCCCTGGGGTTCACCCGGCCCGGTGAGATGGTTGCGGTGACGGAGGAGCTGGAGGTCGTCAAGGCCACCGAGTCGGGTGTTGAGACCTTGGGCCGGGCCCGGGTGGTCGGGGATTACCTGCACGTGCCCGTCGGGGGGCGGCAGCTGGAGTACCATCTGAGGCTGCTGCACGAGTCCTAGCGTTACCTGATCGTGAATCGCGGAGGCTGGATCCACTCGGACTTGCAGCGCGGGCACCTGGATGGGGGCCGGACCCGGGCGCTCTTGAACACGTAGCCGCACTTGTTGCACCGGGCGGGCTCCATTAGAAGCCGCTTACCCTCCTTCCGGACGGTCTTGGCGATGTGCTCCAGATCCTCGATGACCTTGCGGCGGTCCTCTTCTCCCACCATCGCCGCAATCTCGTCCAGGGTTAGAGGCTCCTTGGACTCCGTCAGCAGTCGGATGATCTTCTCACGTCGAGTCTCCCACTCGCTCACTCGGGTGACCCCCGGGCCATGCGCTTCAACCTCTTGAACCCCTCCTCCCGGCCCCGGACGATGAGCACGTCCCCGGCGCGGATCTCGGTGTGCTTGTCGGGACCCACGATCCAGGTCCGCCCGCGCCGGATGGCGACCACGTGCATCCCCGTCTTGCTGGCCAGCTTCAGCTCGCCGAGGGTTCGCCCGTCGAGCTCGGACCCCTCCTCCACGCGTACGAGCTTGAACTTCTCCTCGGACTTCGCGATCGCCTCCTTAACGATCGGGTGCGGCTCGGCGCCCATCGCGACGGTCTCGGCGACGTCGTTGGCCGCGTCGGTGATGACCTCCATGGACTGGGCCAGCTCCATGAGCGGGAGCAGTTTCCGCACGTCCTCGACGCTGCGGACCGCCAGGGCCAGCTTGGCCTTCAGCGACAGCGAGAGCTCGTCGATCCTGGACTCGATCCTCTTCACCTCCTCGGCCAGCTCCTCGCTGCCGAACAGCAGCACGGCGTAGGCCAGGTCCACGGAGAGCTGCGCCAGGTTCTTCATCTCGGTCAGCAGGTCGACGACGGTCCGGCGCTTGAGGATCTCCTCGATGCGCTCCATGTCCTTCTCCTCGGCCTCGCTCAACGTCCCTACCCCGGCGAGAGGAGTAGCGTGATCACGATGCCCGCGGAGTCGGCCGCCGTGGTCACGATGGGACCCACCACGTCGTCCGGGTCGAGGCCCAGCTTCACGCTCGCGAAAGTGGAGACCAGCGCAACGAACACCGCGAGCAGGTACGTCAGGACCGTGGACTCTAGAACCGTGCGCACGAGGGACAGCTGGCCCGAGAAGACGGTCGTGACCAGGGTCGTGTACGCGGACATGGCCAGGATCAGCGCGAGTGCCTGAACGGCGGCGTCGTACACCAGCCTGCGGGCGCTGACCGTGCCGAGGTGGACGCGGGTGGAGAGCTTGCTGCCGAAGGACGCGGCCGCCGCCCCGGTGGTGGCCATAAGCACCGGCAGCACGGCCGCCAGCCCGGGGTTGTGCTCCAGCTTGGCCTCGAGCCGGGCCAAAAAGGACCCCACGTAGGAGCTCCAGGCGGCCAGCAGGGCGGACACCAGAAGCATCGAGGCCAGGACGCTCAGCAGTTCCCGCCTCAACGGAAGATCACCTCCGCCAGGGTGAACAGGAGGACGACGGTGAGTACGTCGGACAGCGCCGTCGTCACGGCGGGCGCCACCCTGTCCGGGTCCACGCCCCACCTCACGGCGATCCTCACCACGCCGATCGTGGCCGGGGTCACCGCGGCGGCCACGGAGAGGACCGTCAGCAGCGCCACCGCGACCAGCGTGCTGAGACTGCCACCGTAGGACCAGTGCGTCACGAGCGCGATGATGGGCGGCACGAAGAAGCTCGTTAGGAGCGCGGCCGCGGAGCCCATCATGACCCGGCGCGAGTCTCCCAGGTGCTCCGCGGTGGTCATCCTGGCGGAGTGAGCCAGGGCGACGTTCCCGCGAAAGTCCATCAGCGCGGGCAGCATCGCCAGCAGCTCCGGGTGCCTGGCCCACTTGGCCTTCAGCGCCTCCAGGGTGAACCCCGTGAATGATTCCATCACGACCAGCGCCATCAGCGAGGAAAAGGCGGCGAGGAGATCACGGCGCAGGTTCATCCCTTGAGCTCCTCCCGGAGCCGCTCCGCGGCCTCGTAGAAGGGTTCCACCACCCGGGCGACCGGGGGCGAGTACGAGTAGTCCCACGATAGGAGGTCCTCCACCTTCGCTCCCAGCCGGATCGCCAGCGCGATCGCGTCCACGCGCTCCCTGACCCGCTCTCCCCCCACCGCCTGCGCGCCCACGATCCGGTGGGTGTAAGCGTCGGCGATGAGCTTCACCGTGATCTCCTCACCGCCCGGGTAGTACCGGGCCCGAGTCGTCGTGCTGACGGTCGCCGAGACCACCTCCATCCCGACCTCCTCAGCCCTGGCCTCCGTGAGACCGCACCCGGCCGCCTCCAGACCGAACGCGCAGACCACCGCGGTGTTGAGCGTCCCGGGCCAGGTGATCTTCGGCCCCTCGACGGCGTTCCTGCCGGCGATGCGGCCCTGACGCACGGCCACCGTCCCGAGCTGGCTGGGCACGGTTTCTCCGGTGATCGGGCACCAGTCGGCCACGCAGTCTCCGGCCGCGTAAACGCCCTCCATGACGCCCCCATCCTCGGACTTGACCCGGAGGGCCGGGTCAACCTCGACGCCGAACGGGGTAACCGAGGCGCCCATCGCCTCAAAGAGCTCGGTTCGAGGACGAACCCCCGCCGCCATGACCACGAGATCCGCCTCGATCTCCTCGCCGCCCACCACCACCGCCTCCACCGACTCGTCGCCCTCGATCCTCTCGACGGGGTCGCCCAGCAGGACCCGGACGCCCTCCTTCTCCATCACCTCTTGCAGCTCCGCGGCGGTGTCGCCGTCCAGCAGCTGGGGGAGGACTCGATCCAGCATCTCGACCAGGGTTACTTCGAGCCCGCGGCTGCGCAGCGCGTGCGCCATCTCAACGCCGATGGGGCCGGCCCCGACCACCACCGCCCGCTCGGCGGACTGAACGGCCCGCTCCAGCCGCTCGATGTCCGAGAACCAGCGGACGGTGAGGACGCCGTCGAGGTCCGACCCCTCGATGGGAGGGATCAGTGGCTCCCCACCCACGGCCAGGACCGCCGCGTCGAACTCGAACGTCTCGTCCTCGGTCTCAACGATCCCCTCCTCCGGGTCCACCTCCTCAACCCTCGTCTCGAGCCTCAGGTTGATGCCCAGCCGCTCGTAGTACTCCGGGTCTCGCATGACGATGGAATCGGCGTCCTCGATCTCACCCGAAAGAACGAACGGGATGGCGCAGGGGGAGTACGCGACTCGATCGTCCTCGGTGATCAGCGTGACCTCCGCGCCCAGCTCCCGGGCGGTTCGGGCGGCGGTGATGCCGGCCGCCCCTCCGCCGACGACCACCACGCGCATCGCGGGGCCCGGGCGGGCCGACGGGGACGCCTGATATATCGTTTACAGGAGACCCCGCTGACGAAGGTCCCTGCGGATTCTCAGCACGCCGCGCAGGTAGCGCAGGATCTGCTGGAGGTCGACGTTCGAGGACCCCCGCTCCCGGGGCTTGAACGTGAATGGGACCTCCCGAACCTCGTACCCGAGGTGGTGAGCCTTGGCCAGCGTCTCCACCTGGATCTCGAAGCCCTCGGAGACGAACGGTCTCCCCTCCTCCAGGATCTCCCGCCGAATGGCCCGGAAGCCGCTGGTAGGGTCGCGGTAGGGGAGCCTCAGGAGGAGCTTGGCTACGAGCCGCGCGCCCCAGGAGTTCAGCCGGCGGTACCACGGGAAGTTTTCGACCCGAGCCCCCTCCACGTACCGAGAACCCAGCCCGAAGTCACACTCTCCGTCGAGGACCGGGTTCACGATGTCCGGCAGGTGCTCGGGCGGGTGCTGACCGTCGGCGTCCATGCAGACGACGACGTCACCCTCCGCCTCCCGGAAGCCTCGGCGGTAGGCGAGTCCCAGCCCGGGCCGCTCCTTGCGAACGATGACGCGGATGTTGCCGTACTCCTCCGCCAGCTCCTTGGCCACCTCCGCGGTCCCGTCCGGTGAGTCATCGTCCACGACTAGGATCTCCGCGTCCCAACCTTCGCGGTCGATCACCCGCTCGATCTCCGGGACGATCCTGGGCAGGTTCTCGCGCTCGTTGTACGTCGGCAGGATGATGCTAACCTCCACCTCCGGCTCCCCCCAGCCGGGCCGTGAGGGTGAATCCTCTCACGCCCGACCGGAAGGTGTGCACGGGCCTCTCCGGGTCCAGGCGGTGGAACGGTGTGGGCTCCCGCGGGGCGTCCACGGTCTCTACTCGCATCAAGAGGAGCTCCTCGCGCAGCTCCTCGGGCACCCTGGACAGGTCCAAGAAGGCGTCGTCGCGGGTCCGCCGGTACCACTTTACTCGAAGGTCGAGTTCCTTCCAGACGTGGGTCGGGTCGGCGCGGATCCCCGTGAAGAACGGTAGGGCCCTCCGAATGGGGGTGGTCCGGGCGACCTCGGTCCCGGACTCTCGCAGGAAGCGCAGCGCGGCGGCGAGGAGCAGATGCCCCGTCTGGTAACGGTTGCGGACCCGTGGTGAGACGACCAGGCCGAAGACGTTGTGCGGGTGCCTGGAGGTGTCGGGGTCGGCGCCGACGCAGCCGATGGGACCGCGGTCGGAGTGGGCGATCAGAACGCGGGCCTCGGGCGAGAAGAAGTCGGACTGGAGGAGGTCGACCGGGACGGCCTCCTTCAGCTCACCCGGGGCGTCGGTGTCGAGCTCGGAGGCTAGTCGGCGCACGGTCTCGACGGCCTCATCCGGCGGGTAGGCTCGGATGGTGAGGTTTCCGACGCGCAGGTAGGTCCGCTCGCCCACTACTCATCATCCCTTCCCGGTCCGCCAGCAACCGCCTCTTCATTCCCGGTGTTCCGGAGGGGCGTTGGGTGAGCGGGGGCCGGTGGTGCCTTAGTGGTACGCCCGCTTGTACTCTCCCTCCTCCTCTCGCTGGCCCAGGACGCGCTCGACGGCCTTCACGAAGTCGCGCATGGTGACGACGTCCCGGTCCTCGCGGATGGCCATCATACCGGCCTCGGTGCAGATCGCCTTGATGTCGGCGCCCGAGGCGCCCTCCGTCATCTTGGCCAGCTTCCGCAGGTCGACGTCGTCGGCGAGGTTCATGTCCCGCGTGTGGATCTTGAAGATCTCGTAGCGGCCCTCCTCGTCCGGCAGCGGGATCTTGATGTGCCGGTCGAACCGGCCGGGCCGGAGCAGTGCCGGGTCCAGGATGTCCTTCCGGTTGGTCGCGGCGATGACCTTGATGTCGTCGAGCGGGTCGAAGCCGTCCATCTCGGCCAGGAGCTGCGTCAGCGTCCGCTGCACCTCGCGGTCGCCGCTCGTGGCGTCCCGCATGCGTCGGGCGCCGATGGCGTCGATCTCGTCGATGAAGATGATGCTCGGAGCCTTCTCCCGAGCCAGCTCGAACAGCTCGCGCACCAGCCGGGCACCCTCGCCGATGAACTTCTGGACGAGCTCGGGCGCGGCGAGCCGGATGAACGTCGCGTCCGCGTGGTGAGCGACCGCGCGGGCGAGCAGGGTCTTACCCGTGCCGGGCGGTCCGTACAGGAGCACGCCCTTCGGCGGCTCGACGCCGACCTTCTCGAACAGCTCGGGCTCCTTGAGCGGCTTCTCCACGACCTCTCGGATCTCTTGGATCTGCTTGTCGAGGCCGCCGATGTCGTCGTACGTGACGTCCGGATCCTCCTCCACCTCCATGGCCGTGACCCGCGGGTCCTTCTCCGAGGGCAGCACGTCGACGACGGCCATGCTCTGCTGGTTCAGCGCCACGTTCGCGCCCGGCTCGATCTTGTCCTTGTCCACGGTTGGGCTGACGTTCGAGACGAACTTCGGCCCGGTCGAGCTCTTGACGATGACGCGGCCGTCGTCGAGCACCTCCTCCACCGTGCCCACGATCAGCGGCGGCTTCTTCAGCCGCTGCAGGTCGTTCCGGAGCTTCTCGATCATCACCTCCTTCCGCCGGAGCTCCTCCCGCAGCTCGGCCTTCTCGTCCCGCTCCATCTCCAGCTCCTTCTCCAGCGTCTTCCGGCGCCGCGCCTCGATCCTGAGCTTCTCCTCCTGCGCCTTCAGCTTCCGCTCCAGCTCCTCAAGCCGCTTGAAGTACTCCTGCAGGAGCTCCTCCAGGCGCTTCTTCTCCTGCTTGAGGTCCTTGAACTCCTCGATGAGGTCGCGGAGGTCCTTCACCCCGGTCTTCTCCATCAGCGTGATCAGGTCGTCCAGCGCCTCCACCAGTCCCTCGATGTTCGAGTCCGACTTACCAGCCAGCTCCTCGAGCGCGTTCTTCAGGCTCTTAAGGGTGCTCAGGCTGGTGCTCTCTGAGGTCTTCGGCAGGAGGCTGTCCAGGTCGTCCGCCAACGTCGCACCCCCACCTCACGTCGAGTAGAGGAGTACGGAAACCCGTGACCCGCTCCGGGGACAGGAGCGCCCCGTCACCCCGTCGCCTGACGACTCTAAAGCCCAGGTTCAGGAGCTCCCGTAGAGTTCCCTTCTCCCTGATTATTAAGTCGAGGTCGGAGCCGGGGTTCGCCACCCGGAGGCTCGTCCACCCGACCGGATTCCCCACCGTAAGGTCGTGGAGGGGTGCCGCGCAGCCCACCGTGCCGGTTACGCCCAGCCCCTCGATCCCGGACCGCCATAACAGGTCCAGGAGCTCCAGCACCCGGTACCCCGTCTCGGGGTCGACCGGGTGCCCGACGTCCTCGGGAGGTTCCAGCGAGTTAAGCTCCAGCCGGGTACAAATCTCCCGGTAGGCCTCCCACGGCGTTAACTCTCGCTCGACCCCGACCTCGCTTCGCTTAAAAAACTTCCTATCCCCTCGAGAGGCCACGACCCGCGTCCCGTCCCCGCGCACCAGGACCCGAACGGTCCTCCCCACCTGCTCCCCGACCCCACCGTCCCGGAGGATCAAGATACGGGGAGGAAAGGTCCCTCCCCCACCGGAGGAAGAGCAGCACGAGCCCAACGATCGTCACGTCCCCCGACGCGCCCGGGCTGACCTCCCTCCGTGCGCACTCCTCCACAAAGGACCAGAGCTCCTCCCGACCCCGCCGGGTCAACACCCCTCCCATCTCCAACACCTCGCGGGACCTTCGCCTCACCCACTCCCGCGTCCGCGGGGGGAGCCCGGCGTCCTCCAGAACGGACATGCAGGCCAGGACCGACTGCACGACGGCCTCCTCAAGCGTTCCGCCCCGGCGCAGCACCGAGACCAGGGTGGACAACGACACCGTCCTCGCGGTCATAAGCCCGGACGCCGCCTCGCCGAAGATTCCCGCTAATCCCTCTCGGACTCGCCTTCGACCGCACTTCGTCTCCGTCCTGTCCCACAGCTTCTCCGCGCAGAGCCTCCCGACCTCGCGGATCCGAGAGAACGGGAAGACGTCCCCCTCCCACCCGGCCGAGTAGCAGTACACGGCGCCCAGGAACAGCACCCCGCGCACGGAGTTCGGGCCGGAGGACGCCGTCAGCACGTCCACGTTCCAGGCGGGGATCAGATCCACGACCTCTTCCACCGGCTCGCGGTCTAGCCCCAGCTCCAGTGCCTCGCGCAGGCACCGGTTCAGCTCGGGAAGACAGGAGAAGAACTCGCCGGGCCCCATGTCCCGGTGCGGGCTCGGTGAGACGGGATCCACGAGCCCCGGCTTCGGGCCCGACAGGACCTCCACCACGACGGCCCGACAGAAGAGGTCCGGGAGCTCGCGGAGACCGGCCACGCGAGTCACCCGGCCCCCAGCTCGGAGATCACGCTCTTCGTCGCCGCCTTCCAGGCCGACAGCACCGGCCTGCCGTCCCGCACGACCAGCACGTCCCGATACTCGACCTCCCCGGGCTCATCGAAGACCTGCTTGCCGCCCCGGAAAGCGATGACGGTGCCGCTAACTCGCAGGTAGGCGCACGGGCAGCACTCCCGGAACAGGTCCAGGTTCCCCACCAGGCGCCTCCTGAGCCGGGCCGGCAGCGAGCCCGAGAACGTGAAGAGAGCGTGGTGCCCCACCCGTCGCGGCTCGATCTTCAGGAGATCGCGGAGCAGCCCCATCGCGCTCACGTCCGCCACGATCGCGAGAACGTCCTCACCGTCCGAGTCCGGGACGCTCACCTCGTCCTCGCCGGACGCGGCCCCCCACTCACCGGCGCGGACGGGAACAACCGTCACCTCACCGTCGGTGGGCCGTCCGCCGACCACCACCGTCCCCTCGAACCGCTCCCCGTGGGCCACGGTTCCTACGACCGCCGCCCTCCGAACCTCGCAACCCTCCAGGACGCTCCCAATGACCAGGCCCTCCTCCACCTCCGTGTCAATGAGGACCGAGTCGCGGACGGGCACCGGCGGTCCCCCTACTTGGTCTTCAGCTGGAGCACGTAGAGGGGGAAGGTGAAGGGCCGCCGCGGCAGCTCGATCGCGTGTCCCAGCCGGACGATCCTCGGCCGCTTCTCGGCGATCACCCCGAACTCGTGGGGGCGGTCCTCCTCGACCTCCAGCCCGCCGTCAGTTAGCCTGAGATCGAAGGCGCGCCCCCGGCGTCCCTCGACCTCGAACTCCGATCCGTCGAACTCGACCTCCACCCGCTCCACGTCCACGACCACGCCGCGAGGCATCGCGGGGTTCCCGCCCACCACGCCGCGGCGGGGGACGCGCTCGGTCACCACGCTGTTCGGGAGGAGCACGGCCTCCTCGCCCACCTCGGTGCCGGGAAGCAGAGAGACCCCCGGTCCCACGAAGGCTCCGGACCCGATGACGGGGGGTTCGATGTCCCCACTGACCTTCAGCTGCCCGAGGACGGAGCCGTGGTGGATCGTGACGCCCTCCGAAACCCGGCCCGTGACGGTCGTCCTCTTGCCCACCGCGCACCCCTCGAGCTCCGAGTTGTAGACCACGGACTCCCCGGAGATCAACGCCCCGCGCATCTCCACGTCGGGACCCAGCCGGACGCGCTCGCCGATCACGCAGTCCGGGGTCGCCTGAACGTCACCCAGGATGATCGTCGTGTCCGGATCGGTCACGGCCGGGTGCTCGTCCTTGTTCCTCCTCGTCAGCGGCTGCATCCTCCGCCACCCTCACCGCCGACAGGCCAGCCTTCACGCACCGGAGCACGTCGTCGGTGGCGTGCTTCACGGGCCCGAACCCGTCCCCTCGAATCCGGATCGTTCGGTCGCGCACGGAGCACCAGGGGTCCGAGTCCGGGTCGAGGGATCGGATCACCTCCTCCGGTACCCGGAGCCGCAGGATGACTCGAACCCGGGAGGTCAGGCAGCTCACCCGTTCCATCACTCCCGGCCCGGGTCGGCGTAGGCTTAGCTCATCATCCCTCCTCCACGTGCACGTCGTCCGGATCGAACGGGGGCGAGCACGCGACGAGGAGCCTGAGCTTGCCCTCCACCTTATGCCTTACCCCAGGTTCCAGGACGATCACGTCCCCAGGCCGCACGTCCACGGGGCGCCCGTTCACGTGAACGCGACCGCGCCCCTCGAGCACGTAATAGACCTCCAGAGTCCGCTCGTGGTAGTGCTCCTCACCCTCCCCATCCACCACGACCTCCGCTAGTGAGAAGTCCTCGTTGGAGTACAGCTCCCGGACCCGACCGCAGACGGTCTCATCCCAGCGCCGCTCGACCCTCAGCTCCCACCCCATCACCCGGCCCCGGGAGGGGTCGGCCCTGCGGACCGATCTAACGTTAGCGGTGCGGTGGACGGCGGCGACCCTGGCCCTGGGGGCTGCCGGCGGACTGTGCGCCTCCGCCATCACCTGGACCATCGCGGTCGTGAGCCGGCTGTCGGGCGGATCAGGGTGGCTGACGCCGGTGGTAATGGCGCTTGCCGGAGCCCTGAGCTCGCTGCATCCGGAGCTCCCAGGCACGGGCCTGGACGTCGCTCGGCGCGGAGAGGCCAGGAACCCGGTGGCCGGCGCGCTCAAGCTCCTGCTGGCCGGGGTCGTGATCGGGGCGGGCGGTAGCGGGGGCCAGGTGGGCCCCTGCGTGCAATCCTGCGTGTCCCTGGGTCGGTGGTGCGCGGATCGGTGGGGCCTGACCGGGCTGCGGCGGGAGTGGCTGGTGGCCGCGGCCGCGTCCGGCGGCGTGGCCGGCGTCCTCTGCGCCCCGGTCGCCGCCGCCCTGTTCGCGCTGGAGGCGCTCACGGGGAGGCTGAGGTACGCGTGCCTGCCGCCCGCCGTCGTCGCCAGCGTCACCGGGTACACGGTCTACTGCCTGATCCTGGGGAAGCGCTACCTGCTGACGGCCCACGCCCCGTACGCTTACTCCTGGGTGGACCTGCCTAAATTGACAGTCGTGGGGCTGGTCTCGGCCGCGGCCGCACGGGGGCTGGTGCTCGCGGTCCAGGTCGTTTACCGATGGCTGCACAGGATCCCCAGGTCGGAGGCCCGATCACTGCTCGCCGGACTGTCGGTGGCGGCGCTGGGGTTGGTGGTCCCGCAGGCCACGGGGTTAGGACTGGACTGGGCGTCCTCGGCGGCGATGGGGCGGATGGGGCCGGCCGAGTCGCTGCTGGCGTTCCTGGGCAAGGTCGCGGCCACGTCGCTCACCCTGGGGAGCGGCGTGCCGGCGGGCTTCGTCTCGCCAGTCGTGTGCGCGTCGGCCTTCTTCGGGTCCGCCGTCCGCGAGGCGGTGGGGCTGCCCGCACCGGCGGCGGTCGCAGCCTCCATGTCCGCGTTCCTGGCGGTGGCCTTCGACGCCCCGGTCTCGGCCGCGGTGCTGGTGATGGAGCTCTTCGGGATCGACTGCGCCGTGCCGGCGGCGCTCGGCGCGGTCCTGGGCTACCTTTCCGTTAATCCGGGGTTCCTGACCGAGCTGTTGCGGGGGAGTGGGCGTGTTCGAGGTGGAGGTGAAGATAGCGGTCGAGAACCCGGAGGAGGTCAGGGAGAGGCTCCGGGAGATGGGCGAGCCTGAGGGCGAGGTGGAGCAGGTGGACCTGTACTACCAGCACCCGTGCAGGGACTTCGGGGAGACGGACGAGGCGCTACGCCTGCGCCGGGCGGGCGATCGGACCGTCCTGACGTACAAGGGGCCCCGGGTGGGGGAGGAGAAGTCCCGGGAGGAGGTGGAGGTCGAGGTGGAGGACTTCGGGGCCATGGACAAAATTTTGCGAAAACTAGGGTTCGAGCCGCTGGAGCGGGTGAAGGTTAAGAAACGACGGGAGGTGTACCGGGTGAAGTTCGCGGGACGGGAGGTTGAGGTGACGCTGGACGAGGTCGAGGGGTTGGGGACGTTCCTGGAGCTGGAGTGCTCCGTGAAGGACCGCTCCGAGATTGAGCGGGCGGAGAAGGACCTCCGTCGGCTGGCGGAGGAGCTGGGGGCCGAGGGCGAGCGGATCCGGAAGTCCTACCTGGAGATGCTCATGGAGCGCGCGGGGGAGTGAGCCGTGTTCGACTGGATTCGCCGACACCGACGCACGATCGTGGTGGGCGGCATCCTGTTCCTGGCCGCGATGATGGTTCTGTCCGCCATCCCCACGTTCACCCTCACCGGGCAGGCGACCCAGGTGGCCGCGGCGGAGGGCGTCGTGAAGGCGAGGATCGTGCGCGACTATCAGGTGTCGATCGTCCGGGTCCTGACCGTACCTAAGCCCGGGGTGTCGGAGCGGGACCTGAAGAAGGTGGTGGAGGGCGTCGAGGGCGTGGAGAGAGTCTCCGCGCAGAAAACGAAGCTGGCCGGCCAGGAGGTCGTGATCGTTGACGCCCTGGTGCCGATCACGATGGACCCCAATCAGGCCAGGAAGGACGTGGAGAAGGCGCTGAAGGACAAGGTGATGGCGCAGCGGAGCGTGGTAATCAAGGGATCCGTGTTCATGTTCCAGGCCTCGTACGACGGCAAGCCCGACGCGAAGCGCGTGAAGGAGGCGGTTAGGCGGGAGCTCGGCCGCCGGGTCATGGACGGTCCGGACGTTAAAGTCCGATACAACGCGGTGATCGGGCGGGTCCTGTGCAACGTTAGCGACGGGAAGCACGTGGAGGTCAAGCGGCAGATCGAGCGGGCGCTGAAGGAGACGGGGGCCAGAGGCTGTCTGGTGCTAGAGCAGCTTACGGTACAGCTGGGTAGGGTGAGCGTCACCCTGCTGGGCCCGGGCGAGGAGAAGATCGGGAGCCGGACGGTGAACTTCGAGGGTCGAACGGTGCCCGCGATGGTCCTGCCGGAACACGCCAAGAGCGGCAGCGTTGAGCTCTGGCTCTGGATGTCCAACATGGGGGGCCGGCAGCGGGTCTTCCTGGTGGACAATTCGGTGGTGAAGGGTAGCTACTCGGTGTTCTAGCGGAGCCGCGGTCGGTCCGCTCCCAGCGCCCTCCACAGCTCTTTGATGACTTTTCGGGAAGACATGGACAGCTTCGGTGGGACGTTCAGCAGGGCCTCCAGCAGATCGTCCTTGGACCCACGGATGAGCACGGTCCGACCGTCGTCCCGCACCGTAAGACCGTGATCTTGAAGCAGCTCTGAGAGCTCCCTCGGGGGCCGCTCGCTCAGCTTCACTTCTACTTCTCCACTCGACTGGCGAGCCACCTGATGATGTCCCCATCCGCGATGATACCTAAGAGCCGTCCGTTATCGTCCACCACGGGCAGCTGGTTGTAGATGCCCTCGGGCGCGGAACACATCTTTTTCAGGACGGTACGGAGATCGTCGTCGGGGTGCGCCACCACCACGTCCTCCTCCATGACCTCTTCGACGGTGGTCCCCGGCTCGTACCGGTCCTCGAGGAGCGCCTTCCCGAGGTCGGTGCGAGTGACGATGCCCAGCAGGTGGTTCTCGTCGTCCGTGACGGGGAGCGCCCCGATGTCGTTCCTGAGCATGGTCTCGAAGGCCTCGATGACCCCGTCGTCCGGGGAGGCGGTGATCGGGTCCTCCGTCATGAGATCCTCGGCCCGGCACCGCTCGAGGTCCTCCAGCAGGCTCATGGGCTCACCACCAGGATGTGCTCTTCGACAGCTCCTTCTCACCCTTCAGCAGCTTGGATGATATGTAGCTCACGATCTGGTCGACCGTCTCGTCGATATGCTCGTTGTTGATCACCGGGATGTCGTGCTCCTCCGCGTCCTCGACCAGGAAGTCGTGGATCTTCCGGATCTCCTCGAAGTACTTCAGGTACCGCTCGGCCGGGCGGGACAGCTTGGTGTCACGGGACCTCGCGTAGAATCGCCACTTGTGCGCCTCCTCGTCCTCCACGGCCAGCATGAAGGCGAACACGTTCGGGTAGTTGAGGATCTCCTTCTTGAGGAGCCGTGGGACGATGTGCACGCCCTCGATGATCACGTGGATGCCCTCGTTGATCGAGCGGTTGACAACGCCTTCAATGCCCACGACGACGGGCTCCGAGTGGTCCAGGAACCCGGTGATCACGGGGTCCTCGGCGGGCTTGTACCGTAGCCGCTTCCAGGCGGTGTACGAGGACTCGTAGAGGGTCGGGTACAGCTCCTCGGCCAGCACGCGGCGCATGACCTCGCGGATGGCGTCCGTGCCGATCACGTTCGTGATGCCGAGTCGGTGGCCGACCTCGGCGGCGATCGTGGAGGTCCCGACGCCGGAAGCACCGCCGATCAGCACGATGATCGGCTCCTCGCGCTTCTTGATCCGGCGCCAGAGCTCGTACCGCTCGGCCAGCGACTCGTCGATCTCCTCGAGCTTCTCCCGGATGATCTCGGCCAGCTCGTCCGTGGTGATCTCGCGGACTCCCTCCTTCTGCAGCTCGCGCTTGATCTTCAGGGCGATCTCGTAGGCTTTGTGCGGTTCCACGCCGATGGCCGTGAGTGATCGGGCCAAGACCCCGCGTGAGAATGGCATCTCGTAGTGCCTGGACTTCACCGTGATCCGCTCGCGCTCGCGGTCCTCCTTTCCGCCCTTCTTCTTGGGCCCGCTACCTTTTTCCGCCAACCTTTCACACCCCCGTCGGGGATCTCGCCGTGAGCGAGAACGGCGATGGTGAGGAGAAGGACGCCAAAAAGTACGACATGATCATCCCATTAGGCGTGCCGGCTGACATCATCGCCGAAGTCGAGCGGAGGTGCGACGTGAAAGTCGTCCAGCGGGAGCTGGAGCGGGGAGGTATGAAGACCACCGTACTGGCGTTCAGGGGCACCAAAGAGGCGTTAAAAGAGGCTAAAAAAGTGATGGAGGAGCTTCTCGAGAAGAGAGTGGAGGAGTTCTCCGGCCCGGGGCGACCTACTCGCCGTCGTTCCGAATCTTCTTGAGCTCCTTCACCAGCTCCGGCAGGAACACCCCCACGTCCGACACTATCCCCAGCGCCTGCGCCGTGCCTCGATCCATGAGCTTCGTGACCACGGCCGGGTTGATGTCCACGCAGATGGTCTTCACCCAGGACGGCAGCAGGTTCCCGGTGGCGATCGAGTGCAGCATCGTGGCGAGCATGAGGACCAGCGTGGCTCCGCGCAGGTGGCGCCGCATCTCCTTCTGCGCCTCCATGACGTCGGTGATCACGTCCGGGATGGGTCCGTCGTCCCGGATCGAGCCCGCCAGGACGTAGGGCACGTCGTTCACGATGCACTCGTACATGATCCCGTCCTTCAGAATCCCCTTCTCCACCGCCTGCTTGAGGCCGCCCACGCGGCGGATCTCGTTGATCGCGTACAGGTGGTGGCTGTGCCCGCCCTTCACGGGCTCCCCCGTCTCCAGGTCCACGCCCAGCGAGGTCCCGAACAGGCTCGCCTCCACGTCGTGCACGGCCACCGCGTTGCCCGCGAAGAGAACGTCCACGTATCCGTTCCGGATCATCCACGCGAGGTGGTCCCGGGCCCCGGCGTGGATGACGGCCGGCCCCACCACCACGACGATTTTGCCGTTCTTCCGGTGCTCCTCGAGCTCCTCGGCGATCTGACGGATCAGGGTGGGCGTGGGCTTCTCGGGCGACACGTCGCTCTCCATGAACCCGAAGATGCCGGTCCTACCGCGCGGTCGCTCCGGCGGCTTGACCTTGACCCCGCGGTCCCCGACCACCACCAGCTCGCCCTTCTTTACCTCCCGGATGGGCTTGGCCACGGCCCGCTTCTCCTCCGGGTAGATCACGATCGCGCAGTCCATCTCGATGTTTTCCACCTCAATCCACTCGCCGTCGAACTTCACGAAGGTCGGGTGGTTGGTGGTGGTGTAGAAGCCGCGCGGGCAGACACCGTCGGCGGGGGCCGGTTCCACCCGGACCTCGTCCGACTCGACGGGCACCGCGCCGTACTTTCTCAGCTCCGTGATGATCTCGCTGAGGTGGTCGGGGTCGTCCGCCTTCACAAGGATCTTGGCGTAGCTGGGGTCCGTCTTGCGCTTTCCGACCTCGAACTCTAGGATCTCGAAGTCCCCGCCCATCTCCATGATCGTGTCTAGCACCTTGGACAGGATCAGGGAGTCGATGATGTGACCCTTGAGCTCGATGATCTCCTCCGGCACGGCGGGCTTCCCCTGTGCGCGCCCGATCTTCACGTGCGGTACTCGGCATTTATCTTGACGTAATCGTAGGTCAGGTCGCACCCCCAGGCGCGGGCGGACTCGTCACCCACTCCCAGGTCCACCACGATCCGGACCTCTCGGTCGGATAAAATCCGCGCCGCCTCCTCCTCATCGAACTTGACGGGACCGCCGTCGTAGGTTACCACCCTTCCCTCCGAGCTTTCGAAGATGATCTTGAGGGAGCTCGGGTCGACATCGACCCGCGCGGCGCCGATCGCCGCGCCCACCCTCCCCCAGTTCGGGTCCTCGCCGAAGAGGGCGGCCTTCACCAGGTTGGAGGAGACCACCGCCCTGGCAGCCCTTCTGGCCTCCTTCCGGGACCGAGCCCCGCGCACCTCCACCTCCAGGAGCTTGGTCGATCCCTCACCGTCCCGAGCGATCTCCCGGGCCAAGTCCTCGCACACCTTCCTCACGGCCTTCTCGAACTCAGACTCCGGCACGTCCCTGCCCACCTCGAGCCCGGACGCCCCGTTGGCCATCAGGAGGACGGTGTCGTTGGTGCTCTCGTCGGCGTCCACGCTGATCATGTTGAACGTGTCCTCGACGGCGTCTCGCAGCACGGGCTGGAGATCGTGGGACGCGGCCCGGACGTCCGTGATCAGGAAGGCCAGCATGGTCGACATCCGCGGGTGGATCATGCCGGCGCCCTTCGCCACCCCGAGGAGGCACCAGTCGCCGCCGGAGTACGACGAGACCTTCTCCCGAGTGTCCGTCGTCATGATGGCCTCGTTGAAGGCGCGGACGTGCTCCGGATCGGACCCCATCCGGGACTCCCAGACCTCCTCGGCCAGCTTCAGGATCCTGTCCACGGGCGGCCGCTCGCCGATGACTCCGGTCGAGCACACTAGAACCTCGTCGTCGGGCACCCCGAACAGCCGTGAGGCGCCGTCGGCCATCCGGAGGACGTCCTGCATCCCCTCCTCGCCGGTGAGAGCGTTCGCGTGGCCACTGTTGACGATCACTCCACGGGCGCGCCCGCGGGAGCACACCTCCTCGGAGTATTCGACGGGAGCGGCGCGGAGGGTGTTCCGCGTGAATACGCCCGCGACCGAGCACCTGGTCTCGGAGAACAGCAGGCCCACGCCTACGTCCCGCTTCACGCCGCCAAGCAGGAAGCCCGAGGGAACCTCCATGCGGCGCCCCGGGCGTGGGGAGGCGGGGAGTTAAAAGTTATGACCGCTCGCTGAACCAGCGCTCTCGGGCCTTGTGGCGGTACTCCTCCAGGTCGATGCCTTCGAAGAGCTCGGGGAACTTCTCTCGTAGGTAGGCGAACCCGAACTTCACCAGCTTGCCGACCGTGGAGGAGATGCTCTCCCCCTCCAGCGCGTCCTTGGCCGCCAGGACCCGGGCCAGGGCGTCCTCTGAGAGCGTGAGCGTGACCCTGGCCTTCCGAGTCATCGGAGGCCGCCCCCTAGAACAGCTCCCTCAGTGAGTCCGGGTCCGGCCCCTTCCGCTCCTCCTTGATCACGCGCTCCTCGGGCTCCCGATCGCTCACGAGCCGACGGATCTCGCTGGGGTTCGTCTTGACGATCTCCTCGGTCACGCGCTCGCCGGGTAGGGAGGGGGAGACCGCGTAGTTCCCGGCCATGTTCGGGAGCTCCTCGACCGGGACGTTCAGGAACTCCCGGAACTCGGAGAGCGTCTTCTCGAGCATCCGGTTGACCCGGTCGTAGCCTCCACCAATATCGTTGTCCACCCAGAGGATCGGGAGCTTGGAGGAGACCTTCAGCACCACGTCCACCTGCTCGCGCGCGTTGCGTCGGACCTGGGGATCCTCGGACTCGCCCGGGATCGTGACGAGGAGGACGAAGGGGACGGGAGGGTCCTCGAGGAAGGGTCGGGCGAGCGCGAACCCCACTGCTCCGCCCAGTCCGAACGCCATGAGCGTGGGGCCGTCCAGGTGCTGCTCGAGGCACTTGCGGATCGTGTTCATGGCCTTCTCGTGATCCGCGAGCTCCTCGGAGGCTCGACGCCAGTCGCGGTTGTAGCCGATGTCCGGTGCTACCTCGACGGTCTTGCCCTCCGAGACCCGCAGGAGGTCACCCTTGGAGCCGACGCAGGCGAGCACTCGGAAGCCGGCGTTGGAAGCGTGGGAGGAGAACCGGCATCCGAAGCCGCCCAGCCCGACGTAGTGCACCGTCCCGGCACCCCCCTTACGCGGTGTCGGCCGGGATGGTTCCCCTCACCTCCTGCTCCGGGGTCAGGTCGCGCGGTCGACCCTCGACCAGCTCTCGCGTGTAGTCGACGATATCGACGGCCTTGTCCGCGATGCGCTCGACGTCCTTCGTCACGCGTGACACGGCGAAGAGGTACCGGGCGCGGGACGGAAACTCCTCCGTTTCCTTGATCGCATCGTCGCAGGCCTTTATTATGCTATCGTGGACGCGCTCCTCCTGCCGGTACACGTCCTCCGCGGCCTTCTTGACCCGACGCTTGGACAGGGATAGGAACGCGTCGTACGAGGTCGAGACCATCGACCGGGCCCGCTCCGCGGCCTCCTTGAGCTCCTCCCAGCACCCCAGGTCGGAGAGCGTTCCGATCCTGTCCGCCACCTCCGCGATGTTGCACGCGTAGTCTCCGATCCGCTCGATGCAGTGCGAGATCTCGAGGAGGAGCGTCGAGACTTTCCCCGCCTCCTCGCACGGGTGGAACGTTGGAAGCGCTCGAACGTACAGCCGGATCTCCTCGTCCAGCCGGTTGACCTCCTCGTCCATCTTCACGATCTTCTGGGCGAGGCTCGGGTCCTCCTCGATGGCCAGGATCGCGCTCTCCACCTGTGACTCCGTCAGGTCGATCATCCGCTCGAAGTAGGGGCGGACGCTCTCCAGGTGCGACTCGATGTCCTCGTAGATGTGTCGACCGAGCTCCTCGAACAGCTCGGGGAAGTGCCGGCGGAGCTTGGTCATGTCGACGGCGTACGTCCGGAAAACGGCCCCCTTCTCCATCAGCGGCTGAAGCAGCTCCGTCACGTACCGCCGCGAGACGCCCACCTTCTCGGCTATCTCTTTCTGCGTTGAGGGCTGATCCTTCAGGATCGTGCGCAGGATCGCGGCCAGGGTGGCCTTTCTACCCCGCGGGTACAAGACGAGCTCACCTCCGGCTCACCACGGGAGTCGAGACTTCAATAGGTTAATGACCTCCTTGATTTTTGAGGTGCCGCCCCGAGAGCCGCGCGGGACTGCCAAGGAGAGTTTTAAAGTCTCGCCTCCCCGTTCCAGCTCGAACGTAAAGAACTCGACCTCCTCGTGCGACGAGGTCACCCAAGGGTTCAGCAGGGTACCCTCCGGATCCTCCGACCTGCGGACGCGCACCTCGGGGGGATCCTCCCCGAGCAGCTCGAAGGGCTTGGTGAGGAGCTCCTTGGTCTTCTCCACGGTGTCCTCGCCGCTCATTATCACCGCGGTGTAGAAGGCCCGGGCCGACACCTGGATGCACCCGTCCTCCCCGCAGAACTCCAGCACGACGTCTCCTTCCCGCTCCCTAACATGCACGTTCAAGCGTTTCATCCCCTGGGGTGGAGGAGTTGGCGGTCCGAAGGATCGAGATCGATCGGGAGCGCTGCGAGGGTCCCTCCTGCGCGCTCTGCGTGGAGGTGTGCGACCGCGGCGTGCTGGATGTGAAGGGCGACGAGGTCGTGATCGTAAACCTGGAGGCCTGCGACGCGTGCGACGAGTGCGTCCGCGTCTGCCCGAACGACGCCATCGACATCTACCGGTACCGGGAGAGGCAGTTCTTAAGCGCGATGGTCCGGGCCATGAGGGGGGACCCGTCCGGGCTGGAGGTGGCGAGGAAGGTGGTCATGCGGGGCCGAGACGTGTTCGGTGATACCTGGTTCTACCTGACCCGGGAGGTGGAGCGGACGAGCCGGATCAAGCGGATGGCGAGGCGGGAGGGGAAGCGGGCGCGCCTCTACGAGTGCAGGTGCAAACTGTGTGGTAAGAGGTTTAAGAGCAACAAGAAAGTCGACGTGTGCTCTGAGTGTGCCAACAAGCGGTCGCGTCAGGAGCGCGTTAGCCGGAGGTTCACGCGTAAAGGATAAAGCCGGAGCCTCAACATCGAACATGGAGGCGGTGTCACCATGCGCAGGCTCGGGAAGGCCCTGCACGTAACCCCTCGGGGGAACCTGATCGCCCGAGCCGAGGAGGTACCGCCGCTGGGCGCGCCCGTGGTGACCCGCCGCCGGGAGCGTGTGGGCATCATCGTCGACGTGTTCGGGCCTGCGGACAAGCCCTACGTGGCGATCCGGGACAAGTCGAAGGAGCGGTTGGAGAGATTCGTGGGCAAGGAGCTGTTCATCCCGCCCAGACGCAGGCGTAGGCCCCCGAGGAGAAGGCGTAGGCGACCCCGGCGGAGGTAATGGGGTGTGCCGAGGCATGGCTAATTCTGAGAAGGATGCTGGGGAGATGGTCTGCCCGGCCTGCGGGTCCCGCGAGATCGTCTTCGATGAGGAGCGCGGTGAGTACGTTTGCGAGAAGTGCGGGCTCGTGAACGAGGAACCCGTGATCGACCCCGGCCCGGAGTGGCGCCACTTCAACTCCGACCAGCGGCAGCGCCGCTCCCGGACCGGGGAGCCCGCGAAGGTCCGGCTGCCGGATAAGGGCCTGTCCACGATCATCGACCGCGAGCTGCGCGACTCCTCCGGACGGAAGAACCCGCACATGCAGCGGCTGAGAACCTGGGACAACCGGATCAAGGCCTCCAGCAGCCGGGAGCGTAACTTCCAGCAGGCGTTCCAAGAGCTCGAGGTGCTGGCCTCCAAGCTGCAGCTCCCCGAGCCGGCGAAGGAGCGCGCCGCCGCGATCTACCGGAAGGCGTACGAGAAGGGAATCGTCCGCGGGCGCGGGATCGAGAGCGTGCTCGGAGCGGCCGTCTTCGCCGCGTGCAAGGAGACGAGGCACCCACGCACGGCCCGCGAGATCGCCGAGGCGCTGAACATGCCCGACGAGAACGAGATCCTCCGCGCCTACCGGGTCCTGCAGCGCAAGCTCGGACTCAACCAGCGCCCGACCGAGCCCTCGGACCACCTGCCACGCTTCGCGTCCAAGCTGAACGTCTCGGAGGACGTCGAGGCGAAGGCGCAGGAGATCATCGAGAAGGCGAAGGAGAAGGGCATCACCGTGGGCAAGGGTCCCGCCGGCATCGCCGCCGCGGCCCTCTACATCGCCTGCATCCTCGAGGGCGAACGCCGGACGCAGCGGGAGATCGCCGAGGTCGCCAAGGTAACCGAGGTCACCATCCGCAACCGGTACAAGGAGATCTGCGAGGCCCTGGGCATCGACCTTCACCCGTGAAGCAGCCTCCGCGCCGCCTCCCTCAACGCCCACTCCTCACTTTTTGGCAGCGGGTACGCCCGAGCGTCCAACACGTACCGGATCCTCTTCTTAGCCACCTCCGGGTCCAGTCTGCCCAGGTCCAGCACCGTCAGGACCTGGGCGACTAACTCCGGATCCCGGCTGGTTAAGAAGTCCCGGAAGGACAGGCGCTTGGAGCGCAGGAAGCGCCCCACGTCGCTGCACCGCATCATCTCACAGAAGTCCAGCAGGGCCCGCCACGGCTCCTTCCCGTACTCCCGACGGATCTCTCGACTTACCCGGCTCGGGCCCACCTCCCGCGCGTACCTCCGCAGCCCGTGGATCACCCCGTACTTCCGGGCCCACTTCAGGTGCTTCCACGCCCACGCCTGGCCGGCGATCCCCGTGATCAGCCCCGGCACGCCGCCCTCCACGAACTCGTCCGGCATGAAGATCCGCCCGGCACCCTCCTGGAGGACGACCGCCCACAGGTTCCTAACCGCCAGTTCTTCGTCGCTCATTCTCACCGCGTGAACCAGAACGACGGGAGGCCAGTCCGGCACGAAGTGCACCGACCAGCCCGGCGAGTCGACCCGCAGCTCGTGCTCCATCAGCAGCGTCTTCCTGGGTACGATGTCCGTGACGGCCAGATCGGGACTCGCCAGGCTGACCCTGAACCCGTAAAGCTCCGTCGGGTAGCCCGGACCCTCCGGCTTACCACCGTACACCACGTACGGCAGGATCAGGGCCACCAGAACGCCCACCGCCACCGGCAGCACGTAGCCCCGACGCATCAACCCTCACCTCCTTCCTACCCTCGTAGGATTCCACTCGGCCCAGGGCTCGAAACCTTTCGCCCGGGGCCGGCACACGCTCCCGACCGGCGGACTCCGTGAGGTACACCGGCACCGTGCCGTCCCTAACCCGCACCTCCACCAAGCACCCGCGCCGGAGCGTGACAAGCCGTGAGACCTTCCCGTCCACGAGCACCAGCGTTCCGTCCGGAAGCCCGCGAAGGCTCGCGGCCGTAACCTTATCCTCTGGCACCCCGTGGGACGCCCACAGCAGCACCGCGCCCAGCAGCACGCACGCAGCCGCCAGCGCGCGCTCCACGCGATCGCCCGGCCCGATGCCCCGAGCCGGCCTTTTAGACGGATCGATCGGCGGGGAGAGTCGCGTTGAGCAGGGTGGGAGAGGTCCGGCGGAGGACCGAGGAGACGGACGTCAGCGTCCGGATGGATCTCGACGGGGAGGGCTCCGCCGACGTTGACACCGGGCTCCCGTTCTTTGACCACCTGCTGGAACAGCTGGCGCTTCACGGTGGACTGGACCTGGAGGTCGAGGTGGTGGGCGACCTGGAGGTGGACGATCACCACGTGGTGGAGGACGTGGGCATCTGCCTGGGCAAGGCGCTCGACGAGGCTCTGGGCGACCGGTCCGGGATCCGCCGGATGGCCTGGTCCATGGTACCCATGGATGGCTCCCTGGTCCTCTGCGCCCTGGACTTGTCCGGTCGGGCCTACCTCCGGGTCAGCGGGTTCAATCCCTCCCGACCCGGGATCGGCGATCCACCGCTCTCGCTGGAGAACGTACCGCACTTCTGGCGCAGCTTCTGCGAGAACTCCGGGACCACGATGCACGTGGAGTTCCGGGCGTGGGACAACGATCATCACGCCGTGGAGGCAATGTTCAAGGCGGTGGCTCGGGCCCTGCGGGAGGCGGTGGAGGTGGTCGAGGAGGGCGTCCCGTCCACCAAGGGGAGGCTGGGACGTGGGTGAGCGGGCGTTCGCCCTTGTAGAACCCTCGCCGGCGAAGAACCTGCTCCCGGTCCTCGAGCGGCTCGAGCGCGAGGGCTGGGACGTTCGGGTGTACGGGCACGGGCGCGGCTCCGAGGTGCTACGGTGGGAGGGGCGGGACGCGCGCACGCTCGGCAGGTCTAGGCGACGGGAGGGGTGGCGCGGCTACCTCGGCTTCGCGGTGGACCTGACCCGGGTGCTGGCGCGGATGGCTCGGGATCGGCCCTCGGTCGTGCTATCCTCCGGCAACACCGGGGACGCGCGGAAGTCCCTGCTCGCGGCCGCGGCGCTGCGCGTCAGGTCCGTGCACGTGGAAATGGACGTGTACAACCCGGTGGAGGTGGTCCGGTTCGCCTCCGAGGTACTGGTTCCCTTCTCCCGGGAGTTCGCGAGGGAGCTGGAGCGGAGGTCGGGCGCGCGGGCGAGGGTCATCCCGGGGCCGCCGCTGGCCCAGTACCTCGCCGAGCGGCACCTCAGGGGTGAGATCCCGGGCCCGGTGCCCGAGGAGTGCCGGGATCGTGTGCTGGTCTGCCTGGGAGGGGACGTGACGGAGGAGGGGGCGAGGCGGCTCCTGAGGCGGCTGTCCGAGCACGACCCGCTCGTCGTTCCGTTCCGCGTCGGCGCGCCCCCGGGGTTCGACCGCCTGCGCGGATTCGTGGACCTGCCCGGCGCGATGATGGTGGCCGACACGGTCGTCTTCTCCGGGGGGTTCGGGGTGACCATTGAGGCGTGCGTGGTGGGCAACAGGGCGGTCAAGGTGTGGGAGCTGCATCCGAGGCACTTAAGTCACTGGATCGCCCGGGAGTCGGGGGTTCCCGTGCTGAGCCTGGACGAGGTGGAGGAGACCGACCCGGTGGAGGTCGCCGAGCGCCCGGACGGCAGGTGGCTGGTCCGCGGAGGGGCCGAGGCTGTTGACCGCATCCTCGAGGCGGTCGAGGGTTGACCGGTACCTCCGGCTCGCGGGAGCGTTCCTGCTGGGAATCGCGGCGCTCCTGGTCGCTACGGACACGCCACTCGACGCCCTGGTGCGCGAGTTCTTCTACCCGGTACTGACGGGGTCCACGGAGGCTAAACCCGCGCTCCTGCTCGCTCACGTTGGGCTGATGTGCCTGCTGCTGGCGGGCCACGGTCGGCCCGTGCTCGAGGTTGGGAACCGCGCGGCGGGCGCGACGGTGGTCGGCATCGCCCTGCTTCCCTACCTCGGCCAGCTGGTCATCCAGCTGAACACGCCGTACCGGATGAAGGCCGGCACCCTCGTCGTCATCACGGGTGGAGGCTCGGTCGGGGAGACGACGTCCCTCACGCACACCCACGCGCTGAAGGCGTGCGTGGGTAAGATTCTGGACCTGGCGCTCCGCCACGTCCGCACCAAGTACCATTACGGCTCGGTGCTGGCGAAGTACGTCCCCTGGCCTCTCGCCGTCCCCCTCGCGCTGATCACGGTGGCCGCTTACGTCGCGCTGGGGTTCCTCCACCCGCTGAGCGTGCACGAGCGGCGCGGGACGGTGCTGGAGCCGATCATGCTCTCCGTCGCCGGGTTCCTCACCGTGCTCGGGGCCGTTGACGGCGGGTTCATGTGCAAGCCGCTGGTGGCGGGATTGGGCCTCTACCTGGTCTGGGCGGTGAGGCCGCGGTGGTGTAAGCGGTGGCTGGTCGGTGCCGCGGTGGTCGGGGTGCTCCCGATGCTGGTACAGGCGCTGATCCGGGTGCTGGGCTACCTCGCGCAGCCGGTGGCGCCGAACTCCGTCGCCTGGGTGACGGGGATGTCGATACTGATGACCGTGGCGGTGAGCAGGGGGCTGTGAGCGTGCGGGCGGGCAGGGTGGCGATCGTCGTTTTGGCGGCCGCCCTGACGGGCTCGGTGGCGGGGATCCTGGCGTACCAGTGGGCCATCTCGTCCAAGGGGGCCCAGGTGGCGTGCTACCACGTCGTCATCTGCAACCTGAGGCCGGGGCTCAAGCCGAAGGACGTCCATCGAGCGCTGCTCCGGGTCCCGTACGTCGTGAGGGTGGGCGGCGTTAAGACGGCCCCCTCGTCCGTGGAGGCGTGCATAATCGTGCGGCTTCCGAGGCCCATGTCCAAGTGGGAGCTGGGGCAGCTGATCAGCCGGACGCTGCGTCGGGAGGGGCTGGGCAGGGCGCCGGCGGTTTTCCTCGACCAGGTGGAGGCGTACGTCGTGGAGGTGCAGGTCAGGAACCCGTGGGTCGACCCGGAGCGGCTGGCGAGGAGGCTGGAGCGGGCGCCGGCGATCCTGGCGGTGTTCCGGGCCGAGAAGCGGGGATCGATCTACGAGTTCGAGGTGGCGTCGCTGGACGACGAGTACCCGGTGGCCTACTCGATCACGGGAGTGCTGAAGGCGGAGGATTTGAAGCCGGTCTCGCTGGCCAACGTCACCCCAGTGAAGTGGGGCTACGTCCTGTAGGGGGGAGGCGAGGTGAGCGAGCGGGTCCTGGTGACGACGGCCCTCGCCTACACCAACGGACCACTGCACATCGGGCACGTGCGCAGCACCTACCTGCCCGCGGACGTGTACACCCGGTTCCTCAAGATGCGAGGCGTGGACGCGGTCCACATCGGCGGCACGGATAACCACGGGGTCCCGATCGCGCTGCAGGCCGAGCTCGAGGGCAAGGAGCCGGAGGAGATCGTCCGCAAGTACCACGAGAGGATCAAGGAGGACCTGGAGCGGCTGAACATTGAGTTCGACGAGTTCTCGTGCACGTGCCGGGAGTTCAACGAGGAGCACGTGAAGATGACCCACTGGTTCTTCGAGCGGTTGCACGAGAAGGGGTACATCGAGGAGCGTGAGGTTGAGCAGCTGTACTGCCCGAAGTGCGAGCGGCCCCTGCCGGACCGGTACGTGGAGGGTCGGTGCCCGTACTGCGGTGAGGAGGGAGCGCGGGGTGATCACTGCGAGGCGTGCGGGCGGCACCTCGAGCCCACGCAGCTCGAGGACCCGCGGTGCGTGATCTGTAACTCCGAGCCGGAGGTGCGGAGGGTAAAGCACCTGTTCTTCAAGCTCAGCGAGTTCGAGGAGGACCTGAAGGAGTGGATAGAGTCCAACGAGAACCTGCCCAGGAACGTCCGGAACTACGCGCTGGAGTGGATTAAGGAGGGGCTCCGAGACTGGGACATCACTCGCGACATCGACTGGGGCGTGCCCATCCCGCTCGAGGGCTACGAGGACAAGGTGTTTTACGTGTGGTTCGACGCACCGATCGGGTACGTCACGTTCACGAAGCAGTACTGCGAGCGGGAGGGTCGGGACTGGAGGGAGTACTGGTTCGATGGTGACACTAAGATCATCCACTTCATCGGGAAGGACATCATCGTGCACCACGTCCTGTTCTGGCCGGCCATGCTGATGGGCGTCGGTGCGAACCTGCCGCACACGGTCGTGGCGGGTGAGTACCTGACCCTCGAGGGTCGGAAGATGAGCACCAGTCGGGGCTGGGTCGTCTGGGTGCGAGACTTCGTGGAGCTGTTCCCGGCGGACTACCTGCGGTACTACCTGATCACGATGAGCCCGCTGACGAAGGACGCGGACTTCTCCTGGGACGAGTTCCGCGACAAGATCAACAACGAGCTGATCGCCAACCTGGGCAACTTCGCGTACCGCACGCTCTCGTTCATCCACCGGTTCCTGGACGGTGAGATTCCGGGCGTGGAGGCGGAGGAGGAGGTCGTCGAGGAGATCGAGGAGCACCATGAGCGGGTGACGGAGCTGCTGGAGGACTTCAAGTTCCGGGAGGCACTGTACGCGGTCCTGGACCTGTCCAGCTTCGGGAACGAGTACTTCCAGGAGCGGGAGCCGTGGAACCTGCGGAAGGAGGACCCGGAGGAGTGCAGGCGCGTCCTGAAGGGCTGCGCGAGGATCGTGAAGGCGCTAGCCGTGATGCTGGCCCCGTTCCTACCGGAGAGCGCGGACAAGCTGTGGCGGAGCCTGGGTTACGAGAGCTCGGTTCACGATCAGGAGTGGGAGGAGGCGCTCCGGGACGTGCGCGCCGGCTCGATACCCGAGCCGGAGCCCGTGTTCCCGAAGGTGACCGAGGAGGACCTGGAGAGGGCCAGGAACCTGCTCCCGGAGGGTTAAGAGCGGTTCATTAGGTCCTCCAGCCTGAGCTCCTTCACCAGGTGGATGACGGGATCGGCCGTCGGGTGCACCTCGATGACCTCCGATCCGCCGGAGTTCTCGTCCAGCACGAGGCCGGCGTAGTGGAGGAACTCCGACGCGTTCGGGCCCACCGTGAACAGCTCGGACGTCTTGCCTCTCCTTCTCCCCACCAGCTTCCCCTCAAACCCGCGGGCGAACAGCCAGAAGGCCGAGCCGCCGGCCGGAGCCTCGCGACGCCCCTCCCACGCCGCCTTAACCTCCGTGCGCCCGATGTCGCGGAAGAGTCTCACGACCCGAGGTATTGAGGGGTGCTCGCGCCGCGCATCGCGCCCGAGCATGTTCAGGGCCGCCACCAGCCCCTCGTACCTCGCCACCGGGGCCAGGTAGGGAGGGCCGGTGACGTCGCCCGCCGCGTACACCCCCGGCATGGAGGTCCTCATCCGGTCGTCAACCACGACCTCCCCATCCTCACCCACCTCGATCCCGGACCTGGCCGCCACCTCGGAGTTCGGGCGCAGCCCCGTGCCCAGCAGCACGACGTCCGCCACCACGAAGCCGCACTCGAACTCGCACTCCAGCCCGTTGGTCGTCTCCCGGATCTCCCTCAGCTCGCCCCCGCGCACCACCTCGACGCCGACCAACTTCAGGTCCCGGACCGCCTCCTTGACCACCTCACGCGGGTAGCCCGGCAGCAGCTGCGACCGGTAGGTCAGGGTGACCTCGGACCCGAGCGCCGCGAAGACGAACGCTAGCTCCAGGGCCGTCGGGCCGCCCCCGACCACGCACGCCTCTCCCGGGAGGTCGATGTCCAAGAGCTCCCGGTAGGTCACCACGTCGTCCAGCTCCACGCCGTCCACGTCGGGGACCTTGGGCACGGAGCCGGTCGCGAGGAGGACGTGATCCGCCTCCAGCCGCTCACCGTTCACCCGAACCGCCGGACCCTCCTCGACCCGATCCACCTCGCCCCTGACCACCTCGACGCCGGCGTCTCGCACCTCCCTGAGCAGCTTGGACCTGATCTTGGCGAGCGTCTTTTTCACCCCGCGCGTCAGCTCCCTGTAATCCACGTCCACCGACAGCTCAACCCCGGGGATCCCCAGCCTGGACCAGGCCACCAACCGCGCGACCTCGACCAGCGCGCCCACCACCATGCACGCCTCGTTGAGGCACTTCCCACCGACCCCCTTCTTACCCTTCCGGTCAATTAGCAGGACTTTTCTACCCGCCCGGCCCAGCACTAGCGCGCAGGTCCGCCCCGCCGGACCGGCACCCACGATGACGTCCACGGTGCTCCCCACTCGGTTCACGCTCGTAGTGGAAATAGAGGTAGCGGGGTCCGGGCCGTGGACTGGCTCCCGCACGTCCTCATGCTTTCGGGTGGGACCATGATCGCCGCGGACTGCCTGGCCAACACCGGGGTCGTCTCCGCGGTGGGAGTCGGGCTCCTATGGCTGGGAAGCTGGCTCCGAGATCCCAAGCTCCTCCTGGTCACCGGGCCGCCTGGCGCGCTGATCTTGGTGATGCAGGTTTGGGGACTGGTCGGGCGCCGGCGGGCCGGGTCGGCGGAGGGCGGCCCCGCGGACGCGAGCCAGCTGCGCGGTGAGGAGGGAGTGGTGGTGTCCTCGGATCCGCTCCGAGTGGAGGTGCGAGGCGAGGTCTGGGACGCCGTGTCCGAGGCGGATCTCGGCGAGGGTGACCGCGTCGTCGTGAGAAGGGTGCTGGGGAGCCGGCTCGAGGTCGAGCCGGCGGAACCCTCGCGGGAGGGGGTTAAAGAGCGATGATCTCGTGGGCGACGATCCCGTGGAAGTGGCTGGCGGTCGGTCTCGGGGCGGCGCTGGTCCTGCTGGCCATGTCCGTGAGGGTGTTGAACGAGTACGAGCGCGGCGTGCTCTTGCGGTTGGGCAGGTACGTGGGCACGCGACCACCCGGGCTGAACCTGATCATCCCGGTCATCGACCGGCTGGTTAAGGTGGACCTGCGGGTCATCACCCGGGAGATCCCGCCGCAGGAGGTGATCACGAGGGACAACGTGCCGATCAAGGTGGACGCCGTGATCTACTACCGCGTGGTCGACCCGGCCCGCGCGGTGCTCAACGTGGGGGACTACGAGGGGGCGGTGTTCAACCTGGCCCAGACGACCCTTCGATCGGTCCTGGGCGAGGTGGAGCTGGACGACGTGCTGGCCAAGCGGGAGGAGCTGAGCGAGCGGATCAAGGAGATCATCGACGAGAAGACGAGGGACTGGGGCGTTAGGATCGTGGACGTGGAGATCCGGGACGTCGTCCTCCCGGAGGAGATGCGGCGGGCGATGGCGCGGCAGGCGGAGGCCGAGCGGGACCGGCGGGCGAGGATCATCCAGGCCCGGGCCGAGCGCCAGGCCGCTAAGGACCTGAAGGAGGCGGCGGAGAAGCTGGGCGTGGATCCGGGGCTGCTGCGGCTGCTTCAGACGCTCTCGGAGGTGTCCGCGGAGGAGAACGTCACGCTGGTCGTGCCAGTACCCATTGAGCTGCTAAGGATCGCGAAGGAGTCGGAGTAGCTGGTCCCCCTCCACCCTGATCCTCCCCTCCTCGGTTTCCACCTCGAGGATGACTCCGTCGAGCGGTAGGAGCTTCTGGTCCCGGCGGTCGCCGTAGACCAGGCAGTTCCTGGTGAAGCCAAGGATCCTGCCGCGGGTGCCGTAGTGAGGCCGGGAGCGGGCCCTTACGACCCTGAATTTTTTGCCAAGGAGGTCCTCGGGCCTCGGGGGGTGAGCCGTGGAGGTCAAGTATCGTGGCCCCCACGGGGAGGAGCGGCTGTACCTGCCTCGAGAGGCGTTCCCCAGCTCGGCCCGGGACGCCCATCGTAAGCGGGAGCAGGTGGGGAGGCTGCTGGAGCTCCTGTGCACGTGGGTCAGGCCGGGAGACGTGATCGTGGACGCCGGGTGCGGTCGCGGGGCGCTGACCGCCGCGATGGCCCTGTCGTGTCCCTCGTGCGAGGTGCTGGGGTTCGACGTCCGCGAGTTCAAGTCGTGGCCGGTCCTGGAGGAGTACCTGGAGTCCGTGGGTGTGAGCAACCTGAGGTTCGAGACGTGGGACCTGCACGAGGTGGTCTCGGGCCGCGTCGGGATCAGCGTGAAACGGGCGGACGTCGTGGTCGGACTGCACCTCTGCGGCACGCTAACGGACCGGATGCTGGAGCTGGCCCGGGAGCTCGGGGCGCGCGTCGCACTGGTGGTCCCGTGCTGCTACGGGCGGGCGAGCCCTAGGGTGATAATAGACGAACTAGGGGTGCGGCCCGGCGTGAAAGAAGAAAGCGAGTACGAGTGGCTTAAGCGCGAGCTGAAGCGGGCCGAAGACTCGGTGCGTCACCAGCTGACCGTGTGCCGGATCCGGGGCAAGTTCCTGGAGAAAGAGGGGTTCAAGGTGAAGGTTGGGGTGGCGTTCCCGCGGGAGGTCTCTGGTAGGAGGGTGTTCATCGCCGGGCTCAGGGCCGGTGCCGGCTAGGAGACCTCGATGGTGTCTTCCGGGAACCCTTCCTTCTTAATCAGGTACTCCCGGACCTTGTTCCGGTGATCGCCCTGTAGGATGATCTTGCCCTCCTTGGCGGTGCCTCCGCAGGCGCACTCCTTCTTCAACTTGCTCGCGAGCTCCTGGAGGTCAACGTCCGTGTCATCGAGGCCCTCGATGATGGTGACGATCTTGCCGGGCCGGACCTGCTCCGTGTAGATCTTGATCTTCTCAACGGTCTCCTTAGAGACCTCCTCACAAACACAGAGCTCCTTCGGAAGTCCGCAAACGGGGCAGACGTCTTCGTCCTGCATCTTTCCGGGGCCTTCCCCTCAGCGTTTTTCGGCCTCTCGGATTTTCTTAAGCTCCTCCTCGCGCTCTATCGTGAGAATTCTGGCGATGTTCTTCTTTATTTCTCTTACCCTCCCGGGATTCTCCGGGACGCCGGCGACGGACTTGGAGGTCATCTCCTTGAGCAGCTCCGCCTTAAGCTCCTTGAGCTTCTCGCGCCGCTCCTCCGGGGACATCTCGCGGATGTCGTCCGAGTGCAGCTTGTACTTGCCCATGGGCTACTCCTCCCCCTCCTCGGACTCCTCCGGCTTCTCCTCCTCGCTCTCCTCCTCGGCCTTTTCGCCGACGAGCTCCTTCAGCTTGTCCTCCACCTCCTCCGGCGGCTTGACCTCGATCTCGTCCGGCAGTTCCACGTCGGGTGGCATGATCTTTACGGTAACGCCAATGGCTCCCGGCTTGGTGATCGCCTGGACGTAGCCCTCGATCATGTACTCGTCACCGGGCTCGCCGCAGTACTTGACCACGCCGTCCATGAACTTCTCCGTCCGGGCCCGAGCGCCGATCAGCTTGCCCGAGAGCTTGATGAGCGCGCCCTTGGCACCCGCGTTCATGATGCGACGCAGGGCGCCGTAGGCCGCACGACGGAAGTGGACGCCGCGCTCGATCGCGGACGCGAGCCGGCGGGCGACGACGCGTGGGTTGAGCTCCGGTACTGGGATCTCCTTGACCTCGATCGTGACGCGGCCCAGGAGCGGGAACTTCTCCTGCACCTCCTCCTCGATGCGGCGGATGTTGCGCCCGCGGCGACCGATGGCGATGGCCGGCCGCTCGACGTACGCGATGATCTTGGTCGCGTTCGGCACGCGCTGGAGCCGCATCCCGCCGTAACCGGCGCGATCCAGCTCCTTCTCCAGGTACTCGTCCAGCTCGGTCTTCAGCATGCCGTACTGCACGAACTTCTTGTGCACCGGGACGTTCTCACCGTACATCACCATGGCGGGGGCTCCCCCTAGCGCTCCTCCAGGATCACCTCGATGTGCGTGGTGGGCGTGTTGAACGGGGTCGCTCGCCCGAAGGCTCGCGGGATCCAGCCGCGGATCACGCGGCCCTTGTGCGCCGCTATGTGCTTTATGTAGAGGCGGTCCGTGTCCAGGCCCTTCTGCTCGGCGTTGGCCTCCGCGTGCTCCAGGACCCGTAGGATCTCGCGCGCGGCCTTCTGCGGGAACCTACCGGCGTCCCATCCCGGCCGGATCTGCCGGCGGTGCGGAACCTTCTTTTTGTGCTTCCTGAAGGGCACCGCCTCCTCCTTCCGGATCACGCGCTTCAGGAACTCCTTGGCCTCGTCGAGCGGCTTGCCGCGGATGGCCCGGCAGATCTCGCGGGCGTGCTTGGGCGAGATCCTCAGCTCGCGGATGAAGGCCTTGGCGGTGCGGTCCTCGTCCAGCTCCTCGGGTGGAATCGAGTAATGCCACTTCTTCGTCCTCGTCAAGCGATCCGCCCCCGTTTCCGGACCCCGGCCGGGGTTTCACTGCTCTTAAATCGTCATCGGGAAGGGGGCCGGCGCGCTTGGTCCGGGTGCTGGGGGTTCAGCTGGGGAACACGGGCACGGACTACTGCTTGATGAACGAGCGGGGCGAGTGGGAGATCGTGGCCCGGGAGGAGGGGGTCTTCGGCAAGATCTCGTGCGTGTTCCCGCTCGAGGAGAGCCGGCGCGCGCTGCGCCGCGAGATCGCCCCCCGGGTCGTCCGCCGGGTCCGGGAGGTGGATCCGGACCTGGTCGTCGTGGGCACGATCGTGGACGAGCTGGGTCTGATCCTGGGACCGATGATCCACGAGCGGACGGGCGTGCCCACGCTGGCGGTGTACGGGGACCCGTGGGGAGCCCCGGACGGTGACGCCGTGGGCGCGCCGTACTGCGTGGCGGAGGAGTACCCGGACTGCGTGCACGTGGACGTGGGCGCGATGGCGGTCGTGACGCCGATCGAGGGCGGCGACCCGGACTTCGGGAAGGCGGTCGTGTGCCCCGGCACCTTTCCCATCGATCTGGCGGCCCGGGAGCTGCTGGGGGAGGAGTACGACGAGGGCGGGCGGGCCGCGGCCCGGGGCGAGGTGGACGGAGGGCTGAGGCGGAGGCTGGAGGGGTTGGAGGCGGACGGTCAGCCGGTGTTCGGCCCGGTCAAGGGCAGTCTAGGCGTCGTTCCGCCGGAGCAGGAGCGGCTGCTGAAGCCCGTGCTCTCCGAGTTCGAGGGGGAGCCGGAGGACGCGCTGCGGACGGTGACCGAGCTGGTGGCGGAGACGATCGTGAGGAACGCGTCCCGGTTCGACGCGGACCTGCTGGTGCTCTCGGGCGGTGGTGTTAAAAACGAACTTTTAAAACGGAGGGTGTCGGAGCTGTGGGGTGGCGAGGTGGCCGTCTTCGCGGGTGAGGACCTCGAGGCGCGAGGGCTGTGCCTGCTGGGGCTGAGGTATTTGGAGGGCGAGCCGGTCCCGGCACTACCATGCGATGGGGGGTCCCCTCCCAATGGCGGAAGAATCGAAGGAAATCGAGCCCGAGGTAGACATCCAGAACATCGTGGCCTCGGTGGATCTGAAGGGTGAAGTTAACCTGGACGAGTGCTCCGTGATCCTGCAGGGTGAGTACGAGCCTGAGCAGTTCCCGGGCCTCGTTTACCGGTTGGAGGACATCGGCACCGTGGTGCTGATCTTCCGGTCCGGAAAGATGGTCTGCACCGGGGCCAAGACCAGGGAGCAGATCTACGAGAGCGTGGAGCGGGTGCGGGAGGACCTGGAGAAGAAGTGCGGGGTCGAGTTCGAGGGCGAGCCCGAGATCGAGATCCAGAACATCGTGGCCTCGATTGACTTCAACGTCTCGCTGGACCTGGACATGATCGCGGAGGTGCTCACGGAGGACGAGGACGTGGAGGGCATCGAGTACGAGCCCGAGCAGTTCCCCGGCCTGGTGCTGCGGCTCAAGGAGCCCGACGTGGCGATGCTCCTGTTCTACTCGGGTAAGGCCGTGTGCACGGGCGCGAAGACCGAGGACGAGCCGGAGAAGGCGGCACGGAAGGTCGCGGAGAAGATCGAGAAGTACGGGCTGAAGCTCACCGGCTGACGGGGCGAGCCACCACGATCGGCACGTGCTCGAACCTGTTCAGGAAGTCCTCGTCGAGGCGCCCCGGGTCGCCCACCTCGTCCAGCGCGTCGTAGACCGTGCGCCCCGCCCCCTTCGTCCGGACCCGCTCGGCCTCTTTCAGGAGCCGAATCGCCTCCCGGACCTCCACGTCGCCCGCGATGGCGACGGGCGTCGGGCCCAGGGTTCGCGCCAGGAGTCGGCCGATTAGGAACCCTAGGACGCCCGTCCCGGAGATTATCTCCGGGTGCGCCCGAGCGATCGTCGTGAAGAGTACACCGAAGAGCTCGTACGTCTTGTCGGTGTCTCCCACGACGACGGACACGTCCACCCCGCGGTCCTCGCGCAGCCGCTCCCTCAAGCGTCGCGCGAACCGGTCGGCCGAGGCCGGGACGGGCGCGGCGAAGTACCCCGGGACGTTCCCCACGTCGCAGCCGGCCTCCGATACCGGCTCCAGCGCGTGAAGCAGGCCGAACTCCTCAAGGATCATCTGCTTGTGCATCGCTCCCTCCCGCTTCGGATAGCGTCGAAAGTTCCGGATGGTCTCCTCGCGCAGCGGCGGATCCATCAGCGGTCCCAGCAGCGGCCCCAGTATCCGCCCCCAGACGATCCTCATCCACAGGGTCACCAGCAGCTTGGCCAGGGGACCGGGCTCGTACTCGCGCTCGTCGATGAGCTCTCCCTCGGCCACGGCCACCGCCTTCTCGGAGACCAGCAGCACGTCCCCGTCCCGCAGCTCAACCCCCTCGAGCGCCGTCAACGCGTTTTTCAACGCCCCGGAGCCTACCCGCCAGTACTTATCCCTCACCGGGATCAGCCGGTACTCCCGGCGCTCGCCGGACATGGGTACCACCACCGGGGGCACCGCCTTGCTCGACAAGCTGGTGAAGAAGTACATGACGCCGGAGAACGTCATGCGGCTCGCGATGCAGGTGCTGGAGCAGTCGGTGGTGGCCGTCGTCGACGTCGTCAAGAATGCGGAGATCGACGTCGAGCTAGAGGGTGACTCCTACCAGGTGAGGCTGAAGGACGCGAAGGATCGATACTCCGTGGACGTTGAGGGTGAGGTGCGAGAGGAGGAGGTGGAGGCCCGCATTCGCGCCACGGTGCTCGGCACGGAGGTGGAGGGGGCGTTAACCGTCCGGGGCAGGAAGGCGGCGGAGCTCGCGCGCCGGGCGCTCGAGGAGCTCAGCGGCGGGTAGACCAGGGATCGGCGAGGGCCTCCGCCGCCGCCCTCATCCCCGGCTCCTCCGCGATTTCGGCCGCGCACTCCAGGAGCCGGATCACCTCCTCCAGCCAGCTCGCGACGTCGGTCGGGTACGCCGTTAGACCGTACCTCCGCTCCAGCTCCCTGGGCATGGCGAAGACTGATTTACCCTCTAAGCGCGTCCTCAGCAGCAGCGCAGAGGCCTTGGCGGGCACGTGATCGCAGTGCGGGAACGCATCGCACCCGCAGTCCACCGCTCGGATCAGTTTGATCAGTCGGTCACGCTCCTTCTTGGGTAGGTGCTCAAGCACCTCGCGGCGCTCGGAGTGGATGACCTCCAGGGCGTCCTCGAAGCGGGCGGGCACGGACATCCTCGTGACCCGCTCGACCGCCCGCCGGATCGAGGGGGACAGCTGCAGCCGCTCGAACGGGCACACCTCGGCCACGGCCTGCAGTGGATCCTCTCGCTCGGACTCGACGAGCCGGTGCACCGTGCGCGGTCCGGCGAAGTAGCGGGCGGCCACCCGGCCCCGGCGCGTCAGCTTGAACCCCTTCACGAACCCCATCTCCCGAAGCTCCTTGAGCCTCCGCTCCGGGTCGCCGGCGAACCCGAAGGATTCGGAGCAGACCCGTCGGAGCTCCTCCGGGGAGGAGGCGGCGCCGCTGGCCACGTGCGCCAGCACCTGCTCGCGCTCGTCCTCATCGTCGTACTCCACCTCGACCGGCTCCGGCTCCGACTCGAGCAGTCGGAAGGCGACCTTGTCCTCGGTGTCCTCTTGACCGGAGTGGTACCGGCGCCCCGGCTCCACCATCAGGACGACCTTGCCCCGGTCGTGGTAACCGGGCCGTCCAGCCCGCCCCGCCATCTGCTGGAACTCCATGGGCGTCAGCCACTCGACACCCATCGCCAGGCTCTCGAAGATCACCTGAGAGGCTGGGAAATCGACGCCCGCGCCGAGGGCCGCGGTCGTGACGACGGCCGCCAGCTCGCCCCGCTCGAAGGCCTGCTCGGTCGACTTGCGCCGGTCGTAGGGCAGCCCAGCGTGGTAGGGGGCGACGTCCAGCCCCGTCCGCTCCTGGAGGAAGTCGGCCAGGCGGTGCGTGTTCTGCCGGGAGTGGGTGAAGACGATCGTCTGGCCCCGGTAGCCGGTGGAGTACTCCGTCTCCCACTCCGCCTCCACGAGCCGGGCGATGCGGTCCCACTTCTGCCGTCGGTCTTGGTTGATCACGAGGTGATACTCCAACGGTACCGGCCTCCGCTCGTGGATGACCGGGCGCGCGTCGAGGTACTCCGCGAGCTCCTCCGGGTTGCCCACCGTGGCCGACAGGCCCAGTAGCTGCGCGTCGGTCAGGGTCTTAAGGCGGCAAATAAGACCGTCCAGCCGGGGACCTCGGTCCTCGTCGGCCAAGCTGTGCACCTCATCGATCACAACCACACCGATCTCGTCCGGGTCGATCGCCCGGGTGCGGAGGAGCAGGTCGAACCCCTCGTACGTCCCCACGATGATGTCCGCCTCCTCCGGGTCGGGGCCCCGCTCCGGTCTCGAGAACTCCTTCAGCCTGGTCGCACCGACCTGGAGTCGGACGCCGACGTTGAGCCTCTCGCCGTACTTTTCCCGGAACTCGCGGAACTTCTGGTTGGCCAGCGCCACGAGGGGCACCAGGTAGACCATCTTCTTCCCTTCCTCGAGCACCCGGGTCAGGCCCGCGAGCTCGGCCACGAGCGTCTTCCCGGACCCGGTGGGAGACACCACCAGCAGGTTCTCGCCCTCCAGCAGGCCCGCGCGTACGCACTTGGTCTGAACCGGGGTCAGCTCGCGGTACCCGAGCTCGCGCAGGAGGCTGATGAGTCGGGCCGGGGCGTCCACCTTCGAGATCGGCAGGCGCTCCTCCTCTTCCTCATCCTCCGCCTCGACCACGTCCCACCGCGTCTTCTCGTCCTCGCGGGCCGGGTCGAACGAGGGGTCCACCATCTCGATCACGCGGTCGACGTCGCGGAACCGGTCCAAGAGCTCCTTCAGGCGCTCCAGCAGGGTCTGCGAGAAGTTCGGGACGCGGAACCTCAGCTCCTCCTCCAGGATCTCCTCGGCGCACTCCCCGCAGACGCGCACGTCCCCGAACTTGTACCCGCCGTCAAGGACCGTGATCTTGTCCGAGGCCAGGCAACGGCGGCAGAACTCCGCCCGCTCGACCTTGCCGCCGAGAAGTCGCTCGGCGGTCTTGGCCAGGTCCCCGCGCGCCAGAACGGTGCCCGCCGCCCGGACCCGGTTGAGGATCTTGTCCGGCGGGGTCGGATCACCGTCCAGCACGCCTCTCACCGGCCGCTCGTCCGGGCCCAGCTCCAGCAGAGCCTCCCTTTCTATCTCCGCCCCGGACCTGGGATCGTCCTCGGTGAACGCGATCCGCACCTTGTTCCCCTTCCGCTCGAGGAAGACGGCCGCCTTCACGCTACCGTACCCCTCACACCCTGATCGCTTCCAGGCGCTTCAGCGTCCCGTCGGACCGATACTCCGGTCTCAGGAGGATCACCCTCCCCCGGTCGATGCGGACGAACCCGGGCCCGTGCAGCCACAGTTTCAGGGAACGCGGCGGGGGGATCGAGACCAGGGCCTCGCCCGGCACCTCAAGGACCGGCATCGCCAGCGTCTCGATCGGGATGAGCACGGGCACCAGTCGACCCCTCCAGCGGGCCGGGTACCAGGCGAGCCCCCACTCGTTCCTCGGGAGGGCCGGATCACCCGAGACGGGCAGTGCCAGGGTGAACCCCAGGAACGGCAGCCACACGTCGGCGACGATCCACGCGCTCACCCGGACTCGACCGTCCCTCAGCACGGGCGCCCCGGGTCGGAGGTACGGGAACGCACGCCGGAGCGCGTCCTCCTGCCGCTCAATGGCCTCGATGGGAACCTTGAGAGTACCTCTGATCGCCCCGGACCTGGGGTCGATGACCCAGCCGTGGCCGCGCCCGTCGCTGACCACGACCTGCAGCCGGTCTCCGGTGACGCCCCACACCGGGGAGCGTCCCGCGCTCCAGGCTCGGGAGAGCTGGGCGGGGGTTTGGGTCAGGTAGGAGGCGGGGTCGAGCTTCACCGAGTGGGGCTGCAGGACGGCCTCTCCGACCATGGTGGCCCACGCGTGGATCGTCAGCTCCGTGGGGACGCCGGTCAGGAGGTCCAGGACCGGAACGGTGGGGAGCAGCGCCACCGCCAGGATAAGGCCTCGCTTAATCCGGTCGATCAGCCCGCTCAGTTGGCGGTACTCCCGCCATGGAAGCCGGGACTGAGACCACAGGTGCAGGCTGAGGGCCGCCAGGAAGGCCAGCAGTGGGAGGAGGTACATTGAGATAATGGGGTAGGTGGCGAGGGTGACGGTGGCGATCCCCAGGACCACGGCCGCGATGCGGAGGCCGTGCGAGATCATCGCGGACTCCAGCAGCTCGCGGTCGTTCGCGTACTCCTGCGCGTCCAGCGCGGCGCTGGCCAGGTGAGAGAGCAGGAGCATCGCGGCCCTGACCTTGAACGGGGGACCGAGCAGGATCCCGAGGGCCAGGACCACCCGGGCCGGGTTGCCGGAGGCGATCCAGTGCACGACGGGGACCGTGGGGAATCCGTGCAGGAGGACGATCAGGGCCCCGACCTTGAGCCCTTGCCACGCCAGCCACGGCCCGGTCGGTAGCGGTCTCGGCGTCTCCCTGAGCGCGCAGTTCAGGAGGACGTTCAGGGCTGAATAACCCGGCGTGAGCCGGACCGCGCACGCGGCGATGATGGCGCAGATCGCGTAGTGGAGCGGGGCGTTTTCGGCCGCGTGACGGTTCGGGGCGTGGGTCACGGACTCGTGCCCGAGGTGCGCCAAGTAGGCCAACAACGTTGTTAAACCGGCTGCTAGGGCAAGCCACGCCGACCTGCCGAACAACCTGGCCAACCGGAACCCCCGGGGGATGATGCCGTGGCGGCCCCGATCGAGATCGGTCGAATCTGCGTGAAAACCGCCGGCAGGGAGGCCGGCAGGTACTGCGTCGTCGTGGACATCATAGATGAGAATTTCGTCATCGTGACCGGCCCGAAGGAGATCACCGGGGTTCGTCGGAGAAGGTGTAACGTGAAGCACCTGGAGCCGACGCCGGAGAAGATCGACATCGAGCGGGGCGCGTCGGACGAGGAGGTGAAGGAGGCGCTGGAGGAGGCCGGCCTCCTGGACCTGGTTAAGGAGGGCATCGTTAAGTCCGACTGAGGCCAGCGGGGCGGGCGGCTTGGCCAAGATTTACGGGGACGAGGACGCCTCCCTAGACGTGCTGGAGGGCAAGACGGTTGCGGTGATCGGCTACGGGAATCAGGGCGAGGCTCAGGCCAAGAACCTCCGGGACTCGGGCGTCGACGTGATCATCGGCGTGCGCGAGGGCGGACCGTCCTGGAAGCGGGCGAAGGAGGACGGGTTCGAGGTCCTGCCGATCCCGGAGGCGGCCGAGCAGGGCGACATCGTGCACATCCTGATCCCCGACGAGGTCCAGCCCAAGGTGTACCGAGAACACATTCACGACAACCTGAGCAAGGGAGACGCGCTGGGCTTCAGCCACGCGTTCAACATTCACTACGGCCTCATTGAACCGCCGGAGTACGTAGACGTGATCCTAGTAGCACCCAAAGGACCGGGGGACATGGTGCGCAAGCTGTACACGGAGGGGTTCGGCACCCCGGCCCTGGTGGCCGTGCACCAGGACTACACGGGCAAGGCGAAGGACATCGCCCTGGCCATGGCCAAGGCCATGGGGTTCACCCGCGCGGGCGTCATCGAGACCACGTTCCGGGAGGAGGTCGAGACGGATCTGTTCGGAGAGCAGGTCGACCTGGTGGGCGGCGTGCTGTACCTGATTCTGTACGCCTTCGAGACGCTGGTGGAGGCGGGTTATCAGCCGGAGGTAGCCTACTTCGAGACGCTGCATGAGCTGAAGCTCATCGTGGACCTGATCCACAAGAAGGGACTCACGGGGATGCTGGAGGCCGTCTCGAACACCGCTGAGTACGGAGGACTCACGCGCGGCAAGCGGATCATCAACAAGGAGGAGATGAAGAAGGTGCTGGAGGAGATCCGCAGCGGCGAGTTCGCCCGGGAGTGGACCATGGAGAACGAGTCGGGACGAATTGTGCTCCGGCGGCTGCGCAAGGAGATCGAGAACCACGAGATCGAGCGGGTAGGGCGGAAGTTGAGGAAGATGATGGGATTTGAGGACTAATCACCGACCAAGGTTTCCCAAAAAGGTAAAATAAGTCTGATCGGCCCGCGGGTCCGGGGTGACCTCGCATGAAGCGCCTGCTCCTCGCCCTCCTCGTGGCTCTGGCGGGCGCCCTAGTGGGCGCCGCGGAGGCCAAGGTGTACGGTGCTAAGTACACCATCAAGCCGGAGATCAAGGAGGTTCAGGCGCCGGCCAAGGTTCAGCTCAAGCCGGGCGAGAAGAAGGCCGCCGTCCAGGTAACCGCGGTCATCACGTGGTCCGGTAACTACCCGTACACGATCCGGCGCACGCCGACGACCGTGACGTTCGCCGTGGACGGGAACGTGGTCCACACGACCAAGATCACCCCACCGTACCGGCTCGGCGAGACCAAGACGGTGACCGCGACCCTGGAGCTGACGCCGGGTAAGCACACGATCACGGTGACCGCGCGGTTCCCAGACCTGCCGCAGTACGGCATCAAGGGTGGCACCGCGACCAAGGAGGTGACGGTCGAGGTCGTGGCGCCGGCGGTGAAGCCGGTCCACCTGACGGGAGCGCTGGTCAAGGACGCGCTGCTGGCTGTGCCGGCGATCGCCATGCTGGACGCGCTGATGGGGTACCCGATCACCAGTGCGATCGATGACGCGCTAGGAACGGACCTGAAGGGCACGCTGCAGAGCCTGCTGGACCAGCTGGGTATCCGTGAGTACGTCGAGCAGGACGTCGTCGTCGGAGCCGGACTGACGGCGGCACTGGCGACCGACCTGCTGGCCGGGTGGGCGATGGACCACAAGCAGCTCGTCAACACGCTGACGATGCTGGACGTCGGCACGCTGCTGGCGCCGGTGGTCACGCTGGCGATGTACCTGGCCGGTGTGGCCACGCTGGACAACGTGATCGTGGACCTGGCTGAGCAGCTGGGCATCGAGGGCAAGATGGTGGTCACGACCGCCAGCGCCGCCGGCCTGGCGGTGCCGGTGATCACCGCGCTGGTGGGGTACCTGGCCGACAAGGGCGTGAAGCAGGCCGCGCAGATCGTGGCACCAGTGGTCCAGGCGATGGACCAGCTGCTGACGACGCTGGCCTCGCCGGTCGTGAAGTACCTGGGCTCGGTGAGCCTGGGCACGCTGAAGCTCTAACCCCCTCACGCCCCCTCCTCCTCTTTGCCGCGAATCGTTAAAGATCGCGTAACGATATCGGGGGACGGGATGAAGAATCTGGCCTTCTCTGAGTTGAACCGATGACGAGGGCACGAGCTGCGGACCGTCGCAGGGTCCGGAGGTGAAGTGATGGCGGACGTGATTTGGTGGCTCTTGACGGCCGTGTACGCCCCGGACTACGAGAAGTGGATGAGCTGGTGCCCCAAGATCATCTCCCACCCGCTGACTTACTACGCTAAGACCGACGTTCACTACCCTCCCCTCGGCTCCCTGCTCCCGGCACTCGTCTGGTACCTGGGGCACGGGCTGCTGGGGCTGAACCCGCTCGACTGGCGCTTCCGACTCCTGTGGAAGCTCCCCGTGTGGATCGGGACCCTGGCGTGCGTCTACTGCGCCCGCCGCGTGGGGATGGGTCGGACGGGACAGCTGGTGGTGGCGCTCTCCACGGCCTACCCGTGCGCGTTCTGGCAGCTGGATCCCATCCCCGTCTCCATGGCCCTCGCGGCGATCATCATGCGGGAGCGCTGGCTGGGCGGGACGCTGGCGGCGCTCGCGTTCTGGACCAAGCCCACCGCGGGACTGCTGGCCCTCCCTCACCTGCGCCGCGAGTCGCTGATCGCTTTCGTGCTCGTCACGGCGGTCGTCCTGGTCCCGTACCTCCTTGGCAACGGCTGGGCGTTCCTGCAGGACGTGGTCCTGTTCCAGATGGGCCGCCCGCCGCAGAACTGCTCCATCTGGACGCTGGTCACCCCGCCCACCGAGCTGCCGGTGGCGCTGTTGGCCGCCGCCATGCTCCTCCCACTCGTCGCCCCGGGCGAGCCGGAGCGTCGCTCGTGCGCGGTGGGGGCGGCCCTCCTGGCGTTCTCCAAGGTGGTTAACCCTAACTACTGGGCGGTGAGCTGTCCGGCCGCGTGCCTGGCGTCCGAGCGGCTGGGGCTTCTCCTCCTCTCGACGGGGGCGCTGTTCACCGTGGCCGCGGGGCTGCACGTCTCCGCCAGCCACGGATACTTCAACGCGGAGGATGGTCGGTTTTACAGGCTGGAGGATCTGTTCCTCCCGCCGCCTCCCACCCCGGCGGTGCACGTTCCCCCGGCCCTCGCCCGGGCCCTGCTGGACGGCGCCGTCGTGTACAACTTCCTGGTGGCGGCCTGGGTGTACGTGCGCTGCGTGGCCCGGGGGTCGATGATTTAGAGGCGGTAACTTCATACGCCGCGACTTGGGGACGGGGCACGGCCCGGTCCAACCGGCGCGGGTGACGCGGAGACTCCGGGGATGACCCCGCGTGGGCTCCGCCGGGCCACAAGCGCGGGGGAGTGGGCCGACGAGCCGACCGATGACCCCGCGCGCCTACCTCCCCGCCGTACCTCCTTCCCTCGGGGGGACGGTCGCTGAGGGCGCTTCACGGTCGCGTCGTTGACCCCTGGTTCTCGCGCGTTCGTCCCGGCTACGTCGTCTGGGAGAGGGGTCGCATCCTGGGCGTGTTCTCCGACCTGCCCGACGAGCTGGGCGACGTGGACGTGATCGAGGTCGACGGGGTTATCTGCCCGGGCTTCGTGGACGCTCACGTGCACGTGGAGAGCTCCGGTCTGAGCCCGCCCGGCTACGCGCGGGTCGTCTCCGAGCGCGGCGTGACGTCGGTCGTGTGGGATCCACACGAGGTCGTGAACGTGGCGGGCGAGGAGGGGTTGAGGTGGGCTCTGAGAACCGCCGAGCGGGCCCGACCTTTCAAGTTCTACCTGGCGCTTCCATCGTGCGTGCCGGCCCTTGGGGAGCCGTTCGAGACCGTTCGGGGGAAGGTGACGCCGGAGATCGTGGAGCGGTACGCCGACCACCCGATGGTGGTGGCGCTGGGCGAGATGATGGACGTGGAGGGGGTCCTGGAGGGGCGGAAGGACGAGCTCGTGCGGCTGGCCCGGCGGATGGGGCTGAGGGTCGACGGGCACGCCCCCGGCCTCGTGGGTCCCGGGGCCGCGCGGTACTTTTCCGCGGGGCCGGAGACCGACCACGAGTGCTCGACGGGGGAGGAGTTCCGGTGGAGGCGTGAGCTGGGCGTGTGGACGTTCGTCCGGGAGGGTTCCTCGTCCCGGGACCTGGAGGCCGCCCTCGAGGCGCTGGACGATCTCAGCGGCGTGTGCTTCGTGACGGATGATCTCCACGCGAGCGACATGGACGAGGTCTCGCTGGCCAAGATGGTCAGGCGGGCCGTGGAGGCGGGGTTCGACCCGCTGGAGGCGCTCGGGACGGTGACCCTGAACCCGTCCCTGTGCTACGGGCTGAGGACCGGTCGGTTGGCCCCCGGCTACCACGCGGACGTGGTCGTGCTGAGCGGGTTGGAGGAAGTCGAACCCCGGCGGGTCTTCCTGGAGGGAACCCCGAGGGAGGATGCGGAGTTCGAGGGGGCGGAGGCGGAGCTTCCCCGGGTGGAGGTGGGCGTCGACCCGGAGGATATCGGGTTCGAGGACGGTAGGTACCGGGTGAGGTGCGTGGGGGTCAGGCCGGGGACGATCAGGACCCGGGAGGTCGTGGAGGAGATCACGATTCGGGACGGTAGGGTGATGGAGGAGGGGATCGCGTTCCTGGTCGTGGTGGACCGGTACGGGGAGGGGAGCTGGTCGCTGGGCTTCCTGGAGGGGATCGACGACCTCGAGTGCGCGCTGGTTACGACGGTCGCTCACGACGCCCACAACGTGGTGGTGGTCGGCCGGGACCTGCGGCTGGTTCGGGAGGGGGTGAGGCTGGCCGGCCGGTTGGGGGGATGCGTTGGGGTGGTCTGGGATGGTGGGTGCGAGGCGGTCGAGTTGGACGTGGCGGGGTTGATGTCATCCCGGGAGCCGGAGGAGTTCGTCGAGGCGTACGGGTCGGTCCTGGAGCGGGTGCGCGAGCTGTCCGACGTGGAGGGGGACCCGTTCCAGGTGCTCTCCTTCGTGACGCTGCCGGTGGTCCCGGAGGTGCGGCTGACCGACCGTGGGATGGTGCGGGTGGAGGGGAAGGAGGTCCGGTTGGTCAATCCTGTGATCGAGGATCTATCCGGCTGACGTCGACCGGCTTGGTCCCGAGGCTCCCGTCGGGCCGGTAGACGGTGTGCTTGAGCCAGTTCTCGTCGTCGCGCTCGGGGTAGTCCGTGCGGTAATGGGCGCCTCGACTCTCACGACGGAAGAGTGCGGAGCGGGCGACGGCCAGCCCGACCTCGATCATGTTGACCGTCTCGAGGGCGAGCCGCAGCCCGGGGCCGTCGTCGACGCCGCGCTCTTCCACGCGGCGCTTGAGCTCCTCCAGGCGCTTGATGGCCTTCTTCAGCCCGCGCTCGGAGCGCTCGAGGCCCACGTGATCCCACATGGTCTTTCGGAGCTCGCGGCGGACCTCGAGGGGGTCCTCCTCTCCGAGCCGCTCCCAGAGCTTGGACTCGAGATCCAGCAGTCGGAGCCTGCTCACGCGGGGTCGCTCCCCTCGCGCTCGAAGCCGGCGGGCGAGCTTCGCGGCGTACAGGCCGGCTCGGCACCCGAACACCTGGGTGTCGGCCAGCGCGTTACCTCCCAGCCGGTTGGCCCCGTGGACGCCGCCGGTGACCTCACCGCAGGCGAAGAGTCGGGGGAGCGGGGTCTCGGCGCGCTCGTTGATGGGGACGCCTCCCATGAAGTGGTGGGCGGTGGGCGCTACCTCCATCGGCTCCTCACGGATGTCGATCCCGTAGCGGAGGAACTGGCGGAGGGTGGTTTCGAGCTTCGTCTCGATCACCTCGTCGGGCAGGTGGGTGAGGTCGAGGTACACGCCCCCGTGCTCGGTGCCCCGACCCTCCTTGATCTCGCGGTAGATGGCTCGGGCCACCACGTCCCGGGTCGCCAGCTCCATCCGGTCGGGGTCGTACCGCTTCATGAAGCGCTCTCCTTCCGCGTTGTATAGGCGGCCGCCCTCGCCGCGGACGGCCTCGGTGACGAGGATGCCCCGGGCGCTCTCGGGGTACACCATCCCGGTGGGATGGAACTGGACCATCTCCATGTCGATGAGCGGGCAGCCCGCCTTCAGGGCCATGACGTACCCGTCGCCGGTCTTGTACGCGGGGTTGGTGGTGACCGGGTAAATCTGGCCGGCCCCGCCGGTGGCGAGGATGGTGGCGTGGGCCAGGACGACGAGGGTGTCCTCCCGCTCCAGGTCCAGGCACAGCGCGCCCGCGATGCGGCCGTCGTCGTCCTTGATCAGCCGGTAGGCCATCACGTTCTCGAGCGTGCGGACGCGGTCCAGGCGGCGCACCTCGTCCAGCAGGGCCATGGCGATCTCGTGGCCGGTGCGGTCGCCGGCGTAGCACGTCCGGGGTCGGGATTGACCGCCGAAGGGGCGCTGGGCGAGGGTGCCGTCCTCGTTGCGGGTGAACACGGCCCCGTAGTTCTCCAGGTCGAGGAGGCGGTCGGGCGCCTCCCGAACCAGGATCTCGACCAGTCGCTGGTCGTTGAGGTAGGAGCCTCCCTCCACGGTGTCCCGGAAGTGCAGCTCGAAGGAGTCGTCGGGGGACTCGGTCCTCAGGACGGCGTTGTAACCGCCCTCGGCCATGACGGTGCAGCCGCTCCGGCCGAGGGGGCCTTTGGACACGATCACGACGCTCAGGTCGTGGCGGGCCGCCTCTATCGCGGCCCGTAGGGCCGCGCCGCCGCCCCCGATCACGAGGACGTCGCAGGTGACCCTCTCCACGCTATCACCCGCGGTCCCTTACTCGAGCCAGTCCAGCACCAGCTGGACGATCTCCTCCGGAAGTCGGTCCCGGTTCTCGAGCGTGACGCGGTAGCGTTCAGCGTCGTCGCGGCGCTCGCGGAGGTCGACCACGGTCGGGTGCCGGGAACGCTCGTGGACGACGAAAATGGTCGGGGTCTCGGCGTCGGCCGCGGTCTCGACGGCCTCGACGAACCGCTCGGACTTGAGCTCCATCGGGCCGACCTCGTCCACGATGACCAGGTCCGCCTCCTCGACGGCGCGCTCGATGGAGTCGGCCGCGCGCTCGAGGTTCTCAACGTAAACGCCGTAGCGGCCCACGCGCGGGCCGGGGGCGCCCACCTCCGCGAGCGGGTACTCGTCGTCCTCGGTCAGGTCGACGATCTTGAACCCTACGCGCCGGCCGCCGCGCCGCACCTCGGGGCAGTAAATGCCGCCGACGGTGTAGCCGCGGTCCTCCAAATCGTTTCGAACCTTGAGACAAATCGTGGTCTTGCCGACGCCGGGCCTGCCGGTAAGAACGACGTTATGGGGCAGGGGCGTGGCCCCCGGCCCGGGTTAGCCGAAGAGGGCTCCCAGTCCGGCCGCGCCCTCGTCCTCGCCGCCCTCTTCCTCCTCTTCCTCCTCCTCTTCCTCTTCTTCCGCCTCCTCCTCTTCCTCCTCGGCCTCCTCTCCCTCTTCCTCGGTGGCCGGAGCCTCCTCCAGCATCTCCAGCACCTCGTCGCTGAGCGCCTCCTCGTCCACCTCCGCGATGGCGCTGGCTAGGGCGAGCATCTCGCCGTGAGCGCGGGCCAGGATGGCGCTCATGACCTCCTCGTCGGGCACGGGCACGCCGGCGTTGATGGCCAGGTTGAGGGCCTCGGTGTGGGCCTTCGTGACGAGCAGGTCGGCCGTCTCGGCGGTCGGGATGGCCGCGTTGATCGCCAGGTTGAACGCGTGCTGGGCGGCCTCCCGAACCTGCTCCTCGTACTCCTCGACGTCGATCGCCAGGTCGTCCTTCTCGAAGAGCGTGCCGTCGGCGACGATGGCGACGAGGTCGACGCCGACCTCCATCGGCTCGATCTCCAGCTTCTTGAGGATCTCCGCGGTCTTCTCGTCGATCTCCTCGCCCTCCTTGACCAGGACGGTCTCCTCCGTGATCACGACCTTGCCGTCCTGGATCTGGGCGGGCAGGCCGGCCTCCTGCAGCTCGCTGACGATGGGGCCGGGCTCGAAGGGCGTCGGACCTTCGGGGACGACGATGTCCTTGGGCGCGATGTCACCGGGCTTGGCCGGGGCCGAGGCCTTGTTCTCCTCCAGGATCCGGTAGAGCTCGAAGGGGTCCTGGTTCGTGAAGATGAACGCCACCGGGCCCTCGATGTAGTCCAGGAGCGGCTCGAGCTCCGGTCGCTCGTCGAGCTTCTCCTCGATGGCGATCCGCATCAGGGTGTTCCGGGACATGCGGATGATGGTGTCCTTCTCCCGAAGCTTGGCGCGGATCTCTTGGAGCTGGGGCGCCGGCAGGCCCTCGAGGTTGACGATGCCGACGTTCTCGTACTTGTCCATGAGCTTCTTGAGCTCCTTCACCTCCTTGCGCTTCCACTCCGCGACCTTGGGCTTGTAGCCGGCGGGCGGCTGACCCTTGGACTTCACGGCCATCGCGCTCACGCCCCTACGGGTACACCCGCTCGGCCGGGCCCATCGTAGTCTTCACGAAGATGGAGTCGATCTGGGACCAGCCCTTGTCGAGCTCGGACACGACCTCGTTGATGACCGTCATGGCGTTCTCGGCCAGCTTCTCCGGCTCCATGTTGCGGGCGCCGATGACCGTGTGAATGACCGGCTGGTCGCGCATCTTGACGCGGGCCGTGCGGTGCGCGCGCTCGATGACGGCCTTGACGTCGGCGTTGGGTGGGATCGGCTTGGCCATCTTGCCCCGCGGGCCCAGGACGGGTCCGAGCACGCGACCCACCTCAGGCATGAGGTCGGCCTGGGCGTAGAAGAAGTCATGCTTCCGGGCCAGCTTCTTGGCCTCGCGCTTGTTCTCCGCGAGCCGCTGGAGGTCTTCCCTCGTGATGACCGTCGCCCCGGCCTCCTCAGCCTCCCGGGCCATCTCGCCCTCGGCGATCACGCAGACCTTCACCGGCTTGCCGCGACCGTGGGGCAGCACCACCTCCTTGTCGATGCGCTGGGAGGGGTCGGACAGGTCGACGCCGGTGAGGTTGATGATCATGTCAACGGACTCCAGGAAGCGGCGGGGCGGGGAGTACTCCACGACCTTCTCCAGCGGCTCGATCAGGTCCTCCTTCTTCAGCAACCCGGGTCACCCGCCGCTACTCTTCCTCCTCCTTGAGCTCCTTTTCGTGCTTCTCGATCAGATCGTCCCACTTGCCCTCGTCCACCTCCTTCTGGACCTCCTTCGGGTCCTTGCCCTCCACCGTCACGCCCATGCTGCCGCAGGTTCCAAGGATCTCCTTGACGGCCGTCTTGAGGTCGTACGAGAGCAGGTCGTCGAACTTCATCTTGGCGATCTTGATCACCTGCTCCATTGACAGATCGCCGACGGTCTCGCGCCTGGGCTCGTGGGCTCCCTTGTCGATACCGAGCTCCTTCTTGATGATCGCTGACGTCGGTGGTGATCCGACTTTAACCTCGAATTCCTTGGTTTCCGTATCCACGATGATCTTAACTGGAACCTCCATTCCCTCGAACTTCTTGGTCTTCTTGTTGATCTCCTCCACCACTTCCTGGATGTTAACTCCCAGCGGTCCGAGGGCCGGTCCCAACGGTGGTCCGGGGTCGGCCTTACCTCCCTCGATCAGCACTTCAACCTCCTCCTTGCCCATGGGGAGGGCGCCCCCAACCCCACTTGATTACTCCTCGTACTCCTCCTCTTCCCGCAGGAGCCGGAGGGAGTCGACTTTTACCGTTACGGGGATGGGCACGGGCGCCTCGAGCAGCTCGACGGTGATCTCTCCTCGGGACTCGTCGACGCTTACGACGCGGGCCTTCTCGCCCTTGAACGGTCCGGAGAGGATCTCGACGATGTCGCCCTCGCTGATCTCCACGGCCTCTGGCTTCGGCGCGAAGTAGTGGTCGATCTCCTCGAAGTCGATCTGCTTGTCCACGATACCGCGCGCGTCGGGCAGGTCGTACACGAGCTCCCGGAGCTCATCGGTGAGATCCTCGACCTCCAGGATGAAGTACCCGCGGAGATCGTCCGGGGCGATGATGGCTTTCAGGCCGAGGTCCGCGTTGTCCTCCTTGATGCGCTTCCGGGCCCGCATCGCGAGCATTTCCGCGGCGTTCTTCTCCCTACCAGCCTGCACGCGGACGGCGTAGAACTTTGACTCCGTCTCCTCGCCGTTCTCCCCATTCTCCTCCGCCAACGCGCCCGGCCCCACCTAGTAATATAGTTGCAGGACCTGGACGATCACCCGGATCAGGAACCCGATCCCGCCGACGATCAGGATGCCCGCGCCCGCGATCTTGGCGGACTCAAGGTACTCGTCCCGGGTGGGCTTGCGGGCGGCTTTCAGGACCATCCGGCACTCGCGGAGGAACTCGATGAGGTCGCGGAGCGCGCTCACGGGGGATCCCCCTACAGGATCTTCTCCAGCTCGTCGATCGAGGGGGTCTCCCTTTTCCTTTTCTCTTCCTCGCGTTTCCTGGTTTCCAGGGGACGCTCCTCCTCTTCCTCCTCGCGGCGGCCGGAGCCGGAGATGTTGAACATCGAGTGGAAGTCGACGTCCTCTATCCCGGTCACGATGACCGTGACGCGGAGGATGTCGTTCAGGTCCTCGTCGATCTGAGCGCCCCAGATGATGGTCGCGTCCTCCGCCAGCTCGGAGGCCACCAGCTCCACCACCTCCTCAGCCTCCTTGAGGGTCAGGTCCTTCCCGCCGACGATGTTGACCAGGGCTCCCGTCGCCCCGCTCACGTCGACCTCGACGAGCGGGTTGTTCAGGGCGCTCTCGACGGCTTTGACCGAGCGGTTGGATTCGGAATCGTTCTCCGCCTCTCCGATACCGATGAGCGCGAGGCCGCCGTCCTCCATCACGGCCTTCACGTCCGCGAAGTCGAGGTTCATGAGACCCGGCTTGGTGATCATCTCGGTGATGCCCTTCACCGCGTTGATCAGGACCTCGTCGGCGACCTTGAACGCGGCGGTGATGGGCAGGTCGGGGACGATCTCCAGGAGACGGTCGTTCGGGATGACGATGCACGTGTCCACGACCTGCTTGAGCTTGTCCAGCCCCTCGAGCGCGTTCTCGATGCGCTTGCGGCCCTCCACGGAGAACGGGAGGGTGACGACCCCGATGGTGAGGGCGCCGCTCTTCCGGGCGGCCTCAGCGATGACGGGGGCGGCCCCTGTCCCGGTCCCGCCGCCGAGCCCGCAGGTCACGAACACCATGTCCGCGCCCTCGACGACCTCCTTGATCTTGTCGATGTCCTCCTTCGCAGCCTCCTCGCCGATGCGCGGGTCCCCGCCCGCGCCGAGCCCGCGGGTGAGCTCGTAGCCGATCAACACCTTCCTGTCCGCCTTGCAGGCGACGAGGTCCTGAGCGTCCGTGTTCACGGCGACGATCTCCGCGCCCTCGATCCCCTCCTCCTTGAGCCGGGTGGCGGTGTTGTTGCCCGCCCCGCCGACGCCCACGACCAGGATCTTGGCGCGAGCCTCCTCCAGGACCTCCATCAGCTCTTGGTCCTCTTCGGACTGGCTACGGTCGCGGTGGGGTGGGGCTTCTCCCCCCTTGACTTCCTCCTCCATTCGCTCCAGCGCTGACTTGACGATCTGTTCCAAGGGTCACCACCCGGCCGCCCTTCTGAGGGCGGAAATCTCGAACTCACCGGCGGCGACGGGGACCTCTAAATCGAACTCCTCCAGCACCTCCGGGTGGATCTCGCCGAAGAAGCCTATTTTCAGGCCGTTCACAAGGACCTCGGCGCACCTCCCATTAATAAATGATGGGTGATCCAGCTCCTTCACCTCCCACTCCCGCACGTCGAGCTCGCGCAGCAGGGCCTCCACCACCGACTTGATCTCGGAGAAACCGGTCCCCGGCCCCGCCACCGCCAGGGCCAGCTTCCAGCGGTCGCTAGCGCCCGTCTCGGCCTCCTCGTCCAGCTCGGCCACCTCGCCCACCTCGAACACGCGCTGCGGGTAGGGCCGGTGCTTGTTGTCCGACAGGAAGCGGAGCAGGGACGGCAGGACCCAAGTGCGCACCATGGTGTACTCCCTCTGGATCGGGTTGGCGATCTTGACCGCCCGCCCGTCGGGCTCGAGCCGCATCTTGCGGTAGTTCATCTCCGGGCTGGTCAGCGTCAGCGAGTTGACCTCCACGAACTTGAGCCGGGCGAGGATGTCCCGGACCAGGCCGATGAACTCCCGCTCCTCGTCCGCCCGGGACTCGGTGTACACGCGCGGCGGTCGGGGCTCGAACTTTGAGTAATTGTACATGATGCCCGCGTCCTCGATCAGGTCCCACTCGTGGAGGATGTTGGTCCGCCACGGGCCGACGAAGACGCGGACGACGTCCTCGTCGTGCAGAACTGGTGGGAGCTCCCTCCAGTCGGCCTCGACGTGGAAGTGATCCGGCAGCGGGAGCTCCCGGAGCTCGCGCTCGCCCTCCGGGACGAACACCGCCTCGTGCCGGGCTCGAGAGAGCAGCTCCTCGAGCTCCTCGCCCGAGAGCTCGACGCCGAGCAGCCTTCGAGCCTCCCGAACTGGGACGTCCCACACGTCGATCTCCATCGTCGGGGTGATCCGCTCGTACGCGCCGACGATCTCCACCCGCTCGATCTTGGCGCCCCGCTCGGCCAGGTTGCACACGATCACGTGCAGGGCGTCCAGGACCGGGCGCCACCCGGTGCCGGTTACGTCGATCAGCAGGTCGGTCGTGTCCTCCGTAACTCGAGTGCGCTCGGAGTTGATCACCGGCGGCAGTGATATCGGCCCCTCCTCGTCGGCCAGGATCGGGGCCCGCTCGCCCACCAGGTGGCCGTACTCTCGACCCTTCTCGTGCCGCTTGAGCACCTCGGCCGGGGTCATCTCCTCTCCCGGGTGGTCCAGCGGCTCGAAGGCCCAGTCCTCGTCGTCCGGGTCCACCGCCAGGTAGCGGAGTGGCGGCTCAACGGCGTCCAGGTCGTGGATGCCGATGGCCGCCTTGCGGCGGTCTCTGCCGATGACCCAGTGCAGGTGCTCCTGGAACTCCATCAGATGCTCCAGGTCCCACTCGTCCAGCTCGACCCCGCGGACCACGGCCAGCGCCAGGCAGGGCCGCTCGTCCAGCACGCTCTCCTCCACGCGGGCCCGGATCCCGGAGTCGCCGACTGGGTACTCGGGCAGCCCCGTCTCCAGCCCCATAAACCCTTTGAGCGCCCGGGCGACCCCCTCCACGCTGTACAGGTCCGGCCGGTTCGGGAAGAACTCGGTCTCGATGACGCCCTCCCGCTCGTCGATGCGCTCCACGTCGCTGCCCAGCATCGGGATCAGCTCGTGCGCTAGTTCGTCGAAGGACACGTCCTCGTCCAGCAGCTCGACCAGCTTGTCGTGCCGGATCGTGACCACCGGCACGCCGCTCAACCCCCTCGGGGGATGAGGACCTACGGCGGTGGCCGAAGGGTGATGAGGGCCTTAACCGCCGACCCCGTACGCCACCTCAGTAAAGCCAGGGCACGTCATCTGGCGTCGGAGTTCCGGCTGATCATCATCGGTGGGGGAGCCGCGATTGCGCGTGTACCTGGACGGTCGGGAGCTCGGTCTAAGGTTCTCTGCCTGTCACGTGATCCCCGGGCACGGCAAGTGCGGGAGGCTGCACGGTCACACTTACCACGTGTCGATAGAGCTGAGGGGGCGCAGGACGGAGCCGCACGGGTTCGTGTACGACTTCGACAGGCTGAAAAGCCTCGTCAGGGAGCTGATAAAACCATTGGACCACCGGGTGCTGATCCCCACCGAATCCGACCAGTTCAGGGTCCGCCGCGAGGACGGCGAGGTGGAGGTCGAGCTGCCGGACGGCAAGCGGTACGTGTTCCCCGAGGAGGACGTCGCGTTCGTCCCCGCGGAGTCCCTCTCGGCCGAGGACCTCGCCAGGTACCTCGCCCGAGAGCTACGACGTGAGCTGGAAGGGGAGGAGAACCTGAAAGAGCTGCGAGTGAGGGTTGATGAGGGTTGGGGGCAAGGGGCCGAGGCTCGCGTCCGCCTCGGCTGAACGTGTACGAGGTCTTCGCCTCGGTTCAGGGAGAGGGGCCCCTGGTCGGAGAGCCCCAGTCCTTCATCCGGTTCTCCGGGTGCAACCTGAGCTGCCACTACTGCGACGAGCCGGCGTCCCGGAGCGCGCGCCCTGAGGCGCCCGTGCTCGACCCGGACGGCGAGGAGCTGGGCACCGTGGACAGCCCGGCGCGGCCCGATCGGCTCGTTGAGGCCGTTGTTAGCCTGGAGGAGGAGGTGGGGGCGTTCCGCACCGTCTCGCTCACGGGTGGCGAGCCGCTGGTGCAGCCCCTTAGCGCGCTACAGAGGCTGATCAGGGAGCTGAGAGAGCGTGGCTTCCGGGTCCTCCTTGAAACGAACGCCTCCCTTCCGGACCGGGCCGAGAGGGTCGAGGTGGACATTGTCTCGGCGGACGTGAAGCTGCCGTCTCACGGTCCCAGAATGGAGGGATTTCCGGATCGGTGCCTGGAGTTCCTGGAGCGCGTCAGGGAGCGCTGCGAGCTGGTCTACGCCAAGCTGGTGCTGTACTCGGAGGAGTGTTTCGAGATTGCTCCGGACGTCCTTGAGAGGCTCGATGGGCTGGAGTTGGACACCATCGTCCTGCAACCGGCTACGGACGGTGAGAAGGAGCCCGGGCTGGGGGAGCTGTGGGGGCTGGCGAGGGGGGTGAAGTCGGAGGTCCGGATCCTACCGCAGGTGCACAAGCTGGCGGGGTTCATTCGGAAGTAGGGCGGGCCGAGGCGAGCAGCAGGGCGAGCAGGAGTCCCAGCAGGATCACTGGAAGAGTTACCGAAACCCCGTGACCGTGGTGCGCTGACACCACCGGGTGGGAGGAGTGCGTCCAGTGGTGACCCCATGGGAGCAGCGGATGGTGGTAATGGTGGTGCACGATCACCTTCTTGTGGTAACCCGGATGGTGGTGTGGGATAACTTTCTTGTGGTAAATCTTGCGGTAACCCCAACCCATGAGCTCGGCCCTCCTTACCGCTTGGTTCGCTCGGGTCGCGTCCAAGCTTGAGCGTGCCCTTGAGTAGCCTGTAAGCGATTACCGACAGCGGGACGCCCAGGATGGTAAAGGAGGGGTCCGCTGGGGTTATCGCCAGGTAAACGTGGCTCGGGATTGTGGGATGTCAGGTCTCCCAGAGGAGGCTCACCGGCCCCGCCCCCGCTCACCGGTTATCGAGACCCGGTCGACAGCCCATCACTTTGAGGCATTCTCGTGCCACTTCGTGCCCGCGCTCGCAGCACTTGTCGGGTGGGTCGCCGCGGAGCAGCCCGTCGATGAAGCCGGCGGCGAAGGCGTCGCCGGCCCCGGTCGGGTCGACGATCTCCTCCTCGGGGACGCGCTCGGGTGGGACCTCCAGAGTCTCGTTCCCGCACCGTACGAGGGCGGGCTCGGGCCCGCGGGTCACCACCACGATGTCGGTGAGCCGGGAGAGCCGGTTGAGGGTGTCCTCGACGCTGCCGGTGAGCTGCTTGGCTTCGGTCTCGTTCAGGAACACCACGTCGGCGGCGCGGAGGTAGGGTTCGAGGTAGCTGTAGCCGCGGAGAACCATGGTGGCGGGGGTGAAGGTGACGGCGATCTCGCCGCTGGCCTCGCGCATGACGGTCAGCAGCGTCTCCAGCGAGGTCTCGGTCCGGAGGCCGATGAAGGAGCTGGTGTGGAGGAGCTCGGCCTCGAGGATGTAGTCCAGGTCCACGTCCTCGACGCGCAGCTCGTCGTTGACGCCGGGATCCACGAGGATGCGGCGGTCGCTCCCGGAGATCAGGCAGTAGGCGACGCCCGTGCGCCCCTCGCCTTGGACGATCCTGGAGGTGTCAACGCCGTACTTCTCGAACTCTCGGAGCGCGAACTCGGCCAGGTCGTCGCTCCCGACCTTGCCGACGAAGCCGGTGCGGCGACCGAGGTGGGCGAGCCAGCAGACGGTGTTGGCGGCGGACCCGCCGCCGCGGCGCTCGTGCCGCTCGACGGGGACGGAGTCGTCCTCCTCCGGCATTCGAGGGAGGTGCAGGAGCTCGTCCACGTTGATGGCGCCGAGTCCGACGACCTCCACGCTCATTCTCGCAGGCACTCCCGGAGCGGGATTCGATAGTCGCCGAGCTTGCCTCCGAAGTTCCCGGCGGTGACCTTGACCACGCCATCGACCTCGGTCGCCGCCTCGATGGCGATACGGATGGCCTTCTTGACGGCGTCCAGGGAGACTCCGTTGATCACGATCTCCGGGATCGCCTCCACGCCTTCGGGCACCTTGGAGTCCAGGATCCGGTCCCGGAGCGTGGGGCAGTACGGGTGGTTGGTGGTGGGTCCGATGTCGGGGTAGATGGTCTCGGGCTTGGACCCCGCGGCGCAGACGTTGAACGGGGTGATGACGCCCTCGAGATCCTTGAGCGCGTCGACCGCGCGGTATCCGGCCTCCAGGGCCGCCTCCGTGTCCTCGCAGAAGAGCCAGACGAGGCCCCCGGCAACTCCCTCGCCGTAGCCCAGGCGTCGCTCGATCTGGAACTCCCCCATCATGATCGGGATGTTGACGACCTCGCGGCCGAACTTGACGTCGGTGTACTCGTACCCGTCCCCGCAGCGCCCGATGGGGCGCTCGGTGTCGATGTAGCCGACCGGGTCCTCGCAGGCGTCGAAGACTCGGGTGGTGGGGCGCACGAGGACGCCCTGGCGGATCCGCTTGCCCAGCTCCCGCTCGAGCTTCTCGACGGCCTTATCCCCGTGCTCGACCCACACCTGCGCGATGAACCCGGGTCGGCCGTCCGGGGTCTCGTCCTCGTCGAGCCAGCGCTCGACGCCCGCCTCCGACTCGCCGAACACGGTGGCGGGCAGGGCGGCGACGTTTTCGGCGGCCTCCTTCAGCGGACGCTCGTCGGCCGCGGTCACGATGAACCGGGCGTAGAGGCCCTTGAACGCCTCGCAGTACGTGTCCTCCACCGGCACCCCGTTCACCTCGAGCTCGGTCACGCTATCCCCTCCCGCCCGGCCTTGTCGGGTTCGTAAGCAGAGGGGGGCGGGATCCGCTCCCGGCTCCCGTAGTCGTCATCCCTCAGCGGTCCGTCCCGCCAGGCCTCTTCACTAGAATACTGTCGACAACCTCCTGAACCCGCTCCCTGGGCAATCCGAGGGAGCGGATCCGCAGCCGGGCCTCCCCGGGCTCCAGGTGCTCGACCTCCAGGCTCAGGTGCTCCGCCCCGGCCTTTTTAAGTTCCTCCTCCAGCCGGTCGATCAGGCGCCTGACCTCGGTCGCGGGGCCCGGGACGCGGACGCGCAGGTCGACCTCCTCCCTCGCGTCGAGCCGCTCGACCGTCTCCTCGACGAGGATGGAGTTCGGGACGATGAGGTCTCGACCGCGGTGACGGAGCACGGTGCATCGGACGCGGATGTCCACCACCTCGCCTTGATAGTCGCCCACTCGGATGCGGTCGCCCACCTCGAAGGGGCGCTCTACGGCGAGGTAGAGGCCCGAGATGATGTTGGCGAGGAGCTTCCTGGCGGCTACGGCGACTCCGGCCCCGGCCAGCCCGAGGCCGGTGATTAGGGCCCAGATGCTGATTCCGAGCGACTCCAGGACGGTCGTCAGCGCGATCAGGTAGGTGCCGTACAGGATGGACTTCTCGGCCCACCAGGCTAGGTCGGGGAGGTCCTCCCGTTCCAGCCGGTCCCGGATGGTCCCGGCCGCTCGGGCGGCGAGTTTGACCAGGATCAACGCTATAACGACCGAGCCGATGAGCTTCAGGGGCTGCTCCACGTGCGGGGTGGGTAGCGGCACGACAGCGTCATCCCCCCGGGGTGTGCGGTTTGGCGGTGTACCGCACGGAGCTGACGGTAAAGACCGAGCGGCGCGTTCAACTCGTGGACATCACGGACGATGTGAGGGAGGCGGTGGAGGGGAGCGGCATCCGCGAGGGCATCGTGCACGTGTACTCCCGGCACACGACGGCAGGTGTGATCGTGAACGAGCCGGAGTCCGGCCTGCTCAAGGACGTGGTCAACAAGCTCGAGGACCTGGTCCCGGAGGGTGCGGGGTACGAGCACGACAAGGTTGACAACAACGCGGACGCTCACCTCCGGGCGATCCTGCTGGGATCCTCCGTCACCCTTCCCGTCTCGGACGGTGCTCCGGTGCTGGGGACCTGGCAGTCGGTGCTGTTCGTGGAGCTCGATGGACCACGAACGAGACGGGTCCTGGTCACGGTGGTAGGGGACGAGTAGCGTTGAGGCGGCAGCTCCCCTTTGAGCCGGTCGCCACCGAGGAGGTGGAGGAGGAGTACAACGTCGTCGCCCTGCTGGCGTGCACCGAGTGCGACTACTTCCGGTTCAAGCCGCACGAGGGTGAGGTGGTGTACGAGCGTCGGGGCCGGTGCCCGGAGTGCGGTTCCGACCTGATCGTGGAGGGCGTGTTCCGAACCGAGGCGGACCCCAGCGCGTTTCCAGACCACGGGGAGCTGCGGGAGCTGAAGGAAGCGCTGGAGGAGGCCGGATACGAGGTTAGCGACCATCGCATCTGCGAGGATGGGTCAATCGAGTTCGAGTACGACCGGCGCGGGGATCCACGGGAGCTGGCCCGCCGGTTGGCCGAGCTGGGGTTTACGGCGGAGCCGAAGGGCGAGGCGGGCGCGATCAGGGTCGTCCGGCACGCCGTGCCGGAGGAGGAGCCGGCACACCTGCCGCTCCTACTGCTGTCCGTCCCGTGCTTCGCCTGGGCGGCCGGCTGGTACGCGTTCCGGAGCCCGTGGTACGGTCTGGAGTTCGCGCTGGCGTTCTCGGTGATATACTTCGGCAAGGAGCTCGCGAAGCTCCGGGTGGCGGCCCGGGAGGGGCTCAGACCGCGGCTGCCGCTGGTGCTCCCGGTTTTTTACTTCCCGGGCGTGTACACGTCCATCGTGCGGGCCGACGTGAAGCCGATGCTGTCGGAGTCGCTGTGCAGGATCGGTGTGGCCGGGCTCGCCACGGGGTTCGTGCTGTCCACCGCGGTTTTCGTGCTGGGGAGCCTGCAGCGCCACGTTCCGGTGAAGGTCCAGGTCGTTCACAACCTGTGGACGCTCTTCCTGGCCGGCAAACTGGGGCTGAAGGCGAACCCGCTCACGCTGGCCGGGTGGGCGGGGCTGGCCGTCACCTGGCTGGCCGCCCTGCCGATCTACCCGCTGGAAGGAGGCTACGTCATGCGTTACTACCTCAACACGCGGCTCGTCAAGTGGTTCTCAGCGGCGTCGGTCCTGGCGCAGGCGTGCCTGCGATGGTACCACGTCGCGTTCATCGCCGCGTTCGTGCTGTTCAGGTACACCTCCTCAATCCCCTCGGACCGCTCGTTCTTGGATGATGACGAGCGAAAGGACTGGGGTCCGCTGCTCCTGCTGCTCCTCATCCTGGCGTGCCTAGCCTCCCCGGCACCGATCGGGCTGTGGCCCACGGACAAGCTCGTGAACGTGCCGAAGGCCTACGCCTGGGTGTTCCTCAGGTAGCGGGGGGAGCCGGTCTGCGGGCGGTCCCGGAGTGCATCCCCTGCGTGCTGGAGATCGCGGTCAACACGATCAACAGGGCCGTTCCGAGGGAGGACAGGGGGCGGGCGATCGCGGAGGCCACCCGACGGGTGCTGGAGCTCTACGAGCGCGAGCCCACACCGCAGCCCCCGCGCCTGGGCACGGAGGCCCAGCGGGCCGTGATGAAGTACGCCGAGGACGAGGACCCCTACGAGGAGGAGAAGAGGCGGGCCAACCGGGTCGCCTTGGAGCTCGTGGAAAAGCTTGAGCGGGTGCTGGAGGGGCTGGACCCCGAGGAGCGGCTGAGGCGAGCGGCCGCAGCGGCGATCGTGGGCAACACGATCGATTTCGCGGTGGCCGGGCACGAGTTCGACGTTGAGGAGCTGCGCGAGGAGGTGCGGAAGCCCGAGTTCGCCGTGTACGACCTGGACCCGGACGAGCTGCGCGGGAAGAGGATCGTGTACCTGTGCGACAACGCCGGCGAGATCGCCTTCGACCGGCTCCTGATCGAGGTGCTCACGGAGGACCTGGAGGCGGAGGTCATCGCGGTGGTTCGGGGCGCCCCGATCGTCAACGACGCGACGCTGGAGGATGCCCGGGAGGTCGGGCTGACGGATGTGTGCGAGGTCATCGACACCGGGGCTGAGATGCTGGGTTTGCTGGTGACCGAGGCGGGGTCCGAGCTGCGCGAGGCGCTGGAGAGCGCCGACCTGGTACTGTCCAAGGGGCAGGGGAACTTCGAGTCGATCCCGGAGGAGCCCTTCCCGGACGTTCCCGTGTACTTTCTGCTCCGAGCGAAGTGCGAGCCGGTGGCGAGGGAGCTGGGCGTGAGCGTGGGAGACAACGTCGCCGCCGAGTGGAAGCCGGGCGAGGAGAACGTGCGCAGGTGGGAGGAGCTGGAGTAGTCGGCAAGTCGACCCTTCCTCACCGCCGGCGGCTCGGCAGGGTTCCTCGCTCCCCATCACCCGGGCGTCTCGCCACACCCGGGTTCAACTCGCTTGCGGTTACCGGGGCGGCGCCCACACCTTCAGGTCGATGCACTCGATGACGACCCGATCGCCGACGGCCTCCACGACCACGCCCGAGTGCACCTTCTGCATCATGCAGTGCTCGGGGAGGAACCGCACGGTCTCCCCAACGTCCGGCACCCGGCCCTCCTTGACCACGCCCTCGAACCCGACCACCAGGCACAGGCCGACGTCCCGGAACTCGAAGTCCTCCTCACCGAGCCGGTGCCTGGGCCCCACCACGTGCACCGTGAGTAACCCCTTCTCCGCGCGCAGCACCCGGGCGAAGTGGGTGATCGGGCAGCCCCAGGGCCGGTACCGGATCACCTCTCCCTCCTCGACGTCCGCGTCCGGGTCGAACGGGTGAAGGGTCTCCCGGCAGGCCGGCTCGTCGGGGAGTGGGGCCAGGACCAGGTCGGCCTCGTAGTCGTCGAGAACGCCTCGGATCTCCTCCTTCTCCTCCTCTTCCTCGAGCTCACCGAGCAGCTCCAGGATCCGACGGCGCTGTTCCTCGAACCGCTCGGTCCGTAGGTACGGGCAGTCGCTGATGTCGGCCTCGCCGCGAACCAGTGCGCGGGCGAAGTCGTCGCAACGGTCGTATCCGCAGGCGCCGCAGTGGAAGCCGGGTAGGAGGTCGGCGATGCGCTCGGCCGCCACGTCACTCACCCCGGTACTCCATGGACCCGTCGATCCGCCGGAGGACGCCCCGGTGTCGCTCGGCCGCCACGCGCGTCTCGCCCGCGCACAGCGTGCAGACGGCGAGCGGTGCCTTCTCGCGTAGCCGGACCTCATTGAGGTCGTCCGGGACCTCGGGAGCCTCCTCCTCGATGAGCTGTGCCAGCAGCTCGCAGCCCGCGCCGGTGAGCCCGTTCGTCTCGATCACGCGCGCGTCCGGGTTGACCTCGGCCACCCGGCGCATGAACACCTCCCGCTCCGCCTGCGAGACGAGGTCACCCTTGTTCACGCACACGACGTCCGCGGTCTGGAGGAACGGACCCACCTTCGCGGGCGAGTTGGGTCCCAGGGTCACGTCCGCCACGCAGACGCCCAGGCACGCGTCCACGTAGGGGGCGCACCGCAGGCACAGGCCAGCCGTCTCCACGACGAGGAGGTCAGCGCCCTCGCCCTCCGCCCACCGCAACATGTGCTCAAGGTTGTAGGCCGCGAAGTGGTCCGGGCACATGTCCTTGGCCAGCGCCCGAACCGCCGGAATCCCGAGCCGCTCCTCGTACACGCGATGATCGTCCGTGTCCAGGCAGTCCACCTTGACGACCGCCGGTTGGAAGCTGTCCCTCAGGTGCTTCAGCGCGTGGAGGATGACCGCGGTCTTGCCGGCACCCGGCGTGCCGGACACGATCACGAGCCTCAAGCCTGGGCCCCCACCGGTGGCTCCACGTCGTCCAGCCGCTCGCCCCGGCGGACCCGGTCCCGCAGCTCCAGCCACCAGGCGTCGAGCCGCTCCAGCAGCTCCGCCACCTCGCGCTCCCGCTTCGACGTCTCTACCAGCTCCACCATCGCTCCGTTCTCCATTACCACGCGCAGGTCCGAGCGGAGCGCCACGGCGGGGTCGTGCGTGACCAGGAGCACGATGCGGTCGTGCCGGGTCAGCTCCTCCAGCGCCTCCCGCTTCTTGATCCCCGCGTTCTCGATCTCGTCGATCAGCACCACGGGCGAGTCACTGATCAGGAGCACGTCGGCGATCATCAGCGAGCGGGACTGGCCGCCGCTCAGCTCCGTCATGTGCATGTCCGGGTGGATGGGCTCGCCCGTGAACCGGTTGGCCAGCTCGATCACCTCCTCGGGGTCCACGTCCACGCCCCGGCTCTCCGCGTGCAGCTCGACGAACTCGCGGACCGAGCAGTCCGCCAGGAAGCCCATCGTCTGCGTCACGTGGGCCACCAGCCGCCGCTCCGGGTCGAACCGAAGCTCCTCGGGCGGGCGCTCACCGTTGAGCAGGACCCGGCGACCCGTGACCGTGTCGCCCTGAGCCAGGAGCTCCACGTCCCGTAGCAGGGCCGACTTGCCCGAGCCCGTCGGACCGACGATCGCGACGACGTCGCCGGGCCGCAGCGTGAGCTCCTCCACGGGCTCGGGCCGGCCGTCCTTGTCCGTTCCACCGAGGATCGTCAGCTCCTCGACCTCCATGGGAGCGCCCTCCGCGGCCCCGACGCCCGCCCCTAACAAGCGTTGCCCGAAAGTTGACACGAGCGCTGTCACAGTCACGCACGGCCAGCGTGAGCGCTCACACGAATCACAGCCCGGCACGGTGGGAAGGCTTATCGCCGATGCCGGGCCGAGTGCCGCCGGGGACCCACGTTGCCGGAGTGGATCACGTCGCGTGAGATGCGCAGGATCGAGCTGAACTCGCGCTGGCTGGGCTTCGAGGAGGAGTACATGATGGAGAACGCCGGGGCGGGCGTGGCCCGGGTCGTCCTGGAGGAGTACTCACCGGGCGAGGTCCTCGTCGTCTGCGGCACGGGGGGGAACGGCGGAGACGGGTTCGTGGCCGCCCGGCACCTGAACGCGGAGGGCGTTGACGTGGACGTCCTGCTGCTGGGCCGGAGGGAGGCGATTCGGAACCCGGCGGCGGAGCGGAACCTGGAGCGGCTGGAGTCGGCCGGGATCGGCGTGAGGGAGGTCCGGGACTCCAGCGAGCTGGAGGATCTGGACTTCGAGCGCGAGGTGATCGTGGACGCGATCCTCGGGTTCGGGATCCGGGGCCGGCTCCGGGAACCCGTGCGGACGGCGGTGGTAAGGATCAACGAGGCCTCCCGGGCGGGCAGCCGCGTCGTCTCGGTGGACGTGCCCACCGGGATGGACCCCGACACGGGCGAGGTTCCGGACGTGGCCGTGGAGGCCGACGTGATCGTGTCGATCCACCGGCACAAGCGCGGGGTCAGGAGGGCTCGGGACGCGTTCCTCCGCCGGGTGAACGCCGGGATCCCGGAGCTGGCGGAGCGGATCTGCGGCCCGGGGGATCTGATCACCTCCGGCGCTCGAGAGCGGGACCCCTGGGCGTATAAGGGCAAGCACGGCAGGATCCTGATCGTCGCGGGCTCCGACCGGTACGTCGGGGCGCCGAGGCTGACGGCCCAGGGAGCGCTGAGGGCGGGGGCCGACCTGGTCTTCCTCCTCACGCCGAGCGAGGTGCCCCGGGACGATCCGAACCTCATCTACCTGGGTTCCGAGCGGGTGCCGGGGCCGGAGGACCTGGAGGAGGCGCCGCTGGAGGACGTTGACGCGGTGGTGGTGGGCCCGGGCTTGGGCCCGGAGGCGGACGCGGAGGGCCTCATCGAGAGGTTGTCGGACGAGTTCGACGGGACCGTCGTCGTCGACGCGGACGGGCTACGTGGGGTGAGGAGGGACCTGGTCGACGAGCGGTTCGTGCTGACGCCGCACGCCGGCGAGTTCCGCCGGGTGTTCGGGGAGTCTCCGGGTGACGGCGTTGAGGAGCGGGAGGAGACCGTCGGTCGGGTGGCGGAGGATTGGGGCTGCACGGTGCTGTTGAAGGGGCCCGTGGACGTGATCGGGTCGCCGGAGGGCGAGGTGAGGCTCAACGTGACGGGGACGCCGGGGATGACGGTGGGGGGCACCGGGGACGTGCTGGCGGGCGTCGTGGGGGCGCTGGCCGCGGTGTGCGAGGACGCGTTTGAAGCGGCCCGGGTGGGCGCCTTCGTGGTGGGTGCGGCCGGCCAGCTGGCGGAGGAGGAGCGGTCCCAGTGCCTGACGGCGATGGACGTGGTGGAACGGGTGCCGGACGTGTTCCGGGACCCGTGGTCGGTGGAGCCGAGCGGCGTGAGGCTACTCCGGCAGTAGTTCGATGGGGTCACCGGGTTTCAGCCCGAGCTCCTCGGACGCGTTCCCCTCGACCACCGCGATCTCCAGGTGACCGGAGGAGGAGCTGAGGACGACGAGGTCGCCGGGCTCGGCCTCCCCGTAGGTCCTGACGCGCCGGGCCCGGCGCTCGCCGGACGGCGTCCTCACCGTGACCTCGTCGGGCAGGTCTACGCGCTCCCACTCCAGGTTCGTGATGAGGTTTCCGAAGTCGTCCACGTACCAGACGTGCGCCCTGATACGGTCCTTTTCCACCTCCGGCTCCGGGATGGGGGGCTCCTCCAGCTCTTCCGGCTCAAGGGGCTCGCAGAACTCCTCCGGGTCCTCACCCACGGCCGCGCGAACGGCCGCGGGCGCGAACACGTCTCGGCCATGGAAGGTGGCGGATACCTCCCACTCGCTCACCTCGTCCTCCAAGATCCGGTACGCCCGCTCGATCCCGCCCAGCTCCTCGGCCGGGGGCAGGAGCAACCCGTTGTCGGGGCCGATGAGCACGTCCCCGCGGGCGGTCTCGAGCAGGAGGGGACGCCGCTCGGTTCCCACGCCCGGATCCACCACGCCCACGTGCACGGTGCCCTCCGGGAACCAGGGGCAGGCGACAGCCATCACGTAAGAGCCCGAGACGATGTCCTGGGGCGGGACCCCGTGCGTGACATCGACGACCTCGACTCCCGGCGGGGAGAGGCGGAAGATCACGGCCTTCATTTGGGCGGGGTAGGGCGAGGACCAGCCGAAATCCGTCGTCAGGGTGATGATCCTCACGGGGGATCCCCGCGTGGACGCGGTCGGGCCGGTCTTATTGGCTGTGCTGGCGGCGAAGAACCCGGGGACGGGGCTGCTGGTCACCTCGGCCTCCGTCCTGGCGCACGAGCTGGGCCACGCCCTGGTGACGGCGAGCTATCACGGCGGGATCCGCTCCTGGTGGGTGGAGGCGGGCCCGACCCCACGGCTCGTCATGGAGCTCGGGGACGGGAGCTGGCTGGAGGTGCGGGCCGAGCCCCCGACCGGGTTCGTGACGGTGGGCCCTTACCCTCCCGGTCTGGCGGAGGAGGAGCTGCGGGAGCTGGTTCGAGCGGCGGAGTGGGGGTACGCCGTGAACCCGAGTGAGGTGCTCTCCGGGCTGGACTACCGGGAGGCGGACGAGGCGATGGCCGGCCCGGTGGTGGGCGCGCTGGCGGCCGCGCTGCTGGCACCGCTGGACCCGGACGCGGCCTTCGGTGCGGCGCTGAGCAACCTGGAGAACCTGCTGCCGGAGGAGGTCATGGGAACCCTGCTGGACGGTTGGAAGGGGTTCTTCGCGGTGCTGCAGGGCAGGTACCCGGCGGAGCGGTACGCGGTCGAGGTGGGGCTGGCCCTGTTCGCGGCCGGGATCGCGGCGCTGGAGAACCCGCGCGGTGCCCTAAGGAGGCTGCTCACGGAGGTCGGGTCCACGCTGCTGCTCGCGCCGTTTCGGCTCCTGGTGGACGTTTCTAAGCTGCTCATCGCGCACGTCCTCGGGCTGGAGGTGCGAGTGAGGTGGCCCTACGTGTTCCCCGGGATCGGGGCGGGGATCAACCTGTCCGTGGTAGGGCCCCCGTGGCGCAGGGGGGCGATCGGGCCGGCGACCGTGGCCTTCTGGCTGGCCGTGCTGCCGTTCGTGCCGCAACCGTGGCGCGGGCTCCTGGGGCTGGTCCTGGCGATGGACGCGCTCTCGGACCTGGACCCGGCTTACCCGTCCATCGGCAGCTTCGTGGGTGAGCTCGGGTCCGTCGTGGGGGCGGCGTTCCTGGTGGTGGGTGGCCTCCCGTTATCCCTATTACTCGGGTTGCTGGGGTTCTCCTAGGACCCTGCGGCGCGGGCCCGCCTGACCTCGATGAGGGCGGGCGTGCTGCGGCCCGGCACAGGGTCGCCCGGCGGCCGTGAACCGGCGGTATCGCCGTGGATGTGCGGCCCGTCCGACGGGCCGGGCACAGCTCCCTACCTTTTTATTTCGGAACACGTCGGACCGGGATGAGGAGCTACCACGGCACTGATCGGTGAGGAGAGGGCCACGGTCCGACCGGGGAGCTCGACCTTGGACGATCCGCACGAGGCCCTGAGGCGCGCGCTCAAGGAGGGGGGAGCTCACGGGGCCAGGCTGGCGGAACCTGAGGGTAAGCTGGTGGTGGACTCCGTCGGCCCCTACCTGAGGTACCCGGTCGTAACGGCCTTCGCTGCCCGCCGCGAGGACGGAGTGATCGTGGAGATGGTCGCGTTCCGGGACGAGAGCGTGGACGTGATCGAGACGGCGCTGGCTGTGAAGTACGAGCGCGCCGGGTACGACGTGTTGGCTGACTCGAACCTCAAACCGCTGGAGAACCTGTGCAACATCGAGGTGGACAAGCCGGCAGTGGACGACGTCGTGTACCGGAAGGTGCACCCGGAGCTGCACCGGGTGCTCGGCTCGGAGTGGCTGAGCGTCCGATTCTTCGGCCCGGTGATGGGGTTGGGTAGGGGCGAGGTCCCCACCCTGGTCACGCGCGGGCTGGGGTCCCACATCGTGGGGGAGCTGGTCGATCGGGAGCCTGAGTACCTGGACGACGGCGAGAAGACCTGCCGACCGTACCTGGAGGTCCCGCCGGACCAGGTGGAGCGCGTGCTGGTCGAGCTCACCTCGCGGGGGTACGGGATCGTCTTCACCGAGTCGGCCGTGGAGGTGCTCTACACCCTGTGCCGGCGGGGGCTGGCGTCCCCGGACGCCGTCGAGTGGGTGTACAGGACGCAGCGCTCGTGGTGCGAGCGACCGGAGAGCTGGCCGCGACGGTCCGTGGCGGAGGACAACCTGAAGGCCATCGAGTACGGGCTGGAGCTGCTGGAGGACGTCTAGATGCCGCGGTAGAGTCGCGCTCCCAGCTCCTCCGGCAGCCCCTTGCTGACGATCTCCCTCGCGGTCCTATCAACGTTGTAAGCGACCCGGTTCACCTCCCATGACACCACCCGCCCGTTGGACACCTCGAGGATGCCGTAGGCCGCCCGGGGGTCGCCGTCGCGCGGCTGGCCCACGCTGCCCGGGTTGGCCACGTGGACGCCGTCCACCTCCTCGTGCATGGGAACGTGGGTGTGTCCCATCAGGAGCACGTCGGCGTCCGCGAGCTTGGCCAGCTCCCGCAGGACCTGCCTCGGGGTGTCGGGGAACACGTACTCCCAGATCGGGTCCCGCGGGCTGCCGTGTACGAGGCAGATCCTTACGTCCTCCACCTCGAACCGCTCCACTTTGGGCAGCTCCTCGAGGAACTCCTTCCACTCATCGCTCAGCCGGCGGCGCGTCCACTCCACGGCGATCCGCGCCGCCAGGTTGAACCGCTCGACGTTTCCGGTCACCACACCGTAGTCGTGGTTCCCCTTCACGCACCGGTCGCACAGCTCGCGGATCCGCTCCAGGCACTCCTCGGGCCAGGGACCGTAACCCACGACGTCGCCGCAGCACAGGACCATGTCGGCGGACTTGATCTCGCGGAGGACGCGCTTCAGGGCCTCCAGGTTCGAGTGCACGTCCGAGATGACCGCGATCTCCACGGTCATAGTCTCTCCACCTTCTTCCCTCTCTCCTGCGGGATCACCCGGAGCTTCGCGTCCTTAAACTCGCGGTGCAGCTCCTCGCCCTCGTACAGGCGGTCCAGGAACACGGCCAGGGCCGCGACCTCGGAGTGCGGCTGGTGACCGATCGCCACGTTGTAGTCCGCGAGCTCGAACGCGTCGGCCGGAACCTTGCCCGCCCCGACGATGACGAGCAGCTCATCCTCCTCACGGATGTCCTCGATGACGTCGTCCACGTGGAGCCCGTACATGGTGAGGTGCACGACCGCCCCGCCACCCTCCTTCCACTCCCTCACCGCCTTCCTCCAGCTCTCCACCCACCGCACCCAGAAGGGCCCGCCCCACCGGTCCACCACGTCCTCCACGGACTCCAGGACCGAGTCCTCCCGGTCCCCGTGGATGAGGACACCCTCCGCTCCGAAGGCGCGCGCGGTCAGGCACACATGGGTCGTCACCCGGAGATCCCGACCCCGCCGGTGACCCAGCCGGAGCACGACCACCCGGGGTCGCAGGCTCACCGCTAGTCGACCCCGACCGCCTCCTGCAGCCTCTCGGCCCTCTCGGCGGCGAAGCGCTTGAGTCGCGTTCCCAGGGGCGCGTTGCTTGAGTACCAGGCCAGCACGTCCTCGATGACCTCGACCACCTCGTCCTCTCCCTCGTAATCCCCCAGGTCAACCCCGCCCGCGAGCACCCTCCAGCGGCCCTCGCCCAGCCCGATCACGCCTACGTCGTTGTCCTCGGGCCTCGTGCAGCCGCGCGGACATCCGGAGACCGCGATCTTGACCTTAGCCGGCACCCACACGTCCACGAACTCCTCGTGCAGGCGACGCGCCAGCGGCACGGTCCTCGCGAGCGCGTTGGGGCAGGTGTCGGCGCCGGGGCAGCAGGTCACCTGCCGGACCCTGGGACCGGTCGACCCGGGCTCCAGCCCCCGCTCCCGCAGCTCCTCGAGCAGGTCCTCCAGCCGGTCGGGATGAACGCCCGGGATCTCGATCGTTTGCCGCACGGTCAGGTGAACTCGGCCGTCCCCGTACTTCTCCGCCAGATCCGCCACGACCCGCAGCGCTTCCGCCGGGACGAACCCGGGCGGCAGGGTGAGCCGGACGACGTAGGTGCCGTCCGGCGCGCGCATCACTCCTTTCCTATGTTCTCCACATCCACCTCCTCCAGCGCAGCCTTCACGGCCTCGTACCATTCGTCCAACGCCCTGAGGATGATCTCCTTCGCCTCCTCGAACGGGATTGGCTCGTAAACGTAGACGTATCCGCCACGCGGCCTCGTCTCCTTCCGCCTGTTAACAAGCCCCGCGTGCACGAGGCTCTTGAGCGCCTTCTGGATCGTGGTCCTGTCCCGGTTCAGGTCCTCGGCCAGGTCGTACACGGTAGCCTCGCCCAGCTCCAGGAGCCGAAAGTACACGTCCACCTCAGCGTCCCTGAGGCCGAGGACGCACTTCAGCACGTCCCTGACGGTCACGTTGAACCGCCGAACCGTGACGAAAGGGGTGTCCAGCAACCCCGACCCCCCACCCGAAGCCGCAACGGCATTATATGGAGTGCTCCCTCCGGTGTGACGACGATCGGCACACGAGGGCACGCCTGGCCTTCCGGGGGAACTGCGTTGCCCGAGTACGAGTGGAGGCTCCAGAAGGAGGTCGTGGACCCCGGCGCCTGCGCTCAGTGCGGGACCTGCGCCGCCGCGTGCCCACAGGGCAAGATCGAGGTGACCGAGGACGGCCCCAAGCTCCGGGAGGAGTGCGCTCGGAAGGGCGAGGGCAACTGCTTCGCCGCCTGCCCCAGGACGAGCACCGGGGCCTACCACCTGGGCCTGCGGACGGCTGGGTCGAGGTACGAGCCGCTGCTGGGCGGCTACCGGCGGGCCGTGGGGGCGGTGGCGGCCGACGAGGAGCTGCGCGAGCTGGGCCAGGACGGTGGGGCCGTGGTGGCCCTGGCCCGCTACGCGCTGGAGGAGGGCGTGGTCGACGCCGTGGTCGGGGTCACGGCGGGCTCGGCGTGGAAGCCCTCGGTGACGATCGTGGAGGAGCCGGGCCGCGTCCGCGAGCTCGCCGGCTCCAAGTTCTCACGGGTCAGCCTGGTCGAGGCGCTGGCGGAGGCCGCCGAGCGGGGCTTGGAGCGGGCGCTGGTCGTCGGGCTGCCGTGCCAGGTGAACGGGCTGGCCAAGCTGCGCCACTTCGAGATCGTGAGCAAGGGCGCCCGCGCGCTGCGGGAGATGGAGGAGGCGCCGGCGGAGGAGCTGCCGGAGATCGCGGCCGTCGTAGGCCTGTTCTGCACGGAGAACTTCGAGTACGAGGCGCTGCGCTCGTTCCTGCGGGAGCGAGACATCGACATCGAGGAGGTGGAGCGGTTCGACGTGGAGGCGGGTGAGCTGGTCGTTAAGCTGCCCGACGGGGAGCGGCGGTTCGACGTGAAGGAGCTTCGAGACGCCGTGCCGGCTGGGTGCCGGGTGTGCCACGACTTCGTGGCGCGCCTGGCGGACGTGTCGGCCGGCTCCGTCGGTACGCCGGACGGCGTCACGACGCTGCTGATCAGGAGCGAGCGCGGCGAGGAGCTGGTGGAGGGGGCCGTGGAGGCGGGCTATCTGCGGCTCCGGGGCTCGGTGGACGAGGATGAGGTGCGCCGGTTGGCGAGGCTGAAGCGCGACCGGGCGCTGCGGGAGGCTCGGGAGCGGCTGGAGGAGGGTGAGAGGGTCCCGGCCTTCTGGGTCGGTGACTACGGCGGCGTCGTGGCCCGGGCGGACGGGACGTTCGCGCTGCGGGTGAAGGTTGGGCCGGGGGGCTGGGTGGACGATGCCGAGGTGTTCCGGGTCATTGCGGGGCTGATCGAGGAGGGGTATCGGGTCAAGTTCACCGACCGACAGCAGCTGGAGGTTCACGGGATCCCGGCGGTGGAGGTACCGCGGGTGGTGGAGCGGCTGCGGGAGGCGGGGCTCTCGACGGGTTCCGAGGGCCCGCTGGTGCGCACGATCCTCGCCTGTCTGGGCGAGGGGAACTGCCCGTCCGGGAGGCTGAACACGGAGGAGCTGGCCGGGAAGTTGGAGGAGGAGCTGGCGGAGGAGCCGACCCCGTACAAGTTCAAGATCGCGCTCTCGGGCTGCACCAATGGCTGCGTGCGGCCTCAGCACAACGATCTGGGCTTCGCGGGGGCGGTGAAGCCCGCGGTGGACCCGGAGAAGTGCACGGGCTGCGGGCAGTGCGCGGACGTGTGCAAGGTGGACGCCATCCGCATAGTGACCGTGGACGGCAGCGAGGTGGGGGCCTCGGAGACCGATTACAAGCGGTGCGTGTACTGCGGCAGGTGCATCGACGCGTGCCCGGAGGAGGCTCGGTACGCCGAGGAGGAGGGTGTGATCGTGTGGATCGGCGGGAAGGGTGGCCGGGAGCCGGTCGAGGGGGTCAGGGTGAGGGCGTTCCTGGACCCGGAGGACGTCCCTAAGGTGGCGAGGGAGATCGTGCGCCGGTACCGGGAGCTCGCGGAGGAGCCGCAGAAGGAGCGGCTGGCGGACACGATCAGGCGGCGCGGCGTCGAGCCGTTCCTGGAGGTCATCCGGGAGGTTCGGAAGGATCAGCGGTGAAGCTCGGCTCGGACGCCCAGGGAGCGCAGCTTCTTGACCAGCTCATCCGCCGCCTCCTCGCTCCCCTCCAGCTTGAGCCGGACCTCATCGCCGGCGTCGTCGGCCCGCAGGACCCGGAGGTTCCTGCCCAGACTTTCCACGACGCACGCCACCTCCTCCGGATCCAGCTCGGTCTTCACCCGCAGCTCCAGCTCGGTGCCCTCGAACCTCGCCAGCCGCTTGGGGCGCCTGGGTAAGATCTTGACGCGGTCTCGGGGGAGCTCCTCCCCGTCCACGCTCACCGTGCCGCGGGTGACGCGAATCCGCCCTTCCCGGGCCCTGCGGGACCTAACGTCGATCACGATGGCCTCGCCGCACTTCTCCGCGACCTCGAGCTCGTCCAGCAGGTAGGAGAGCAGCTTGTCGGTCCTGCTCTGGCAGCCCTCGAGGTCGAGGTGCCGCGAGAGGCGCTCCCGCCCCTCTCGGAGAAACTCGGTCAGCTGGGCGTGGTCGTCCGCCAGCTCGTGGATCCGCTCGAGCGCTCGGAGGACCCGCTCGCGGGCCCACTCGGCGTACGGGTTGAAGGCCTGTATCTCGGCGTAAAGCCGCGGGTTCTGGCCCAGCACGCGGCCGATGACGTCGATGAACAGCCGGTACACCGGGCTGGCGAGCTCGGTGGGGTCCAGCTCCAGCTCGGGTAGCAGGTCCCCGATGGCGATCCCGGCGCCTAGCAGGACGAAGTGGGTGAGGCACTGAACGAGGGCCATCGCCCGGTCGTGCTCCTCCGGGGTGCAGACGATGACGTTCGCTCCCTTACGCTCGAGGTAGCGGCGCACGCGACGCGTCCAGGGGCCGCTGCGCTCGGTGGGCGTCAGGATGACCGTCTGGCTCTTCAGGCTGGGTACGGTGGGGCCGAACAGCGGGTGAGTACCGAGGACGTACACTCCCTCGGACGTGTGCTCCAGCATGGCGCGCACGGGTCGGACCTTGACGGAGGTTACGTCGGTGAGGAGGGCGCCGTCCGGGACGTGCGGCCCCACCTCCTCGATGACGCGCTCCGTCACGGAGATGGGGACTGAGACGATCACGACGTCCGCGTCGCGAACCGCGGCCACGTTGTCGGGTGCGGCCTCCACGCCCAGCTCGCGAGCCACCCTCCGGGCTCGCTCGTAGGAGGAGCCGGTGATCGTAATCTCGTGGCCATCCTCGGACAGCTCCCGGGCCAGGAAGCGCCCCATGGCTCCCGTGCCGCCGAGGATGGCCACCCTCAACGGGCGGAGCCCCGCAGCACGGCCGCGTGCTCGCGAAGGAATCGGGTCACTCGGGCGACCTTGCGCTCCTCCTCGCGCACGCCCTTAACGGCCTCCTCGTACACGTCGTCCGATAGCGGGACGGGTCGGCTGAGCGTCGTGAACGCCGTTAGCTGGAGCTGCAGCGCCCGATCGCCGGCCAGCGTCTCCATCCTCTCTCCCGGCTGCAGGATCGGGATCTCGTCCTCCGGGAGCTCGACCACGAGCCTGCCGAGCTCCGTTCCGGGGATGGGCTCGGCCACGTTGATGAACACGTCATCGAACATGAGCTCGGAGAGCAGCTCCTCCGTGGCCTCCACGTCCTCGTCCCGCTCGCCCGGGTACCCGACGATGAGCGAGGCGGCGACCCTCACGCCCACGCTTCGGGCCAGCTCCACCGCCTCTCGCACGTCGTCCACCGTGATACCCTTCTTCATCCGCTTGAGGATGCGGTCGCTGCCGCTCTCCACCCCGAGGAAGATCCAGCCGATCGTGTGGTCGCGGATCGCCTCCAGCACGCGCTCGTTCAGCACGTCCGCTCGGACGTCGGGAGCCGAGAGGTTCTCGCGGCCCACGAGATCGCTCAGCTCGGCGAGCAGCCGGACGAAGTCCTCCTCGTCGTCACCGTACATGGTGACCGTGCCGCCGGAGATCGCGAACCGGCGGGCGCCCGCGCGCATCAGCTCGCGGACCTCCTCCAGGATCGCGTCGACGGGCTTCCACCGGATCTCCCGGCCGAAGAAGCACGGGACCTGGCAGAACGTGCAGGTGCCGGCGCACCCCCGGTGCGTCTCGATGTACACGTTCGCGCCTCGAATGTCCTGCTCACCCAGTCCGCGAGGGACCTTGAGCGGGCGCGGGCTCTCAAGGTCGGCGGGCGGCGGCCAGCCGGTGTCAACGACGTCCCCGTCGGACCGCAGGCAGACTCCCTCGACCTCCTCCAGGTCCTCACCCTCCGCGAGCGCGTCCAACAGGGGCGGGAGCACGGTCTCCGCCTCGCCCTTGGCCACGATCACCTCGGGGAAGCGCTCCAGGACGAGCTCGGGAACCTGGCTGACGGGGCCGCCGACGATCACCCATCGGCACGCCTCAACGGCCCTCCGTACCGCCCGGATCACGTCCTTCCGGAGCAGGTGCTGCGTGGAATGCAGGGAGAAGATGGCGACGTCCGCGGACCGGAGGGATTCGGGATCGGGCTCGCGGCGGAGCCGGACCCGGGCACCCCACCGCTCGCAGACTCCGCCGACGACCATCGCCCCGTACGTGTAGTAATCGGGGGAGACCACGAGGATCCGGAGGGTCATTGATCGGCCTCCACCTCCCGGACGTACACGACCTTGCCCATGTCCGACTGGTCCAGGTCCGCCAGCCGCTCGAGGCCCTCCACAACCCGACCGATGATGTTGGTGCCCTCGAAGGTCTCACCCGTGGGTCCGTACTCGCGGCTCTCCTCCAGCCGGACGCCGATGAGGCCGGCGTGCGGCTTCACCTGGTTGGTCACGCCCAGGTCTCCGGGCCGCACGACCTCGTCCGGAGTGTTCTCGGGCGGGAGCCCCTTCCCCTCCTTCTCGTCGCCCTCGAAGACGACCATCCCCAGGTCGGCGTAGGCGAAGTGGACCTTGAGCTTGCCTACCGGGCGGTCCAGCATGCCGGTGATGCGCCGGAAGTACTCGACGGACTTCGGCGCCTCGTCCTCGTAAAGCTCGACATCGATGACCCGCTCGCGCGGGACGACCTTGACCCGGGCTCGGCCCTCGTCCAGCACGCGCAGGGTCTCCTGAGGCTCCTGCTCGACCACGATCTCCCCCTCACCCTCCACCTCGAGCTCGAACCCGTACTCCTCCGCCAGCTCTCGCGCCTCGTCGAGGGTCAGTCCGACCAGGTTCACGCGCCTCGGGATGGTCTCGACCAGGATCTTGTCTCCCTCCGAGGCGACGTCGATCAGCTCGAGGCCGCGCTTGACCTTGCCCACGACGTTGTGGCTCTCCACGGGCACCCGATCGCGGCGGTAGAAGTAGACGGTCCCCTCCTCCTTCCCCTCGTTACGGACGGTGACCACGCCCCGGTCCCGGGACCCAACCTCCTCACGCGAGAGCTCGTAGAACGGCCGGGTCTCCGCGGCCGCGAACGTGTCCGTCTTGAGCTTGATCTTGAGCCGCCCGTCGTTGGCCTCCAGCGTCGCCAGAAGCAGCTCGGCGCTGCGCGGTGAGTCCTTGGAGAGCTCGACGACCACCCGGGTGAACAGGTGGTCGCCCTCCCCCAGCTCCGTGTCGGGGGTGGCCTTGGAGAGAACCCGGCGGGTCACGCGCTCAACGACCGGCTCGACTTCTTCAACCTCCTCGCCGCCCTCGAGCCGGTTGATCAGCTCCCGGCCGGCGGTCACCCGGCCGCGGATGTCGGTGCACACGTACTCCACGGCCATCCGGCGCTTGGTGATAAGCAGGTAGGCCTCGGCGGGGTCGTTCGTGGGCATCACGACGACGGCCGTGTGGGGCGGCAGCTCGGGGCCGCGCCTGGTCCGGTACTCCAGGTCGGACACGTCGATGGGGCCCAGGGCGACCTCGTCCCGGGTCGTCCACGTCACCCGGGCCTCGGGCAGCTGGTCGCACACGCTGCGGAACCGATCGTCCTCCACGGAGAGCGTGACGGTACCGACGTCCCGGAGCTTGACGCGGACGCGATCCGTCTCGCGCTCGGTCTCCTCCTCGCCCTTGAACAGGGCGATGATGACGTCGTCGGGGGCCTCCACGCCGGCCGCCTCGAGGGCGTCCCGCACGGTGGCCCCGTCCGGCACCTCGACCGGCTCACCGTCCACGTACACGCGCAAGCTACCGCACCCCGACGATCCACTCCTTGCTCAGATCGAACACGCGCGCCTCGCGCTCCCCGTCCGTGATGCGCACGACGCCGTCTCCGGTGACCTCCCCGATCACGCTCGCGGTCAGTCCCGCCTCGGAGACCTCCCGCTCGATCCTCCGGGCCTCCCGCTCGCCGTCCACCGCGTAGACGAACCCCATTCCCGGGTACATTTTCAGCCACGTCTCCAGGTCGACGTCCTCGGGCTTGGGCACGTCCGGCAGGCGGATCTCCGCCCCCAGGTTGCCGCTCGCCTCGAGCATCATCGCGAGCGTGCCCACCAGGCCGGGGTTGCTGACGTCCTTCCCGGCCTTCACGTGCCGGGAGGCCCGGTACACGGACTCCATCTGCTCCCGGATCTCGTCCCCACTCTTACCCGTGGTGGTGTCCCAGTTGAGCGGGAACTTGGGGTAGGGCTCGCCGTCGAGGTCGATCACGAACACGACCAGGTCCCCCGGCTCCGCGGTGGAGCTCAGCACGAGGTGCTCCTCGTCCGTGACCCCAACGATGGCGGCGTCGAGCGCGGTGTAGGGCGTGTCCGGGTGCGTGTGGCCGCCGAGCACCGGGGTCGAGAACTTTCGGGCGGCCTCGCGCATCCCGCGCAGGATCTCCCGGCACTCCTCCTGGTCGGACGTGGAGAGGACGTTCACTAGGCCGACGGGCCGACCGCCCATGGCCAGCACGTCGTTCACGTTCACGAGGACGGCGCAGTAGCCCGCCCACCACGGATCCCGCTCGATCAGCTTACCCCAGATCCCGTCGGCGGCCACGAGCATGATCCGATCGCCGACGTCGACGGCGGCCGCGTCCTCTCCCGCGTCGGCGATGACCTCGCCCTCGAGCGGGACCCCGCAGTCCGAGAGCAACTCCTTTAGCACGGTCCGGACGGGCCGCTTCCGGGTCACTCCCTCGAAGGACCGAAGCTCCCGGGCCAGCTCCTCCAGCTCCACGGTATCACCCGCCGATGAGGAGAAGTCGCGGGTCGGATGCGTCAGCGTGAAGAGCCCAGCTCACGCCGAGGCGCCCGCAGGACACGCTCCAGCACTCCGGCCTCCTCGAGCAGGCTGACCAGGCGCTCGACCCACTCCTCCGGACGCTCCGGTTCGTCCAGCTCGAGCCGGTGACCGTCGCTGAAGAGGCGCCCCCGGATCACCTCGCCCGCGTCATCGTCCCGGCGGCACACGAGCAGGCAAATTAGGTTCTCGGATCTCTCCAGCGCCTCCCGGGTGTCGTCGACCACCCACCCGTCGGGATCCAGGTCCACGATCCCGACCACCCAGCTTCCCAGCCGGTCACCCAGCTCCGCGCACACGGCCGTCGTGTCGTCGCCCACGGCCACGACCGCGTCGGCCCACCGGATGTCCTCCACCCGACGCTCGGCGTCATGATCCACGAGCACGGCCCGGGAGACCCGGTCCGGGGGCGGCGTCACCCTCCTGCTGTCCGGCTCGCGGCGCCGGAGGCGTCGATCCGTCTTCACGACCGCACGCGCGGGGTCCACGCGACCCAGCCGCTCGACGCCCTCCCGCTTTAGCCGACCCCCTTCGATGTTTACCAGCCTCCCCTCCTCATCAAAGACCAGCACCACGTCGTCCGACTCGGCCACGCCGACCGTGACCCCGTTGACGAGGATCCGGTCCCCGGGCTTCACGCAGGAGATCCGTCGGCGGCGGGAAGACTCGGCGCCCTCCGGCGCCTCCCGGACCTCGATCACCTCCAGCCCCAGCTCGTCACTCAGGTGCCGTGCCACCCGGCGCTCGGACTCGCCCGGGCTCCAGAGCACGATGCCACCGTCAGGCTCCCCGGGACGCTCCACCTGAACCAGCGAGTCCACGCCCTCGGCGCGCGCCAGCACCCCCTCGGCGAAGGCCAGCCCGCTCTCCCGGCTCTTCCCGTGGTTGGCGAGGACGAGCGCGTCCGCCCACTCCCGGAGCTCCTCCAGGCACTCGCTCGGGAGCTTGCGGTCGAACTCGACCCGATCCTGGAGTCCGGCGTCCAGCAGGGCGATGTACCCGGTGGTGCCTCCGAGCTTGGCCCGGACCTCGCCGAGCCGCTCGAGAGCGTCCAGCAGGCGCTCGGCCCAGCCGGTGTCGATGATCGTGGGACCGTGGAGGACGAGGCCCACCCTGATCCCGCCCTCCCCCTTCGTTATGCATTTCGAAACGATTGGTGCCGGGGAGGGGCACCGCGGCGTTCACTGCGAGACGAGCTCGCGCCCGACGACCACGACCTCGATGGTCTGGTTGAAGTGTCCGACCGGTCCCGTCTCAAGCTGGCCGTGCTCGCCGTAGGTCTTGAACCCTACGATCGGAACCTCGTCCCCGACCACCTCCCGGATCGCGTCGTACTGCTCGTCGCAGTCTCGGTGCGCGCAGTCGAACACGAGGACCAGCGCGACCTCCTCCGGGTCGCTGATGCCCGCGCGGGCCATCGCCCGCTCGGTGACCTGCCGCGCCGTCTCGGCCATTCCCTCGCGGGTCGGCTGGAGCCGGATCAGCGTGCCGGAGGCGGGGGGTCGGGAGTGGAACCTCAGGGAGCCGTCATCCTCGGCCCGTGCGGGTTCGCGGACGATGATCTGGCCCCCGAAGATCTCCCACCCGAGCGGGTTCCACATGAACACCTCGTCGTCCAGCTTCTCGGCCGAGACCCCCACCACCTCGGCGTAGTAGTCGGCCGCGGGCTCCCCCGCGAACTCGAGCACGCGACGCTCACTCGGCTCGGCCTCGGTGATGGGGAACCGGTCCTCGGGCACGGGGTCGAACCCGCAGTCCAAGCAGCCGCCGATCTTCAGTGCGGTGACCCCCGAAGACCACGACCGCCGAGTGCTCCGGGCACAGCTCGCCGTTCTCGAGCGTGTAGGTGCGCTCGAGCCGCAGGTCATCTCCGGCGGCCCCGCCGTACACCTCCAGGAAGTTGAAGCGGTGGATGACCTCGTTGATTCCGTCCACGTAGTAATCGATCGCGGGGAAGAGCCCGTCCACGAGCTCGATCATGAAGTAGGGTAAGACCCTGGTCGGGCGACCGGCCCGGAGGCTGCGGAGCATCGCATTGAAGGTGATATCCAGGCAGGGGCCCGGGTCTCGCAGCTTCTCGATCGCGCCGAGGACGAAGTCGCGGCCGGCCTCCCGGGCGCTCCTCGGATCGTTGCTTTCGAACGTGATCCGGTGGGTTTCTAGGGCGAGGTACGGGCTGCGGACGAGCGCAACCACGACCTCGCCCTGGGTGTAGCCGTCCGGGGTGAGCTCCCCGGCCGTGGAGCAGCCCAGGCTGTGGCACTCGTCGGGGAGCTGCTCGAGCGCCGCTTCGATCTCGTCCGCGTGGCGCGGTGAGAAGAACACGAGCGCCAGGTTCGGGTCCTCCGAGAGCTGGTCGAGGGCGTCCTCGACCGCGGTGTGCGGGTCCCTCCCGTGGCTGACGCCCACCTCGATGGTCCCGGTGGACACCGGGAGCTCACCCCCCGCCGGCCGTGCCGGTGGGAGTTAACCCACGGAGAGCTATAGCGGCGCTGCCGATGGGGGCGCGTTTAGCGTTTATACACGGGCCTCGCCCCCCGCCGGGGGTCGGTGGGCTTGGAGGTGGGCCAGCTGGTGTACGAGGGTAAGGCAAAGAGCCTCTACGAGCACCCGGAGGAGGATGATCTGCTGGTGATGGAGTTCCGGGACGATATCACGGCTTTCAACATGGAGAAGGTGGACAAGGTGGAGGGTAAGGGGGTCTGCAACTGCCTCATTTCGGCCCGGCTGTTTGAGGTGCTGGAGGATGCTGGTATCCCGACGCACTACGTGGAGCTGGCCGACGAGCGCCGCATGATCGTGGAGCGGCTGGACATGTTCAAGCTGGAGGTCATCTGCCGGAACATCGCGACGGGGAGTCTCGTGGAGCGGCTGCCGTTCGAGGAGGGGGAGGAGCTGGATCCGCCGATCGTGGAGTTCGATTACAAGAGCGATGAGTACGGTGACCCGATGGTGAACATGGATCACATCCGGGCGCTCGGGCTGGCCTCCGAGGACGAGGTCGAGCGGATGCGGGAGCTGACGCTGAAGGTGAACGAAGTGCTCTCGGAGTTCCTGGAGGATAGGGGGATCATTCTGGTCGATTTCAAGCTGGAGTTCGGCGTGAATCCGGACGGCGAGGTCGTCGTGGGTGACGAGATCAGCCCGGACACGTGCCGGTTCTGGGACGCGGAGACGAGGGAGAGCCTGGACAAGGACATCTTCCGAGAGGACAAGGGGGACGTCCTGGCGGGCTACCTGGAGGCGGCGAGGCGTATCCTGGAGGACGATGAGGAGAAGCTCTCGATGCTGCCGGGGTGAGGCGCGTGGTCACGGTCGAAGTTCGGGTGAGCCTGAAGCCCAAGGCGCTGGACCCGGAGGGGGAGACGGTGAAGCGGGCCCTGCACCGGTTGGGGTACGAGGAGGTTAGCGACGTGCGGACGGCGAAGGTCTATCGGATCGAGCTGGACGTGGACGACGAGGACGAGGCCGTGGAGCTGGTGGAGGAGATGTGCCGACGGTTGCTGGCCAACCCCGTGGTCGAGGATTACGAGATCGAGGTGGTGGAGTGACGCCCCTCGGCGTACTTGGGAGTCGTCATCCCGCTCGGCCCCGTGGGTCGTCGTCATCGGGGGGCCCTCCGGTTGGTTCGCGTCGCGGTTCTTCAGTTCCCCGGCACCAACTGCGACCTCGAGATGGCCTGGGCCGTGGAGCGCGCGGGCGCGGATGCGGAGTTCGTGTGGCACGAGGACGGGGAGCTGGCCGACTACGACGCGGTCATCATCCCGGGCGGGTTCACCTACGGTGACTACGTCCGGGCCGGTGCCATCGCCGCCCTGTCTCCGGTCATGGACGAGGTGAGGGAGTTCGCGGAGGAGGGGCGGCCGGTGCTGGGCGTGTGCAACGGGATGCAGATCCTGGCCGAGGCCGGGCTGATCCCGGGGACGCTGACCGTCAACGACTGCAATCGGTTCATCTGCGACTGGGTCCACCTGCGGGTGGAGCGGGCGGACACGCCGTTCACGACCCGGTACGAGGAGGGTGAGGTGCTCAGGATACCGATCGCGCACGCGGAGGGTCGGTACTACGTGGACGAGCCGGACGAGGTGGAGGACCGGGTCGTGTTCCGCTTCTGCGGCCCGAACGGCGAGGTTGACGACCGGTACAACCCGAACGGCTCGGTCCGAGGCATCACCGGGGTGGTCAACGAGGAGGGCAACGTGCTGGGGATGATGCCGCACCCGGAGCGGGCCGCGCACCGGCTTCAGGGCTCTGACGACGGGCTGCGGCTGTTTCAGTCGATGGTGGACTGGTGCCGGCGCTGATCCGCGAGCCAGCGGAGGAGGACCCCGGTGGCCCACTCCACGTACTCGCGCACCTGGTCCCGGTCCCAGGGGTCGGTCTCGGCGGCGGCCCGCACCAGCCGGTCCCGAACCTTCGAGATCTCCTCGTCGTCCACCTCCGGCTCCGGGACCCGGACCTCCTCACCCAACCGCTTCAGGGCCAGGTTCACCGGCGCGGCGACGAGCGAGTTCTCGAGATCCAGGAGCGGATCCCCCGTCCGGTGCCACTCCCGCCCCTCGCGCCGGGCCAGCTCGATCCTCGCCTCGCCGACGTCCGGCAGATCCCGAAGCACCAGCTCCTCGGCCCCAACCTCGAGCGGCAGCAGGACCGACCGGGCGGCGCCGGCCGGGGCCCTGATCCCGCGCGGGAACAGCCCCAACCGGTGCTGCAGGATGTGGGCGAACTCGTGCGCTAGGCCGGCGCGCAGGAACCTCCGGGACTCGTACGCGGGCCCCACGATCACGTGGTACTCGCTCTCGCTGATTCGAACGGCCAGGGCGCCCGAACGCCCGGTGAGGGCCTGGAAGGCCTCCTCGGCGACGTGACCCCCGACCCGCTCCTCCAGCCACTTGACGTACTCGGGAGGGTTCTCGACGGTCCCGACCCCCACCTCCCTGACACCGACGGTGTTTCGCAGGAACGCGGTTAGGTCGCGTAGGGCGGAGAGCACGCGACGCTCGAGGGGTTCCGGGAACAGGATCGTCACGTGCACGTCGCGCTCCGTCAAGACTCCGCCAACACCTTCCTCGCTGTCTCGGACAGTCTCATCTGGTGACCCCAGGCTCCCTCCGCCTTCCCCCTCTGCGTCCACCGGCCCAGCACCCTGCGGATCTCCGGGTCCAGCGGTGCGGGCTCCTCGTCCTCCAGGGGCGTTCCCGGCAGCGGCATGAAGTAGTGGAGACGTACCTCCCCGCCCCGCCGGATGATCCACTCCGCCAGCTCGACGGACCTCCACTGGTCCTCCTTCGTCTCCCCCGGCAGCCCGAAGATGAAGTCGACGACCGGCTTAAGCCCCTGCTCCAGGCACTCCTCTACGGCCCGCCGCACGTCCTCCACCGTGTGTCCCCGGGCGATCCTACGGAGCACGCGCTCGCTGCCGGACTGCGCCCCCATGTTCACCCGCTCGTTGTCGGCGTAGTGAGCGATGAGCTCGGCGCCCCCGGAGCGGACCAGCGAGTCCGGGCGCACCTCGGCCGGGAAGCTGCCGAAGTAGACCTTCTCTAGCCCGTCCACGGACCGGAGCTCGCGGAGCAGCCGCTCCACCTTCTCCGGCCTCAGCCGGCGACCGTCGGGTGAGCCGTAGGCCAGGGCGTCCGGGGCGACGAAGCGGGCGAACGTGTGCCCGCGCTCCACCCCGCGGCGGACCCACCGGACGATGTCCTCCACGGGCCGATGCCTCGGCTTACGGCCGAAGAGCCGGCTAACCTGACAGTAGGCGCAGCCCCAGGGGCAGCCCCGGGTGATCTCGATGGGGCAGAAGACGCGGAACTCCTCGGAGTAGGGCGGGTACCGCTCCAGCCGCTCGACGGGCGGGGCGGGCTCGGGCTTCCCCTCCCCGAGGTACACTCCCGGCCGCTCTTCGGGCAGCTCGCCCCGGACGAGCTCCCGGAGCACCTCCGGGACGACCTCCTCCCCCTCCCCGATCAGGACGACGTCGAACCCGTGCTCGAGGCACTGATCGGGCCGCGCGGAGGGGTGGGGACCGCCGGCGACTTTGATCACGCCCTCCGGCAGCTTCTCCACCTGCTCGAACACTTCCGGGGCCATGAAGGTGTTGAAGGAGAAGACGACCACGTCGCCCTCCTCCGGCTCGGGGCGCTTGGACACCCGGACGTTCGGGAGCAGCTCGGGGGCCTCGGCCTCGATGGCCCCGAGCACGTGAGCGAGGCTGTACCGATTCTTGGAGTGGAGGTGGAACCACACGGTCCTCAACCTTTGAGGCGACCCCCGGGGAAGACCTCGAGCCAGGCCTCCGTGTCCTCCACGCGGACCCAGGCCTCGACGAACGGGTCGTCGATGACGTAGCGCAGCAGGGTGGCCCCGAAGGCGGTGAGCTCCAGCCGAACGAACCGGTCGTCCGGGAGCACTCCGAAGGTGCCCCGGGCGTCCACGGCCGGGCGGTACGTCCCGTCCGGGGCGTCGGCTGCGCCGATGCGGACGAGGGTTCTGGGGCGGCCCGGGTCGACGCCGTACCGCTCGCGGGCCTTGGCCGCGGCCTCCTCGTAGGAGCCGGTGCTCCGGAACAGCTCGTCGGCCTTCCGGGCCCGCACGCCGGCGGTGGAGAGGCGCGCGACGAACCAATCCCGTTCGTACATGCGGTCGGGGCTCTGACCGGGTGGGACGAGGCCCTGCTCGACCCACTCCAGCGAGATTCGGGCGAGCTCCGCGGAGGTCACCCGGCACTCCAGGTTGGCGAGGGCGAGTCGGGTGAGGACTGACCCGTACCCCGCCCGTCTCAGGGCTCCCCAGAGCTGTCGCTCGCTGCGGAAGGGGCGACCGCGCAGCAGCTCGCGGGCGGCCAGCGTGTTCACGTGGGCGATGCTACAAATGTGGTCCGGGCGGGCCTCGTTGACGCCGCGGAGGAGCCGATCCCTGCGGGCGATCGGGGGCCGCTCCTCGGCCAGGTAACGTTTCAGTCTCCTGAACGTTTCGTCCGGGAGCTGGCGCCTGACGTCGTCCAGGGCGTCCGGTGAGTACCCGGCGCGGCGGAGCGTGGCGCGGATCTTCCGGCCGGAGTGGCCGGGGAGCTCCGGGACGATCCGCAGGCTCACCTCCGTGCCCAGCAGCTCGTTGACCATCTCGACGGCGGCCAGCCACCTGACGAGGTTCCGTGCGGGCACGTGCTTGGGGATGGAGAAGAGGTCACCCCGCTTCAGGACCCGCTCGGCGTGGTGTCGAACCTCCTCCAGGTTCCGCTTGGGGCCGGCGTCCAGGATGACGTCCACGCCGTGCTCGGCCATGGTGGCGACGCGGACCGGGACCGTGTAGGCCAGGGGGAAGCGCTGGTGGTACCCGCGCACGGGCTGCACGTCGTCGGCGCCCAGCTCGAGGGCGATCTCGGCGCGGAGCTCGTAGGGCAGCAGCGGCGGGGTGTGGTGGGCGGTGTAGTCCGCGTTGAGGAAGACGATCACCTCGTCCCCGAGCTCGGAGGCGCGCTCCAGGAGGTAGGCGTGCCCGCGGTGGGGCGGATCGAAGTCCGCCGCGATGCCGACGACGGTCAATCGCGCACCCTCCTGACCTCCTCGATCCACATCAGCGGGTAGTTGAGCTCCTCGACGAACTCCAGCCGGGCCACGGCCTCCCAGTCCCCGCACCTGGTGACCAGGCGAACGCGGAGGTTGCGGCCCGAGACCTCGGTGTACCCGCCGTAGTTGTCGGTGTCGTTCTCCTCCACCTCGATGTCCACCTCGGCCCGCTCGACGCAGGGCTGCAGCTCCGCGGCGCGCTCGATGCACCGCGCCACCTCGTCCGCCGTCTCCGGCGATACCGGCGTACCGGAGAATTGATGATAGATCGCGCCGAGGGTGATGCCGGCCTCGAAGATGGCGCGCTCCCGGTCCGTAATATTCTCGAAGTACCGCACGGGGTGCGCCCCCTTGAAGCTGTCGTTTGACGAGCTGGAGGAGGAGTCGGAGGAGAAGGGTGAGGAGTTCGCCGAGATTATCTTCCGGAAAGGCTGGGACTCCATTGACGAGCTGATTGAAACGCTCGAGGGCCTCGGAATGGACGGCGTGGACATCGAGGTGAAGAAGAGCGGCGGCAGCGTGGAGGAGATCGTGGTCCGGGTGGAGACCACGGTCACGGCGGACTTCTACGAGGAGAACCCGGACATCGACGTGGAGGGTTCCCCGGCGTGTCGGTTTGAGGCGGCGCTCTTCCGCAGGCTCGCGGAGCTGTACTACGAGACCGAGATGGAGGTCAGCGAGGAGCGCTGCCGGCTGGCGGGGGACGACCACTGCGAGTTCCGGATCAGGCCCAAGTGAAGTCTAGTCGATGGACACGCCCAGCTCCCTCGCCGCGATCTTCACGTCCTTATCCCCGCGGCCAGACAGGTTGACGACCACGACGTCGCCGTGGTCCAGCTCGCCCCGGTCCACCAGCTTCTTGACGTAATAAATCGCGTGCGCGGACTCAAGCGCCGGCAGGATGCCCTCGGTTTCGTTGAGCATCACGAAGCCTTTGAGCGCCTCCTCATCGGTGACCGCGTCCGCGATGACGCGGCCCTCGTCGACCAGGAACGCCAGCTCGGGGCCGACCCCGGGGTAGTCGAGACCCGGCGCGATGCTGTGCGTGGTCTTGATCTGCCCGTTCTCGTCCTGCAGAACCTTGGTCCGGCACCCGTGCAGGACGCCGGTCTTGCCCGCGCACAGGGAGGCCGCGTGCTCCCCGGTGTCCAGCCCTTTACCCGCGGCCTCGACGGCGTACAGGGCGACCTCCTCGTCGTCCAGGAAGTCGTAGAAGATCCCGATCGAGTTGCTGCCGCCGCCCGTGCAGGCCACGATCGCGTCCGGCAGGCCCCCCTCCAGCTCCTGGATCTGCTGCTTGGTCTCCCGGCCGATTACGCGCTGGAACTCGCGGACCATCCAGGGGTACGGGTGCGGGCCCACGACGGAGCCGAGGAGGTAGTGCGTGGTCTCCAAGTTCGTGATCCAGTCCCGGAGGGCCTCGTTGATGGCATCCTTCAGCGTCTGCGTTCCGGACTTGACGGGGTGAACCTTGGCCCCCATCAGCTCCATCCTGAACACGTTGTGCCTCTGCCTCTTCACGTCCACCGCGCCCATGTAGATCTCGACCTTCTTGCCCAGGGCCGCGCCCGCCATCGCCGTGGCGAGACCGTGCTGACCCGCACCCGTCTCGGCGATGAGCCGATCCTTGCCCATTCGATCGGCCAGCAGGGCCTGGCCCAGCGTGTTGTTGAGCTTATGCGCGCCCCCGTGCACGAGGTCCTCCCGCTTGAGGTACACCTTCACCCCGAGCCGGCGGGACAGGTTCCTGGCGTAGTAAAGAGGGGTCGGCCGGCCCGCGTACTTCCTCCACAACTCCTCGAGCTCCTCCCAGAAGCCGGGATCCTCACGCGCCTCCCTGAACGCGTCCTCCAGCTCCTCGAGCGCGGGCATGAGCGTCTCGGGCACGAACCGGCCGCCGTACTCGCCGAAGTAGCCGTTCTCGTCCGGGTACTTGTCGATGTAACCCAACCCGAGTCCCCCTAAAGCGAGCTGACGACCTCCTCGAACCGCTCCTCGCAGACGCCCTCAGTGATGATCTTGCACACCTCTTCGAAAATCCTGGCGCCCGCGTCGAGGTCCTCGGGGGCGAAGATGGAGGAGACGACGACGGAGATCCCGGCGTTGTGGCGCTCAGCGAGCCGGATGGCCCGCTCCGCGCACGCCCGGATAAGGGAGCGCCGCACGACCGTCCCGAAGGTGACGGCGGGCGCCCCGTGCGTGCGGGCCACGTCGTACAGCGTGCCGCCCGTCGCGGTGGCGAAGAGGAAGACTCGGTCGGACAGGTCGACCACGTCCTTGATGCGCGGTCCCGCGTTGGGGACGATCTCGGCGATTTCGGCCCCCACCTCCTCCACGCCCTGCGCGGCCATGCTGGCGTTCTCCTCGCCACCGTCCACGACCAGGACGACCTCGGTGTCGTTTTCCAGCGCGATCTTTCCGGCCTCGCGGCCGCGCTCCACCGGGTCGACGCCCTTCGGGGTGTCCGCGAACGGGTACTTCGTGGCCCGCTTCTTCACCAGCACCTCGTAGGCGCGGTCGGGGGCCGCCCCGATCACGGCCACGGCGCCGCCCCGGAGGGCGACCTCGGCGGCGGAGGAGGTGTTGACGACGTCCACGATGATCACGACGTCATCGTTGAGCGCGGCCTCCGCGGCCCCGCGGGCCCCGATGGTCATTTTGACGGACGGCATGAGCGGGACCCCGGGTGATCGGGAGGATGAGCACGCACACGCTCCTGAAGCTGGTCGCCGCCTTCGGGTTCCTGGTGGGTGCCGCGGCCGGGTTCATCAGCGTTTCACCCGTCAAGAAAGAGATCGAGGAGAAGCGGTCGCGGGAGGTCGTGAAGCTGCCCCCGGAGCTGGAGCACAGGAAGCCCCACCCGCTCTCACCCTCGCAGATAGCGGGCAGGACGAACGTGAAGGACGTCGGTGTGACGGGAAGCGGTGAGTCCTCACAGGGCGTGACCGGGGGTGGGAAAGGGAGGGCCGGGGGAGCCGGCGGGGCTAGCTCTCGACCCGGCTGAGCGCCCGCTCACGGATGAACTCGGCAACCTCCATCGTCCGCTTGTCTCCGCCCAGGTCAGGGGTCACGCACCTCTCCCGGATGGCGTCGCCGACGGCCTCCCAGACGGCCTCCGCCGCCTCCTTCTCCCCGAGCCACTCGAGCATCATGGCGGCGGAGAGGATGGCGGCGATGGGGTTGGCGATGCCCTTGCCGGCGATGTCGGGCGCGGACCCGTGCACCGGCTCGAACAGCGCGTGCTCCTCACCCAGGTTCGCGCTCGGCGCCAGCCCCAGTCCGCCGACGAGTGCCGCGGCCTCGTCCGAGAGGATGTCGCCGAACATGTTCGGCGTGACCATCACGTCGAAGCGCTCGGGCTCGGTGATCAGGAACATGGCGGCGGCGTCCACGTAGTATTCCTCGAACTTCAGGCCCCGCTCCTCGACGACCTCCTTGCAGACGTCCCGGAATAGGCCGCACGTTTCCCGCATCACGTTCGCCTTGTGCACGCAGGTCACCGTGTCGGCGCCGCGGTCCTCGGCGATGTCGCACGCGATCTCCGCGATCCGCCTGGCGCCCTCCTCCGTGATGATCCTCAGCGTGTAGGCAGCGTCCCGGAAGCGCCCCTCCACGCCGGAGTACAGGCCCTCCGTGTTCTCGCGCACGATCACGAGGTCGACGTCGTCGCGCACGTACGGCTCGCCCGTGAGCTCCCGCAGGCCCTCAAAGCCGCGGACGGGCCGAACGTTCGCGTACAGGTCCAGCTCCTGCCGCAGGCGGACGATGACGTCGGCCGCGGTCTCACCGGCGGCCCCGAACAGCACCGCGTCGGCCTCGCGGCAGGTCTCCAGCGTCTCCTCGGGCAGCGGATCGCCGCGCTTCTCCGCGCACTCGTCACCCGCCTCGCACTCCACGAACTCGGCGTCGATCAGGGGGTCGATCACGTGAAGAGCGGCCTCGATGACCTCGGGGCCGATCCCGTCCCCGGGCACCACCGCGATCTCGTACACGGGATCACCCCTCCAGCGCCTCCGGCCCATGCTCACGGATCAGCTCAACCAGCCCGCCCGCCTCGAGGATCCTCATCATGAACTCCGGGAGCGGCTTCGCCTCCAGCTCCTCTCCGGTCGTGAGGTTCCGAATCACGCCCTCGGTCAGTCGGACCTCCGCCTCGTGCCCCGTCTCGAACGCGTCGGCGACGCCCGGGCAGGTAATCAGGGGTAGCCCCAGGTTCACGGCGTTCCGGTAGAAGATTCGGGCGAAGGACTCGGCGACCACGCACGCGATCCCCGCCGCCTTGAGCGCGATCGGCGCGTGCTCCCGGGAGGAGCCGCACCCGAAGTTCCGGCCCGCGACGATGATGTCACCCTCCCGGACCTTCTCCGGGAACTCCGGGTCCGCGCCCTCCATCACGTGCTTCGCCAGCTCCTCCGGGTCCTGCGTGGTCAGGTACCGGCCCGGGATGATCTGATCCGTGTCGATGTTGTCACCGAAGACCCAGACTCGGCCCCGGATCACCTCCCTCAACGCCCGCGACCCCGGGCCGCCCGGACCGCGGGGATTATCACTTTGCCGGTCACTCGAACACGGGCTCTCGGAAGATCGTCAGGCACACGGAGGCGTGATTGTAGAACTCGTTGCAGCCGGCGGTCGGAGCGATCTCCCCGAACGAGTACATGCCCACGCAGTGCCTATCCGGCAGCTTCTCCCGCAGCGGCTTACGACCGGCGCACGTCGCCAGCACGGAGGCGAGCGGCTCGCCGCCGGAGCTGAGGGACTCCCGGTACGCCTCCATCGGCGCGTTCGGGCGCCGCTCGAACTCGAGCAGGAGGAGCCGCTCTCCCTCCACCACGTAACCGGCCGTTCGTATGTAATCCTCGGTGACCTCCAGCGGCGTTCTGGGGGTGATCCGCCGACCGATCGGGGGCAGGACCCTGGCCACCCCGACGGGCGGAAAGTCCTTGTAAACGTGCTCGCCGCCGCACGGGACGTCCTCTCCATCCCCGATGATCTCCTCCAGCTTCTCCAGGTAAACCTCACCGGCCGGCCTACCGTCGATCTCCACGATCACGTTCCGCTCGCTCTCGGTCACCGTGCCCAGCTCCGCCACCGGCTTCAGGGAGGAGGCGGAGGACCAATCTACCTTCAGGAACGTAGAGATGGCCGCGTAAACGATCCCGCGCTCGAAGACCCCCTTGTCGCATACCACCGGAGCGCTCTCGAACTCCGGGTCGCTCGACAGCGCGCCGAACGTGCGGACGTTCTCGGCGCCCGGCCCGCTCCCGATCTGGAAACCGGAGAGGACCTCCAGCCCCGTCCCACCCGAGTTATGGAACGCGACCCCGTCGACGAGGGCCATCCCGATGACGGGCCGATACGTGGCTATCTTCTTGGGGTCTCTGAGGTTCAGCGCCGAGTAGGAGACGTCGTAGGGGTCGAATTCTAGGTCACGGAGAGCCTCCTCCATCGCGCTGCGCGAGGCCCTCCCGAGGTCACGGTGCGTGGAGCCTCCCGTGCCGAACTTCGCCATCCACCCCGTTTTCAGCGCGAGTAGGCTGATCCTGTGTCCCCTAACCGACCCCGGCCAGTGCCCCTCCGCGGCCACGCAGCCGATGAACCGCTCGACCCCGTGACTTAGCTCGGAGACGACGTCCTCGGGATCCACGTCGTGAAAGAAGACGACCCCGAAGTCGGCCCTATCACCGAGCCTGCTGACGGTTTCTTCCGCGACGCCTCTGGGGTCGTCACCGCTCACCACGCAGCAGTCCAGGTTAGCCATTGCTCACTCCCCCTCAACCAGCCTCACTCCCGCCCGGCCGACTCCTTCGAAGCGTTCACTCACTCGCCAGCTTGGCCAGTGTGTAAACGGCATCTATCAGCGGTATTACCCCGACTAGAGCCTTACCTTCGATCACGTATATTCGATCCGACATCCTGTCGACGACCTCCCACAAGGCCTCGGAAAGTAGCGTGTCGGGAGCCGCGGTCACTATCTCTTGCAGGTAGTCCCTCGCCGCGAGATCGTCCAGGTTCCGCCGGTCTAAAATCGCGTCTAAGGTTGCACCCATCACGTCCCGGTCGCCGATGCGCCCGATCGGAGACTCGCGCTCGAGCAGGACCGCGTAGCGCCTGCCGGACTCGCTGATGCGCCGGGCGACGTCAGCCACGGAGCTCGAGGCGTCGAGCGTCAGCGGCGACGCCTTCACGATGTCCTCAACCAGCACGTCCCCGGCGGCCCTGAGAGCGTTGATGCGCGGGGGCAGCGCCACGGGCCGGTCGGTCTTCGGGACGCGGGTTCCGCGGTAGTCGCCCGTCAGCACGCGCACGATATCCGAGGCCGAGATGACCCCGTACACACCACCGCGGATGAGGCCCGAGGAGCGCACGAACGCCCGGGTGGCCCCACCCTTCAGCATCTCCACCATCGCGTCTCGCAGCGTGTCGTCCGACCGGACCACCACGCCGGGCTTCATGAACCGCCTTACCTCGGCCGCAAGCGCCTCGCCCTCGAGCGCTCGAAGCGCGCGGAGCAAGTCGTCTTCCTCGAACACGCCAACGATCTCCGACCCATCCATCACCGCGACGCCGCAGATGTCGTGCGTAACCATCGCCTTGAGGGCGTTCCACAGCGGCTCGTCGGGACTGACGGAGATGGCTCCGTGCCGAACGAAATCGGACACCTTGTGCCGGGTCAGGACACCGAGCCTGGGCTCCTCGGGCTCTCGAGACTCCTCGCCCATGGGCAGGCGAGGCCCCTCGGGTCGGGCGAGACCACCGGGGCCGGAAGGATTAGTAACCCTACCGACCTTCCCCCTGGACCACCCGGCGGTAGGCGCGGAGTGCCTCCCGCTCCCGGGGCTTGACGACCGGCTTGTCGGGAACGAACGGGCATCGACCCGCGTCCCGCTGGGGCACCCCGATGTCGCGCCCGTACCGGACTATCTCGGGCTTGTTCATGCCTATAAGTGGTCGGAAGACCGGCAGGTTCGCCACTCGCTCCTCGAGCCGGAGGTTCCACACCGTCTGACTCGCCACCTGGCCCAACGAGTCGCCGGTCACCAAGCACTCGCACTCCAGCTTCTCGGCCCACTCGCAGGCGCGCTCGATCATGCGCATCTTGCAGACGACGCACAGGTAGCGCTCGAGCCGGCCGGAGAGCCGCTCCTCGGCCGTTTCCAGGAACTCGCGGTGCGACTCGTCGACGTGCAGCTCGAACCCGGGGTCCCATCTCCGGAGGATCTTCTCGTTCTCCTCCGCCGCCTCGAGCTCGGACTCGGTCACGAAGAAGTGAAGGCCGCGGCACTGGAGCCCCCTCCTCATGGCCATCCAGGCGGCCACGGGGCTGTCGAAGCCGCCGGACAGGAGCACCAGAGCGCTGCCCTGGGTGCCGACGGGGAGCCCCTCGGGACCGGGCTCCTCCGGGCCGCACACGTAGGCGACGTCGTCGTAGACCTCGATGAGCACGCGGGAGCCGCCCTTGGTGACGGTGTGTCCGGAGGCCTCCGCCACCTCCTTGGCGGAGCTGTAGAGGGACTTCCCGGAGATGCCCTCGTGGTGAACCCGTACGTCGAGCCGCACGCGCTTCGGGCTGTCCTTGAGCACCCGCCTAAATGCCTTTAAGATGACCGAGGGCTTGGGCCTGACCTCGTAGCCCGGGAGGGCGCCGGCAACCCCGAACTCCCGCGCGGCCTCCTCCTCGTGGTGACCGCGGACGATCAGCCGGGGTCCCTTCACGCGCACGACCTCGCCCGTCCGGCGCTCGAGCCGGGAGGCGAGTTCGCCGAGCAGCGTCTTGCGGACGACGGGGCTCTTGGCCGTGGTCTCGCCGGAGGGGCGGACCAGGGTGACGGGTTTCAACGGGCCACCCCCGCGGGCTCGGTCGCCCACCGCTTCGGTCATCGGTCCCCGAGGCCTCGGGTATCCTCATCGCCCGGGGGGTGTTCCGGGCTGCTGGCCCTGAAGCTCGGTGGGAGCGTGATCACGGACAAGAATCGGCCGATGACCGCGCGGGAGGAGCTGATAAGGGAGCTGGTAGAGAGGCTGGCGGGGTGGGAGGGTCGGCTGATCCTCGTGCACGGCGGGGGATCCTTCGGCCACCACGCGGCCAGCGAGGTGGAGTCGTTGGAGGAGGGTGTTACAAAGGTTAGATGGGCGATGCACGAGCTGGTCCGGGTGTTCGAGGAGGCGGCGGTGGAGGCGGGGGTCCGGGTCTACCCGCTACCTCCCGCGGTGCTGCTGCACTCGCTGAACGTCGTGATCGATGTGCTCGAGCGCGACTGCATCCCTCTGCTCTACGGGGACGTGGTGCCGGCGGAGGATGGGTTCAGGATCATGTCTGGGGATGAGATACTGGAGCGCGTTTCGACCCTGCGGGTGGAGCGGGTAGGGTTCGGGATGGACGTGGACGGTGTTTACCCGGAGCGTCCCGGGGTCGGTGAGCCGTTTAAGGAGCTGACCCCGGAGGAGGCGCGGGAGCTGGCCCGGGAGCTGGATGGCGCGGCCGGGGTGGACGTGACCGGCGGGATCTCGGAGAAGCTGCTCCGGGCGGCTCGGATCGCGGAGCGGGGCGCGGAGGTGTTCCTCTTCGACGCGAGCGACCCGGACAACGTCGAGAGGTTCCTCCGGGGGAAGCGGGTTGGAACGCGAGTCGTCCGGGAACGGGACTAGGGAGCGGAAGTGGGAGCACGTGCTGGCCTGCGTCTGGGAGGACGTGGAGGCCGACACGAGCCCGCTCTTCGAGTGCGTTCAGCTCGTGCACCGGGCGCTTCCGGAGCTGGACATGGACGACGTTGACACCAGCGTGCGGCTGTTCGGTAAGGAGCTGTCCTTCCCCCTCATCATCGCGGGCATGACCGGCGGTCACCCCAAGACGGGCGAGATAAACCGGAAGCTGGGCGTGGTCGCGCGCAGGCTGGGTATCGGGATCGGGGTGGGGAGCCAGCGGGCCGGCGTGGAGGACCCGGAGGTCCGCTGGACGTTCGAGGTGGTGCGTGAGGAGTACCCGGACGGCTTGATCCTGGCGAACATAGGGCTGCAGCAGCTGCGGGAGAACGGGCCGGACCTGGCGATCGAGGTCGTGGACATGGTGGATGCAGACGCGCTGGCCGTGCACGTGAACGTGCTGCAGGAGGCGGTGCAGCTGGAGGGCGAGCCCGACGCGTCGGGGTTCGTGGAGACGCTGGAGGAGGTGCGGGAGGCGGTCGACGTCCCGGTGGTGCTGAAGGAGACGGGGGCGGGCGTGTCGTCCGAGGACGCGGAGCTCGTCAAGGACCTCGTGGACGGGATCGACGTGGGTGGGGCCGGAGGGACCAACTGGGCGGTGGTGGAGGCCATCCGCTCCAAGGCTCACGGTGAGGTGCCTGTGGGGCACTCGTTCTCGGAGTGGGGCGTCCCGACCGCCGCGTCCATCCTCGAGGTGAGGCGGGTCGTGGGTCCTGACATGCCGGTGATCGGGACGGGGGGTGTGCGGGGCGGACTTGACGTGGCGAAGGTGCTGGCGCTGGGCGGCGACTGCGCGGGCATGGCCCTTCCGGTGCTTAGGAAGCTGCTGTCGGAGGGCGTGTCAGGGTGCGTGCGCTTCCTGAAGACCGTGGCGCGGGAGGTGAAGATCGCGATGATGATGGCGGGGTGCAGGTCCGTCGAGGAGATGAGTAGGGTGCCGATCGTCATCCACGGACGGCTCAAGGACTGGCTGGAGTGCCGGGGGATCGAGCCGAGAAGAGTCTGCTCGGGCGATCGCCGGCAGGGGTGGGAGTAGTTGGGCGTCGAGATCTTCGCGATCGGAGGCTACGGAGAGGCCGGCGGTCGGAACATGACGGCCGTCCGGGTGGACGACGAGGTCGTCGTGTTCGACTGCGGAATGTCCCTGGACAAGTCCCTCGTGTTCCAAAAGGACTTCCCGAAGGCCTCGACCCGGGAGCTGCGCGAGGTTAAGGCCATCCCGGACGACTCGATACTGCGACGCTACCGGTCCAAGACGGTGGCCGTAGCCCTCTCGCACGCGCATTTGGACCACATCGGCGCCGTGCCCAAGATGCTGTTCCGGTACAAGTGCCCCGTCTTCGGTACCAAGTTCACGATCGAGCTGGTGAAGCGCGACCTGGAGAACGAGGTGCGCTACGGTGACGAGGCCGAGGAGGTGATGGTGAACCTGTACACGGTGGAGCCGGGGGACGAGGTCCAGATCTCCTCGAAGCTGCGGCTGGAGTTCGTGCCGATCAGCCACAGCATTCCGGGCAGCGTGCTGCCGGTGCTGCACACCCCGTACGGAGCGATCGTCTACGCGTGCGACTTCAAGTTCGATGATCACCAAATGATAGGTTACCAGCCGGACTACCAACGACTGAGGAAGCTGGGCAAGGAGGGTGTACTACTGCTCATACCAGAGACGCTTCGAGTTGCGGAAGAGATAAAAACGCCGTCCGAGGCCGTGGCGAGGGAGATGGTGAGCGAGGTCCTGCGCTTCGCGGACGAGGAAAGCGAAGGGATCATCGTGACCACGTTCTCGTCGCACATAGAGCGCATTCAGGCGATCGTGGACGCCGCGGACCGGCTGGGTAGGCGCGTGATCCTCGCGGGCCGCTCCCTGGGCAAGTACGGCCGCGTGGCCGAGGAGCTGGGTCTCCTTAACCTGCCCGCGGGGGCCCGGATCTACGACAAGCCGGACACGATCCGGCGCGGGCTCGAGCGGGCGAGTCAGGAGAAGGAGGAGTACGTGCTCATCGTGACGGGCCACCAGGGCGAGCCCGGCGCCGTGCTTACGCGGATGGCCGACGACGAGCTCCCGTACAAGCTGACCGACCGGGACGGGGTGATCTTCTCGTCCTCCGTCATCCCGTCCCCCATCAACCGTGCCAACAGGTACATGCTCGAGACGAAGCTCAGGCTGAAGGGTGTGAAGATGTTCAAGGACGTGCACGTCTCGGGGCACGCCGGTCGGGAGGATCATCGCCTGCTCCTTCGCATGCTGCAGCCCGAGTACATCGTGCCGGCTCACGGTGACCCGGACATGCTCGCCGCCTACGCCGAGCTGGCCGCTCAGGAGGGGTACGAAATCAATAGGGATCTGTTCCTGACCCTGGAGGGGACGCGAATCGAGCTACCGCTTTGAAGGGGCCTGGAGGATGGCTGAGGACGTGTTGGAGGAGCTGAAGTGGGCCGGAAAGCTCGTGGATGAGAAGATCAAGGAGGTGCTCCCCCGCGGGGGAGCCGAGGGCCTTTACGACGCCTGCTGGCACCTGATCGAGGCCGGCGGCAAGCGGTTCCGCCCCCTGCTGGCGATCAAGTCGTGCCAGGTCCTGGGAGGGTCGCCTGATGACGTGCTCCCGGAGGCGGCCGCCGTGGAGCTCATCCACACGTTCACGCTGATCCACGACGACATTATGGACGAGGATGAGGAGCGCCGGGGCGTTCCCGCCGTCCACGTCAAGTGGAACGTGCCCGTCGCCATCCTCGCGGGCGACACGCTCTTCTCCAAGGCGTTCGAAGTGGCCGCCGAGGGCGGGGACGTCCGGGCGATGGAGGAGCTGGCCCGCGCCTGCACGGAGATCTGCGAGGGCCAGGCCATGGACCTGGAGTTCGAGAGGCGGGAAGACGTCACGGAGGAGGAGTTCCTGGAGATGGTCCGCAAGAAGACGGCCGCCCTCATCCGCGCCTCCTGCGTGATCGGCGGTCTTAAGGCCGGGGCCGAGGAGGACCAGCTCTCCGCGCTCGCGGAGTACGGGGAGAACCTCGGCATCGCCTTCCAGATCCAGGACGACGTGCTGGACCTGGTGGGGGACGAGTCCAAGCTGGGTAAACCGGTCGGCAGCGACATCGTCGAGGGCAAGAAGACACTGATCGTGATCAAGGGGCTGGAGCGCGCGGACGAGGAGCAGCGGGAGCGGATCCTAAGCACGCTCGGCAACGAGGATGCCTCGGAGGAGGAGGTCCGCGAGGTCATCGACATCCTCGACGAGCTCGGGGCCATCGACTACGCCCGCGAGCGGGCCCAGGAGTACGCCGAGGCCGCGAAGGAGGCGCTGGACCGGCTGCCCGAGAACGAGCACCGGGACTTCCTCATGACGCTCGCGGACTTCGTGGTGGAGAGGGAGTTCTAACATGCCGCTCGCCCGGTTCTTCCTCGAGGTCGACGAGGAGGAGCTCGAGGACGGGGAGCTCCCCGACGACGACTTCATCCTGACGGACGAGGAGTTCAACGTCGTCGTGCGCTCCCGCGGGCTGGCCCGCCGGCTGATCGAGGAACTGGACAACCCGATCGTCTGCCGCAAGGTGGTCTACGAGGAGGCGAAGGCCGCGTTCGACGCCATCGAGGCTCGCGTCACCCGGCACGTGATCATCGAGCCGCCCGACCGGCACTCGCTGGTCTTCCTGAAGCCCGGAGAGCGGGTCTACCAGCTCCCAGTGGAAGGGTACGTGGTGACCCCGGTCGCCGACGTGGGGGACCGGTTGAAGAAGGGAGACCCACTGGCCGCGGTCACGACGAGGCGGGGAGACGTCCGGTACGTGGAGGCCCCCCACCCCTGCCTGGTGGTGTACGTGTGTGAGCAGGAGGCGGTCCGGGCGCAGCGCCGGCCGAACTACGAGTACTACATCGTCCCGGTTGAGGAGTGACGCGCGCCGGGCCATTCGGGAGGCCCTCCGGCGCGTCCTTCACGGCTCCCTCCCCCGAGAGGTTGGGGTGGACGTCCGGGAGGTCCGACCCGGGCTGCGGCGGCGCGACGTCCTATACGTCCGGGCGGAGCTCGTCGTCCACAAGGACTCGCTGAAGGGAACCGTGATCGGGCGCGGCGGCCGGACGATCAAGCGGATTGGAATCGAGGCCAGGAAGCTGCTAGAGAGACGGTGGAGACGCCGGGTCTTCCTGGATCTGACCGTGGTCGTGGACCCGGAGCGCGCCCCAGTGAACCGGTGGTTCAGGGTGGAGTGCGGGGAGGACGTCTTCGAGTGCCCGGCCTTCAAGCACCCGCAGCACGTGCGGGCGCGGGGCGTCCGCATCCGCGGCAACGCGAGGGTGGCGGCCTTCACGGAGGTCGTGGACTCCACGATCCACGGGGGCGTCATGATCTCCAACTTCAGCCGGGTCGTCCGCTCGACGCTGCACAAGCGCGTGAGTGTGTCCTCGCACTGTGCAGTTCAGGACTCGGAGCTGGGTCCGCTGACCTTCGTCGGGGACGGGGCGCGGATCGAAGGGTCGGAGATCGGCGAACGGTGCTTCGTGGGCATGGGCGCCTCGGTGCGAGACGCGCGGGTTGGGCGGTGGTCGGTGGTGGGGGCCGGCTCACGGGTTGAGGGAGACGTGCCGGAGCGCTCGCTGGTGATCGGAGAAAGGGTGGTCGACAGGCTGGACTTCTACGAGCTGGTTCTTAAGGAGGGAGGGAGCGCGAGGCTGGAGGTCAACGGAAGGCTGAGGGAGCGGGCCAGGGTTTCGGAGGGGGGCGAGCTCCGCGTCTGCTACCTGCCGGAGGAGAACGAGCTGGTCCTGTCGCGCAGGGAGGTGGGCAGGGTACTGTGCGTGGTAAGGCGAGATGGAAACGGGTGGAGGATTAAGGGGCGTGGCTACGAGCGGGAGGGTACGTCGGTTCACTGGTACGTTGGTGAGGAGTGGGGGCTGCTCACCTAGACCCCCAGCTCCTCCCTGATCTCCCGGACGAGCTCCGCGACGCCGATGTCGGTGAAGCTGTCCAGGACGAAGCGGGCGTTGTTGCGGTCGTCCACGAGCCTCAGCGGGCCCAGGAACTCGGTCCTGGATAGGATCTTCTTCAGCACGTCGTTGGCCTCGGGCGTGTCGAACGCGTCACCGTCAACGTACACGGTGAAGCTGTCGGCATCCTTGACGGACAGCGAGCCGCTGTAGATGCACGAGCTCGCGCCCTGCTCGACCGGACCCTCCTTCACGATGACCGTCTTCACGGAGCTGCCGTCGCCGAGCTTGACGCGCTCGTCGGAGAGGATGTAGTCGCACTCGACGGAGCCGGTCGTCTCCAGCTCCTTGCAGATCAGCGCCGAGGCGTTCAGCCCCTCCGAGGCCTTGATCTTGCCCGGGGCGATGATGACGCCCGAGACCTTCACGTTGCTGGCCAGCGCCGTGTCGGAGCCGGCCACGATCGATCCGCCGATCCGGGCACCGGACCCCACCTCGACCGAGTCCATGGAGACCACGTTGCCCTCGATCTCCGCGTTCTCGCGGATCTTGACGCCGTTCTTGGAGATCACGTCGCCCACTACCTTGACGTTCTTGCCGATCTCAACCTCGTTGGCCACGATGGTACCGTGCACGCGCGAGTTGTCGCGGATGGTGACGCTGTCCTTGACGAGGATGGGCTCCTCGTCGTGCAGCGACTTGATCGCGGAGTCCTTGCCTACGACCAGGCTGCCGCTGACTCGGGCTACCGCCATCTCGGTACCGGCCGGGATGAGCAGCTGCTCGCCCTCCTCGTACCGCTTGATCTGCGCGGTGAGCTCGCTGATCCTCTCCTTGAGCTCCTGAATCTTCTCGTCCCTCTGCTTGACTTCTCGGCGCAGCTTCTCGATCTGCTTCCGGGACCGCCGGAGCTTCTTCTCCCGCTCCTTAAGCTTGGAGGACAGCTCCTCTACCCGCTTCTCCGCCTCCTTCAGGTCCGAGCGTAGCTTCTTGTTCTCCGAGCCGAGCTCCTCCACGCGCTTCTTGAGCTTGTTCCGCTCCTCCTCCAGCTCCTTCAGCTTGCTCTTGAGCTCCTCGATCTTCTTCTCCGCCTCGGACAGCTCCTCCAGTTTCCGCTCGAGCTCCTCCCGCTCCTTCTTGACCTCCTCGTACTTGCTCTTGAGCCGCTTGACGCTCTTCACCAGCTTCTTGTTCTGCTCCGAGAGGTCCTCCAGCTTCGACTTGAGCTCCTTCTGCTTCTGGACCGCCTCCTCGTACTTGCTGCGGTACTCCTCCGCCTCGGACTTGATATCATCGTACTTCGACTTGAGCTCCTCAACCTTCTCCTTCAGCCGCTTGGTCGCCTTGACGTACCGGTCCAGCTCCTCCTCTCGCTCCTTCAGCTCCTCCTTCAGCCGCTTGACCTCCTCACGCAGCCGGTCCCGCTCGCTGAGCACGCTCTCCGCCTTGTTCTTCCACTCCTCAAGCTCCCGCCGGAGCCGCTCGTTCTCCTCCTTGAGCCGCTCCAGCTCCTCCTCCGCGCCCGGTGCGGCCTCGGCCTTCTCCTCCTCTTCCTCCTCGGCGGCCTCAGCCTCGGCCTCCTCTTCAGCCTCCTCCACCTCCTCCGGCTTGGGAGGTTTAAGCTTGAGCTTGACGGTGCCCGTCTCCTCTTCCTCCTCCTCGGACTCCTCCTCCCGATCAGGCTTGGGAAGCTTCAGCTTGGGGGCTTCCTTCTCTCCCTCCTCCCGCTCTTCCTCCTCGCCCTTGCTCGCCGGCAGCTTGAGGCGGGGAGCCTCCTCTTCCTCTCCCTCCTCCTCGGACTTTCTGCGGCGGAAGATCATTCCGGAGTAGCCCCTCACCGGTTAATTAGCGAGGTCAGCCGAACATGTCCTCGGGCGGGGGTGTCGGGGGCTGCCCGGGCACAACCGTGGGCATGACGGTCTCCGGCTCCTTCTCAATCTCGGCCTTCATCCTGTTCACGAGCTTCTCATCCTTAATAATTTTAACTATCTTTGGTTGTGGGCGGGCCTCGTTGGGGGACGGGACCAGCGGTAGGTCCACGATCACGTAATCGTCCTCCTCGAGCTCGCCGGCCAGCCGCGGATCGACCTCCGCGATGATAGTGGGGCCGCGGTGAAGGCTGACCGTGGCGAGGACCCGTTGGTCGGCGGACACGACCCCGTCGTCCGTGGGTCGTATGACCGTCTCAACTTTACCCAGCTCGTACGGCATCTTCCGACTCTCCCCTGCCTTTCCTGCGAGAAACGTGCAGCAAACTCACTAGCCCAATCGCGTTGACCATCCAATAAGAGATTGCCCTGTCGAGGATCACCGCGGCGGCGCTGGTGCCCCGATCGATCCCCAGCACCGCGTACGTCGAGGCCGTGGAGACCTCCACCGCCCCCAGCCCGCCGGGGAGCAACGGCAGCACTCCTACCAGCATGGAGACCGTGAACCCCACCACGACTACGGGCAGGGAGACGGGGCACCCGAGGGACAGGAAGACGAGGTACGTGCGCAGGATCTCGCACGCCCACACGGCGACGGACACGGTGACCCCTCGGACGAGCGTGCCGGGATCGGCGAGCAGGCTCCGGAAGCTGCGGACGAAGCGTCGGGCCCAGCGCTCGACGCGCTCTGCGTCGATCTTTTTGTCCGGCCGCAGGCGGGAGAGGAGTCGGGATACGCCCGCCCCGAAACGGAGTATTATCCGCTCGTTAGCCATGGTCCAAACGGAAAACACGAGCGCGGCCGTGAGGAATAGCGCCCCGGCCGCGAGCAGGTGGACTATCTTCCCCCCGGTCCGAAGCATCGCCACCATGCTGACCAAGAGGAGAACGATCAGGGGGAAGTAGTCGAGGATCCGGTCGATCGCCACCGAGGAGGCCACGTCGCGGACCCGGTGGCCCGTGAGCCGGGACAGGAGGTACACCCGGAGGGGCTCCCCGCCGCTCCGGGCGCTCGGGGTCACGTTGTTGACCAGCATGGAAACGTTGTTGATGAGGAAGGTTAGGACGAACGGCGCCCTCACGCCGGCCCGCTCGAGGACGGTGTGCCAGCGGAGGGACCACAGGGCTAGGTCGACCAGCTGCACGATGACGGCCAGCGCGAGGAAGGTGGGGTTCACGCGGTACAGGGCGGAGACGATCTCGCGGGGGTTAAAGGACCAGATCATGAGGGCGAGAATGGCCACGCCCGCGGCCATCGCCGCCACCATCTTCCTGTCGAGCGTCCAGCCGATCACGGGGACTCCCACCTACTCCTTCCTGAGCACGGCGTAGAAGAAGCCGGGCGTGTCCGCCTCGTGCGGTAGGAAGATCGCGCCGTGCCCGCAGGGTTTGGCGGGCTCGAGCACCCTGGTGATGGGCTCCATCCCCAGCTCCTCGACGGCCCTCCGAACGACGAGCTCGTTCTCCTCACGAGTCAGCGTGCAGGTGGCGTAGAGCAGTCGCCCGCCCTCCACCAGGGCCTCGTAGCCGGCCTTGAGCAGGGAGAACTGGTAAGAGGGTAGCCCCACGCACTCCTCGTAGGTCGCCTCGATCCACAGCTTGGGCCGCACGCCCAGGGCGGTGCAGGGAGGGTCCACGATCGCCACGTCGAACCGCTCCCGGAACCGCTGCCGCACCACCTCTCGGGCGTCCCCGTGGATCACCCTGACCCAGTCGATGCCGAGCCGCTTCAGCCTCCGCTCCATCTTCTCCAGGCGAGGTCTGGACCGATCGATGGCGACGATTTTGGAGTCGGGGCCCGTGAGCTGGGCGACGTACGAGCACTTGCCGCCCGGTGCGGCGCACAGGTCGATGACGGACTCACCCGGCTGAGGGTCGAGGGCCTCGACGGCGAGGATGGAGGGGAGCCCCTGGGAGTAAATCCATCCCTTGGCGTAGGCGCGGGTGGCTCGCACCTTGGGAGCACTGTACGCGGAGCGCTCGATGCGGACGGCCAGCCCCCGGTCCCGCTCCTCCATCTCCTCCCCATCCATCTCGGCGACACCGACGGCCACCGGATGACCGCGCTCGGAGACGACCGTCACTCGGTCCCCTTTCCTCACACCCTCGGCCTCGAGCACGCCGGGAGCGTACAGGTCGGCGCCCACGTACACGCTCTCCGCCGCGAACTTGTCGACCACCACGACCCGCTCCTCGCGCGGGATCCGGTACGGGCCCTTAACCTCGATCTCCACGGCGTGATCGGAGTAGGGGGAGGGGCGGACGCGCCGATCCGGGAACTCCTCGGACAGGAGCTCGAGGACGCTGTCGCGGTCTGTTTTCAGCGTGTTAACTCGAAGGGTGTACCAGCGGACGGGGGCGGTGAGCGTGGAGAGTAGCCGGGAGTAGTCCCGAGTGCGGGCGCGGAGGAAGTTCACCACTCGGGGGTCGTCCAGGTCGGGCCTGGCGAACGGGGGGAGTCCTCGGCTCGGGTGGATGTCATCACCCCGTCGGGCGAAGGCCGTGCTCGTCATCGGTTCCTAAAACTCAATCATCTCAACGGTGAGCTCGTCCGGGTCCAGCACGGCGACGGTGCGACGCCCGGTCACGTACCCGCAGGCCTCGCCCGGGTTCACGACGAGGGTGTCTCCCTCTTTACGCTCCTCGGGCTCGTGAGTGTGCCCGTAGACGACCACGTCGTACTGGCCGGAGCGGGCGAGGGCTTCGACGACCGCCTCCTCGTGGCCGTGCACCATGGCCACTTTCAGCCCGAGGACCTCCCCCGTGAAGACCTCTCCAGCGAGGTTAAAGCCGACCTCTTCGGCCTTCTCCCGGAGGAAGTCGCGCTCGCCGTCGTTGTTTCCGAAAACGCCTATAAACTCCTCGCACTCGACCTTCGCCAGCTCGGGGATCGTGAACGGCGCGATGTAGTCGCCGGCGTGCAGGACGACCTCAACGCCCACGTCATTAAGTCGGTCCGCCAGCTCGTCCACGGCCTTCAGGTTGTCGTGCGTGTCCGAGATCAGCCCGATCATCGTGCCGACCCCCCGAGGGGGTGAGCGGAAGTTACCGCCGGTCCTTGACAGGATCGCGTCCATGAGCCCACGCCGCGCAATGAGGCAGGTCGTCCGGGCGTCCCTCAAGCCGGTATATAAGATGTACGAGCGGGTGCTGGAGCGGAAGGTGCGGCGGGGGAAGATCCCCGAGCACGTCGGCATCATAATGGATGGTAATCGGAGGTTCGCCCGAGAGCTTGGGTTGAAGCCGTGGGAGGGGCACCGTTACGGGGCGAACAAGCTCGAGGAGGTGCTGGAGTGGTGCTACGATCTCGGCGTTAGGATCGTCACGGTTTACGCCCTCTCCACCGAGAACCTGAACCGTCCTAAGGAGGAGCTGCGGCGCCTCTTCGACCTGATGGAGGAGCGGTTTCGGGCGCTGGCGAAGAGCGAGCGGATTCACCGGCGGAAGGTGGCCATCCGAGCGGTGGGTCGACTGCACCTCCTGCCTCGTCGGGTGCGGGAGGCGATCAAGGCGGCGGAGGAGGCCACGCGGGACTACTCGGAGCGGTTCCTGAACGTGGCGGTGGCGTACGGGGGCAGACAGGAAATCATCGATGCGGTGCGAGAGATAGCCCAAGACGTTAAATCGGGCCGGTTGAACCCGCACGACATAGACGAGGAGACGTTCCGCGACTACATCTACGTGGGTGACCTGCCCGATCCTGAGCTCATCATCCGGACGAGCGGTGAGGAGCGGTTGAGTAACTTCCTCTTGTGGTACTCCGCGTACTCCGAGCTGTACTTCGTGGACGTGTACTGGCCTGAGTTCCGCAAGATCGACCTGCTCCGGGCGATCCGAGACTTCCAGAAGCGGGAGAGAAGGTTCGGTAGATGACGGCTGGGGGTGGAGGGCGAGATGGTGGAGGACCTGCTCGGGGTAGAGCCCCAGACGGACGGTCAGAAGGAGCTGTACGAGGCCCTGCTGGACGAGGAGAACGAGATCGTGGCCGTGTTCGGCCCGACGGGGACCGGTAAGACGCTCTTCTGCGCCGCCTACGGCGTGAAGGCGGTGATGGAGGGCGAGTACGAGAAGTTCATCGTCACGCGGCCGCTCGTCGACGTGGCGACGAAGGAGGAGATGAGCTCCGCCGACGTGCCGGAGAAGTTCGAGGAGATGGTCGTCACGCCGGTGATGGACGTGCTCTCGCAGTTCACCGGTCGGCGGGAGCTCAAGCGGCTGATGGAAGAGGAGAAGATCATGATCGTCGACACGCACTTCGTCCGGGGGCGCACGTTCGACGACGCCGTGATCCTGCTGGACGAGGTCCAGAACATGCTGCCGGAGAACGCCGGCGAGGTCCTGGCACGGATGGGCCACAACTCCCGCCTGCTGATCACCGGTGACCCGGTCTTCCAGAAGGACATCGACGTGGAGCGGTGCGGTGCCACGGTCATGCGAGAGATCCTGGCGGAGGAGCCCAAGGCCGCGGTGATCGACCTAGGCACCCGGGACATCGTGCGGCCCGGCGCGGAGCGAGGCGTGCACCTGCAGCTGGAGATCCGCGTCCGCAACCGCGAGCTGAACGACGTGGAGCAGGAGATCATGGACGTGGTCAAGGTCGAGGCGCCGGACGCTGACGTGCTCACGGTCCTGTACGTTGAGCCCATCGCCGAGGACCTGGAGATCGACACGGAGAACGTGCCGCAGGCCGTGATCGTGACCAAGGAGGGTCACGTGGGCCGGGTGGTCGGCACCGGCGGTGAGCGGATCGACAACATCGAGGCAGAGACGAACATGCGGATCGTGGTCACGCACCTGACGCTGGACTTCATCGACTTCATCGCGGACATCCACCCGGTGCCGTGGATCGGCGAGCGCATCGTCGACGTGGACATCGCCGGACCGAACCTGAAGGTGTGGATCGACCAGAAGGACTTCGGCCCGTTCATGGGCCAGCGAGGCCGGTACGCCAGGTTCGTCGAGGAGGTGCTGCAGGAGCTCCTCGGCATGGGTCTGGAGGTCGAGCAGGCATGAGCCGGCTGATGATCGACGCCCACCTCCTCTCCACCAAATCTCTTAAACCGCGCGAGCTGGAGGAGCGGCTGGGGAGGGCGCTCCGGGCGGAGGGGTTCGAGGTCGAGCGCGTGGCGGTGAACGAGGGAGCGCTGGTCCTGGCCGGAGACCGCGCCGCGCGAGAGTACGTTATTTTGGTGGACGTGAAGGGGGAGGGAGACCCGAGCGAGGTCGTGAGGTCCGTGCTGGAGCGCTACGGCGAGCCGGAGGTGCAGGTCGGCAGGCGGGACGCGTCGGGTGAGTGCGATGACCGGGCGCTGGCGGACCTATTCCAGGGTGGTAAGGAGGCTGGTGAGGGATAGGAGAACGGACGACCGCATCGCCTCGGTGCTCACCTTGAGCGGCGCTCGCAGGCCCCCGGACGGGGAGCGCGTGCACGACGACATCGTTATAATGATCAAAACGGAAAGAGGTCTCGAGGGCGCCGTGCTGCACCCCAGCGGGCTCGGGTCCGGGCCGAGCCTGCTGGGTCGGCGGCTTAAGTCGGTGTGGCGCTCCTCGGCTCCCTCGCACCTGAGCGCCCTAGCCCTGGACGCTATGGCCAGCGCCCGGTCCGGTGAGGTCTCGCCGCTGTTCTCCGAGAGGCTCCCTCGAAGTTATAGGAAGGCTGAAAAGCTGCGAGCCAGGGTCATAGCGGACACGGTGGAGGACCGCTTCGGAGAGAGCGCGCTGCTGATTGGGTACTCGAGCGCGATCCACCGGGAGCTCAAGCGGAGGGGGCTGCTGAGAGGGGTGGTGGACGCGGACCCCCGGGTGAGCGTCCCGCGGCGCGCGGAGCTGGGCGAGTTCCCAATCGTCGCCACGGGAATGGTGCTGGCGAACGGCTCGTTCAAGCGCATCGTGGCCCGTCACCGCGGTCCCATAATGCTATACTCCCAAACTTGCCCAAACTTGACACCGTTGCTCGCCCGTGCCGGAGTCGTGGACGTTGCAATCGTTGAATCCTTCCCATTCCACTTCTGTCCGGGTGAGACTCGACTACGCGTATTCACAGCCGATCAGGGTGGGTGAGCTTGCTGGATACCGTGAAGGATTACATGAGCGGCGTCATCAAGCGGAAGACCAAGAAGGGCGATCTGGACATCGCGATGCTGATCGACGGTCCAAACATGCTCCGGCGTGAGTTCGACATCAGCCTGAAGGAGGTGCGAGAGCTGGTCGAGGAGCTCGGGACGATTCGCATCGGGCTGGCCTTCCTCAACCAGTACGCCTCCGACAAGCTCATCGAGGCGGTGGCTAACCAGGGCTTCGTTCCCCGGGTCATCCCGGGTGACGTGGACGTGTACCTGGCCGTCGAGGCGATGGAAATCGTGTACAGTGACAGCGTGAACGCCTTGGCCCTGATGACGCGCGACACGGACTTCCTCCCGATCATCGCGAAGGCGAAGGAGATGGGCAAGGTCACCATCGTGATCGGTGCCGAGCCCGGGTTCAGCACGGCGCTCCAGAACGCCGCGGACTACGTGATCAAGCTGAAAACGGGGAGGGAGGAGGATCGGGAGGCCGAGGAGCAGGGCCGAGAGAAGAAGCGGGAGGCAGCGGAGAGCTGAGGCATGCAGGTGCGAACGCTCAAGACGCCGGCCGGGACCTTCCGCCTGCTCGTGGACGCCTACCAGGACGACCTGCTCCGGGACGAGGACCGGACGAGCGTTTTCGCCCGGATGGTGTACGACTGGGCCGACGGCGCCGACTTCGCGGACCTGGGTGCCGGCACGGGTCCCCTCTCAGTCGTCGCCGCGAACGCGGGCGCCCGGCGCGTCGTCGCGGTGGAGAGGCACCCTAAGCGGGCGCGGCTGCTGGAGAAGAACCTCAGGAAGCACGCGCCCAAGGAGGTCAGCTGGGAGGTCGTGAAAGCCGACGCTCGGAGCGTTGAGATCGACGCTGACGTCGTCGTCTGCGAGATGATCGACACGCTGTTGCTGGAAGAGGACTTCGTCGACGTCATTAACGCCGTCCTGGAGCAGTACAGGCCCCGGGTGCTGCCTCCGAGGGTCTGGATCGGCCGGAGGCCGCTGAGCGATCCTCCTCGCGTGCCGCGGTACGCGCCCACCGAGGTCCGGGGGGCGGAGTGCCTGGAGGTGATCCGGACCGACCGGAAAATACCGAAATCGTTCGAGTACGAGACGCCCGGGACCGGCTACGAGTTCCTGACGTGGGTCGAGTACGAGGGGCGCGTGGCGGGCGGTTCGGAGGTCTTCTGCCCCGGGCTGCGGGTGAGGACGCCGGGACGCGGCGTTCGAGGTGAGCGGGGCGAGGGGTTGGCATCGCTGGAACACGTCTAGGAGCGCGTCTAAACGCCGCGGAGCATGAGCACGACGCCCAGGGCGATCAGACCGCCCGCAAGGGCCCACTGGGTAAGGACGACCCTGCGCCGTCGGCGTTCGTACTCCCGTCGGCACTTCTCGCTGCAGAAGCGCTCCCCCTCCGGGATCGCGGCGCCGCACACGACGCAGTGAGAGTGTGGTGGGACGCGGTCGCGCTCCGTCACCGCGCCTACCCCCGGATGATCGTGCCCCCGTGCCTGCCTTTGAGGGCGCCCTCTATCCCGACGCTTTTGAAGTCATCCCAGGACAGGACGTGGGTGGTCACGCGGCCGCGCCGGATGATCTTGGCGGCGACTGGGTCGACCACGAAGCTGCCGCCCGCCTCCAGGTCGGCCTCGAAGGCCAGCCGCTCGAGCTCGTCAGCGTCCAGCTCCCGGAGCTTTTGGGCCCCGGGCTCGCTCGGATCGCGGTCGTAGACGCCATCGACGTTGGTGACGATGATCAGCGGCGCCTCGAGGAGCTCGGCGATCATGGCCCCGACGGCGTCGGTGGTGTGGCCCGGGTGCGTGCCGCCGCAGACGGCCACGCCCTCCCGGCGCACCGTTTCCGCGGCCTCCGCGGGGGTTTCCGGGACGTCGGCCTCGGGCCGGCCGAGGGCCAGGTTGAGCAGGGCGGCGTTCAGCCGGGTGACGGCGATGCCCAGCTCGTCGAGGGCCGTCTCGGGCGCTCCGAGCTCTCGCGCTACGTTTATGTACTCACGGGCGACGGGCCCTCCACCGACGACGGCGCAGATTTTCAGCCCGGATTCCAGCGCCTCAGAGATCAGATCAGCGGCCTTCCGGACCCGGTCCGGGTTTTCCACGTTGAGCACGGACCCACCGAGGGCCACGACCGCGTACAACCTCGACCACCCCCCGGGGGAACCGCGTTGGGGACGGCGTCCGAGACCGTCGAGCGGTACAAGTTCAAAAAAATGCTAGAAAGGTTGGAGAGCCTCGAGGGTGAGGGCACGGAGCTAATCACGATATACATCCCGCCGGAGAAGCGACTTAGTGATGTGATCGCGATGATGAGGGAGGAGTACTCACAGGCCAGCAATATCAAGAGCAAGAGGACTCGAAAGAACGTTCAGTCCGCCATCGAAGTGGTCATTCAGAGGCTTAAAACCGTGGGTGAGACGCCGGAGAACGGGCTGGTCGTGCTGGTTGGTATGGTCAAGGACGGGACGAAGGAGAAGATGGTGGCCGAGCTCATCGAGCCGCCGGAGCCCGTGGACCGGTTCATCTACCGCTGCGACTCGAAGTTCTACCTGGAGCCGCTGAAGGAGTGTCTCGAGGAGAAGGACGTTTACGGCGTCCTGGTCATGGACCGCCGCGAGGCGACCATCGGGCTGGTTAAGGGCAAGCGGATCGAGGTGAAGAAGCAGCTCAAGTCCGACGTGCCGGGCAAGCACAAGGCCGGAGGTCAGTCGCAGCGCCGCTTCGACCGGCTGATCGAGCACGCGGCGCACGAGTTCTACCAGGAGGTGGGGGAGGCCGCGCGGGAGGTCTTCGAGGAGGTGGACAACCTGAAGGGCATCATCGTGGGCGGGCCCGGCCCGACGAAGGAGGAGTTCCTGGACGGGGACTACCTACCCAAGGACCTGAAGGAGAAGGTCATCGCCGTGGTCGACATCGGGAACACCGACGAGTCGGGCATTCGGGAGGCGCTGGACAAGGCGGAGGACGCGCTCAAGGAGGCGGAGCTGGTCCGGGAGAAGCGGCTGGTGCGGAAGTTCATGGAGGAGGCGGTCAACGGGGAGCTGGCGGCGTACGGTGAGGACGAGGTCGAGCGGATGCTCCGGATGGGCGCCGTTGAGACGCTGCTGATCTCGGAGGAGCTGGAGGGTTACAAGGCCGTGCTCCGGTGCCCGGAGTGCGGGCACGAGGAGGTGATCACGGTCCGGGAGAAGGAGGAGGTGGAGGAGCGCGTCGGCGAGTGCCCGGAGTGCGGGGAGGCGGAGCTGGAGGTGGAGGACGTTAAGGAGATCGTGGATTACTACATCGAGCTGGCGGAGCAGATGGGTGCTCGGGTGGAGATAATTTCAACCGAGACGGAGGAGGGCGCGCAGTTCCACCAGGCGTTTAACGGGCTCGGAGCGTTGCTAAGGTTCAGACCGGGTTAGAGGGGTAGGTCCGCTTGGCGGAGGAAGAGGAGGCTCCACCCCACGACCCGTACTCGGTTCTCGTCCGCACGATCCGGACCTCGATCCGCGACGCCATCTCCTCGGCGTACGACGTCGACGAGCCCGTGGAGGTGCCGGTGGATCCGGAGCCACCGGTCGAGGACGTGGACGTGGCCACGCCCGTCGCCCTCTCGCTGGCGAAGGAGGTGGGCGAGGAGCCCAGGAAGATCGCGGAGACGATCCTCGAGGAGTCGGACCTGGACGAGGTCGTCCTCGTCGACGAGGCCCGGGTGGACGGGCCGGGTTACATCAACATCAGGCTGAACCGGCCCCAGTACGCCGCCCTCGTCCTGCGATCGATCTTCTATTACGAGGAGGAGTACGGCTCGCTGGACCTGGGCATGGGTCGGCCCGCGATCCTGGAGCACACCAGCGCGAACCCGAACGGCCCGCTCCACATCGGCCACGGCAGGAACGCGATCATCGGCGACATCCTGGCCCGGTGCATGGTGTTCACGAACTACGACGTTGAGGTGCAGTACTACGTGAACGACATGGGCAAGCAGATCGCGATGCTCGCCTGGAAGTACATCAAGGAGGGGCGGCCGGAGGTTCCAGAGGACAAGAAGCCGGACGAGTTCTTCGGCGAGCTGTACGCGGAGGCCGCGAAGGAGATCGAGGAGGACCCCGAGCTGGAGGAGGTCGTGGAGCGCTTCCTGCGCTCCTACGAGCGGTACCTGCTGGACGAGGAGTCCCGGGCCGAGCGCATCGCGGAGGCGTTCCAGGTCGTGGTCGAGGAGTGCCTAAAGGGTCACATCGAGACCCTGGAGCGGCTCCGCGTGGCCCACGATCGGTTCGTGTACGAGAGCGAGTTCGTGGAGGATGCGGTCGAGATCGTCGAGAAGCTCGTGGACATGGGCGCGGCGGAGAAGCGCGACGACGGGGCCGTGATCCTCGACCTGGAGGACTACGGGATCGACAAGGAGCTCGTGCTCACCCGGAGCGACGGTACGACCCTCTACACGACGCGAGACATCGCGTACCACCTGTGGAAGCTCAAGCGGGCCGCGTTCGTCATCGACGTGCTCGGGGCCGACCACAAGCTCGCCGTGCAGCAGCTGAAGGCGGTGCTCGACATCCTGGACGCGGACCCGGACCGCGTGGACGTGATCTTCTACGAGTTCATCCACCTGCCCGAGGGCTCGATGTCGACCCGGAAGGGCCGGTACGTGACCCTGGACGAGTTCCTGGACGAGGCCAAGAAGCGCGCGCTGGAGAAGATGAAGGAGGCGGGCGTCGCCGAGGACCTGGACGAGGAGGAGCGGGAGGAGATCGCGGAGAACGTGGCCATCGGGGCCGTCCGGTTCGCCATCGCCCGCGTCAGCCCGAACAAGCCCATAGAGTTCGACTGGGACGAGGCCCTGGACTTCCGCCGGGGCGGCCCGTTCATCCAGTACGCCTACACGCGCGCTAAGTCGATCCTGCGGCAGGCTGACGAGGAGGTGCAGCGGTTTGACGCGGCCTACCTGGACGACGATCACTCGTTCGAGCTGGTGTTCAAGATGTCCATGTTCCCGCGGCAGGTGGCTCAGTGCGTGCGGAAGCGGCGCCCGGACATCCTGGCGGAGTACGCCTACGAGCTCGCCCGGGCGTTCCACACGTTCTACGAGGAGGTGCCGGTGCTGCACGCGGAGGACGAGGAGGTCCGAAAGGCGCGGCTGAAGCTGGTCGAGGCGTTCACCATCGTCATGGAGAACGTCATGAACCTGCTCGGCATCCCGGCGCTCGAGCGGATGTAGACGCCCCCACGCCCCGGGCGGTCGTTATTACACACGAAACGTTTTGGGACTCGTAACGATCCGGGCTGGTGGGCCGGCCGGGATTTGAACCCGGGACCACGGGATTAAAAGTCCCGCGCTCTGACCAGACTGAGCTGCCGGCCCGGCGTCCAGGCCCGGCCAGCGGGCCCGTCCTATAAAAAGCTTTCCCCGCGCGTGGGGCGGGCGCCGGGGAACTAATTAAACCGAATCGGGGGCGGGCGCACGGGGGTCAGATCCTCAAAGGATGACCCCCGTCTGGGTCTCCCGGGTGAGGCGGCCGTCGCCGCTCGATGATCTCGGGACCGGAGGGCGGGGGACACCCCCGTCCCCTCACGCTCACGGCTTATTGTCAACCGAAAAGGGGGCGGGCGGGGGGAGCGCCCGTGAGCGAGCTGGAGGAGCTTCGGGACGTGATCCGGCGGTACGCGCTGGAGAACGCGGCCAAGTACGACGGCAAGGCCAACCCCAACGCGGTCATGAAGAAGGTCATGCGAGAGCACGAGGAGTACCGGGACCGGGCGAAGGAGGTGCTCAAGCTCGTCCGGGAGGTGGTCGAGGAAGTCAACAAGATGTCCCTGGAGGAGATCAAGCGCGAGCTGGAGGAGCTCGGCGCGGAGGAGGAAGAGGAGGCGGGGGAGAAGGGTGGGCTGAAGCCGCTCCCGGGGGCGAAGGAGGGCGAGGTTCGGCTCCGGTTCGCCCCCAACCCGTCCGGGCCGCTGCACCTGGGTCACGCTCGGGCGGCGGTGCTCAACGACGAGTACGCCCGGCGGTACGGCGGCACGCTGATCCTGCGGTTCGAGGACACGGACCCGCGGCGGGTGGACCCGGAGGCGTACGACATGATCGAGGAGGACCTGGAGTGGCTGGGCGTGCGCGTGGACGAGCGGTACGTGCAGTCGAACCGGATGGAGCTCTACTACCGGGTGGCCGAGGAGCTGCTGGAGCGGGGCGGGGCCTACGTCTGCACGTGCGACGCCGACGAGTTCCGCCGGCTCCGGGACCGGGGACAGGCCTGTCCGTGCCGGTCTCGGGAGCCCGAGGAGAACCTCGAGCTGTGGGAGGAGATGCTGGACGGGGCGTTCTCGGAGGGCGAGGCGGTCGTGCGGGTCAAGACGAAGGTCGACCACCCCGACCCGGCCGTGCGCGAGTGGGTCGCGTTCCGCGTGGTGGAGGAGGAGCACCCGATGGTGGGAGACCGGTACCTCGTCTGGCCGACGATGAACTTCGCCGTCGCCGTGGACGACCACTTCATGGAGGTTACTCACGTACTGCGAGGCAAGGACCACGAGTCGAACACGCGGCGGCAGGAGTTCATCTTCGAGCACCTGGGGTGGGAGACACCGGAGTACGTGCACTACGGGATCCTGAAGGTTGAGGGTTCCGTCCTGAGCACGTCCAAGATCAAGGAGGGCATTAAGTCGGGTGAGTTCACGGGCTGGGACGACGTGCGGACGGCGACGTTGCGCGCGCTGCGGCGCCGGGGCATCGAGCCCGAGGCGCTCCGTGAGACGATCCTCGAGATCGGGCTGACGGACGTGGACGCGACCTTCAGCTGGAAGCAGCTGTACTCGCGCAACCGGCGCCTGATCGACCCGAAGTCCAACCGGTACTTCTTCGTCCGGGACCCGGTGGAGCTCCGGATCGAGGGGCTAGAGGAGCCCCACGCGGCCACGGTCCCGTTGCACCCGGACAAGGATCGGGGCGAGCGCGCGCTCGTGCTGCATCCGGAGGACGGTGAGTGTCGCGTTTGGCTGGACCGGGAGGACGGTGAGGAGCTGGAGGAGGGCGACCTGATCCGGCTGATGAACGCGGTGAACGTGGAGATCGTCGAGGTGGGGGACGGCGTCGTTCAGGGGCGGTACCACAGTGAGGACTACCGGACCGCGCGACGGGAGGGGGCGCGGATCGTGCACTGGGTGCCGGTGGATCAGGCGATCCCGTGCGAGGTGCTGCGGCCGGACGGGTCGGTGGATAGGGGCTACGTCGAGGCCAACGTGGAGCGGGAGGAGCCGGGGCGCACGGTGCAGTTCGAGCGGCTGTACTTCGCCCGGATCGAGGAGTGTGGGCCGAGCGGTGTGAGGGCCGTGTATGCGCACGACTAGCCCCAGCAACCCCGCCTGCGTGGCGCTCTCCGGCGGCCGGGACAGCGTGGCGACCGCCCTCCACGCCTCCGAACGATGGCGTCTGGAGGCGGCGGTCACGGTCGTTCACGAGTTCCTGGACGAGGTGTGCCTGGAGAACGCCAGGAGGTGCGCGGAGCGGCTGGGCCTCCGCCACGAGGTCGTCCGCGTTCGGCTTCGAGAGTGGTTCCGCCGAGCCCTCCGGCGCGGTCTACCCATCTGCACCAAGTGCGCGAGGACGGTCCTGACCGCCGCCTGCCTACGCGCCAAGCAGCTGGGGCTGCTCACGGTCCTCACGGGCCACGAGCTGCGAGGCAAGTACGGGCGGCGGGTGACCCACCCATACCCCCCCGGCGTGACGATGGTCCGGTACCCGGCGCTGCGCCGGTGGACGTGGGAGGACGTGCGGCGGATCGTCTCGGAATGCGGATGGTTCGACGAGGACTACACGTGCCCCATCCGGCCCTACGGAGTGCACCGGTTCATCGAGCGGGTGGGATACAACCCGCTCACGGGCCGGGCCTGCTCGCTCATGGTGGAGCGGGTGGCGTCTCCACGGGAGTGCCTGGAGTACCTGGTCGAGACGGAGACCCCGAGGTGGGACGCGGGGGAGGTGGAGGAGAGGCTGGGGCTGGAGCTGAGCCGGGTGTTCCGGGGCGGGGTGCCGGAGGGACCGCGGGACGAGGGCGACGTCGTCCGCGACCTCACGTACCGGCTGCTCATGTACCTTGAGAGCGCGCTGAGATCGTACGTCCACGGGACGCTGAACCGGGTTGAGCGGACGGAACGGCTCGCGCAGTTGCACGCGGTCCTGTCCGAGTACTCCGAGATCGACGACCGAGTCGACGATTTAGGGTACGACGTCCTACCCCGCCTAGCCGTCGAGAGGGATGAGGAGGCGGCCAGGAGGCTCCTGGAGGACGTGCGCTCGCTGATGCGCGAGCTGCTGCGCGAGTACGGTCGGGAGATCCCGGGGACGCGCGTCTGAGGGGGATACGCGTGAAGGGGTTCACCGTGCTGGTCATCGGCGTGTGCGGGCCCGTGTGCAACCTGGTCGCCCGGGTGCTCGCGGAGCGGGACTACCACGTGATCGCCTCGGACGTGAAGGACGAGGAGGAGTGCGAGCTGCTGGAGCCCCTGCTGGACTACGCGAACATCGAGATCGTTCTGGGCGGGCACCCGCCGGAGCTGTTCCAGCGGGCCGACGCGGTGGTCCTCCCGCCCAGCCTGGACGAGGGCGCTCCCCCGTACCGGATGGCCGAGCGGCACGGGTGCCGGGTCTGTGAGGTGGAGGACGTGCTCAAGAAGATCCCACCCACGCGGCCGGTGGTGGGCGTGGGCGGCACGAACGGGAAGACGACGACCGTGGCGATGATCCGGCACGTGTGCCGGGAGCTGGGGCTGGAGGCCCGGGGCCCCGGACTGCCGGGCATGCAGGGGAACGTCGGGTACCTGCCTCCGCTGCAGGCTCGGCTGCCGGGCGACGTGAGCGTGCTGGAGATCGCGACGTTCGGTGAGCGCGGGGAGATCCTCGAGGCGGCCGAGTGGTCCGAGGTGGAGTGCGTCTGCCTGACGAACATCACGCCCGATCACCTGAACAAGGCGGGCGACTTCAAGACGTACGCGCGGTGCGAGATCGAGCTGCTTGAGCCCGACTCGGTGGAGCTGGCCGTCCTGAACGCTCAGGACCCGCTGGTCGTGGGCGCGCCGGACGTGGTCGGGTTCGACGGCGACATCGTCTACTTCGGGGTGGAGGCGGAGCCCGTGGGTACCGTGGAGAAGGAGTGCTGGTGCGGCGAGCGGGCGGAGGTGGAGGAGATCCTCCCGTGGGTGGGCGACTTCCGGTGCGAGTGCGGGTTGAGGACGCCGACGCCGGACTACCTGGCCACCGACGTCTCCCTGGACGGGTTCACGCTGGCCTGCCCGGGGGGCGAGTTCGAGGTCAGCCTGCCCGTGATGGGCCTTCACAACGTGTACAACGCCGTGGCGGCCGCGGCCGTCTGCATCGAGTTCCTGGACCTGGACCCGGGGGAGGTGGCGCACGCGCTCTCCTCGTTCGAGGGGGTGGAAGGGCGGCTGGAGACCGTGTGGGACGACGGCGAGCGCGTGGTGATCATCGACTACGGCCACAACCCGGCGGGAGTGGAGGCGACCCTGCGCTGCCTGCGGCAGCTGTTCAAGGACCGGCGCGTCTGCGCGGTCATCGCCGTGGCCTCGGAGCTGGGGCCGGAGGGCGACCGGGAGATCCTCGAGCGGGCGGCGAAGCTCTCGGACCGGGTCATCGCGGCCTCGTACGCGTGCTACCGCGTGCTCGATGACGTTGAGGCGGACAACGTGGTGGCGGCCGAGAGCGCCTCGGAGCGCTTCGAGAAGCGGGGGACGCTGGGGGCCTCCAGGGAGCAGGTTCTGGACGGTCTCAGGTCGGCGCTGGAGTCGGAGTGTGAGGTGATCGTGCTGTTCGGCGAGGCGGCGCTGAAGTTCAAGGAGGACATTCTGAGGGAGCTGGAAGAGACGCTGGGGGAGGAGGGTTGAAGGTCCTGTTCGTCGGCGCCCGGCTGTTCCGGGACGTGGCGGAGTACGCGGCCTCCACCGGGATCTACCGGATCCTGACCGAGTCGAACCCGGAGAGCAGGGACTGGGACCTGGCGGACGAGGTTCACTTCGTGCCCCGCGGGATGGCTCACCCGGCGCGGATCGCGCTCGAGCGGGGCGTGGACGGGGTGGTCCCGCTCATCGGCGTGGACGATCCGCTCCCCGAGGTGGCGGAGATGAAGGAGATGTTGGAGGAGGAGGGAATCCCCGTCGCGGCCTCGGGGCCGAGAGGCGTTCAGACCGGTGTGAACAAGATCGAGGCGAAGCGGGCGTTCGAGGAGCTGAACATCCCGACGCCCGAGTGGGAGGTGGTGGAGGACGACCGGCCCCGGATGCGCCCGCCCCTCGTCGTGAAGGACCCGCGGTCGCAGGCCGGTATTAACGTGGACGTTTACGAGCGGTCGGCGCCCAGGGTTCACGGTAGGCGGCTGGTGGAGGAGTTCATCGAGGGGGCGGAGGTGTCGATCGAGGTCCTATCCTGGAACGGGGAGGTCGTCCCGCTCGTTCCCGTGTTCAAGGGGTCGACGCTGGACGACGACCACCCCATCGATCGAATGAGGATGGCCCCCGCCCCGCTGGACGAGTCGGTGGAGCGTGGCATCAAGCGCTGCGCGGTCAAGCTCGTCAAGCGGCTGGGGCTGGAGGGCACGATCGACTTCGACGTGGTGGTCCGGGAGGACGAGTTCTGGTTCCTGGAGTTCAACCCGCGGCCCAGCGGTACGCGGTACATGACCTCCGGGTGCTCCGGGATCTGGCCGCTGCGGGAGCTCGTAGACATGGTCGTGGATCGCTGGAGGCCGCCCCGGGTCAGGAAGGTCTGGCACGCGATCGAGTGCCCGGTGTGGAACGCCTCCCGGCGGGAGCCCCTGCGGGAGATGTTCGACGGAGGAGTGTACCACGTGTTTTACGAGTACTACGGTAGAGTGGACGTGGCCGGCCGGATCGCGGTGAGAGGGGAATCGTTTAAAGAAGCGTTCGAGAGGCTGCGGTCGGCGTTCAAGGCGGCAGGAGCCAACCTGAAGCTGGCCGAGAAGGAGTTCGAGCTGCGGCTCAGGGAGGCTAGCAGGTTCCTCTGAGCGGGGATGACCGGGTTGATCGTTGAGACGTTCGCCGTCTCAACGATGACGTCGTGGGCTGTCGTCAGGCTCCTCCGGCGGTACATGAAGGAGGCCCGGGTGGTGGACAGGCCGATCGTCACGGAGCACTCTCACAAGGCCGGTACACCGATCATGGGCGGTTTCGGGATCGTCCTGGGCACGGCCGCCGGACCGCTCCTCGTGTCGATCCAGGCCCTGCCACCCCTGGCCTCAGCACTCCCCATGATGGTGCTGGGAGTGGTGGACGACCTGCTCGGGCTGCAGGTGGAGGAGTACCAGAAGGTGGTTAAGAACGTCTCCAACGAGCCGATCAGGATCGGCCGGCTCGTGCTCCAGCCCGGTGAGGAGGCCCGGGTGGCGACGAAGAAGGCCAAGCGGGACCTGAAGCGCCTGCTCAGGGAGGAGCCGGACAAGATCGAGATCGTGGGCGAGGTGCCGATCAAGAAGGAGCTGAGCGAGCGGGAGAAGCTGCTGCTTCAGGCCGGAGCCGCGCTCTTCGTTCTCCCTATCGTGCCCGCCACCTGGCTGTGGTTCCCGCACTTAGGGACGATCGACCTTTCCTGGCTGTTCTACCCGCTGGCTCTCTTCGGCGTCGTGGGCGCGACCAACGCGGTGAACCTTATCGACGGCATGGACGGGCTGGCCGCGGGCCTCCTGTTTCTGGCCTCTCTGGCGTGCTCGGGCGTGTGCCTGGCCCACAATCAGCTCCCGGGCGCCGCGTTCTTCGCCTCGCTCGCCGGAGCCTCGCTCGGCTTCCTGTTCCACAACAGGTACCCGGCCAAGATCTTCATGGGCGACACCGGGAGCTGCTTCCTGGGGGCCGCGTACGCCGCCGGCGCGCTGTACTACAAGATCGAGGTGCCCGCCGTCATCGCCCTCGGCGTGCCCGTGGGGTCCACGATCATCAGCCTGCTCCACCGCGCCGGCGTGATCCGGCTCGCGGTCGAGCCCCTGCATCATCACCTCCAGTACAAGTACGATTTGCCCGAGCCGATCGTGGTGGCCCTGCACTGGATGGCCGGCGCCTTCCTCGCAGGCATCGCCCTCTGGCTCGCGGGGTGATCGCGCTGCTGAGAACCACCGTGGGCGAGCTGGCTGAAAGGGTGGACGGGGAGCTGGTCGTCGGGGACCCCGACGGAAGAGTTCGGGGCTGGTTCTCCACGCTCGGGCGGGCGAGCGAGGGGGACGTGGTGGTCAGGTGGTGGCTCGATGAGCGTGGGGCCGAGCTGGCGGATGAGCGCGGTGTGGCGTGCCTGATCACGGAGGAGCCGCGGGGCAGGCTGGAGGAAGAGTGCGAGCGCCGCGGTCTCCCCCTCATCCTGACGGAGGTGGACCGGGCCAACGAGTACGCGCTGAAGCTGGCGAAAAGGGAGTACGCGCCCGACGCCGTCACCGCGTGCGTCACGGGCACCAACGGCAAGTCCACCACCAACCACCTGCTCGCTCACATCCTGAGGTCGGCGGGCCGGGACGTGTACTGCAACACTGACTTCCGGTCCGAGAAGAACACGCTGATTGACCCCGTCGTGGCTATGGAGATCCGGGAGGCCCGGCCGGAGGATTTCCTGTGCGTAGAGGTCTCGGAGGTTCAGGGCCTGCCGACCGGCCGGGTTATGGAGGACCACGCGTACCGGATGGCTCGTGCCCTGGACTGTGAGGTTGCCGTGGTAACGAACGTGGGAGTGGATCACACGAACCTGGTCTCCTCGCTGGACGAGATGGCGGAGGCGGTTTCGGGGGTTGTCAGGGCGCTGGAGGACGGGGTCGCGGTGCTGAACGCGGACGACGAGCGCGTGGCGGAGATGGAGTCGCTCGCGCCGGAGGTAGTGTGGTACGGGTGGGAGGAGGGCGTCGCCCGGATCGGTGAGGTGGACGGGGAGGAGTGGATTCTGCTGGAAGGGGAACCGTTGATCCCCGTCCGCGAGTTCCCGCTCCCGGTGGACCATTTCCTGTACAACGCGCTCGCCGCGACCGCGGCCGCTCACGCCCTGGGCGTGGACGCTGAGGACATCGCGGAGGGGCTGCGCACGTACCGCCCGCTCAAGCGCCGGTTCGAGCGGCTGTCGGAGGATCCGCTGATCGTGGACGACTTCTGCCACAATCCGGACGGTGTCCTCGCGACGGTGCGGGCCCTGCGGAGGCTGGGCAAGGATCGGGCCGTGATCGTCTTCGCCATCCGGGGGTCGCGCGGGACGGAGATCAACCGGGAGATCGCGAGGGCGTTGGTGAAGGGGGCTCGAGAGCTGGAGCGGGAGGGCGTGGAGGTGCGGATTTTGGCCACGGACTCGGAGGGTCTGGTGGACGAGGCGAACGTCGTTCGGGACGAGGAGCGGGAGGTCTTCCTGGAGGAGCTGAGGCGCGGTGGGGTGGAGTGGGAGCACTTCAACCGGCTTGAGGACGCGCTGGAGCGCGCGCTGGAGCTCAGTGATGAGGACACGGTGGTGCTGCTGGGCGGGGCGCAGGGCATGGAGCCGGCCCGGAAGATCCTCCGGGAGATGGGGGTGGTGGGCGAGGATGATCCGGGTGTCGAGGCGTAACCTCGCCATCATGCTGCTGGGAGCGCTGCTGCTCACCCTGGGGAGGCTGGCCGAGTACACGGCCTGGGCGAGCCGCCCGCTGCCCAAGCAGGGAGGGGTCAAGATCGTGGGTGTGGACGTGGTAGGGTGCGACTTCCTGCCTGAGGAGGTGGTCAGGAGCAACGTGATGGCGGCGGGACTGAGGCCGGGTGCCACGATCAAGAACGGGGTGCTGATCACCCCGGACGGCAAGCGAATCCCGCTGCAGGAGGCGGTCAGGAGGGCGCGCATCTACGCCATGCGCAGCGTTATCCCCGGTACCAAAATTAAGCCCGTCAAGTCGGTCCAGATCACGATCAAGCGGTCAGGCGTCGTGGTCGTGAGGGTGACGGAGGACTACGGGCTGCCGAGGTAAGGGGGCGTCGGAAGATCATCCGGTGGGCGGCGATACTCGCGCTGGCCCTGCTGCTCCTCCCCTCGGCCTCCTCGGCCACGTTCAACATGATCGTCATCACGGATCCCACGGGCAAGGACCCGAACGGCGCAGCCGCCGGCTCGATGTCGTTCGCTCCCAACATGTTCCAGTCCACGTTCCTGGTCTCCAAAAAGCTGCACGTGGCCGTGCTGGCGGGTGGTCTAGGTAAGGGTACCGCGCGGCTGGAGGCGATCCTGGCGTGCATCCGTCGCCTGGAGCTGGGCATGCCGCTGGAGGAGGCCGTCCGGGCCGGTGTCGAGAAGTCGCCTACGGACCGACTGCTGGTGGGCGGCCCGCGTCGGGGCATCGTGGTGGGCGGTAGCTACGACATCACCGTGGTCATCGTGAAGGGGAACAAGATCATCATCAAGCAGTACCACAGCAGCGCGGGCCCGAACATCGTCAAGATCCCGCCCAACGTCAAGTGCGCGGTCATCCACCTGCGTAACACGCCGGGTAACCCGCTGTACGGTACGGCGACCAAGGTTCGCGTCGAGGCGGCGATCATGGCGGGCCGAATGATCCGGGACGGGCTGCCCGCGACGGAGGTGCTCACCCGGGTCATGGGTTACGTGGCCAGGAAGTCGGGCGAGAAGTACGGTGGCGGCGCCGTGAACATCACCGCGGGACTCTCCACCGGCGACACGTTCGTGCCCGCTCGGCTCAACGAGCGCGGGTTTCCGCTGGACGCTCCTTACCGGAAGGTGTGCCCCAAGTGCGGCTGGAGCGCGCCGTACCCGGCGGCGGGCAGGTACACCCGGTGCCCGGTGTGCGGTTCCAGCTTGAAGACGGAGTACGCCTGGCAGGTGGCGCGCGACCTGATCACCGTGCGTAAGAACCAGCCGGTGGTGCGCGTGTACGGGGTCAGGAGCGCCTACGACAAGGCGACCATCGTGGAGATCGTGCAGTCGCTGATCCAGCGCGGGAAGCGGGACCCAACGCACATCGCCCGGGCCATTGACAACGCGATCGACAACAACACCCTGCTGGGCTACGACTACGTGCTGCCCAGCGACATCAAGGTGGAACCGAAGGCTAACCTGGTCACGGTGTACATGCGGCCGCTGCCTCCCGGGTACAAGAAGCGCCCGCTGAAGACCCCCGTTCCGTCCGAGGTGCTGCACGCGCTCGGCCTGCTGGGATCGGCCCTGGGCGTCACCCTGATCGTGCTCGGATGCGTCAGAGAGCTGCTACACCGGCGGACCAGAGGGTGGTAACTTGTACCTGGTACCGCACAACACCGGAGAGGCGCTGCTGGACTTCGTCATCATGACCCACACTCTGATCCCACTCACGCTGGCCTACTCCACGGTGACCATCCAGCGCGTGCTCTCGCTGTCAATCTTCACCCTGGTGGTCATGGCCCTGCTGTTCTCCGTGGACGTGCTGTCCCTGTTCCTGCCCATGCCTCGGCACGAGTTCACCCATCCTTTCGGACCGCTGACGCTGGCCGCCTGGGCCTCGGCGCGGTACCTCGTGGGAATCCTAGAGAGTCGGGGCATCTCGGCCGCGCGCCGGACCCGGCCGGTGCTGAACCTGCTCTGGCTTTACGTCGGCATGGTTGGCGGGCTAATGCATCGTGACTACCTGCTCTCCTGGTTCCTCTGCTGGGTCGGCACGGAGTACCTGATCGCCAGGTACCTGGAGGGGGAGACGCGGGTTGGAGCGCTCGCCATGCGCGCGGCTAGGATGAGCCGTCGGACCATCGCCGCGGTGTCCGTGATCGCGGTCGGGTTCGTGGCGATGATGGAGGCACTGGCCCGCGCGCTGAACAAGCCCGTGCTCAGCCCGGTCGTCCGAGTCCAGCGCTTCGCCGAGTACACGGTCCCGGGCCTCGACCTCATCCTGAAGAACGCGCACCTGATCGGGCACTCGACGAAGCCGCTCCCGGCAGGTTACCACTGGCGCGGGTTCGGTGACGGGTTCGTGACGCTGCCCGTGGGATACCTGGTCATGTTCAACCTGGACGTGCCCACCCTGCACGGCGCGCTGGTCACGCGAAAGGACCTGCTCGACTACATGCTCCCCGGCGTCTTCGTCTGGGCCTTCGACTTCGGGTACATCGGCTCGCTCCTGCTGTCGCTGTGGGTGGGGCTCACGCTGTACGTGGGCTCCCGGTGCCTGGCCCGATACATCAAGATGCATCAGTGTGAGTTCTCCTCCCGGATCGTGGCCCGGGAGGCTATGCTGTTCGGGTGCCTGATCGCCTTCGCCGTCCAGTCGCTGATCGGTGCCTTCCTGTTCTCACGGGCGATGAACTCGTTCGCGCTGGCCACGTTCACGATCCTGTCCGCCGCGATCTGGGGCCACACGGTCATCCGGACCAGGCTTTAGAGGATCCTCGGAGAAACCAGGCTCAGAGCGGGGTAACCTCCACGACCTCCAGCGGTACGTCCTCGAGGGCCTGACCGATCTCGTACTTCGCGATCCGGATCGCGTGCTCCTCGCTCTCGGCGTTGAACACGCGCATGGACAGGAGGAGCCTAACCAGCGCGGTGTTGGCGACGATCCACACTCCCTCCACCTCCTCACCGCACTCGGGGCACTCGTAGAACCCGACATCGATGTCCACGTAATCCAGCCCGTGACGGTTCAGGCGCTTACCGGCCTCCGCGATCGCGATGTTGATGGCGTCATCCTCGCTATCAACGTTGTACACTATCCACGCGGCCTCCAGCACGACGTGGTAGTCGCCACCCTCCTCTTCGGCCAAGGTCACTCCCCACGCTTCGCCACGTCTCGGATGTGAGGTACTAGCAGGTTCAGGAACTCTCGCTCCGGCTCCCTCAGCCTGGGACTGGGGTATATAAGAGCTTGTGGTGGACCGGGCGGGTCCCAGTCGGCCAGCTCCTGGACCGTTCCACGGACCAGCCGCTCGTTCTCGAAGCCCAGGCGGATCACCCCGACCACCTCGTGATTGGGTGAGACTACCCCGCGACCCTCCTCCTCTTCCAGCCTCAGCAGGTACCTCGCCGCGTCCGCCACGGAGACGTACTCGCGCTCGGAGACCGCCTCCAGCAGGAACAGGGTGTGGAGGTCGGAGGACAGGTTTTCCTCCAGCACGTCGTACGGGTACACGGACCGGACGCGCAGCGGGATGGTGGCGGTGCGGCCGAACCGGTACAGCTCCAGCCCGGACCTCGCGGGGCCCGCGGTGAGGATCGAGACCCCGTGGACGATCTCGACCCTCCAGCCGCGCTTGGCGGCCTCGACGGCCAGCGCGGAGTGCGTGGTGGCGACCATCGGGTCGCCCGGGCACAGGACGGCCACCTCCTCCGCGTCACCGCAGACCTCGAAGAACCGGTCCTCGAGGTCCTCGCGCGAGCACGGCCTGATCCTGGGCGGGCCCCCACCGCCGAGCGCGCGCAGCAGGCGCTTGAGCTCCCCCTCTCGGAACTCGTACACGCTGGTGTACGTGTCCACCAGTATCAGGTCGACCCGGGCCAGCACCTCCAGGGCGCGGACGGTGAGGTCGCGCACGTTCGCCAGCCCGGCTCCGACGAGGTAGAGGGTGCGCTCACTCAACTGACCCTACGCCCCGAGCCCGAGAGACGACCTCCTCCACGACCTCCTCCGGATCTCCCCTGCCTTGGACCAGCTTGGCCTGAGCCCCGTCCTCGTCCAGCAGCTTCAGGATCACGTGAACCCGGGAGCCCCGCGCGCGGGCGTGCACCCCGACGGGTTCGGCGCACCCCGCGCCGAGTCGTCGCACCACCTCCTTCTCCACCTCCACCTCAACTCGGCTCCGCGGGTCGTCCCCGTGCTCCAGCAGCCGCTTGACGCGGTCGTCGCCCCGGCGGCAGGTGACCAGCAGCGCCCCTTGGCCGGCGGGTGGGACGAACTCCTCCGGCTCAAACACCTCCGAGATGTGCGACTCCATCCCGAGGCGCTCGAGCCCCGCCTTGGCCAGGACCGTCGCGTCGACCTCGCCGTTCTTCACCTTCCTGACCCTGGTGTCCACGTTCCCGCGGAGGGGCTTAACCTCCAGGTCCGGACGCTCGAGGAGGATTTGGGCGCGGCGGCGCGGGCTGCTGGTACCGACGGTGGACCCGCTCGGGAGCTCCTTGAGGCGAGCCCCGGTGCGCGAGACGAGGCACTCTCGGGGGTCCCGACGGGGCGGCACGGCCGCGAACTCGACGGGGTAGCCGGGATCGGAGGGCATGTCCTTGGCGCTGTGCACGGCGAAGTCCGCCTTGCCCTTGAGCACCAGCCGGTCGATCGCCTTGACGAAGACGCCCTTCTCTCCCAGCCGGTGCAGTGGGCGATCCCGGACCCTGTCGCCCTTCGACCGGGCCTTTACCAGCTTGAACTCGACGTCACGGGGCAGCTCGTGGCGGAGGTGCTCCAGGAACTCTCGGGTTTGAATGAGCGCCAGCCGGCTGGACCGGGTGGCGACTCGGAGCACCTCGGGCATCGCCGGTCACCCTACTCCACCTCGAAGTCCAGGATGGTGGGGCCGGACTCCTCCTCGGTTAGGTGGGAGAGCTCGTGGTGGACGTTGGCCGCGGCGGTCCCCCGGAAGGTGATTTTGCCGGGCTCGAGCCGGGAGACCTCGACGACGCGGCGGCGGGGGTCGACGAGGATCGTGGCCCCTCCCTCGTGGCTGACTTCGAGGACCCGCGGGCGCTCGGCCACCCTGCGGAGCTCCTTCTCTCCGCACTTCTCCAGCCGGATGATGCGGTCCTCGGAGCGCTCGACCCGAGGGTTAACCAGCAGGTACAGCCGCTCGAGAATGGCCCCGTCTTCCTCCTCTCGGACGGGAACGGCCACGGAGGAGACGTCCTCGTCCCGGTAAGACCAGGCCCCACCGTGCTGAAGGGCCAGGATGGCGGGGGTGATGGCGCGCTCCTCCGGCACCACGCGGCGCAGCTTGGCGTGCAGCTTGAGCATGCTGGCCGCCTGCCGCCCGGTCTCCTTCTCCTCGTCCTTCCCGTCCGACTCGAGGCTCGGATCGATGAGGACGCCGGCTCGGCGGAGGGTCTCCCGCCCGATGATCAGGGGGTACCTCATCTTGCGGCGGTCTGCGAGGGTGGCGTGGGTGTGCACGACCTTGTCGCCCAGTCGGACGGTTATGGGGACGACGGGGCGGCGCTCGGCCTTGAGTCGGGAGGCGGTGGCGGAGCGGACCTTCTTGACGTCGACGATGGGGCCGGCGCCGATCTTGGAGGCGAGGGCGTAGTCCAGCGAGTCGTAGCGGGCGCCGGTGTCCACGCGGGCGGTGACCCGCTTGACCCCGGTGAGGCCGGCCACGGTGACGGTGGTGGTGATGCCGACGGTGCTCATCGGCTTGGACCCCTCACCTCCCTTATCTCGCCGTGCACGGGGCCGAAGACGTCGATTCCCAGGGACTTCGCGACGTTCTGTACCGCGTAGTCGGAGCTGACCACGGTTACTTTCTTCCCCTCGGAGTGCAGCTCGACGGCCAGCGCAACGACCTTTAGGTCCGTGGTGGACAGGCGGTCCGCGTCGCCGGTGACTTGGGCGCGTCTCCGGGCTCGGTTGACGGCCCACTCGGCGGGCTCGCGGACCCGGACGTCGGAGGACTCGTACCGGGCTCGGGAGAGCGGGTCGCGCAGCTCGTCGACGACTTCGGGCACGGTGTAGAGCCGCCCTCGGTGCGGGACGGCACCCTTGATGAAGGCGGAGGTGTCTAGGACGTAGGCCCGCAACCCGGGCACCCCGGAGGTGGTGGGCATGGACGTGGACTTACCGACCAACGTGCTGGAGCGGATTCTGCGGGAGTCCGCCCGCTCGGCGGGGGACGTGGTGGGCGTCCGGATGGAGGCGAAGGAGGAGTACTACCGACTGATCGACGAGCTCGGGCGGGTCCTGGCGGAGCTGTCGGTGATCGCCGCGCGGCACGCGGGCCGTAAAACGGTGCGCGAGGAGGACGTGCGGTTGGCCGTCCGGGCGCTCAGGGTGGTGTCTTCGCTCTGCGACCCTCGCGGTAGAGGGTCCTCCAGAGGATGAAGGACACCCGCGAGAGCGCCGGCGTGATCCGTCCGCACACCAGGGCTCGGAGGGCCGCTCGGGCGGCCCGTCGGGCCAGCCGGCGCACGCGGGGCCACCCGCCTACCCTAAGAACTTCTCCCTCAGCCGCTCGAAGTACGAGGAGTCGAACCGCACGAACAGGGCCTTCCTCGGGGAGCGCCTGACGATCACGGGCTCGTCGAACTTGAGGTACTTCTGCCCGTCGAGCACGACCTCGGCGCGGTCCGGGTCGTGCACCTCGACCTCGATCCGGCGATCCATCGAGACGACCATCGGTCGTGCCTCGAGCTTGAACGGGTTGAGCGGCGTGATGATCGTGCACTCCACCTCCGGCTCGACGATCGGGCCACCGGCGGACAGGGAGTAGGCCGTCGAGCCCGTGGGGGTGGAGATCAGGACCCCGTCGGCCCAGGCCCGCTCGACCTCGAACCCGTCGATCAGCAGGCCGTACTGGATCATCTTCGCGGGGCGGCTGGTGATCACGGTCACCTCGTTGAGCACGTCTCCGCGCTCCTCCCCGCCGACCTCAACGAGCAGCTTGCTGCGCTCCTCGACCTCGAACTCCCCCTCCGCCAGCCTCCGGACCGCGTCCCGGATCTCATCCTTGCCGACCTCGGTGAGGAACCCGAACTTTCCCAGGTTGACCCCCAAGATGGGCACCTCGTGCTCGGACGTGAGGCGAGAGACGCGGAGGATGGTGCCGTCGCCGCCGATGGTGATGATCACGTCCGAGGTCTCGCCCAGCGAGCGGACGTCCGCCGTTTCCACGCCCTCGATCCCCAGCGACTCGTCCACGACGACCTCGAGCCCGTAATCGCGGCACAGCCGGCAGACCTCGCGCGCGACCTCGGTGGCCTCGTCCACGTCCGTGCGCCCGGTTATCCCGACCGTCCTCGGCGCCCGCGGCATTCGAACACCCGCCGGAACTTGCGCTTGAGCGCGTCTAGGACGTCCACCTCGAGCTCGTTCGCGAGGTTCATCACCAGGGCGAGCACGTCGGCCAGCTCCTCCTCGTACCCCTCTCCCTTGCCCACCGCGTGCGCCAGTTCGCAGCACTCCTCTCCCAGCTTGCCGCAGAGCTCGTGGCGCGTGAGTCCCTCCGGGTGCTTCCCGAACAGCTCCTGGACGTGCCGAATCCCGACGTCCTCCCGCAGCCCGTCGTAGAGCCTCTTCGCCGTGCCCTCGTCCCGGGCGGCCGCCAGCTCGAAGCGGAAGTCCGGCCGCAGTGGGATGTCCTCCGGGCCGAGCTCCCTCCCTTCCCTGAAGAACAGGAAGGCGGCGCTGTCACGACCGAGCCCGAAGGCTCCCGCCACGTCCGTCGGCCTGAGGCTCCCGCGGACGTCCACGAACCCGTCCAGGATCCCCTGGCAGGTCATCGCCAGCTCCAGCGCCACCGAGCCCAGGCACCGCAGCTTGAACTCGCGTTGGAGCCCGGTGGGCAGGCGGTCGGTCCCGTAGTAATACGCCGCGACGACCGGTCGCTCAACGACCGGTCGCTCCTCCACCGGCTCCGTCGACTCGAACGTCATCAGCTCCGAGACCACGAGCCCGTCCTCCACGTCCGAGAGCGAGTCGGCCTCCGGGTCCGCCAAGCCGACGGAGACGCAGTAAAACGGCAGTCCCTTCGATGCGTTGTGGGACCCGTCCAGCGGGTCCAGGACCAGGGTAACCTCCGGCGACTCCCCGACGATCACCTCGCCCGCCTCCTCGCTGATCACCCTGGCCTCCAGGCCGCGCTCCTCGAGTCCCTTCAGGAACTCCCGCTCCGCGACCTCGTCGACCCGCATCGTCGGCGTGCCGTCGGCGCCGCGGCCGACCTCCTCCCACCCTCTCTCGACCCGGGACACGCGGGGCAGGACGCGATCGGTCACGATCCGTTTAATCTCCTCCTTCACGGACTCCAAGCGGGAGCCTCCCCCACAGGACGACCGCCGACACGGCCGCCGCCCACTCGTCCCCCTCCGGCTCGTTGAAGGCGGTCGCGGTCTTGACCTCGACGATCTCCTCGTCGCGCGCCCTCGCCATCTCCTCCACGTCCCTGCGGGCCTTCTCCTCCACCGTCTCCGGGTCCGACTCGCCGGCCCGCTCGGCGATGACCCCGAAGCCCGACTCGAGCTTGGCCACGCACACGCAGCTGGCCACCGGGCCCCGGCCCACCGCCCGGGCCACGACCGCGGGGACGATCGTTCCCGGGGGTAGAGGCGGCAGCTCGGACTCCTCGGCGCCCGGGGGGAGGATGCTGGAGAGCTCCACCAGGTTCCAGTCCCCGATGCCCGCGTCAAGCAGCGCGGCGTCGAACGCGGCCAGGGAGGTGCCCGCCCTGCCGGACCCGGTCACCAGGGCGTACCGGGCGGTCGATCCCATCCCGGTCCCCCCAAGGCTAAGCTTATTAGGCGACGACCAGGGGGACCGCCCCCCTAGGGGGGTTATCGAATGTCGGTCAAGAAGGTAGAAGTCCGCCAGCTGAAGAAGGGCAAGTACATCATGATCGACGACGAGCCCTGCAAGATCGTGGAGTACACGACGTCCTCGCCGGGCAAGCACGGGTCGGCGAAGGCCAGGATCGTCGCGGTGGGACTCTTCGACGGCAAGAAGCGGACGCTGACCAAGCCGGTGGACGCCAAGGTAGAGGTGCCGGTGGTCGAGCGCAAGACCGCGCAGGTGATCTCGGTCATGGACGACACGGTGCAGCTGATGGACACGGAGACCTACGAGACGTTCGAGGTGCCGAAGCCGGACGACGAGGAGCTGGCCTCGCAGCTGGAGGAGGGTGTGACGGTGGAGTACATGGAGGCAGCGGGTAAGCGCAAGATTGTCGACATCAAGGAGGAGGAGTAGGCCCCGGTTCCCCCTCTCGTTCCCCCCCGAAGAGGTGCGCTCCCCCGACGTAACCATTCTTGGCCTACCGCTGGAGCGCGTGCTCCCGGAGTACCCGCGCGGCCAGGCCAGGTCCCCCGACACGGTCCGAAGGACGGCGCGCGGGCTGGACTTTTTCGAGCCCGGGCTGGGGGATCCCCTGGAGGAGCTCGAGCTGGTGGACGAGGGGAACGCCGAGACCTTCGAGCCCAAGACCCGGCCCGACGCCTTCCTCATCCTGGGTGGCGACCACACCGTCGCCCCGGAGGTCGCTTCCAGGCTGCGCCCGCGTCGCATCCTGTGGCTGGACGCCCACCCGGACCTGCTCCCCTCGGACCGGCATGACGGAGCCCTGCGCTCCTGCCTGGATCACGCCAGGGAGGCGTACCTGGTGGGCGTCCGGACCTGGTCGCGACGGGAGCGCGAGGAGTTCGAGCGCTCAGACCGGCTGCACCTTCTCCGGCCGGAGGAGGCCCTGGAGGTGGTGGACCGCGTCGACTACGTGTCGCTGGATCTGGACGTGCTGGACCCCTCCCTGGCGCCCGGCGTGACCACCCCGGAGCCCGGTGGGCTGGGGTTCGAGGAGGTGGCCCGGATCGTGCGGGCGGCGGGCCGCGCCGGCGCGCACCTGGACGTGGTGGAGCTGTGCCCGACGGTGGAGGACCACGTGACCCCGGTCGTGGCCTGCCGGCTGATCGGGGAGTACCTCAAGGGGATCCTCGAGGGATGAGCGAGCGCCGGCCCTTCCGGTACGATCCGGACATGGACGTGAACGAGTTCCTGCGGCAGATGGAGAGGGTGGGGGCGTTCGGGGCGGGCCGGCTGGCGCGCGCCGCCGAGGTGCTGGAGGAGATGTGGAGCTCGGATGCGACCGTCCTCCTGACGGTCGCCGGCCCGGCCGTCGCGGGCGGGCTCCGGGACCTGTTCGCCCTGCTCATCCGGGAGGGGCTGGTGGACGCGATCATCACCTCCGGAGCGAACGTTGTGCACGACGTGCTGGAGTCCCTCGGCGGCGTTCACGTTGTCAAGGGGAGAAGGAACGTCGACGGGTACGGTCGCATCTACGACGTTCACGTGCCGATGGAGGCGTTCGAGCGCTTCGAGCGGTTCATGCACGAGGTGCTGGAGGACCTGCCCGAGCGCGTCTCGGGGCGGGAGCTGCTCTGGGAGATGGGGAGGCGGCTCGATGACGGGTTCTTGAGGGCCGCCGCCGACGAGGGCGTCCCGGTCTACTCCCCGGGCATCCTGGACTCGATGGTCGGGCTGCACGTGTGGCTGTACTCCCAGGACCACGACCTGCACCTGGACCTGGTGGACGACATGCACCACCTGTCCGACCTGGTGTTCGAGGCGGAGGAGCTGGGCGCGATCATGCTTGGGGGGAGCGTCCCCAAGCACTTCGCGATGGGCGCGGCCATGCTCCGGGGCGGGCTCGACTACGCGGTCCAGATCACCATGGACCGGCCAGAGACCGGAAGCCTCAGCGGGGCCCCGCTCGAGGAGGGTAAGTCCTGGGACAAGGTGCGCGAGGAGGCGGAGGTCGCCACCGTCATCGGGGACTACACCGTCCTGTTCCCGCTCCTCGTGACCGGAGTCCTGCAGCGGCTGGGGATCGGCGAATGCTGATTGGGGCGCTCCTGTCCGCGGTCTCCGGGCTGGCGCTCAAGCTGGCTGACGACCTGGTGGATCGGGTCGGGAGGCGCCGCGCCTCGATGGTCCCGGGGGCGCTCGCGGCCTCGACCGCTATCGCCTCCGTCCCAGCGGGAGTCAGGCCCGAGTTTTACCTGGGCCTGATCCTGGGGAACGGGGTGGTCGGCAAGATCGACGAGCCCTGTCACGGGCTGGCCGCGGTCACGGTCGCCGCCGGGACGCTGCTCCTGGCGCCGGACCTCGACGTGACCGCGCTCCTGGTCGTTGCGCTGCTCGCGGCCGTCGACGAGTTGGTCCATCCACGGGACCCGCTGGGGCTCCGTCCGGTCCTAAAGGTGGGCGTCGTGCTCGGCTGGGCGGTCGGGGCCCTAACCGCGGCCGTGACGGTGGCCGCCCTGGCCTTCGACTTAGGGTACCATCTCGGGGAGCTCGTGGGGGTGCGGCTGCTTGCTCGAGCCGCGCACGCACCTGATCGTGGCGCTGGACGTGGGGCTGAGGCGGGCGGTGGAGCTGGCTGAGCGGCTGGACGGCCGGGTGGACGGGTTCAAGCTGGGGTACGACGTCGTCCTGGAGGCGGGTGCGGAGGGGATCCGAGAGGTCGCGGAGGCGGTGGACGAGTCCTTCCTCCTGGTGGACCTGAAGGTGGCGGACATTCCGGAGATCTCACGGCGCATCGTCTCCACCGTAGCCGACCACGGCGCGGACGCCGTGATAGTGCACGGGTTCGTGGGTCGGGACGTCGTCCGGGAGTGCGCTCGAGAGGCTCCGGTGGTGGTCGTGGCGACGATGAGCCACCCGGGTGCGAGGCAGTTCTACGACGACGTGTGCCGGGAGATCGTCCGATTTTGCAACCACATCGACGAGGTGGTGGGGTTCGTCGCCCCGGCCACGCACCCGGCCCGGGTGCGAGAGGTCCGGGAGCTGACCGACAAGGTCATAATCAGCCCGGGCGTGGGCGCCCAGGGCGCGGAGCCGGGGTCGGCTATCGAGGCCGGGGCCGACTTCGAAATCGTGGGGCGTGCGGTCACTCGGGCCTCGGATCCCGAGCGGACCGCGGAGGAACTGATCCGGGCGATGACGAGTTCCAGGCCGACGGACGGGGACGAATGAAGAGCCCTATGAGCCCTGAGCCCACTACCGCTCCAGCTCCACCACGTGCTCGTCCATGTCGATTTTCTTGACCCGAACGCCCTCGATGAACTTCTCCTCTCCCATCACGTCGCGCAGGAGCACTCCGCCCTCTTTGACCTCCAGGTACAGCACGTCCTCGGCCACGGTCTCGCCGTTCAGGCGCACCCGGAATTCACACATACCGACCGCCCCGTAATACCAGCCTAGGTTACGGACGATATCATTTTCGGGAATGGCCGAGATGAGACCCGCAGGCGGCGGGCCCCGTCCCGCTCTCCCAGCCTAAATCTGGTGCGGCTTAGCATGGCGATGGAGCCATCTCGGGGCGGGTTCAGGCCGAGCCTCCGAGCGAAGCGGCGGGAGAGGTGGAGCGCGAGGCTCGGGTCCGGGTTCCTGGCGAGGCGCTGCGCGTAGGCCAGCGCGGGCTCGAGGAGGCGCTCGCTCAGCCGCGGTAGCTCCTTCCGGGTGTCGATCGGGGCGGGCTCCTCCAGGGTGACGACGCGCTCCCGGAGCGGCACGCGCACGGTCTTCACCCGGTCCGGGTAGCCGGTCCGGAGCCGGAGGACGGAGCCGCCGTGCCAGATGGTGGCGACGTCACCCAGGCCGGTGCCGAGCTGAACCTCGATCTCGTGGGCGCGGCGGGCGATCCACGTGGGGTCGGGTCGCTCGCCGAGCTCCAGCTTGGCGGCCAGCAGCGTGCCCAGGGCGGAGGCGGCGCTGGTTCCGAGCCCGCAGCCGGGCGGGACGCGGAACTCGTACCGCACGCTGAGCCCCACGCCGAGCGTCTCCGCGCAGGCCCTCGCGATCTCGTCGCCGATGGGGTAGTTCGAGCGCACGCGGACGCGGTCCGAGCGGAGGACGCGGGCGCGGATCTTTACGACGTCCTCGACGGCGATGCCGAGCCCGATGGAGCCGGCGCGCCTCGGGTCGCGGTGGCGGAGCGGGTAAAAGAAGCAGGTGATGGAGCCGGGGACGGAGACCTTCATCAGAGGTACTCCCGGAGGAGCTCGGGCACCTCCCAGGGCTTCTCGGCGACGTCGACGCCGGCGCGCTTCAGCGCCTCGATCTTGGACTCGGCCGTCCCGGCACCCCGCTCGATGATCGCGCCCGCGTGGCCCATGCGCTTGCCGGGCGGGGCGTGGCGGCCGGCGACGTAGGCGACTACGGGCTTGGGGAAGTCGGTCTCGGCGATGTACTCGGCGGCCATCTCCTCGGCGTTGCCTCCGATCTCGCCGATGAGGACCACGGCCTCGGTGCGGCGGTCCTCCCGGACGTACTCGAGGAAGTCGATGAACGTGGTCCCAACGATCTGGTCGCCGCCCAGGCCCACGCAGAGGGACTGACCGATTCCGGCCTCCGTCATCGCCTGGACGATCTCGTACGTGAGGGTCCCGCTGCGGGAGGCGACGGCGACCTCGCCCTCGGTGAACACGTGGTGCGGCATGATGCCGAGCTTGACGCGCTCCGGCGGGACGATGATGCCGGGCGTGTTGGGGCCGATGATCCGGACGCCCTCCCAGCGCGCCAGCTCAACGAGCTTCATCGTGTCCTGGGTGGGGATGTGCTCGGTGATCACCACGATCGGGTCCAGGCCCTCCTCGATGGCCTCCATGATCGCGTCGGGGGCGGCCGGGGCGGGTACGAAGACCACCGAGGCCTCGGCCCCGGTCTCCTCCACGGCCTCCTCGACGGTGTCGTAGACGGGGACTCCGTGCACCTCCTGCCCGCCCTTACCCGGCGTCACCCCGGCGACGATGTTCGTCCCGTACTCGAGCATCAGCTTGGTGTGGAAGCTGCCGTGCCGGCCGGTGATGCCCTGGACGAGGACGCGAACGTCGCCGTCGATCAAGGGAGACTCACCCCGAGAGCTCGACGGCCTTCTTCACGGCCTCCTCAAGGTCGGTGAAGGCCTCGATCCCGTGCTCGCGGAGGATGCGCTGGCCCTCCTCCTCGTTCGTGCCCACCAGGCGGACGACCAGCGGCACGTCGATCTCGTCCAGGACGGAGACGATGCCCTTCGCGACCTCGTCGCAGCGGGTGATCCCGCCGAAGATGTTCAGGAGGATGACGTCCACGTCCAGGCTGGCGACCTTGAGTATGGCCCGCTTGATCAGGGCGGGGTCCGCACCGCCGCCCACGTCGAGGAAGTTGGCGGGCTCACCGCCGAGGTCCCGGACCAGGTCGATGGTGGCCATGGTGAGCCCGGCCCCGTTCGCGATGATGCCGACGTTGCCGCCCAGCTTCACGAAGGGGAAGTCCTCGCCCTCGTCGACGAACTCCGGGTGGCGGATGCGCGCCGCGTCTTCGTCCAGGTTCACGACCGCGTCGACGGCGACGAGTTCGTCGTCCTTGGTCAGGACCAGCGGGTTGATCTCGACCAGGTGGGCATCGTACTCGTCGAACACGTCGTACAGGGCCAGGGCGACCTCCTCCACCTCCCGGGCATACCGCCGCGGGATCCCGGCCTCGAGCGCGGTCCGCCGCGCCTCGAACCCGCGCAGGCCCAGGATCGGATCCAAGTGGGTCCGAGCGATCTTCTCGTCCGGGACCTCCTCGATGTCCACGCCGCCCTCCCTGGAGATCAGGAGGACCGGGGCGCGCTCGCCCCGGTCCACGGTGATCGACACGTACCACTCCTCCTCAATGTCCACCTTCTCCTCCACGAGGACGCACTCCACCACCTCGCCCCGGACCTTGGAGCCGAGGAGCCGCTCGGCCGCCTCCCGGGCCTCCTCCGGGTCGTCGGCGAACAGGATACCGCCCGCCTTGCCCCGGGCGCCGACGGGTACCTGCGCCTTCACGGCCACGGGTCCGTCGATGCGCTCGGCGATCCGGGCCGCCTCCTCCGGGGTCCGGGCGAGGTCGCCGTCCGGGACCTCGATCCCCTTTTCGGCCAGGAGCTTCTTGGCCTCGTGCTCGAGCAGCCGGATCATTCCCGGACACCCCGGGCACCCAGCTCGACGGCCTTCACGTTGATCTCCTCCGTGCCGGGCGGAACGGCGTCCTCGACGGCGCGCTTCAGGGCTTCCTCGGACACGAGGTCGGTGAGCTCTCGCAGGGCGCCGAGGATCACCATGTTGGCCACGATCCGGCGGCCCAGTTCCTCCTCGGCGAGCTTGGTGGCGGGGACGCCCACGTGCTCTACGTCGTCGTCGCGGTGCGGTTCGACCAGGGTCGAGTCGTAGACGATGAGACCGTCCTCCTTCACCTCGGGCGCGTACTTGTCGTAAGCCTCCTGGGACATCGCGACGAGGTAGTCGGGCTCCCGGACGTACGGGTACATGATCTCCTCGTCCGAGATGATCACGTCCGATCGGGACGCGCCTCCCCGCGCCTCCGGCCCGTAGGACTGCGTCTGCACGGCGTTGTACTCCTCGTACACGGCCGCGGCCCGGCCCAGCACGACCCCGGCCAGGACGATGCCCTGGCCACCGAAGCCGCTGATCCTAACCTCCCTCTTCATCCCCGCTCACCTCCTCCACGAGCTCGTACACGCGCTCGTGGAAGGGCTTGCGCTCCTCGTCCCGGAGGACTCCGATCCGGATCTTCCCGGGCTCGTCCTCGGTGCTCGTGTTCTCGCGCAGCCACTCGAGCATCTCCCTCGGGCTCCTCATGTCGTTGCGGCGCCCGTAGTTGGTGGGGCACTGGGAGAGGACGTCGATGAACGAGAACCCCTCCCGCTCGAGGGCTCTGTGGATGGCCTGCTTGAGCTGGTGCGGGTGCGCCGTGGTCCACCGCTCGACGTGCGGGGCGCCGGCGCCCATGACGAGCTCGCAGAGGTCGAAGGGTGGCTCCGGGTTCCCGTACGGGGTCGTCGTGGACTTGGCGCCCTGCGGCGTGGTGGGGCTCGCCTGGCCGCCGGTCATGCCGTAGACGTAGTTGTTCGAGCAGATCACGGTGATGTCCAGGTTCCTGCGCGCGGCGTGGATCAGGTGGTTCCCGCCGATCGCGGCCGCGTCCCCGTTGCCGGTGACGACGATGACCTCCAGCTCCGGGTTGGCCAGCTTGAGCCCGGTGGCGAAGGCGATGGGTCGCCCGTGGGTCGTGTGGAGCGAGTCGAGCTTCACGTAGCCGGGGAGCCGGGAGGAGCAGCCGATGCCGGAGACGAGCACGGTCTTGTCGGGGTCGAGCTCGCCCTCCTCGAACTTCTCGGCGAGGGCGCGGACGAGGACGTTCAGGATGGTCCCGTTCCCGCAGCCGGGGCAGAGGATGTGCGGCATTCGCTCCCACCGGATGAGCTCCCTCCAGTCCACGGCGCTCACCCCTGGATCCGCTCCGCCTCCTTGATCACGCGCTCTGGGGTGGGCGGGTAGCCGCCCGGGTGACCCAGCAGGTGCACGCACTCCGCGTCCAGGGCGCGCTCGACCATCTCGACGTACTGGCCGAGGTTCATCTCGACGACGAGCACCTCGTACCCGTCGAGGAGCTTTCGAACGAGGTCGGCGTCGAACGGGTGGATGACCTTGGGCCGGAAGACCGTGGCGCCGAGCTCCTCGGCCGCCTCGAGGACGGTCCGAGCGCAGCCGCCGTAGGCCACGAGGGCCAGATCGGACTCGCGCTCGATGAAGTCGTACCCGACACTCTCGTGGATCTCGCGGGCGCGCTTGCGGACCTTGTTGCAGAGTCGGCGGACCAGCTTGCGGTGCACCTCCGGGTCGTCCGTGGCCGGGTAGCCGCGCTCGTCGTGGGTCAGGCCCGTGACGTGCACGCGGTGCCCGCGCCCGAACACGGGCATGGGCGGGACGTGGTCGTCCGGCTCCAGTGGGAACGGCTCCTCGATCTCCTCCCCCTCCTCCGGCAGCTCGCGGTCCACGACCTCGACGTCCTCCCGCAGGACGACGCGCTCGCGCATGTGCCCCACGACCTCGTCGGCGAGGAGCACCGCCGGGACTCGGAGGCGCTCGGACCAGTTGAAGCACTCGATGGTGAGGTCGTACATCTCTTGGACCGTGGAGGGGGACAGCGCGACGATCTCGTAGTCACCGTGAGAGCCCCAGCGGGCCTGCATCACGTCGGACTGTGAGGCCTTGGTGGGCTGGCCGGTGCTCGGTCCGCCGCGCTGGACGTTCACGATCACGCACGGGGTCTCGGTCATGGCCGCGAAGCCCATGTGCTCTTGCATGAGGGAGAAGCCGGGACCGGCGGTGGCCGTCATGGCCTTCACGCCGGCCCAGGAGGCGCCGATGACGGCGGCCAGCGAGGCGATCTCGTCCTCCATCTGAACGTAGACGCCGCCGACCTCCGGCAGCCGCTCGCTCATGCGCTCGGCGATCTCGGTGGACGGCGTGATCGGGTAACCCGCGAAGAAGCGGCATCCGGCCGCGATCGCTCCCTCCGCGCAGGCCTCGTTCCCCTGCAGGAACTCGACCTTCTCGCTCATTCCTCTCCACCCTCCTTCACCTCGATGGCCAGGTCGGGGCAGATCAGCTCGCACTGCCTGCACCCTCGGCAGCCGCCCACGTACTCGGGCAGCCGGTAGCCGCGCTCGTTCCTCCGGTCGGACTCCTGGAGGGCGTCCGCGGGGCACACCCAGACGCAGAGGAAGCAGCCCTTGCACAGGCTCTCGTCGATCCTTACCGTGTACTCCTCGGCCACGCGTTCACCCCCGCTGGAGCTCGAGCATCCGATCAAGGAGCTCCTCGCACGCCTCCCGGACGGTCTCGTCCTCCCACACGGGTCGACCCTGGAGCTCGAGCCGCTTCAGCTTGGAGGACTCGGGGATGGTGACGGAGGCGTCCACGTCGACGTCCGGGCCGTCCACGCCCTCGACCCACTTGTTCCGCACGAGGGCTACCCGGTCGATGCCCAGCCGCCGGGCGAGTCGGGCGGACTCACGCGCGTTCTTGAAGGACTTGACGGACGGTTCGCAGACGATCACGACCCAGTCGACCGCCTCGAGCACCCGCCGGCCGAAGTGCTCCAGCCCCGCGTCCGTGTCCACGACGATCGCCTCGTCCCGGTCGGCGACGACGTGGCGGATCAGGCGGCGCGCGAGCGCTGCCGCGGGGCAGAAGCAGCCCTCACCAGCGTCCTCCACCCGTCCGACCACCAGGAGCCGCAGTCCGGGCTCAACCTCCACGGCCAGTCGGTCCGGGAGGTCCGAGACGCGCGGGTTGACCCTGAAGACGGCGCCCAGCGTCGTGCCGGGCGGCGCTCCCGTCCGCTCCTCGATGAGATCGTCGCGCTCAACGACCGGGGTGGGGCACTCGTCAAGTCCCAGGGAGTACGCGAGGTCCGGGTCGGGGTCGGCGTCCACGGCGAGGACCTCGTACCCGCGCTCGGCCAGGAGCTTGGAGAGGGTGGCGGCGACGGTGGTCTTGCCCACGCCCCCCTTGCCGACGATCCCGAGTTTGACCATGGCGCGCCCGCCCTCTGCGCCGCCTGCCGGGCGCTACTCGGTGGACTCCCCCTCGCGCTCCGGGAGGAGTCGGTGGATGCGCTGCAGCTCGGAGGCGAGCCACTCCCGCTTCTCGCGCGGGATCTCCGACTTGGACAGCAGGCGGAGGGCGCCCCGGTCGCAGGCCTCCACGCACGCGGGCGCCTTCTTGGGCGCGTCCACGCACAGGGTGCACTTCTCGGCCCGTCCGTTCACGATCTCGATGGCCCCGAAGGGACAGGCGACGGCGCAGAGCCCGCAGCCGATGCAGTCCTCGGTGATAACCAGCGCCCCGCCCTCCTCCCGGATCGCGTCGATCGGACAGGCGGTGGCGCACGGTGGATCGTCGCACTGGAGGCAGGTCACCGGGGGCGCGTCCTCGGAGACCTTGTAGATGCGCGCGTGCCCGTGGGCCTCCTCGCAGGCCTTCACGCACTTGCTGCAGCCCTGGCACCGGTCCGGATCGACCACGAGGACGAGTGTGTCCGGCACGAGGCATCCCCTCAGGGAACGTTGGACTTGATCCACTCCCAGGTGATCTTCACGCCCTCCTCGAGGTCCGTCTCGGGCTCGAAGTCGAGCTCCTTGCGGGCCCGGGTGATGTCCAGGTAGATGCGACGCACCTCGCCCGCCCGTGCATCCTCGTACACGACCTTCACGTCCCGGCCCGTGACCTTACGGACGAGCTCGACGATCTCGTTCACGGACGTCTCGCGGCCGGAGCCGATGTTGTAGACGCCGCGGCCCTTCTCCACCGCGTCGGCGGTCACGCGGGCGACGTCCCGGACGAAGACGAAGTCGCGCGTCTGCTCGCCGTCCCCGAAGACCCGGAGCGGCTCGCCCCGGGCGGCCCGGTGGAGGAAGATCGAGATCACGCCCGCCTCGCCGCGCGGGTCCTGGCGCGGCCCGTAGACGTTCGCGTACCGGAGGATGACGTGGTCGAAGCCGTCCGCCTCGGCGTACACGCGGACGTAGTGCTCGCCGGCCAGCTTGGACGCGCCGTAGCTGGAGATGGGTCTGGTCGGGTGCTCCTCGTCCACGGGCAGGTACTGGGGCTCTCCGTACACGGCCCCGCCCGAGGAGGCGTACACGAAGCGCTCCACCTCGTAGCGGGAGGCGAGGGAGGCGAGGTTCAGGGTGCCCATCACGTTCACGCTCGCGTCGGCGACGGGGTTCCTCATGGAGTACCGGACGTTCGTCTGCGCGGCCAGGTGCACGACGACGTCGGGCTCGAACTCCGAGAAGACGGTCTCGACGCCGCGCGGGTCCTGGACGTCCACCCGCCAGAACTCAATTTCGTCGATCACGCGCTCCAGGTTGGACAGGTCCCCGGAGACGAGCGAGTCGATGACGCCGACGTTGTAGTCCCGCTCGACGAGCTCCTCCACCACGTGCGAGCCGATGAACCCGGCCCCGCCCGTCACCAGCACGGTGGTCACGGCCTATCCCTCCTCTATCCTGAGCAGGCCCTCCTTCTCAAGGAACTCCGGGAGCTCGGAGGAGTCCTGGGTGCCGATCACGACCTTCCAACCGGTCGCGTCCTCCACGTCCCCCTTTACCGCCGCGGCCTTGCCCGGGATCACGAGCACCCGGTGATTCACCTTCTCCTCGACGTTGAACTCCTCCAGGGCCTCCTTCACCGCCTGCCCGTTGAACTGCCCACCCGCCACGCTGACGTCGACGGCCAGCCCGCCCGTGTCGATCACGAGGAGCCAGCAGTCGACGTCCGCGCTCTCCAGGTCGTCCGCCACGCAGTGGTACGTGAGGGTGAAGTTCGTGGTCACGAGCACGGGCGAGTGCTCGTCCGGGTCCCCGATCTTGTAGAGGCCCGGGTCCACCTCCTGCGGCTCGCGCGGGTCCGTGTATATGCACTGGCGCTGGGTCAGGACGGGGAGCAGCGCCCAGGGCTCGAGGGTGTCCATGATCAGCGCGTCCGCGTAGCGGAGCACGCACGCGGACGCCAGGTACGACTCGCGCCGCGCGGCCTCCACCGGATCATCCTCCAGGAACCGGTACGGGAAGGTCGTGACCAGCGTCGGGTACCCGAGGAGCTCGAACTCCTCCTCGATGGCGGCCTTCCGGAGCTCGGCCAGCTTGTCCGTCGTGGCGACCACGTCGTGCGGGCCGAGCTCCGTCCCCGGGTCCAGCAGGAGATCCTCCACCCGCTCGCGGGCGTGAGCCGCGAGCTCCACCAGGTCCTCGACCTCGGTCGCGTGAAGCCCTAGGGGGCACTCGTGCTCCGCCGCGAGCTCGATCATGTCGTCTCGGTTCTCCTCCGTGCACGGGTAGAGCAGCGGGCGCTCGTCGAACACGTCCAGCCCCGACTCCAGCACGTCGGGGCTCTGGGACACGAGGGCGATCGCGAGGTCCTCGGAGTGCTCGACGGCCGTCTCCACGGCCGCTGCGAAGCGCTCGGGGTCCCCGGTCCGGGAGACGACGGCGAGCCCGTCCACCCGGAGGGTCTCACCCACTCGCTCGACCTGGAACTCCTGGGCGCGCTCCACCTTCTCGCGCAGCTCGTCCTCCTCCATGTCGTCGTAGACGGCGATGAAGACGGGGGGCGGGTTGAAGTACGAGAGCTCGTGCCGGAAGAGCACCTCGTCGCCTCCGACGACCACCCTCCGATCGCCCTCGCAGATGGAGACCTCGCGGATGGGCGGGGCGAGCAGCTCGCGGAGCTTCTCCAGGGCCTCCTCGTCCAGGTTGGGGCAGTCCTCCGGGTCGGCCTCCCGGTTGACCAGCTTGGTCGCGAACTCCATGCAGGTCTTGCAGCCGCAGGCCCCGCAGTTGGACTTGGGGAGGAGCTTGTACACGTCCATGGCGCTGACCTCGGGCATCCCGGGCCCCCCTACGCGATGAAGTCCGTGACGTAGGCGTCCCCACCCTTCCGCTCGCGACCCATGTGCTCGAGCGCCTCTTGGACGACCCGGACGGCCCAGGGGTGGAACATCATCAGGAGGTCGGCGCCGCACAGGGCGACCGTGGTCGCGGTCACGGCCTCCCAGAGCGGGCCCCGGTACTCGCGCGGGCCCCAGGACTCCTCCTTCATCCAGGCCTCTCGGGCCGCCCACGCGTTGGTCGAGCCGCTCGAGATGGGCATCTGGAGGTACTCGTCACCGCGGAGCGCGGCGAGCCGGATCCGGGTCATCACGTCAACCGTGTACTCGATGCCGTAGCCGAGCGCGCACGTGGTCGGGTCCATCACCACGTCCTCCTTCGAGAGGCCCCGGTTGAGCACCTTCTTGTTCAGGGTTTTCATCATGTTAACATCGACCGGTGCGAAGGTCAGGACCACGTGCCCGTACTCCTTGGCCGCGTCGACCACCCGCTCGAAGTCCATGTCCTCGTTGATCGAGGAGAGCATCACCCGCTCGCCCTCGCACACCTCGGCCGCCTTCACGAACAGCTCGACGTCCTTCTCCGGGTCGCCCGAGCCGCCCACGATGACCGGGACCTTCACCGCGTCGAGCACGTCCTCCAGGGTCTTCATCGCCTCCTCCACGGGCGCGTCGTGCAGCTTCGGGGACGTGCTCACCAGGTGGAGCGTGATCACGTCCACGTCGTACCGCTTCACGACCGTCCTAGCCCAGTCCACGGGGTCCTCGACCACGTCCCCCAGCTCCTCCCGGATGGGGCCGGGAATGCCGACGTCCGGGGTGTCGAACACGTCGAACGTGACGACGGGCGGGTTCGGTCGCGGGCCCTCGAAGACGAAGTAAGCGCGCTCGCCACCGAGCTTGACCACCCGGTCGCGGGTGCCACCCTCGGAGCGCGTCGCCCCGAGCTGGACCTCGGCCACCTCCCCCTCGTACTCCTCGACCGGAGGCTCGTACTCGGGTACCTCCACCTCCCGCCGAGCCTCCTCCGCCCGGGGCTTGACCAGCCGCTCCCAGACCTCGCGGGGCAGCGCCTGAGCGACCGTGCGCAGGTCCAGCTCCAGCTCCTCCACCTCGATCGAAACGTTCCGGAGCTCGACCTCCTCGACCCCGCCCTCGCCGAGAACGCGGTTCAGCAGCTTCTCCAGGAGCTCGTCGACCCTCTCCCGCTCGGACAACTACACCACCCCCGCCCGGGAGAGGATCTCCCGGACGTCGCGCCGGGCCTTGGAGTCGGGGGAGAGCTCGGTGAGCGGCCGACCGCGCAGCTCCAGCTCGACCAGCTCCTCGTCCGGTCGAACCCGGCCGAGGAAGGAGAGCCCCATCCGCTCCCCCTCGCGCCGGATCACGCGGTACTCCCTCTCCGTGACGCGGTTCGCAACGACCCGAACCTCGCCCACCTCGGACTCGAGCTCGTCGATGAGCTCCACGATCCGGGCGGCGGTCCGCAGAGCCTTCCGGGAGTGATCGACCACGATCAGGACCAGGTCGACGCCGTCGATGATGCCGCGGCTGACGTGCTCCAGCCCGGCCTCGCAGTCCATCACCACGAGATCGTACTCGGGGAGCAGGTCGGACATGACCCGGCGGAGCCAGTGATTGACGGCGCAGTAGCACCCGCGACCCTCGGAGCGGCCCATGACGAGGAGGTCGAAGTCCTCGGTCTCGTGGAGGGCGGTCATGACGAGGTACTCCATGTACGCCTGCTTGTCAAAGCCGGGCGGGAGCTGCTCCTCCTCGATCTCGCGCTTGAACCGCTCCCGAACCTCGCCCAGCGTGGTCTCGGGCTCGACGCCCAGGGCGTCCGGCATGTTCGCGTCCGGGTCCGCATCGATGACTAGAAGGTCGCCGGGCCCGCGCTCGGTGAGCTCGAGGACGGAGAGGGCGGCGAGGACGGTCTTCCCCGTCCCGCCCTTCCCGGTGAAGGCGAGGATCAACTCTTTCCTTCCCTGTCCTCGCGCTTGATGATGACCTTCTCGGCGTAGATCTTGGCGTTCTTGAGCACGATCTTCACGTTGAGACCACCACCGGGCGCGACGGGCAGCTCCTCCGCCTCCACCACCGGCCTCTCTTCCTCCTCGGCGACCGCCTCCTCGGCCTTCTCCTCCTCAACCTCCTCTTCCTCCTCCCACCGCTCGACGACCGGGTGCTCGACCTCCTCCAGGAACTCCTTGAGCTCCTCGACCGTGGTCGCGTCCTCCTCCGTGGCGATCTTGTCGTACAGGTCGTCCGGGATGGCGTGCTTCACCCGCTCTTTCAGCTCCTTGGGCATCCAGACGACGCGCTCCCACCCGCCGTCGTGCTGGAGGAACTTGTCCGACTCCATGTAGCCGTACGAGATGCCCACGAAGCCCGGCTTCTGCTCACCGCCGCTCGCCTCGCCCGCCATCGTGGAGAAGGGCATGCCGAGCGGGGTCTCGCCCGAGTACTCGCGGTCGACGATGCCGAACCCGTCCACCTCCGGGATGTAGAACACGATCGCCTGGAAGCAGCCGCAGCTCGTGTGCGGGTACTCAAGGCAGGAGTGGAGGTAAACCCGCTCCACCGTCCCCTGCGAGTGCTCCTTGACCGCCTCGTTCACGCCCTCGTACTCGCCCGCCTCGGGGTCCAGGCACTCACCCTTCTCGATCGGGAAGATCGGGCCCTCCGGGTCGATCTTGTGCGCCGCCTTGGCGTCGTGCCAGGTGATCGAGCCGCAGAGGCTCGGCCGGTCGGGCGTGATCACGCACACGTGCGTGGGCGCGAAGGACTGGCACATGAGGCACACGTAGAACTCGTCCACGTCCTCCTCGGAGAGCTCGCGCGCCCGCTCGTCCCGCTCCCTGTACACCTCTCGAGCCTGCTCCACGAACTCCTTCACGCGCTCCTCGTCCGTCATCAGAGTGACCTCGATCGCGTCGATCACGTTGCCGAACTCCTCCTTGAACAGCTCGCGAAGGGCGATGCCCAGGTGCTCGAGCCGGAAGCCCTTCTCGGCCGCCTCCTTGGACACGCGGCACCAGATCTGGTCCCGCTGGTTGAGGTGCATGAACCCCTCCACGTAGTTGCAGAACTCGTGGATGCGTCGCTCCAGGACGCCTTCCACGTCCTCCTCCAGCTCCTCCCCGGCCGCCTTGACGAGGATGCCGAACGGGTACCGCTCACCCTCTTCCATCTCGTCAATGTCCGGCCCGATCACCTCGACCTTGTCCGGCTCGATCTCGTCCTCGTCCACCACGCGGAAGAGCTCGGCGCCGAAGCTCTTCGGGCCGGCGAGCTCCACGTACATGTCCCCGCTGCGGATCCGCTCGCCCTCGTGCCGGGGGCTCACGTCCACGGGCAGGTCCGCGAGGCTCGTCAAGCGCGCTCACCCCTGCTTTTCCTCTGGTAACAGCGTGGGATCGGACGCGCGTGATCCGGGCGTCCATCCAGCCTCTTCCAACCGCTCCCGGATCTCGGACTTGAGCGCCGGGGGAACGTCGTTCTCGTCTCGGATGAGCCGGTCAAGGTCGGGCGGCAGCTCCCCGTAGAGCTCCCGATGCAGCTCGACGTACGCCTCAACCTTCCTCTGCCGGCACTCCGGAGTGTCGTTGGGACGCATGCAGAGCCGCGCGGCCGTGACCGCCGCCTCCTTCCAGTCAGAGACCGCGCACCGGAGATGCTCCGGGGTCGGATCTTCCGCCTCCTCACCCGATCGAGCGTCGATAACCCTCGGCTCCCTTTCGACTAGCAGGGACCCCGCGTCCGGGTCCGGTCCAATCACCACCGGAATCCCACACCGGGTCACCCCGTAGGCGGCCGCGATCAGGTGCTCCGAGAACTCCCTACCCCACGCTACTACGCAGGCTCCGACTCGGTTGAGCACGTAGTCGGCGACCCGGGCGAACTTCCCTCGGATCGAGAGCTTCCCGAAGATCACTCCGATACGGACGCAGGCGCCGACCAGGTGCGCGGCGGACGTGCAGGGGCCGACGTGGAGGAGCGAGTCCGGGTAACGCTCGTACAGGGACCTCCCGTCCTCGTCCCGGTAAGAGCCCAGCGCGATGGCCAGGCAGCCGGGGACCAGCACGAGGTAGCCGCGCTTCAGAAGAGCCTCGGCGATTTTGACCGGCTCCTCCACGTCCTCCGACCTCTCGGGGCAGGATAGCAGCACGATTATGCCGGGAATGTTACCGGATACGACCGGTACGCCCACGTCCCGGATGATCACGTCCGAGAGCCGGGTGGGTGGGCCGATTCGGAAGCTCTTCGAGGGCGGTTCCCCGCGGTCCCGGGAGCCTTCGACGCGGAGTGCCGCCCACGCGGCGATCTCAACGGCCTTGATGGGGTCCTCGACGTAGACCGCGTCCTCCTCTGCGACCAACGTCTCAACGGCCTCCTCGACGGGCTGGTCGGTGACGTCTGGGAGGTCCGCTGTGCGGGCCCCGAAGGTGGCGACCAGCTTGGACCCGGCGCCGCGGGCCGCCTCAACCACGTCCTCGCCCGGGCACGCACCGTCCACGACCACAACGTCCGCAAAGCCGGAGGAGACGTACTCCCGGTACATCGAGAGTGGTCCCACAACCCTGACGTGGTCGCTACGGTCGGGCCACGCGGTGTGGGTCAGCCCAACGAATTCCACCTGTCTTGCGAGCGTTCCCAGCTCCTCCACGATGACGCTCCCGATGAGGGGTAGGTGCCCGATCAGCAGGACCGTGGGGCGGTTCGGCAGGTTTTCGGTCCCGATCTCGAACACGTCCTCGGCGTCCGGGGTATCCATCACCGTGGAGAGGGCAGCGTCCGCGATCTCCATCGCGAGGAGACCGATCGTGCCGGCGTGCAGTGCCACGGCCTCGTAACCCTCAACGGAGTGGGAGCGTGCGAGCTCTGAGACCGAGGCCGTAAGCTCCCGCTCGGCGTAGGAGAGTCCCGCCTCGAGATCGGCGGCGCGCTCGGGAGCGTCGTCCAGGAGCGTCTCGAAGATGGGGAGGGGAGTCTCGGCCTCGAATCCGGGTTCCAGCCTCCCGCCCGTCTGGCGGAGCAGGTCCACCGTTAGCTTGGCGGTGGAGATCAGCGTCGCCGCTCCCTTGCAGCAGAGTTCGGCGATCGTGCGGATCGTCCCTCGCCGCTCCTCCTCGGAATCGCCCGGGACGACGACCAGGTCGTAGACCGAGGTGAGCGTTCGATCCCAGTGGATAAGCTCGCGGTGGGTCGGACCCTCGGCCTCTCCCTCCGGCTTCTCCTCCACGATGAGTTCGCCGATCTCGACCTCGACGTCGTCCAATTCCACTGAATCGCGGCCCCCATGTACCACTGGATCACGCCTTCAGGAGCTCCTCCAGCTCCCTGAGGAAGTCGTCCATGTCCATCGTGGGGAGCGAGTAGTCGGCGCTCGGGCAGTACTCTGGGTTCAGCGAGATTTTCACGAGGTCGGGGCGCGCGTGCCGAAGGCTCTGGAGTACTCGGTCCGTGACGTCCGTTCGGGAGCCCGTGAGCACGACCACGTCCGGGTTCGAGCCGAGGACGGGGGCGTCTCGCTGGAGCAGGGTGGCGAGCTCCACCATCCCCATCTTGCGGCCCAGGTCGTCGCCACCGTACGGGGCCGTGCAGACGGCGCCGGCCCGGAACCGGCGGATGAGCTGGGCGACCCGGTCCCTCCACTCGTCGTCCTCGACGGCCCGGGGCCCCACGACGAACAGGGGCTCGTCCGCCCGGGAGAGGAGGCTCCGGATGACCGGGGCCCGGGCGACCTCGGCCTTGCTCGTGTAGATGAGCGTCGGGTCCTTGGGCAGCGGCACGGGCCTCAACCCCGGGCGTTCTCCTCCAGGAGCGTGGGCTCGGAGATCGGCTCCCGGGGCTCCCAGCCGACCTCCTCCAGGTACTCCATGATCTCGTCCTTGAGCGTGAGCGGGATGTCGTTCTCGTCGCGCACGTACAGGGGCAGGTCGGGCGGGAGCTCGTTGTAGAACTTCTTGTACAGCTCCACGTAGTTCTGCAGCTTGGTCTGCCGGCCCTGCGGCGTATCGTTGGGTCGGATGCACAGCTTCACGGCCTGGACGAGGGCCTCACGCCAGTCCTCGGCCGCGTACTTGAGGTGGATCGGGCAGTGCTCCTCGCGCTTCTCGCCCGTGCGGGCGTCGTACACGGTCCAGTCGCCGTCCAGGTCGCCGATGTACAGGGTCTGGTAGTTGAGCCCGGCCGGCCCGTAGACGATCGGGATGCCCCAGCGCGTGAACCCGGTCGAGATCGCGAGGGCCTTCTGGCTCATGGCGCCCCAGAGCACGCCGCACGCGCCGATCCGGTTGATGATGTAGTCCGCGATCTCCTTGAAGTTGCCCTTGAGCGGCTTCTTCGCGAAGATCGCGGCGATCTTGATGCAGGCGCCGAGGATGTGCGCGTTCGAGATGCAGGAGCCCGTGTTCACGAGGCAGCCGGCGTCGAACCGGTCCTCGTACTTCTCGTAGAGCGTCCTACCCTCCTCGTCCGTGTAGTACCCCAGGGCCATGGCCGTGCAGCCGGAGGTGAGCACGATGTAGTTCCGCTCGAGGAGCTCCTCGACCATCCTACCGATCTCGCGGATATCATCCGGGTAGTTCGGGCAGGCGACGAACGCGACGACTCCCGGGATGTCACCCATGACGATCGGGCCGCCGACCTGCCGGATCTCCACGTCCTTGATCGGACCGCGACCCGTCCGGACCTTGTACCGCTCCCTCCGAACGTTCAGGCGCCAGGCGTCCTCGATGATCCTCATCACCGGGATCCTCGCGGGACACTCCGACTCGCACCGAGCGCATCCCACGCACCGGTAGAAGAGCTCGGCCAGGTCCTCGAGGTCGCCCTCGCGAGCCTTCCGCATCGCCTCCACGATCGGGAGGTCGTTCGGGCACACGCGCTCGCAGTCACCGCACTCCAGGCAGCGCTCCGCGTGACCCTTGATCTCGTCCGGGTCGGGCCGCGGGACCTCCTTTTTACGCTCCTCGTGGACCCTGAGCGCGACCTCGACCGCCACCTTCGCCGCCTTCTCGAGGTCCTCGATGTACACGGCCATCCACTCGCCGGACGCCATCTTCTCCACGATCTTGTCCGCGGGCTCGTCCGTGACGTCCCTTAGGCCGCCCATGAGGACGTCCCGCGTCGTGATAACGCGGCTGCCCACCTCCTTGGCCTCCTCCACGATGTCCGCCCGCACGCACTGCTCGTCCAGGATGATCACGTCCGCGATGCCCATCCTCACGTAGTGTAGCTGCCGGGAGAGCGGCCCGATGACCTTGGCGCGCTTCTCGACCCGGGACGCGTCCCACGCCGTGCAGCAGATGCCCAGGACCTCGACCTCCTCGTCCAGACCGCGCTCCTCGAGGTAGTCCAGCACCTCGGTACCGGGCGCGACGTTGTGGCCGATGAGTAGGATGCAGGGCTTGGAGTCGTCCGCCGCGAAGGGGCCGAACTCGACCAGCGGGGACTCGCCCTTGGGCATGTCGAAGGCGACGATCTGGGCCACGTCGGCCAGCTCGAGCGCGAGGTTGTCGAGCATACCGGCGTGAAGGGCCTTGGACTCGTAGTCGTGCGGGTCGGACTCCTGGCCCATGTGGGCGGAGGCGAGGATCTTGGTCAGCTCGCGCTCGATGTACTCGAGCCCCTTCTCCAGGTCGGAGATCGTCTCGGGCTCGAACCCGAGGAGGGTCTCGAAGATGGGCATCTTAACGTCGATCTCGGGCCCGAGGTCGATCTCCACGTCGCCGACGTTCTCGAGGATGTACTCGATCAGGTGCCGGGCGTGGCTGGTGTGGCACGCGGCCCCGATGCACGTCTTGATGGTGGTCATCCGGGCCACGTTGGCGCGGAGATCGATCCCGCACGCCCCGCGCCTTCCCTCCGCGAGGTTACACCGGCCGAACGTGCAGAGACAACACATGTCGCAAACTGGAAACGCGGCGATCCTGTACCGGGAGAACAGCCGCCGGTCCCAGTCCTTTAGATCCGACAGGGAGGGGCAGGGGTGCGGTCCCTCACCCTCCGGTTCGAAGCTCTCGACGCTCCCGATCTCGATCTTGATGCCCTCGAAGTCGAGCTTGAATCGTGCCATTCACGACCACCCGGGCCGCGGCCGGGCTTCGGGGCAAGGCGAAAGGTGTTTCGGGAGATCCCGGCGGACCGCCGCGAGGGGTGGTATAAGTTTTTCGGTCGAGAATTAGCGCGGCCGGGCGGGGTCGGGGCCGGGCGTTGCTTGAAGAAAGAAAGAGCTGCGGAGCGGTGAGGAGCTAGACGGACTTCTCCAGCACGATCTCGATGGTGGACACGTTAACCGTGTCGCCCTCCTCCGTCTCCAGCTCCTCGGTTCCAATCTTGATGTCCTTCACCTCTACCTCCGGCATGAACCGGTTCCTGACGATCTCGGCGACGTCGACGGCCCGGCTGATGGCCCGGCCCCTGGCCTTGATTCGGACCTCGTTAGCACCCTCGTTGAACTGCGTAATACAGGCCAAAACGTAGTTCATTACCGGCTTGCTGCCGACGTAGACGACGTTCTCTTCCTCTGCCATCCTCGCACCCCCCGTTCGCGCCCGTCCGGGGCCTGGGGGAAGCCGGTATAATGCTTTCGGGAATGGGGTACGCGGGCCCTGGGCGCCGCGGGTCAACTTTTTAACGACTCAGTCCGGGCCTCCCACGACCTGATTCTTCTCCGCGGGGGTATCGGCTTGGAGCTGCCCATCTGCGAGGTGTGCGCGAAGACGGGACTTCTCTGTCCGGGATGCGAGGAGAAGCTGGAGAAAGGGGAGATCACGGAGACGGACGTGGAGGTCTCGAAGAAGCTGGTGGAGCTGAAGGAGGAGTACCCGTCGCTGGAGGACGTGGTCCTGCTGAGGACCATCGACACGGGGAGCCTCGTGGTCCTGGTCACGAAGCCGGGGATGGCGGGCAAGCTGATCGGCAAGGGGGGCCGGGTGTCCAGGGCGCTGTCCGAGCACCTCGAGAAGAAGGTGCGGGTCGTGGAGGAGGTGGAGAACCCGGAGGACATCAAGCAGCTGCGTAAGGTGATACAGGACCTGATCCTACCCGCCCGGCTGCTCAGCGTGAACATCGTGTTCGAGCCCGACGAGAAGCGGTACAAGGCGGTCATCCACCACCGGGACCGGAATCGGGTGCCGGCGCCGGTAGACGAGATCCAGGAGGCGATCAAGGAGCTGACGGGGATGGAGGTGGAGGTCACGTTTGGCTAACGTCGTCGTCGGCGTCACGGGCAGCGTCGCCGCCTATCGCGTCCCCGACCTCTGCCTGGAGCTCTCCCGGCGGGGTCATGAGGTCCGGGTCGTCGCGTCGGAGGAGGCCCTACGGTTCGTGGGGAGGGACGCGCTGGGCTTCGCCGCCGAGGAGGTGATCACCGAGCTTACGGAGCGGGCCGAGCACGTGGAGCTCGCCGAGTGGGCGGACGCGGTGCTGGTCGCCCCGGCCACCCTGAACACCCTGGCCAAGCTCGCGTACGGGATCGCCGACACTCCCGTCACCCTCACCGCGCTCGCATCGTTAGGCGCCGGGAAACGATTGGTCGTCGCCCCCGCCATGTCCGAGCACATGTACCGGTCGCCCCCGGCCCGCCGCGCCCTCAGGCGGCTGGAAGAAATGGGCGCGGTCGTCGTCCCGCCCCGGCTCGAGGAGGGCAAGGCCAAGCTGGCCGAGCTGGAGGAGCTCGTTCGCGCCGTCGAGGGCGAGCTGTCCGGGGTGAGGATCCTCGTCACCGGCGGCCCCACCCTCGAGCCCCTGGACGACGTTCGCGTGATCACCAACCCGAGCTCCGGGGAGACCGCCGCCCGCATCTGCGAGCAGCTCCGCGCCGCGGGCGCCGAGGTCATCCTCGTCCACGGACCCATGCGAGAGGAGGCCCGAGCGGACGAGCGGGTGGAGGTGCGCACCACCGAGGAGATGCTGGAGGAGGTTCGGAAGCGGGTCGGAGACGTCGACGCGATCGTGATGGCGGCCGCCCCGTCGGACTTCCGACCCCGGGAGCGGGCGAGGGGGAAGCTAGACTCCCGGTCGCGCCACACGGTGGAGCTCGTTCCGACCCCGAAGATCATCGAGGAGGTCTTCCCGGAGTTCGACGGTGTGAAGGTGGCGTTCAAGGTGGACCCGGAGCCGGTGAAGGGCGCGCGGAGGCTCCTGGAGAGAGTCCCCTGCGACCTGGTGGTGGCGAACCCGCCGGAGACCCTGGGCGCGGAGGAATCGGAGTGGTGGATCCTGGACCGCGACGGGGAGGTCGTGGAGCGCGTGCGCGGTCCCAAGACCGAGCTGGCCCGGGTCCTCCGGGACCTGCTCATCGAGCGGCTCGGGGGAGATGGTGGTGGAGGAGATTCCTCCTGATCATCCCCGGGCGGAGGTTCTTCGGATCCGGGAGCGTCTGGTCAGCGGGTTCGAGGAGGGTTACGTGGTCCCGCAGGGGCTGATCGCGCACGGGCGTGGGGAGGCGTTTGACTACCTGATCGGGGAGCGGACGATCCCGCCGGCGCGCCGCGCGATCCGTGCCACCGCGGCCGCGTTCCACCTCGCGGAGCGCCCGGTGATCTCCGTGAACGGGAACGTGGCCGCGCTGTGCCCGGACGAGCTGGTGGAGCTGTCCGAGGTCACCGGCGCCCCCCTCGAGGTGAACCTGTTCCACCGCACGGAGGAGCGGGCGCGCAGGATCCGCGAGGTGCTGGAGGAGGCCGGCGCCCGGGACGTGCTCGGGGTGGATCGGGAGCACCTCACCCGGCTTCCGAACCTCTCCTCCCGCCGAGGGATCGTGGACGAGCGCGGGATCTACCGGGCGGACTTCGTCCTCGTGCCGCTGGAGGATGGGGACCGGACGCGGGCGTTGAAGGAGCTGGGGAAGCGGGTCGCCGCCATCGACCTGAACCCGCTCTCCCGGACGGCCCGGGACGCGGACATCACGATCGTGGACAACGTGGTCAGGTGCGTGAGGAAGATCGCTCGCGAGTACGAAAACATGGATAAGGAGAGGGCCCGGGAGGTGCTGGACGCGTACGATAACGACGCGGTCCTGGCGGAGGTGTTGGAGCACATCTCCCGGCGGCTGAGGGTGCTGGCCGATGAGGATGCTGGTGAATCCTAGCGAGCGGGAGCTCCGGGAGGTGCTGAGGCGGTCGGAGGTGCGCGTCGAGGAGGTCCTTCCGGACGTGGAGGAGATCTTCGAGGACGTGCGGGAGCGTGGTGACGAGGCGCTGCTGGAGTACACGGAGCGGTTCGACGGGGTCGAGCTCGAGGCGGACGAGCTGCGCGTGTCGGAGGACGACGTGGAGCGGGCGATGGAGCTCGTGGACGATGCGACGCTGGACGCGATCGAGCGCGCGGCGGATCGCATCGAGGAGTTCCACCGTAAGGTCGCCCCGGACTGGGACTCCCTCTCGGTGTCGGTGGAGGGAACCGAGTGCGGCGTGCTCGTCCGGCCGGTTCCGACCGTGGGGTGCTACGTCCCAGGGGGGCGGGCCGCGTACCCGTCCACGGCCCTGATGACGGTGATCCCGGCCAAGGTGGCGGGATGCGATCGGGTCTACGTGTGCACCCCGCCCGCGGACAACGCGGTGCGAGCCTCGCCCGAGGTGCTCGTGGCGGCGGACATTGCGGGCGCGGACGCGATCTTCCGGGTGGGTGGCGCGCAGGCGGTGGCCGCGCTGGCGGTGGGGACCGACGCGATCCCGCGCGTGGACAAGATCGTGGGCCCGGGGAACGTGTACGTCACCGCCGCGAAGCTTCTGGCCTACACGCGGGCCGGCGTGGACGTGGACATGCCGGCCGGGCCCACGGAGATCCTGATAATCGCGGACGAGTCGGCCGACCCGGAGTGGCTGGCCTGGGACCTGATCGCGCAGGCCGAGCACGACCCGGAGTCCTCCGCCGTGCTCCTGACGGACTCCGAGGAGCTGGCCCGCGAGGTGAAGGACCGCGTGGAAGAGATCCTAAAGGGTGGAATCGACCGGAAGGACGTGGTCACGAGCGCGCTGGACGAGCACGGTTGGATCGTGGTTCTGGACTCGCTGGAGGAGTGCGTGAGGGTGGCGAACGAGTACGCCCCGGAGCACCTCCAGCTCTCGGTTGAGCGCCCGGAGGAGCTGCTGCCACGGGTCGAGAACGCGGGCGCGGTCTTCGTCGGTCACCTCTCCGCCGTCCCGTTCGGTGACTACGCCGCCGGGCCCAACCACGTGCTGCCGACGGGCGGGTTCGCCCGGGCGCGTGGGGCGCTCGGGCCCTGGGACTTCCTTAAGTTCATCCTGTACCAGCGGCTCGACGAGGCGGACGTCGAGGCCCTGCTCCCCGTGGTGGAGGAGCTGGCCGCGCGGGAGGGCCTGCCGAACCACGCCGAGGCCGCGAGGGTCAGATCGGAGCGATCTCGGGGGGACCGGGCGTGCTGAAGGACACGCAGGCCGCAGAGGTCACCCCGGATCGGGACGGTGAGGAGGTCACGCTCGCGGGCTGGGTGCACGAGATCCGGGACCTGGGTGGGATCAAGTTCCTGCTGCTCCGCGACCGCTCCGGCATCGTGCAGATCACCTGCCCGCGGCAGAAGGTGCCGGAGGAGGTGTTCGAGAAGGTCCCGAAGCTGAAGAAGGAGTCGGTGATTCGGGTCAGGGGCACCGTTCAGGCGAACGAGCAGGCCCCGGGTGGGGTGGAGGTCATCCCGGAGGAGCTCGAGGTGCTCTCCGAGTCCGAGACGCACCTGCCCCTGGACCCGACGGGCAAGGTGGACGCGGACCTGGACACGCGGCTGGACGCGCGCGTGCTCGACCTGCGGCGGGAGGAACCGCGGGCGGTCTTCCGGATCCGGGACGTGGTGACGACGGCGATCCGGGAGTTCCTCGAGGACCGCGGGTTCATCGAGGTGCACACGCCGAAGATCATCGCGTCCGCCACGGAGGGCGGCACCGAGCTCTTCCCGGTCGTGTACTTCGAGCAGGACGCGTACCTGGCCCAGAGCCCGCAGCTGTACAAGCAGATGCTCATGGCGGCCGGCTTCGAGCGCGTGTACGAGATCGGCCCCATCTTCCGCGCGGAGGAGCACAACACGCGGCGGCACCTGAACGAGGCCATCTCCGTGGACATCGAGATGTCCTTCATCGAGAGCGAGGAGGACGTCATGCGCGTCCTCGAGGAGCTGCTCGCGCACGTGTTCCGGCGCGTCACCGAGGAGTGTGAGGAGGAGCTGAAGACGCTCGACGTGGAGCTCCCCGAGCTCGAGACCCCCTTCGAGCGGCTCACGTACGAGGAGACGTTGGACCTGCTCTCGGAGCACGGCGTGGAGGTCGAGTGGGGCGAGGACCTGCCCACGGAGGCCGAGCGCAAGCTGGGAGAGATCTTCGACGAGCCGATCTTCATCACCGAGTGGCCGCGAGAGACCCGACCCTTCTACACCATGGCCAAGGACGACGAGGTGACCCGAGCCTTCGACCTGATGTACCAGGGCCTGGAGCTGGCCTCGGGCGCCCAGCGCGAGCACCGGTACGAGATCCTGGTGAATCAGATCAAGGAGCAGGGGCTGAACCCGGACGACTTCAAGCACTACCTCGAGGCGTTCAAGTACGGGATGCCGCCTCACGGAGGCTGGGGCCTCGGCCTCGAGCGCACGCTGATGACCATCACGGGGATGGAGAACATCAGGGAGGTGACCCTGTTCCCGCGCGACCGAAAGCGCCTCCACCCGTGAGGTGGTACCGTGAGAGACCGGAAGGCCCGGCTCCGCCTCGCGATCTTCCTCGCCGGCCTGGCCACGCTCGCCCTCTCCACCTACCTCTCCCACCTCTGGCCGTCGAACGCTCCGGACTGGTTTTACTACGGGTTCATCGCGAAGTACTACGCGAAGCACGGCGACTACCCGAAGGTCAGCTGGTGGAGGGAGGACCAGCCGCCGTTCATCTACAAGAGCCCGATCATCGCGCTCTCCTCCCTGCTCGTCGACCCCCGAGCCGGCCCGCACCACGACTACCGATTCATCCTCGCCCTGATCTTCGGCGTCACCGCGTCGGTGATCTCCTGGCTGATCGAGCCGAGAATGGGTACGGTCGTACCGTGGTTCGTCACCGCCGTTTACAACCTTCACTACGCCGGGTTCCTGGGCGGCAAGCGCACGATCTGCCTGCTCACGTACCCCATCCTCGGCACCCTGGCACTCTCCACCCTGCTGCACGACCCCCCGCGCCGGAGCGTTCGAGTCCGGGCGCTGACGGCGGGAGCGCTGGGATCGATCACCGGGGCATGCTACGATGGATGGCCCGAGGTCCCGGTGATCTTCGGACTGACGGCCCTGGTCCCGGACGTCCCGAGGCGCGCCCGGGTCAAGCTCCTGGCGGTGCTAGCCGGATTCTCGCTGGGCGCGGGCGTCACCGTGGCGATCCCCGGAACCGCATCCCACGGGCTGCTGACCTACCACTCCCCCGGCCTGGTTCCGAAGCTGATCGGGAACATAAGGGAGTGGAGCCCGCCGGAGACCTTCGAGAGCGCGGTGCCGACGTGGTTCTACCTCGTCGCCTTACCGATCGCCGGGGCCCTGATGGCGAGAAGGCCAGAGTGGACCAAGGTGCGCCTGGCGGCCCTAGTGTGCATGTCCTCCGGGCTGGTAATCTACAGGTTCGGGACGGCCTCGGCGCTGCTGCTGGGGCCCGCGTGGTGGGAGCTCCCCTGCTGCGTGATGTCCTCGCTGTACGCCGTCACGATGACGCAGGCACTCCACTGGAAGGAGTTCTGGCAGAAGTACCCGGGCTGGAACAGCATGAAGCCGGTGATCGTCAACCGGCTCAAGCGATACCGTGAGCCCTGGGGGAGGGGCCTGAGTCCGCCGTTCGAGGCATGGTTATACTACGAGGTGGACCGCGTACCGCCCAAGGTGACCCCGTACGACATGGACTGGCGGGGGTGGGAGCCGCCCCTGAGACGGTCGCACGTGCCGCTGTAGGGAAAACGTTAAATACCGACGCGCCGAGGGTCCGCCTGGAGGCGCGGGGGCGCCCGAGCCTGGTCAAAGGGGCGGGACTTAGGATCCCGTGGCCGTAGGGCCGTCCCGGGTTCAAATCCCGGCCCCCGCACCAGCCGGAATCGTTACGAGTCTCGTAACGATGCGGCCCGCGGTGCCGGGGCACCCCGTTCCGATCACCCTCTCAATCGTTCCACTGTAGCCGCTCTCGGAGCGGCCAGCCCGCGCGAGGCTCCCACACCGTCACAGCGTGATCCACACTTTCGGAGGTAGCCCCCATCCGTGGAGGGTCGACCGAGGGGGAGCGACGAACGGTCAGGGCGGCGCGCGCCCTGACGGAGCGCCCGCTGCCGGCGGACCCAGTAGAGTGAATCCGATGTGCGCACACCGAGCGGAGAGTACTCCACCGCGGGGCCGCCGGGAGGCGTAAGCCCCCGGCGGCTCGTTTACTTGGAGAAAAATATAACCCGGGTCGAGGAGGTCCCGGCCCGGCCCCGCGGCTCACCCGGGGGACCCGGCCCCGAGCGGCGGGAAGCGTTATTGCGCCGCCGAGGTGGGATGGCACGGAAACAATCGCGCGGCCCGAGGGTGAGTGAGCGTGCGGGCACCTTACTCCGGGCGCGGTCGACCCTCCCGGGACGAGATGGGGATGATCATCGCGAGGATAAGGGGGAAGGAGTACCGGTTCCTCACCGCCCCGGGCGTGTTCTCGTGGCGGCGGGTGGATAAGGGCACGCACCTGCTGGCGGAGACCGCCCCGTTCGACCGGGTCGAGAGCGTGATGGACCTCGGCTGCGGGTACGGGGTTCTGGGCATCGTCGCGGCGCGGGAGATGGGCGAGGGCCGCGTCGTGATGACGGACATTAACCCGAGGGCGGTGTGGTTGGCGAGGAAGAACGTGGAGCTGAACGGGGTCGAAGACGTGGTGGAGGTGCGCAGGGGAGACCTGTACGAGCCGGTGGAGGGCGAGTCGTTCGACCTGATCGTATCCAACCCGCCGGTGCGGGAGGGTCTGGAGATCGTTAGCAAAATAATCGAGGAGGCGCCCGGGCATCTGGAGGATGATGGCGAGCTCTGGCTGGTGGTCCGTCGCAAGATGGGTGCCGAGCGCGTGCTTAAGCTCATGGAGGAGACCTTTGGCTCGGCGGAGGTGGCGGCCAGAGGGGCTGGTTACTGGGTTCTGAGGGCGCCGGGGTGAGCGCCGTTGTCCGAGGAGGAGGGGCTGCCCCGCGAGGTGCTCGAGGCGGTAGAGGAGTATTACAACCAGCCTGAGATCGTGGAGCTGGTGGAGTCGCTCCGTAAGCCCGAGTCCATCGATGACCTCGGGCTGCCGGAGGAGTACGTGGAGAACCTCGTGCTCAAGGTCATCGCGGACCGGGGCCCGCTCACGGGCCGGGAGATCTACGAGGTCACGCGCATTCCGGTCCCCATCCTGGAGGAGATCGTGGGCGAGCTGGAGGACCGGAAACTGGTCGGTCACACCGGTGGCGGCCCGATGTTCCAGAACACCACCTTTGACGTGACTCCGAAGGGGCGCGATCTGGCCGAGAACATCATGAAGGAGGACCCGTACATCGGCGTCTGCCCGGTTCCGTACGAGGATTACAAGGAGATCGTCGGCGAGCAGGTGGAGGGTCGCTACCCGATCGAGATCCCGGAGGAGGTGGTCGAGTACGCGTTCCACGACGTGATCGGCGCGGAGGAGGCGAAGCGGGTCTACCGGATCGCGGCGACCTCGGGTCGCGGTCTGATCGTGTACGGACCGCCCGGCACGGGTAAGACGTTCACGCTGAGCAGGATGGCGAAGCTCCTGCCGCCGATCGTCATCCCGAAGGCCGTGTACGTGGCGGGCAGCGTCCTGCAGCTGTACGACCCGGACTTCCACGACCCGCGCCCGCGCCGGGAGCAGCCGGAGGACGAGCGCTGGGTGAAGATCCACGCCCCGTTCGTGTTCACGGGCGCCGAGCTGACGCTGGACGACCTGCAGGGTCGGTACGACGCGGAGAAGGGCGTGTACGAGGTCCCGCCGCACGTGAAGGCGCACGGTGGCGTGTTCCTGGTGGACGACGTGGGCCGGCAGCGGGACTCGCACATCGCGATCCTGAACCGGCTGATCGTGCCGATGGAGAACAAGAAGGACATCATCCACGTCGCGGGCACGGCGGTGGAGGTCTACTGCGACTTCATCGCGGCGTTCTCGACCAACCTGCCGATCACCGTGTTCGACGAGGCGCACCTGCGACGAGCCCCGCTGTTCGTCCACCTCACGCACCCGCCGCTCGAGGACGCCGTCGACCTCTTCCGGAAGCGGCTGGAGGAGATGGGGGAGAAGTACACGGAGGACGCCATCGAGACGTACCGGAAGGCGTTCCTGCCGAAGGAGAAGGGTGGATGGGGTCTCAAGCCAACGTTCGCTTACGCGCGCGACGTGGCGCAAATCGCCCAGGCGATCCGCATCCAGGAGGGCAAGGACGTCATCGACGCGGAGATCGTGGAGAAGGCGCTCCGCCGGCACATCGTGCTAACGCTGCAGCGGCACGGGGCGGACCTGGACAAGTTCGGATCGGAGGAGACGGAGGTCCAGGTCACGACCGTGCTCGTCAAGGGAGCCGGCGACGAGGCCGACAGGATCGAGAACATCCCCGGCGTCCGGAGCGCGGTCCGCGTCGGGGACGACGTGTACGTGGACCTGGAGGGTCTCTCCCCGACGCAGTTCATCCAGAACCTACGACGCGAGGGCATCGAGTTCTCCGACGTGAAGTTCCTGGGCACGTTCCAGTCCTCGATCCTGGCCGAGGCCACGGCGATGGAGGAGCTCATGGAGGGCGGCGAGGAGGGAGAGGTGGAGGAAGTGGCCGAGTCCGGAGGCGAGTCCGAGGCCGGCGAGGCTGCCACCGCTGAAGAAACGGCTAAAGTCGAGGAAGGGGCCGGAGTCGACGAGGAGGCAAAGACGGCGGATCTGGACTCCGAGCTGGAGGAGGTCGAGGACCTGCTCAAGGACCTGGAGTAGGGGTGTCGGCCCGTGGCCAAGCGGCGGGACGTTAAGGGCCTGCTGGGCGATCTCGAGGACGACGATTTCCTGAAGGACATCCTGGGCGAGGAGGAGAAGCCGAAGGAGAGAAAGGGAGAGGCTGGCTCAGCTCAGGCCCAGCCCTCGGAGGCTCAGAAGGCGGGTGAGTCCGAGGAGAGTAAGGTCAAGCCCCTGCCGGCGGAGGAGGCGGAGAAGGTTCTGGAGAAGCACGAGAAGGCGGAGGAGGGAGAGGGCAAGGTCCTGTGCGACGACGAGCTGCGCCGGATCATCGAGTACCCGGATCAGCCCGTTCCCATTTACATCTCGAAGGACTATAACCGGTACTACAAGCTCGAGAACCTACGCAACAAGATCGTCAAGAAGCTGGGGGCGAACGCGCCCCGCTACGCGCGCGACGACAAGGAGTTCGAGCGCGTGCTTGACGACGTGAAGGACATCCTGTCCATGAACATTGACTTCGACCCGACCGAGTACCCGAACCTGGAGGAGCGCGAGAAGGCGTTCAAGGAGGAGGTTGAGGAGGTCTTCGACAACGTCCTGGACGAGTACCCGGAGCTGGAGGTCATCGAGGAGGACCTGAAGCAGCTCCTGGTGTACGAGATGGTGGGCTACAAGCAGATCCACCCGCTGCTCAAGGACGATAACCTGGAGGAGATCATGGTCGTGCCTCAGGTCGTTCTGAGCGGGCAGGCGCGCGAGTGCTTCGTGTACGTGTACGACCGCGACCACGGCATGTGCCTGTGCAACTTCAAGATCCCCTCGCGCGCGGCCCGGACCGTGATCGAGCGGATCTCGAGGGAGTCGGGCCGGCGGATCGACCGGGAGAACCCGCTGCTGGACGCGCACCTGCCGGACGGCAGCCGCGTGAACGCGACGATCCCGCCCGTGAGCCCGGACGGGCCCACGATCACGATCCGAAAGTTCCGGGAGGATCCGCTCACGATCACGGACATCATCAAGTTCGGGACGCTCAGCTACGAGGCGGCCGCCTACCTGTGGCTCGCCGTCGAGCACGGCGCGAACATCCTGATCGCGGGCGGTACGAGCAGCGGCAAGACGACCACGCTGAACTGCCTGTGCATCTTCATCCCGCCCGAGGAGCGGATCATCACGATCGAGGACACGCTCGAGCTCCAGCTGCCCCACGAGCACTGGGTGCGGCTCACCACCAAGCCGCCGAACGTGGAAGGGAAGGGCGAGGTCACGATGGACGACCTCGTCAAGAACACCCTGCGCCAGCGGCCCGACCGGATCATCGTGGGTGAGGTCCGCGGTCCCGAGGCTCGGACCCTGTTCACCGCCATGAACACGGGTCACGACGGGTGCATGGGCACGCTGCACGCGAACACGGCCCGCGAGACGATCACCCGGCTCACGAACGAGCCTATGAACGTGCCGAAGATCATGATCCCGGCCCTCGACATCATCGTCATGCAGCAGCGCTTCATCCAGCGCGGCTCGGGCTCGATCCGCCGCGTGACCGAGATCGCAGAGATCGCGGGCATGGAGGGCGACACGGTCCAGCTGAACACCGTGTTCGAGTGGAAGCCGGAGACGGACAAGGTCGAGAGCACGGACGTGCCTAGCATGGTTTTCAAGAAGATTCAGGAGAAGACCGGCATGAGCATGGACGAGATCATGCAGGAGGTGGAGATCAGGAAGCAGATCCTCAAGTACATGGTCGACAACAACATCCGGCACGTCAAGGAGGTCGGCGAGTTCATCCACGAGTTCTACAAGAACCGGGAGGAGGTGCTGCAGAAGGTGGGCATCTCGGGGTACACGTAGAATGCCCGTCCTGCTGCAGTTCCTCCTCGCCGCAGCCGCGGCGTTCCTGATCGTCCTGCTCCTGGCCGCGCGCCTCCGGGTCGTGGAACAGATCGGCCTGTACGTGGAGTACGCCCTGCATCAGGTCAGCAGGATCACCTCGACCCGGGAGGGAGGCGGCGCCTCCCTATCGCTGTCCTCCCTGGTGGAGCGACTGACCGACGCGCTCAGGCTCGGGGGAGGTGAGGGCGGAGGGGGGAACCCACTGGCCCGCGTGACCGAGGCGCTGAGCAGCATCTCAGGTGGAGGTGGCCGGGCCCTACCGTTCGAGAGCGTCGCGGAGCGCGCACGCGCCATGCGCCACGCCGGAGGACCCGGAACCGCCGAGGACGTTGAGCGGATCAAGCAGCTGGTGCTCAAGACCGAGGAGGAAGAGGAGGCGGAGACCGCTCGGGACCGCGAGGCCCGAGAGCTCGAGGAGCGGCTGAGGCGGCTGCAGGCCCAGCGCAAGGGTGCCATCGAGGAGGTCATCCAGACGATCACGGAGTCCGACATGGCCGCCCGGATCGGCGCGGCCTTCCGAGCGTTCGCCCCGAACCGTGAGCAGCTCCGCAAGGCCGGACTGGGTATCACCCCGACCGCCTTCGCATCGCTCATCGGGCTCTCAGCGACGATCACGGCCGCACTACTGACGGCGGCCGCGGCCCTCCTGACCTTCCCAACGCTGCTCAAGGCGGTGGCGCCGATCGTGGGGTTCATCTCGGGAGCCGCCGCTCCGAACCTCTTCCTGCAGATCCGCATCAAGCAGCGCCAGGACGAGATCGCCCGGCAGCTCCCGTACGCGATCCGACAGATGGCCACCGAGGTCTCCGCCGGCCTGTCCCTGATCGAGTCCATGAAGAGCGTCGCCGAGTCAGACTACGGCGCCCTATCCGAGGAGTTCGAGCGCGTGGTGGCCGAGATCCACGGAGGCGCCCCGGTCGAGGCGGCGCTCCGACGGCTGGCCAACCGGTGGGACATCCCGGGCCTAAGGTCCGCGGTCCGCTTCATCCTCCAGGCCATGGAGTCGGGTGCCAACATCGCGAAAACTCTAATGGTGCTCGCGGACGAGATCGCGCACGAGCTCCGGCAGAAGTACCGAGAGTACGGTCACCGGCTCCAGTCCATGGCCTTCCCGTACATCATGTGCACCATCGTCCTGCCCACGATGTTCCTCGTCGCCGGGATCATCGCCGCGAACATGTCCGGATCGCTCATGCTCCCGCCAGCCCAGTTCGCGCTGGCGGTCACGATGCTGGTGGGCATGCTGGCGGGGGCGTTCCTCTACATGTTCAAGGCGATGGAGCCGAAGATCTAGCGGGCGGGGGCGACGATGCTCCCGAGCCTCGGCCCGGACGCGCTCAAGGCCTTCGGCCCACTCTTCCGCATCGCGGCCCTGCTGGCGGCCCCCGTCTCCTTCCCCATAGCCCGGATCATCGTTCAGCGGATGGACCTGGACGAGCTGAAGCGCCGCGACTACCTCCTGCGTGTGACGAACGTCGACGTCCCGTACGAGATTTACATGGCCGCCGTCGTGCTCTACGGCATCGTGACCGCGGTCCTGGGACTCGTGCTCCTCAAGCTCCTGCACCACCCGCTGGCGCTGGCCCCGATCGCGCTACCCGCCTCGATGATCCTCTACCCGCAGGTCGTCCAGCGCGCCAGGATCAAGGAGATCGAAGAGAACCTGCCCGACGCGCTCCGGCAGATGGTGGAGGAGCTGCGCGCCGGCTCCTCCGTGTTCGAGGTCGTGAAGAGCGTGGCTGAGAGCAACTACGGCGCCCTGTCCGAGGAGTTCTCCATCGTCGTGCGAGAGATGGACATGGGCAAGACGTTCGAGGAGGCCATGCTCGACATGGCCGAGCGCGTCGACTCCGAGATCCTCCGCCGCGCCATCCGGCTCACCGTGCGGATCTCAATCAGCGGGGGCACCCTGGCCGACGTGCTCGAGGCCGTGGAGAACGACATCCGAGAGGTCCGCCGCATCGAGCTCGAGCGCCAGGCCGTGACCACCATGCCCTGCCTCACGATGGGCATGGGAGGGGTTATCTGCGCCATCCCGGTCGGGGTCGCCCTCGGGGCCGTGATGGGACTCGGAGCCAAGTCGGGAGGTGCCACGACCATGGGCGCGCTCCTACCCATGTACCAGCTCCTGTCCCGCTACATGGTCATTTACCCCGCCACGGTCGGGTTCCTCTCCGGGATCGCGATCGGGATCATCAGGTACGGCGACCCGAGGGAGGGTTTGAAGTTCGCCTTCGGAATCTCCACGGCGTCCGCGATGGCCTACCTGGGACTCGTAACGGTTTTCCCATCGTTGCTCGCCCAGGTTGGTGGGGGGCCCTAAATGCTGGGATCGCGCGGCCAAGGCGGAGTTGAGTACCTGCTCCTGCTCTCAGCGATTATCGGGATAGCGGCCATCGCGGCCTACTACGTGATCACGTCGTACTTCCAGGCCGGCAACCCGATACCGGGAGAGGCTGAACAAGCCGCGACGAAGGCCTCTCAGGGCGTCCAAATGTGGCAGTATTATAAGCCGTGAGGAAACGCGGTAGAGAAAAGATTTTGTAAGGGATCCCGACACGGCTAGTCACGGGGGGAGCGGGAAGATGCTGGCCCGGATCAAGGAGCTGCTCAAGGAGGAGCGCGGTCAGGGTGGTATCGAGTACCTGCTCCTGCTAGCGGCGCTGATCGGTCTCGCGGCAGTAGTGGCTTACTACTTCCTGACGTCGTACAGCGGTGCCGGTCAGAGCGCGTCAGGTGCTGCATCCCAGGCCGCGACTAAGGCGTCGCAGGCAGGCACCCAGGCGTGGAACCAGTACCAGCCAGGAGGAGGCGGAGGGTAAGCGAGAGCGGCGACCGCAGGCCCAGTGACGCCCTGGGCCCCCCGCACCTTGACAGTTTTTGTTTTGACCGTGGATGGGTTCGGCGAATTACCGCGCCAGGTGCTCGGTGAGCTGGCAGATATCAACGGCGTCACGTTATTTTCGGACTACATTACTTTGAGGAAAGTTAGGGACGAGCTGGAGAAGTTCTCCGGCGAGGTCCACTGCCCCGTGGTATCCGACGTGCCCGCCTCGTTCGTCCCGAAGGAGGACTTGTTGGACCACGCGCGCGCTACGAGCGGCTGCCTGGGGGACGCGTTCAGGGCCCCTTACTTGGCTATGGGACGCAAGCACCTCCGCGCCCTGTCGGACGTGATCGACGTGGACTCAACGGGGTTCTACTCGAAGGGTGGCGTGTTGAAGATCGACGGCGTGACGGAGGTTCCCATCACGTGCGACGTGCACGACGGCGAGTGCGTCAAGCGGGTCGTGGAGCGGGCGGACAGGTACGACCTGGTGGTCCTTCGGGCCGGGAACGAGCTGCCGCTGTCCCGGGCGGTGAGGGTGTTCGAGACGATCGCCGGCTCCTTCGAGGTGCTTCCGCTCTCCGAGGCGCTGAAGGAGGTTGGTGAGGAGGCGCGGTCCGAGGGCCTCTTTCGCCGGTGCAGGTTCGGTGAGGATGGGGTGCTGACGGACGTTGAGCGGCTCGTGTTGAGAGTCATGTCGAAGGTGTGGTCGCTGCACGCTCGGCTCGTGCGGGAGATCGGGGATCGGGAGCTGCTGCTGGGGCACCTCAGCAGCGAGAGCGTGCGTCACCTGGACCGAGTGCTGCGGGTCTGCTCCAGGCTCCACGAGGAGTTGGGGAAAGAATACACGCAGGAGCTAGAGCGCGTGCTGAGGTCCGCCACGGTCATCGGGGCCGTGCGCAAGCTGCATCGCAGGCTGAAGATGCGGGAGGAGGAGACGCTGGGGGAGGGTGACGTCGCGGCGGGGGTCAGCTCTCAGCGAGAGCTGTCCAAGAAGGCGTTGGAGCGGCTAAGTGAGGGGGACGTGCTCAAGGGCCTCTCGCTGTTGATCGAGGTGCTTCGGGTGTGATCGCTTGGACGCGGAGCTGGTTGGGTTCTCGGCGGGACTGGTGGTGGCCGGAGCGGCCGCGTACACCGACCTGAAGACGGGGCTCGTCCCGAACCGTCTGACGCTGCCCGCCAACGCGGCGGCCGTGGCCTACGCGCTGGCGCTGGGCGCGCTCAACGGGTGGTGGTTCACGGGCTGGGCCCTGCTCGACGGCCTCGTCGCGTTCCTCGCGGCGCTGGCCCTTCATCTGGCGGGTGTGATGGGCGGTGGCGACGTGAAGCTGCTTCCCGCGCTGGCGATGTTCCTACATCGGGGCCGGTCGCCCTGGTGGGGGCTGGACGTTCTAGTCAACTCGATCCTCCTGTACGCGCCGTTCGGGCTGTGCTACCTCAGCGCGCGAGCGCTGAAGCTGCGCGGTGTGAGGTTCCTGCGGGCCGTGGGCAGGGGAGCCTGCGAGCTGCTCCTCCTGTACGCCGCGGTGGGACCGCTGTCGGTGGTGCTGCCGCCCCTGGAGGCGGCGGTGATCGAGCTCCCGGTCGTGGTGGGGCTGTGGGTGGTGGTGCGGCGCCGGGGGCTGGGCCGGGCCGTCCTGCTCGGCCCGGTGCTCGCGGGGGCCTACGCGCTGCTCCTGGGCCCTTGGACGCCGCTGTGGTGGGCGGCGGTGGCGCTGTTGGTGAGTCTCACGATGGCGACCGCGCGGATGGCCTCCGTAGAGAAGGATGTGGATGAGCTGAGGGAGGGTGAAATCCCGGTAGAGGTGGTCGTTCGGGTGGGCGATCGCGTGAGGAAGGTGGGGCGGTTAAGGGCGGCGCTGCTGCTGGTGACTGGGCGGGCGGTTCCGGAGGTGGTCCCTTCCGGTGAGGGCCTCACCGCGCGGGACATCGAGAAGTTAAAGGAGCTGGGGGTGAGGAGGATCCGGGTCGGTCACGCCACACCGTTCGCCCCCGCGATCGCGCTGGGCTACGCGGTGACGTACTTTCTCGGGGGGAGCGTCCTGAAATGCTGGGGGTGAGGGGACAGGGCGGTGTTGAGAACCTGCTCATTCTCGCCGCCTTCGTGGGGCTGGCCGCCGTCATAGGGTACTTCGTGTACGCGGCGGCCTCGCAGCTGGGACAGGGGGCCGGAAGCCTTGGTTCCACGGTCTCTCAGGGCCTCGTGGGGTTCGCTGAGAGCGTTAACAGTAAGAAGCTGTGAGCGCGGTCAGACGGGTGTGGAGGCGCTGTTGATGCTGATCGTCGTCATCGGGCTGACCGCCGTCATTGCGTGGTACTTCACCTCGTCCGTAGGATCGACGAGTCAGGGGCTGGTGGACGTTGGCAGCGCTGAGAGCTCTGCCGCCCGGGCGATCGCCGAGTGTGCGTCCCGGTGGGTGTAAGGGGCAGGTATCTCTGGAGATGGCCCTACTGTTGATGGCGGTCATCGTGACCGTGGCCGTGTTCGCCATGGGATTGAGGACGTTCGTGCACACGGTTGGGTCCGGATGGAGTCAGGCCATGAGCGTGGTGGCGGACGAGGTCGTCCGACGGGCCATGGAGAGCTCGGCGGGATCGTGAGCCTTGCGGGGTCAGCTCACGCTGGACGCGCTCACGGCCTCGCTGATCTCGGCCCTAATACTGCTCATCCTGACGAGCGTAGCCGGCATCATCAAGTCGCACGGGCTGTTCTACCTGACCAGCGTGCACAAGTCCTACTCCTCGGTCGACCGGTTCGTGACGACCCTGCTCTCTCCGTCCTGGGTCGGGACCAACTTGACGTGGCAGTCGTTCGTGAACCCGGGAGAGCCCACGATCCGGTGGGGACCGAGCTGGGCTCTGGCGCCGCTCCGCTCCGGGTACCGGATGTACCTGGCCGTGGACGCGTACAAGTGGGTTCGGTGCGCGGGCGGGCTGGATCGCCCGATCAAGGTGGGTAACGCCACGGCGGACCTGGTCTTCCCTCGGGATGACGTCGGTGCGGGGCAGGCCGGCGCGCCCGGAGAGATGATCGTAAAATCGTACCGGGTGGCGCTGGTTAAGCGCGCCGACACGTGGGTGTGGGACGATAACCTACCGCAGGTTTGGGCGTCGACCAGTGGGGACCAGGGGCGGATCGTCCTGTATTACCCGGCGACGGTGCCGGGCGTGAAGGTGGCGTGGGTGACGCTGTCCGGCGCGGGCCTGCGCTGGTGGGTGATGTACCTGCACCGTCGGTTCAACCAGCTGGTGGAGTCGGGCCTGTCCGAGGACGAGGCGTACCGGAAGCTGGCCCGGGAGGCGCTCCTGATCGACTCCGGTGGCAATAAAATCATGTTCTACTCCTCGACGGGATGGGTCTCGGAGGACCCCGTGGACTTCATCCGAAAGGTGATCTCGGAGGGGACCTGCTCGGGCCTGTCGATCACCGTGCTGGCCATCGGTGGGGATCGGTTCCTCGTCCAGCTGCGGCTCTCGCGGCCCGCCGGCGTCGGCCTGGGAGAGTTCCAGCAGCTTCCGGGCACGCTGACCTGGGCGTGCGGGCTGTTCCCAGTGAGGCTGAAGGTGGGGGTTAAGCCCGAGTGATCGCGCGCCGCGAGCGCGGGTTCATCTTCACCCCCATCGTGGCCTTCGCCATCCTTCTGCTGCTACTGTCCACGTCGTACCTAACGTTCATGGGCCGTGAGAGCGGGTACATCGTTCGGGCCGAGTACATCAAGCCGGTGGTCAATCAGGCCGTCCTGGCCATGACGCATCAGAAGCTCAGCCGCGCCGCGTACCTGGGAGTCGTGGACTTCATCAACGGCGTGAACCTACCCAAGGGCGGTACGAACGGGTACAGGAACGGGTACGTGGCCGTCCACGCCGGCGGATCGAACATCGAGTGGGTGACCCCGGAGGGGTTGGCGGCCCCTTACCGGCTCGTGGACGTGGGCTCCCTGGACGGCAGCTACGACTCGTACAAGACCGTGATCGAGTCCCTCAGGTACTACATCGACTACGAGTTCGCGCGGCTGGCGGTTGACATCCACGACAAGATCAAGCGGAACACCAACGCCGAGGTCTGGGTCATCCCGCGGTGCTACGTGACCGGGGAACCGGCGCTGCTGCTGGACCTCAAGACCTGGCGCATCTACCTGCCGCGATACATCCCCTCGGACCCGTCGTCCGTCGGCAGCATGCCGATCGTTCCAAGCTCGGACGACCCGTCCACGCTCTACGTTCGGGTGCAGTTAACGCTCATCGTGCAGGCACCGAGGTGGGAGCTCATCTACATGGACCTGGGCCAAACCACCGTGACGGTGTCCGTTCAGGGCTACGCGCCGGTCGTGGCCTGGGAGCATCGACCCATCCTGGACCCGCTCCCGATCTGGGCGTACTACGCGGCCAAGGCGAGGTGGGGCGATAACCCACCGCTGAGGTTCAAGCCCCAGCTGGTTCCGGGCAACTACCAGATCGCGGTAGGAAACGCCGGCACGCTCGCCGGGGAGCCGATCAAGCAGTCGGACGCCATCCGGTTCTTCCACGCGTACCTGAACTGGGTCAACGGGGAGGGGCGGAACAGCACCTACGACGCCGACAAGCTCCGGCTGGCTCACATGCTGTCGGTCCCGGCCAAGTCGCTACCGTGGGACGATGTCAGCATGCCCCCTGACGTTCGCCCCGAGGACCCGCCGTGGGTGATCCAACCGTACTTCCCGGTAAGGTGGAACGACGAGACCGGCCGACCGCCCAACTTCGTCGAGCGGGCGGCCGGCATCCTTTACGTGCTGCCGGACGGGAACACGCTGTCCGTGGACGGGATCAAGTCCGGCTTCGACGCCGTATGGAGGTGTAGGGTAGGGATGGAGACGCTCATCCCGGCGCTGCCGAGCCAGTACGTGACCGTCCTGCCGGGCGGCCCGCACGGGACCGTGGACTGGATGGCGTGGATGGAGGCCCTGTGCACGCGCTCCCCCGGGCTCCGCGGGGCCATGTACAGGTGGGTGAGCCACAAGGCCACCGACCAGTGGTACCACCCGGTACACCTGTTCTGGCTGTACGGGTTCAACTCGGGCGACAGGACCGTTCAGCGGATCGTCTCCGTACTGCGCTCCATAGGAATCAAGGTGGCGACCGACGCCGAACCGAAGGGGTTCGCGCTGCCCGGAGTCTCGCTGCTCAACTGGTTCATACTGCCCGGCACGAACACGAGCATGGTGGAGAAGAACGGGCACGTGATCAAGGTCTGGCCCAGGGCCTAGAGAGCGGGGAGAAGCAGAGCGTCGGGAGGCACCGAGGGGCGTCAAGGCGCGCCGACGGCACCCGCCCCGCCCCGGTTCTCCTGATTCTCGCCTCCGGCCCGGCTCCCTCCCGCACCCCGCCCGAGCCTCGTCCTTTCAGCTCCCCTCATCACCACTCGCTTCGGCTCACTTACGGGCCACTGAGTATCAGCCGGCCGTCCATGTACAGCTCGTAGTGCACGTCGCCCCAGAGCACGCTCTCGATGTAGCCCTTGATCGCGTTCGTGTCGAACGGTCGACCGTGTTCTTCGCACATCGCGATGTAGCTCAGGATCCCGGAGGACTGCATCTGGGATAGGATCCTCGTGGCCATTCTCCTCAGCTCGTCCGGCGGGTGCGGACCCTTAAGCACCAGCTTGAACTGGTGGGGCTTTCCGTAGCCCCGGGCGGGCGCGACGGTGATCCGGAGGTTCTCGTTGATGAACTTCTGATCCCGGATGCCGAGGTAGTTGAGGATGCTCGTCACCATCTGCCTGGCCTTCTCGACAGCATCCCGCTTCGTCGGCTGGAGCGTCGGCACGGTCACGTAGAATATGCCTCGGTAAAGGACCAGGACGCTGTACGGGCCGATCTCCACCGCCTCCGGTGACGGTTGTTCGTACTCCCAGATCCGGACCGTGTGCTGGCCCGGGGTCGCAACCTCGCCGCCGGAGAGCGCCTTCAGGTCCTCGATGACCGGCGGGGCCCACTTGTCGTCCCACACCTGCCGGCCGTCGATGTACAGCCGGAACATGTCAGGGTCCTCGTCCATGTTGCCGAACATGTAGACGTCCTGGACGCTCCAGTACCTGATGTAGCTCGGCATCCCGGGAGGCCGGCTGATCTTGAACGACAGTTCGAGCTCGTCGGGCCGGTCGCCGCCGGGCACGTTCTTGAACCGCGTGTTGGCGAAGCCGAACTTGGTCGTCCTGGTCCCATCCGTCCACGGGTTCCACTGGAAGAGCCATCCCGGAGCGCGGATCCAGACCGTAACCAGCCGAGGCTGCGGGCCTCCTTGGACGGCGAACCCGCCCGGGAACTTCATCCACGGGTTGTTCCGGTGACCGTCCTTGTAGTAATTCAACCACCAGTAGATGTGCGGTCCGCCGCCACGGTTGGGGATCAGCAGGTAGGCTCGGAGCGTGTTGTGGGTCCGCAGGACGTCCTCCACCGTCTCGTTGGTGTCGGGTGACCACCGAGCGTGCGGGTCGATCATGACCAGGTGGCCGTACCCTGCCGCTCCGAACGGGTAGTCTGGCGGTACCCCGGCGTAGTTCATGTACCAGCGGTCCGAGGCCTCGAGGACGCGACACTCGCCGCTGGCCTCGTACTTCTTTCCTTTTTTCAGCATGTCCGGCGTGAGGTTCCAGATGTTTACCTCGTACCACGGCCTCCATACCGGCCAGTAGAGGCGGCCTCGGATCGGCGTGGCGCTCCGACAGTCCCCTCCCAGCGACTTGGTCGGGTCAGACAGGAAGTAGGAGTCGACGTAGGTGGGGTCTCGGAAGCCCGCGTGCACCACGAACTCGGGTGGGGCGCTGAAGCTGGACGTGTCCCGGGTCAGGGCGAGCCGGGGCGCGTCCGCCGTTACACAGGATGAGAACGTCCGGGGCATCATGACGTAGGCGGCGAACAGTCGGTAGTCCTGGCCAACCCTGTCCCCCGTGGCGCGGAGCAGGATCCCGTCGATACCGTCCCCGTTGGGGTCCCTCGGGTCGATGTTGACGTCGGCTCTCTGCGCGTCGCCGGTCCCGGCGGTCAGGTACCAGGCGTAGTACCAGGAGCGCCTGTCCACGATGACGTCCGGCGCGTCGCTCACCTTCCACGGCGCCGGCCCGATCTTGTTGATCAAGTCCCGGATGGTGATGTTTTGGGGATCGTCATCGAGGTCCTGGCCGTACCAGTCCGCGAAGTTCGTCACGGGGTGCCTCCCGTCGTTCGCCTCATCGAAGTTGCGAGCGATGGGTCCGCGAACGGGGTTACCGTTCTTGTTGGCCGGGCACGGGCCCGTCTGCTCTCCCTGCGGCAGCCACGTCCGGACCGCCACGTCGTAGCAGTCGGGTGCCAGCACCATGATCACGCGCGTCCTGTTCAGGTACCGCTCTCCCCAAGACCCCCGAACGCGGATCTTTATGTCAAGGCTGATGTGATCCTTGTCGGTGCGCTTGGCGAGCAGCGGGTTGCCCCACGGGTCCACGGTCAGGTCGATGACGGTCTTCTCCCAAATGCGGCCGTTGTAAGTCGTGTACAGGTTGTAACGCTTCCAGCCCACGTCCCCCTTCCAGTCGATCGGCACGGTCGGGAAAACGCGACACTTGACCCCGTTGACCGTCACGAAGACACCGAGGTCTCGATCCTTAGCGTCGAACGCTTCAACCACGTGGTTGTCTCCGATCATGAGAACTAGGAAGGCTGTTACGATCCTCTTCTTGGGTGGGACGCGGATGTCGACGTGCGCGGAGTAGTAGACGTTCGGGTGGAACCATCCCTTCCTATGCCAGTTGGTGATCCTTACCTCCTTGACCTCGAGGTGGGGAAGCTCGCCTCTGAACGAGCCGGTGGCGACCCAGCCCCACTTAACGGGTTGGACCACGGCGGTCGTGGAGACCTGGACCTGGCCGGAGTACGTGGTGGGCCGGGCGATGTGGACGTAACTCAGGGCGGCGGAGATGGCTACCAAAGCTAATAATAGTGCCACGGCTGCGTCCAAAGTGAATATCTGGCCGCGCCCGCGGGGCACCCGCCCAGCCCCCTCTCCCCCGTCCGGGGGGAGGGTCGGTGCTTATTAAATCTCTCCGCGGTCAGGTCACCGTTGAGTACGGACTGCTCCTGCTGGCCTGCGTCGGCCTCTTAGCGGTCGTCCTCTCCTACGTGGAGGGGGGCCTCGGGCACGCGGAGCGCGCGGAGTCGGCCCTGGAGGCGAAGTCGATGGCGGAGCAGCTGGCCGACGTGCTGGAGAAGGCGGCCGAGTGCGATGAGGGCACCACGTTCAAGGTGTACATTCGGGGGAGGCCGGGCGCCGGGGAGCGCCGGTACTCCGTCTCCGTGGAGCCGCCGCCACCGGGGAGCCAGGACGTGTACACCGTGGTCGTTTCGGGGGAGAACGCTCAAGGTAAGGCCCGGTTCTTCTCGAGCTTCGGGGTGAGCTTCGACACCAGCGGGGTGAAGGTCCCGGGGCTGGTGGTGGTGGAGGTCCATGAGGTTAAGGGTCGGAAGGTCGTGGTCGTGCGCAACGCTTAGCCGCGGTCAGGTTACGCTGGAGTTCTCTCTGCTCTTCCTGGTCATGCTGTTGGTGGGGTTTTACTTCGCCAACTCCGTCCTGGAGACCTTCCTGCGCACGGGCGACATCTCGGCGTTGGTTGAGGCGCACCGCATCGCGAGCTACGTGGCGAGCGCCGTGGCGGGCACCATCAGCTGGCTGCCGGACTGGCAGGCCACGGCCAACCAGGTCTACCTGCCCGAGCGCATCGGTGACAGTGAGTACTACCTGAAGCTCCGGGCCAAGGAGCTGGCCTCCGTGAGCGGGCTCACGATAGGTGAGATCGAGGTGGTGCTGCAGCTGGGTGGGCGGTGGGAGAGGAAGGTGGAGGTCGTCGTCGACGTGCCCGTGCTGCTCGGGTCGCTCTCCCCGTGGAGGCCGGGCGTGGTGATGATCGACCCGAACGCCTACCGGCAGTGGGGTTCCATCGTCCAGGTCAACGAGTGGCCGCCGGGCAGTGAGTGGTGGTGCTCCACCTCCGGTCAGCCGTTCAGCTTCGGGTTCTACGTGATCCCGGCCGGGTAGGGGGAATCACGCGGTGCGGGGCCAGATCTCGGTCGAGTTCGCGCTGCTGTCGATGGTCCTGGTCGGCCTGGTCGGCGCCCTCGCCGTCGGGTACCTGGGCCCGGAGTACGAGTGGTACTGCGTGAAGAAGGCGGCGACCGACGCGGTGGCTAAGACGTGCGACGAGGTGGCGGTGGGGATCACGTATCAGGGCGGGTCGGTGTCCGGGCGGCTCTGGGTCAGGCGGGTGGTCTGTACGGATAACGAGGTGACGTTCGAGCTGGGTTTTAGCGGCACCAACTGGGAGGCGGTGCGGGAGCTGCTGTACCGCAACGTGCTGTTCCACGTCTACGTGGCGGTCAACGGCAGGCCCAAGTCGGTGAGCGAGATCTCGAACCCTGTTGAGGGGATGTGGGCGCGGTATCGGGTGATCGTGAGTGGGTCGAAGGTGACGGTGGTCCGTGAGCGGTAGGAGAAAAGTTTATAAGCGGGGGTGAACCGCGCGGGGCATGGGAGCGAGGGCGCCCCGGCGGTGTAGCCCGGTCTATCATCCGGGCCTGTCGAGCCCGGGACCCGGGTTCAAATCCCGGCCGGGGCGCCAAACGAGGAATCGTTACGAATTTCGTAACGTTTCGCTTCCCGCAAGGCTGTTATCGTTCGGGTCGCGGCCGGGGCGGGGGACGTGACCGTCCTTGGATCTGGAGCGGTTCCTTGAGCGCTGCGACGTGCGGCGTGGGCGCGATTACAGCCGGATGCTGGACGATATCTCGCGCCGCCGCAGCGAGCTGGCAGAGGAGGTGATCGGAGTCAACAAGCGGATCTCGCCCGAGCGGAACTCTCGGCTGAGGAGGGTGTTGGAGTACGTTCGGGAGCGGAAGCGCCGGGTCAAGCCGAGGACCCCGGACCTGAGCTCGACGTTCGGCGTGGATGGTGGGGAGGGGATGAGGGAGTACCAGGGCGTGGTTCTGTACGTGACGCGGGCGGCGGCGTGGTCGGAGGATGACGTGCTTTCCTCCTGGGACTTCGGGACGCTGTCGAGAACGCGGGCGCCGCAGGTGCGGGTGGCCGCGAGGCGGGTGAAGCTGGAGTCGGACGTGGCGACGCGGGCGGCGGAGCGTGGTGAGGTGGTCATGCTGGACGGCCCGATCGTGCCGCATCATGATCTGAAGGGGGCGAACGAGGATAGTCCGAACCGGAAGGACTACTGGGGGCAGCTGCTGCGCGCGCGGAGGCGGCTGCTGGAGGTGTGCGAGGAGGAGGGCGTCGTGGTGATGGGCGTGATCGAGGACTGCAAGGCGAGGCACCTGCTGCGGAGCGTGGAGGCGGAGCTGGGGGAGGAGGGCTCGCTGGACTCGCTGAAGGCGCTCAACGATCCGGTGGCGCTCTCGCGGCGGCTGGGAGGCGAGCCGGTGCTGAGGGTAGGGGAGCGGACGCACGCGTTCCGGCTGCCGAGCAGCGAGTACCCGGTGGTGAGGGAGTTCGAGCGCGCGACGGGGTACGAGATGCACACGTTCTACGTGCGGACGACCGAGTACTCGCCCCCGGTGCGGGTGGAGATCCCCGAGTTCGTGGACCCGGACGAGGCGGCGTCGGTTGTGCTGGGCACGTCGGTGGAGTACGGCGGCTACGGGATCCCGCTGCCCCTGGTGATGGCGGACGAGTTCGCCAAGGTGACCCGGTCGCTGATCGACTGGCTGGAGGAGGGGATCCTGGAGGAGCTGGCCTCCCGGGGCGAGCTGGACGTCATCTTCACCGTGTTCCGGAGGCTGCGCCGGGAGTCGCGGCCGAGGGCGGTGTCGAGCGAGGAGGTGCGCCGGGAGATCCTGCACCGGCACGGGGGTGAGGCGGGTTGAGCGAGCGGGAGGTGGTGGGGTACGTCTACGAGAGCCCGTCCGTGCGGGAGTTCACGTTCGTGGTCAGCCGGGACGCGGGCGACGTGGGCGTTGGGGACTACGTGGTCGTTCGGGAGCCGGGGTCGGACGGGCGGGAGCTGCTGGGCCGCGTGGAGGACGTCTCCCGGGACGTGCACGAGGGGATCAAGGGTGAGATCGCGCGGGCCTCGATGGTGAGCGGCCGGCCCGTCCCGAACCTGGACTGGACGGTGGTGGCCAAGGTCGAGGTGGTGGGGGCGCTGGAGGACGGTGACCTGCGGGACCCTCGGGTTCCGGCGCGCCCGACGGACCCGGTGTACAAGCTCCCGGAGCCGGAGCTGGAGGAGCTGTTCTCGGAGGGTGAGCTGTTCCTGGGCCGGCTGAAGGACTCGCGGGCGCGCATCTTCTTGGGCCTAAACGAGCTGCTCACGCTGCACTGCGCGGTCCTGGGGATGACGGGCAGCGGTAAGAGCTACACGGTGGGCGTGCTGATCGAGGAGATGGTGGAGCGCGACATCCCGGTCGTGGTCATCGACCCGCACGGCGAGTACACGAGCCTGCGCGAGCCGTCCCCGGACCGGGAGCGCCTGGAGCGCTGGGGGCTGGAGCCGAAGGGGCTGGACGACGTCGTCATCTTCGCCCCGGAGGGGTCGGAGGGCGTTCGGGATTACCCCATCATGATCGATACGACGAAGCTCGGGCTGGACGACTTCGAGACTCTGGCCCCGGAGCTGGCCAAGCGGAGGGCCGCGCCGGACGTCCTCGGCAGGATCCTTCGGGAGCTCCGGCGCCGGCAGAACGAGGAGGGTGAGAAGTACTCGCTGGAGGACGTGGTCGAGCTCCTGGAGCAGCACGCCAGCCGGGCCCGCGCGGCCGGTGACATGGCCGAGTTCCAGGCGGCGCGCGCGGCCCTGCGCGACCTGAAGCCGCTGCTCCGCTACGGCATCTTCAAGACCCAGGAGTCGCCCGACCTGGAGCGCCACGTCCGGCCGGGCCGGGTGGTGGTCCTGAACCTCCGGGGCGTGCCGGACCGGGCGCAGCAGATCGTCGTCACGCACTTCCTCCGGCGGCTGTTCGAGCTGCGCCAGCGGGACCGGATCCCGCCCGTGTTCGTCGTCCTCGAGGAGGCCCACAACTTCGCGCCCGCGGGAGAGGAGCGGACGACCTCGAAAACGGCGCTCTCCGTCGTCCGCGACTTCGCCCGAGAGGGTCGCAAGTTCATGGCCGGGCTCTGCGTGGTCAGCCAGCGCCCGGGTCGCGTGGACACGACCGTCCTCTCGCAGTGCAACACCATGATCGTGCTGCGCACCACGAACCCGGACGACCTCGAGAACATCCGGAAGAGCGGGGAGGGCATCACCAAGGAGGCTCTAGAGCGGATCAAGGGTCTGCCCACGGGCACGGCCTTCGTCACCGGGAGCGCGATCAACATCCCCGCCTTCGTCGACATCCGGCCGCGCCGCACGAAGCACGGTGGCGAGACCCCGGACGTGCTCGAGGAGCTGGAGCGGTGGAAGGAGGACGAGGCCGAGGAGGATCCGACCATGGGGATCTGACCCTTGCGCCTCGCCCACATCGCCGACGTGCACCTCGGCCACGCCCTGATGAACCTCAAGCCCCGCGAGGAGGCGGTGATGGAGACGTTCAGGCGGCTGATGCGCGAGGTCCGGGAGTGCTCCGTTGACGCGGTGCTCATCGCCGGCGACCTCTTCGACCACGCCCGGCCCAAGACCGAGGCGCTCGACCTGGCCGTCCGGGAGCTCTCTCGGCTGCGGGAGGACGGGGTCGAGGTCCTCGCCGTTTCCGGCAACCACGAGGTTCGGCGCCGGGAGGGCGCCGTCTCACCGCTCCGGGTCCTGGAGCGGACCGGGCTCCTCAGGCACCTTTACTACTCGCCCGGGGAGCGCACGCACGAGCACCGGCTCGAGGCGGACGGGACGGTCGTGTGCGTGCACGGGCTCCAGTACCTGCCGAAGCGGGACTTCATCAACGAGTCACCGCGCATCCGGCGGACCTTCCGACCCGATCCCGGGGCGGACGCGAACATCGCCCTGATGCACGTCGCCCTGCCGAACACGATCCCGACCGAGTCGGAGGTGGTCGAGGAGGCGTACCTACCCGAGGGGTACGATTACTACGCGCTCGGGCACGTGCACACGCCGGGGCTGGAGCTCACCCTGCACGGCAGCCCGGCCTGCTACCCGGGCAGCCCCGAGCCCATCACCTTCACCGAGGCCCGGGGCGACCGGCGCGGGTTCTACCTGCTGGAAGCGGGCCGGGACGGGGCGGTGGAGTACGAGTTCGTGGAGATCGAGTGGAGCCGCGGCCTCTCCACCGTGGAAGTCTCCGGTGAGGACTGGAGAGAGAAGCTGGAGCGGGAGGTCCGGCGGGTCAGGCGGCGGACCCGGTACGGCGGTCCCGTCGTGAAGATCGTCGCCACGAGCGTGGATGCGAGTCCGGAGGAGATCGAGCGGACCGCGGAGCGAGCGGGGGCCGAGCGGTGCTTGGTCGACGTGAGGGAGGAGGCGGGGGAGGAATCCACTGAGGAGGAACCGTCGGAGGCCCTCACGGAGGACGAGATCCTCAGGCGCGCCCTGCGCCGGGCCCGCCGGGCGACGCTCCGGGACTCGGGGGTAGACGACGACCTGGTGCTCGACCTGATGAGGAGGGTCCTGCGGGTGGTTCGTGAGGGGGAGGAGCTGGATCTAGGCGAGCTGATTCGGGAGTTCGAGGAGGAGATCGTCGGGGAGGAAGCCGAGGAGGCAGAGGGGGAGGAGAGCGTCGGCGTCGAGGAGGAAGCGGAGGAGTCCGAGAAGGAGGTTGAGGAGGGCGAGGCGAAAAAGGAGCGGACCGAAGGGCGGAGCGGGGATCGGCGGGGGAGGAGTCGGAGGGCTGGGCCCAGGCCGGCCCGCCCCGCGGGCCAGTCCTCGCTCGACCAGTTCATGTAGCGGGGCGGGGTCGGCCGGTTGATCGAGCGCGTGGAGATCTTCAACCTGCGCTCGCACGAGCGCACGGTTCTGGAGTTCACCGAGGGGATCAACGTCCTGGTCGGGCCGAACGGCGCCGGCAAGACCTCCGTGCTTGAGGCCATTTGCCTGGCCCTCTTCCCGGACGCCCGCACCTTCCGCAGCTACGACGACCTGATTCGGGAGGGGGAGAAGCGGGCCGAGGTTCGAGTCACCTTCCGCGTCGACGGTCGCCGGTACCGGGTCGAGAGGACGTTCGTCCGTGGTGCGGGGCAGCGGGAGCCGCGGCTGCTGGTCGAGGATGGGGACGGGTGGCGGGTCATCGCGAAGGACCGGGCCCGCGACGTCGACCGGAAAATCGTGGAGGTTCTCGGTGGTGTGGACAAGGACGTCTTCCGCGAGGCGGTGTACATCCGGCAGGGCGAGATCACTCGGCTGGTCGAGGCGAGCCCGGAGGAGCGGAAGAAGCTCATCGACAGGACCCTGGGGATGACCGACTACAGGAAGGCCCGGGAGCAGGCCCACGAGCTGCTGCGACACGTGGAGATCAGGCTAGAGCACGCTCGGGATCGCGTGAAGGAGCTGCGGGGGTCCCGGCGGCGGCTCAAGGAGGCTGAGTCTGAGATCGAGGAGCTGGAGCGGCGCGTCGAGGAGCTCGAGCCTCGGGTGGACGAGCTCCGGGAGGAGGTTGACCGACTGGAGCGGGCGTACGAGCGGCTGCGTGAGGTTGAGCGGGAGATCGAGTCGGTGAGGAAGGACCTGGAGCACTGCCGGGAGCGCATTCGCGACCTGGAGGAGCGGCTGGGGGAGCTGGAGGAGAAGCGGCGCCGGTTGGAGGAGCTTGAGGAGTCCGTGGAGCGGGCCCGGGAGCTGCGGGAGCGGCTGGACCGGCTGAAGGAGCGGCTCGCTCGGGCTGAGAGGCTTCGGGACGAGCTGCAGCGGGTTACCGCCCGCATCGAGTCGCTGAGGGAGAACCTGAAGCGGCGGCGGGAGAGGCTGGACGAGATTCGGGAAGAGCTGGGCGTTGAGCCTCGGCGACTGCTGGAGCTGCGCGGTGAGCTGGAGGAGCTCAATCGTGGGCTCCAGGAGCTCGAGCGGGAGGATGAGCTCCGTGAGCGGCGGGAGGAGCTGGTGGGGGAGTTAGAGGAGCTGGAGGAGAAGCTTCGACGGCTGGAGGGGAGGTGGAACGAGCTGCGGGACAGGCTCGAAGAGGTCCGCGAGGAGCGGGCCAGGCTCCGCTCCGAGCGCCGAGAGCTGGAGGAGCGGTTGGAGAAGCTGCGCGAGGCGGAGGGTAGGTGCCCGGTCTGCCTGCGGAGGCTGACGCCCGAGCAGGCGGAGCGGTTGCGCGGAGAGACCGAGGAGGAGCTTCGGCGCGTCGAGGAGGAGCTGGAGCGGTTGAGGGAGCGGGAGCGGGGGCTGAAGGAGGAGCGGGACCGGGTGGAGGCCGAGCTCGAGCGGGCCCGGGACCGGCGGGGGGAGTTGAGGCAGCGGGTTCGCGAGCTGGAGGAGCGGCTGGAGGAGGTGGAGCGGCTCAAGGGGCTGGAGGCTTATTCGCTGCTGGGCGGCGACCTGGACCGGATCAGGAGGGCGTGCGAGGTGGTCGGGACCGTTGAGAGTTGGCTCCGGGAGCTGGACCGGCTCGAGGAGGAGCTGGAGAGGGCGCGTGAGGAGAGGGAGGAGCTACTCCATCGCCTGGGCGAGGCGCTGGGTGAGCGCCCGGAGGATGAGGACGAGGCGAGGCGGATGATCGAGGAGCTGAAGGAGCGGCGCGATCGGCTGGAGGAGGAGCTGAGGAGGGTCCGGGAGGACGTCCGGGAGTATGAGCGGCTGAGAGAGGAGGTGAAGCGGGAGGAGAAGCTCCGGAGCGAGCTTCGCAGGCTGCGCGAGAGGCGGTCGGAGTTGGAGGAGAGGCTGAGGAAGCTGGAGGAGGAGCGGGAGAGGCTGATGAGCGAGTGGGGGTCGCTGGAGGAGATCGAGGAGCGGCGGGAGCGGGTTAGGGAGGATTACGAGCGGGTTCAGAGTGAGCTTCAGCGGTGCAAGGGACAGCTGGAGGAGCTGCGTAAGGAGCGGGAGAGGTTGAGGAGGGACGTCAGGAGGCTTCGCAAGGCGGAGCGGGAGTGTCGCGTGCTCGAGTCGCTGAAGGGGGCGTTGGAGCTGGCGAAGGAGGGGTTCAAGCACTCTCGGGACGTGGCGAGGGAGGCGCTGTTACCGGTGGTGGAGCGGGAGGCGTCGGAGCTGCTGGAGGCGCTGTCGGACAGGTACGGGTCGCTGAAGCTGGAGGAGGAGGGACAGCGGATTCGGGTGCTGACCCCGGGTGGGTACCTGCTGGACGCGGAGCGGATGAGCGGTGGGGAAAAAGTTATAATTGGGTTGGCGTTGAGGCTCGCGCTTGCCATGGTGGGGTCGAGCTTCGCGCCATTTATAATGCTCGACGAGCCGACGGAGCACCTGGACTCCGAGCACAGGGAGCGGTTAGCGCAGGCGCTCAGGGAGCTCAGGCTGGGGGAGGAGGGGAGGATCAAGCAGGCGATCGTCGTGACCCACGATGAGGAGCTTGAGGAGGCCGCGGACACGCTATGGCGCATTGAGAACGTGGGTGGGAGGTCGGAGGTAAGTAAGGAGACACCGTCCTAACCGGGGAGTTCCGGGTCGAAGCCCTTGTATCGGGATTTCAGGGACTTCCGGCCGGAGCCGGACTTCAGGGCCTGTGTGGCCTGCGGAAGGTGCGCTGAGGCGTGCCCCACTGATTCGCTGAGGGTCCGAGAGCGGGTCAAGAGGCTGTTCTGCGAGGCCTGCGGGCTCTGCGACGCGGTCAGCGTGGAGCGTCTGCCGCCGGAGGTCGCGGGCGAGGTGTGCCCGATCGCGATGACGCAGCGCTGGGCGGAGGAGCTGCTCCCGCACCCGTGGGTGCGCGGGGAGCGGTGCGCGGGGTGTGGGCTGTGCGCGGACGCGTGCGAGGAGGGGGTCATCGAGGTCCGCGACGGGCGCGCGGTGGTCTCGGGCCCGTGCCGGCTGTGTGGGGAGTGCTGGGAGTCCTGCCCGCGGGTGGACTGCCTGCTCCCGCCAGTGCCGGCCGTTCGTGAGGCCTTCCTGTCCTTCCGGGAGGGCGCGTGCGTGGACTGTGGACTGTGCATCGAAGCGTGCCCGATGGGGTGGGGGAAGGAGTATGGCGGAGCGTCTGGATCCGGACGTGGTGCTGAATCACGAGCTCGTTCCGAAGCACGAGGTGATCGAGGACGAGGAGGAGATCAAGAAGATCCTGGACGAGCTCGGGGTGAGTAAGGACGACCTCCCGAGAATCCACACGAACGACCCCGTGATCGTCGCCCTGAGCGAGAAGCTCGGTCGGAAGATCAAGCCGGGTGCGCTCGTGAGGATCGAGCGCGAGAGCCCGACCGCGGGCAAGGTGGTCGTGTACCGGGTCGTGACGAGCCCGCCCGAGTAGGGGGACTGGAGCTTGGCCGAGCCGGTCCGGTCCCTGTCGGAGGAGGATTACTACGCGCTGCTCGAGGGGTACCTCAGGCGGAACGAGGAGCGGGTGGGAGACGTCAAGACGCACCCGCTCATCATTCACCACTTCCTGTCTTACCACTGGCTGATCGACGAGGGACTGCAGCAGCTGATCGAGAACCTGGAGCCGATCGAGCCGGACGTGGAGGGTGCCAGCTACCGGATCGAGTTCGAGAAGATCGAGTTCGGTGAGCCCTCCTCCATCGAGCCGGACGGCGCCCGGCGCCGGATCTACCCGATGGAGGCCCGGCTGCGGAACATGATGTACTCCGCGCCGATGTACGCGGAGATCGTGATGTACGAGGACGGGGAGGAGGTGGAGCGGGAGACGGTGTACGTGGGCGAGCTCCCGGTGATGGTGCGGTCGAAGCTGTGCAACACGTACGGGATGTCCGAGGAGGAGCTGATCGAGGTCGGCGAGGACCCGAAGGACCCGGGCGGCTACTTCATCATCAACGGCTCGGAGCGCGTGCTGATGTCGCTGGAGGACATCGCGCCGAACCGGCGCGTGAACGAGAAGATCCGGGAGCGCGGCGTGCTGGACGAGATCCGGTCGCGGGTGTACTCGCGGGGTGAGCGGTACCGCGGCCCGGTGGACGTGATCGACCGGAAGGGTCGGCTCGTGGTCGACATGCCGGCCGTGCACCGGCGGTTCCCGGTCGTCATCCTGCTGCGGGCGCTGGGTCTGAGCGAGGAGGAGATCCTCGAGGGCGTGGGCTCGGAGTTCGCGACGGTGATGGCCGAGCAGCTGCGGATCCTGGTGAAGGAGGAGATCGCGACGCAGGAGGACGCGCTGGAGTACATCGGTCGCCTGTCCGGGGCGGAGGACACGCGGGAGGACCGGATTCAGCGCGGTAAGGAGGTGCTGGCCAAGTACTTCCTGCCGCACATCGCGGAGCTCGACGACGTGGACGATGAGGAGAAGCTGAAGGAGGCGTTCCGGAAGAAGGCGGAGGAAGTCCTGCGGATGGTGCGCGAGGTGCTGGAGCTGAAGTACAAGCGGGTTAAGGTGAAGAGCGTGCGGGACCGCGATCACTACGCGAACAAGCGGATCAAGCTCGCGGGCGACCTGCTGTACGAGGCGTACGAGTACGCGTTCCAGCAGCTGGCGCGGGAGATGAGGTACCAGTTCGAGCGCGCCTACTCCCGGGGTCGGGAGCCGACGATTCGGTACATCGTCCGGCCGGACAAGGTCACGGACCACATCCGGAGCTGCATGGCGACGGGCACCTGGCGGACGGGTCACTACCGGCCGCGCACGGGCGTCTCGCAGATCCTGGAGCGGCACACCTGGATGTCCACGATGTCGCACCTGCGACGGATCCGAGCCGCCACGGAGCTGGGCGTGGGCAAGTGGTCGATCCCGAAGGAGGCGCGCTACCTGCACCCGACGCACATGGGCCGGCTGTGCCCGAACGAGACGCCCGAGGGCGCGAACTGCGGTGCGATTAAGAACCTGGCCCTGTACGCGGAGATCGTGCACGAGGACGCGGACGAGGACGAGGTGATCGAGATCCTCGAAGAGCTGGGTATGATCCGGGCCGACTGAGGCCCCGGGTTGGGGGTCTAACGCTCATGGCCGAGGCGCGCGAGTCCCCGGAGTCCGGGTCTGAGGCCGAGGGTTCGGAGGCGGGTGACATCGAGAGCCGGGTGGATCGCGCGGTCGAGCAGGTGCTGACGGGTGCGGAGGAGGAAGAGGAGCTCACGCCGGTGTACGTGAACGGTCGCCTGGTGGGCTACGTCGAGGACCCGGAGAAGTTCGTGGAGGAGGCGCGCAAGCTCCGGCGCGAGGGCGTGCTGGACAAGCGGGTCAACATCGCGTACCACGAGGATCTCGACGAGGTGCACGTGAACTGCGACCGGGGTCGGGTCGTCCGACCGCTGCTGGTCGTGGAGGACGGTGAGGTCAAGCTCACGGAGGAGCACCTGGAGAAGCTGCGGAAGGGCGAGATCTCGTGGAAGGACCTGGAGGAGGAGGGCGTCATCGAGTTCCTGGACGCCGAGGAGGAGGAGAACGCGCTCATCGCCGAGTCGCTGGAGGAGTTCTACTCGAAGCCGAAGGAGGAGCGGAAGAAGTACACGCACGTGGAGCTGGACCCGGCCGCGATCTTCGGCACGTGCTGCAGCTGCATCCCGTGGCCGGAGTCGAACTCGGCGCCGCGTAACACGATGGGCACGAACATGACCCGGCAGGCGCTGGGCTTCTACGCCGCGAACCACCCGATCCGGATGGAGTCCCGCGGTCACCTGCTGTTCTACCCGCACCGGCCGCTGGTGAAGACGCGGGGCACGGAGGCGTTCGACTACGACGAGCGACCCGCCGGCCAGAACATGATCGTGGCGGTGCTCACGTACGAGGGCTACAACATGGAGGACGCGATCATCATGAACGAGTCCGCGATCGAGCGGGGTCTCGCCCGGTCGTTCTTCTTCAAGACGTTCGAGGACGAGCTCCGGACGTACCCAGGCGGTCTGAAGGACAAGTTCTGCATCCCGGAGAAGGGCGTGCGCGGGTACCGGTCGAAGGAGGCGTACAAGCACCTGGGCGAGGACGGTCTGGCCGAGGTGGGTGAGAAGGTCGAGGGTAAGGCGGTGATCATCGGTAAGACGAGCCCACCGCGGTTCCTGGAGGAGGTGCGGCCGGAGGAGCTGCCGGCGGAGGAGCGGCGGGAGTCGTCGACGGCGATCCGGCACACGGACTCGGGCATCGTGGACTCGGTGATCATCACGGAGACGAGCGACGGGCACAAGCTGGTGAAGGTGCGGATCCGGGACGAGCGCGTGCCGGAGCTGGGTGACAAGTTCTCGTCGCGGCACGGTCAGAAGGGCGTCATCGGGATGATCGTGCCGGAGGAGGACATGCCGTTCACGGAGGATGGCATCACGCCGGACCTGATCCTGAACCCGCACGCGCTGCCCTCGCGTGAGACGGTCGCGCACATCCTGGAAATGCTGGCGGGTAAGGCGGCGGCGCTGGCGGCGAAGCGGATCGACGGCTCGGCGTTCACGTCCAAGCCGAAGGACAAGTACGAGGAGATCAAGCAGCTGCTGAAGGAGCTGGGCTTCGAGCCGACGGGCAAGGAGGTCATGTACGACGGTCGGACGGGTCGGAAGCTCGAGGTCGAGGTCTTCGTCGGCGTGTGCCTGTACCGGAAGCTGTACCACCTGGTCAAGGACAAGTGCCACGCGCGGTCGCGGGGACCGGTCCAGGTGCTCACGAGGCAGCCGACGGAGGGCCGGGCGCGGGAGGGCGGACTACGGTTCGGCGAGATGGAGCGGGACGACCTGGTGGCCTGGGGCGCGTCGATGTTCCTCAAGGAACGACTGTTGGACGAGTCGGACCGGTACGAGGCGTACGTGTGTCCGAACTGCGGCGAGCTGTGCTACGTGCACGCGGCCACGGGCAAGACGATCTGTCCCGTGTGCGGCGAGGTGAGGGCGGACAAGGTCGAGATGTCGTACGCGTTCAAGATCCTGCTGGACGAGCTCAAGTCCTTCTGCATGGACGCGGTCCTTGAGGTCGGCCCGCTGTCCAAGGAGGAGGCTCAAGAGGGTGGTGAGGAGGAAGAGGAGGAGGGTGAGTAGGGAGGTGGGTGGTCATGGTCGCTGAGGAGCCGCACGTTCAAGATCCTCCGAAGTACGTGCGCAGGATCCTCTTCGGCATCCTCCCACCCGAGAAGATCCGGAAGATGTCCAAGGTGGAGGTGACCACGCCGGAGACGTACGACGAGGACGGTTACCCCATCGAGGGCGGCGTGATGGACACGCGGATGGGCGTGATCGACCCGGGCCTGCGGTGCCGGACGTGCGGACAGCCGGCGGGCAAGTGCCCGGGCCACTTCGGCCACATCGAGCTGGCCCGCCCGGTCCTCCACCCGCGCTTCGCCGAGCGGATCAAGGACGTGCTCCGGGCCACGTGCCCGGAGTGCGGTAGGGTCCGGCTGCCGGAGGACGATATCGAGGAGTACCGGCGCGAGGTGCGCGAGGGCATCCGGCCGGTCAAGTCGATCGCGGCGGAGGTGGTGGAGCGGGCGGAGGAGCGGGAGTCCTGCCCGCACTGCGGCGCCGAGGCGCCAAAGATCACGTACCAGAAGCCGACGACGATCCTGATGAACGACGAGCGGCTGTGGCCGGTGGACATCCGGTCGTGGCTGGAGAAGATCCCGGACGGTGACGTCGAGATCCTCGGCTTCCACCCGGAGCGGGCCCGACCGGAGTGGGCGGTGCTCACGGTCCTCCCGGTCCCACCGGTGACGATGCGCCCGTCGATCATCCTGGAGACGGGCGAGCGGGCGGAGGACGACCTCACGCACAAGCTGGTAGACATCGTCCGGGTCAACCTGCGGCTGAAGGAGTCGCTCGAGTCGGGCGCGCCGGAGCCCATCATCGAGGACCAGTGGGACCTGCTGCAGTACCACGTGACCACGTACATCGACAACGAGATCGGC
>Ga0256842_1000005_pt1 | contig 220714 bp, 214 predicted proteins | sample 4559240metaG_FD_185973 | JGI IMG/M metagenome (GOLD analysis project Ga0256842, IMG submission 185973) | Hydrothermal vent microbial communities from Guaymas Basin, Mexico - 4559-240 | ecosystem: Environmental > Aquatic > Marine > Hydrothermal vents | place: Mexico: Guaymas Basin | collected... | reverse complement strand
AGTTATTTTATTATAATTATATAATGAAATGATAAAAATAGGTGGAGTTGGATCAAATATAATAAATAATTTTCAAAAAAATTTTCAGGATATTACGCAAAAATTAGAAGAGCAAAAAATTCGTCTTATTATACAAAAATTAAGGCTTAAAGAGAAACAGGTTATTGCTCATGAAATGGCACACAAAGCAGTAGGAGGTAGATATACTGGAGCTGTCCATTATACCTATACTCGCGGTCCTGACGGTAAATTTTATATTACAGGAGGAGAAGTAAGTATAGATACATCAGAAGAACCTGATCCTGAAGATACTATTAGAAAAATGGAAATAGTAAGAGCAGCAGCTTTAGCACCTGCAGACCCCTCTCCTCAGGATATACGAGTAGCTCAAATAGCTACTATCAAAGAAATGAAAGCTCGCCAGGAGCTGGCTAAACTTAAAGAACAAGAAAAATCTCAAGGACAGGGAAAACCTCTTCTTTCAGTAAAAGTTTAGAAAAAATACAGATCCTGTTGATTAAACCCTACTATTATTTCTTTTTCTGAAATTTTCTCTAATGATAGCACTTTAAAAGTATAATTTTTATATTCTATATGAATTAAATATTCTCTTCCCAGAGGTTCAATTACTTTCACTCTGGCTAAAATGTTGTAATCTGCAGATTTTGGATTTATTTTTAGATGTTCTGGTCTTATTCCAATAATAATTTTACCTTCTTTTATAAATTCCTTTTTATCATCAGGAATTTTTATTTTTAAATCTCCAAGCAAACCATATAATTTTTTATCTTCTTCTAAAATTTCTGTTTCTATCAAATTTATAGGAATAGTCCCTATGAATTTTGCTACAAATAAATTTTTAGGATTTTTATATAAATCCTCTGGAGAACCAATTTGTTCTATTTTCCCTTTATTCATTACAGCAATTCTATCTCCCAAACTCATAGCCTCTGTTTGATCATGAGTTACATAAATAGTGGTTATTTTAAGCTCTTTTTGAAGGAATTTTATTTCAGCTCTGGCGTTTATTCTTAGTTGAGCATCAAGATTTGAAAGAGGCTCATCCAAAAGCAAAACAGAAGGTTTTCTTACCAGAGCTCTGGCAATAGCAACCCTTTGCTTCTGACCTCCGCTAAGTTCTGAAGGTCTGGCAAATAAAAGGTCTTTTATCTCAAGCATTTCTGCAATTTTTTCCACTTCCTTTTTTATACTATGTTTGTCCAATTTTTGAATCCTCAGAGGAAAGGCTATATTTTCAAAAACATTTAAATGAGGATAAAGTGCGTAACTCTGAAAAACCATAGCTACATTCCTATCCTTAGGAGGGATAAAAATCTTTTTTTCTTTAGAAGCTACCAGTTTTTCTCCAAAATATATTTCTCCTGAGCTTGGTTTTTCCAATCCTGCTATAAGATTTAAAAGAGTGGATTTTCCACATCCACTTGGACCCAAAATTACAAAGAACTCTCCTTTCCCAATCTCAAGATTTATATTATCCACAGCTTTAACTCTTCTGCGAGGAGAGATAAAAGTTTTGGAGAGATTTATTAATTTTATATTCATTCTTTAAGTCCTCCTCTGGTTAGCCCCTGAATAATATATCTCTGGAAAATAAGCGTAATTAAAATTACAGGAATTAAAGATAGTATAGAAAAAGCCATTATACTTCCCCAAGGTAATTCTCCATGAAGCCCTTGAAATAAGGCTACTCCTACAGGAACAGTTCTGGCGTGATAATCAATAGTAAGCATTAAAGCAAATAAAAATTCATTAAAAGCAAATAAAAAAGAAAGTAAACCTGCAGATATAAAACCTGGCTTGGATAAAGGTAAAATAATTTTTATAAAAACTTGAAACCAATTACATCCGTCTATTAGAGCAGCTTTATCAAGGTCCTTTGGAACTTTTGAAAAATAGCTTACCATAATCCAAAGAGACAAAGGCAAAGTCCAGGCTATATAAGGAAAAATCAAAGCTAAATAAGTGTTTATAAGGTGCAGTTTATTCATAAATTTAAAGAGATACCCTACAATGGTTATTTGAGGGAACATAGAAGAAGCAAGAATAAAAAGCAGAAGAAAAAATTTAAAAGGAAAATCCAATCTTGAAATGGCATAAGCTCCAAGAGAAGCAATAAAAACAGATATGAAAGAACTTACTGCTGAAATTATTAAGCTATTTTTAATGTAATCTAAACAATGTAACGATGGATCTTTTAAAATTTCTATATAATTTGAAAAAGAAAATCTAATTTTATCTAAAGAAGTAATATCCCAGCTGGTGCTAAAACTTATCACAAGCATATAGAAAAAAGGCATAAGACAAAAAAATAAAATTGAAACAGCAGTAATAACAAATAAAAATTTAATAAATTTTTCTTCTCTCATAAAATTTCCTGTTCAAATTTCCCAAATTTTATGTAAAGTAAGGATATAATAAAGGAAATAAGAAAAAGAATAATAGAGATAGAAGAAGCGTATCCAAAGTCTCCAGATAGAAAGTATTTATAAGCATAAAGAGAAAGGGAAGTAGTGGATCCTCCAGGTCCTCCTTTGGTAAGCACATAAACCAGATCAAAAATGCGTATAGCATCAATGGTTCTAAAAAGCAAAGCAATAATAAGAATAGGTTTTAAAAGCGGTAGAGTTATTTTTGAAAATCTTTGCCAGACATTAGCTCGGTCTATCATAGCCTGAAAATAGATTTCTTGTGGTATAGCTTGAAGCCCTGCAAGTAAGATAATAGCTACAAAAGGGGTGGTCTTCCATACATCTGCAACTATAAGAGCAAAAAAAGCAGAAAAACCAGTTTCAAGCCAGTTAACAAGCTCGTTTATTAATCCAGTTTTTAAAAGCAAAAAATTGGCTAATCCATAGCTGTAATTATAGATTAACTCCCACAATCTGGCAGAAACTACCGCAGGAATTACCCAAGGTAAAAGCACACAAACTCTTATAAAACCTCTATAAGGAATATTATAATTTAAAATTAAAGCAAAAATAAGTCCTAAAATAATTTCAGCTGGCACTGATACTATAATAAAAAGCAATGTAAATCTTAAAGATTGCCAGAAACCAGCGTCTTTAAAAAGATAAAAGTAGTTTTGAAGAAAGATAAATTTTTTATTTAAAAAAGTAATATCTTTAAAAAAGCTATTTATAAAAGTTGCTATTATAGGAATAAAAACAAAAAGTAGAATAAAGATTGCAAGAGGAGTTAAAAATATTAAAGCTGTTTTAATTTCGCTTTTATAATATGTTTTCATTTTTCATATCTGTTTACTATAAGATTGATTTCTTTTTGTGCCTGAGCTAAGGCTTTAGCAGGTTCTATTTTACCTGCCAGTGCTCCATTTATATATCTTTGTAAAGTCTCTGAAATTAAAGGATAATAAGGGACTTTTGGTCTTGGGACAAGATTATTAAAAATAACCCTAAGTTTTTTAAAATGTGGTAGAGTTTTTAAAATCTCTTTATCCTTATAAACATCAGTTCTGGCAGGATTCCAGCCTAAATTTAAGGCTAATTCTTTTTGAACTTTATAAGAAGTAACAAATTTTACAAATTTCCAACTTGCTTTTTTATTATCAGAATATTTTGAAATTCCTATATGCCAGCCTCCAAGTGCTGAGGTACTTTTACCACCTTTAAAATGAGGTAGTTCCGTAATATCTATTTTATTTTTAACAGGAGAATTTTGGGCTTGGTGGAGCATCCAGGCATAAGGCCAGTTTCTTTCAAACAAAGCATTTCCTTTTTGAAAAAATATTCTTGTTTCCTCTTCTTTCATCTCAGTAAAAGTATTAGGGGGAGAAATTTTATACTTATGAATAAGATCTTTCATAAATTCCAGAGCTTTTATATTTTGAGGAATATTTAAAATAATTCTACCATTTTTAAAAAAAATTCCTCCCTTATTAGAAGTGGCTATTTCTAAAAAATTACAAACCAAGCCCTCATACTGAGCTCCCTGCCACACAAAACCATAAAAATCTGGATTTTCTTTTTTAATAATTCTTTGAATTTTCAAAGAGTAATCAACTAAATCTTCCCAGGTTTGAGGGGGATTTTTAAATCCAGCTTTTTGAAGAAGATCTTTCCTATAATATAAAATCCCACCGTCTATGTAAACAGGAAGAGCTATAATATTTTGGTGATATACATCTACAGTTTTAATTACATTTTTAAAAAATCCTTTTAAAATCTGGGAGTCTCTTTTTAAATAAGAATTTAAAGGTTCTAACCAATGGGAAGCTGCAAATTGAGGAATCCAGACCACATCCATTAAAAAGACATCTGGATCTTTATTTTTAGAAGTTAAAGCTATTACTAAACCTTGTCTTCTTTGTTCTGTATCTGCAGGTTGTTTTAAAATTTCAACTTTAATACCTGTCTCTTTTTCAAACTCTTTAGCAAGTTTATTCCAGAAAGCAACCTCATTAGGAGCTCCACCTACCATGAAAGTTATTTCATTTTTCTTTTTACCTTGACACCCTAAAAGAAGAAAAAGAAATATCAAAAGAATTAATTTTTTAAAAATTTTTCCTTTCAATTTAATTATCTTAAGCTTAATAAAATCTTTTAAAATTTTAGATACTGCTTGCTGAGGATAAATTTCTCGAGTATTCTCATTACAACCTATAAATATTGTAATTTAAAAATACAAACTTATTTAGTTATGTTTAATTTAAAAAAATTTTAAATATTAATTTTTAATTATCAACCTTTGGGTTTAGACCTTTAAATATTAAAAAATTTGGCAAGGTTTATTTTATATTAAATTTATCAATTAATTTTTGGTAGTAATTTTAAAATTAGTTATTAAAATATTTTATATGAAATCCTTAATAGAGGAGGTTTTTTATGAAATTTTATAGAACCTTACATCCCAGACCTGTTGCAATTATAGGAAGTGGAGATACTAATAAAGAAATCAATTTTATGGCTTGTTCATGGATCACCCCTATTGCTGAGGATATTCCTGCTCTTGGATTTGCCTGTGATAAAGGGCATTATACTCATGAGTTGATTCAGAAATACAAACAATTTTCTGTTAACATAGTTGAGGATTTAGATTTAATATGGAAAGTTGGCACCTCAAGTGGAAAGGAAATTAACAAAGCTGAAACTTTTAATATAAAGTTTAAATCTGGAAAAGCTTTAAGTGTTCCTATTATAGAAGGAGCCTTAGCCAATTTAGAATGTAAAGTTATAAAAGATGTAGAAATTGGAGAAGTTATGTTTTACATAGGAGAGGTAAAACATTGGGAAGCCCAAAATTTTGATGAATACGGATATAAAGAATTCTGGAAAGTTCCTCTTCATAAAAGTGGAAAAGCCTTTGCCTTTCCTTCTAAAAAACTGCAGTTTCTCAAATAATATAAATGCGGATTTATACCCTGGGAACTTCTAATCGGAGTATAGAGGAATTTCTGGAAATTTTAAAATTTTATCAAATTGAAGCTGTAGCAGATGTAAGAAGATGGCCAGGGTCCCAAAGATTTCCTTATTTTAAAAAAGAAAACCTTAAAAAATTCTTAGAAACAAAAGGGATAGAATATTTCCATTTTGAAAAACTTGGAGGATATAGAAAAGAGGGATATGAAAAATATATGGAAACAGAAGAATTTAAAAATGCTTTGCAGGAGCTGATAGATCTTGCCAAAATTAAACTTACCTGTATTATATGTGCAGAAAAATTTCCCTGGAAATGCCATAGAAAATTTATTGCAAAAATTTTAGAAGAAAAAGGAATAGAAGTTTTACATATAATTGAAAAAGATAAAAATTGGAAACCTAAGAGTAAAAATCTATGCGAGTTGCTATTGATACAGGTGGAACTTTTACAGATATAGTTTATTTAGAAAATAACATTCTTAAAAGTGATAAAGTCTTTTCTACTCCTTCTGATCCATCCTTAGCTATCTTGGAAGGCCTTTCCAGAATAGACCCATCTTTAAAAATAGAAACTCTTATTCACGGAAGCACTGTAGGAACAAATGCCTTTTTAGAAAGAAAAGGAGCTAAAATTGCCTTTATAACTACTTCTGGTTTTGAAGATATAATTTTTATAGGAAGACAGAATCGTCCTTCTCTTTATGACTTTTTTGTAGAAAAACCCGCTCCTATAGTTTCTCAGGAAAATTGTTTTGGAATAGAAGAAAGAATTAATGCTAAAGGAGAAATTTTAAAACCTCTTAAAGATTCTGAAATACAAAGATGTTTAAACTGGCTGAAAGAAAAAGATATAAAATCCGTAGCTGTATGTCTCTTGCATTCTTACCTTTATCCAGAGCATGAAATTCGTTTAAAAAAGGCTTTTTTGTCTCTTAATTTACCTATTAGCATTTCTTCAGAAATTTTGCCTGAATTCAGGGAATATGAAAGAGCCTCTACCACCGCTATAAATGCCTATTTAAGCCCTGTGATGGGAAGATATTTAAATAGGCTAAAGAAAAAACTTTCAGGTATAAAAATTTATATTCAGCAATCTAATGGAGGATGGCTTACAGCAGAAGAAGCTTCCAGATTTGCCTGTCATACCATCCTTTCAGGGCCTGCTGGAGGAGTAGCAGGAGCTTATATCTGGGCAAAAAGTTTAGGAGAAAATAAAATTATTACTTTTGATATGGGAGGCACTTCTACTGATGTTTGTCTGGTGGATGATAAAATCCCTTTTACCAAAGAATATATGATAGATGGATATCCTTTAAGTATTCCTGTTATTGATATACATACTGTTGGAGCTGGAGGAGGCTCTATTGCTTATATTGATGCAGGTGGTGCTTTAAAAGTAGGTCCTGAAAGTGCAGGAGCAGATCCAGGTCCAGCCTGCTATGGAAAGGGAAATAACCCTACTGTTACAGATGCTAATTTAATTCTTGGAAGAATACTTCCTGAAGCTTTCCTGGGTGGACGTTTTTCTCTTCAAAAAGAAAGGTCTGAAAAAGCTATTTTTGAATTAGCTAAAAAACTAAATCTTGGACTTGAAGAAACTGCTCTTGGAATTATTCAGGTAGCTAATATCAATATGTGTAGAGCTTTAAGAAAAGTTTCCTTAGAAAGAGGATATGATCCTCAGGAATTTGCTTTATTTTGTTTTGGAGGAGCAGGAGGACTTCATGCCAGCACATTAGCTAAGGAACTGGGTATTAAAAGAGTAATCATACCCAAGCTTGCAGGAAGTTTTTCAGCTTTTGGACTACTTGTTTCTCCTCCTATAAAAGATTTCTCTCGCACTATCTGGATTAAAGCAGAAGAAAAGAAAAAACTCTATGATTTTATAAAAATTTTAACTGCAGAAGCACAAAGTTATATTAAAAATATTGGTTTTGATCCGCAGGATTTTGATACGGAAATTTTTCTTGATATGAGATATAAAGGACAGGGCTTTGAATTAACTATACCTTTTGCTGAAAACTATATAGACCTTTTTGAAAAAGAGCATCTTAAGCAGTTTGGTTATCTTTCTAAGGATTTTCCCGTTGAAGTTATTACTCTAAGAGTGAGAATCAGAGGAAAATATGCTGAAAATTCTTGGAAAATAGAAAAAGGAGAAGAAAAATATCATCTCAAGCAGACTAAGGTATTTACTGAAAAAGGTTTTATAGAAGTGCCAGTAATAGACTGGAATAGCTTAAAAATAGGAGATAGCTTTAAAGGACCTGCTATAATTTTAGAAAATTTTACTACAGTCTGGGTTGAACCTGAATTTATAGTAAAGGTAAAAGAAAATTATACTTTGGTGCTGGAATATTATGAGGGCTATTGAACTTGAAATTTTTAACAAGCTTTTTTCAGCAGTAGCAGAAGAAATGGGAATTGTCTTAAGGCGTTCCTCTTTTTCTCCTAATATCAGAGAAAGATGCGATTTTTCCTGTGCCATTTTTGATTTCAAAGGAGAACTTGTGGCTCAGGCTTCTCATATTCCTGTGCATCTTGGAGCTATGCCTGAAACTATGAAAAAAGTTCTTCCCAGATTCGACTGGAAGCCCGGAGATATTATTATTACCAATGATCCTTTTTGTGGAGGGACGCATCTTCCTGATATTACCCTTATTAAACCTGTTTTTCTGGAAAACAAGCTTGCTTTTTTTCTTATCACCAGAGCCCATCATGCTGATATAGGTGGAAAATTTGCAGGATCAATGGCTGTATCAACTCATATTGATGAAGAAGGAATAAGAATTGAACCAACCTATCTTTTTAAAGAAGAAAACTTGGAGGAGAGTTTTTTTAATAATTTACTTAAAAAACTTCGCAATCCTCAGGAAAGACAGGGAGATTTTAAAGCTCAAATAGCTTCTTTAATAAGAGGAGAAAAAAGACTTCAGGAAATGCATCAAAAATATGGTTTAGAAAAGCTTTTTAATATGGCTGAAGCTCTTAAAAATTATTCTCAAAAAGCTATGGAAAACCTTCTTGAAAAAGTTCCAAAGGGTTCTTATGAGTTTACAGATTACCTGGATGATGATGGATGCGGAATAGAAGATATTCCTATTCATGTAAAAGTGAGTTTTAGAAATAAAAAAGTTGTAGTTGATTTTAGGAAAAGTGCTTCTCAGGTTAAAGGTTGTGTAAATGCACCAAGAGCTGTTACGCAGGCTGCAGTTTATTATGTTTTTTTATGCCTTTTAAACACTCTTGGAGAATATCCTTTTAATCAAGGGTGTTTTAGACCTATAGAAATTTTAACAGAAAAAGGAACCATTGTAGATGCAGTTTATCCTGCTGCTGTTGCTGCTGGGAATGTAGAAACTTCTCAAAGAATAGTAGATACTCTTTTAGGTGCTCTTTCGCAAGCTTTACCAGAATTAATTCCTGCTGCAAGCTGTGGTTCTATGAATAATATAGCTATAGGAAATGATAATTTTGCCTATTATGAAACTATTGGCGGAGGTATGGGAGCAAGACCAGGAAAAGATGGTCTTAGCGGAGTACATACCCACATGACCAACACTTTAAATACTCCAATTGAAGCTCTGGAACATGAATATCCTATGCTAATAGAAAAATATTCGCTACGGAAAGGCTCAGGAGGAAAAGGGAAATATAAAGGAGGAGAAGGCTTGATAAGGGAATATAAATTCCTTTGCGATGTAACTGTTACCCTTTTAACAGAAAGAAGAAAATATGCTCCTTATGGATTGCAAGAAGGTGAAGCAGGAAGTAAAGGTGAAAATTGGTTTATAAAAAAAAGCGGTGAAAAGATGCAATTAGCTGGAAAAGTAAATCTCAAGGTTTCCTTAGGGGATAAGCTTCTCATATTAACTCCTGGAGGCGGAGGATTAGGGAAAAACCTGTAAATACGCCACAAATTTTCATAATATAAATATCTTATTCATTTGAAATTTTCTCCTGTCCAACAATAATTTGCCCTAAGGCTATACCTCCATCATTTAAAGGCACTTTCTGAGGTAAAAAGACCTCAAAACCAGCTTTTTTAAGCTTCTCCCACAACCCTTTTAAAAGCACTCTATTTTGAAAAGCCCCTCCACTTAATATTACTTTTTTAATTCCGTAGATTTCTTTTAGTCTTTCCACCACTTTGAAACTAACTTCTATTAAAGCCTGATGAAAAGAAAGGGCAATTTCAGAAGTGGGAACATCTTTATCTTTTAGTTCTATTAATTTCTTTATAAGCTCCTCTGTAGAAATTATTATCTCTTCCACTTTTTCTTCAAAGGGCACTTCTATTTTCTGAAATTTTTGTGTTTTTAGGGCTTCCTCTTCAAGTTTTTGAGCTGCTTCTGCCTCTGTGCTAATAACCTCGGTAATTCCAAGAATAGCAGATACTCCATCAAAAATCCTTCCAATACTACAAGCTTCAGGAGAGTTTAATCTCTTCTGTAGCATTTGTAAAATTATATCTACAGGGTATTTTTCCTTAAGTGATAAATAATCCAGAGAGATTCCTGCCTGATAAAGAAGAGAAAGACCTATACGCCATACCTCTTTTATAGCCTTTTCTCCTCCAGGAAGCATAAAATAGGAAAAATGCGCAGCCCTTTTAAATCCTTTTCTATCAGCAATTAAAAACTCACTTCCCCAAATTTTGCGATCTATCCCAAAACCTGTTCCATCAAAAGCAATACCAATTACAGGCTCTTTTAAATTGTGCTCAGCCATAACCGAAACTATATGAGCATGGTGGTGTTGAACCTTTAATCGTTTTTTATCTCCTGCAAGCTCATTAGCAAGATAAGTAGTGAAATAATTAGGATGCATATCCGAAATAAAGACCTCTGGATGAACATCAAAAACCTTTAAAAAATGTGCTACCGCCTCTTTATAAACTTTTTGAGTAATAAAGGATTCTAAATCCCCAAGATACTGGCTCAAAATAACAATGTTATCCTTAGCAATAGCAAAGGAATTTTTAAGATCTGCACCAGAAGCAAATAAATGCACAGGGGTCTTTTTTTTCATTAAAAAAGGAGCAGGAACAAAACCCTTAGAACGACGAATAAAAAAAGGTGTTTCATCTAAAACAAACATTACACTATCATCACTATGAGCTACAATTTCCCTATTATAGGTTACAAAATAATCAGCAATATCTTTAAGTCTCTCAAAAGCCTCCTCATCTTTAAAACATATAGGCTCATCAGAGAGATTTCCACTTGTCATAACCAGAATCAAATCTTTATCCAGAGAAAAAAGCATATACTGGAAAGGAGTATAAGGAAGCATAATACCGATATAGGTAAGGTAAGGAGCTATATAACGGCTTACAAGCTTTTTTTTCTCTTTTAAAATAACAATAGGTCTCTCTTTTGAAAGAAGAAGTTCCTTTTCCTTAGGTGAAATATATAAAAATTCTTCTATTTTTTCAATACTTCCTGTCATTAAAGCAAAGGGTTTAAAAGGTCTTCTTTTTCTCTCCCTGAGTCTAAAAACAGCTTCGTCATTTGTAGCATCACAGGCTAAATGAAAACCTCCCACACCTTTTATAGCTACAATACAACCTGCTTTAAGAAGTTCATAAGTCTTTTGCACGATTTCATCAGTATCTTCAGAAATTAATGTTTTATCATTTTTATATAAAAAAAGATGAGGACCACAGGCTGGACAGGCTGTGGGCTGAGTGTGAAAACGACGATTAAAAGGATCTTCATACTCTTTCTTACACTCTGAACACATGGGAAAAGGAGCCATAGAAGTGTTTTCCCTATCATAAGGAATATCTTTAACAATACTGAATCGTGGTCCGCAATGAGTGCAGACTATAAAAGGATAATGATATCGCCTGTCATTTGGATCAAAAAGCTCTTTTAGACACTCTTTGCAAAGGTTTGTGTCAGGAGGAAGGAAGGTTGTTTTTTTGTCAGTTTTCCTACTTTTTTCTATCCAAAATCTGGTATAACCCTGTAAGGGCCTTTCTTCAATTTTTATTTCCTGAATAATAGCAAGAGGAGGAAACTCTTCTTTTATTGCCTTTACAAATTTGTTTAAATTTTCCTCTTCAGCCTCTGCTTCTATGGTAACTCCTTCTGTATCATTTAGTACATACCCTTTTATGTTGTGTTCAAAGGCTAACCGATAGATAAAAGGACGAAAACCAACTCCCTGAACAATTCCATTGATTCTTATGAGAAAGTGCTTTAGCATCCTTTTTAGATTACACCTTTTACAACCTGAGCCTATTGTAATCTCAAGAAACCTTTTTTATTACATCCTCAAGTTCTTCTTTCCATTCTTTTATTTCTATACCAAGCTCTTTACATATCTTTGCATTGCTCATTGCGGAAAATTTCGGCCTTCTCGCAGGAAGATTAAAATCCGCCTGATAAGCAGGATAAATAAACTTCTTTATTTTTTTAATCCTGAAAAATTCCTTTGCCCACTCATAACGAGAGCAATATCCAGAGTTTACAAGGTGATAAAGCCCAGTTAACTCAGCTTCAAGAGCTTTTAAAGTCACTTCAACTATTGTTCTCGTAGATGTGGGAACTGAAAACTCATCACAGGCAATTCTAAGGTAGTTCTGAGATTTTGCCCACTCTGTTAGCTTGTAAAGGAAGTTCTGTTTGCCTTCACCGTAAACCCAGCTTAAACGGAATATAAGATACTCTTCCATTTGCTCCTGAATAAAATGTTCCCCAAAAAGTTTACTTTTACCATATTCGTTTAAAGGGTTAGGCTTATCTTCTTCGGTGTAAAGTCCTTCTTTTGAACCATCAAACACATAATCTGTTGAAAAGTGAACAAGCTTAGCTTTATAATTGTTACATGCAAAAATTAAATTAGCTACTCCTAAAGAATTAACTTTTATAGCCTCAAAAGGAAAGCTTTCTGCCCTGTCAACCAGATTATAAGCTGCACAATTTATAACAATAGAAGGTTTTATTTCCTTGAAAGCTTCAATAACTTTCTCAAAGTTGGATATATCCAATTCTTGTTTTGAAAAAGCTACAAAATCTTTTTCCATCTCTTCCAGTTTTCTTAAAAATTCTTTTGCAAGTTGACCTTTCGCTCCTGTAATTATTATTTTCATCTTAAAGATCTCCCTTTTCAAACTTTATATTTAATATCCCCCCATACATTTCAAGCTCTTTTATCAGGTTATACCATTTTTCAAGTTCCGTATACCAATCAAGTGTTATAGTTTGAATTGTTTTATCAATTTCGCCAGATTCAAGTTTTTGAATAATCTCTTTTACTCCATCTTCTGCTTTTCTTTTTGGTGTCCAGTTAATTACATTTTTTATCTTTTTAAAAGATACTCTATAACTCCTTTTATCGGGGTCTCCGTACCACTCTATATCTACGCTTTTACCTGTCTCTTTTTCCACCAACTCAGCAACTATTTTCCCGAGCTCGCCTATTTGATAGTTTAATTCATCTCCACCTACATTAAAAATTTCTCCATTTATTTTTGTTTCATCTGAAAATTCTAAAAATTTTATAACTGCCTCTGACACATCTTCTATATGTACAAATGGTCTGTATTGACTTCCATCTCGCATCAATGGAAGCCTTCCTGTTTTCCATGCTCCGTAAGTCATTCCATTTATAGCAAGGTCAAATCTCATCCTTGGACTATATCCAAACACAGTAGAAAATCTAAGAACAACCACAGTAAAATTTTTATCAGCTAAAGGAATAATATCTTTTTCTGCTTGAAAGTTTGCTTTTGCATAAGTTGTTAAAGGATTTACAGGAGAATTCTCATCCACTATATCTTCCTGAAAGCCATATATACTGCAGCTTGATGGAAAAATATACTTTTTTACACCAAACTTCTTCCCAAGTTTTGCAGTTCTTACTCTTGAATAATGATTAATTTGCCAAGTTGCCTCATTAAATCTCTCCCCCGTGGGATCATTAGAAATAGCCACTAAATCAACTATGTAATCTATCCCTTTAAAAATTTCTTCTGGCATAACTCTTGTGTCTTCTTTTATTAGTTCTAAATTGGGATGAGGCTTTAATTTTTCCATCCCAAAGAAAAATCTATCCACTGCTTTTACCTTATAGCCTCTTTCCAAAAGCTTTGGCACTAAAACAGAACCTATGTACCCTCCTGCTCCTGTTACTAACACTTTCTCCATTATTTACCCCCTTCATACACAAAATTAATCTCATCTATTATCTCCCTTAAAAACGGTGCGTTTTTATCTTTTTCTGAAAGAATTGGCTCCTTTATAGGCCAGTTAATCTTTAATTCCGGGTCATTCCACCTAATAGCCCTGTCATGTTCTGGAGAATAATATTCATCCACTTTGTATAAAATTTCGGTATTTGGAACAAGGGTTAATATCCCATGGGCAAATCCTTTTGGCACAACTATCTGCCTCTTATTATACTCGCTTAAAATCACACCTATCCACTTCCCAAAAGTAGGACTCCCCTTTCTTATATCCACTACCACATCATAAATCACTCCTTTTAAACACCTTACCACCTTAGTTTGAGCTTTTGGATTCAATTGAAAATGAAGCCCTCTCAAAACTCCTGCCTGTACACTCAAAGAATGATTATCCTGCACAAAATCAAAAAAAAGCCCAATCTCCTCAAAATCCCGCTTGTTATAGCTCTCCATAAAAAATCCCCTATGGTCTTCAAACACAGTTGGTTCTAAAATGTAAACCCCTTCAAGCTCGGTCTCAATTTTCCTAAATTTTCCCATCTCTATACCTCCCTTTTCATTCAATAAAATTCTCTACTATCCATTTTGTAAAAGGATAAGCCGCTGTAAAAGCAGGCGAAACTGCATTTAAAATATGCACAGAATTTTTATCTTTTTCCACTATAAAATCCTGCACAAGCTCTTTTGTCTTTACATTCAAAAGCTGAGCCCTGATCCCTGGTATTCCCCACTTTGTAAATTTCCTCTTATCTATTTTTTTCACTAATTTGATGGCTTCATTTATCAAATAGCTTTTTCTATACTTCTTAATTTCTTCAAATGCCAGGTTTCTAAATCCAAAAGAATTAGTAATAAAAAGAAGGGCTTCCCATTTAATTATTTCCAGAAGCTCTTTAATATTAAATTTATCAAATCCTTTATAATTCTCCCTCCAAAAAGCTGGTGTTGCTGTGGGGCCAATTTTAATCTTTCCATCAACTTTTATAGTATAATGCACACCTAAAAAAGGATTTTTTATATTTGGCACTGGATAGATATTTCTTTTTATAGGTTTATCACTTCCAGTATATTCCAGATATATTCCTTTAAAAGGAATTATTACATAATCTTTTGAAAAACCAAACTCTTTTGCTATCTTATCTGCGTAAAGTCCAGCAGTATTTATTAGCTTTTCATACTGAAAAACAAACTCTCCTGCTCCAATTTTTTTCTCATCAATTCTTCTTTGATAAGGAGTGTTTAAAAAAAATTTAATTCCTGCTTTTTCAAGATTAAATTTTAAATGCGAAAGAATTTCCACAGGATCTACTGTTGCTGTAAGTGGAGACCAAAGGGCTTTTTTATACGTCCTGGCATTTGGTTCAAACTTCTCAAGCTCTTTTTCCTCTATTACTTCAAGAGGGACACCATTTCTATCTCCTCTTCTCTTAAGTTCAAAAAGCGTTTCAAGCTCATTTTCATTTTTACATACTACTACCTTCCCACACTTATTAATTTTTAAGCCATACCTTTCACAATATTCTCTCCAAAATAAACATCCATTTTTGGTAAATCTGGCTTTTAAAGAATCTGCTGTATAATAAAAACCTGCATGTAAAACTCCGCTATTCCTGCCACTTGTGTGAGCTCCTATCCCAATTTCTTTCTCTATTATTGCTATTTTTGCATCAGGATACTTTTTTTTTAAATTTTTAGCTAAGGTTAATCCTATGATACCTGCTCCAATAATTACAAAATCAAACTCTTTTTCTTTCATTTTGCAAGTTCTATCAAATACTTCCCATATTCTGTTTTAGCAAGAGGCTTTGCAAGCTCAAGGAGCTTTTCTTTATCTATCCAGCCATTTCTATAGGCTATCTCCTCTATACACCCTATCATAAGTCCAGTCTTTTTCTCAATCGTTGCCACAAACTCCCCTGCTTCAAGAAAACTATCATGCGTTCCAGCATCAAACCAGGCAAAGCCTCTACCAAGAAGCTTTACCTTAAGCCTACCGCGGCGTAAATATTCCTCATTAACAGAAGTGATCTCAAGCTCCCCTCTCTCTGATGGCTTTACATTTTTAGCAATCTGAACTGCCTCATTGTCGTAAAAATACATCCCTACTACAGCATAGTTTGACTTTGGCTTTTTAGGCTTCTCTTCAAGAGAAATAACATTTCCCTTATCATCAAACTCCACAACTCCAAATCTCTCAGGGTCTTTTACATAGTAACCAAAAACATAGGCACCACCACTTTTCTCAATCTCATACCTTGCTTCATTCATTATCTTCACCAGATCATGACCAAAAAAGATGTTATCCCCCAGCATATAGCAGATATTATCATTACCAATAAAATCTTCAGCCAGAATTAATCCCTCAGCTAATCCATTTGGTCTTTCCTGAATTTTATACTTAATATTTATTCCAAGATGTGAACCATCTTTAAAAAGTTTTTGGAAAATTACCAAGTCTTCAGGATTTATAATTAAGAGAATATCTCTTATCCCAAGAAGCATTATCAGAGAGAGAGGATAATAAATCATAGGTTTGTTATAAATTGGCAAAAAATGCTTGTTTATTGCCACTGTAACTGGATAAAGTCTTGTTCCACTACCACCTGCAAGTATTACGGCTTTCATAACCCAACTTCCGTTTATTATTCTATCTTATAATAATCCTAAATTATATCTCTGAAAATGCAAGAAGTTATGGATTTAAACTTCAAGCAATTAAATGGCAATTATCAGTTTTTAAGTAATTTAAAAAAAGAAATTTAATATAAAAGATATGGCTCTGGGAAAAAACTTCCAGAGCCATATCTTTTGAGGTTTATTCTTCGGGTTTTTTAATCCAGGGCATCATAGCTCTTAATTTTTTACCAACTTCTTCAATAAGATGCTCTCTCTCTTTTCTTCTTAAAGCGTTTAAAACAGGTCTTCCTGCTTGATTTTCTAAAATCCATTCTCTGGCAAATTCACCGGTTTGAATTTCTTTTAAAATCTTTTTCATTTCTGCTCTTACCTGGTCATTAATAATTCTGGGACCTCTGGTTAAATCTCCATATTCTGCGGTATCGCTTATAGAATATCTCATAAAAGCAAGCCCACCTTCATAAATAAGATCAACTATAAGCTTTAACTCGTGTAAGCATTCAAAATAGGCTATTTCTGGCTGATAACCTGCTTCTACTAAAGTTTCAAATCCAGCTTTAATAAGTGCAGAAACGCCTCCACAAAGAACTACCTGTTCTCCAAAAAGGTCTGTTTCGGTTTCTTCTTTAAAAGTGGTTTCTATTACTCCTGCTCTGGTTCCTCCTATTCCTTTGGCATAAGCAAGGGCTTTAGCAAAGGCTTCCCCTGTGGCATCCTGATGAATAGCTACTAAACAAGGCACGCCTGCCCCTCTTTCAAACTCTCTTCTTACAAGATGTCCAGGTCCTTTAGGAGCAACCATAGCAACATCTACATCCTTAGGAGGAACAATCTGATTGAAATGAATATTAAATCCATGAGCAAAAAGAAGCATTTTCCCAGGTTTAAGAGCAGGAGCTATTTCAGTTTTGTAAACCTCTGGTTGGGTTTGATCTGGAAGGAGAATCATTATAATATCTGCTTTTTCACAGGCTTCTTTTACAGTAAGGGGCTCAAAACCATGTTCTTTAGCTTTTTCCCAGCCTCTTCCCCCTTCTCTAACGCCAACAATTACATTTAAACCAGAATCTCTAAGATTTAAAGCATGAGCATGTCCCTGACTTCCATAACCTAAAACTGCAACCACCTTATCTTTTAAAACAGATAAATCTGCATCAGCATCTCTGTAAACCTTCATCACTAACCTCCTGTAAGAAATTTTTAAGTAAATTTATTTAATTATATTGCTTTTTAAATATTTTTCTACAATTTTTTCTGATTCTTCATTATTTTTTATAAAAAACAATTCTTTGTAAAGTTTAGCACAATCTTGAAAAGAAAGCTTATCTACCATTTGAATAGCTTTTAATTCTTTTTTAAGATGAGGAAAAGGTTCTTCAGGAGTGGGAAGAAGTTCTTCCTTGGGTATTATTTTTATATATATTAAAGATCTTGCAGCAAGAAGATTTTCTTTTTCTTTATTTTCCTTTCTTTTTAAGATATATCTGAGTGTTAAAAGCTCTCCTGGAGGAAAAACCCAGGCTTTTCCTATAAGAGATTTTAAAACTTTCTCTAAAAGATATTTATGAGAAATTCTCCAGGTTTTTCCTAAATGGATATGAAGAAGCTTTTTAAAATAAACATGGATAGTACCTGCTTCTATGTAAACTTTTCCTTTTTCAGGAAGAAGTTTAATAATAGCCTGAGCTCTTAAATAATCTCTTAAACGAAATCTTTCAGCATCAGCTTTGGAAAAAGTTTTAACTGCTTCTATAATATTCTCAAAGCTATCTTTTAACGAAACTTTGTAATATTCCAGAAGTTTTCCTATAGCTTTATTTTCTACCTGATAAATTTCTTTTAACTCTGGAGTATTTATTATTTTTTCTATATTATTACCATTTTCTAATTCTTTTTGAATAAAAGCTACTTTTTCTAAATATGGTTCTACCTGAAAGATTTTTTTACCTTTTTTATATAAACCACGAAGAATTTTAAGGCTTTCCTTTATAAAGGTGGGAAACCAAAAATCAGTATTTTTAAGATATTCTTCTATGCTAATTTCTTCTTTTAAAAAATTTTGGAAAAGTTTATTTGGTGGTTCTTCCAGAATAATAATATCGTGTTGAGACATGAGTTTTTCAGCAAAAGGAAGAGTTTCTACTCTATGAGGAGAAAAAGCCACAGTGACCAATCTTTCCATATTTTAAATTATAGCACAAATTACAATAACCCCAAACTACTTTCTAATTTAGAACCATTTTAAAAATTACCACTTACGAAGTGGTAATTTTTAGGTTGACAAAAGGGAAAAAGGTGTGGTATTATTAAAAAAATTTTTTAGAGGTTGAAAATGCATTATTTTGGATACAAGAATGGAGAGCTCTATTGTGAAGAAGTTCCTATAAAAAAAATTGTAAAAGAAGTTGGTACCCCCGCTTATATCTATTCTGCCAAAACCATTCGCAGACATTTTAAAGTATTTGATAGCTCCTTTAAATCAATAGATCATATTATTTGTTATTCTGTGAAAGCAAACTCTAATATAGCCGTACTTTCTGTACTAAAACACCTTGGAGCTGGAGCTGATATAGTTTCAGGAGGGGAGTTAAAAAGGGCTTTAAAAGCAGGTATCCCTCCTGAAAAGATAGTTTTTTCTGGAGTAGGAAAAACTCTTGAAGAAATGGAAATGGCTCTATCTGCTGGAATACTAATGTTTAATGTGGAAAGTCTGGAAGAGCTTGAAGCCCTTGCAGAAGTTGCTAAAAAACTTAATAAACCTGCTCCTTTTGCGTTAAGAGTAAATCCTGATGTAGATCCCCAAACTCATCCTTATATTTCTACAGGTCTAAAAAAGAACAAATTTGGCATTCCAGAAGAATTAGTAATACCCATCTATAAAAAAGCTAAAGAAAATCCCTATTTAAAACCTGTAGGTTTAGATGCTCATATCGGATCTCAAATAACCTCTATTGCTCCTTTTAAAGATGCTTTATATAGACTGAAAAAAATCTGGGAAGAATTAATAAATCTCGGGCTTGAACCCAAATACCTGGATCTTGGTGGAGGATTAGGTATAATTTATAACGAAGAGGAACCTCCTTTGCCTCAGGAATATGCTGAAGCCATTATTCAGGAAGCTAAGGATCTTAAAGCTACTATAATTTTGGAACCTGGTAGAGTAATTGTAGGAAATGCAGGAATTTTAGTTACTAAGGTCCTTTATACTAAAGAAAACATATCTAAAAAATTTGTTATTGTAGATGCTGGAATGAATGATCTTATAAGGCCCGCTTTTTATCAAGCTTATCATAAAATAATTCCTGTGGAAGAAACCTTTGCTGAAGAAGAAGTTGTAGATGTAGTAGGTCCTATTTGTGAGAGCAGTGATTTCTTGGCAAAAGAAAGAAAACTTCCCAGAGTTAAAAGAGGAGATCTTCTCGCTGTTATGAGTGCAGGTGCTTATGGTTTTGTAATGAGCTCTAATTATAACTCCAGACCAAGATGTCCAGAAATTCTGGTAGATGGAAATAAATATTTTGTAGTACGAAGAAGAGAAACTATAGAAGATCTCATTGCTTTGGAAAGTATTCCAGCTCCATATCTTTAATCTATGTCTACCATTCCTGAAAAATTTGATATAGAATACTATAATTACCAGCTTCCAGAGCATCTTATTGCTTATTATCCTGCTAAAAAACGCACAGAATCTAAACTTTTGGTAATAGAAAAAAAAACAGGAAAATTGTATTTCCATGAAAAATTTTCAGAAATAGAAAAATATTTTCAAAAAGGAGATTTATTAATTCTCAATAATACCAAAGTTTTCCCCGCAAGACTTAAAGGACGAAAAACTACAGGAGGGGAAGCTGAACTTCTGCTTTTTAAAAAACCCACTGGATTTAAATTCCAAACCTTTGCTTTGATCAAAGGAAAACGTATTAAAAAAGGAACAGAAATTTTAATAGAAAATTATATAAAAATTAAAGTTTTAGATAAACTGGAGGGAGGAAGGTTTTTTGTAGAGCTTGAAAGTCAGATAGAACCTTTAGAAAATCTTATTTATAAATATGGAAAAGCTCCCCTTCCCCCTTATATAAAAAGAGAACCAGAAATTACAGATTTGGAAAGATATCAAACAGTTTTTGCTCAAAAAGAAGGTTCTATTGCTGCTCCTACTGCGGGGTTTCATTTTGATGAAAACTTACTTAAAACTTTACAGGAAAAAGGTATTGTTATTAAATTCATTACTTTACATGTAGGATATGGAACTTTTGCTCCTATAAAAGTAAAAGATATAAGAAAACATCAAATTGAATCAGAATATATTGAAATAGAAGAAGATGTAATAGAAGAAATTAAAAAAGCTCTTTCAGAAAAACGTAGGATTATTGCAGTTGGAACCACTGTAGTAAGAACCTTAGAATTTATAGCTAAAAAAGGCTTAACTCCTTATAAAGGCCTTTGTGATCTCTATATTTATCCTGGTTTTAAATTTCAGATAGTCTCTGCTATGGTTACCAATTTCCATCTTCCAAAATCTTCGTTACTTCTCTTAGTTTGTGCCTTTGCTGGAAGATCTCTTATATTAAAAGCTTATCAAGAAGCCATAAAAAAGAACTATCGCTTTTATTCTTATGGAGATGCTACTTTTATAATTTAATCTTTATGCATTTTCTTTAAAACTTTGTAAACAGCTTCCACAGTATCCTCTATTTCTTCTTCTCCATGAGCCAAGGATACAAACCAGGCTTCAAACTGAGAAGGAGGTAAATAAATTCCTTTTTCAAGCATTTTTTGCCAGAAAATAGCAAATTTTTCTGTATCAGAACTTAAAGCAGTTTCAAAATTAATAACTTCTTTATCTGTAAAGAATAAGGTAAGCATAGAAGCAATTCTGTGAACTCTATAGGGTAGATCCAGATCTTTTAAAGCTTCCTTTATACCCTCTTCAAGTTTTGAAGTTAAGGCTTCAAGTTTTTCATAAGTTCCTGGTTTAGCAAGTTCTTTTAAAGTAGCAAGTCCTGCTGCTACTGCAATGGGATTTCCTGATAATGTGCCTGCCTGATAAACAGGACCTTCTGGTGCAACCATATCCATAATTTCAGCCTTCCCTCCATAAGCTCCTACAGGAAGCCCTCCTCCTATAATTTTACCAAGACAGGTTAAATCAGGTGTTATTCCATAGAACCCTTGAGCTCCTGATAAGCCAAGTCTAAAACCTGTAATCACCTCATCAAAAATAAGAAGAGCTCCATATTTTTGAGTAATTTCTCTTAAAAACTGTAAAAAACCTTCCTTAGGAGGAATGACTCCCATATTAGCAGGCACAGGCTCAACTATAACTGCAGCTATTTCTTCTCCATATTGTTTAAAAGCTTCTTCCACTTTTTCAAAATCATTATAAGGCAAATTTAAAGTATGAGCTGTAAGTTCCTCAGGAACACCAGGGCTGGCAGGAATTCCAAAAGTAGCAAGACCTGAACCTGCTTTTACAAGAAGAGAATCTACATGCCCATGATAACATCCCTCAAATTTTACGATTTTTTTTCTTTTAGTGTAAGCTCTTGCAAGACGAATAGCGCTCATAGTTGCTTCTGTTCCAGAATTGACAAGACGAACTTTTTCTATAGAAGGAACACAGGATTTTATAAACTCTGCCAGCTCTACTTCCTGCCAAGTTGGAGCACCAAAGCTGGTTCCTTTTTTAGAGGCAAAATAAACATTTGCAATAACCTCTGGATGAGCATGCCCAAGAATAAGAGGTCCCCATGAACAGACATAATCTATATACCTATTCCCATCTACATCTATTAAATAAGCACCTTCTCCTTTTTCAAAAAAAACAGGATCAGATTTTACAGCTTTACAAGCTCTAACAGGGCTATTTACTCCTCCAGGGATAGCCTTTATAGCTTTTTCATAAAAAGCCTTAGATCTTATTCTCATCTCTGCCCTCCTAATCTTCTTAAATATTCTATTTTACACAGTTTTTCTAAAATTAAAAGCAAATTTACAGCTTCTTCTAAATTTCTCCCCCAGGTTAAAGCCCCATGCTGGCTTAAAACTATTACTTTGGAAATCAAAGCTGATTCTGAAGCTTTTTCCCAGAGTTCTTCAGAACCTGGAAGAAAAAAAGGCACAACTTTTATCTCTTTTAGAAAAATTTTAGCCTCTGGTAAATCAAATTCTCTGAAATCAAATCCACAAAGATCTAAAGCCAAAACATAGGCAGGATGAGCATGCACAATAGCTTTTGCTTGAGGATTTTTTAAATAGATTTTATAATGCATGCCCCATTCTGAAGAGGGTTTACCCTTTAAAAATTCGCCTTGCCAATTGATAAAACAAAGATCCTTTGGCTCCAAAATTTCTTTTATTTTCCCAGAAGGGGTGATCCAGAAGCCTTCTTTATCTCTTACAGAAAGATTCCCCTCTGAACCCGTTATAAGACCTTTTTCTGCTAAATATTTAGTATAAAAACTAAGTTCTTTTTTCTTTTCCATTTAAACTTTTATAGCTCTTACCAGATCTATATTTTCTAAAGTCCATTCAACAGTTCTTCTTAAGCCTTCCTCCAGATCTATCTCTGGCTGCCAGCCAAGAAGTTTTTTAGCCTTTTCAATCTCTGCCCAAGTAAGCATAACATCAGCTTTGTGAAAAGGATAAAATTCTTTCTTAGCCTTTTTTCCGAGAAGTTTTTCTAAAATTTCTATCATCTGATTTATAGAAATGGGATTTCTTCCTCCTCCGAGATTAATAATCTCATATCCCAGAGGTTTTAAAGCAAGGATTGTTCCTCTGGCAATATCATCTATATAGGTGAAATCCCTTGCCTGAGTGCCATCTCCATAAATTTTAATAGGAGTCCCTTCATAAATCCATTTTATAAATCTAAAAGGGCTCATATCAGGACGTCCTGCTGGTCCATAGACTGTGAAATATCTAACAACCGAAATATCAAGTCCATAAAGATGGTGATAAGTATAAGCCAGAAGTTCTGAGCTTTTTTTAGTGGCAGCATAAGGAGATAAAGGAGTATCTACTTTTAATTCTTCGTGAAAAGGAGGCTTATGCCCTGCATAAACAGAAGAAGTGGATGCAAGAACCATCTTTTTTACGCCAGAATCTTTCATAAGTTCCAGAAGATTGAGAGTAGCTGTTACATTACTATCTACATAAACCCAGGGGTTTTCTAAACTTGCTCTAACTCCAGCTCTGGCTGCAAGATGAATAATGGCTTTTATAGGATAAATTTCAAAAAGAATTCTTATTGCTTCAAAATTAGAAAGATCTAATTTATAAAATTTAAAATTTTCATAATTTTTTAATTGAGAAAGTCTCCATTCTTTCAATTTAACATCATAGGCGTTATTTAAATTATCTACACCAAGAACAGATTTCCCTTCTTTAAGAAGGAATTCACTAACTCTCCATCCTATAAAGCCTGCTGCTCCTGTAACTAAATAATATTTCATCTACTTTTCTCCTTTCTTATTTTTTCTGCATAGGGTAAAACATACTTCTTATTTATATATTCTGCAAGTTCAAAACTCAAAATTGCTTCATCTTCCATAGCCTGTTGAATTTTAGTAAGTCTTTCATGTCCTAAAAAATTGGAGAGTTTATCACAAAAGAAATTTCTACAAAAGATAGGAGCAAGAATAAGATTACAGCCCTTCTCTCCTAAAAATAAACAATCCTCTGGTCTTTCTAAATTAAACTTTATTTCTGTTTGAAGACAATCTGCTAACATAAGATTTATCAAAAATTCTGAAGGTCTTAATTTCCATTCTAAACCTGTTTGACAGCATTTTTCTCCTGATTGGGCACATTTAGCACAAAAAGCAAAAGACTCATTTTCTATAAAAGCCTGCCTGCTTTTTTCTATAGCTTTTTTAAGAGGTTCTAATTTATCTATAATGTATTTATCTTTCCAGAGCTTTTCTTTTAATTCCTGTTTATAAAAATTTTGCCAGCTTTTAAAATAAGTTAAACTATCCATTTAAAGTTCTATTTTTAAGTCTTTTCCACTTATTTCATTTAATAATATACCTGTTAAAATTTTAGGATAAAAGTAGGTACATTTATGAGGCATTCTTTTTTTAGCCTGAGCTACCTTTTTAAGCACTAAAGGAGAGATTATAGGAAAAATAATTCCAATAGCTCCTCTTTGCACCTCTTTTATTACCTCATTTATATCACAAACAAATTTAGCCCTACCCTTTTCTTTTAATTGTTCTTCCTTTAAACCTGTACTTAATTCTAAAATTTTCAAAAAATTATAAAGAGTAACCTCTGATAAAATCGGGTCTTCAGTCTTTATTTTTTCTAAAAATTCTTTTTTTATACAAAAAAAATAAGCTTTATTATTTAAAAAAATAAGCCATTCCTGCGCCTTTTTATTAAAATAATTATCAAAATTTTCAGGCTTAAAATTTATTTCTTTGAAAACTTCGGCAAAATTTTTCAATTTTTTTAAAAATCCTTCTGGATCTTCAAGAAAATAAGTTCTGTGAGTGGGAAGCATAAGCAAATTTTTATCTTCTAAAGGACAAATATACATTGCTATATAATTATAATCCTTATAATTCTTTTTACCATAAAGATTTTCCATATATTCTTTATATCTCAAAGCTGTAGTATATCTGTGATGTCCATCAGCAATATAAATTCTTTTGTCTTCTAAAAATTTTATTAAATTTTTTACAAACTCTTTATCAGTGATTTTATAAAGCTTGTGTTTTTCTCCTTTATAATTTATGCTATAAATTAATTTTTTCTTATTTTTTAAATTTTTTAAAGTAAAAAGCTCTGGATCTTCATAAAGACCAAAAACCTGACTGAACTGAAAACCGGTATTTTTAAACAACTCCAAACGCTCATCTGTAACTTTATTATAAACCTTTTCATGAGGAAGAATTTTACCTTCTTCAAAAGGACTCAATTCTATTAGATTTATAAATCCTTTTCTATTAAATTTTTTTCCATGATAGGTAAATTCTAACTCGTATAAATAAATCCCAGGGGTTTGATTTTTAATAAGGATTTGCTCTTTTATCCAGGAATTAAGAAGTTCCTTAGCTCTTTGATAACTCTCTGGTAATTCTAAATGAAAAATATTGTAAGGACTTTTGTTTTTAAAATGATTAACTTCTTCTTGCGAAACCACATCGTACTGAGGAGCAATTACATCTTCTATATTAACTTTGGTAGTATTGTATCTCCAGGCACAAAAAGGAAGGCTTCTGGGCATATCTCACTCCTTCAAAAAATTTTCCCCTTAAACATACCAAAAAATTAAATATTAGCAAGGAACAGGTTTTACAATTGTAAGTAGCAATTTTGAGGATTAAAGATAAAATAAGCACATGCTTAAGAAAAAATTTGGTCAACATTTGCTTATTGCTTCAGGTATTCTACAAAAACTTGTAGAATTTTCTGAAATAAAATCAGGAGAAACAGTAGTTGAAATTGGTCCTGGTACAGGGAATCTTACTAAAGAATTATTAAAAACTCCTTTAAAAAATCTTTATCTTGTAGAAATAGATCCAGAAATGATAGAAAAACTTAAAAAATATATAAAAGACAAAAGAGTTACTATAATTCAGGCTGATGCTACTAATTTTGATTTTTCAAGCTTAAAAGAAAAGGAATTGAAATTGATTGGCAATCTTCCCTATAATGTAGCCAGTTTAATTATTGAAAATACAGTAATGTATAAAGAGTATATACCACAGGCTTTTTATATGGTGCAAAAAGAAGTTGCTGAAAGATTAATAAAGGAAAAATCCTGGCTTTCTATTTTTGTAAAAACTTTCTATGAAATAAATTATCTTATGAGTATACCTGCCAGATTCTTTGTCCCTCCTCCCAAGGTGGTTTCTGCTTATATAAAATTGACAAGAAAGGATTTTAAAGAAATCTCAGATTTAAAAAATTATAAAAAATTTCTAACTCACCTTTTTTCTCAGAAAAGAAAAATGCTTAAACATAAAATTGATGAAAAATTGTTATTAAATTTAGGGATCTCTCCCAATAAAAGAGTTGAAGAGTTGAATTTTAAAGATTTTCTTTCACTTTATTCTGAGATTGAAAAAGTAAAGAAGAGTTAGTTTTAAGAATTTTTGAATTATTGCCAGAAAATTTTTTATAGACTCTTCTATGTTTTTTGCGAATTCTTCTAACCAGTCTTATGGCTCTTAAATGCTCTCTGTATGTTCTTGAAAAATAATGGGTCCCATCTCCTTTAGCTACAAAATAAAGGTAAGAAACCTTAGCCGGAAATAATACAGCCTTAATACTATCCTCTCCCGGACTGCAAATAGGTGTGGGAGGGAGACCATAGTTTAAATAGGTGTTATAAGGACTTTTTACACTGTAATAATCTTTGTAATAAAGCCTTCTGAAATTTCTTAAAGCATAATTTATAGTAGGATCTGCTTGCAAGGGCATGCCTCTTTTGAGTCTATTTAAATAAACTGCTGCAATTATTGGTTTTTCTTTAGAATATATTGCTTCTTTTTCTACTATAGAGGCTAAAGTTATCACTTCTTTTAAAGACATGCCTTTTTTATTTGCTATATCTTTATACTTATCCCAGTGTTTCCAAAAATTATCTACCATAGTTTTAATAATTACTCCAGGATGTGTATATTTATGAAAATAATAAGTATCCGGATACAAATAACCTTCCAGAGTCGGCCCAGGTAACCCAAATTTTTTAGCTACCTGAGGATCTTGAGCCAATTTTAGAAATTCCTCTTTTTTACAGATATTGTTTCTATCCAAAATTTCTGCAATTTGCCAAAGGGTAAGTCCTTCTGGAATAGTTATTTTATGGGACAAAACCCTTCCTTCTACAAGAATTCTCAAAATCTCTCCTAAGCTCTGGTGAGTATAAAAAGCATATTCTCCGGGCTTTATTTTATTATAAAGACCTGTTCGCAAAGCTTCTATAATAAATACCCATCTACTTTTAATTACACCTTTTTCTTTAAGTTTTTTAGCTATACTCCAAACTCCCTCTCCTTTTTTTATTTCAACAATTCTAAACTCATTAGTTTTAAATTCAGAAACAGGACCCAATCCGTCAAAATATGAACCTGTTATCCATAAAATAAAAAAAAGAACCAATAAAAAAATTATTGGTCTTTTTTTCTGAATTTCAGCACTTGAGAACTTCATTTTTAATGGTATCTTTTATTAATATCTAACAGGAGGTTTTTATGATAACAGAAGAAATTTTAAAAACTTTAGAAAAAGAAGCCAAAGAACACCCCCATTCTCCATTTGCACAACACAAGTTAGCTATAGCTTACTTTAATTTGGGAAAATTTCAAGAGGCTAAAGAGGCTTTCAAACGCGTGCTTAAGATTGATCCTTACCATTTTGAAGCTATGATAAACTTAGGAATTATCTTGGCTCAGGAAGGAGAAATTGAAGAAGCTAAAAAGGCTTTTACTTTTACCCTTAAATTTTATCCTAAATCTGTAGAAGCCTGGATAAATCTTGGACTTGTTGAATTTCAATTAGGTAATTTAGAAGAAGCAGAAAAGTGTTATAAAAAAGCTATAGAATTAAAAAAAGATGATCCTGCTGCTTGGGTAAATCTTTCTACAATTCTGATAGAAAAAGGACAATATAAAGAAGCTATTTCAGCCTTAGAAAAAGCTAAAAGCCTTGCTCCTCAAATGGGAACTATTTATAATAATTTAGCAGTAGCTCATTATCATCTGGGAAATATAGAAGAGGCTAAAAAGAATATTGCTCAAGCTAAATCCTTAGGATACTCTGTAAATCCTGAGTTTGAAAGGTTGGTAAATGAGGATTCCTAAAATACCAACCTGTCCTTTTTGCGGAAAACCTATAGCTAAACCAACCTTTTTAGCTATAGGATTTTCAGATTTGGAAGCTGGTATATGTGAATGTGGTAGTGTTTATGTGTGCGATGTTACAGGACATAATCGCGGCGCTGCTTTTGTAGAAGCCCTTTTGATTGCTTGTGCAGGTGATTGGGAACTTGCTTGGGATTTAATACCTGATGAAGATTATAAAGAAATCTGGATAGAAAACTATGATTTAAAAACTCATACCATTTTACCAGAATCTTCTTACGGTAAAAGACTTTTCAGAAGTGCTCTTTGTTTTATTAAACTTTCTGATGATCTAAGAGAAACTCAAGAACCTAAAATAAAAAAACTTCTTCAAAAAGAAGAGCCAGATTTACCTAAAGTTGAAAAAAGAAAGCTCAGCAAAAAAGAATTAGAAGAGCTTATTAATCAGAATAGTTTAAATCTTTTATTCAGTTATATCTTAGCCGAACCTCTTAATTTAAATGTTCTACAAAAATTTTTATATCATCCTGACCCAGTTTTTAGAAAAAAAGTTTCAGTTATTATAGGATTAGTTTCTGAAAAACTTGTAAAATTTCGTCCTGAAAAAGTTTTAGAACTTTTAAAAAGACTTATTTATTCAGCGGCAGATTCTGCTTCTTCTGCCTGGGGAGCTTTAGAAGCTGCTGGAGAAATTATAAGAAACACTAAAGATAGATATTCTTTCTTTATAAAAAATCTGCTCGCTTTTATAGAATTTCCAGAATATAGACCTTATGTATTGTATGCATTTTATAGAATCTCTGAAAAAAATCCTCATCTTTTAAAACAACATAGCTATCTAAAACTACTAAATTACTTAGAAGGTGCATCATCAGAAATTCAAGGTCTTATTCTGCTAATATTCTACAATCTTAAAAGCCCTGAGATAAAATCTTATTTTGATAAGATTGATCCAGAAAAGAGCTTCAAGCTTTTTAATTACAAAACTTATAATTTTGAAACTGTATTTTTAAAAGATCTACTTAAAAAATTCTAATTTAGGAGACCAAAAATGAAAAAAAAACTTCTGGAAGATAAAAAGGATTTTTTTACACTAAAACCTGACATTCCAGAAGAGTTAAAACCAGCTTATGAAATTTGTCTAAAGGCTTATAAACTCTGGACAGAAGGAAAAATAGTAGACACAATAACCTTATTAGAAGAAGCTTTAGCCCTTTTCCAAAAAGTTGAAAATTATAAAGACCTTGCTTATAAAGAAATAGCCAATATTTTAGACTTTTTAGGAGATTTATATCACTCAAGAGGTAACATAGAAAAAGCTTTGAAAGTTTATAAAGCCTGTTTGGATATTTGCGAAAATTTTGATGATGAAATTAGCACTGCTATTATAGCTGAAAAGATAGTATTTGTATACAAAGAAAAAAAAGAATATGACAAAATGCTTCCTTATTTGTATAGACTTTTAGAGATAGGGGAAAAATATAATGATGCACATAGAGCTGCCAGAGCCCTTGTAGGAATAGGAGAAGTATCAAGATATAAAAAAGATTATCAAACAGCAAAAGAAGCTTTAGAAATAGCTTATAAAATATATAAAGGTATGGGAGCAGGAGAATTATCTGAAATTGTTAAAAAAGGCTTAAAAGAATTAGAAAAAGAAATGCAAGAAAAAATTTAATTTTATCTACTATAACCTGGAAGTTCACCTATCGCGCAAGTGCCAGTTTCACATTTGTGACTTTCTACTAAATTAGGCTTATCAGAAGAACCTCCTGAATCACTAACAATAGCATTTACCACACTCATAAGACGATTTATATTTTTACTTTTACAATCAGGACAGGTTACTTGGGATATTTCATCTTTATTTTTAAGATAAACCTCAAATTCTTTTCCGCAATCCTGACATTTAAATTCATAAATAGGCATAATTACTCCCCTTTCCAAAGCATTTTATTTTCTAAATCAAATATAAACAATTTAATATTATATACTCAAACTTTCAAATTCTGTCAAGTATACACTACCATTACACCTTTTACACCTCCAAGGTGTAAAATTGTAATTTATTTATTTGTTCCTTTCTTAGGTAAAGGAATATATTCTACAGAAGGAGTTTGTCTTAATGGCTGAGGAAAAAGTTTCATTAATTGATAAATTTCTATAGGCATATCTTTACTTACAGGCAAACCAAGTTTTTTGGCTTCTTCATAAGTAATAGGATAATCATGTGTAAAATGTCCCTGAGATAAAATGTCTGCCAGTTCTTCAATTTTTTCTGGAGAATATTTATTATCAAGAATAAGTTTAAGATTTTCTTTCATTTGTTTTAAAGCCATTTCAGCTACATCTGCTAATATTAAAGTTTGATCCTCCACATGTTCTATAGATTTTCTTTTAACAGCTCTTAAGATTGAAGCCGCAGGATATTGTCCTAATTGAGGATCTACAGGTCCAAGAACTGCATGTTCATCCATGATAATCTCATCACAGGCAAGAGCAATAAGAGTCCCTCCGCTCATAGCATAATGAGGGATAAAAGCTGTTACTTTGGCAGGATGTTTTTTTATGGCTAAGGCTATCTGTAAAGCTGCTAACACTAATCCACCTGGAGTATGTAAAATTATATCAATAGGTACATCTTTATCCGTAAGATGTATAGCTCTTATTACCTCTTCAGAGTCATTAATATCTATAAATTTCATAATTGGGAAACCCAATAAACTCATAGTTTCCTGACGATGAATCAATAAAATAACCCTTGAACCTCTTTTCTTTTCTATTTGTTCTATAGCCTTTTGACGGGCTAATTCTAAAAATTTCTGTCTTAAAAAAGGTTGCATTGCCATAGCTAAAAATAAAATCCAAAATAAATCTCCCCATCCTGTCATACTTTATTTTCCCCCCTTTTAGTCTTTTTATCTATTCCATCTATCTATTCCAAAGAAAGAACCAAAAATACCATATTCATCTTGATAAAATCTACATTTTTTTTTGCAGAAAAATTTATACCCCAAAGCTCCGAAAATAAAACCTCCCAAATGAGCAAACCAAGCTATACCTCCAAAACTGTCAGGTAAAGCTAAAGCAAAAAGTCCACTATATAACTGTATTAAAAGCCAGTATCCCAAGTATAAAAATGCTGGGATCTCAAAAAATAAAGGAAAAAAGAAAATAGGCACCAAAATTACAATTCTTGCCAAGGGATACATAATAAAATAGGCACCCATTACACCAGAAATAGCTCCAGAAGCACCTATTAAAGGTGTAACAGAGTTTTTGTAAATAAAAGCATGAAATAAAGTAGCAAAAATTCCACAAAAAAGATAAAATATGAGAAATCTAAAAGGTCCCAAACGATCCTCTACATTATCTCCAAAAATCCATAAAGTCCACATATTTCCTATAAGATGAAGCCAACCTCCATGAATAAAAAGATGAGTAAAAAGAGTAAGATATTTTTGATAAAAGGGATCTCCTAATAAAGCTGAAAAATAATGATTAAAAAATCTGGCTGGAATGAAACCCCATGTTCTAAAAAAAAATTCTCTTTCTAAAGAAGAAAGAGAAAGTTCATAAAAAAAAACTATTATATTAGCAAAAATTAACAACCAAGTCATTATAGGAGGATTTCTACGAGGTAAAATATCCTGTAGTGGTATCATCCAAGGCCTCCTATTATTTCTCCTCTTACTTTCTTTCTGAAATTTTCACTCTTTTCCACCAATTTTTCAAATACTTTTAGATCCTCTGGAATTTTACCAAATTCGTATTCCTCAAAATTTTTATATTTTTCTAATCCCTCTTTTCCTTTCTCTAAAAATATCTTTGCCAGATCCAAAAATAAAGATCCTTCTCTTGAAAGAGCATAAAATTCTGCGCTTCTTAGAGCATATCTATTTCCATTAAAAGACAATGCCACTCCTTTATTTTCCTTAATTAAATTCAAAGCTTGCATATCTGTAATACTATCTCCTGTATAAAACCCTTCAGAAAAAGGAATAGAAAGTTCTTTTGAGATCATCTCACAGGCTTTTGCTTTTTCTGAGCCTCCTATAGGATTTACCTCCCTTAAAAAAATTCCTATATCTAAATTCCATATTATATTAAAAAATATCTCCTCTAAACGGTCTAAAATACTTAATAAATCTAAAGGTAAATCAGAAGGTAAAGTGGCATCTTTTGGAAAATCTATCTCTGGTAAACTTATAATTTCCTCATAAAGCTTTTTTAAAATTTTAGCTTCTTCAGAAGAAAGTTTAACTTTATCAAAATCTATTTCAGTACAAAAAATATGATCCATGGGAAAATTTGTAACCTCTGCTAAAGCTTCTAAATAAGGTTTATAGCTTGTGCTAATTATAAAGGTAGGCAAAATTTTATTAAGCTTGGGTAAATTTTCAGGAATTTTAGGTAGAAATATCAAAGTTTTTTTAGAGAATTCTCTTAAACTTTTATTATTAGCTCCAAATAGTTTCAAAAAAGGTAAAATAAGTTTTAAAGTATCTCCTGCTTTATATCCCTCTTTTTTCTTAATATCAGCTAAATAGTCATCAAAACGGGAAATTTGTTTAAAAAAATAATCACCTTTGGGTATAATAGCTTTACAATATTCAAAAGCATTATCATTAAGAGTTAAAGGTCCTTCACAATCAAAGGCTAAAAAAGGCATAAAAACTCCTTATTTGATTTTTAGTTTTCTCTCTCTAATAGAAGGGATCTGCATTTCTTCTCTATATTTAGTAACTGTTCTACGAGCTATTTTTATTCCATATTTTTCTTTTAAAATTTTGGCTATGGTATTATCACTTAAAGGTTTCTTAGGATCCTCTTTATCTATTATCTCTTTAATATAATCTTTTACAGCCTTAGAAGATAAAACATTACCTTGAGAGGATTCATAACCTGTTGAAAAGAAAAACTTCAAAGAATAAACACCATTAGGTGTTTGAACATATTTATGAGCTATGATTCTGCTTACAGTTGATTCATGTAAACCTGTTTCTTCTGCTATTATTTTCAAAGTTAAAGGCTTAAGATGTTTTATACCTTTTTCTAAAAATTCACATTGATGTTTTAAAATAGCCTCTCCAACTTTATAAAGACTGGAATATCTGCTATCCAGAGCCTTTAATAAATTCTCTGCATCTCTTAATTTTTTCCTTAAAAATTGTTTCAGTTTCTTTGTTTCTTCAGATTTCTTTTTTATTTTTAAATAATCTTTATAATAACTATTCAATTTTATTGAAAAATTCTTCTCTTTAATCACTTCTACTTTCCATTTATTATCTTGTTTATAAAAGATAAGATCAGGTTCTATATAAAGTGTAGGTTCTAAAAAATAATTGCGCGCTGGATAAGGCTCTAATTGTCTAATAATCTCTAAAGCATTTTCTATCTCCTCTGGACTAAATCCATAATTTTGACTCAGATATTCTACACCTTTTGGAATTTCTTCTAAATGTTGTCTCACCAAAATATAAGGCAGTGAATCAGAAAAATAACCAAGAAACTCTAATTGAGTAAGCAAACATTCTTTTAGATTATAAGATGCTACACCCACAGGGTCCAAAAATTTTACAATATTTCTAATCTTTTCTACTTTTTCTTCGGAAACATGTAATTCCTGAGCTATTTCTTTAGAAGTAAGAGTTAAATATCCTTTTTCATCAAGATTGCCTATAATATGCTGAGCTATTTCATAATCCTTAGAGGAAAGCTCTTTAAGACGAATTTGCCATAATAAATAATCTGTGAGCTTTTCCTCTACCTTTAAGGTTTTCTCCCAAATAGGAGGTTCTTCTGAAGGAGGTTCAAAAAAATGTAAAGATCTTTCTATAAACTCTTCATTATTCAAATCTATTTCATCATTTAATCTAATCTCTTCCTTAAAATCTAATTTTTTTGAAAATATATTCTCTGGCAAATCTTTATATTCCAATTCTAAAAAAGGATTAATTTGAGCTTCCTCTTGTAAAAATTCTTCTAATTCTAAGGTATTTAATTGCAATACTTTTAAAATAAGCTTTAATTGAGGAGTTAAAATCAGTTGAGGAGTTATTTTTAATTGATTTTTTAGTTCTATCATATTTTTATATCTCTATATTACAAACTTTTCACCCAAGTATTTTTCTTGGACCAATGTATTTTCTAAAATATGTTGGGGGGTTCCCTCTCCAATAATTTCACCCTCGGCAATAACATAACCTCTATCACATATTTTTAAAGTATCTCTTACATTATGATCAGAAATCAAAAGTCCTATACCTTTATTTTTAAGAGTTTGAAAAATTTCTTTCAGTTGAGAAATACCAATAGGATCTATACCTGCAAAAGGTTCATCTAAAAGAATAAACTGAGGTTCTATCAGAAGAGCTCTTACTATCTCCACTTTTCTTTTCTGTCCACCTGATAAAGTGTAAGCTTTTTGATCTAAAATTTCCTTTAAATTGAATAGTTCTATGTAATATTTCAATTTTTCTTCCAGTTCTTTGGTCTTTTTTTCTATTTTTTCTATAACTATTTTAAAATTTTCTAAAACTGTAAGTTTCCTGAATACAGAAGTTTCTTGAGGTAAATAGATAATACCTTTTTGTGCTCTTTCTGAAACATCTAAATTTGTAATTTCTTCTTTTCCAAACCAGATTTTTCCATTATCAGGCTTTAAAAATCCAGCAATCATGTAAAAGGAAGTAGTCTTCCCTGCTCCGTTGGGGCCTAAAAGTCCTATAATTTCTCCTTTATTTACTTCTATAGTAATACCTTTAACAATTTCTCTGTTTTTAAAAATTTTTTTTAAATTTTCAGCTTTTAACATGGCTATTTAAGATAAATCATTGTTCTAACTCTGCCCTGTTCCTTTGCTAAAACCTCACCTTTATCTTCGTTGAAATAAATTATTACTATATCACCTTCTATTAAATTTTTATCACGCCATACCTTAGGATTATCTTCTAAAACCAGTTTTTCCTGTTTTTTGAAATAAACCGCTTTATCTGCATAAGCTTTCCACTTACCCTTTTCTATAACAACTCTACCTAAGGCTATTATCTTATTAACTACCTTTTTACCTTTCTGATTCTCATAATAAACATACATTTTATCACACCAGACCTTTAAGTCCTTTTTAATAGCGAAAACTTTTCCTGTAAAAACTGCTAACCCTTCGCTTTCAAAAACCTCCATTTTATTGGAGGTGATATTAATTTCTGAAGCAGCCAAAGCCAAGGTAATGTTAAAAATAATTATAATCAAAAAAGTTAAAATTGCTCTTTTCATCTTTTAAACCTTTGGGTTTTAAAAAAATGTTTTATATCAAAAATATAAACCATCTTTATTATTTAAACAAGGCTTTAAATCTTATCAAAGAATTGCTTTTACTGCAAGTGATAGATTATAATTAAAAACAGAAAAATTTGAAAATTCTTTTGAGATTTTACGAATATAAATTAAATTTGAAAAATAAAAAAAAGGGGGCTTAAAGCCCCCTTTTTTTTATTTTAGAATTCTCCTCCTGGCATAGGAGGTGTTTTTTCTTCTTTCTTAGGTTTTTCAGCTACCATAGCTTCAGTAGTTAAGAGTAATCCAGCTACTGAAGCTGCATTTTGTAAAGCACAACGGCTCACTTTCTTAGGATCAATTACTCCAGCTTTTACCAGGTCTTCAAATTCTCCTGTAGCTGCATTAAAACCTATATTTTCTTTTTCGTTTTTTACTTTTTCAACAATGATAGATCCTTCATATCCAGCATTAGCAGCAATCTGACGGAGAGGAGCTTCTAAAGCCTTTTTAATAATTTCTACTCCATATTTTTCATCCTCTTCAAGTTTTAGATCATCAAGCACTGGTAAACACCTAATATAAGCTGTTCCCCCTCCAGGAACAATTCCTTCTTCTACAGCAGCTTTGGTAGCATTAAGAGCATCTTCCACTCTGGCTTTCTTTTCTTTCATTTCTGTTTCAGTAGCAGCTCCTACATATATAACAGCTACTCCACCTACTAATTTAGCAAGTCTTTCCTGAAGTTTTTCTCTGTCATAATCAGAAGTTGTTTCTTCAATCTGAGCACGGATCTGTTTAATACGAGCTTCAATATCTTCTTTTTTACCAGCACCATCAATTATAGTGGTGGTTTCCTTGGTAACTACTACTCTTCTTGCTTTTCCAAGATCTTTTAACTGAACATTTTCAAGCTTCATTCCAAGCTCTTCAGATACAAAACTTCCACCAGTAAGTATTGCTATATCCTGGAGCATGGCTTTTCTTCTTTCACCAAAACCAGGAGCTTTTACAGCGCAGCAATTTAAAACGCCTCTAAGTTTGTTTACTACTAAAGTAGCTAAAGCTTCTCCTTCTACATCCTCAGCAATAATCAAAAGTGGTTTTCCAGCACGAGCTATTTGCTCAAGAAGTGGCAATAAATCTTTCATAGCACTAATCTTTTTGTCATAAACTAAAATATAAGGATCTTCTAAAACACATTCCATTTTTTCAGCATCAGTTACAAAATAAGGAGAAATATATCCACGATCAAACTGCATCCCTTCTACTACTTCTAAATATGTTTCTAAACCTTTAGATTCTTCAACTGTAATAACACCTTCTTTCCCTACTTTATCCATAGCATCAGCAATAAGATTACCAATAGTGGCATCGTTGTTAGCAGAAATAGTAGCTACCTGAGCTATTTCCTGACGAGACTTACAGGGCTGAGCAATTTTCTCAAGCTCTTTTACAACAGCGTCTACAGCTTTATCAATTCCACGTTTAATAGCCATGGGATTAATTCCAGCAGCTACTAATTTAATTCCCTCCTGAAAAATAGCCTGAGCAAGCACTGTAGCTGTAGTTGTTCCATCTCCAGCAACATCACTGGTCTTAGAAGCAACTTCTTTTACCATCTGAGCACCCATATTTTCAAATTTATCTTCTAATTCTATTTCCTTAGCAACTGTAACACCGTCTTTTGTAATTAAAGGAGAACCAAAAGATCTTTCTAAAATTACATTTCTTCCTTTAGGCCCCAGAGTTACTTTTACAGCATCAGCCAACTTATTAACTCCGCTCAAAATTTTCTCTCTGGTATTAGCCCCATAAATAATTTCCTTCGCAGCCATATCCTTCCACCTCCTTTTAAAATTATTTTTTATTTTTTAAAATTTTCTAAAAATTAGTCTTCAATAATAGCCAATACATCATCTTCTCTCATAATAAGATATTCTTCTCCTTTGATTTTTATTTCAGTACCAGCATATTTGCTAAAAAGGATTTTATCCCCTTCTTTAACAGTTAAAGGCTGTTTTTGTCCATTTTCTAATAACCTACCCTCTCCTACAGCTACAACTTTACCCATAATGGGCTTTTCCTTAGCTGTATCAGGGATAATAATTCCTGACTCGGTTCTCTGTTCCTCTTCAATACGCTGAACTAAAATACGATCATATAAAGGTCTGATCTTCATACCTCCACCTCCCTCCTTTGATTTAATTTATATTTAATTTGCTTGAATTAAGTTAGGAAAAAAAATAATCATTACTTTTAAAAAGACAAGGAGTTAATGATTTAATTTTTTAAAAATTTTAAAATCTGATTTATAAGAATTTCTGCTGATTCTGAAGTATTGAGAATTAAAAGATTTTCACACTCTAAAGGCTCTTTGAATTTCTTCTTTTGAGATAAATAGATCTCCCAAAGGGCATCTGAATAGCTCTTTTCTTCTTTTCTTTTAAATATTCTTTCCTTTATTACCTCATCATCAGCCTGACACCATATCCAGTATAATTTAGTTCTTGTATTTTTAAATTCTTTTTTGATTAAATTTCTATATTTTTTATCTCTAAAAGTAGCATCTAAAATAACATCTCTTCCATAAGATATTTCTTCTTTAGCAATTTCAATCATTTTTTTATAAGTCTTTTCTGTCATTTCAGGAGTATAAATCCCTTTTTCAAAATCTGCATAATAATGTTTATCCGGATCCAAATTAGCAAGTTTTTTACGAATAATATCGGAAGCTATATAAACTGCTGGTCTTTCTTGCAAGAGTTTTTGAGCTAAATAACTTTTTCCTGTCCCTGAAAGTCCAATAAATATAATTATTTTAGGAATACCACCAGCATACAAGTAAGCCAAATCAAAATATCTCTTAGCAGATTCTAAAGCTTCTCTCCTTTTTTCTTCAGGAACCTCAGAAGAAGTGTAGGTAAAACAACCAATTTTTCCTCTTACATAAGCTCTATAACATTTATAAAAATTTAATAGCTTTGATAAATCTCTGTCTCCGCTTTGTTCAACATAGTTTGTTATAAAATAATTAGATAAATCTCTAAATCTATGATAATCTAAATCCATAGCAAGAAAAGCAATATCAGAACAAACATCTCCACATCTAAATCTTTCATTAAATTCTATGCAATCAAAAATATAAACCCTTTTTAAATTATCAAAACAAATGTTAGCTGAATAAAGATCACCATGGCCATCTCTTATATACCCTTCTTTTATCCTTTTTTCAAAAAGTTCTTTATTATTCTGAATAAATTGCTTAGTGTAATTAACTATATACTCATATTTATCTTCTGAAATAGCTATTCCAACAAAATCTTTAGTTTGTTCAAAATTTTCATTAGTATTATAACTGACAGTTTCAATACTTCCGTAAATGTTAACTCTTTCTCCTGTTTCTGCTTTTTTATAAAAAGGAACTAAAACATTATTTATTAAATCTATATGTTTTTCTGTAATCTTTCCCTCTTCTAAAAGTGGAGACATCATTCCGTTTTCAGGAAGCTTTTTCATTTTTACAGCATATTCTACAATTTCTCCATCTCCTTCAAATTTATATATTCCATCACTTTTAGTAACAGGAACTACTCCTAAATAAAGATCTGGACAAAGTCTTCTGTTAAGTTCTACTTCTCTTTCACAAAAATATTTTCTTTTCTCTAAGGTTGTAAAATCAAGAAAGCCAAAATTAACAGGCTTTTTGATTTTATAAACATAGAAATCTGTAATAAATACATATGAAATGTGAGTTTGCACCACTTTAAAATCTTCAATTTTAAAAGGAAAAGAACTCAAATTTATAAGTTTATCCCATAAATACTCTTTCATGTTTCTAACTCTTTTAATAGTTTTCTAAAATCTTAACAAAGGATTCCCACCCCATTTTTTCTATTATAGTCCCTAATCTCTCTCCTTTTATATTTTTATCTTTATAAAACCTTAAAACTTTTTTAAATATATTCAAAATATCTTCTTCTTTATCTAATACTGTTAAAAATGTAGCTAATCTTGGATGTCTTCCCAGCTTTCCTCCTACATAAATTTTATATCCTTTGAAATTTTCCTTTAAAGCTCCTGTAGGGCAAACCCTTACACATGCTCCACAACCTACACATTTTTCATTTTCTACAATTAATCTATTTTCTTCAATTTTTATAGCTTCTTCTTCACAAACCTCTACACATGCTCCACATAAGTTACAAATTTCTTCCTTTACATCAAATTTCAAAAAACCATGTAAAGCAAAATCAGCAATATAGATCTGAGAACACCCGTTAGGACACTCAGATAAAGCAACTTTAAACTTATGATGCACTTTAAGCGGACCTTTTACTTTTGTTTTTAAAAACTCTGTTATATTTTCTTTCATTAATATATCTTCGAATTTTTTTATTAAGTTTTCTGACTTAGTAATTGCATTAGGACAACCTTTTAAACCAAAACATCCTTTAATCTCAAAACCCTTATCAACTTGAAAAAATTTTTTCATATTGACATAGTCTGTTTTTGAATAATTTCGGAAATTCATTTTTATAAAATGTTAAGTTTTAATTTTTATATGAATTTCAAGATAAGAAAATTATAACAAAAAAAATCTCAGGTGTAAAGCTTTGCAGTTTTTAAATCCTTATTTTTTCTAATGTTGACATTTTTAGATTAGGACTTAACATATTTAAAATAAGAAAATTAAAATAAAAAGGAGGGAAATTAAAGGAGGGATTTTAGATGAAAATAAGAATGGTTATACATGGAATAGCTATGGATCCAATGTCCAATAGCCCTGTGATGCTTTTAAAGGAGGCTGAAGGGGATAGAATTCTTCCTATCTGGATAGGTGTTCTTGAAGCAACTTCTATAGCTGCTAAATTAGAAAATATCCAGTTTCCAAGACCCCTTACTCATGATTTAATGAAAAATATTTTTGACTTTTTGGGAGTAAAAATTCCTAAGATTGAAATCGTGGATCTTAAAGATAATACTTATTATGCTGTTATTACTATTAATATAGAAGGAAAAACCATTGATATTGACGCCAGACCAAGTGATGCAGTGGCTTTAGCTTTAAGAACAGGGGCAGAAATTTTTGTTAATGAAGAAGTTCTAAAGAAGAGTCAACTCTATTCAGAAACACCTGCTGAAAAAGAAAAAGAAATTGTAGGAGCTACTGAACAGGAAAAAGAAAAACTTAAAGAACTTTTAGAAAATTTAGATCCTAAATATTTTAAATACAAAATGTAAGGATTTTATAAATGTTTGATTTTCATTGTCATTCAGTTTTTAGCGATGGAGAACTTATTCCAGCAGAAATTTGGAGAAGAGTTAAGGTTTTAGGTTACACAGCTATTGCTATTACAGACCATGCTGATCATTCTAATTTTGAGTTTATTATCGGTAATCTTCTTAAAATAAAAAAAGCTTTTGAAGGACTTACCCCACGTCTTATAGCAGGAGTAGAATTAACTCATGTTCCTCCAGAATTTATTCCAGAACTTATTAAGGAAAGTAGAAAAGCTGGGGCTGAAATTGTAGTGGTTCATGGTGAAACTATAGTAGAACCTGTAGCTGAAGGAACCAATCTCTCTGCTATCTTGGGAGGAGCGGATATTTTAGCTCATCCTGGTCTTATAAAAGAAGAAGAAGTAAAATTAGCTGCAGAAAAAGGTGTCTTTTTGGAAATTTCAGGAAGAAAAGGACACAGTTTTACTAATGGACATGTGGTAAATCTTGCCAAAAAATATGGAGCTAACTTGGTAATTAATTCAGACGCTCATAGTCCTTCTGATCTTCTTACCAAGGATCTTGCTTTTAAAATTGCTTTAGGTGCTGGCTTAACATCAGAGGAAGTAAAAAAAATATGGGAAATTGCAAAGAAACGCTTTCTATAGAAAAAGCTGTTTCTTTTTTAAAAGAAATCTTCAAAGCCAAAGGTTATCCTGAAAATTCTTTCTTAGAAAATCAGATTATTTCTTTTTCTTATAATAATTTGCGTTTTACTATAGAAATTCCTTTAATTATAAAAGAAAACAATCAAGTTTATTTTTTAGTGGATTACAAACCTATGGAAAAATTAAGTTTTTTTGAAAGAGGTGTCTTGGCTTTAGCAAGACTCTTTTTTAAACCTTTACCTTATTTTGGTCTTGTAACCAACCTTAAAACCTTTGCTCTTATAGATCTCTATAATTTTAACATTACAAAAGGTGAAAAAAATATTATACCAACTTACGATGTTATACTTTCTTACAGTCCAGGATTTTCTAAAGAATTTAAACCTGATTTAGAAAAAAAGATTCTTGTTATTTATTTAAGTGGGGGCTGAAAAGGAAAAACCTGCAGATTGTAAATCTGCTAAAAAAATTCTCTTTGTCTAATAACTTCAAAAATAGCAACAGCAGTAGCTATAGATACATTTAGACTTTCTATTTTCCCTTTCATAGGAATTTTTGCTAAAAAATCACAGCTTTCTAAGATGGTCTTTCTTATTCCCCTGTTTTCATTGCCTACAATTAAAGCTAAAGGAATTTTTAAATCTAATTGATATAAAACTTGATCTGTTTTATGAGTGAGACCTAAAATCCATAAATTTTTTTCTTTAAAAAATGAAATAGCATGTTTAAGATTGGTAACCTTTGCTATAGGAATATTAAATGCAGAACCTGAAGAAACTTTTATAACTGTTTCATTTATTTCACAACTCCTTATTTTGGGTATAACAATACCATGAACTCCTCCGGCATCTGCACTTCTTATAATAGAACCTACATTTTGAGGATCTTCTACCTCATCTAAAATCAAAATTAAAGGTATTTCTTTCTTTTTTTCCCAATTTCTTACAATATCCTCTAAATCTACATATTTAAAATGAGTCAAATAAGCTACCACCCCTTGGGTATTGATATGAGGACCTAATTTAGGAGGACGAAATTCTGATTTGGAGATAATTTTTACAGAAATACCCAATTTTTTAGCCTTTTCTAAAATCTGATATTTTTTACCTAATAAAGTTTTTTTATCCAGCCAAATTTCTTCAATAAGTTCAGGATGTGATTTAAGTGCTTCTAAGACAGGATTTATACCATAAATAATTCGAGCCATTTATATAAAGTTAAAAGAATTTAAAAGATTTTTCCATTGAGCATTTCTAAATGGTTTGCAAAGCTCTGAATCCACAATAGAAAAAAACTGCCTTTTAGTTTTTTCTAAATCGTCATTTATAATTACATAATCAAACCAACTGGCAAATTTAAGTTCTTCTTTAGCTCTTTTTATACGTTCTTTAAGAGTTTCTTCTGTTTCTGTTCCTCTTTTAATAAGACGTTCTTTAAGTTCTTTTAAGTCTGGAGGAGCAATAAAAATAAATATAGCTTGAGAACCAAAATAAGAACGAAGCCTTGTAGCACCTATGACTTCTATATCTAAAACTAAATGTTTATTTTGAGAAAAAGCTCTTTCTATTTCACTTTTGGCTGTACCATAAAATGTGCCAAAAACTTCTACCCATTCTAAAAATTCATCTCTTTCTATCATTTCTAAAAATTCCTTTCTACTTATAAAATAATAATGCTTCCCATGTTCCTCCCCCGGTCTTGGAGGACGAGTAGTATGAGAAACAGAAAAATAAAACCTATCTGATGGTAAATTTTTTAAAAGCGTGCTTTTACCGACTCCAGAAGGCCCTGTAACAATTATAATTAAATTATTATTCTTCATCATCTTTTTCAAACTTTTCTAAAGTATCACTCATTAATCTCTGAGCTACAGTTTCAGCCTGGATAGCAGAAAGAATAACATGATTACTATCTGTTATTATAATAGATCTGGTTTTACGCCCTTGAGTGGCATCAATTAATCTTTTTGTTTCTTTAGCTTCTTCTTTAAGCCTCTTCATAGGAGCTGAATTGGGATTTACAATAGCTATAATTCTATCTGCTACTACAAAATTACCAAAACCAATATTTAATAATTTACAACTGCAAGACATTTTATTCCTCCTTTAAAGAAATTTAACAAATTATAACCAATTTAATATAAATATTTTAAAGCAATTTTTTATTTTGTCAATTTTTCTCAAAAATTCTAACTTTTTCTATTAAACTTTTTAATAATCTTAAGTCCTGTATTTTTAAAAAAAAGAAAAGGTCCTAATAAAATATAAAAAGTTATTATTATTAATAATGTGGCAGAAGGATGGGAAGCTACTATAGTAAATCCTATAACAAAAAACACCAAAAAATAAAAAGTCTGAGCCTTTTTTATTTTTATTTCTTTAAAACTGGGATACTGTATCGGAGAAACCAATAAATATGAAACTACATATACTAAAATTAAAATAATCCAATTAATATAAGAAAAGGTTGTAAAAGTTTTAGTAAAAAATAATACTACTGAAGCTAAAATAGCTGCACCAGCTGGAGAAGGAAGCCCTTCAAAATAACTTAATCCTGAGGAAGCCCTCACATTAAATCTTGCTAACCTTAAGGCTACACAGGTTGTATAAAGAAAGCAGGCTAACCATCCTGCTTTCCCAAAATCCTTTAAAATAAATTGATAAATAAGTAAAGATGGAGCTATCCCAAAAGATACAAGATCACATAGAGAATCATATTCCAAACCAAAATTGGAAGTTCTTTTAATAAATCTTGCAATACGACCATCAAAAATATCAAAAACCATAGCCAAAAATATAGCCCAGCTTGCTTTTTCTAAATCTCCATTAATTGTAGAAATAATAGAAAAATATCCACAGAATATGTTTAGAGTAGTAAAAATATTAGGTAAAAGATAAATCATGGATTTTTCTTTAAAGGTAATCTTCCTAAAACAGTTTCTCCTGCAAAAACTTTGTGCCCTTCTTTAACATAAATTTCTGCACCTTTTACAGGGAAGAATAATTCTACTCTTGAGCTGAATTTTATAATTCCTATAGGATCTCCTGCCACTAAATCATCTCCTGGAAGAACAAAACTTTTTATTCTTCTTGCAACTATCCCTGCTATTTGAATTACCCAAAAAGGCATATTATCTTCTCTTTCTATTAAATAAATTTGTTTTTCATTCTTTTGAAAAGCAGAATCTTTAAAAACAGGATTTTTTTCTCCTTGTAGATAACTCATCTTCAATATTTTTCCTGTAATAGGACTTCTATTTATATGAACATCCCACATACGCATAAATATACCTATTCTCCAAAGAGGTTCAGGATACCACTCTAAATTTTCTTCTATCTGACAGACAACCACTTTTCCATCAGCAGGAGAAATTATCAACTCTGGATTAAAAATAGGCTCTCTTTTTGGATTTCTAAAAAAATAGGCATTTAAAGAGCTTATGGCTAATCCTAACAGAGCTATTTTTTTCTTTTTCAAAATCGCAGAACCTGCTGAAAAAACCAAAGGATATAAAACCCATGGATAACCTTCTTTATGAATCATAACTTTACCCTCTTTTATATTTTAACTGATGGAAAGAGATTTTCATCTGTATGAGGTAAAAATAAAGCAGCCATATAATAATCCATATAATTTGGATAATTAGAAAGTTCTATATGAGTCATCATATTAACAACTTTTTCCATTTTTAAAAGAGTATCTTTATATAAAAGAGCAAATTTTGCTCCTTTAAGACTGGTGTTTCCTAAAAAATAAAATTTTTCCCGGGATAAATCAGGAAGAAGCCCTATGGTTATAGCTTCTTCAAGATCAATATAAGTTCCAAATGTTCCTGCTAAATAGACCCTTTCCAAATCATTTACAGATAAACCTATAGATTCTAATAAAATCTGATAACCTGCAAACATAGCACCTTTGGCTCTGATTAAATTTTCAATATCATTTTCTGTAAAAACTATATCCTCTCCTGTAGCACTTTCTTCTTTCCATACCAAAACATATTCCCAGCCATTTTCTCCTTCTCTTAATCTTGAATGTTTTATATCTTTTCTATATTTACCAGCTTTATCCACAAGCCCCACCCTGAATAAATTGGCTAAAAGAGAAATTATCCCTGAACCGCAGATTCCACGAGGCTTTTTTTTACCTATGGTTATAATCATAGGTTCAAAACTAATAGGATCTATACTCACTGCTTCTATAGCTCCGCTGGTAGCTCTCATTCCATGTTTTATACCTCCTCCTTCAAAAGCAGGACCAGCAGAACAGGCTGCACATATTAAAAAATCTTTATTTCCTATCACAATTTCTCCGTTGGTTCCAAGATCTATAAACAAAGTAAGTGGATCCTCCTCAGCTATCAATGAGGCTATAACGCCAGCTGTAATATCTCCTCCTACATAACTTGCTCTACAAGGAGCTAATTGAACCAAAGTACTTTCTTTTGAAGACAATCCCAAATCCTTAGCAGAAATAATTGGAAATTCTGTAGTTGCTGGGACATAGGGATATTCTCTTAAATATCTTGGCTCAAGCTCTAAAAATAAATGACTCATAACTGAGTTTCCTGCTACAGAAATTAAATTGATCTCATCTAAATCCCTCTTAGCAATCCTTAACAGTTCTTTTATTAACTCTTTCAACTTTTCTCTAACTTTTTCTGCCAGAAGTTTTAATCCATCTTTTTTTCTCGCAAATTCAATTCTACTGATCACATCTTCTCCATAACTAATTTGAGGATTATAATCAGAGGTAAAAGCTAAAACCTCACCTGTGTTTAGATCTACCAATTCAAGTTGTAAAGTGGTTGTTCCAATATCTATAGCAACTCCAAGATTAATATTTCTTTTATCTCCTGATTCTATATCTAAAAGATAAAATCTGTCTTTGCGGGGATCATGATATACATTTAAAGTAACTTGAAAATCCTGTTCTCTTAAAGTATAAGGAAGTTTCTGTAAAAAATTTAAATTTATTTCAGGATTAAAAATATTTTGTTTATTTAAAGCCCTTTTAAGTCTTATCCAATCTGCTGAATTTTCTTCAATAGTAGGAGGATTTAATTGAAAATATAATTTTTGATAAGGAGATTCAACCGGTTCTTTTTTCTCTAAAACTAAAGCTTGAGCTCTTTTCTTTGGTTTTCTTAATAAAGCTCTCCTATCTACTTCGCTTTCTACAGGGATTCTTACAACTAAATCAGAAAGAGGAATTGTGGCACAGGCTTTATAATATTTTCCTTCTATTAGTTCTCCTTTTACTTTCCCTTCTTCAATTATAATTTTACACTTATTACAACTTCCTACTCCTCCGCAAGAAGCGTTGATATGAATACCATATCTCATAGCTATTTCTAAGATAGTCTCCTCAGGAAAAACTTCAGCCTCTATATTATAAGGTAAAAATTTTATCTTAAACATTCTTTACCTCCTCAAAAAAATACTTCTTAAGAATTAAAGTATTTCCTAAATATTAAGGATGTCAATAGTAGCAAATTTTTATTACAAATTATAAAGTTCTTCATTTCTATAAATCTTGACAACTTTTTAATTTTTCTTATTTTATAAATTCAAAAATATAAAAAGGGGTTAGTATATGTATAATGTATTTAAAACTTTTTTCTTTTTGGCTATATTAACAGTTCTTTTTATTGTAGCAGGTAATCTTATTGGAGGAAAAACAGGAGCTACTATAGCTTTAATTATGGCAGGATTAATGAATTTTATTGCTTATTTCTTTTCTGATAAAATTGTTTTAGCAACAAGCGGGGCTGTACCTGTAGAACCTCATCAGGATCCAGAGCTTCATGCTATAGTAGAAGAAGTTGCAAGAAAAGCTGGTATTCCTAAACCTAAGGTTTATATTATACCTGTTGAAACCCCCAACGCATTTGCTACAGGAAGAAATCCTAAAAATGGTGTAGTAGCTGTAACTTCTGGTATAAGAAAGCTTCTGACACGGGATGAATTAAAAGGAGTAATAGCTCATGAAATTTCTCATATAAAAAATAGAGACATTTTGATTTCTACTATTGCTGCAGTTCTTGTAGGAGCTATTACTTATTTAGCTCAGATAGCTCAATGGGCTCTTATATTTGGGGGCTTTCATAGAGATGATGAGGATAGTGGAAATCCTTTAGCTTTTATTGCAACCCTTATTGCTATAATTGTAGTTCCTATTGCTGCTACCCTTATTCAACTTGCTATAAGTAGAAGTAGAGAATTTCTTGCTGATGAAACTGGGGCTAAAATTATTAAAAATCCTTTAGCTTTAGCCAGTGCTTTAAAAAAACTTGAAGAATGGAATAGAGCCTATCCTATGGATATAAATCCTGCTCATGCTCAAATGTATATAGTAAACCCTCTTTCAGGAGGAACCCTTTTAAAACTACTTTCTACACATCCTCCTGTTGAGGAAAGAATTGAAAAACTTGTAAAACTTGCTAAAGAAATTAAATAAGAGGTTTTCTTGAAAAGTGATCTTTTTTCTTTTATAAAAACCATTTTTTCTTTTATTAGACCTTTTTGGAAAAAATTTTTCATAGGTCTAACCTGTGCAGTTTTAACTTCTCTTATTACAGGTTTTAGTACCTGGGCTATAAAACCTGTTTTTAATTTTGTTTTTGTGGAAAAGCATTATGAATATTTCAAGTTTGTCCCTCCTTTTTTAATCATAATTTTTACTTTATTGGGCTTTTTTTCTTTACTTCAGGCTTATTTTATGAAAGCTGTTTCTACAGGAGTAGTAAATCTTGTAAGGTTAGAGCTTTTTAAAAAATGTTTATTTCTGCCTGTTTTAAAATTAAGCAAACAAACTACAGGGCAAACAGTTTCAAGAGTTATTAACGATACTGCTCAAATAGAACCAATTTTAGGAAATACCTTTCAAACCATTTTTAAAGAGAGCCTTACTGTTCTTTCTTTATTAATAGTTGCTTTTTTACAAAAATGGGATTTAACTTTAATAGCTTTTTCTACTGTTCCCATAATCATCTTTGGAGCAAAAATTTTAGGTTTTAAAACCAGAAGAGCTCGTAAATTAGCTCAAAATGCTACTGGAGAATTAACCCATAAAATGCATGAAATCTTAGGAGGAATAAAAGAAATAAAATTAAGTGGGTCTTATGAAAAAATTATAGAACTTTTTTCTAAAGAACTTGATAAATTTTATAGATGGAGTTTAAAAATAACCAAGTATCGTGAAGGATCCAAAAGTTTAGTTGATGCAGTAACGGGCTTAGGAGGAGCTTTAGTAATAGGATATGGAGGATATTTAATTATAAGGGGAGCTTTAAGCCCAGGAGCCTTTTTATCTATCCTAACTGCCATTCTTCTTATTTTTAATCCAATGAGAAAATTAGCTAAAGCTTATACAGGATTAAAAGAAGCCCAAGGAGCCTGGACAAGAATTCAAGAAGTTTTACAATTAGAAGAAGAAAAAGGAGGAAATTTAAAAGCTTTTCCACCTAAAAAGGGTTTTTTATTTAAAAATGTCTATTTCAAATATTCAGAAGAATTATCATGGGTTTTAAAAGATATTAATTTATTTATCCCTGCTAATAAAGTTATAGCTCTTGTAGGACCCAGTGGATCAGGTAAAACCACTCTGGTTTCTTTACTTCCAAGATTCTATGATCCTCAACAGGGTAAAATTTATCTGGATAATACACTTCTTAAAGATTTTGATATTTTAAGTTTAAGATCTCTTTTTGGAATGGTTTTACAAGAGCCTTTCCTTTTTAACCTTTCTATTAAAGAAAATTTAATTATGGCTAAACCTGAGGCTACAGAAGAAGAAATTATAAAAGCCTGTAAATTGGCTAAAGCTCATGAATTTATAGAAAAACTTCCCAAGGGATATGATACTGTTCTGGGAGAAGAAGGCTTTTCTTTATCTGGAGGACAAAAGCAAAGACTTGCTTTAGCAAGAGTTTTTCTAAAAAAACCTCCTGTTATTATTCTGGATGAGGCTACAAGTCAGCTTGATACTATTACAGAACAAGCTATTCAAGAAGCTTTAGATAATTTTAAAGGCTCTTACACTATAATTATCATAGCTCATAGACTTTCAACTGTTAACAAAGCTGATAGAATCTTTGTGCTTGATAAAGGACAAATTGTAGCAGAAGGCACTCATCAGGAACTTCTGGAAAGGTGTTCTCTTTATAAAAATTTATATTTAACTTTTCAAAAAACTTAAAAAATAAGAAGTTTTTCTAAAGCCATTTTAACTTCTTCTGTATTAATACTTTCCATACATTTAAAATTTTTACATTCCTTTTTAAAACAAGGACTGCAAGGCAAAGAACTTTTCAAAACAACATCCCTTTCTCCCCAAGGACCTGTTCTTTCTGGGGAGGTAGGTCCGAAAAGAGCTATAGTAGGAACTTTCAAAGCTGAAGCTATATGCATAGGTCCTGTATCTACAGTTACCACTACTTTGGCTTCTTTAATTAGACTAACAAGCTCTTTTAGTTTTAACTTACCTGCCAAAGATTTCACATAAAAATATCTTTTTTCTATAACCTCAGCCCAGGCTTTAAGCTCTGAATCTGAAGGAGAACCTGTAATAAAAATATCATAATCCTTTCCTAAGTGCTTACATTTTTTAATTAGATCCTCCCAATGAGAAAAAGGCCATAACTTGGTCTTCCAGCGAGCTGAAGGAACAAAAACTATATAGGGTTTGTCAATAAAATTTAATTTATTTAAAAAAATATCTTCAGACCAATTTACTTCAGGTATTTTTTCTCCCCAATTATCAGGAACTTCTAAAATTTTAAAAACTTCCTTAGTTAAATTTAAATATCTTCTTACAGCATGTAAATTTTTATCATAAGGAGGAAGTTTAATATTATAAAATAAAGGACTACCTTCTCTGTGATTACTAAATCCCACTTTATATTTAGCTTTACAAAATCCTATAATAATACCGCTTTTAAAAAGACCTTGATAATCTATAGCTATATCATACTTTTCTTTTCTTAAATCTAAAAAAAATTTTAATAATTTTAAAGGAGATTTAAGAAAATCTTTGGAAAAAACAATAAGTTTATTTAAATAAGGATGATCTACCAAAATCTCTGCATTTCTTCTATCTATTACCCAATCAATTTGAACAGAAGGTAAAGTTTTTTTAAGAAGAGTAAGGACTGGTAGAGTTTGAACCACATCTCCTAAGGCTGAAAGTTTAACTATTAAAATCCTCACCTGAATTCCTGAAATCTTTAAGAATAATTTCAGCTGCTTCTTTTAAATTTTTGGCTATAAAATCAGGATAAATCTTTTTTTTTGGAGCAATGTATTTCAATTCACCCTTACCATATCCAGTAAGGACTAAAATATTTTTAATTCCTAAACTTTTAGCAGTTTCTATATCTATAATTTTATCACCGATTAAATAAGATTTTTTCAAATCTATAGGATATTTTTCTAAAGCCTGCAAAATTAATCCTGGTTTAGGTTTTCTACAATTGCATTTTTCATCTGGATGATGAAAGCAGATAAAAAAATCATCTAATATTACACCTTTTTTAGAGAGCTTTTTTTGAATAAGCTCATTTATTTCAAAAACAAGTTCCTTTGGAAAATAGCCTCTCGCAGGACCACTTTGATTGGTGATTACAATAAGCTTAAACCCTGCATTTTTTAAAATTTTCAAAGCCTCTGCTACCCCAGGTAATAATTTCAAACGAGAGGGATCATTTAAATATCCAACCTCTTCGTTAATAGTTCCATCTCTATCTAAAAATACTGCAGGATACTTCATATGTTATTCATTTAAAATATGAAACTTATATTCGTATATTAAAAATTCTTTATTAGGTTTTAAAACCGTAGTAAAACCATATTGTTTTTCTAAATCTTCCAAGTAGTGTATTTCCTCTCCTATAACCTCTGATAATTCTGGATTAATTTCTATCTGAACCTTTTTATTTTTTACATGAGGTCCCATTTTTATTAGTCTTCTAAGGATTTCATAATAAATCGTCTTTTTATTTTTTATTTTACCTTCTCCATGACAATAAGGACAGGTTTCATAAAAAACCTGATAAAGGGAGTCTCTTTTTCTTTCTCTCGTCATCTGTAAAATTCCTAAAGGTGAGATAGGAAGAAAGCTATTTTTAGCTTTATCTTTTTTCATAGCCTCTTTCAAGGTCTGTAATACCAGCTCCTGATGTTCAGGGTCTTCCATATCTATAAAATCTATTATAACCAATCCACCTATATTTCTTAATCTTAATTGATAAGCTATTTCTTCAGCTGCCTCTAAATTTATTTTAAAAACCGTCTCTTCAAGTTCTTTTGTTCCTGTGTATCTTCCTGTATTAACATCTATAGCTGTGAAAGCTTCACAGGGTTCTATTACAATAAAACCTCCAGATTTAAGCCAGACTTTACGAGATAATATCTTTTTAACATCTATTTGAATTCCATGAACTGCAAAAATGTCTTCTCTTCCCTGATAAAGTTCTACATAAGGTGCTAAATTGGGAAAGTATCTTTCTAAAAAATTTTTTATTTCTTCATAAAATTTTTTATCATCAACCACTATAGCAGAAATTTCTTTATTAAAAAGGTCTCTAATTGCTCTTAAAGCTATATTAAGTTCTTCATAAATTAAAGCCGGTGCTTTAAATTTTTCAGCTTTTTCTTTAATTTCATTCCATAAACATAAAAGAAATTCCATTTCTGATTTTAATTCTTCCTCTATGGCATCTACAGCTGCGGTTCTGATAATCCAGCCTGTATTTTCTGGTCTTATTTTTTCTACTATTTTTTTTAATCTGGTTCTTTCTTTTTCATCTTTAATTTTTCTTGACACCCCTATACGATTCATATAAGGAAGATATACTAAATAATGGCCTGGAAGAGTAAGATTTGTTGAGACTCTGGCTCCTTTATTACCAATAGGTTCTTTTATAACCTGAACCAAAATTTCCTGACCTTCTTTAAGAACTTCATGTAAATTACTTATCATTACACTTTCTTTACCCCAATCTATCTCTGAAGAAGGCATTATATCATCACCAAAGAGAAAAGCTGTTCTTGAAAGACCAAGATCTAAAAATGCAGAATTTATTCCTGGAACAACTCTTACCACCTTTCCTTTATAAATATTCCCAACTAAGCCTTTATCTGAGGGTCTTTCTACATAAAATTCTACTAGTTGTCCATTTTCTATGAGACCTACTCTTATCTCAAAAGGTGCATAATTAATGAGAAGTTTTGCCATAGTTTAAAATTTTAATTCTTTTATAAATGCTTTTACCAATTTTTCTAAACGTTTTTCTACTTTTTTAGATTGTTCTACCACTTCAGAAAATAAAATAGGCTTGAAATTATCTGGATCATTTACATTAGAAATAACAGAAAGACCTAAAACCTTAAGTCCTGCATGGACTGCTACTATCACTTCTGGAACAGTGGACATACCTACAGCATCTGCTCCTATTATTTTTAAAAATCTGGTTTCTGCAGGAGTTTCCAGACTTGGACCTGGCACTGCTACATAAACTCCTTCTTTTATTTCCTCTTCTAAATCTCTTGCTACTTTTTTAAATAATTCTCTTAATTCTGGATCATAGGCTTGAGACATATCAGGAAACCTTGGTCCCCAATCTTCATAATTTGGACCTCTTAAAGGATTATCAGGAATTAAATTAATATGATCCTTTATAAGCATTATATCACCTGATTTAAAAGACAAGTTTAAACCACCTGAGGCATTAGAAACAATATAAATTTTTGGCTTAAAAAGAGCAAGCACTCTTAAAGGAAAAGTGAGCTCCTTAGCAGAATAACCTTCATAATAATGAAATCTTCCTTGTAAAACAGCTATTTTTTTTCCTTCTAAAATACCAAAAACAAGCTGTCCTTTATGGGTTTCTACTGTAGAAACAGGAAAATTGGGAATTTCTTTATATGGAAATACAGCAATTTTATTAACCCTGTCTCCTAAGGAAGAAAGCCCTGTGCCAAGAGTTATTATAATATCAGGTTTAAAGGGTATTATTTTCTCTAAATATTCGTAAGTTTCTTTAACTTTTTTAAAATTGAGATCCCTCTCCATTACTGGTCTCTTCTATAAATTTGGTTGTAAATTTCGGTCTTCCAAGTTCATCTATTTCTAAGATTTTTACTTTAATAGTGTCACCTATACGATAAACTGATTTTAAATCCTTAGGTGGATTTTCCATTTTAGAAATATGAAGTAGTCCTATTTTCCCTGGACAAATCTCTACAAAAAGACCATAAGGTTCTATTCTTGTAATTCTGCCTTCGTAAATTTTACCAATTTCTACTTCACATACCAACTTCTCTATTGCTTTTTTAGCTGCTTCTATATCTTCCTTAGTTTGTCCTGTAATAGAAACTTTACCACCTTCAAGAACCCAGATAACTGTATTAGTTTTTTCTCTAATCTCTTTAACAGTTTTTCCTCCAGGTCCTATAATGAGAAAAGCTTTATCTTCAGGGACAGTAATTATCTCAATTTTAGGAGCATAAGGAGATAATTCTTTTCTTGGCTCAGGAATAGCTTCATACATTTTATCTAAAATAAATAAACGAGCTTTTTTGGCTTTTAAGAGTGCTTCTTCCATAATTTCTTTTTTTAGTCCTTTTATTTTGATATCCATCTGGATACTGGTTACCCCTTCTCTTGTCCCCGCCACTTTAAAATCCATATCACCCAGTTGATCCTCTTCACCAAGAATATCTGTCAAAATTACATATTTATCTCCCTCAACAGCAAGTCCCATAGCTATTCCTGCTACATGTTTTGGTAGAGGTACTCCTGCATCAAAAAGAGCTAAAGAACCTGCACAAACTGTAGCCATAGAAGATGAACCATTAGATTCCAAAACATCTGAGACTATACGAATAATATAAGGAAATTCTTCTTCAGGAGGTATAAAAGGCTCTAAGGCTCTTTCTGCCAATGCGCCATGTCCTATTTCCCTTCTACGAGGTGGTCCCCAAGGTCTTGCATCACCTGTACAAAATGGAGGAAAGTTGTAATGAAGCATAAATCTTTTAAAGGTTTCTCCTTCATAAATACTTTCTACCAATTGAGCCTCTTCATGAGATCCAAGTGTTACTGTAGCAAAAACCTGAGTTTGTCCACGTGTAAAAATAGCACTTCCATGGGGTCTTTCAAAAGGATGAACTTTAATACTTATAGGTCTTATTTCATCAGGAGTGCGTCCATCTATTCTTTTACCCTCACTAAAAAGTTTTTCTCTTAAAATTTTACTTATTAATTTTTTGTAGGCGTACCCTAAAGCTACTTTATTTATTTCTTGAGTATCCAAGGTTGATAAAAATTCTTCTAAAATTTTATTTAAAGTACTTTTTCTCTGTCTTTTATCAAAAATATTTAAAGCTTCTTTTATGCGAGGAGAGCAGAATTCTTCCAGATTTTTCTGGATTTCTTCAGAAAGTTTTAAAGATTCTACCTCTAATTTAGGAACCCCTGCCTTGGTCTTTAATTCTTCCTGAGCTTTTATCAAAGGCTGACATTTTTCTAAAGCTAAATAAAGAGCTTCTGTAATAACCTTTTCATCTATTTCTTTAGCTCCTCCTTCAACCATAACAATAGCATCTTTTGAACAAGCAACTACTATATCTAAATCTGCTTTTTGTCTTTGTTCATAAGTTGGATTAGCTATAAATTCACCTTCAACTCTTGCTATTCTTATACCAGCAATGGGTCCTTCAAAGGGAACTTTGGAAAGATGTAAAGCTGCTGAAGCTCCCACCATAGCAAGAACATCCGGATCATATTTTTCATCTGCAGAAAGGGTAAGAGCTGTTACAACTACATCATAAAAAAAACCCTCAGGAAAAAGAGGTCTAATAGAACGATCTATCAAACGAGAAACCAAAATTTCTCTATCTGTAGGTTTCCCTTCTCTTTTTATAAACCCTCCTGGGATTTTACCCCAGGCTGAAGATTGTTCTCTATAATCCACAGATAAAGGAACAAAATCTATTCCCTCTACTATATTTTCTCCCATCACAACTGTAACTAAAACCGCAGTATCTCCTTGTTTAACAATTACAGAAGCATCTGCTAATTTAGCATATTCTCCACTTTCAATAATAATAGGAACTTCTGCACCAATTTCAGCTTCCACCTTTTCCATAACCATAACCCCTTATAAAGATTAAAATATTTTTAAACCAGTTTAAAGTTTAGAGTATATCTTTAATTTTTCAAGAGAAATTATTAAAAACATTAAAAATCTTAATAAATTTTTGAATTTATTTCTTAGATAATAAAAGCTTTTTTAAAGGAAGGAGTCTTTATTATTTAAGAATTTATTCTTGACGACTTTTGTAATTACTCTAAAATTATTTTAAGTAGATAAAATTAATGTATTTTTTGGGAATAAAAATGGAAATTACCATTGAAGAAGATTATGCTATAAGAACAGTAACTTATTTAGCTAAATATCCTGAAAGGATTATTCCGAGACGCGAGATATCTAAAATAATGCAAATCTCTAAGAATTTTTTAGCTAAAATCGCTCAAAAACTTGAAAAAGCTAAAATTATAAAAATTTACAAAGGACGAAAAGGAGGTTACAAATTAACTAAGGAACCTGAAAAAGTTACTCTTCTTAAGGTTATAGAGGAAATTAAAGGTGAAATTTTTTTAAATAAATGCCTTTTTAATTCCAAAGCCTGTCATTGCAGTTCTTATTGTTCTGTCCATAAAGTTTGGAAAGAAATTAAGAATTTTTTCAGAATAATTCTTTCACAATCCCATTTTAAAGATCTCGCAGAAAAAGGACCCTGTTTCCTTTATATTTCTTTGGATTAAAAATATTAATTTATTACATTAAAAGGAGGTGATAATTATGGAAATTATAGTCTGGTTATCAAGATTACAATTTGCTGCAACAGCAATGTTTCATTTTTTATTTGTGCCTTTAACACTTGGTCTTTCTTTTTTAACTGCTATTTATCAGACTCTATGGTTAAAAACAGGGGATGAGGATTACAAAAGAGCAGCCAGATTTTGGGGGAAACTTTTTATTATCAATTTTGGATTAGGAGTTGTAACCGGTATTACTTTAGAATTTCAGTTTGGAACTAACTGGCGTCATTATTCTGAATTTGTAGGAGATGTTTTCGGACCACTTTTAGCTATTGAAGCCACTATGGCTTTCTTTTTAGAATCTGTTTTTATAGCAATATGGTGGTTTGGGTGGAATAGATTAAGTCCTAAAATTACTACTCTTGCTATTTGGCTTACTACAATAGGTTCTAATATTTCAGCTCTATGGATTTTACTTGCTAATGGATGGATGCAAAACCCTGTAGGATATGTTATCAAAAATGGTAGAGCTGAACTTGCCAGTTTCTGGGATGTTTTTACTAATTCCTTTGGATGGTTAGAATTTTTACATACTGTTCCTGCTGGTTATGTCGTAGGAGGATTTTTTGTGCTTGGAATCTCAGCTTATCATCTTTTAAAGAAAAATGAATTAACTTTCTTTAAAAAATCCTTTAAAGTCGCTGCTATTTGGACTTTAATATGGTCTATATCTTTATTAATAACTGGCCATTTTCATGGAGAGGAAGTAGCTAAAAAACAACCTACTAAACTTGCTGCTATGGAAGCTATATGGGAAACTAAAAAAGGAGCAGATTTCCCACTTATAGCTTTCCCTGATGAAAAAAAAGAAAAAAATATAGTAGAAGTTCTTAAAATACCCGGACTCGTAAGTTTTCTTTCTTATAATGACTTTAGTGCTGAAGTAAAAGGTCTCAAAGAATGGCCCAAAGAAGAAAGACCACCTGTAGTTTTAACTTTTTGGAGTTTTAGAATAATGGTAGGGTTAGGACTTTTATTCATCCTTCTCAGTATATGGGCTGTAATAAAAAGAAAAAATCCTGAAAATTATCCACTTCTTTTGAGACTTCTTTTGATAAATATTCCTCTTCCTTATATTGCCTGTGAAGCTGGGTGGATAGTTACAGATGTAGGAAGACAACCATGGATTATTTATGGTTTTCTAAAAACAAACGATGCAGTTTCTCCTATTTCTGCATCTCAGGTTGGTATCAGTTTCCCAGCTTTTATTGTAGTGTATAGTATTTTAGGAATTATCTGCTTCTGGCTTATAATAAAATATGCCAGAAAAGGACCAGAAATAGAAAACTCAAAAATAGGAACCTCTATAGATTATTAAAGATTTTAAAAAAGGAGGTGATACCATGGAAGGAAATATTTATCAAATTATCTGGTATTTTCTCTGGGCAGTGTTATGGACAGTATATTTTGTTTTAGATGGATTTGATTTGGGTGCAGGAAGTATACTTTATTTTATCGGAAAAAATCAAGAAGAAAGAACAGTAGTTTATCAAGCTATTGGACCCTTTTGGGATGGAAATGAAGTCTGGTTAATAACTGCTGGAGGAGCTACCTTTGCAGCTTTTCCAAAAACTTATGCTGTAATGTTTAGTTCTCTTTATTCTCCGCTTCTCTTATTACTTTTCTGTTTAATTATAAGAGGTATAGCAGTAGAATATAGAAATAAATATGAAAATTTTATATGGAAAAATCTATGGGATCTGGCTTTTTTCTTAGGAAGTATTTTAGCTGCTTTTCTTTTAGGGATTGCCTTTGCTAATATTTTTCAAGGGCTTCCTATAGATGAAAAAGGTAATTATCACGGAAATCTGTTCACTTTGCTAAATCCTTATGGTATCCTGGGAGGATTTCTTTTTGTATTTTGTTTTGCTGTGCATGGAGCAAACTGGCTTGCTTTTAAAACTGAAGGAAGATTAGCAGAAAAAGCTGCCAGTTTAGGCAAAAAACTCTGGACTGTAGCTATTATTTTAGCTGCTCTTTTCTTCTCCGGTTCTTATCTTTCCACCGATCTATGGAAAAACTATTTTAATCACCCAATTCTTTGCATATTCCCTGTTTTATCTTTAACAGCTTTTTTCTTGGTTCCTCCTATGCTTTCTAAAGAAAAATATTTAAAAGCCTGGATAGCATCTGGTTTAGGAATTTTCGGTTTTTCAGCCTGGGCTTTTATTGGGCTGTTCCCGAATATGTTTCCATCTTCTCTCAATTCTTCATGGAGTCTAACATGCTTTAATAGTTCTTCCAGTGTATTAACTCTTAAAATTATGACCATAGTTGCTTTTATTTTTGTCCCTATTATTTTAGCCTATACTATTTGGGCTTATAAAATTTTACATTTCAAAGTACCCACTCAATAAGAGTTGTTTTAGGCTTTTTTTTAGAAATTCTAATTAAATTTTTAACCCCCCTTGGGGGGTTCTTACTTGCAATTTTTTCCTTTTTTATTAGTATATGGGGAAACTCATTTTTCAAAATTTAAAAAGAGGTTTATTATGAAAATACTTTTGGAAATTAAAGATCTTTGGGTTGAAATAGAGGGTAAGGAAATTTTAAAAGGAATAAATTTATCTATTCCTGTAGGAGAAACTCATGTAATATTTGGTAAAAATGGATCAGGGAAAACTTCTTTACTTATGACTATAATGGGATTTCCTGCTTACAGAGTAAAACATGGAAAAATTATTTTTAAAGGTGAAGATATAACAGATCTTCCCCCTTATGAGAGAGCAAAAAAAGGAATAGGTATAATGTTCCAAAGACCTCCTACAATTAAAGGTGTAAAATTAAGAGATATTTTAAAATTGTGTGCTAAAGAAAATAATCTAAAAATAGAAGAACTGGCTCAGTCATTTGGTTTTGAAGAATTTTTAGATAGAGAAGTTAATAAAGGTTTTTCAGGAGGTGAAATTAAAAAAAGTGAACTTCTTCAGCTTTTAATTCAAAATCCTGATCTGGTTTTACTTGATGAACCAGAATCTGGAGTAGATGTAGAAAACATGCAACTTATAGGAGAAATGATAAAAAAGCTTTTACAAAAAGACATTCATCATAAACCAAGAACAAAAAGTGGTTTAATTATTACCCATACTGGTTTTATTCTTAAATATATAGCTGCAGATCTGGGATATGTAATTATTGATGGGGAAATTTATTGCAAAGGTAATCCTATAGAAATATTTGAAGGAATTCAAAAATATGGTTATGAAGGATGCAAAAAATGTTTAAAAAGATTCAATTTTTTATCTGAGACAGGAGGATAAAAATATGTCTAAAATAGATCCTAAGAAATTCAAATCTGCTAAAAAAAGTGATGTTCCTAAGGATTTATCAGAGTTAAGTGAGGAAGAAAGAGAGCGTTTAAAAGTTTTGGGCTTGGATGAGGCTTTAAAAAGGGAAGGAGAATTTGTTCAAGTAGATGCAAAACCTCTTTTGTGTAAAAAAGAAGTTGAAGGGCTTGAAATATTACCTATTACAGAGGCTTTAGAAAAATATAAATGGCTTAAAGATTACTATTGGAAAGCTCTTTCTCCTGAAAAAGATGAATTTACTAAAGCAGCAGCTGAAGATTTAGATAATGGCTATTTTGTTAGGGTTTTGCCTAATTACAAACTTATTTATCCTGTCCAAGCTTGTTTGTATATAAGAACAGAAAATATATCTCAAAAAGTTCATAATATAGTAATTGTAGAAGAAGGAGCAGAATTAAACCTTATTACCTCCTGTGCAGTTCATCCCCATGTCACTTCTGCCTTACATATAGGTGTATCAGAATATTATATAAAAAAAGGGGGGAAATTAACTTTTAGTATGATACATATGTGGGGAGAAGAAACTATAGTAAGACCAAGAACAGGTATTATAGTAGAAGAAGGAGGAACTTATATTTCCACTTATGTAAACCTTTTCCCTGTAAAAAGCATTCAAACTTCTCCTGTGTGTAGACTTTTAGGTAAAGGAGCCAGGGCTTCTTTTGCTACTATTGTAGTAAATCATCCTGATTCTTATATAGATATTGGAGGAGAAGTTTATTTAGAAGCTCCAAATACCAGAACCGAGATAATTTCACGCACTGTAGTTTACGGAGGAGAAAATATAGCAAAAGGAAAAATTGTAGCCAAATCACCTAAGGTTAAAGGACATTTAGAATGTCAGGGGCTTATGCTTTCAGATAAGGGAATTATGAAAGCTATTCCAGAGCTTGATAGTTATTTTTCTGATGTAGAACTAACTCATGAAGCTGCAGTAGGTAAAATTGCCAAAGAGGAAGTTGAATACCTAATGGCAAGAGGATTAAGCGAAGATGAAGCAACCTCTCTTATTGTAAAAGGCTTTTTAACTATTAAAATAGAAGGAATTCCTCCTGCATTACAAAAACAAATTGATAAAACCTTAGAATTAGCAAGTCTGGGATTTTAAAAAAGGAGTTTAAATGAAAATAAAATCTTATTTGAAAAATCTTACTCCTTATCCTCCTGGGAAAACCATAGATGAGATTAGGAGAGAGCTGGGAATTGCAGGTGCTATTTACAAATTTAATTCCAATGAAAATCCTTTAGGTCCTTCTCCTAAGGTGATAGAGGTTTTAAAAACCTATCTTTCTGAGGTTAATCATTATCCTGAGGCAAGTTATATAGAATTGAAAAAAGCTTTGGCTAAAAAATGGGAAGTTTCCCCTGAACAGGTTGTTTTAGGAAATGGATCTGATGAGGTAATGGAATTTATTTTTAAAGCTTTAATAGAACCAGGAGATGAAATTCTCATAAGTAATCCAAGTTTTCTTATGTATGAAAAATTTGCAGAAATCTATGGAGCAAGGGTAAAGAAGATTTCTTTAAATTCAGATTTAAAACATAACCTTCCAGGATTTCTTGAAAATATTACAGAAAAAACAAAATTGATTTTTTTAGATCACCCCCATAATCCTACAGGAAGTGTCTTAAACAGGAAAGAATGGGAAAGCTTTATTAATAGTTTACCAGAGGAAATTTTATTAATTATAGATGAAGCTTATGGAGAATTTATAGATAAAGATTTTATCCCTTTGGGGATAGAGTTTTTAAAAAAGGGTTATAAAGTTATCATACTTAGAACTTTTTCTAAAGCCTATGGTTTAGCAGGATTAAGATTAGGTTACGGTATAACCTTTTTAGAACTTGCTAAGGTGCTTGATTCTGTAAGACAGCCTTTTAATATAAACCTTTTTGCATATAAAGCTGGATTAGCTGTTTTGGAAGATAAAGAATATTTTGAAAAAAGCATAAAAATTGTTAAAGAAGGCAGAAAATACTTGACCAATGAACTTACTAAACTTGGTTTTAAAGTTTTTCCTTCTCAAGCTAATTTTATAATGGTTGATTTTGGAGAAAAAGCTGATAAACTATATCAAAAATTATTAAAAAAAGGAATTTTAATTCGTCCTTTAAAAGCTTATGGTTTTTCCACATGTTTAAGAATTTCTATAGGGCTTCCAGAGGAAAATAAGATTTTAATTGAAAATATTAAAAATATTTTAAATGGCTAAAAGATTTACTCTTGAAAATCTTTTAAGTTTATCTATTATTTAAGTAACTAAAAAATTTAAAAAGGGGTGATAGTATAACCAGTATGCAGGTACAAAATTTAAAAGATGAGGTAATTACAAAAGAATTGGTTTTTGAAGAATATCCTGTTCTGCGTACCCTTTATGGAGAAAGAGGGCATCATTTTAAAATTTTGGAAAACTTTTTCAGGGTCCATCTAACTTTAAAGGGAAATCATGTTTTTATTACAGGAGAACCTCTTGATTCAGAGCTGGCAGAAAAAGCTATAGAAGAATTATACGGACTTATAAAATCCGGTTATAATATTTATCCTGCGGATGTAGAATATGCTTCTCGTATAATTTTGGAAAATCCCAAGGCTAATTTAAAAGATATTTTTTTGGATACCATTTTTGTAACTTCTGGTAGAAAAATTATCAGCCCTAAGGGTGTAACACAGAAAAAGTATATTGAAGCTATAAGAAGATCTGAAGTAGTTTTTGGAATAGGCCCTGCTGGCACAGGAAAAACCTATCTTGCAGTCGCTATGGCTGTCTCTTATCTTATGAAAGGGGAAGTAAATAGAATTATCTTGGTAAGACCTGCAGTAGAAGCTGGAGAAAAGCTTGGTTTTTTACCTGGGGATATTACAGAAAAAGTCAATCCCTATTTAAGACCCCTGTATGATGCTCTTTATGACATGCTTTCTTTTGATAAAGTGGTAAGACTTTTTCAAAAGGGTGTTATAGAAATAGCTCCTCTTGCTTTTATGAGAGGAAGAACTCTTAACGAAGCCTTTATTATTTTAGATGAAGCTCAAAACACCACCTCTGAGCAGATGAAAATGTTCCTTACACGTTTAGGACAAAATTCTAAAGCTGTAATAACTGGAGATATTACCCAAATAGATCTTCCTGATGTTAAAAGATCTGGATTAGTAGAAGCAATAGAGATATTAGAAGGTATAAATGGAATCAGCTTTGTATATTTTACAAAAAAAGATGTAGTAAGACATCCTATTGTTCAAAAAATAATAGAGGCTTATGAAAGAAAAGAAAAACAAAACAAAAAGGAGGAGGATTAAACTTTGTTAGATGTATTTATAGGAAGTTTACTCCAGGTGATAGACTTACTTTTAACCCTTTATATATGGGTTATTATTGCAAGATGTATAATCTCTTGGATAATGCCCTATCCTTTTCATCCAGCTGTTAGGTTTTTATACAGAATTACTGAACCTGTTTTAGCTCCTGCAAGAAAGATAATTCCTCCTATTTATGGTTTAGATTTAAGTCCAATTTTGGTAATCTTTGCAATTTATTTTATTAAAAACATGATACACTATTTTCTTATTAAATTATTTATCTATAAATATGCCTTTCCACTTTAAAAAATGATTTTAGAAATAAAGGTCAAGCCTGGAGCTCGAAAAGATAAGATTATTGTTTTTAAAGAACCTAATTTCTTAGAAGTTTCTTTAAAAGCCAAACCTGAAAACAATAAGGCCAATGAAAGTTTATGTAAATTTCTAAGTAAAATCTTAAAAGTTTCTAAAGATGAAATTAAAATTGTTAGAGGAAAGACATCTAAAAATAAAATTCTTAAGATTGAAGAACTTTCGGAAAAAGATTTTTCTGAAAAGATAAAAGCTTTCTTAAAAGGAGAAAAATGAGAAGATATATCTTTTTTGATCTTGATGGGACTTTATTGGATAGTATGCCCTATCATGCCAAAGCCTGGTTAGAGGCTTTTTCTCGGTATGGTCTTGAATTCAATGAGGAAGATATATATTTACATGAAGGAGCTATAGAACTTGATTCTGCCAAGAATCTTTTTTTACAAAAAGGAATTAACCCTACTCGTGAATTTTTTGAAAATTTATTTAAACTTCAAAAGACTATTTTTAAAACTAAATATGCTAAATTAGTTAAACCTTTTCCAGAGGTTCCGGATTTATTAGAAAACCTTAAAAAAGCTGATAAAAAGCTTGCTTTGGTTACAAGCTCTCATAGCGAAATTTTTGAAGAGGTTTTTCCTAAAAGTTTAAAATCTTATTTTTCTATTATAATCACAGGAGATCAAATAGAAAAACGCAAACCTCATCCAGATCCTTATTTAAAGGCTTTGAAAGCTTTAAAAGCTTCTAAGGATCTCTCTGCGGTAGTAGAAAATTCTCCTGCTGGAATTATCTCTGCTAAAAATGCTAAACTTTTTTGCATAGGTATTACCACAACTTTACCAGAAAAACACCTATCCTTAGCTGATCTCATAGTCAAAAATCATCAGGAATTAAAGGATATTTTGGTAAATGGCAAAACGTAAAAGAGAAAAATATCCTGTTTTTCATTATAAAGAATACTTTGGTAGATACTCTCAATTAATTCCAAATTATGAGACTTTTTTAGAATATTTAAAAACTCCCATGCCTCAATATTTTAGAATTAACACTTTAAAAATTTCTCATCCTGAAGAAATAAAAAATCTTTTAAACATTTTAAAAGCTAAAGGAGCTAATTTTGAAGAAGTAAAAGAAGTTCCTTATTTTTACAGAGTTTTAAATAATGAAGAAATCTCCTTAGGAAATTTAGAGGAGTATAGTTTGGGTTTAATTCATTCCATGACATTAGCAAGCAGTCTCCCAGTAATTGCTTTAGATCCTCAACCAGGAGATTTGATTTTAGATATGTGTGCTGCTCCTGGTGGAAAAACAGGTCTTATGGCAATGGTTACCAATGATCAAGCTGTTATTGTTTCTAATGATAAAAGAATAGACCGTCTTACTGCCTTAGTTTCTAATATAAAAAGACTTGGAATAACCTGTGCTATTACCACACGTTATAGAGGAGAACAATTTCCCTTTGGTATCCCTTTTAATAAAATTTTAGTAGATGCTCCTTGTTCTGGAGAAGGAAGATATAGGATAGGTTTAGAGGGTGAAATTCTTTATCAAAAAGGCACAGGAAGAGCTAATCTTCCTTCTATTCAAAAAGGGTTATTAGTAAGAGCTTTTGATTTAGTGCAACCCGGAGGAATTATCGTCTATAGCACCTGTACTATAAATCCTAAGGAAAATGAAGAAGTAGTAGATTATCTTTTAAGAAAAAGACAGGCTGAAATTTTGGATTGGGAATCCCCGCTTCCCTATCATGAAGGGCTTACTGAATGGGAAGAAAAGCCCTATCATCCTTCTTTAAAATTTACAAAAAGATTTTATACCCACGAAATTCAAGCAGTAGGCTTTTTTGTAGCTAAATTAAAAAGACTTGCTTAAAAGAATTATATAATAACTTTTAGATTTATCCTTTTTGGCTTTAAAAGAATACACCTTCAAATTCTGTTTAGAAACAATACTTTTTAATTTTGAATCCAATTTTTTTCTTACTATGAGAACCCCACAATTACTTAAAGCTTCTTCTAAAATTTTATAATCTGGAATCCTTTTATTTAGTCCTGCATAAAAATAAACATTAGCTACCGGTTTACCAAAGGGAGAATAGGAGCATATTTTATAATCAGGATTTTGTTTTTTAATTTTTGCTATAAAATTTCCTGTTTCTTTTTCAGAAGCAGAAGAAAAATAGGGTTGAACAAAACCAAAAAAGATAAGTTCTATTAAGGCCACCTGTAAAATCAATCTAAAAAAAACTTTTTCATTTTTTAATAAAAGAATTAATAAAAAGCTAAAAACTCCTAAAAAAGGAGGAAGATAAATTAAAATACCTGGTAAAGAGGAAGCAAGTTTTAATTTTAAAAGTATCAAAGGACATAAAATTAAAATAATTGGGAAAATATAACTTAATTTGAAATATAATTTTTTTAAAATCTGAGAAGAAGGATTTTGTAAATAATAAACCACTAACAAAATAGTATAAGGTAAAATCGGTAAGATATAATAACCTCTTCTTGCTTTTGCTAAAGTAAAAATAATAAAAATAGCTAAATTAGATAGAAAAATAAATTTCTCATCGGTGTTTAAATTTTTAAAATAACGCAGACTATAATAAATTGCTCCGATTAAAAATAAACTCCAAGGAGCTATCCAGATAGGCCAATAGTATAAATAGATATAAAAAGGTCTAAGATTATCATAAGGGTTAATAGCTTGTTTTAAATTTTCTTTAAATAAAAGGTAAAAAGGTAAGTCGCTATGTATTTCTGAAGCAGTTTTTAAAAAAGGAAAAATGTATAAGGTAAAAGCTATTAAAAAAGCTAAAAGATTTTTCCAGTTTAAATGATAAAATCTTTTATTTAAAACAATTTCTATAAAAAAAGCAGGAAGCATTACCGCAAAGGCAGTATGCCCTTTAGATAAAGCTCCCCATATTATACCAAGCCAAAAAAGAAAATACCCTGTAAAACTTATTTTTTCTCTGTAATAGATATAAGCTGTTAAAGCCCAGATAATACCAAATAATTGAAAAATTTCTGATTGAGCTAATCTGGAAAATTCTAAAAATCCCCAAGAAGTAAAAAACAAACCTGTAGAGATCAAGTCATAGGGATATTTAAAAAATCTTTTACTGAGAAAATAAAAAAGAAATACAGAAAAAAAACCACATAAAGCACCTGGAAATCTTACTATTCCTTCATTAATTTTTTGGAATATTAAAGCTGAAAGTTTAATTAGCCAGAAAGGAACAAGAGGTTTGGTAAGATGTGGTTCAAAATTGATGGTAGGCACAAACCAATCCTTTCTTAATATCATTTCTCTTACTGCTTCAGCCCAGCGTCCTTCTACACCAAAGAAAGGTCTTATACCTAAGTTAATAAAAACAAGTAAAAAAGTAGTAAGAAAAAATAAAATCAACCAAGATTGAGGGACAGTTTTATTTTTATTCATAATCATTTGAAAATACTACGTTAAAATATTTTGTCAATTCATAATATTATGCTATAATATCCTATTTGGAATATACCTAAGGAGGATACCATGCCTGCTGTAGTAGTGGTAGGAACACAATGGGGAGATGAAGGAAAAGGCAAAATTGTAGATGTTCTTACAGAAAAGGCTGATTATGTAGTGCGTTTTCAGGGCGGAAATAATGCTGGACATACTTTGGTAATCAATCAAAAAAAATACATTCTCCATCTTATTCCTTCAGGAATATTCAGACCTCAAACAACCTGTGTAATAGGGAATGGTGTGGTAGTGGATCCAGAGGTATTAATAAATGAAATAGAAAAGTTAAAAAAAGAAGGATTAAATATAGATTCCAACAAGCTTATGATCAGTGAAAAAGCTCATACTATTATGCCTTATCATAAAGCTCTTGACATGGCAAGAGAAAATAAAGCTCATAAAAATAAAATTGGCACTACCTGTAGAGGAATAGGACCTTGCTATGAAGATAAAGCTGCAAGAAAAGGTTTTAGATTAATAGACCTGACCTATCCAGATATTTTTAAAGAAAGACTTAAAAACGTTTTAGAAGAAAAAAATGTCATTCTAAAATATTTAGAAACTGAGCCTTTAAAATTTGAAGATATATATGAAAAATATATAGAATATGGAAAATATCTTAAACCTTATTTAACTGATGTTTCCCAGGTTATATGGCAAGCTAAAAAGAATAATAAAAATGTTCTTTTTGAAGGGGCTCAGGGAACATTTTTAGATATAGATCATGGAACTTATCCTTATGTAACTTCCTCTAATACTATAGCAGGAAATGCCTGTTGTGGAACAGGAATAGGTCCTTCTGAAATAGATTTGGTTTTAGGCATAGTAAAAGCTTATACCACTAGAGTAGGAGAAGGACCTTTTCCTACAGAATTAAAAGATGAAACAGGGAATTTTTTAAGGGATAGAGGTTTTGAATATGGCTCAACCACTGGAAGACCAAGGAGATGTGGATGGTTGGATTTAGTTTTGGTCAAAACCGCTATAAGATTAAACGGAATAAACGCTTTAGCTTTAACCAAACTTGATGTTCTTTCAGGTCTGGATAAAATCAAAGTATGTATAGGGTATGAATATGAAGGTAAAACCATAGATTATTTACCTTCTACTCTTATTGAAATATCTAAATTAAAACCAATTTATAAAGAACTTTCTGGATGGAAAGAAGATATAAGTCAGATTAAAAATTTTGACAAACTTCCTGAGACTACCAAGATTTATTTAAAAACTATAGAAGATTATTTGAAAGTTCCTCTTTATCTCATCTCTACAGGACCTGAGAGGGATAATTGTCTTATTATAAAAAATCCTTTTCAAAACTAATTTTTTTATGAAAGAAAAAGTTCTTATAGCTAATCGGGGGGAAATTGCTTTAAGAATAATGGAAGCATGTAAAGAATTAGGGATAGATTATGTAGCTCTTTATACCAAAGAAGATGAAGAATCCCTTCATGTAAGACTGGCAGATAAGAAATATAGAATCTGTGATTATAGAGATATGAATGATATTTTAGCAGTAGCTGATGAAACTAAATGCACTGCTATTCATCCAGGCTATGGATTTTTAGCAGAAAATTTTAGGTTTGCCAGAAGAGTAGTAAAAAGACAAAGACCTCTTATTTTTATAGGGCCTTCCTGGGAGACTATAAGAGATTTAGGAAATAAACTTTTTATGAAAAAACTTGCTAAAGAACTTAATATTCCTGTTATCCCTGGAACAACCGAGCCTATTTATAATGAAATAGAGGCAGAGTTTAGAGTTGAGGAACTCTTAGATTTTCTTTCTTCTGAAGGTTTTAATAACCCTTCACTTCTTGTAAAAGCAGTAGCTGGTGGTGGTGGAATGGGAATTGAAGAAGTTAAAAATTTAGAAGAACTTCGCCCTATTTTTAGAAAAGTCAGAGCTTATGCTAAAAGACTTTTTGGAGATGAAGGAATTATTATTGAAGCTAAAATACCTGTTTTCCAACATATAGAAGTTCAAATATTGGGAAGCAAACATGGAGAATTTGTCCATTTTGGAACAAGAAATTGCACAATTCAAAGCCCTTTTAAACAAAAAAGAATAGAAGTAGCACCAGGATTTAATTATGAAGAAAAATGTAATTTTAATCCTGAAGAAATAGAAAAAGCTATTATTGAATATTCATTAAAATTGGCTAAACACTTTAATTATGATAGTGTAGGAACTTGGGAATGGCTGGTTACACCAGAAGGGAAATTTTATCTCATGGAAATTAATACACGTATTCAGGTTGAAAACGAAATTTCTGCCAAAATATCTTTTATTAAGGATAAACAGGTTAATCTGATAAAAGAACAAATAAGAATTGCCTTTGGGGATAAATTAGGTTATTCTCAAGAAAATATTACTTTCAAGGGAACAAGTATAGAATATCGTCTTATAGCAGAAGATACTAAAAGAGGATTTATTCCTTTAAGCGGAACTATTAATAAATTTAAATGGACTCCTAAACCATGGTTAACAATGAGAACCCATGTTCCTCAGGATAAACCTTATAATATTCCTACCCAGTTTGATCCTAATTTAGCCTTAGCTATAGTTTATGGAAAGACTTTTAATGAAGCAAAAAAAAGAGGTTTAGAATTTTTAAATGATATTATTATAGAAGGAGAAAATCTTCAAGGTGAGAAATTAAAGACTAATATAGAGTTTTTAAAAGAACAAACTTATAATCTTTATAAATTCGTAGAGGGCTAAAGGATTTTTATGAAGATAGCTTTACATAAAAATTTAAAAAATCTTCTGGATACAGCAATTTATATAAAAGACATAAAGGGGGAAAATTTTTTAAATATTGATTCTCTAATTGAGCGTATTTCAGAAATTTATGAAAACTTTTATAATTATGAAGAAAGTTATATAGAAAAATTTGTTAAAGAAACAAGTGCTCATTTAAACTATATCATAGATGAGGCAGAAAAAACTCTTACTCCTTATGAAATAGTAAAAATAGCTAGACATCCCCAGAGATTTACTTTGCAAGATATTTTAGAAAATGTCTATGATAGTTATATGGAATTAGGAGGAGAGGGAGAGCTAAACATAGATCCTGCTATAGTATGCGCCAAAGCAATGATTGTGAGAAAAGTAGGACATGATCTTTATTTTCATCAGGTAATGGTTATAGGGCATGAAAAAGGGCATGGAGAGGAATTTCGTCAGGGTGGAAGTGCAAAACCCTGGGGTAATGAGAAGGCTCTTCGTTATATGAAAATGGCTGAAACTGAAGGAATTCCGATACATTTTTTTATTTTTACCCCTGGAGCCTATCCTATAGAAGATTATCCTGGTGCTGCTCAACAAATAGCAAGAAATCTTTATTATATGGCTAAATTAAAAGTTCCAACTGTAGCTTTTATTTCTGAAGGTGGCTCAGGTGGAGCAGAAGCTATAGGACTCACAGATATAAGATTAATGGCTGAAAAAGGTTATTATTCTGTTATCAGCCCTGAGGGAGCTGCTGCTATAGAAGCTAAATTAAAAGAAGGTAGACCTCCTCGTGAATTAGTTGAAAAATGTGCCAAAGCTTTAAAACTTACAGCCAGGGATAATTTAAAATTTGGTACTATAGATAAAATTATCCCTGAACCTCCTTTAGGAGCAAGAAAAAAAGATTATGAGTTTTTTAAAAGGTTAAAAATTGAGTTGATCAGAGCTACTGATGAAGTGGTTTTACAAACAAGAAGTATGAAGTTTTTAAGAAAATACGCTATGGCAAAACAAGATACTGAAGATTTTAAGTACTTTGTAAACTGGGATTTGGATGAGGATGAAATTGAAATTTTGATAGAAAATAGATATAAAAAATATAGAAAAATGACCCAATGGGCTATAACTGAACCCAAGAGTATATTTAAACAGGTTTTTAGTTTCGGGCATAATATAGGGCTTAAAATTAAAAATGAATTTAAATATAAAATTTTAAAACAAGGACATAAAAGTTTTAAGAAATTTTTAGATGAATTAACAAGCGAATCTTCTTTACTTTTAAAACCTGTTTCAGATCCTGTAAAAAGTGTTTATAATTTAATAGTAGGTAAAAAAATTCCCAAAGTTCCTACACAAATTTTGGAGGAAGAAATATCTACTTATGTAAGTCCTTTAGCTTTAGAGGATAAAACTGTAACATGTCCTCAGGCTGAAAAATATGGATGCCCTGATATTTGGGTTCCTGATCTTTACGGAGAATTTTGTGGAGTTTGTCCTAATTGTGGTTATCATTTTCCTTTGGAATATAAATGGTATTTAAATAATATCTTTGATAAAGGTAGTGTAAAATTTTTTAATGATGATATTGCTTCAGGTAACCCTTTAGAATACGAAGGTTATGCTGAAAAATTAAAAATAGCCAGAAAAAAAACAGGTCTTAAATCTGCTCTTTTGTCTTTTGAAGTTAAGATAGGAGGTATATCTTTAATAGCAGTAATGCTATTAGCAGAATTCAGACAAGGAACAGTTGGAGTGGCAGAAGGAGAAAAATTTATAAGAGCTATAGAACTTGCTAAAATTACACGCCGTCCATTTTTAGCTTTGGTTCATACTACAGGTGGAATAAGAATCCATGAAGGAACACTGGGAGTGGTTCAAATGCCAAGATGCACCATGGCTGTTAGAGATTATGTTGATGCTGGGGGGTTATATATTGTTGTGTATGATAATAATTCTTATGCAGGACCTGTAGCAAGTTTTTTAGGTTCTGCACCCTATCAATTTGCCCTTAAATCTACAAGACTCGGATTTGCGGGTCCAAGAGTGATAAGAGAAACTACAGGACAGGATATTCCTCCGGATTATCATAGTGCTGAAAATGCTTTAAAAAGAGGACATATTCAGGGAATCTGGGATAGAAGAGAATTAAGAAAAAAACTTTTTACAGCTCTTCTTACTATGGGAGGTAAAAATCTATATTACAGATAATATAGGTTATTAACTATGAAAATTGAATATCAAAATTTAAACAAAATTTTGCAGAAATTTAAAGCCAATCCTTATAAAACTTTTAAGGTGGTTACACCCCATACAGGATACATTAAAGAGTTTAAAGTAAAAGAAGGAGATCAAGTAGTTGGTCCAAGTGGTAAATGGCTGGAAAAACCAGGAACCCCTCTTTTTATTTTAGAAAGAGAAAGAAATCCTAAAATTATTAGAGCAAAAATAAGTGGTATAGTGCAAAATTTAAGAACTGATTTTTTAAATAGATTTGTAGAGGCTGAAGAAGTTATTTTAGAAATTAAACATCCTCTTTCTCAAAAAGAGATTATCTCAGAAATACTTCTCTCCGCTCTTTATATCATCAGAGCTCCTGAGACTGCAAGATATATTTTAAGCCCTGCTATAGCAAATAAAATTGAAAAAGAAGGACTTGGAAAAGTTAAAGTTAAAAAAGGCGATGAACTTTTAATTATGACCTTTATGAAAAGAGAAACCCCTATTTATCTCACAGAAAAAGGAACTTATGTTATCTATAATATTTATTTTTCACCTTTTCAATTAATAGAAAGAGATAGTCCTTTAATAGGTCTGTGTCCAGAAGAAAATCTACCTTATTTAAAAAAAATTATAGAAAGAATAAAAGACGAATGGCCTCTTTAGATTATTCTAAATTTTTTCCAGAAATTGGTCAAGAAGTCTGGCATTTTCCTTCTCTATCAAGAGCTATGGCTTTATTAAAAGAATTTATAAGACTCTTTCCAAAAACGGCTAATGGAAGAATTATAAAAGCAGATATTCTTTTAGAATCTAAAGGTAGATTTAATAGAAAATGGTTTGCAGAAAAAGGAGGACTCTGGGTAGCCTTAAGTATATATGATGAATTTCTTCCGGAAAATTCCTGCTTAATCCCTCTTATCTTAGGTTTAGCCTTAGTAAGATCTGCTTATCATTTTGGAATAAAAGAAGCTAAAATAAAATGGATCAATGATTTACACTATAAAGGAAAAAAAATAGCTGGTGTTTTAATAGAAAAATTTGAAAGTTGGTATATCATTGGCATAGGAATAAATGTTAATAATAACCCTCCTGAAAAAATCCCTGCTATAAGTTTTAAAAAAATTTTAAAAAAAGAGATTTCTTTGTTAACAGTCTTAAAAGTCTTAATTTTTTGGTTAAGATATTATTTTGGTTTTTTAAGATTTTATGAAAGAAATATATTGGATGAGAAAGAAGTAAAAAATATTATTATAGAAAATTATAAAAAATTTTCAGATACCTTAAAGAGATGTATAGCTTTTTCTTATAATTTAGATAAAGCAGAAGAAGTTTTAATAGGAAAAGTCATAGATATTACTAATAAAGGTTCTCTTTTAATAAATTTAGAAAATTCAGAAATAGTTGAGGTCTCTTCAGGAGAAATAATTTATCTTTGGTAATTTACATTTTATAAAATTTATAGTCTAAATAGCTATAATATTTTTGCAAAGGTGCAAATGAAAAAGATTTGGATTTCAATTTTTTAATACTTTCTACCATAGATCTGGCACAAGAGAGAGTGGTGGCATAAGGAATATCAAGTTCCATAGTATATCTTCTGATTAAATAAGCATCTTCTTTACTTTCTTTACCTTTAGCTGTGTTAATAGCAAGATCTATTTCTTTATTTTTGATTAAGTCTAAAATATTAGGCCTTTTAAGATCTGAGATTTTAGGAACCTCTTTTATACTAATTCCATAAGATCTTAAATATTCTGCAGTTCCTTTGGTTCCTATCAATCTAAAACCAAGTTCTGCTAAAACTTTAGCTATAGGAACAACTAAAGGCTTATCCTCATCTTTTACAGAAATAAAAACTGTTCCTTTAGTAGGAAGATTCATTCCTGCTGCTAACTGAGCTTTGGCATAGGCTAAGGCAGGATCCCAATCTATTCCCATTACTTCTCCAGTAGATTTCATCTCAGGTCCAAGCATAACATCTACTTTAGGAAATCTTTTAAAAGGAAAAACCACTTCTTTAACACAATAATAAGGAGGCTTTATCTCTTTGGTAAAACCTATTTCCTTTAAAGTTTCTCCAAGCATAATCCAGGTAGCAAGTTTTGCTAAAGGTACACCTATGGATTTAGAAACAAAAGGGATTGTTCTTGAAGCTCTGGGATTTACTTCTAATACGTAAAGTTCATTATCTTTAATAGCATACTGAATGTTTATAAGGCCTCTTACTTCCAATTCTTTAGCTAAAAGTTTAGTGGCTTCTTTTATCTCTTCTAAAAGTTTAGAAGGTATATGAAGCGGAGGTAAAATACAGGCTGAATCTCCAGAATGAATACCTGCTTCTTCAATATGTTCCATTATACCTGCTACTACCACAGTCTCTCCATCAGAAATAGCATCTACATCTATTTCTAAAGCATCTTCCAAAAATTTATCAATTAAAATAGGATGTTCTGGATTAACTTTTACAGCGGTTTCAATAAAATTTCTAAGTTCTTTTTCAGTATAAATTATTCTCATAGCTCTTCCACCAAGCACATAAGAAGGACGCACTAAAACAGGATAACCAATATAAGAAGCTACTTTAATAGCCTCTTCTGCGCTATAAGCTATACCTGCCTTAGGTCTTTTTAAACCCAATTTGCCTAACAATTGGTCAAATTTTTCTCTATCTTCAGCTTTATCAATATTTTTAGGAGAGGTACCGAGAATTTTTACTCCTGCTTTATAAAGAGGAACTGCTAAATTAATAGGAGTCTGACCTCCAAATTGAACTATTACACCTTCTGGTTTTTCTTCTTCATAGATATTTAAAATATGTTCAAAAGTAAGAGGTTCAAAATAAAGTCTGGTAGAAATATCATAGTCTGTAGATACTGTCTCAGGATTAGAATTCACCATAATAGATTCTATTCCTCTTTCTTTTAAAGCTAAAGAGGCATGAACACAGCAATAATCAAATTCTATTCCCTGTCCTATTCTATTAGGACCTCCCCCAATAATTAAAATTTTTCTATTTTTAGAGGCTCTGGACTCGTTTTCCACTTCGTAAGTGGAATAAAAATAAGGTGTATAAGCCTCAAATTCCGCAGCACAGGTATCAATGAGTTTAAAAGTAGTTTTTATACCAAGAGATTTTCTATATTCCCTTACCTGAATTTCATTAGAATTGGTTAAATAGGCAATCTGATAATCAGAAAAACCCATTTGTTTTAATTCTTTTATTTCTTCTGCTGAAAGCTCTTTTAAATTTTTTCCTTTTATATCTTCACTTTTATCAAAAATTTCCTTAAGATGATAAAGAAACCAGGGATCTATATAGGTTAAATTATAAATTTCTTCTATGCTAAAACCAGCTTTAAAAGCCTCTCTAATATAGAATAATCTCTGGCTATTTGGACGCACCAATTTTTCTTTAATTAATTCCTTAGAAAGGATAATATCCTGATCAGAAGGGGATTTACCATCAGCACCAAATCCAAAACGACCTATTTCTAATCCTATAATAGCTTTCTGTAAAGCTTCTTTAAAGGTTCTACCAATAGCCATGGTTTCACCAACTGATCTCATAGAAGTGGTTATTTCATCAGGACATTCCGGAAATTTTTCAAAGGTAAAACGGGGAATTTTTACCACTACATAATCTATGGTTGGCTCAAAAGCAGCTTTGGTTTCCTTAGTAATATCATTGGGTAATTCATCCAAGGTATAACCAATCGCCAGCTTAGCAGCAATTTTAGCAATAGGATAACCCGTGGCTTTACTTGCTAAAGCTGAAGAACGAGAAACTCTGGGATTCATTTCGATAACTACCATATCTCCATTTTTTGGATTAATAGCAAATTGAATATTAGAACCTCCTGTTTCAACTCCAATTTCTCTGATAATAGCCTGAGCAGCAGTTCTCATTTTTTGATATTCTTTATCAGTTAAGGTTTGAGCAGGTGCAACGGTGATAGAATCCCCAGTATGAACTCCCATAGGATCAAAATTTTCTATAGAGCATATAATAACTACATTATCTTTAAAATCTCTCATTACCTCAAGTTCAAATTCTTTCCATCCTATGACAGACTCTTCCAGCATTACCTGATGAATAAGGGACATCTCAAGTCCTTTTTCTACAATTTCTCTCAGTTCTTCAATATTGTAGGCTACTCCTCCACCCGTTCCTCCTAAGGTAAAGCTTGGCCTTACTATTACTGGAAAACCTATATCTTTTATAGCTTTTTCAGCCTCTTCAAAAGAATGCACAATAACACTTTTCGGTATCTTTAAACCTATATTTTCCATTGCTTTTCTAAAATGTTCCCTACTCTCAGCTTTTTCTATAGCTTTTTCATTAGCACCAATTAATTCCACTTTATATTTTTCTAAAACCCCTTTTCTTGCCAAAGCAAAGGCTATATTTAAACCAGTTTGTCCTCCCAAAGTAGGAAGTAAGGCATCAGGTTTTTCTTCTTTTATAATATATTCTAAAACTTCAGGAGTAAGTGGTTCTATATAAGTTCTATGAGCCATTTCTGGATCAGTCATAATAGTAGCAGGATTAGAATTAACAAGAATTATTTCATAACCCTCTTCTTTCAAAGCCTTACAAGCTTGACTTCCTGAATAATCAAATTCACAGGCTTGTCCTATTACAATAGGACCTGATCCTATAATAAGAATCTTTTTTATATCAGTCCTCTTAGGCATACCACCCCTCTAAAATTTTTTATTCTCAAACTTTTAAAGGATTTTCATTAGATATTAAAATCTTTCTAAATTTTGATAAAGTTTAATTTTGGCTTTTTTTCTAAGAGTTTGATACCATCTATCAAACCAAACTTCTCTTTTATTCTGAAGAAGAATTGAAGAAACCTGCAAAATTTCCTGATCTGTAATTGTTCCATTAAAAGGCCTTATTTCTTCAACATAAAAAATTTTCAATCCCTCTTTATCCCAAAAATATTTGTTTAATAATTTGGGTTTGCCTATTTTCCCTAATTCCTGAGCAATTTCAGGATCAAAATATTTGTTTAATTCATATCTTTTACATTTTACCTTTTTAAGTCTAAATCCTTTTTTAGAAAAATCTTTGGCACTTAAAAGTGTCTTATCCTTTATTTTATCAAGAAAACTCTGAGCTTTTTCTTCACAAAACTCTTTACCTTTAGCACTTAAGTAATCTTTTTTGACTTTTTCTTTGACCTCTTTAAAAGATAAAATTCTGGGAGGCTTCTTATCTTTTATTTCAATTATCATAATACCTTTAGATGTTTCTATAGGAGCAAAATACTCCCCTTTAGGCGATTGAAAAATTTTTCTTACCAATCTAAAATCTTTTAACAATTCTATAGCCTGTTTTTGAGTTAGCCAGCCTGTTTCAGAAAGCTTGATATTGTTTTTATCAGCCCAGAATTTTAAACCATTTTCTTTAACAATTTCACTATAAATTTTGTCAACCTTTCTTTTGGTAAGTTCTTTTATTTTTTTATCTTTAAGAAATCCTTTTATTTCACTTTTCACTTCTTCTAATTTAAGTAACCTCTCTGGTTGAATCTTTTCTATTCCCAAAATCAAATATCCTGTAGAAATTTTTATTGGACCTATTATCTGACTTGGTTTAGACTGTTTAATGGTATTTTTTAAATCTTCTGGTAAAGCTGTTTCTTCAAACCATTGACTTGGTTGTGCTCCATATTTATCAAAATCTTTCAATTTTTTAAGTTTGGATTTTATTTTCTGGGCTTTTTGAAAAGCCTTACTATCCTTTCCAGCAATATAAATGGTCCTTAATTTCACTCGGAAGGGTTGTTTAAACCTGCTTAGATTCTCTTCATAAAATTCCTTAATCTCTTTAAAACTAACATCTACTTTTCCTTTATAAGGAATAAATAAATAATAAAGTTTCACTTTTTCATTTTCCTTATAAATATCCCTGTGAGCAAGATAATAATTTTCAAGATCTTTCTCTGTAAAACTTACCTTAGATTCACAGTAATTTATAGGTAGGATGCCTTCCAGAAGCGTTAAAGTTTGTTTATTATATTTTATATAATCCCTTACTTCTTCATCGGAAACTATTATAGGAGCTGTAAGAAGCAATTTCAAACGTTGTTGAATCAGATCAGATTTAATAATAAATTCAAAAAAGTTAGAAGAAATGCCTAATTGTTCAAGAATATATTTATATTTGCGAGGACTGAAAACTCCATTTTCTTGAAAAGATGGAATTTGAGAAATAGCATAATTAATTTCTACAGGAGATATATTTATGCCTAAATTTTTCGCTTCATTTTCAATAATTTTTATTTTTATTAAATTTTCTAAAACCTGCTGTTTTATTTTCAATTTTTTAAGATCTTCAGGGGAAAGCTCACCAAAAGTTTGTTTTAACCTGAAAATCTGGAAATTGTAATATTCTTGAAAATCTTTAATAGAAATAGGATTCCCATTAACTTTACCTATAAGATCTTTTCTTCCATAAGTAAAGACCCCTATACCCCAAAAAACAAAAACTATAGCAATTACACCTAAAAAGACCTTGGCTAAAAGAGAAGTAGCACCCTTTCTTAAAAATTTAAACATTTTTTCACTCTCAGATTTTTTTAATATACCAAAAACTTTTAAATTGTCAAAAAATTTTTATTAATAATTAATTCAAAAAGTTTAACAGTTCTTTTATGTCTTCAGGACTCCCCAAAAATACAGGTGTCCTTTGATGAAGTTCAGTGGGTTTTATCTGCAAAATACTTTTCTCACCATTGGTGCTCATTCCCCCAGCTTGTTCTATTATAAAACTCATGGGAAAAGCTTCATAAAGGAGTCTCAATTTTCCATTCTTGTTTTTGCTATCTGCAGGATAGGCAAACACTCCACCTTTTAAAAGAGTTCTATGAACATCAGCTACCATACTTCCTACATATCTAAGACTATATCTATTTTGTTTAATGGTATCTAACCAATTTCTAATTCTTCCATCCCAACGCAAATAATATGCCTCATTTATTGAATAAATTTTTCCTTTAGAAGGAATTTTAATATCTGGATGTGAAAGAATGAAAGTCCCTATCATAGGATCAAGAGTAAACCCATGCACTCCATTTCCTGTAGTATAGACCATCATGGTAGAAGATCCATAAATTATATATCCTGCAGCAACTTGCTTATATCCTTCTTGAAAAAAGGTAGTCACATCATCAGAAATCTTTTTAAATATAGAAAAAATTGTCCCCACACTAATATTTACATCTATATTAGAAGAACCATCTAAAGGATCTAAAAGGATTACATATTTTCCATCTTTTCCTACTTCAGGGAAAACAGGTTCTTCAAGCTCTTCAGAGGCTATAGCAAAAAAATCTCCACTGGCACTTAAATGCTCAATTAACCATTTGTTGGCTAATTCATCCAATTTTTTAACATCCTCTCCATAAATATTAATTTTTTCTGCTCTTCCAAGAATATCAACCAATCCAGCTTTATTAATATGCGCAGATATAACCTTTCCTGCATTTTCAATAGCTAAAAGTGCATGAGATAAAGTCCCTGTAGCATGGGGATAACGCCTTTCTTCTTCCAAAATAAATCTTGCCAAATCAATACCCTTTTTTTTATACATTGCTTTCCTCCTTATATTAAAAATTTGGTATAGTATATAACAATTTTAATTATAGGCAATTTTTAAATATATTAATATAATATAAAAACTTAAACAGTTAAAATTAATTGTTTACTGATTAATTGAAATTTCTAAATTCAAAATAATATTTTTTATAGTATAATATTAGCTAAAATTTTACAATTTTATAGTTTGAAAATAAAACAAGGAGGAAGAATAAATGAGTAAATTAAATAGACTTGCCATTAATGAAGAAGGATTTATTTTTGATCCTGATACTGGGAATAGTTTTACAGTTAACCAAACTGGACTACTTATTATTAAAGCCTTAAAAGAAAATAAAACCGAAAAAGAGATCTTGGAACTTTTAAAAGAGGAATTTGAAGTGGAGGAAAAAGAAGCTCAAAGAGATTTAATAGATTTTATGGAGCAATTAAAGCTTTACGGATTGCTGGAGGATAAAAATGTATAAAGTTGCTGTTTCAGGCATAAATGCAGTAGATAATCCTGGACCTGGAATTGGTATTGCTAAGAGTCTTAAGGAAAGTGATTTAGAAGTAATGGTTTTAGGACTTGCTTATGATGCTATGGAACCTGGAATATATATGAAATGGTTGATAGATAAAAGTTATATTATGCCCTACCCTTCTAAAGGAGAAAATCTTCTTATTGAAAGATTATTGTATATCAAGAATAATTTCGGGCTTGATGCAGTTATTCCTGCTTTGGATGCAGAACTTCCTCTTTTTATAAAAAATGCAAGCCTTCTTGAAAATTATGAAATAAAAACATTTCTACCCACAAATGACCAGTTTAAATTAAGAGGAAAAGATAAATTACCTGAAGTTGCAGATAAAATTGGTGTAAAAATACCAAAAACAAAGGTCATTACTTCTTATGAAGAACTTATAGAGGCTACAGAAAAGTTAGGTTTTCCAGTAATGATAAAAGGGCTTTTTTACAAAGCTTATAAAGCTTATAACATTAGCCAAGCTACTTCCTATTTTAACTCCATTGTTGAGGAATGGGGATATCCTGTTATTGTGCAGGAACTTATTTCAGGAGAGGAAATAAATGTTGTAGGAGTTGGAGATGGAGAAGGTGGACATTTTGGATTACTCGGAATAAAAAAGCTTTGGATTACAAGTCTTGGGAAAATATGGACTGGAGTAACTATAAAAAATGAAAAACTTCTATCTGCTACAGAAAAATTTATCTCAGAATTTCATTGGAAAGGAGCTTTTGAATTTGAGTGTATTACCAAAGACAATGAAATTTATCTTATAGAAATAAATCCCAGATTTCCTGCCTGGGTATATTTTGCAACCGGAGTAGGAATAAATCTTCCTGCAAGATTATTAAAAGCTGCTTTAGGATTGGAAGTTGAGAGAGATTGGAATTACGAACCAGGGAAATTTTATATAAGATTTACTGATGACTTTGTTACAGATATTTCTGAATTTCAAAAAATTACTTTAAAAGGAGAGTGTTAAAATGAAAAAACCTTATGAAAAACCTGTAATTCAAAAATTAATAACAGGTTACATTAACAAATTTGCTAATATTTTTTCTCCTTATGGTAAAAAAGTCAGAAAAGAAATAGATGGAGTTCCTATAAGTAGTCTTATTGAAAAATTTGGTTCTCCTCTTTTTGTTTTCTCTGAAAGAAAACTAAGACAAAAATTTAGAGAAATTAAAAATGCCTTTACTTTGAGATATCCTAATGTTGAATTCAGCTGGTCTTATAAAACAAATTATCTTGATGCCATTTGTGCCATTCTGCATAGTGAGGGAGAAACTGCAGAAGTAGTTTCTGAGTTTGAATATGAAAAGGCTAAAAGATTAGGCATAGAAGGTAATCAAATTATATATAACGGACCTTATAAGCCTATTGAATTTTTAAAAACAGCAATACAAGAGGGAGCTAAAATAAATATAGATCATTTTGATGAAATAAATGATTTAGAGAAGATCGCTGATGAGCTTGGAATAAAAATAAAAGCTGGAATAAGATTGAATATGGATACAGGTATATATCCGCAATGGGGAAGATTTGGCTTTAATCTTGAAAATGGTCAGGCTTGGCGAGCTGTAAAAAGAATTGTTTCCGGAGGAAAAATTGAAATAAATGGGCTTCATTGTCACATCGGAACTTTTATTTTAGAATCTAAAGCTTATGAAATTGAAATGAAAAAACTAATTGATTTTGCCTATAAAATTGAAGATGAATTTAATTTTAAAATAGAATATTTAGATATTGGAGGAGGATTTCCTTCAAGAAATAGACTTAGAGGAATATATTTGCCTCCTGATGTAATTATCCCCTCTATAGATGAGTTTGCAGAAAAAATCTGTAATACTTTACTTTCTAATTTAAGATCCGGAGATTATCCTAAATTAATAATTGAAAGTGGAAGAGCTATTGTAGATGAAGCAGGATACCTTATAACTACTGTAAATGCTATAAAAAGATTACCTGATGGTAAAAAAGCTTATATCTTAGATGCAGGGGTAAATATTCTTTTTACAGCTTTTTGGTATCATTTTAATATAGAAATAGACAGAGAAGTAAATGGCCCTTGTGAATCCTGTATTCTCTACGGCCCTCTTTGTATGAATATAGATATGGTGGAAGATACAGCTTATTTACCTCCTATTCCCAGAGGAACAAAGCTTATTATCTCACCTGTAGGTGCCTACAATATAACTCAATGGATGCAATTTATTCGTTATAGACCCGCTGTAGTATTAATAGGAGAAAATAAAGAGGTGGATTTAATAAGAGAGGCTGAAGATTTAACTGATATTACCAGAAGAGAACATCTTCCTGAGAGATTAAAATTAAAATGAAATGTTTAAAAGATTATATTTTACCTGTATTAAAAAGTTATTCAGCTGTTTTATTTAATTCAAGCGTATGGGGTGGTTTGGTTCTTCTAGGGCTGACCTTTTTGAATCCTAATATTGGAATAGGTGGTTTTATTTCTGTTATTTCAGCCTATGTCTTTGCCAGATTAATAGGTTTTAAATCTGAATTTTTAAGATTTGACTATTATATTTTCAATCCTCTTTTAGTTGGTCTTTCCTTAGGTTATCTTTTTAAAATCAATCTTGTTAGTTTTATTATTTTTTTTACAGCAGGTATATTAACTTTTTTATTAACCTACACTATGGCTAATATTTTTTATAATTATCTTAGATTGCCTGTATTAAGTGCTCCTTTTGTTCTGGTAAGTTCACTTTTTTATCTTGCCTCTTTCAAATTTTCCAATCTTTTTGTAAGTGATTTATATCCCCATTTTCAAACAAACCCATTTTCAAATCTACCTATAGCAATAACAGGATATTTTAAATCCTTAGGAGCAATTTTTTTTCTTCCAGATGTATTAAGCGGTTTCATCATCTTTCTTATGCTTCTTTTGGTTTCAAGAATTTTATCATTTTTATCTATAATCGGTTACTATGTAGGAGTTTTTATTCATGGTTTTTTATCTGGTTCTTTTTACCAGGCTTTTACAGATACTTCTTCTTTTAATTATATTCTCACAGCTATGGCAATAGGTGGAGTTTTTCTTATACCCTCTTTAAAAAGTTATAAATTTGCAATTCTTTCTACTTTGATTTCTGTTCCTATAATCGGGGGTTCAAAAATTCTCTGGGAAAGTTATGGATTACCTGTTTTTGCTCTTCCTTTTAATCTTACTACTTATCTTTGTCTTTATGTTCTATTTTCTGTTAGTTTTTATTATATAACCAAGCTTTATAAAGGCACACCAGAAAGAACCTTAGACTATTATATTACTTATACCAGAAGATTTCCTTTTACTGGAAGAGAAATAGGGCTTCCTTTTTCTGGAAGCTGGACAGTATGGCAATCCTTTGATGGTGAATGGACTCATAAAGGTATTTGGAAATATGCTGTAGATTTTGTTATTACAGATGAAAAAGGAAAAACCTATAAAAATAATGGTGAAGAGTTATCAGATTATTATGCCTTTGGGAAACCTGTACTTTCTCCTGTAGATGGACATATTGTAGCAATTCTTGACTCTCTTCCAGATAATCCTCCAGGAATGGCAGATAAAGAAAATAATTGGGGAAATTATATAATTATTTATGATAATAGAGGTTTTTATGTTCTTATCTGCCATTTGAAACAAAAATCTATAAAAGTTAAAATAGGAGATTATGTTTCTAAAGGTGCTTTTTTAGGGCTTTGTGGTAATTCAGGGTATTCACCTCAACCACATATTCATATTCAGGTTCAGCTTTTACCTCGTTTAGGTTCTCCTACAGTTCCTTTTAATTTTACTTCTTATATTTCAGAAAATATTTTTAAAGATATTGGCATTCCAAAAGAAGGAGAGATAGTTCAACCGATGATTCCTGACAAATCCCTTTATAATAAATTAAACTTTTTAATTGATCAGGAAATGGATTTTTATTTTGAGGATGAAAAAAAATCTTATAATTTCAAAGCCATTATTAAAATGGCTCCAGATGGTAGTTTTTATTTAACTGATGGAAAGGCTAAACTCTATTTTGGAATTTTGAACTCCACTTTTTATTTTTATCATCTTGATGGAGATATTAATTCTCCTCTTAAATATTTCTTTTTTTCATCTCCTAAAATTCCATTATTTTATCAAAAAAATATTTACTGGAAAGACTACTTGCCTTTACTAACAATTTCTTCTAAAATAAGAAGAGAATTATATTTATTTTTATCATCCTTTAAACATGATTTATTTAATATAAAAGTGGAAAGTATGTGGGAATCTCCAGATACTATAAAATCTAAAATTCATTTACCAAAGGAGAATAAAGAGGCTTTGATTAGAATTTCTAAGGATAGGGGGATTGAGGAAGTGATTTTTGATAAAAAATTTAAAATTCAAAGAAGGAAGAGGAGGATCCAATGAAAAAGTTGATTTTATTTATTCTTATTATGTGCCTTGGCTGTTTTAAAGCCTGGGCAGGAGAAACAAAATTAAATACCTATGGAGCTCTTTATGGAACCTATCTTGATTACAGTGGTTCTAAATTAAAAGATAATGGTTATGCAGTTACAGGTTATTTAAGTATAGGAGATGGTATAAATCATAATATTCAAATTGGAATTGCTTCTACTCATATTAATTACAAAAACAACCATTCAGATCTTGATCAGCAAGATTTTACCTTTGCTTATTTAAATACTAACCAAATTTTGAAAAACCATTCTTTTACCTTAGGAATTCATTACATAGAAAGCGATGAAGATCTTACAGATCATGGATGTACTCTTTTTTTTGATGGAACTTATTTAAATTATAAAAATAATGAGTTTAAATGGAGTGGAGGATTGGGAATTTATTATTCTAACTATGATGAACTCATAAGCTTTGATGTATTACAACTTACTCCTCATGCAACTTTCAAAATCTTTTCAGATTATCAGAAAGGAGGTTTATACCTTGATGCTTTAGGATATTATATTTATGTTGATAGATCTAATAAAATAGAAATTGATCAGTCCAATTATTATTCCTTAGAGGGAGATTTAAGATATTATTACGGAAAATACGATTTTAAAATAGGAGGTTGGATTGGTCAGCAAGTTTTTGCAGTTAAAAATAACGGTTTTGTAGTTTATAATTTAAAAGAAGAATATAAAGGTGGAATTTATGGAGAAATGGGATATACTTTTGAGAACGGATTAAGATTATCTTTTAATTTGGGGGTAAATAATTATGAAGAAAATGGTGATAGTGCTATTCAGACTGTTGGAACATTTTCCATTAGTTATAAATTTTAGAAAATCCTTAGGGGCTTTGCCCCTTTTCTTAATTTTTACTTTATTATCTGCAAATTTTGTTTATGCTTTAAATTATAAAGAAATAAAGTCAAACTATTATAAATCTTATACTTATGAAAAACGCAGAGATTACAAGAATGCAATTCGGACTTTAATGCCTGTATATCAAGCTTATCCTAAGGGTTATACTGTAAATTTAAGGTTAGGATGGCTTTATTATTTGAATAAAAATTACGCTAATTCTAAATTTCATTATGAGAAAGCTCTTAAAGCTGTTCCTTCATCAATTGAAGCAATGCTTGGTCTTTCTCTTCTTTATATGGCAGAGGGAAAGTGGAAAGATGTTGAAAAACTGATGTACAAAATTTTAAAAATAGACTACTATAATTATTATGGAAATCTAAGGCTTTCTATTGCTCTCAGGAATCAAAAAAAATTTTCTACTGCTGAAGCTGTAGCAAGAAAAATGCTTGCTATTTATCCTACAGATGTTAATTTTTTAACAGAGCTTGCCATTTCTTTATATTACCAAAATAAGAAAAACCAAGCTCTGTCAATTTTTTCAAATATTTTAATTCTTGATCCAGAAAATCTTATAGCTAAAAAATTTCTTAAATTAATAAAAAAATGAATTTGTTTTTTTTTCAAAATGTAAATAAAATTTATCCACCTTATTTTAAAGCTCTTATAAATATAAATTTAGAAATTAAAGAAGGTGATTTTATTATTTTAACAGGTTCTACAGGAGCTGGGAAAACAACCCTTTTAAAATTACTTTACAGAGAAGAAAAACCAACCTCAGGAGAAATTTTTTATAAAAATATACCCTACTCTGAACTTAAAACCAGACAATTTAATCAGTTAAGACAAAAATGGGGAATAATTTTTCAAGACTATAAACTTTTTCCAGATCTCTCAGTATATGAAAATATAAAAATTTCTCTGATTCTATCAGGAAAAAAATTTAAAAATATGAAAATTTTTATTTATGAATACTTAGAAAGATTTCTTTTAGCTCATAAAGCTCAAAAGAAAATAAAAGAATTGTCAGGTGGAGAACAACAAAAAGTAGGGGTTATAAGAGCTCTTATAAGAGATCCCGAGGTACTTATTGCAGATGAACCCACAGGAAATCTTGATCCTGATAGTATTAAGGAAATTCTGCAAATTTTAAAAGAATTTCATAATAAAGGAAAAACTATTATTTTAGCCACTCATGATCCGGTTATTATAAATCAAAAATTGGGGAAATTAATCAGGCTTAAACAAGGGGAATTGGTAAATAATGTGGAGTTATTTGAGTAGGTTGGAACTTAAAAATAGCCTTATTTATTATTTATTCTTGCTTATTTTTTTCTTCTTTTGGAATTTTTTTTCTTTATTCACGATATATTTATATACCAATTTTCAAAAAATAGCTGATATTTATAAAAACCGTGTTTATTTAAATCTTATAATTTATTCTCAAAAATCTGATAATACCACAGTTACTAATCTGGTTAATAATTTAAAACAATTGCTACATGTTAAAAAAGTTGAAGTTTTTCCCCCTGAAAAAATATTTCAAAAAATAAAAAATTCTCTCCCTTCAGAAATTTTTAAAAATTACAAAAAAAACGAAATCATAAATTATTTTCCTTATGTAGTTAAAATTTATCCAACTTCTTTTAAGTCTTATAGCTTATTAAAGAATCAACTTCAATTGTTAAAATCCTCTAACAATAAAATAGATATATATGAAGCCAAAATTTCAAAAATGGTTAATTTTGCTTTTGTGTTAAAACCAGGCTTTTTTTGCTTTTTTATTATATGGATAGTTTTTTATATTTTATTTTTATTATTTTTTAATTATTTTTTAAATTCCTTCTTAGATAAGCAAATACAGATTTTCATTTTATTGGGTGGTTCTTTAAATAATTTTAAAATTATAAGACTTTTTTTTATTTCTGCTTTTTCATCTATAGCTTTTATTATTTCTACTATTTTATTTTTGTATATTGCAAACAACTTATCTAATATTTTTAATATAACCAAGCTTACCCAAAGTTCTTCATATTTTCTGCTTTCAAACAATTTATTTAATATTCTTATTTATTATATTTTAACAATTTTAGTTTTTCCTGCTATTATTATTTGGTTTAGTTATAAAAAATATGAAGATTAAAAAATTTTATTTTATTTTTTTCTTCATTTTTTTTATATCATCGGGTTTTTGTCAAACTGTAAATTATAATCTCCTTTTATCTAAAAAATTCAAAGAACTTAAATATATACAGAAAGTTTTGAAATCTCTTAAATTACTGGAAAAAGATCTTTTAAAGCTTTACATTAATATACATATCAAAAATCTTTTTAATGAAAAAGAACTTTTGTTAAACATTAACAAATCCAATTTTTTAGAAACAGAGAATTTTGAAATAATAGAGAATATTTTATTAAAAAAAATTATAGCTATAAAACAAAAAGAAAAATTTTTGAAAAGCCGTTATAAAATAGTTTGCAAAGAAATAAAAAATCTTAAAATTCTTCAAGCTAAGAGCTTAAAACAGAAATTACAACAGGAAGACATAGTTTATCCTATAAAAAATGGAAAAATAAAATCCGGATCTTATGTTTTAAAAATAACTAAACCTACCAAAATAAAATGTCCTATTTCAGGTATAGTAAAAGTTATAGGCTATAAAGAAAATAATATATCAATAATTATAGAAAATGAAAATTGTACAGTTTATCTTAAAAATTTAGATGATATAAAAGTGAATGTAGGAGATTATGTAAACACAAATGAAATCATAGGTAGTATAAATAAGCCTAAAAAATTTAAAATTTCTATAAATTGTAAAAATTGATCATAAATTTTTAATAACCTTAGATTCTAAGTAAGAAAACAATTTACCAGGTAAATACAAACCGCATCCAAGGATCCAGTATTTATTTTTCAAAATTACATAACCTGGTTCTAAATTAAGATTTATTTCTACTTTGTTTCTTTCTTTTAAAACCTCTATAATATCTTCTGAGAGAGTAACGATATTTTTGGTAGCAAGATAACCAAATCTTTGTAAAAAAGCAGAGGTTGGTTTTAAATAACGAGAAACCTTTCTTAAAAATAAAAGTCCCACTGTTTGGACCTGAAGACTTTCCAATATTTCTAAATATTGATTTTTAGGAAATAGCCAGAAATTGGACACACCTCTTAAGATTTCATATTTATCAAAAATATTAATTGAAATACCAAAACGATCTTCCAGATATTTTAAAACTTCTTGCCTTTCTTCTTCTGAAACTATATGAGGAAATCTATTTTCCATAGAATTTCAATTTTACCTCAAAATCTTGTTTTTAGCAAAATATAATATAAAATTTAGGAAGTTCAAAACTAATTTGTCGGAGAGGTTAAATATGGGAGCTGCAGAAAAATACAAGGCTGCTGGTGTAGATTTAGAAAAAGCTAACCGTTTGGTTGATATTGTTAAAAAAATAACAGAGAAACTTCCCCAAAGAGGTGTGGTTTCAGGAATAGGAGGTTATGCAGGTCTTTTTTCCTTAGATGTTTCATCTTATAAAAATCCTATTCTTGTTTCTTCTACAGATGGAGTAGGAACAAAAATTAAAATTGCTATTATGGCTAATGAACATAAAGGAATTGGTATAGATTTAGTAGCTATGTGTGTGAATGATATTATTACCTGCGGAGCTAAACCTTTGTTTTTCTTAGATTATTTAGCTTTTGGAAAATTTAACGAAAAAATTTTTACAGAATTAATAGAAGGTATTGCTGAAGGATGTCAAATTTCCCAATGCACTCTTTTAGGTGGAGAAACTGCAGAAATGCCAGGAATGTATGCCCCTTCAGATTATGATTGTTCAGGTTTTGTAGTAGGAATAGTGGAAGGAAATGAAATAATTGATGGTTCAAGTATCTCTATAGGAGATATAATAATAGGCATACCCTCCTCTGGACTTCATAGCAATGGATTTTCTTTGGTAAGGAAAATCATCTTTGAAGAACAAAAATTAAAATTGGATTATATTCCAGAAGAACTGGGCCAACCCTTAGGAGAAGTTCTTTTAACTCCTACAAAAATTTATGTTCCTATAATAAAAACTTTATTAAATCGTGATTTAGAAATTAAAGGCTGTGCTCATATTACAGGAGGTGGTTTTATAGATAATCTTCCCAGAATTTTGCCCAAAAATTGTAAAGCAGTTATTGAAAAAAATGCATGGGAAAAACCTGCTATATTTACTTTTCTTCAAAAATTGGGAAATATTTCTGAAGAAGAAATGTATAGAGTTTTTAACTGTGGAATAGGTTTAATTTTGATAGTTAATGAAGATACTTTGGAGGAGATGCAAAGTCTTATTTCAGCCTTAGGAGAAAATTGTTACACTATAGGACATATTGAAAAAAGAAAAGATGAAGAGAAACAGGTAATTTTAGTTTAAAGGGGTTTTGCAATGTATTTCCAGGATGTTATTGCTACCTTAAATAAATTTTGGGCTAAACAGGGATGCGTTATTCTTCAGCCTTATGATATGGAGGTGGGGGCAGGAACTTTTCATCCTGCTACTTTTTTAAGATCCTTAGGTCCTGAACCTTTTGCTACTGCTTATGTTCAGCCTTGCAGACGCCCTACAGACGGACGCTATGGAGAAAATCCAAACAGACTTCAACATTATTATCAATATCAGGTTATAATAAAACCTTCTCCAGATGATATTCAGGATATTTATTTGGATAGTCTTAAAGCTCTTGGTATAGATCCAAAAGAACATGATATAAGATTTGTAGAAGATGACTGGGAATCACCTACTCTTGGTGCTTGGGGATTAGGATGGGAAGTTTGGTTAGACGGTATGGAAATTACACAGTTTACCTATTTTCAACAAATAGGGAGTTTTGATTGTTTCCCTGTAACTGTAGAAATTACCTATGGGCTTGAAAGAATAACCATGTATCTTCAAGAAGTGGAAAATGTTTTTGATATTAAATGGAATGAAAGATATACTTATAGAGATATTCATTTTAGAGGAGAAGTGGAATATTCCATTTATAATTTTGAAGAAGCTGGTGTAAATCTTCTTAAAACTCTATTTGATGAATTTGAAAAAGAAGGATATAGGCTTTTGGATTTGGGATTAGCTCTTCCAGGTTATGATTTTGTAATAAAATGTTCTCACACCTTTAATCTTCTTGATGCCAGAGGAGTTCTTTCTCCTATAGAAAGAGCTAATTATATAGGAAGAGTAAGAGGTCTTGCTAAAAAGGCAGCAGAAACATGGTTGAGTGAGGAGAAAAAATGAGTAAAAATTTACTTTGGGAAATCGGAACAGAGGAACTTCCTGCAAGGTTTATAAACCCAGCTTTAGAAAGCTTGAAAAATTTAGCTGAAAAAAGATTAAAGGATTTAGGATTATCTTTTGATGAAATTAAAACCGCTGGAACCTTTAGAAGACTCACTCTGTTTGTCAAAAATTTAGCTGAAAAACAGAAAGATAAAGAAGAAGAAATACTTGGTCCTTCTATTAAAGTAGGATTGGATAAAAATGGAAATTTCACCAAAGCTGTTGTTGGTTTTGCTAAAAAATATGGAGTTAAACCAGAAGATCTTATTATTAAAAAAACTCCCAAGGGTGAGTATTTTTGTTTAAAAAGAATTTTAAAAGGACAAAGAACTGTAGAAATATTACCTAATCTCCTTTTAGATATTTTAAAAGATATTTATTTTCCTAAAACCATGCGTTGGGGAAATTATAAATTTAGATTTGCAAGACCTATAAGATGGATGCTCTGTCTTTATGGAGAGGAGATTATTCCTTTAGAAGTTGCTAATATAAAGTCTTCTAATAAATTTAAAGGACATCGTTTTCTTTCTGAAAAGAGTCTTTTTCTTTCTCAAGCTTCCTGGACAGAATATGAAAGGCTTTTAGAAGAAAACTACGTAATTGTTGATCCTCAAAAAAGGCTTTTAAAAACAAAAGAAGAAATTTTAAAAGCTGGAGAAAAAATAGGTATTCCTGAAATAGAGTCTGATCTTTTAGAAGAAAATGCTAATTTAGTAGAATATCCTTTTCCTATAGTGGGGCATTTCCCAGAAGAATTTTTATCTTTGCCTGAACCATTAATTATTACAGCTCTTAAAGAGCATCAAAGATATTTTTGTTTAAGAAATTCTGAAGGAAAGCTTATCAATTATTTCATAGCTGTAAATAACAATTTACCCAAGAATTCTGAAATTGTAAAAAAAGGACATGAAAAAGTTACTAAAGCCAGATTAGAAGATGCTAAATTTTATTTTGAAAAGGACTTGCAAGAACCTTTGGAAAATAAAGTGGAAAAGCTAAAAGGTATAGTTTATCATATAAGATGTGGAACCCTATGGGATAAAACCCAGAGACTTGTAGAACTGGGAAAATATTTAGCTCAAAAATTAAACTATATTTCTTCAAAAATTGAAGAAGCCTGTTTTTATGCTAAAGCTGATCTTGCTTCTGAGGTTGTTAAAGAGTTTACTTCTCTTCAGGGTATTATGGGAAGTATTTATGCTGAATATTTTGGCAAAAAAGAAATAGCTTTAGCTATTTGTGAGCAGTATTTACCCTCTCCTCAGGAAGAAAAACTTCCTGAAACCAAAGAAGGGATTGTTCTTTCTTTGGCAGATAAAATAGATCATCTCTGTGCTCTTTTTGGAGCAGGAGAAAAACCCACAGGAGAAGCTGATCCTTATGGACTAAGAAGAGCAGCCTATGGAATTATTAAAATTTTGATAGGAAAAGAAATATCCTTGGATCTGGAAGATCCTTTAAATTACAACTTAGAACTCCTTACAAAGCAAAACTTTTTAAGAGAAAAAGAGATTTTACCTGAAATTATAAATTTTATTAAAAAACGCTTAGAAGGAGAATTTCTATCTCAGGGATTTAATAAAAATCTTGTTTCAGTAATTATAGATTTGCCTTTAAATCCTTTTGATTCTTATCTAAGAATAAAAGCTTTAAAAGATTTTCAGGAAAGACAGGATTTTATAGATCTAATTATAGGGTTTAAACGAGTAGCCCAAATTCTTAAAAATATAAACCTTAAGGAACTACCAGAAATTAATCCTTCTCTTTTTGAACAAAAAGAAGAAAAAGAATTATTTAATAAAATTAATGATTTACGACTCCATTTAAAAGAACTTCTGGAAAAAAAAGACTATACAGATTATTTAGAAAAATTGCTTTCTTTAAAAGAAACCATTGATGCTTTTTTTGATAAAGTTTTTGTAATGGTTGAGGAGGAAAAACTAAGATCCAATAGATTAAAGCTTTTAGCTAAAACAGCAGAACTTTTTAATAATTTTGGAGATTTTACAGCTCTTATTTAGGTATGAATATAAGTCGTAGAGTAATCATAGGAACAGCTGGTCATATAGACCATGGTAAAACTACTCTGGTAAAAGCTCTTACTGGCATTGATACAGATCGTTTAAAAGAAGAAAAGGCAAGAGGAATTACTATAGATATAGGTTTTGCTAACTTAGTGTTACCTTCTGGAACCTTAGCAGGAATTGTGGATGTTCCTGGACATGAAAAATTTATTAGAAATATGGTAGCAGGTGCAACAGGAATTGATTTTGTAATTCTTGTAATTGCAGCAGATGAAGGAGTTATGCCTCAAACCAAAGAACACTTGGAAATTTGTGAACTTTTAGGAATAAAAGATGGTATAGTTGTTTTAACTAAAATAGATTTAGTAGATAAAGAATGGTTAGAACTGGTTAAAGAGGATGTCCAAAATTTTTTAAAGGGAACTTTTTTGGAAAATGCCCCTATTCTTACTTTTTCTGCGATAACAGATGAAGGAAAAGAAGAAATTTTAAAGATCCTTGATGAAAAGGCCTCTCAAATTCTTATGAAACCCGAAGATCAGCCCTTTAGACTTCCTGTAGATGGAGTATTCATTGTAAAAGGTTTTGGAACAGTAGTAAGAGGAACTACTATTTCAGGAAAAGTAAATATAAATCAAGCTGTAGAAATCTATCCTAAAGGAATTCAAACCAAGGTGAGAAATATTCAGGTGCATGGAAAAAATGTAGAAACTGCTTATGCAGGTATGCGCACCGCCTTAAATCTTCAGGGTGTTGAGAAAGAAGAAATTGAAAGAGGAGATGTAGTGGCAGATCCAGGAATTTTAAAACCTTCTCAATGGTTGGATCTTAAAATTACTTCTTTAAAAGATATAGATAAACCCATTAAAAATTATGAAAATCTTCTTTTTTATATAGGAACTTCTGAGGTTCTTGGTAAAATCATTCTTTTTAATAAAGATTATTTGAAACCAGGAGAAACTGATATAGCTCAAATATTCTTACAAAAACCAATAGTAGCTTGGAAGGGAGATAGATTTATTTTAAGACGTCCTTCTACTAATACTACAGTAGCAGGTGGAGAAGTCTTAAATCCTATTTCTTATAGAAGAAAAAGAACCAAACCATGGGAAAGAAAAGAGCTGGAGTTTATAGCTAAAGCTTCTTCTGAAGAATTATTAAAACATTATGTAGAAAAAAAGGAATATTTAGGTATAAATGAAAAAGATTTACAGCTTTTGCTTTCAATATTTGACAAAAAGTTTCAAGAACTTGTTAATAAGCTTTCTTCAAAAATAATAAAATTAAAAGATGGAGAAAATATTTTATATTTCAGTAAAAAAGCTGAAGAAGATCTAAAAAAAGAAATTATAGAAGTTCTCAAAAAATTTCATCAGAATAATCCTTTTAGTCCGGGTTTAACTAAGGAACTTTTGAAAAGTAGAATCTCTTCTTTTATCCCTGAGGTGTTTTTTAATTATGTTTTAGAAAAATTAATTCAAAAAGGCTTAATTATTAAAGAAAAAGAAATTCTATCCTTAACAGAATTTAAACAAATAGATTCTAAAGAAAAAGAAAAGCTTAAAAAAGAAATAGAGGAAAAATTTTTAAAAGAAGGGCTTACTCCTAAGAATTTTGAAGATATTCTTTTAGATTTTAAAGAAAATTACAAAGCAGTAAAAGAACTTTCTCAAAGTTTATTAAGGGATGGTGTTTTAGTAAAAGTTTCTGAAAAATTAGTATATCATAAAAATATTTTGGAAGAAGTGGAAAAAAAGGTAGTGGATTTTTTACAAAAAAATAAAGAAATGAGTCTTGCTGATTTTAGAAAACTTTTAAATATTCAGATAAGTAGAAAATATTTAATCCCTTTGGTAGAATATTTAGATAAGAAAAAAATTACTTTAAGAGTCGGAGATAAAAGAATTTTAAGAAAAAGGGTTTAACTTTTCTTTTTAGAAGTTTTCTTTTTTCTTTTAGTTTCTTCTTTTTTTCCCTTTTCTTTACTCAATTCATAAAGCTTTTTAAGTCCTTTACTTACTTCTTTATGAAACTTTTCTGGTTTATAACCTGTCAAAATTTCTATAACATCATCTATGGTTTCTACAGTATAGATGTGAAAATTTCCAGCCTTTATATCTTCTAACACATCATCTTCAAGAAGAATATTATCAAAATTTTTAGCAGGAACTATAACACCTTGATTTCCTGTAAATTTTGTCATCTTACAAGATCGGTAAAAACCTTCTATTTTTTCTTTTATACCACCTACAGGCTGAATATTACCAAATTGATCAATAGAACCAGTAATAGCTATATCTTGTCTAATAGGAATTTTAGATACAGCAGAAAGTATAACCATAAGTTCTGCAGCAGAGGCACTATCTCCTTCTACTGGTTCATAAGCCTGTTCAAAAGTAAGAGTGCATGAGAATTGTATAGGAAAAGTTGAACTGTATTTATTATAAAAATAAGAAGAAAGTATAAGAACCCCTTTGGAATGTATAGGACCGCTCATATCTATTTCTCTTTCAATATTAACCACTCCTCTACTTCCAGGAAAAACATTGGCAGTAATTCTGGAAGGCTTTCCAAAGTTATAATCTCCAAGGATATATACACTTAGACCATTTATCTGTCCTACCTTTTTACCTTCTACATCTATTATAATTTTACCTTCTTTAATAAGTTCTCTTATTTTCTCTTCAATAAGATTAACTCTTAAAATTTTTTCTTTTTGAGCCTGTTTTATATCTTTTTCTGTAATTTGTTCATTTTGTGAAATAGTATTAGCCTCTCTTAAAAGATCTATAATATCCTGTAAAATAAGAGCAATTTTCTTTTTATTTTCTGCCTGATAAATCGCATATTTAAGAAGTTCTGATAATCCTGAGGCATCAAGTTCTTTTAAATTTTCTTTTTTGATTATATTTTTAATAATCTTAGGGAAAGTTTGAATAATTTCGTCATTTAGATCTACAACAGGATTAAATTCAGCTTTAATTTTAAAAAGTTCCTTAAATTCATGATCATAAGTAGTAAGAAGGTGATATAAATAGGTATCTCCTATTAAAAAGACTTTAGCAGAAAAAGGTATAGATTCAGGAAGAATCCCTACATGAGGCACTGGTATTTCTTCCACCATACCTCCCATTATGTAGAGTTTTTTAGTTAGAAGAGTCCTCTTCAACAAAATCCATATATAAGGATTTTTAAGAATCTCCCATAAATCCAGGACTAAATAACCACCATTTGCTTTGTGAAGAATTCCAGGAGTAAGACTAAGATGATCTGCATATAAAATTCCCATCTCTGCCTTATAATTAATTTGTCCAAAAAGTCCTTTTAAAGTTGGACTTTTCTCATATATTACAGGTGCCCCTTGGATTTCAGAATTATCCACCAATACATTTACTCTAAAAACATTTAAAGCTTTATTAATACTCGTTTGAAGCATTATATTGCCTTTAGCTTTTTCCCAATCTATAAATATATTTATATTTTTAATAAGTTCTTTTTTTAGACTACTTATATAATCCTTCAAATTTTCCATAACATTTTTGAAATCCTCTTCTAAGGATTGAAAAGCTTTATTTACCAGCTTTTCAGCTATTCTTTTTCTAAGCTTAATAAGATTTTCTCCAAAAGAGCTATCAAGTTCTCTTAATTTTCTCATGTATTCTCTAAATTTAGGCTCAAAAGCTTGAAGATTTTTCTGATATTCTTCACGAATTTGAGGATTGGCCAAAAGTTCTTCTTGAGGAACAGATGTTTCTATTTTAAACATAGGAAGAAGTCTTACCCCTTCAGGGCCAAAAAGAACCATTAAATTATATTTTTTAGCTTCTTCAGTCATTTCATTAATTATTTTTTCTTTCTGAGAATCTATTTCTTTCCCAAGGGTGCTTAATTCATCTTCATACTCTTTTCCTTCAAAAGCTTTATGAGTCTCTCTTTTTAAAAATTCTAAAATATTCTCAATATGTTCTGCCAGTTTTTTACCATAACCAGCAGGTAAAATAAGGGCTTTTGGTTTATATGAATCTTTAAAATTAGTTACATAACATATATCAGAAGGTGTTTCTTTAGTTTGAGCAATTTTTTTTAATCTATTAAGTGTATAAGTAGTTCTACCAATCCCATTGGGTCCGCAAACATAAACATTATAGCCATCTTTCTCCAATTTCAAAGCAAGATCAAAAGCTTTTTCTACTCTGTCCTGCTGTAAAAAAATTTCTTCTTCCTGAAAGGCTTCAGTACCTGAAGAATAAGAAATGTCAATTTTGAGTTTATCAAAAGTTAGTTTTTTCCAACTCATAAATTTTTATTTTAAAAAACTATCTATAAAAAACAAGCTTTTTTATAATTTCCCTGATCGCAAAATTTCAATAAGCAGTTTTATACCAAATAAACTTGCCAGAATAAAACCTAAAAATCCTAATAGTGGATATCCAAATAACTTAGGTCCTGCCTGAGTTTGAAAAATAATAGAAGAGCCTATTACTAAAGCAGCAATTACCATAGCAAAGCTAAGACGATTGCTGGACTTATCAAGTTGATATATAAGCCTTTCCAAACCTCTATGTTCAAACTTTATAGCAAGCTCATCTTTTTTTAGCTTTAAAAGAATTTCTCTTAAATTTGAAGGAAGTTCTTTAAGAAGTAAAGCAGAATCTTCCAAAAACAAATTAATTTCCTTGCATTGTTTAGAAAAATCAAATTTTTTCAGCATAAATCTTCTAACATAAGGTCTTACATGCTCTATCATATTAAACTCTGGATAAAGAGTTCTTCCGATTCCTTCATGTATTACTAAAGCTCTAAGCATTAATACTAACGAAGGAGTGAAACGCACACGATATTTTCTCATAATATCTAAAAATTCATTTATCAAAATTCCTATATCAAGGTCTTTTAAAGGAACTCCATAATAACGCTCAAGAAAATCAAATAATTCCAATCTAAAACTTATTATATCTGAAGGAGGTGGGGCAATATTAAGGCTTAAAATAGCTTTTATTAATAGATCTACATTTTTATCTAAGATAGCTTTTAAAATTTTAATAATCCACTCCACCATTACATCGTCAAGAATTCCAACCATTCCGAAATCTATAAGGGCTATCACATTGTTATTCAGAATAAAAATATTTCCAGGATGAGGATCAGCATGAAAAAAATGACATTCAAAAATTTCCTTAAGAATAAAATCAGCTCCATTAAGGGCTATAGTCTTTTTTTCTATGTTTAAATTATTTTGTTTATCAATTTCAGAAAGTTTAAACCCTTTTATATATTCCATAGTCAAAACCTTAGGAGCTGTTAAATCCCAATAAACCTTAGGAAAATAAACAGTTTTGTCATTTTTAAAACAATTTCTGAAACGTTCTATATTTCTTCCTTCTCTAACAAAATCTAATTCTTTACGAATAGTTTTGGCAAATTCCTCTATAATTTTGGTAGGTTCATAATACTTTAACTCAGGAAAACGTCTTTCTAAAAGAGAAGCAAGATCATATAAAATATGAATATCTGTTTCTATAATTTTTTTTATTCCAGGTCTTTGAACTTTAACAACTACTTCCTCTCCATTTTTAGTTTTTGCTCTATGAACCTGAGCTAAGGAACCCGCTGCTAAAGGTTTTTCTTCAAAGAAACTAAAAAGCTCATTTAAAGGTCTTTTCAATTGAGTTTCCACAATTTCTTTAACTTTTTCAAAAGGAAAAGGAGGAACCTCATCCTGAAGTTTGCTTAGTTCTTTTATAAATTCTGGAGGAAGAAGATCTGGCCTGCAACTTAATATCTGACCAAATTTTATAAAAGTAGGACCAAGATCTTCTAAAACCAATCTAACTCTCTCAGCAGTAGAAAGTCGTTTTACTTCTTCTGTTTCTTTTTTTATAAATCTTCGCCAAATGATAAAATATTTAAATCTTAATCTATCACTAATTTTATCAATAATATCTCCAAATCCATAACGTATTAAAACTGCAAAAATTTTAAGATAACGTTTAAGTTCTTTATAATTTTGACGAATTTTAAGAATAAACACTTTTATTTAATTTTTGATCTATCTTTTTATGAACCTTGAGAAATTTTTTTCTCTATTTCATCAAGCTTTTTTAGTATTTTTTCCAAATCTTCTTTAGTAGGCATTCCCATTTCAGTTACTGTTTTTTTAACCATTTCTGAAATTTTTTGCATCAATTCTTTTTCTTGCTCCTGAGCCTGTTTAAGAAGTCTATCAACTATTTTGAATTTCTCTTCTTTAGCAATCTCTCCTCTTTTAATTAATTCATCAACCAGCTCTTCAGCTTTTTCTTTAGTAAGATTTATCATTCCTAATCCCATTAACATAGCCTTTTTAATTAAATCCATTTTTGTCCCTCCTCCTTATGATTATTTTTAAAAAATATAAGCACTAAATTAGATTTTACCACTTTTTCAAGTTTACCAAAATTAATGTGGTTTCAAATTTAAAAGTTTTTTAAATAAAATATTTACCTTGCAAAAATAAAGAAAAAAAGTAAAATTAAAAATCTGTAAATTTTTTTAAGGGGTTTAATCATGAAAAAACGTCCAATGACATTAGCAGAAAAAATTTTAGCAACAAAACTTAATCGTCCTTATGTAGAACCTGGAGAACTGGTAGAAATTTCTGTTGATTTAACTTTGGCTAATGACATTACAGGTCCTTTAGCTATAAAAGTTTTTGAAAAAACAGGGATAAATAAGGTTTTTGATCCAAAAAAAATTGTTTTGGTAATGGATCATTTTACTCCTAATAAAGACATAAAGAGTGCTGAACAGGTTCGTGTTTGTAGAGAGTTTGCCAGAAAATATGGTATTCTTCATTATTATGAAGGTGGTAGATGCGGCATAGAGCATGCCCTTCTTCCAGAGATTGGTTTGGTTGGACCAGGAGATATTGTTATAGGCGCAGACAGTCATACCTGCACATATGGAGCTTTAGGAGCTTTTGCTACAGGTGTAGGCTCAACTGATCTTGCAGGAGCCTGGATTACAGGTAAAACCTGGTTTAAGGTCCCTGAAACTATTAAATTCATTTATTATGGCAAACCTAAACCCTGGATAACAGGAAAAGACCTTATTCTTTACACTATAGGAGATATTGGAGTAGATGGAGCTTTATATAAGGCTATGGAATTTACAGGTGAAGCTATTAAAAATCTTTCTATGGCTGAAAGATTCACTATGTCTAATATGGCTATTGAAGCTGGGGGTAAAGTAGGTCTTATAGAGCCTGATAAAAAAACCCTGTCTTATATCAAAAATCGCTTAAAAAGGGAAGCCTTAATTTTAAAGGCTGATAAAAAAGCTAAATATGCTGATATTAAAGAATATGATGTTTCTAAATTAGATCTGGTAGTAGCCCTGCCACATCTTCCTTCTAATGTAAGATTTGTAAAAGAGCTTCCGCAAAAAATTTATATTGATCAGGTTGTTATAGGGTCCTGCACTAATGGAAGATTGGAAGATCTTGCTATAGCTGCTAAAATTTTAAAAGGTCGCAAAGTTAATCCTAATGTAAGATGTATCATTATTCCTGCTACTCCAAATGTTTACTATGAAGCTATTAAAAAGGACTATATCAGAATTTTTATAGAAGCTGGTGCTATAATTTCTCCTCCTACTTGTGGACCTTGTCTTGGTGGACACATGGGAATCCTTGCAAAAGGAGAAAGAGCTGTTGCTACTACCAATAGAAATTTTATTGGAAGAATGGGACATCCTGAAAGTGAGGTCTATCTTGCAGGACCAGCGGTTGCTGCTGCAAGTGCAGTTCTTGGTTATATTGCTATTCCTGAAGAATTAGGATTAAAAGAGGAGGATTAAAAATGAAAAAAATAAAAGGGAAAGCCTGGAAGTTTGGAGATAATATAGATACAGATGTTATTATTCCCGCAAGATACTTAAATACTACTGATCCAGAAGAACTTGCCAAGCATTGTATGGAAGATGCAGACCCTACCTTTGCTTCTAAAGTTAATAAAGGAGACATAATTGTAGCTGGCAGAAACTTTGGATGTGGGTCTTCTCGTGAACATGCTCCTATTGCTATAAAAGCCTGTGGAATTTCTTGTGTAATCGCTGAATCATTTGCAAGGATATTTTATAGAAATGCCTTTAATACAGGGCTTTTAATCTTGGAATGTCCCGAAGCTGCAAGTGAAATTGAAACAGGTGATGAACTGGAAATCTATCCTGAAGAAGGGAAAATTATAAATCTTACTAAGAATAAAACATATCACACCAAACCATTGCCTCCTTTTATGAAAGAAATCTTAGAAGATGGTGGTTTAATTCCCCATATTATGAAAAAATTCAGGTAAAAATATGAAAGTAGACAGAGAGAAAGCCAGTTTAGAAACTTTATGGGAGATTGTAAAAACTTTAAGAGGGGATAATGGCTGTCCCTGGGATAAACAGCAAACCCCTCAAAGTTTAAAAAAATACCTTTTAGAAGAAACTTACGAAGTTTTGGAGGCTATAGATAAAAATGATATATCAGAAATAAGAGAAGAGCTGGGTGATTTGCTATTTTTGCTTGTTTTTATTATCTATCTTTATGAAGAAGCAGGGCTTTTCACTTTAAAAGATCTTTTTTATTTTACTGCTCAAAAAATGATAAGACGTCATCCCCATGTATTTGGAAACGAAGTAGCCAAAACCGCAGAAGAAGTTTTGATAAAATGGCAAAAAATTAAAAAAGAAGAAGGCAAAAGTTCTTCTGTTCTTGGAAACATTCCTAAAAGTCTTCCTGCTTTACAAAGAGCTTTTAGATTGGGAGAAAGAGCTGGTAGAGTTGGTTTTGATTGGGAAAAAGCTGAAGATGTGCTTGAAAAAGTTCAGGAAGAAATAGAAGAAATAAAATCTGCCATTAAAACCTCTTCTGAAGATAAGCTTAAAGAAGAAATAGGGGATCTACTTTTTACTGTGGCTAATTTTTCTCGAAAATTAGATATTAATCCAGAAGAAGCTTTGCGTTTAGCCTTAGATAAATTTGAAAACCGTTTTAAGCTACTTGAAAAGGAAATAAAAAACAGAGGTCTTTCTTGGAATGAATTAACTATAAAAGATCTGGATAAAATTTGGGAAGAAATCAAAATAAAAAAATGAATCAAACTATAATTCAGGTTAAAGATCTTTCCTTTGCTTATGAAAGACATTTAGTTCTTAAAAATATCAATTTAGAGGTAAAAAAGGGAGACTTTTTAGCTATTATTGGACCTAATGGAGGGGGTAAAAGCACTCTTATAAAATGTATCTTGGGATTTTTAAAACCTTTAAAAGGAGAAATATATTTATGGGGAAGGAGATTAAAAGACTTTAAAGACTGGTATAAAATTGGATATGTTCCTCAGAGAGCTGGAGATTTAGTAGAATCTCTTACTCCTCTTACTGTAAAAGAATTCCTTTCTATGCCTTCTAAATGGTATAAAAAAACTATTCATCCTGCAATAAAGGATCTTTTAATAGAAAAATTCGGGATCAAAAATCTTTTAAATAAAAAATTAGGAGCACTTTCTTATGGACAGCTTCAAAGAGCTTATATTATAAGAGCTCTTATTTTAGAACCAGAGCTTTTGATTTTAGACGAACCCTCTGTAGGTTTAGATTTTTTTTCTCAAGATGCCTTTTATAAAACCTTAGGAGAATTTCATCAAAAAGGGCTTACTATTGTTCTTATAACCCATGAAACCTGGCTTTTAACTAAATGGGTTAACAAAGTTGCCTGTATAAATCAGACTCTCTTTTTCCATGGAGATCATGAAAGCTTTTGTGTTTTAAGTAGTAAACCTGAATTTTTTTCTGATTACCATAAAATTGAACATTTACACTGGTAAAAACCGTGGAAGAACTTTTATTCTCTTTACAATTAGTAAAATTTGGAGTTTTAGCAGGAATTCTTTTAGGAATATCTCTTTCTTTAACATCTCCTTTTTTGATTTTAAAGAAAAATGCTTTATTTCCCCATGCTTTAACTCATGTTTTATTTTTTGCTATAATCTTTACTACTGCTTTTTCTAATTATCTTTCTTCTTATTTGGAATACCCTGTTATTATATGTTTAACTCTCTTTTCAGTTTTAGGAATTTTAATTTTGAACAAATACTTTAAACTTTACGAAGATACCGCAACTTCTATAATAACTCATTTAGCCTTGGGTTTAGCTTTAATTGTAGCTGCCAAGACTAATTTATATGATGCTCGTCTTCTTTCTTACCTTTTTGGCAGTTTGGTAACAGTTTCTCAGAAAGATTTTTATGAAAGTATAATCGTATTATTATTGAGCTTTGCTTTTTTTTACAAATTTTATCCCCTATGGACTGCTCAAATAACAGATAAAGAAATTCCTGGTATAAATTTTAAATGGGCCAATTCCTTTTATTTGGTTATTATAACTTTACAAATTATTATAGGTATAAAATTGATGGGAATTCTTTTAATTTCGGCTTTTTTTGTATTCTCAGGAAGCTGTGCTTTAAAACTTGCTTCTAATTTTAAACTGGCTATTATTTACACAGCTTTTTTAAATATTTTAGGAATTTTAGGAGGAACTCTTATTTCAGTTTTTTGGGATTTACCTTTTTCAGGATCAGTAGTAGTTTTTATGAGCTTTTATTTTCTCTTTTTTGTTGTTAGTAAATTTTTAAATAACAATAGGAGAATATGATGAAACTTATAGATAGTCATGCCCATTTAAATCTTCCAGAGTTTAAGAAGGATTTGGAAGAAGTTATAAAAAGAGCAAAAGAAAATTATGTGATTCATACTGTAGTAATAGGAATAAACCCTTCTACCAATAAAAAAGCTTTAGAACTTGCAAAAAAATATCCTGATTTTATCTCTCCTGTAATAGGATTTCATCCTCATGAAGTAAATAAGATTAAAGAAGAAGATTATTTGGTTTTAGAAGAGATTTTAAATAAAGTTTATGCAATAGGAGAGATAGGACTTGATTGGGTTAAAGAGTATTCTCCTAAGGAGATACAAATAGAGCATTTTGAAAAACAATTAGAACTTGCCAAAAAATATAACAAACCTGTAGTTTTACATTTAAGAGGAGAAAAGGATCTCTGGAATACAGCTTTTACTATAATCAAAAAATTTTTACCTCTTAAATTTGTGGCTCATTGTTTTACTTCAGATAAAGATACTGCAAAAAAAATACTTGATTTAAGCGGTTTTATTTCTATACCAGGAATAGTAACTTTCCAAAATGCTGATATTTTGAGAGAATCAGTAAAATATATCCCTATTGACAGAATTCTTTTAGAGACAGATTGCCCTTTTTTAGCTCCCATCCCTATGAGAGGAAAAAGAAATGAACCTGCTTTTTTGATTTATACTGCAAAAAAAATTGCAGAAATAAAAAATTTAGACCTGGAAACTCTTGCAGAAAAAACAAGCAAAAACACTGTAGAATTTTTTGAACTTAAAATAATTTTGAATTCATAATGCAAGAAAAAGATAAAATGTTATAATTTAAAACCATCATTCCTAAAATCTTACAAGAGTGGAGGTTTTTCATGCGTCTTAAAAGAAGTCTTTACATAGGTGAATTAAACAAAAATTTTATAAATAGAGAAGTTATTGTTTCTGGGTGGGTTTTAAGACGAAGGGATCATGGAGGAGTTATCTTTATAGATCTTAGAGATAAAACAGGTCTTTTACAAGTTGTTTTTGAAGAAGGTATAGACCCTCAAATTCATGATTTAGCGGATTCTATAAGAATTGAGTATGTAATAAATGTAAAAGGAAAAATTAGAAAAAGACCACCTGGTATGGAAAACCCCAAAATTCCTACTGGTGATATAGAACTTGTAGCAAGTGATGTGGAAATTTTAAACACCTCCAAAACACCTCCTTTTCCTTTAGATGAAGATATTTCTGAAGTTTCAGAAGCTATAAGATTAAAATATCGTTATTTAGAAATGAGAACCTTGGATGGACTTAAACCTTTTGTTTTCAGACATAAAGTAAATCAGACCATCAGAGAATTTTTAAACAGCCAGGGATTTTTAGAAATAGAAACTCCTTATCTTACCAAAAGCACTCCTGAAGGAGCAAGAGATTATTTAGTTCCAAGCAGACTTTATCCTGGGAAATTTTATGCCCTACCCCAGTCTCCTCAATTATTTAAACAAATTCTTATGGTTGCAGGTGTAGATAAATATTATCAGATTGTAAGATGTTTTAGAGATGAAGATTTAAGAGCAGATCGTCAGCCTGAATTTACTCAGCTTGATATGGAGATGTCTTTTGTAGAAGAAAAAGATGTAATGCAAATGGTGGAGGAATTAATAGCTTATCTTTTTGAAAAAACCTTAGGAATTACTCTAAGAACTCCTTTTCCTGTTTTTTCTTATGAAACAGCTTTAAGAGATTATGGCACAGATAGACCTGATATTAGATTTGATATGAAATTAAAAGATATTTCATCTATTGCTAAAGAAACCTCTTTTAAGGTTTTTAGAAGTGCTTTAGATTCAGGAGGAATTGTAAAAGGACTTAAAGCACCTTCTCATTTTTCAAGAAAAGAACTTGATGATCTCACTAAATTTGCTCAGGAACTTGGAGCTAAAGGTCTTGCTTGGATAAAATATACTAAAACTGCTGCTTCTTTTGAAGAAAAATGGAGTTCTCCTATTGTAAAGTTTTTTGAAAAATCAGCTTTAGAAAAATTAGAAGAACTTTTTGATACTTCTGATGAAAAAGCAACATTCTTTTTTGTAGCTGATAAAGAGGATATTGCTAATTTAGTTCTTTCTGAATTGAGAAAGCATCTTGCACAAAATTTAGGACTTATCTCTGAAAAAACATATAGTTTTGTCTGGATAGTTGATTTTCCGCTTTTTGAATGGGATGATGAAGAAGATCGCTGGGTTTCTATGCATCATCCTTTTACTCATCCTAAGGAAGAAGATATAGAGTTTTTAGAAACTGATCCTGCTAAGGTTAAATCTAAAGCCTATGATTTAGTTTTAAATGGAATTGAAATTGGTGGAGGAAGCATTCGTATTCACAGAAGAGAGCTTCAGGAAAGAATTTTTAAGTTGTTAAAAATAACTCCAGAAGAAGCAGAAGAGAAGTTTGGTTTTTTACTCACAGCTTTAGAATATGGAGCCCCTCCTCATGGTGGAATAGCCTTTGGACTTGATCGTTTAATAATGCTCATGCTTGGTAAAAAGAGTATAAGAGAGGTTATAGCCTTTCCAAAAACCCAGAGAGCTCAGTGTCTTCTTACTGGAGCTCCTGCAGAAGTCAAAATAGAACAAATTTTAGAATTACATCTATTACCAGGCTGGGAAAAGAAAAAAGAAAAATCTTAAAAATGGAATTTTTTCTTGAAGCCTCTCTAAAAGGTTTGAGTAAATGGCTTAGATTTTTAGGACACAAAACCAAGATCTGCGAAAGTAAAATAACCAAAGAAGACATTTTTAAATATAAAGATAAATTTTTTCTTATTACAAGTCCTGAAACAGCAGAAATGCTTGAAAAAGCAGGAGTAAGATATTTGCTTTTACCAAGAGAAAGTCTTAAAGCACAGCTTTGTTTATTAATTAACAAGTTGGATCTAAAAACTGAATTAAAACTCAATATTTGCACAGTTTGTGGAGAAGAATTAATTCCTGTTAAAAAAGAAAATTTTAAAGACTTAATTCCTCCAAAAGTTTATGCTTATTATAATGAATTTAATTATTGCCCAAAATGTAAAAAAATTTACTGGCAAGGAGATCACATAAAAAGATTGAAAGAAAGATTTAAGAAATTAGTAAAATTTAAGTCTATTTAAGATTTTAATAGATTTTTCAATCTTTTTATTATCAAATCCAGAAACTTTGGAGCATCGGTAATAAAAGCTAAATTGGCCATTTTAATAAGAGGTGCTTCTTTGTCTGTATTTATACCTATAATAAATTCAGAATTTTCCATTCCTGCGGTATGTTGCAAAGCTCCAGAAATACCAAATCCTATATAAACCTTAGGTTTTACTGTTACACCACTTACTCCTATCATTCTTTCTTCTTCTACCCAGCCTTCGTAACAAACAGGACGGGTAGCTCCTACCTCTGCTTTTAAAATCTCCGCTAATTCAAAAAGTTTCTGAAAATTTTCTTTATTTTTAAGCCCTCTTCCCCCTGCTACTACTACCTTAGCAGTGGATAGACGAGAAGGTTTCTTTTTAGAGGATCTAAAACTTCTAACTTTCAAAGCGCTTTCCCAAGAAAAATTTTCTGGAAAAATTACCTCTTTAAAAACTGGTGTTTTTTCAGAAGTCTTTGGACTAAAAGCTCCTATAGATATAGTTGCCATAACAGGTATAGTTTTAGAAGTAAGTTTAGCAATAATATTTTCTCCATAAGTTGGTCTTGCCATAATAATCTGATTATTCTCAATTTCCAAAGCATTAACATGAGCACAAAGTCCTAAATTTAAAACTCCTGCAATTCTTGGTGCTATAGAAACTCCTATGAGAGTGGCTGGAAAAAAAACTCCATAAGGATTAGTAGATTTAATTATTTCTATAAAAACCCTTGCATAAAGGTCATCTTTAAAATCTCTTAATTTGGAATGAAAAATAAACCAAACTTCATCTGCCAAACTTTTTTTTAGACTTTCTAAATCATGAATACTTTCTAAGGAATCTGCTAAACAAACTAAGATTAAACTTTTATCAAGTTTTTCAGCAATTTCTTTTAAAGGAGTTAAAATCTCCAAACTTGAAGGATGAAGTTTTCCCTGATAAATTTCTCCAAAAGCTAAAATGTTTTCTTTTTTAAGGTCTTCTAATTTGATTTTTTCAATCATTTTTTCCCTCTATATTTTAATTATTTCTTTTTCTTTTAAAACCTCTATAAATTTTTCTACCAGTTCTTGAGGCTCACCTTCTAAAATAGTCCCTTTCATTTCTAGTTTCTTTTCAAACACATCTACTACCTGAGTAGGAGATCCTTTAAGACCTAACTTCTCAGGTTCAGCCTGAATATCTGAAGCAGTCCAAATTAAAGGTTCTTTTTCTTTAACTTCTATAAGACGCTTTAAAGAAGGAGGTCTAAGATAATCAAAAGCTTGTGGTGAAACCGAAGCTAATAAAGAACTTTCCACCTCTATCTCTTCTTCTCCATATTCATTTTCCCTTATAGCTATCCATTTATCATCTTCTTTTTTTAGTTCTTTTATATTTATCAGAGAGGGAAGTCCTAATAAACCTGCAGTCTCAGAGGGAACCTGAGCTGTTTCTCCATCTATAGATTTTAGACCCATCAAAACTATAGAAAAAGGAGACAACTTTTCTATAGCTCTGGCAAGAACATAACTTGTAGCTAAGGTATCAGCACCTGCAAAAGCTCTATCTGAAAGTAAAATCATTTGATCTATACCTAAGGCATAAGCCTGTTTTAAAAGAGGAATTATATTAGGAGGTCCCATAGAGATAATAGTTATTTCTGCTCTATATTTTTCTTTAAGTCTTATAGCCATTTCTAAAGCTGGTCTATCATTAGGGTTTAAAATAAGCTCCATACTCTCTCTTTTCAAAGTGTGTGTCTCAGGATCAACTTTAACTGTTCCTGGCTTGGGAACTCCTTTTATACAAACTATAATTTTTTCCATTTTTTCCCTCTTTTTTATTTATTTTTTATTTATAATATTTTAAAAGTTCTCTTGCTATAACATTTTTTTGAATTTCATTAGTTCCTTCATAAATTTGAAGACATTTGGCATCTCTAAAATATTTTTGCACAGGATAATCTCTCATATATCCATAACCACCCATCATTTGAATAGCTCTTTCTGTGACCCACATAGCAGTATCAGTGGCTAAGCATTTAGCCATAGAAGAAGCGCCTGAAAAATCTTTAGCTCCACTATCTATATATTTAGCTACATTATAAACCAAAGCTCTGGATGCTTCTATTTTCATAGCCATTTCTGCAAAAGTATGACTTACAGCCTGAAAATTGTAAATAGGCTGACCAAATTGAACACGGGAAGTAGCATGTTTTAAAGCTACTTCCATAGCAGCCTGAGCAATACCAAGAGCCTGAGCTCCTGCTCCACATCTGGCATAATCTAAGGTCTTTAAAGCTACTATAAATCCCATACCTTCTTTTGCAAGAAGCCTGTCTCTTGGAATTTTACAGTCATCAAAAAAAAGTTCTGTAGTAACAGAAGCTCTTAAACCAAGCTTTTTTTCTTTTTTCCCTATAGAAAAACCAGGGTCATCTTTTTCTACAATAAAAGCACTGGCTCCTCTTGCACCTTTAGCAGGATCTGTCATAGCAATTACAATATAAATATCTGCAATACCTCCATTAGTAATCCATTGTTTCATTCCATTTAAAATATAATAATCTCCCTCTTTTTTAGCTGTGGTCTTTATAGCAAAAGCATCACTTCCTGCTTGAGGTTCTGTAAGAGCAAAAGCACAAAGTTTTTCTCCTGTGGCAATAAATGGTAAATATTTAGCTTTTTGCTCTTTATTACCAAAAAGAAGAATAGGATAACATCCCAAAAAAGAAGCTGCATAAGTAGTAGAAACTCCAGCACAATAATAAGATAAATATTCCACTGCTAAACACATCTCAAAACTTCCCCAACCTAATCCACCATACTCCTCAGGAATAATTATTCCAAAAAGATCTGCATGAGCTAAAGCCTTAATAGGTTTTTCATCATAAATTTCCTTTTCATCCCATTCCAAAGCATAAGGTTTAATATATTCTTCCCCTATTTGTTTAATTAAATCCAAAAGAAGTTTTTGGCTATCAGTTAAGGGATATATTAACATAAAAAAACTCCTCTAATTTTTTTAAGTTCTTTAATTTTAAACAGATTTTTTGTTTAAGCAAGAGAGTTTTTTAATGATTTAAAACTTTTAAAGATCCTTTGTATTTTAAAGGTACATTTTCAGGAAATTGAGTATAATGAATTATACCTTTATTGTCTTTATAATAATAAATAATCAATTTAAAATTTTTATTCTCAGATTTTTTATTAGAATTTTGATCTATACTAACTGATAAGATTTTTTCCACTTTTAGATATTTTTTTAATAATTCAAATTTTTTAGAACCTATGCCTTTTATATTTTTTAATTCTTCAATAGACTTAAATGATCCATATTTCTCTCTATACTTAACAATTCTTTGAGCAAGAATTTTACCTATTCCAGGAATTTCTTCTAATTCTTTTAGTGAAGCTTTATTAATATCTATTTTATTAAAACCAAAAGAAAGATTTTGAAATACAAATAAAAACAAAATAATAAAGATTGTTATAACAAAATTAGAGGAGCAGAATGCAATTCTGCTCCTCTGAAAGTCTATTTGAAAATTTACCTGCCCTTTATACGCAACCAGTAGGTTTAGGCAAACCAGCCATCTTACAAGCACCTTTTCCAGGACCAGAAGGAAAAAGTTCATAAATTTTCTTTAAAGGAAATCCTGTGAGTTTAGAAAGAATTCTTACCATAGGAGCAACACCATTCTTTTTGTAATAGTCCTGAAGAATATTAATTACTTTCCAGTGCTCTTCAGTAAGTTCCTGAATTCCTTCTTGTTCTTTTACATATTCAACCCATTCTTGACACCAAGCATCAAGACCAGCCTGTAAAAATCCGTCTTCATCAACTTCAAATACTTTACCTTTGTACTCAACTGTTGGCATACTTCACACCTCCTTTTAATTTTTTTAGTAAAGTCTTTAAATATCTTTAAAATTATTCTATCCAATTACTTAAAATCTATTTTTATATAATTTTTTAAAAAAGTCAAGGGGTTGTTCCTTTAAAAATTTCTTTCATTACAGGTACCTCATCGCACTCAGGAAATTTGGGACATCTCACACAATCAGCCCATACCTTATGAGGTAATTCCTTTTTATCAATCTTCTCAAACCCCATCCTCTCAAAAAATTCAGGTACCCTTGTTAAAGCAAAAACCTTAGGTATCTCAAGAATTTTTGCCTCTTCTACACAAGCCTTTACTAATTTAGCTCCTATACCTTTTTTTTGATATTCCTCACTTACTACCAAAGATCTTATCTCTGCTAAATCCTCCCAACATATATGTAAACTACAAGCCCCTACAATCAAATCTCTCTCTTCATATACAAAAAAATCTCTTACATGTTCATACAGTTCTATTAAAGGCCTGGGAATCACATCTCCTCTCTTGGAAAAATGCGAAATTAATTTGTAAATATATTTAACATCTGATAATTTAGCCTTTCTTACCATTTTTCTATTTTAACTACAAAAGGTTTATTAACTCCTAAATCCTTTGAAACCTTAGAAATATACTTTTTAGCCTCATTTTTGGAAGTGTATTCTCCTACAAAAACTTTATAAAAAACTTTCCCATTAATCTTAGCAGATTTTATAACAGTTTTGTATCCTTTGTTTTCTGCTAACTTCTTCATCTTTTCTGCAGATTTTTTATTTGAAAATGCACCTATTTGAATAGCATAACAAAAACTCTTATTTTTTATCTGAGACGCTATATACGCTACCTCCTTTTTGGTAAATTTAGATGAAGGCTGTTCTGTTTTCTTTATCTCTTTTCTTGAACTTACAGAAATTTTCTTTTTAACTTTTTTAGAGGTTACCATTTTATGAGCATGTGTAGAGCTTTTTGATATTTTTGCAGAGGGTTGAGAAGGTAAAAAGATAGGAGCTTCACCAACCTCGGTTTTATTAGAAGATGGTGCTACAGGAGCAACCGGAGAAGGAATCTCTAAACCCTTACCCTTTTCTTCTAAAGCTATATTCTCTTCTTTAACACCAATTTTAGTTCCTACCCAAATTCCTATAATAAAGCTCCAAATAATAATACATAAACCGAATAAAATAATAAAAACCAATGTTAATTTGCTCACTTCTATTTTCACTTTGTTTTCTCCCATAATTGTCCCTCCTCCTTTACATTTTTTTGGGAGCTGAAACTCCTAATAAATTTAAGGCATTTTTAAGCACAATTTTACAACCCATACACAAACCTAAACGGGCTAAAGTTAATTCTTTATCTTCGGATAACACTCTATATTTAGAATAATATTCATGAAACTCCTTGGCAAGCTCAAGTAAATAATAAGTAAGTTTATAAGGTGCATACAAACTGCTAGCACTTTCCACCACATCCTGAAATTCATCTAATTTTTTCAAAAGATCCAATTCTTCTTTATTAGATAAAAGCTCCCAATTGGCCTTTCCCCAATTAAATTCATCCCAGCCATTTTCTTTGGCTTTTTCAAAGATACTACAAATACGGGCATGAGCATACTGAACATAATAAACAGGATTTTCTTGAGATTGTTTTTTAGCAAGGTCTATATCAAAATCTAAAGGAGAATCTGCTGAGCGAGAAAGAAAAATAAATCTAGTAGCATCTGTTCCAACTTCATTTAATAGTTCTTTTAATTCTACAAATTCCCCCTGGCGAGTTGACATACTCTTTATTTCTCCTCCTTCAATTAAATTTACCATTTGGATAAGTATTATCTGTAATTTTTCAGGATTAATATCAAAAGCTTTTAAAGCTGCCTTTAGTCTTTTTACATAACCATGATGATCTGCTCCCCATATATTTATACATAAATCAAAACCTCTTTCTTTAAATTTTTCATAATGATAAGCAATATCTCCAGCAAAATAAGTATATTCTTTATTAGAACGAATTATTACCCTATCTTTTTCATCTCCAAATAAAGACGACTTAAACCAAATAGCTCCCTCTTTTTCATAGATTAAACCCTTTTCTTTTAAATAATTTATAACCTCCTCTACCTTATTTTTTTCATATAATTCAGTTTCTGAATACCAATTATCATAAATTACTCTAAATCTTTCTAAGTCATTTTTTATATCTTCCAGAATAATTTTAATAGCAAGTTCTTTACAAAGTTCTATAGCCTTTTCTTCTTCCATAGAAAGTAAATCAGGATAAAGCTTCAAAGCTTCCTTAGCTATATCATATATATAAGCGCCTTTATAATAGTTTTCTGGAAATTCTATCTTTTCTCCTGATAACTCTTTTGCTCTTAAATAAACTGACGCTCCTAAAATAATCATCTGAGTTCCTTTATCATTTATATAATATTCTTTTGTTACATTATACCCTGTAAAATCTAAAATTCTTGCTAAAGAATCTCCATAAGCTGCTCCTCTCCCATGCCCTATATGAAGAGGCCCTGTAGGATTAGCTGAAACAAACTCTATTAAAACTTTCTTACCATGACCAAGATCAATTTTGCCATATTCTTCTTTTTTTTCTAAAATTTTCTTTAAATTTTCTATATAATAATTTTGAGAAATCCAGAAATTTATAAAACCCGGTTTCACTACCTCTATTTTGGAAAAAATTTTAGTTTCTTTTTCAAACTCTTGAGCTAACTTTTGAGCAATTTCTAAAGGTGATTTGTTTAATCTGTTTTTTAAAACTAAAGCTACATTAGTAGCATAATCTCCATAAATTTCTCTTTTCGGTTTTTCTACCTCAAAAATCAAATCTGAAATACTTCCAAATAATTCGTTAATTTTATTTTCTATTAATTCCCTAATCTTCCTTCTTATCAACTTCTGACTCCTTTTTCTTTTTTAAAAGGGTATAGTCAGGGGAATAATCAGGACATTTAAAGGGTTTAGTATTATCCATACTGAACTTTTTAGAGCAGAATTCTCTCCAGGCACAAGTTGCACAAAGAACAGGAATTTCTGATTCTTTTTGATCTTTTTTGTTATTTTGGGAACTCATCGGATTCTATCACCACCTTTGCTTTTAAAAAATTAATATACTTTATTTTTCCTTTAACTATCTTAGGCTCTTCAAAAAGACTTTTTAAAATTATCTTATCCTCTTTAAGTTCCATTTCATCTATATCTTTACAATATTCTCTTTCCTCATCTCCTACTTTTATAAAAATTTTAGCCTGACACACAACAAACCTCTCCAAATCTATTTAATATTTTATTAAGAAACTCCAAATTTAGTTTTTTGTCAAGATCTTTTGCAGAAAAATATTTAGGAAGGGGGGCTATAATTTCAAAATTTTCTTTTGTCATAGGATGAGGAAATCTCAAAAATAAAGCGTGTAACAAAATAGCTTTGCCATTTTTTATTTTTATTTTTGAACCATATTTCAAATCTCCTACAATAGGGAACCCTTTTTTACTTAAGACAGCTCTTAATTGATGTTTTCTTCCTGTTAAAGGTATAAGTAAAATCTTACTTTTTTTAGAAGCTTTAAGGCTAAAATAATAAGTAATGGCTTTTTTAGTCTGTCTCTTTTTATTATTAAAAACTAAAGTTTTTCTTTTTCTTTCATCCCATAAAAGATAATTTTCCCATAATCCTTCTCCTTCTAAACAACCCTCAACCTCAGATAAATAAACTTTAAAAACTTCTTTTTTTTGAAAACTTTCAAATAACCTTTTAGCTATTTTACTTCTTTTAGCCAAAATCAAAGCTCCAGAAACCAATTTATCAAGCCTGTGAACCACCCCTAAAAATACATTTCCAGGTTTTTTATCTCTTTCCTTAATAAAACTTTTAATTAAATCTAAAAAAGATTCCTCTTTTTTATAAGCACCCTGGACTATTAAACCCGCAGGTTTATTTACAATTAATATATATTTATCCTCATATAAAATCTCAGGGATTTTAAAGTTTCCTCTCATTTTTTTCCTTTAACCATCCTTTTCTTTCAAACTTGTTTATAATTGATTTGTTTTTATAAAATTCTTCGGGAATACCAAAGATTCTAAAAATAAAATCAAAAAATCCTTTACCTATGCTACTTGGATGCAAGGGGATTATTTGATAATTATCATAGGTTCCAACCACTTCTAAAGGCAAATAAATCAACATCCTTTGTTCTCCTAAAATTCTTTTTCCTAAAAATGGGATATTTTCTAAGATTATATCCAAAGTTTTAAAAGGTGAAACATAAAAAGTTAAATTTAACTTTTTATTAATAAAATTTATAGTCCCTTTTCCAAAAAGTCTGAACCCTGTAGCAGAAAGAAAGGCATTTTTTAATCTTAAAGTTGAATTCTTTAATACACCTTTTATGTCTAACTCTTCATAAGCTAAAAGATTGTTTTCTAAATTAGGTATTTTTCCTTGGAAAAGATCAATTGGACTTAAAAAACCAAAAAGTCTGGCTAATAAAGGCGCTCTATAAATATATCCCTTTTTACCTCTAACCTCTATTTCACCTGTGCTTTTTTTAAGCAAATCCTTCTGATCTCCTTCTGTATAGATATATCCTCTTATTTTATAAGGACCTTCTAAAATTACTTTTGGCATTTCTTCTGGATATAAACAAGAAAAAAGGTCCAAAAAATCACCCTGAGATGGTAAAATTTTTATATATAAATCCTGTTTATTTAATTCTTTTTCATAAATAGCCTGTAATTTAAGTCCACAGAAATCTGCTTCAGGTAGATTGATTATTAAAATTTTATTTGTATTATCTAAAAATACATCGGTTCGTAAATCTTCAATATAATGAGAAGTAGGAAAAATTAATTTTCCTACTTCTACATTCAAATCAGCTATTAAAGGAATACCATCCAAGAAGCCCAAAAAACTATTAGATTTATTTTTCTTTTCTTTTTTCGTTAATAATTTCTTTAAATTTACCTCCTTTCCTTTTAAATTCCCTGTTAAATAAAAATAATCAGATTTTTTATTAATCTTAAAGTCGCCTTTAACTAAGGACCCATTCCATTTTATTGAAAAATCAGAAATTTTTAGTACCTTTTTATAAAAACTGCTTGTTAAATTAAGACTCAAAATTTTATTATAAGGAAACTTTATTATAGCATTTTTAATTTTTAAGTAACTTTTATCTCCAAATATTAAATTGTTTAGATAGAAATTGCTTAATTCTTTCAAATTTTTAATCTTAATATTTACAGGTAAAGTTAAATAAATTGAGCTTTCTAATTTACCTTTTAACTTATAACCTAAATTTTTAAACACATGATTAATATCACTCAGATCAAGATTGCCTTTAGTTTTAACTATGATATTTTTAAATTTTTGAGTTAAATTTATTTTAAAATCTGTACCATTGCTTATCCATTTTAATTTACAATTTATCTTTTTATCTTTTTTAAAATCAAGTTTTAAATAATTTTTAGATATGATATATTCTCCGGAGTGAGAAAAGGTTCCGTTATCATAAACAAAATCTAAAAAAGAAACCCTAATAGGATCTTTTAAATCATACTTCTTAGGTAATTTCATTAGATTTTCTATTTTATTTTTTAATATTTTATTCATTTGTCCTGTTCCTTTTATTTCAATTTTGTTATCTTTAATAGTTCCATTGATCCTAAAAGAAGAATCCTCTAAATTTATTAAACTTTCTTTTATATTTATAACACCTTTATTAAACTCAAAAGATAATTCAGGACTTGTTAATTCAAAGATTTCTCCTCTATAAGGATATTCTACCTTTACTCCTGAAATCACTCCACTTAAAACAAGATTTTTCTTTAAATTATTTTTAAAATCAGTTTTTTCTTTTAAGATAAGATCTAAATTGCTATTCCATATTAAAGAATTTATTTTTATCTTTTGAAAATCTATCTTATATCTTGAAAAGATATCTTTTATTTCAGAATATCTTTTCTTTATTTCACTAATAATTTCTTTAGAAATTGTAGCATTTTCAGCCAAAAGATTAAAATCTGAATTTTTTAAATAAAAAACTAAATTTAAATTGTCAACAAAAATATTTTTAGTAAATGTTTTTAAATTTTTAAATTTTACTGTATCAAAATCATAAAAAATACTTCCTTTTTTAACATAAATAAGATTTTTATAATAAGGTATTTTAGCCATGAAGTTGTTTAAATAAGCCTCTATTTCACCTTTAAGCTCAGATTTAGAAGTATGACCTTTTAATTCTATTCTCCCTTTCACCAATCCTTTAAAATTATATTCTTTTAATGTTGTTAATTTTTTACTTAACTTCATTAAGATAGTTTTTAATGACTCCGCCTCTCCTATAAAAGTGCCTTTTAATTTTAAATAAGGTTTTTTCTTTTTTAAAAATTTCAGTTCTAAATTATCCACTTTTCCCACAATATTTTTATCTATAAGTGTTTTTCCACTAAAAAACAGGGAATGATCTTTAAAGGCCAATTCTCCTTTTATATCATTAATAGGAAAAGGCAAAAAAGTTAAGCTAATATTACCTCCGCTAACAGAGGATTTTAAACTTAAATTTTTGACATTAAAAAGAGCTCTTAGGTTATCTCCAGAATTTTCTATTTTTAAATCGTATAAAATTCCTTTCTGGACAATATTAAATATTTTTTTAATACTTTTATTTTTTGGAAACAATTTTAAAGCAAGATCTTTTATACTGGAAAGATCTACTTCTTCAGCATTAGCTATCAATTTATAATTATCTTTCTTTTTAATATGAAGTGATCCTTTTATTTTCGGAAATTTTGATTTAATTAAATTTAAATTAATATCTACACCTTTCTTATCAGCAACTACTATACCTTCTATATATCCTCCTAATAGTTTTTGAAAGGGAATCTTTTTAAAAATTATATAAGGATCTAAAGCAACAAAAGCTATATTTAAAGTCTTTTTTTCCAAAACTATCTCACTTTTCAACCTTTTAATTTCTGTTTTAGATATACCCAAATCTAAGATTTTTTTAAACTTAGCAAGATCTAAATTTTTAAAATCTACCAAACTCTCTAAAAATATATTTTTATAATCAAATCTTCCTTTTATATTACCATCTTTAAAAATATTTGATTTAGCCTTAGCCTCATATAAAACCTGTTTTTTCCCTATTCTTAATTTCAAATCTGCATCTTTAAAATTAAACCATCCAGATTTTATTTCATAATTTATAGTTGCATTTGTAACTGTTAAATATAAAGGAGATAACTTATGCAAAGTTTGAATTAATTTTCTCAGGTTAAAAATTTTTTTTACAAAATGTTTTTCAAAACGTATATTTGAAACCCGAATTTCTTCAGGATAAAAATTAAGTTTTAAAATTTTTGAGAAAGAAAAGTTTAAATAACCTTGAGGTACAGAAAGTTTATAAATTTTAGATTTAAAATAAAAATTTTTCAGACTAACTTCACCTTTTGATAGATTTACATTTATTTGATCATATTTTAAATCTATATGATAATTATTTCTAAAAAATTCTTCCAATTTTTGATGAAATTTAGGATGATTTAAAATATTGTTTAAATTTGAGATTATTAAAATAAAAAATAGAATAAAAAAAAGAAAAAATCCAAAAAAAATAAAAGTTAATTTTTTTTTCATATTAGGTTTAAAATTTTAAATTGGTTAAAGAAAAAATCAAGCTAATTAATTATGGAGCAACTTATAAGCTAATTTTAAAGCTGAAACAAAACTTGTGGGATTGGCTATACCCTTACCAGCTATATCATAAGCTGTGCCATGGCAAGGAGATGTTCTTATAATAGGAAGTCCCAAGGTTATATTAACTCCATCTTCAAAATGAATGAGTTTGAAAGGAATTAAACCTTGATCATGATAAAGAGCTATTACTAAATCGTATTTACCTTTATAAGCCCAATAAAACAAACTATCAGAAGGAAAGGGACCATAAATAGGGATTTTTTCTTTTTTACATTTATCCACAGCTTCTTTTATAATCATTTGCTCTTCATCTCCTAAAAGTCCTGCTTCTCCTGCATGAGGATTTAAACCACAAAGAGCTATTTTAGCATCCTTTTTATCTAATTTATTTAAAAATTCATAGGAAAGTTTAGCTACTTTAAATATTCTTTCAGAATTTATACTCTCAGGAACTTCTTTTAAGGGTATATGAGTGGTTACTAAGGATACTATCATTTTATCTCCATAAAAAGCCATAACATACTCATCTACACCTAATTCTTTTGCTAACCAATCTGTATGACCTGCGTAAGGAATTCCAGCTTTAATTAAACCTTCCTTCGTGATAGGACCTGTGACAATAGCCTGAATTTCTCCCTTTTTAGCAAGATCTATAGCTGTTTTAACATATTGAGCCATGGCTTTAGAAGTCTCTATAGTGGGTTTTCCAGGATCCACTTCAAGCTCAGAAATAGATAAAATTTCAACTTTTGGAATTTCTAAATTTAATCTTTGAGCAGTTTTAGAAAGAACCTTTTTGTCTCCAATAATTAAAATTTGTTCTAAAAGGTGAGGTTGTTCTTTAAAATAGTTTAGAGATTTTATTATAATTTCAGGACCTATCCCTGCAGGACATCCCATTGAAATGGCTAATTTAAATTTTTTAGAATTCAAATTAGTGTCTCCTTAATAAAGATAAAAAAAGCGGAGGAGGGAAAGCCTCCTCTAAATGATTTATTTCATCTCTTCAAAATCTGCATCTATTACATCATCTCCGCCTTTTTTCTTAGAGGTGTCTTCAGAACTGGTTGTTTCTCCTGCAGAAGTAGATTGAGAAGTCTTTTCTCTGTAAAGCATTTCAGCCAATTTATAAGATGCTTGTGTTAATTCATCGCTTGCTTTACGAATAGCATTAATATCTTCTCCTTCCATTACCTTTCTTAATTCTGTTATTTTTTCTTCTACTTCTTTTTTCAAACTTTCAGGAACTTTATCTCCAAGTTCTCTTAAACTCTTCTCTACAGAATAAATCAAGCTATCTGCCTGGTTACGAGCTTCTGCAAGTTCTTTCTTTCTTCTATCTTCTTCAGCATATTGTTCAGCTTCTTTAATAATTTTCTGAATTTCCTCTTCACTCAATCCAGAAGATGGTCTTACTACAATAGACTGTTCTTTACCAGTTCCAAGATCCTTAGCAGTAACATGTAAAATACCATCAGCATCTATATCAAAAGTAACTTCAATTTGAGGAACTCCTCTTGGAGCAGGAGGAATTCCTACAAGATCAAACCTGGCAATACTTTTATTATCCTTAGCAAGTGGTCTTTCACCTTGCAATACATGGATAGTTACTGCAGTTTGATTATCCGCAGCAGTAGTAAAAATCTGACTTTTTCTTGTAGGAATAGTAGTCCCTCTTGGAATTATCACAGTAAATACTCCTCCCAATGTTTCAATTCCAAGAGAAAGAGGTGTTACATCTAATAACAGCACATCTTTAACTTCTCCTTTTAATACTCCAGCCTGAATAGCAGCACCCATAGCAACGACTTCATCTGGATTAACACCTTTAACAGGCTCTTTACCAAAAATTTCTTTTACTTTCTGTTGAACCTTAGGCATACGAGTCATTCCACCTACTAAAATAACCTCACTTATGTCCTTGGGAGTAATTCCAGCATCCTTCATAGCAATTCTACAAGGTTCTTCCAATTTCTCTATAAGATCTTCTACCAGGCTTTCAAGTTTTGCACGGGTAAGCTTCATTACCAAATGTTTAGGTCCAGAGGCATCAGCAGTTATAAAAGGTAAATTTATTTCTGTTTCTAAAGTGCTTGATAATTCTATTTTGGCCTTTTCAGCAGCTTCTTTTAATCTTTGAAGTGCCATTTTATCTTGCCTTAAATCTATACCATGTTCTTTCTTAAACTCCTCAGCTATATAATCTACTATTCTCATATCAAAATCTTCTCCACCAAGAAAGGTATCTCCAGAAGTAGCTTTAACTTCAAAAACACCCTCTCCGATCTCTAAAATTGAAATATCAAAAGTTCCTCCTCCAAGATCAAAAACAGCTACCAATCCTTCTTTTTTCTTTTCAAGTCCATAAGCTAAACATGCAGCTGTAGGTTCATTAATAATTCTTATTACATTTAATCCTGCTATTCTACCAGCATCCTTAGTGGCCTGTCTTTGGGTATCATCAAAATAAGCTGGAACAGTAATAACTACATCTTTCACCTCTTGACCAAGATATTCCTCCACATCCTGCTTAATTTTCCTCAAAACCATAGCTGAAATTTCTGGAGGGCTATATCTTTTTCCTCTAACCTCTACATGAGCATCTCCATTGGGAGCTTCTACAATTTTATAAGGGACTCTTTTTTTCCATTCCTGAACTACTGAGTCATTAAATTTCCTTCCCATTAATCTTTTAATACCAAAAATAGTATTCTCAGCATTTATAATAGCTTGTCTTTTAGCAGGAAGACCTACTAAAATTTCACCACTCTCTTGAAAAGCAACTACAGAAGGAGTGGTACGAGTTCCTTCGCGATTAGGAATAACCTTAGCTTCTCCTCCCTCAAAAATTGCCACACAGGAATTAGTTGTTCCAAGGTCAATCCCTACAATAGGTGTTTTTTCAGCCATTTTTCTATCCCTCCTTTATTAATTTTTTAAATTATTTGTTTTCAACTATATTTTCTTTATTTTCTTTATTTTCAGCTTCAGAAACTTCTTCTTTTTTACCCATACAAACAGAAACCAAAGCAGGTCTAATAACTCTATCATGTAATTTGTATCCTTTTTGATAAACCTTGGTTATCCCTCCATTAGGTATTTCAGGATGCATCTCTGTGGATAAAGCTTCATGAAAATGAGGATGAAAGGGTTCTCCTATAGCAGGTTCAAATTGAGATAAACCAAATTTTTCCAAAGCTTGTATGATAGATTTCAAAGTAAGTTCTACTCCTTCTTTTAAAGCTTCTATATTCTTGGATTGAGAAAAAGCTTCTAAAGCACGTTCCAAATTATCTATGGAAGGAAGCAATTCCTTAAATACTGTTTCTAATGCAAATTTATAATATTCTTCTTTTTCTCTTTTAAAAGACTTTTTTAAATTTTCAATCTCTGCAGCATATCTTAAAGCCATTTCTTTCCAATATTTTATCTCTTCTTCTTTTTGTTTAAGCTGTTCATTCAAGGATTCTTTAGATTCTTTTTCTTCCTGTATTTCCTGTTTTTCTTTAATTTCCTGTTCTTCTTTTTCCTTTAAAACTTCCTCCATTTATTATCCCTCCTACAAAAACTTTCTTCTTTACTTTTAAGCATTTCAAGTTATGATTAAAAATAAGACTTATATTAAAATTTTCCAGAGGTAAAAAAGAAAAAAATGTTAGAAAAATGGCAAATAAGAAAGCTTATAGAAGCTGCTTTTTATGAAGATATTCCTTTTTGTGACATAACCAGTGAATTCCTAATATCTGACAATGCAGTAGGCAGAGCTTATTTTTTAGCTAAAAAAGATTTAATAGTTTGTGGTAAACCTGTAGTAGAGGAAGTTTTTAATTTTATAGATCCTGAAATAAAAATTGATTGGCAGGTAAAAGAAGGAGAAGAAGTAAAAGCTTATACTAAGTTAGGTTTTGTAGAAGGCTTGATTAAAAGTATTTTAAAAGCAGAAAGAATTGCTTTGAATTTTTTTCAACATCTTTCAGGTATAGCTACTTATACAAGAGTAATTGTAAAAAAAATAGAACCCTATCATACCACTCTTCTTGATACCAGAAAAACTTTACCAGGTTGGAAAATGCTTCAAAAATATGCTGTAAAAGTAGGAGGAGGGCAAAATCACAGATTCTCTCTTTCAGATGGTATCTTAATAAAAGACAATCATATTAAAGCTCTTGGTGGGATTAAAGAAGTTTTTAACAGATTAAAAAAACTTCCTCATTATCTTAAAGTTGAAATAGAAGTTAAATCCTTAGAAGAATTAGAAATTATTTTAAAATCTAAAGCCCCAATAGATATAGTTCTTCTTGATAATTTCTCCTTAGAGGATATTAAAAAAGCTATATCTCTTATTAAGAAATACAAATCAAATATAAAAACCGAGGTTTCAGGAGGAATAACCTTAGAGAATGTGGAAAATTATGCTAAATTAGGAATAGACTATATTTCTTCTGGAGCTTTAACTCATTCTGTAAAAGCTGTAGATATTAGTTTAAAATTAGAATAAATAAGGGGGTAATACCCCCCTTGTTTATTTAAAGATTAGCAAAAGTCTTTTCAAGAGGTGGAACAACCTGTTTCTTTCTACTCATTACACCAGGTAACCATACACTTTTACCTTCTAATTTTTTACCAAAAGTAATTTCTACAATTTTAGGTTCATCAGTAACTACCATCAATTCTGTGCCTTCTTTCATAATATCAGTAAGCATTAAAACTATAGTATGATAACCGCTTTCTTGTTTAATCTTTGCTAATTCATTGTAAATTTCTTCCATTCTATTTTCTACAGCTTTTAGATCAATTAACTCAACCTGACCTACTCCTACTTTTTTACCACTCATATTATAATCTTTAAAATCTCTCATAATAATATCCTTAGCAGACATACCAGATACATCAGAAAGCTTGGATTTTACTTCTACTCCAAAATTCACAATGTCATCAATACCAGCAATCTTAGCAAGTTCTTCTGCTGCCTCTTTATCCATATCAGTAGTAGTAGCAGATTTAAATACAACTGTATCACTTAAAATTGCAGCTAAAAGTAATCCAGCCATATCTTTAGGAATAGCAACTCCTGTTTTATCAAAAAGGAATTTCAAAACAGTAGCAGTACAACCTACAGGAAAGTTTACAAACAAAATAGGATTAGGAGTTGTAACATCCCCGATTTTATGATGGTCAACCACTGCTATTATTTCAGCTTTATCAATATTATCAAGACTCTGAACTTTATCAGAGTGGTCAACCAAAGCTACTTTTTTCCCTTCTCCATCAGTCATTATTTCAGGTACAGAAATACCAAACTTTTCCAATACAAACTTAGACTCTGCATTGGGTTCTCCTTGTATAACAGGAACTGCTTCTTCATCAACCTTCATAATTTTACAACCAGCCTTTTTCCATTCATTTAAAAGATAAGCAAAGACTATAGCAGAACATACAGAATCAGTATCCGGTTTCTTGTGCCCTACTACATAAATCATGCTATCACCTCCTAAATTTTTTTTAAATTTAAATAAACTATTATACTTATTTTTTTCTCTTGTCAACCTCTAAAATTAACTATATAATTTTAAAAAGAATGAAAAAACTTAAAATTATAAAACTAAAAAGTTTTAATTAAAGATTTTTTTTATATTTCCGATTTTATTTTAAAATTGAGGTAAATAATGGAAAGAGAGGCAGTTAGAATAGATGTAGTTATACCTTTAGAAGTTCAAAAAATTTCAGCTAAGGAGATTAAAAATAAAATAGCTCGTATAGTAGGAGATGTTCCTCTATTCTCTTACATTCCTTTAAAAGATACCATGGATGAAGCTTTAAATTCCTGGCTTAAACTAATAAATGCTAAATTGGATTATTTAATAAATCTTTTTACAAGAGAAAAAGAAGGCTTTAATGCGTTACCTTATCAAAAAGTTAATATTAGTGAAAAAGGAATAAGATTTCCTTTTAATGAACCACTTAAACCCGGAGAATATGTTGAAATTAAAGTTGTTTTAGATGTATATCAACCCCTAGGTTTTTATCTCTATGGAGAGGTAGTGCGATATGAAAAAAAAGACAATAAATATGAAGTAGCTGTAAAATTCATCAATATGCCTAAGGATATTCAAGAGAAATTAAGCTTTTTTATTCTTCTTAAAGAAAGAGAACTAATTAGAGAAATGAGGTCTAAATAATGCCCTCTATAGTTGGTTTTATAATTGTTATAGTCTGCGTGTTTGGAGGATATGCTTTAGAACATGGTAACTTTTCTGTTATTGTTCAACCTATTGAATTTTTGATTATTTTTGGAGCAGCAGGAGGTGCTTTGGTTGCAGCTTCAACTTCAGAAGCTTTAAAAGGGGTTGTTCAAGGATCTATCAAAGCTCTTACCAAACCGCATATTTATGGAAAACAAGATTTTGTAGATCTGCTCCTTCTATTGAATGATATATTTAGAAAAATTAAAAAAGAAGGACTTATCTCTATAGAACAGGATATTGAAAATCCTGAATCCAGTAAAATATTCTCTGCTTATCCTAATATTATCAATAATCACTTAGCACTGGATTTCATTAGAAATACTTTTCGTTCTATTCTTACTACGAATATTACACATTTTGAACTGGAATCATTATTAGAAAATGAGATTGAAATAATATATGAAGAATTACTGAGTCCTGTTCACAAAATAGAAAAGATAGCTGATTCTATGCCTGGTTTTGGTTTGGTTGCTGCGGTTTTAGGTATTATTTTAACTATGGGAATGATTGATCAGCCTCCTGAAGTTTTAGGTCATCATTTATCCATAGCTCTTGCAGGAACATTCTTTGGTATATTAACCTGCTACGGATTTATGGTTCCCTTAGTCCAAAAATTGGAATTTTTTTGCGGGCAACAGAAAGAATATTTAAATGTTATTAAAACAGCTATAGTATATTTCATCGGAGGTGGTGCTCCTCAAATAGCAGTAGAATTTGCCAGAAGAATCATCCCTCCTCATATAAGACCAAGTTTTGAAGAACTTGAAAATCTAATGAAAGGTAGGAAATAGTGTCTACTCCTCCTATTATTATTAAAAAAGTTAAAAAAGTTGTAGGTGGACATCATGGAGGTTCTTGGAAAATTGCCTATGCAGATTTTTTAGCTGGAATGATGACCTTTTTTCTTCTTATGTGGTTAATTAGTATGATGTCTCCTAAACAAAAAGCCAGTATTGCAGCTTATTTTAAAAAATTTAACATATTTAAAAAAGCTGGTATCAGTATGCTTATGGAATATTATAGAAAAGGAACTATAACTTCATCTTATACAGGATTATTACCTGAAAAAGAGATGACTATTAAAAAAGAAGCAGAAAAATTAAAAAAGATAGTAGAAACCCGTCTCAAATCTTTAAAAGAAAATGTTCTTATAAAAAGACAAGGAAATACTATAAGGATTGAAATCATAGATTTACTTAATAAACCCATGTTTTTAAGTGGAAGCGCTGAACTTACTCCGGAGGCAAAAAAAATTCTGGATATCTTTGCTCAAGAGCTGAAGGATTTACCTGTTAGTATTTCTGTAGAAGGACATACTGATGCTTTGCCTTCCAAAAGAGGTAAAATCGGAAACTGGGAGCTTTCTACAGCCCGTGCTCTCTCTGCTATGTTAGAACTGGAAAAAAGTGGAGTTCCTGCTAAAAAAATAAAAGAAGTAGTAGGATATGCTGATAACTTTCCTCTTTTTAAAAATCCCAGAGATCCAAGAAATAGAAGAATATCTTTGGTAATTCATTTTAATTTTGAAAATAAGCTTATTTCAAAAACTCAAAATGAAACTGCTCTTTAATCTGAACCCCTTAACCTAAAAATCACTTTTACAGGAACCTTATCAAAACCTAAATTTTTTTGAAATTTATTTTTTATAAATTTTTCTATATTCTTAGGAAGTTCTTCTGGATCTATGTTGGTAAAAACTACAAATGTAGGAGGTTTTATATCTACTTGAGTAGCATAATAAAATTTAACTTTTTTACCCTTTACATTAAAACTATAATTTTCTTTTAAATCTTCCAAAACTTTATTTACCAGAGCTGTATTTACTCTTAAGCTATATTGCTGATAGATTTTATCTACCAATGGTAAAATCTCTTTCACTCTTCTACCAGTTTTAGCAGAGATAGTTAAAATTGGCATCCAAGACATAAATCTAATTCCATATTTAATATTTTCTAATAACAAATTTCCTGCTTCTCTTTTATTGTCAAATAAATCCCATTTATTAATTAAAAGAATGCAAGCTTTACAGTGCTTTTGAACCTGTCTTAATAATCTCTGATCCTGATTAGTAATCCCTTCCTCTGCAGTAACTATAAAAAGAACTACCTCCACTTTTTTTATAGTATCTAAAGCTTTATCAACACTAAATTTTTCAGCTCTTTCATCTATTTTAGTTCTTCTTCTTATACCAGGTGTATCTATTAAAAGATATTTCCTACCATCAGATAAAGTTAAAAGAACATCCACACAATCTCTGGTAGTTCCAGGAATTTCTGAAACAATCATTCTTTCGTATCCCAAAAGCCTGTTTATTAAAGTGCTCTTCCCTACATTTGGTCTTCCTAAAATAGCGATTTTAACAGGTTCCTCTTTTGGAATTTCTTCTAAAGCATTCTTAGCTAAATTTTTAATTAATTTTTTTAACTGATCTACATTCTTATTATTTTTAGCAGAGATAAAAACAATATCCTCAAATCCTAAGGAATAAAAATCCAAAGCATTATCTTTATCCTTTTTACTTTCAACTTTATTAATTACTAAAATAACCTTTTTACCTTTTTTTCTCAAAAATTCTGCTACATTTATATCCTCAGCTGTTAAGCCCTGTTTAGCATCTACTACAAACAAAATGAGATCTGCATCTTTTAAAGCTTCTTCTACGATTTTTATAATAGTCTTATTAAAAAATCCTTCTCCACCCCAATCAATTCCTCCTGTATCAAGAACATAAACTCCTTTATTTTCTTCTAATTCTAAATAACCTTCTATCATATCTCTGGTTATTCCAGGGGTTCTTTCTACAATAGCCTTTTTTTCTCCTATTAAGGTGTTAAATAAGGTTGATTTACCTACATTTGGTCTTCCAACAATTACTACTTTAAACATACCTTACCTTCTAATTTTTTTCTTACTTTTGGAAATAATTCCAAATTAACATTTGGAACAAACTGAGCTCCAGTAAATATTTCCATAAATTTAGGTTCTCTATTAAGTTCTATATAAGTTATGTTTCCCAGAATAGATCTTATCTCTTCAAAATCAGCCTTTTTAAGAAATTTTAAGGCCCCTTCTCCTGCTGCATTACCTACTCCTATAGTTTTGCTTAATGCTTCTTCAGGCAACATTCCTAAGGTCACTGCTGAATCCACATCTATTTTATTTCCAAAACTTCCTGCTACATAAAAAGTATTTATATCCTTAAAAGTAATCCCTATTTTTTCACAGAGTAAAGTTAAAATAGTAAACATAGCACCTTTAGACCTTAAAAAATTTTTAACCTCTCTTTCTTTAATATAAATATAATTCCCCATAGCTGTTTCTTCAGGAAAAGCCACTATAAAAGCTAATTCATCATTTATTTTTTTAAACCTCTCTGGGAAAGATTCTTTTTGGAATTTTCCTTCAAAAGATAAAAGTCCATTAATAAACATCTGTGCTATAAGTTGAATTATGCCTGAACCACAAATTCCAATAGGAGTTTTATTTCCTATGGTTTTATATTCTATTTTTTTAGTTAAAATATCTATTTCAACCCTTTCTATAGCTCCTTCTTTAGCCTGACAACCACACTCTAATATTCCTCCCTCTAAAGCTGGACCAGCTGCACCTGAACAGACTAACAAAAAATCTTTATTTCCTAAAACTACCTCTGCATTTGTTCCTACATCTATAAAAAAATAAAAACCATCCTCTTTTTTATAAATTTCAGAAAAATAAAGACCTGCTATAATATCTCCTCCAAAATAAGTTCCTGCTGAAGGGAAAATAAAAACCTTAGCCAAAAGATGAGCTTCTAAACCAAGCTCTTTAGCTTCTAAAAGATCATACCAATTGGTGCAAGGAACATAAGGCTCTAAAAAGATATAATTTACAGGTAAACCTGTTAAAAAATGACTCATAACTGTATTTCCACAAACAGTAATATAATAAATTTTATCCTTAACAGATTTTAATTTTTTATTAATAGCATCAATAGTTATTCTGTTCACATATTCTAATTTTTCTTTTTTTCTGGCAAAGTGTAACCTTGTAAGAATATCTTCTCCTATTTCAATCTGGGGATTTGTTATAGAGAACTTTTTTAAAACTTCTTTTTTTATAAAATCATAAAAATAAAAAGCTATAGTTGTGCTTCCTAAATCTATAGCTACTCCTAAAATCTCTGAGGGTTTTTCTGAAAATATTTCCAGAATTTCGTATTCTCTTTCTTTTTTCCCTAAAACTACCCAGACTTTGAAATCTTTTTCTCTCAAAACATAAGGAAGTTTTTTTAAAATATAAAGAGGTATCTTTATAGGATCCTTTATATGCTTATTTAAAGCTTTAAGCAAAATTTGAGAATCAAAATTCCATTGACCTAAAATGGGTTTAGGCACATCTAAAAATATTACCTGAATAGCTTCTTTTAAATCTTTGTCTTTTAAACATCCACTACACATTGTGCTATCCATAAATTATTTCCTTTTTTTACCTCTGCCAAAGTAAAAGTAGCTCCTTTTACCTCAACACCATAACCAAATTTTTCAGGATCATAAAAAATTCCTGAAAGTTCTCCTTTTAATACATACTCCCTCTCTTTTTCTTTAATCTCTCCTTTAAATTCTAAAAATAAGACCTTTTCTAAATAAAATAAGGTCAAAACTTTATTAATAAATATAACAAACAACTCATCTAAAAATTCAGATTTCAATTCTATTGAATAGGAAACATCTGGTTTAAGATCTTCCAAGTTTACATCTTCTATAATAAGATTAGAAAGCGCTTTTAAAGCATTGGAAAAAGCCTCTTCTAAGGTTTTTCCATAACCTCTTATACCAATATCTGCTCCATGTTCAAAAGTTTCGAATTTTCTCATTTCCTCTCTCCAAAATTTTAAATTTAATCTAATTCTTTATTATAGGTAAATCTTTTGCAAAAATTATCACTTTCTAAATAAACAGGTATAAAAGGAAATAAAACAGAAGCCAAAAAATTTTTTCTTTTTTCTTTTTCAAAACATATTAAAAAATAATCATCTTTTGGAAAAATATAAATAGCTCCTTTTTCAAAAGTTGTGTAATGCTCAAGTTTCATTTTCCTTAACAATTTTAAAAACTCTTTATGAGGATGATATTTTCCTCTTCCAGAAGTTAGAATTACCTCAGGTTTTAGCCAATTTAAAATTCTCTTATCCAGACCCCATTTAGAACCATGGTGAGGAGAAATTAAAATTTCTACTGGTAATATTTCTCCTCTTTTTTTCATTCTGTAAAATCGCTCTTTATCAATATCTCCTGGAAAAAGAACTGTTAGTCCTTTATATTCCAAATAAACTACTAAACTCTCTCTATTAAGAATTTTATATGGTCTTTTACCAGGAAAAAGAAAAAACTCACTTTCGTTGATTTTAATAGCCTGTGAAGTTTTAATTGTTTCAGGAAAATATAAAGGATTAACCTTTTGCCAGTCTTCACTTTTGAAATCTCCTGAAATTATTCTTTTTACATAAAAATCCTGTGTTAAAATATTTAAGCCTCCGCAATGATCCATATCAGGATGGGAAATAACTATTAAATTCATTGTATCTATGCCTAATTTATTTAAAACTGGCTCTAAATAAATCTTAGTCCAGTTAAACTTATTATATAGATAATTAGGACCTGTATCAATCATAATATAATCTTTTTGATCTTTAATCAAAATAGCATTTGCTCTTCCAACATCAAATATAGTAATATAAAATATTTTTGTATAAAAATAATTCATAAGCGTATAACTAATAGCCATAACAAGTAAAAATATTCCATATCTTTTGTATATATTTTTATAATATTTGCTTAAAATAAAAAGCAAAATTATTCCAAAACACCAGAAAAGTAAAAATATATTAATAGGAACACTTGGTTTATAAATTATTTCAAAAAATGGAATTTTTATATAAAAATTAAATAAAGAGCCTAAAACATTGCTTAGTTTAATAGCAATATTTTCATTTATGAATGATAATAAAGCTATAAAAATAGAGAATGGAATAAAAATAAAACTCCAAAATATTGTAGCTAATAGATTATTTAAAATAATACCAATTGGAAATTTGCCGTTTATATAAAAAATAAAAGGGGCTATAAAAAAGCTAACAATTAAAGAAATAAAAATTGAGTAAGCAATAAATTTTAAAAATCTATAATATACAATATCACAATTAAACCTATCTTTAAAATAAATATCAAATAATCTGTTTCCTATAATTAAACCTAAGGTTGCTATAAAAGAAAGCTGGAAGGATAAATTTCCAATCAAATAGGGTTGAAATAATAGAATAAAAAAAGCTGTAAGAAATAGTATAATTAAAGACGAAGTAGATCTAAAAATCAATTTGTTTAAAACAAAAAGACTTAAAAAAACAAAAGCTCTCAGAGCTGAAGGACAAAATCCTGAAAAAGCTAAAATAAGAAAAGCTCCTGGCAAAGCTAAGAGATAAGAAATATTTTGTAACGGATAACCAATTCTAATAACTGATGTATATTTAAGAATAAAATAGCTAACACTATAAAATAGACCAAATAAAATAGCTAAGTTAAATCCAGAAATAGCTAACTGATGATAAAGACCCTGATTTTTAAGCTTTTCTAAATATTCCTCAGGCAAATTATATTCTACTCCTAAAACAAGAGCCTGAAAAAGTCCTTTGCTGGTTTTTGATAATTTTTCAGAAAAATTCAATAATTTGTATCTTAAATATTCTAAACTAAATTTGTTTTCAAAATTGCATATAAAATCTTCATCGCTTACCAGAACAAGTTCCTGTTCTATTCCTTTTACCAAAAGTCTTTTATATTTTTCTGTATAAAAAGGGTTTAAATATTCTTTATACTTTTTGAATTTAAAATTAATTAAACATTTTTCTCCAGGAATAAAAAGCTTTTTATCTGTTTTAAAAATAAAGTCTCCTATAGAAGGACTGTAGGCTAAAACAAGATAGCCTTTATAATAGGGATCAACTCTTTTAATCTGGGTTAACAACTCTGTTTCCTGTTTCAATTTTGGCTTATTTTTATCAAACAATTTGTTCCAATAAAACAATCCGAAAAAATATGAGGAAATCAAGAAAACAATCCAAATAATGCAAATTTTAGATCTTCTTAAAGCAATAAAAAATATTATTAGAAAATACCAAGGGAATTTATAAAAAGACAAGAACCAACCCAAGATAAAAGCAGAAAGAAAAATAAAAATTAAACTATTTTTTTCATAGAATATACTATTTAATATATTATTCCCTTTTTCCAAAAAGGGCTTCTCCAATCCTTATAATCGTAGCTCCCTCTTCTATAGCTACCTGGTAATCTCCGCTTGTTCCCATAGAAAGTTCTTTAAACTCTTCTCCAAGATAGGGTTTTACCCTTTCAAAAAGATTTCTCATTTTTATAAAATAAGGACGAGCTTCTTCAGGATTTTCTTTATAAGGAGGCAAACACATAAGGCCTTTTATTTTAATTCTATCAAAATTTTTTACTTCCTGAATAAATTCTTCAAGCTTCTCTGGTAAAATTCCGGCTTTGGTGAGCTCTTCTCCAATATTTACTTCTATAAAAACTGGAACCACAAGATCCAGTTTTTTAGCGTATTTTTGTATAGTCTTAGCAAGCTCAATTCTATCAAGTGTTTCAATAAGACTAAAAAGTTTAAGAGCTTTTTTTACTTTATTTGTTTGGAGTCTTCCAATAAAATGCCATTCTATAGAAAAGTCTTTTAATTCTTTTATCTTTTTTTCAGCTTCTTGCACATAATTTTCTCCAAAGAGTTTTATTCCCAATTCATAAACTATCTTAATTTTTTCTACAGACTGCTTTTTAGAAGCTCCAAGTATTTTTATTTTTCCTGAATCTATTCCTGCTTTTTGACAGGCTTTTTCTATGTTTTCTTTTATTCTATAAAAATTTTCTTTAATAAATTTCTTAATATCTTCCATTTATAATCTCCTTTTCAGTAATTATTAAATCTAATTTTTGATCATGTGGTTCCAAAGGAAGGGTATCAAAAATTTGGAAAGAAAAAGCAACTCCAATTTTAAAAGCTTTGGTCTTGGCAAGCACTTTATCATAAAATCCTCCTCCATAACCTATTCTACCTTTTTTCATATCAAAGGCAACTCCTGGCACAAAAATAAGCTCAAGTTTTTTTATATCAATCTCTGGATTTTGATAAGGAGGTTCTAATATATTAAACGACCCAGGTATAAGGTCTGAAAAAGAAAAAATTTGATGAAATGTAAGAATCCTTTCCTGCAGATGAGTTTTTGGTAAAAAAATCTTTTTTCCTTCTAAAAAAGCTCTTCCTATTAAGATTTTTAAATCTACCTCTCCTGCTTTTGCAAAATAAAAAGCAATATAAGTACTTTTTTTATAAACAGAAAGTTCCGCAATTTTTCTGCAGATTTCCTTACTCCATTTATTTAGTAATTCCAAAGAATGTTTTTTTCGTAAAGCATAAATCAACTTTCTTATTTCTTTTTTAGAAAAATTTTTTTTCATTTTTGATTTTTTAAAATTTCTGATATCAATTTTTAAATTTTAATCTTAATTCTAAGCAAGACAACAGTGATGGTGAATTTGAAAAATTTATTTACTCATTCATTTAGAACTTTTAAAGTTTAATTAAAAAAATATGATATACTCATTTTTAATAAAAATTGAATAATATTGCTTACTCTCAAGTTTTTAATGTTAGAATGAGATAAGTATAGAGCTGGTAATCATATTGGAATTTGCAATTATACTAAAAATGTTTCAAAATTTCGCATAGAATTACAATTATCAAAAATCTTAAAAAGATAAAACACCCCCCAAAATGGGGGCTCAAAATTCTTCACTTTAAAAAAATGAAAAATCTTTTTATCTTGGAGTTCCTGCCTTTCCTTTTTCGGCAACCAATAATCTGGTTAAAGCTCTCTGAAGAGCAGCTCTTGCTCTGGCATAATCAATCTTTTCAGCCTGAGCTGCATATTGTTGAAGTCTTTTCTCAGCCCTTTCTTTTGCTTTCAATGCTCTTTCTACATCTATTTCCCAAGCCCGCTCTGCAGCTTCTACCAGAAAAGTTATTTTATTATTTGAAACTTCGCAAAAACCACCGCTTATAGCTACCCATTCTTCCTTACCATCTACTTTATAATGCAAAGGGCCTATCTTAACTGCAGCTACCATAGGTGCATGATTAGCAAGCACACCAAATTCACCAGCTACACCAGGAGCAGTTACTATATCAACTTCCTCACTAACTACTACCCTATCTGGGGTTATTATTTCAAGTAAAATCTTAGCCATTTAACCCTCCGTTAGCCCTCCATTAACTTCTTAGCTTTTTCTACAGCTTCTTCTATAGTTCCAACCATATAGAAAGCCTGTTCAGGCAAGTCATCATATTTACCTTCTAAAATTTCTTTAAATCCTCTAATAGTATCTTCAAGTTTTACATACTTTCCAGGAAGCCCTGTGAACTGTTCAGCTACATGGAAGGGCTGTGAGAGAAATCTCTGAACTTTTCTTGCACGGGCAACAATAAGTTTATCTTCCTCAGAAAGTTCTTCTACACCAAGAATTGCAATAATATCTTGAAGATCTTTATATCTCTGTAACACCTGCTGAACCTGACGAGCTACGCTATAATGCTCCCACCCAATAACATTAGGATCTAAAATACGAGACTGAGAATCTAATGGGTCAACTGCTGGATAAAGACCAAGCTCTGCAATCTGTCTTGATAAAACGACTGTTCCATCAAGGTGAGCAAATGTAGTAGCTGGTGCTGGGTCTGTTAAGTCGTCTGCAGGAACATAAACACACTGAACGGAGGTAATAGATCCTTTAGTGGTAGATGTAATTCTTTCCTGTAAAGCACCAATGTCTGTAGCAAGTGTAGGCTGATATCCAACTGCAGAAGGCATTCTTCCTAAAAGCGCTGAAACTTCCTGGTTAGCCTGAGTAAAACGATAAATGTTATCAATAAAGAGAAGCACGTCTTGACCTTCTTCATCTCTAAAATATTCTGCTAAGGATACTGCTGTATGAGCAACTCTTGCACGATGCCCAGGAGTTTCATTCATCTGTCCATAAACAAGTGCTGCTTTATCAATAACTCCAGATGACTTCATCTCTAAATACAATTCATTTCCTTCACGGGTTCTCTCTCCAGCTCCGCAGAAAACTGAAATACCTCCGTGCTCCATAGCAATGTTATGAATCATTTCCATCATAACAACTGTCTTACCAACTCCTGCACCACCAAAGGTTCCCATCTTACCACCACGAGGGAAGGGAACCAAAAGGTCAAATACTTTAATTCCTGTTTCTAATACTTTAATAGTAACATCTTGTTCTGTAAGAGCTGGAGCTGGTCTGAAAATAGGATAATATTTATCAGTCTGGATAGGACCGGCTTCATCAACAGGATCACCCACAGCATTTATAATTCTTCCTAAGGTCCCCCTTCCTACAGGAACCATAATAGGAGCACCTGTGGCCAAAACCTCTTGTCCTCTCTTTAATCCATCTGTATAATCCATAGCAATACAACGAACTACATTATCTCCTAACTGCTGAGCAACCTCTAAAACTAAATTCCATTCCCTATCGTCTATCATCGGATTGGTAACTTTTAAACAGTCTAAAACCTTAGGAACTTTTCCAGGAGGAAACTCTACGTCTACAACACATCCCATTATCTGAACTATTTTCCCTAATACTTTCTCTTCAGCCATATTTTAACCTCCCTTACTTAAACTCTTTTTTGTTCTATATTTTTTATCCTTTACTTATTGCCTCAGCTCCACCTACAATATCCATTAACTCTTTTGTAATTGTTGCCTGCCTTACTTTATTATAGAATAAAGTTAACTGTTTTACCATATCTCCACAAGCTCTATTAGCATTATCCATAGCTGTCATACGAGCTGCCTGCTCACTTACTGCTGTTTCAAGCATAGCAGCAAAAACTATAGTATTTATATAAAGTGGTAAAAGCTCAGGTAAAAGTAACTCTTCTTCAGGTTCATAAATATAAGAATATGCTGTTTTCTTTTGTTCAGCAGCTTCTTCAGTAGCTTTTTCAAAACTTAAAGGTAACAATTTTTCCATCTTTGGAATTTGTTTTACTATATTAATAAAATATCCATAAATTATATAAACTTCATCCCATTCCTGAGAAAGAAAAGCCATCATAGCCGAACGAGCAATCTTACGAGCATCCTGCATTAAAACCTTACCCATAACATCAGTATACACCTCTTTTACTGTAGCTCTCTTTGAAAAATATTGAACTCCTTTTTTACCTACACAAATTAATTCTACCTCTTTTCCTTCTTTTTTAAATTTAGCTATAGCTTTTTCAGCTTCTTTTATTAACATAGCATTAAAAGCTCCACATAACCCTCTGTCAGCCGTTATTAAAATAATCCCTACTTTTTTAACTTCTCTCACTTGTAAAAGCTCTATTCTTTGAGCATTAATTCCTCCGGAACTTAATAAATCTGCAATAACCTCTTCAAATTTATTTCTGTACGGACGGAAACCCTCTAATCTCCCTTGGATAGAACGCAATTTAGCAGAAGCCACCATATTCATGGCTTTAGTAATCTGACCAATTTTCTTAACTGCCTCTATCTTCTTCCTAATATCTCTTAAACTTGGCATCCTATCCCCCTCTATTTAAAACCAAATCTATAATCTATTCATCCATTTATGGAACAGGCACTGGTTCTATATTGTTATTTTTCTTAAACTGCTCATTAAATTCTGTTAACGCCTTTTTCATCTTTTCTTCTAATTCAGGACTAATCTCTTTCTTTTCTTTAATCTCTTTATAAATTTCAGGATATTTACTTTCAATAAATTCATAAAGTTCTCTCTCATATTGTCCTAAAACTTCTAAAGGCATCTCATCTAAAAATCCTCTGGTTCCTGCAAAAAGAATACAAATTTCTTTTTCTACAGGTAATGGTTGATATTGAGGTTGTTTAAGAATTTCTACTAAACGAGCTCCTCTATGTAAAACTCTTTGTGTAGCTTTATCAAGTTCAGATCCAAACTGAGCAAAAGCTGCTAATTCTCTATACTGGGCTAATTCAAGTCTTAATCTACCTGCAACCTGTTTCATAGCTTTAATCTGAGCAGCACCACCAACTCGAGAAACCGAAAGACCAACATTAATAGCAGGACGAATACCAGCAAAGAATAAACCAGGCTCTAAATAAATCTGTCCATCAGTAATAGAAATAACATTAGTAGGAATATATGCAGACACGTCACCCTGCAAAGTTTCAACAATAGGCAAAGCTGTTAAAGATCCACCACCATATTTATCATCTAATTTAGCAGCTCTTTCCAAAAGTCTGGAGTGATTATAAAAAATATCTCCAGGATAAGCTTCACGTCCTGGAGGCCTTCTTAAAAGAAGTGAAATTTCACGGTATTCTGCAGCCTGTTTAGATAAGTCATCGTAAATAATCAAAGCATGTCTACCTGTATCTCTAAAATACTCACCAATAGCACATCCAGAATAAGGAGCAATCCACTGAAGTGCTGCAGAGTCAGAAGCACAAGCTGCAACTACTGTAGTATATTCCATAGCTCCATATCTACGCAAAGTTTCAACAATCTGAGCCACTGTAGATCTTTTTTGACCTATAGCTACATAAATACAATAAACATCTGAATCCTTTTGCGCTAAAATAGCATCAATTCCTATAGCAGTTTTACCAGTCTGTCTGTCACCGAGAATTAACTCTCTCTGACCTCTTCCAATAGGAGTCATAGCATCAATAGCCTTTATACCAGTATACATAGGTTCATTAACAGGCTTTCTTTGAATAATACCAGGAGCTTTAATTTCAATTCTCCTATACTCCTTAGCCTGAATAGGTCCTTTTCCATCCAAAGGTCTTCCTACAGGATCTATAACTCTTCCTATAACTGCTTCTCCTACAGGAATAGACGCAACTCTTCCAGTTCTTTTAGCAGTATCTCCTTCCTGAATTTTTGTATAATCTCCCATAATAGGAATACCAACATTATCAAATTCTAAATTCAAAGCAACTCCTACTTCTCCACTTTCTGGAAATTCAATAAGCTCCATATATTCACAATTTCTTAATCCAAAAACACGAGCAATACCGTCTCCAACAGATATAACTACTCCCATCTCATCCAAATCTATTTTTTTCTCAAATTCCTCAATCCTTTTTTTAATTAAATCGCTAAGTTCTTGTGCCTTTATTGCCTGCATTTATAGCACCTCCCCTTTTATGATTTCTTTAAATTTCGCCAATTGGGTCTTAATGGTTCCATCAAATACAAAATCCCCTATCTCAATTTTTACTCCACCTATAATACTATCATCAACTTTGGATTCCAAAATCACTTCCTTTTTAAAATAAGCTTTTAAAGCCTCTTCAAGTTCCTTCTTTTCTTCTTCACTTAAAGGGAAAGCAGTAATAACTATTCCACGAGCAATATTCAATTCTTCATCAAGTAATCTCTGATACATCTCTACAATTTCTTCAATAAATTGTATTCTCCTTCTTTCTATCAGAAGTTTTAAAAATCTCTCAACTTCTGGGGCCACCTCTACAGCTTTTAAAACCTCATTTATAATCTCCATCTTTAAATCTGGAGGATAAATAGGATTCTGTAAAGCTGCTAATACTTCTGGCATTTCATTTAATAAATCTTTTATCTGCTTTAATTGTTCCCCAAACTCTTTAGTTTTACCTAATTCCTTAGCTGCATTAAAAAGACCCTTAGCATACTTGAGTGCTATCACCAGTCCTCTCAATGGAGTACCCTCCCTTTAATTTCATTTATAAATTCTTTAAAAATTCTTTTTTGGTCTTCTTCATTAATATTTTTTCTAAGAATTTCCTCTGCTAATTTTACTGAAGCTTCAGCAGCTTCCTCTGCTAAAACTTTTTTGGCTTTCTCAATCTCCTGCTGAATATATAATTCAGCTTGTTGCTTAATTCTTTCTGCTTGAGCCTCTGCCTCAGCTATAATCCTCTCTTTCTCTTTTATACCCTGCTCTACATAGTTTTGATAGATGGCTTCTGCTTCTTTTTCTAAATTTTTAACCTTTTCTTGAAGTTCTATATATTTAGCCTCCGCCTCTTTTTTCTTTTCTAAAAGTTCATTATATTGCTTTAATAAATTTTCACGACGATTTCTAAACATATCAGCAACAGGCTTTCTCGCATACTTATAAAGAATTAATACTAACGCTATAAAATTCAGTGTAAACCAAATAAAATTCCTAATCTGCTCAGGCGTTACTCCTCCATGATGCTCTTCTCCTGTCTCAGCTCCCCAAACCTTAGCAACCCCTAAAATTATTAAAAATAAAACAAAAATAAAAAGATCTTTTGACCTTCTCATACCTTCCTCCCTAATACTCTTTCAACAATAAGTGAAGCAAACATCTCTATATTACTCTGAATCTGTTTTCTCACTTCCTCCAACTGTTTTGCAAATTCTTGAGCCCATTTTGCTTTATATTCTTCTACCTCCTTCATAACCTTAGCCAAAAGCTCCTTTTCTACTTTACGAGCTTCTTCTTTTAAAAGCTCCCTTTTGCGAACCCCCTCTTCTCGAGCCTTAGCTAAAGCCTCTTCATATTTTCTAACAGTCTCTTCTGCTGAAGCTAATAATTCCTGAGTTTCTCTTTCTAAAGATTGAAAATGAGCCTCTCTTTCTTTTATATAAGACATAACAGGTTTAATCAAAATTTGATGCAAAATAAAAGTCAAAAGCAAAGCCTCTATTATTTGGATAATAAGAGTTATATCAAGATTTATCATCGCTAACCCCGCTCCTTTATTTTAAAATTTATCCCTTATTTATTTCTTAAAGCTACATTTGTATTATAAATTCATAAAAAGTCAAGTTTTAAAAATATATAAAAAACTAAACTATTTAAAGAAATAACGCCTTAAAGCAATATTAAAAAGCAAAGATAGCAAAATATAAAGAGAAATGAGGTAAGATCCACCATAACTAAGAAAAGGAAATGGAATCCCTGTCATAGGTAAAATCCCTGTAATCCCACCTACATTAAAAAATATCTGCCAACTTAAAATCAAAACCACACCAAGGCTTATATATTTTCCTAACCAATCTTTTGCTGTTTGAGATACCTTTAAAGCAAAAAATAAAAAAGAGCCATATAAAAAGAAAAAAATACTTGCTCCTAAAAAACCCCAAGTTTCACACCAAACCGCAAAAGCTAAATCAGTATGTTTAGCTGGAATGTAATTTAATCTTGTAGACCATCCTTTCTTAAATCCATGACCAAATAAACCTCCTGAACCTATGGCTATAAGAGATTGGTTTAACTGATAACCCCAAGTTTTAGCATATTTTTCAGGATATAAGTAGCCATAAATTCTACCTTTTTGATAAGGTTTTAAATGCTTCCAACCTATTGGAATAACTACAGCTCCTATTATTACTACACTTAAAAAAATAGTAATAAGCACTTTGCGCTCAATTCCTATGAATATTAAATAAGTAAAAAACATAAAACCCATTACCAAACTATATTCCAAATGGTTTCTCATAACCAAAATAAGCGGCACACCTAAAATTATTAAAAGTTTTATAAGAACTCTTTTGCTAAGATATGGAGAAGCTTCCAAAGAAGCTATATACCCTATAATAAAAACCAAAAGAGGTTTTAAAAATTCTGAAGGCTGAAAATTAAAAAAACCCAAATTTAACCAGCGTTTTTTCAAAAAAAACATAACAAGTAAAATAAAATTTAAAAATAAATAGATATACCATACCAATCTAAAAGAAAGGGTTCTATAATCTATAAAAAAAGTCAAAATTACAAAAATTGTTAATCCTAATACATGCCAAGTTAAAGTTTTAAAAAAGAAGGTTAATCCATCTCCCATACCTAACTGATTTAAAAGTCCACAACTTATTAAAAGAAATAAAAATAAAAATCCACTCCAATTTTCTTTTAAAGCGTTTAGAAAACTTTTATTTTTTCTCCATCTCATTTTTAGCTCTATTGATCTTTCTTTTGAAATCCATTTATAGAATCAGAAAATTCATTTATATTGAAATAAGCTTTGTAAATTTCACGAGCAATAGGAGCTGCAGAAGAACCTCCATGCCCTCCATGTTCTATAAATACAACAGTCACAATTTCGGGTTTGTCTCTCCCTGCATAACTAACAAACCAAGCATGGTATTCCAAACGAGAATTCTTGGAAGTTACCTGTGCTGTACCTGTTTTTCCAGCTACTAACAATTCCGGAATAAAAGCTTCCTTTCCAGTTCCTGATTTAACAGCTTCTATAAGCCCTCTTCTTATCCAAGATAAATATCGTGGATTAATATTTATCTTTCTCTCAATCACAGGATTAAATTTTATGGTTTTACCTCTTAAATCTTCTATTGCTTTAACCAAATAAGCCTTATAAAGATATCCTCCGTTAGCTATAACCATATATAATCTGACTAATTGTATAGGTGTAACAAGTAAATCTCCTTGGCCTATACTTGTATTTATTGTATCTCCTGGATACCAAGGCTCTTTTTTGTTCTTTATCTTCCATTCTCTATCAGGAACCAGACCTTCTTTTTCTTCAGGCCAATTTAAAACTTTTTCACCTAACCCCAATTTTCTGCTAAATTTTGCTAAATAATCTATATCCAACTTAGTAGCTATATTATAAAAATATACATCGCAGGATTCTGAAATAGCTTTTATTAAATTAACATTACCATGTCCTTTAAATTTCCAACATCTAAATATTCTTTTTCCATATTTAAAAAACCCAGGGCAAAAGTAAGTTTGACTAATATCTTTTATAATACCGTTTTGTAGAGCAGCCAAAGCTGTAACAACCTTATAAGTAGAACCAGGCGGATAAGCACTCAAAGCCCTGTTTAAGAAAGGTTTTTTCTTGGATAAAATCACCCTTTTCCATTCCTTGGGGTTAAATCCCTCTACAAATTTTTGAGGATTAAGAGAAGGACTGCTTACCATAGCCAAAATTGCTCCATTTTCAGGAGATAAAGCTACTATAGCACCTCTTTTTCCTTTTAAAAGCTTATAAGCCTCCATTTGTAACTTATGATTTATAGTCAGAATTAAATCTTTTCCAGGTATAGGTTTGTGCCTTGCTACTATCCTACCTAAACGTCCATAAGCATCTCTTTCAATCTCTATAAACCCGTTCTTTCCTTTTAAATAACTTTCATAAGCTTTTTCTATACCTCTTTTACCTATAAAATCTTCTATAGAATATCCTTTATCTTTTAATCTAAGATATTCTTTTTTGGTAATCCTTGAAACATATCCAATTAAATGAAAATAAATATCTTTATAAGGATAATATCTTTCTGATTCAACCTCTACTATAACTCCAGGTAAGTAATAAAGCCTTACCATTATTTTAGCTATTTCATCCCATCTTAAATCTTTTTTCAATAAAACCCTACCCCAACATTTCTTTTTTTCTAAATAATATTTCTCTTTTAAATTTCCTAAGTCTTCTCCCAAAAGTTTGCTAAGTTTATACAAAATTTCATCTTCTTTATTTTTGATAGCATTCACATCTACATAAAGCTGAAATACTGCTTTATTAGTAGCAACTATTACACCATCTGAAGTAATAATCTGACCCCTGGGGGCTTTTACTACATAAGTTACTATAGATCTTTCCTTAGCTTTTTTATAATAATATCCATGTCTTATAATCTGAAGATAAAAAATTCTACCCCAAAGAATTAGAAAAATAACTAATATCAAAGCTTTAGCCCAAGCTATTCTATTTTCCCAAAAATAAGCTTTTAAAATCTTTTGCTTAGCTTCTTTAAAATCTCTTATTAAAAATTTTTCTATGTCCTTATCTTTTTTCATCTTCTTTATTTAACAGGCTCTTCAAAATGCGATAAAAAATTAAAATCCATAATAAGGTTATTGTTAAATAATAAATATTTTTTATTATAATATTTTCAATTATTTCCCAATCTATAGGTGCATCTAACCGATAAAAATATATTAAATTTTGAAATGTTAAAAATAAAAGTATATTAACTAACCACCAATATAATCTAGTTTTAGAAATCTCTAATTGTAAAATTGTTTTTAGTTTTTTCCATATCAATAAAATTGATAAAAAATATAAACTTGTTAAGAATTCTAAATTATTATCTAATCCAGTTATATAGCCTAATATAAAAAGAAAAAAATATAAACATAAACCTGAATCTACAAAAGTTAAAGTAGCTATAGCTAAGGAAAAAAGAATATTTCCAGGATAAACTAAAAAAAAATTAGTAAAAAAATTTTTAGCAAACAAAGACAGAAAAAATAAAGGTAAAAATATAAAAACAAAATCTTTAAAATTCATTATTATAATGGTATTTCAGGAATTTTTAAAAGTACAAAAACCAAATCTAAATTATGAAAATCTACTAAGGGTGCTACTTCTGCCAATTTAAAAACGGCTTGTGATGGATCCCTTCCAACTCTAATTACTTTACCTACTAACAAACCCTTAGGAAATAAAGCATCTTGTCCTGAGGTTATTACTTCATCTCCTGGTTTTACATCCGCTGTAGATGGTAAATATTGTAAATCACAATACTTCTCGGCTTTTCCTTTTAAAATTCCTCTATCTCCTGTTCTTATAATCTTTACATCTGCAGCAAAAGAAGGATGGGTTAAAAGTATCACTTTACTCCAACTTTTATAAACCTCTACTACTTGCCCTATTAATGCTACAGCTTCACCACCTGCAGCAGCTAAAACTGGCATTTGAGGCATAATACCATTTTTACTACCTTTATCTATAAAAATTATTCCAGAAAAGGGATCTAATGGTTTATAAATAACTTGAGCTGCAACTTTAGGGTATTTAAGATTAAATGAAATTTTGTAAAAATTTTCTAATTTCTTATAAATTCTTTCTCTTTCTTTATATTGAGCAAGTTGAGATTTTAATATTAAAACTTCCTGTTTTAACCTTTCATTATCCTTTTTTAAATTAATTAAAAAAAGATAATGTTCAAAAAAACTGCGGCTTTCACTCCCTGAAAAGGAAATTCCTTTCCATATAGGTTTTAAACCAAAACCTAAAATCTCATTTATAAAATTGGATCTATTTACAATATACCATAAGCCACTTATTAAAAATAATAATATTATTCCTATCCACAATCTATTAAATTTCATAAGAACTTTCAAAAAATAATTTTATTTATTGAATAGCCTTTTGATTAATAAACTCTTTTACCTTTTCTATATCAGCTGGTAATACTTCATATCTCTGAGGAAGACTAAAGAGTTTCTCAATCTCTTCTGGAAGATCAATTTCAAAACCCAAAGCTTTACTCACTGTATCTGGAAATTTTGCTGGATGCGCAGTAGCTAAACAAATCATAGGATAATTCTCTTTAAATCTAAAACCTGCTCTTACTCCCACTGCTGTATGAGGATCTAAAATATAACCAGTTTTTTCATAAAAATCTTTGATCATTTTATAAGTTTCTTTTTCTGTAACCCTTTCAGAAAAAAAATCCTCCTGCACACGCTTTATTTCTTCTTCAGAAAATTTCAAAGCTTTTTCTTTAGCAAATTTTTCCATAGCCTCTTTAACTTTATTTGAGTCTTCATTATAAAAATAATAAAGATATCTTTCAAAATTGCTGGCAATCTGAATATCCATAGAAGGGCTGATAGTAGGTTTAACTGTTGTTACAGAATAATCTCCGTAATTAACAAATCTATAAAGAATATCATTTTCATTTGTAGCTAAAATCAATTTTTCAATTCTTTTATCCCCAAGCATTCTTTTTGCTAAATACCCTGCAAAAATATCTCCGAAATTCCCTGTAGGAACAGCAATTCTTACCTGTTCCACTTTTTCTATTTCTGTTACTCTAAAATAAGCCCAGAAGTAATAAACTATTTGAGCCATTACTCTTGCCCAGTTGATAGAATTAATAGCAGTAAGATTATACTTTCTTTTAAAATTCAAATCCATAAAAATGGTCTTAACTATAGCTTGGCAATCATCAAAAGTCCCTATAATAGCTAAATTAAAAACATTAGGATCTGCTACAGTTGTCATCATTAAAGCTTGAACTTGTGAAACCCTTTTATAGGGATGTAAAATAAAAATCGCAATATTTTTTTTACCTTTTACTCCATAAATAGCTGCTGAACCTGTATCTCCTGAGGTAGCTCCTAAAATATTTATTTTTTTACCTGTTTCTAAAAGTAGTTTTTCAAAAAGAACTCCTAAAAATTGCAAAGCTATATCCTTAAAAGCCCAAGTGGGACCATGAAAAAGCTCCAAAATATAAATATCTCCTATCTTAATTATTGGGGTAATATCTCTTGCTCTAAAATTAGCATAAGCTCTTTGAATAATTTCTATTAGCTCATTTTCAGGTATATCAGATACATAATACTTGAAAATTTCTAAAGCTAATTCTTGATAATTTAATTTCTTTAATTTTTCAATCTCTCTTTCTGAAAGTTGAGGGATTTTTTCGGGTAAAATTAATCCACCATCAGGAGCAAGACCTTCAAAGACAGTATCCTTAAATTTTATTTTTGACATTTCACCACGAGTGCTTATATATTCCATTATTTATCACCTAATATCCTTTGGTTTTTAAAATCTCTAATCTATTCCTCATTTTATCTATAAATTGACGAATATCAGCTTTAAATTCTGATAAACTCTGATGATTTTTTTGATACACTTTTAAAAGTTCATTTAACCAATACTCTATAGTTTCCCTTTCTCTTTGAGCAAGTTCCTTCTGAACTTTTTCTTTTAACTTAGCCAAAACCTTGGGATCTAAACCATCCATAATTAAAAGTTCCTCCTAATAAAGTAATTTTAAAGCTCTTTCCTTTACTCTACTTAAAATAGCTGTCACAATTAAATGTTCTGGTATTACCTCTTCATCTATTTCTTCGCAATCCTCTTGGCAAAATTTTCCACAGATATTTAAACATTTGTCTTTTTTAATCTCTACAAATTTTTCTATAGGTTGATCATCTATCAAAATGGTATTGTTTAAATCTGGATATTCATTTATAAGTTCATAAGGCAAACTTTTTTTCTCAAAACAAAGTTTTACTCCAAAATTTAAAAGCACTGGTTCTAATTTAAAAATAGCTTTTTCTAAATTTAAGTAAGTCTTGTTACATCTATCTATAACTTCTCCATCTCCGTTCACAAATCTCTGCCAGGTAATTTTAATTATCTCCATTCTGTCTCCTCCTTAAATTTATAAATTTATTTCCATTAAATCTTTTGCTAAAATTACTTCACCTAAAAAGCCTTTCTTTTTAAAACTTTCTAAATTTACCTTCTCACTATGAGGATAAAAATGGGTCAACACCACTCTTTTTACTTTAGCCTTTTTTGCAATATCTGCAATATCTTGAGGAGATAAATGGTGTTCCACATATTCTTCTTCGGAATTGGAACACTCTATAAGTAACAAATCTGCGCATTTTGAAAGTTCTATCAGTTCTTCACAATAACCTGTATCTCCTGAATAGACTAAACTTTTATTTTTATATTCAAGCCTTATAGCCAAACTTTCTGGATTATGCTTTACAGGGGAAGTAAATGCTCTAAAAGGACCTATAAAAAAAGAATGATTTTTCTTTTTAGGAAGGGTGTTAATTATTAATAATCCCTCTGGAGGTTCTACCCAGTTATTAAAAGCTCTTTTTAACAATTCAAAAAATATAGAAAAATCTTCAGCTGAATATAAATTAATAGGTAAGATCCTTTTATAACCCAAATTGTATCTTGTAGCAAAAAAGAAAGGAATCAAATCTGAAACGTGATCTGGATGAAAATGAGAAATAAATATAGCAGAAATGTCTTCCAATTTTTTGCCCAATTTTAAAATTTGTTTTATTACACCTGCACCACAATCAAGCAATAGACAAAAATCTTCAGCTTCTAATAAATGCCCTGGTGCACTTCTATCTAACCGTATCCAACCTGTTCCAGAACCAAGAATTGTTAACTTCATTTTAAATTTAACCCCAGTTCTTTAGCAATTTTATCAAACTCTTTTTTATTTAAAACCCCTTTAGCCTCTTTTAATAAGATTTCGGAAACTTCTTTTTCTTTATTAAAATAAAGGTATAACCACGCCAAAAATAATAAAGTTTCTCCATCTTTATCTGGATAAGTAAAGATCTTTTTAAGATATTCAAAAGCTTTTTTATAATCTTTTTTATAAAATGCAAGTTTCCCAAGAAATATTTCTTCTTTATCTGTAAGATTCTTAACTGAATTTAAAAGTTCTTCTAACTCCTCATAAGCTTCTATATCCCAGAGAAATTTCATTAAAGATTCTCTAAATACATGATTTTCCGGATCCAAAAGATAGGCTTTATAAAAATGAAATTTAGCTTTTTCTGTTTTTCCCTTTTTAAAATAAATTAAACCTATATTATGATGCACCATTGGATCCTCTTTTAAACATCCACAAAGTTGAGCTTTCAAAATTTTTTCTGCTTTATCCAAATCTCCCAAAGTATAATAAATTGCTGATTCACTCAATGCAAGTTCCACAGGTTGCTTGGTATATTCCTTAGCTAAGGAATAATATTTAAGGGCTTTATAAAGATCTCCCCATTCATAATAAAGGTCTCCTATCACATGATAGGTAAAACCCTCAAACATTATTATATTTTCATTATTAAGGCGTTTAGCATGTTCTAAAGCCCCTATTAAATAATTTAAAGGCGTGGCTTCTTCAGCTTTATATTTTTCCCATAAATCCTTAGTCAAAACCCCTATTTTAGCTGATAATTTGGAAAATTTTTCTATCACTTCTATCTCTTGATAAGTTTTTCCCAAAAATAAAATTTTATCTTTTGATTTGATAAATCTTTGTGAATTATCTATAAAATTCTCTGCATCTTTAGTAATTTCATGATTAAAATCTACTAAAGCTAAAACCTCTAAGGATCCTATTAAAAATTTGCTATTTAAATCTTCTAAAATTTTTAGATCCAAAGTTGGTAAGTACTTCTGTAAAATTTTCAAAGTTTTTTGAGAAAGATAAGAAAAATTCAGAATTTTAGATAGCTTCAACCAGTTCTCTATTTTTTCTAAATCTTGCTTATTTTTTAAAACTACCTCTATCATCCAAAAAGACTTCCCTTTTTTCCACAAAGTTATTAATAATTTTCCAATATTACCCCATTCTAAAGGATAAAAAAATTTATCTTCCTCCAATCTAATAAAATTAAAATTTTCTAAATCTTTATAAATAACTTCTTCTGGCAATTCTATAAGATTTCCCCGAACTTCGTGATCTTCTAAAACAAATTCCAAAAATTTTTTAGAATAAATATTATTTTCTATATTTTCAATAATAAATCTTTCAGCTAAAACTAAATTAATCAAGCCATCCTTAGACTCCCTCTCATATTTTTTTAAAATTTCCTCTGTAGAATATTGAAAAAGTTCCTTCCAATTTAAACCCTTAAAAAATTCCAGCTTGCCTAAGGATGGAAGAAACCAATCTAAATTAGGAGGTTGTTTCAATTTCATTTTTAATCCTTTCAAAAGCTTTAATTATTTCTAAATAATCTTCTTTAAACAAACATCTCACATCAATTAACAAAATATCCTCATCTATCCTTACAATAATAGATGGTTTATTATCTCTTAAAATTTTCTGTAATCTTTGAGGTGAAAATTTAGAAGAATATATTCCCACAGCATAGGAAGGTAAGTCCAATGTAGGTAAAGCCCCACCTCCTGTTTTGGAAGCGGTTTCTACAATTTTAAATTCAAATTCTGGAATATTAAGTTTTTTTAATTTCTTACAGAGATTATATGCCTTTCTCTTTAATTCATCCTTAGGAGTTAAAATCATTTTTAAAACAGGAATATGTTTTACTGCCAGATTTTCATCTCTATAAAGACGCAAAGTAGCCTCAAGACCTGCCAAAGTAAGTTTATCAATTCTTAAAGCACGATTTAAAGGATTTCTTCTTATTTTTTCTATAAGCTCCTTTTTACCAAGAATAATTCCTGCTTGTGTTGCTCCAAGAAGTTTATCTCCAGAAAAAGTAACAATATCTATTCCTGCTTTTAAAACTTCTTGAACAGTGGGTTCCTTTTTATATCCATATTTAGAAAAGTCTACAAAACATCCGCTTCCTAAATCTTCCATAACAGGTAATCCGTATTTTTTACCAAGAGTGACCAACTCTTGAGTGGAAACCTCTTTAGAGAAACCTACTATAGCAAAATTACTTTTATGGACCTTTAAAAGTAAAGCTGTATTTTCTGTAATAGCATTTTCATAATCAAAAAGATGGGTCTTATTAGTAGTTCCTACTTCTTTAAGGATACACCCTGCCCATTTCATAACTTCTGGTATTCTAAATGAACCTCCAATTTCTACAAGCTCTCCACGAGAAACAATAACCTCTTTACCACATGCCAAGGTATTAAGAGAAATTAAAACTGCAGCAGCATTGTTATTAACTACCAATGCACCTTCTACTCCTGTAATTTCTTTTAAAATTTCCTCTACATGAACATACCTACTTCCTCTTTTTCCATTTTCTAAATCAAATTCTAAATTAGAGTAAAACTTAGCTATTTTAACAATTTCTTTTATAGCTTCTTCTGAAAGAGGTGATCTTCCTAAATTGGTATGTATAACAACTCCTGTAGCATTAATAACTCTTTTTAAAGAAGGAGTTTCGTATTCCTCAAAGACTTTTTTCATTAAATTTTCTAAATAAACATCGTGCAATTTCTTTAATTCTCCCTTTTGCCATTTTTCTCTAATAATTTGAGTTACTCTGCGAGCTGGTTCTAAGAAATAGGAAATTGGATAATTGGAATAAATCTGAGAATATTTTTCTTTTAATTCGTTTACTGAAGGAATTCTCATCAGGAAGTAATTTTTTTCACAAATTTTTCAATCTTTTCTAAAGCTTTGATTAATTTCTCTTCTTCAGGAAGAAAAATAATCCGAAAATGTTTAGTTCCTGGTTTTTGTCCAAAACCACTACCATGTACCACTACGACTCCTTCTTCAAGAATAAGCCTTTTTGTAAACTCTAAATCACTTATATCTGAAATATCAATTCTTGGAAAAGCATAAAAAGCTCCCAAAGGTTTAACACAGGAAATATGTGAAATTTGGTTTAAACCATCAACGAGCAAATCTCTTCTTTTACGCAAGTCTTTAATGACCTGTTTAATATATCCATTTTCATTATTTAAAGCCTCTGGGATAGCAAATTGTAAGGGATGAGGGGCACAGAGTCGAGTCCTGGACAATTTATGGATAGCTTCTATATAATCTATTAGCATTTCTTTAGGACCTGAAATAATACCCCAGCCTATTCTAAAACCAGGAGCAAAATAATTCTTAGACAAACCATTAAAAGTAATTACAGGTATTTCATCAGTTAAAGAAGCTATAGAAATATGCTCTAAATTTTCTTCTAAAATAAACTGATCATAAATTTCATCAGAAAGAATAACTAATTGATATTTTTTAGCTATTTCTAATATTTTTTCAAGTGTTTCTTTTGAATATATAGCTCCTGTAGGATTATTAGGATTGATAATAGCTATGGCTTTAGTTTTTTTATCTATTAAAGCTTCTATATTATCTAAATCTGGTTCCCAATTGTTTTCTTCATCTAAAAAGTAAAATCTTGGCTCTATCTCAAATTTAGCCACAATAGCCTGATACAAAGGATAACACGGACAAGGCAATAAAATATTCTCTCCAGGATTTATTAAAGCTGCTATTGCAAATTCTATAGCCTCTGAAGCGCCTTGAGTGACATATATATCTAGAGGTTTAATTCCTTTTTTTAAAGCATAACTTTTAATAGCATCAACTGCCTCAGGAACGCCTACAGAATCAGAATAGGAGTTGTAGTTCTTATAAAGAGCTTCGCAAACCGCTTTTAAAATGGACTCAGGTGTTTTAAATCCATATTGAACAGGATCGCCAATATTTAAATAGATAAGCTCTTTTCCCTGCTTTTTTGCTTCTTTAGAAGCCTCTACTATATCTCTTATAGCATACTCTACATGGTAAGTTCTAAAAGCTGGATTCACTTTAAATGGGTTATTCATTTATAAATTGCCTCTTATTATAAATTAGAGTTTTATTAAAAATTATATAATTCTACCAAAAAAATATTTGTCAATCCCTTTTTGGGGTAATATAAAAAAATTTTTTTCAATTTTAAAAACTTGATTTTTTCTTATTTAATTTTAATATTTGGAAAATATATTTTAAATACGGAGGAGACTGAATGTTAAAATACAAACCTAAAAAAGAGAATTATCCTTTGAAAGATGTAGATACACCAAATCTTTTCAAGGACTTTTTTCCTTATTCAGAACCTCCTAAAATCTTTTTTGATGGAAAATACATTCCTCCTCAACCTGCTGAAAAATTTTATATTACAGATACTACCTTCAGAGATGGTCAACAAGCCAGAGTTCCTTATACTCCTGAACAGATAGAAACTCTTTATAAATTTTTAAGCAAATTAAGTGGACCTAAGGGAATAATTAGAAAAACCGAATTCTTTTTATATACTGCCAAGGACAAAGAAGCTTTAGAAAGATGTTTAGCCTTAGGGTATAAATATCCTGAAATTACAGGTTGGATCAGAGCAAAAAAGGAAGATCTAAAATTGGTCAAAGAAGCCGGTCTTAAAGAAACTGGAATTCTCACTTCATGTTCTGATTATCATATTTTTTTAAAGCTTAAAAAGAATAGAAAACAGGCAATGGAAGATTATTTAGCTATTGTTAAAGAAGCTTTATCTCTTGGAATAAGACCGAGATGCCATTTTGAAGATGTTACAAGAGCTGATATATATGGCTTTGTAATTCCCTTTGCTATAGAACTTATGAAATTAAGAGAAGAAAGTGGAATAGATATAAAAATAAGGCTTTGTGATACATTGGGAGTAGGAGTTCCTTATCCTGAAGCCTGTCTTCCAATTAGTGTACCTAAGCTAATTAGAGCTTTTATAGAGGAAGCCGGAGTTCCTGAAGAACTTCTTGAATGGCATGGACATAACGATTTTTATAGAGCTGTAATCAATGCCTCTGTAGCCTGGTTATATGGTTGTACTTATGTAAATACGTCTCTTCTTGGTATAGGAGAAAGGACCGGAAATACACCTTTAGAAGCTATGGTTTTTGAATATATCTCTTTGAGAGGAACTTCCGATGGTATGGATACTACTGTAATTACAGATATTACCAATTATTATAAAAACATTCTTCATGAGAAAATACCTACCAGACAACCATTTGTAGGAGAAGAGTTTAATGCTACTAAAGCAGGTATTCATATTGATGGAATTATTAAAAATGAAGAAATTTATAATTCCTTTGATACTTGGAAATTACTTAAAAGACCTTTTCAAATTATTATTACTGATAAAAGCGGAACTGCAGGTATTGCTTATTGGATTAATACCCACTTTGGTTTGGAAGGAGATAAAAAGATTGATAAAAGGCATCCTGGAGTAGCTAAAATCTATAAAAAGATACTGGAAGAGTATGAAAAAGGAAGAATCACTCCTATATCTAATGAAGAAATGCTCAATTATACTAAAAAATATATACCTGAATTATTTATTTCTGAATTAGATCATTTAAGAGATTTTGTAATAAATCTAATGACAAAATATATTGAAGATCTTGCTCAAGATCCAGATGTGAGATCCTTGGATCCAGCTAAAATCAGAAAAGTTTTGAAAAAATTCTTGGAGGATCATCCTTATGTGCAATTTATTTATGTAGTAGATGCTGAAGGAAAACCTATCATAGGATTAACTAATGATTTTCAATATGCTAAAAAATTTGCAGAATTCTTTGGCAAAGAAACTTTTGAAGACAGAGAGTGGTTTATAAGACCTATGAAAACAGGTAAAACTTATACCTCTAAATTTTACACATCAAAAATTACTTCAAACCTATGTATAACTATCTCTACACCTATAAGAGATAAATATGAAGAAATTACAGGTATTCTGGGAATGGACATCAAATTTGAAGATGTGGTGAAAATGGAAAACGGTTCCTATGAAATTTAAGTCTTTTTTCTTAGTAATAGTATTATTTCTATTTTTTAACAAGTTTCTTTTTTCTGAAGAAATTCCTAAAATTACAGTAGAACCTTATTCTTTTAGCAAAATTGTCGTAAAAGTTTCTTATTTTGAAGGAGATAAAAAACTTTCTTATAAACTTACACCTATTTTAATCAGACTTTTAAACTATCATATTTTCATTTTGGCTTCTTCCAATTCACCGCTTATTAAAACCTTTCATAAAGAGTATTTAATAAAGGGCGTTGTTCAAAAAAAGGGAAATAAAGTCTGTTTGGTGGCGGAATTATGGGATAAATTGGAAAATAAAGTCTTAGAATCTTATAAAATAGAAGGACCTCTTAGTTATCCCTATTTGGTTGTTTATTCTCTTTGCAATAAAGTAATAGAAAAATTAAGTAATTACAAAGGTTTAGCTTTTTCTAAAATTGTTTTTGTAAAAAGAACTTCTTATGGAGATAAGCTTTATATTAGTGATTTTTCAAAGGTAAATCCTCATCTTATAACAACTGCTCCTCTTATTTTATTTCCCAAATTTTCTCCACAAGGAGATAAATTAGCTTATTTAATTTATAAAAAAAGAAGGTATTTTTTAGAGATTTATGACTTAAAAACACATATTAAAAAAAGTTTTTTCATAAAAGGTCTTTGTTCCACTCCTGTTTGGTCTTCTGATGGAGAAAAAATATTTTTAACTATCGAAAATAAGAGTAAAATTGGTATAAATGAATTTAATATTAAAACCGGAATCCTAAAAGTTTTACTAAGAGGCGAAGGTGTTTATCAAGTAGGTTCTGTTTCAAAAGATGGTAGATTTTTAGCGTATGTATATGACAGAAGAACAGGGAAACCTAAAATTTATCTTTTAGATTTAAATACACTAAAAAGTTATAGAATCTCAAAAGCTATGAGATATAATACTTCTCCAAGATTTTCTCCAAAAGGAGACTATTTACTTTATCTAGCAAAAAATGGAGGATATACTTTTATAGTTTTATATAATTTACATAGCCATAATAAAAAAGAGATAGTTTTTCCTGGAAGTCTTGAGGATCCTGCTTTTTCACCTACAGGTGATTATATTATAGCCTATGGAAAGGGTCCTAAAGGCACAGGGCTATATTTAATTCATCTTGATTCTAATTTAAGCTATTTATATATAAAAGGAAAAAACTTTCTTTACCCTGATTGGAGTAGATTATAGATATCTAACCAAGCTTAGACCACTAACCATGGCAGTTGCTCTAAGTGCAGCATCATAAGCTATGGTTAGTTGTTGCATTTTAGTAGCAAGTTCTGCAAGATCCGCACTCTCTATATTTCCAAGATTACTTTGCAAAGTTTGTTTAAAATCCTCATAGAGGTTTTTCTTGGTTTCTAAATGTGAAATCTGTGCACCTATTTTGTCTCTTTTAGTAGAAATATAACTATATATATTGTCTAATTTTCCAATAAATTTTTGAATATCATATTGTTCTTTATTATAATCTACCTGATTATCAGCTTCTAATGTTCTTTTTAAACCTATAAGAGTTTCAAAAATTCCTGAATCCATAAAAATCTTTTGTCCATTTTCTCCAAGTTCCATTTTCATATCTTTATCATAACTTATCTCAAAATTTTCTACTGAACCATTGTAAATCACCTTTTCTATAACCTGTCCATCAGGAAGGCTTTCTTTAATTAATTCAAAAGGTGTTTCCCCAGAGGCATAACCACTTGTTTTTTGACCCGCAAATAAATACTTTTCACCAAGCTGTGAATTAGCAAGACCTAAAATACTTTTTAAAATACCATCTATCTCATTAGCTATAGCTTTACGAGCATTTTTATCTTGGGTAGCATTGGCTGCCTGAATAGCAAGAACTTTAGCTCTCGCAATTAAATCCTGTACATTTCCTAATGTAGATTCCTGAGATTTTAAAAAAGCAAGTCCATCATTTATAGCTTGTTGATATTTATCAATTTTTCCGATACTTTTTTTATAATTAAGGCTTATAACTACATCAGAAGGATTATCAGAAGGGTTAAGGAAATTCTTTCCAGAAGAAATTTTTAATTGAGTCAGATTTATATCTGAAGAAAGACGATTTAAATCTGCTAAAATGCTGTTAAACTTGGTATTAAACCCTATTCTCATTTAAATACCTCTTTTATCATCTTTTAGCATTAATAAGGGCTTCAAACATGTCCTCTACAGTTGATAAAATTTTTGCAGAGGCCATAAAAGCTTGCTGATATTTTATCAAATTAGACATCTCTTCATCTAAGGAAACTCCTGAAATGCTATCTTTTATAGCTTTAAGTTGTGAAATCAAAGTATCTAAAAAATTTTTATTTTCTTTAACAGATTTTGTCACAGCACCAATTTCCCCCACCATGCTGGCATAATAATCCTCTAAGGACGAATAATTCAATTTTTCTCTTGTAGTAGAGCTTAAATCAGCAATGCTTTGTGCAGTTCTGTTATCTCCACGTTTAAATTCATAGCCTTTAAGATAATTTATCAAACCCAGATTATTTGGAGCCTGAACATAGGTATTTGATGCTGTTTCTATTTCATCCTGCACAATAAAAGTTTTGGTATCATAAAGTCCTGTAGTTTCTACAATTAATCTTCCCTCTCTGTCTAAACGAGCTGAAAGTCCATATTGTGCATTTTTTGGATTATTTATCTTCTTTAAAAGCGAAAATATATTATCCAAATTATCAAGATTTATTCTGAATGGATCTGGATTACCATCTCCATCTACATCTATATCTTCTATTGGTTCTCCATTTTTATCAAAGAGATAAAAATGGATATAATCATTATTGGTAACATCTAAAGGAATTCCTTCAAAACCTGTAATAACTCTTGTAGGATTGGAAGTTCCATCCCATCTAAAAGCTGGAATATACATTTGTTGATTGTTTAATAATTGAACAAAACTATCAGAATAATTAATTGTATCACTTCCTATATAGTTTTCTCCTATTTCAAATCCATATGCTGTAGTTTGATCATGTTCAAGAGTCATAACTAAATAACCAGTAGTATCTATATAAGATCTTATATAAGGAAGTCTATCTATTTTACTTGAAATGTCTGCAAGGGTATCCGGAGTTGCTGATAAGGAAGAATTAATAGGAATCTCTACATAATAACCTATATTACTATCTATATCCCATCTATATTCTGGTCCAAAATTTGTTTCAAAAGCTGAAGTATTGTTAGAAGAAATAGTTAAAGTAAAGTTATTACTTCCTGTAGTTTCATCTTCAAAAACAAGCAATCCATTTTTAATATTTATATTTATTTTATTATTAAAAGCTGTTTTTATTTGGTTTATCAAATCTTGAACAGTGCTAAAAGAATCTATAGTGAAAGATGTGCTACTAACCAAAGTTCCATCATGAAGACCACCGGAAAAAGTTATAGTATCCCCTTCTCTAAATCCTAAGTCTGTTAATTTAGTATTTTCTGTTATATTATTTTTTAGAACAAAGAAGAACTTTTCTTGATTAGGATTTTCTGTAAAAATAGGAATATTTTCTCCTTTATTATTATAATATTTTAAGTAAATACGATCTATAGCAAAAGTTTGAGAAGCATTTACTGTATTGTTACTTTTAAAGATTCCAAATAAAGGTCTTTCGCTTCTGAAAGCTGTAATATCCATTTTTCCTGTAGCGATTAATTCAGGCTTTTGAATTAAAAAGGGATTTACCTCAACAGATGCTGGATCATCACCATTGAAAAAAAGATTTATTCCTGTAGAGAGAAGTATACCTGAGGTGTCATTTGAAAAACCAAAAGCATAACCATCTTGGACTTGAAAAACAAGTTTTCCGTTCCTTATATAAGCTCTTATATCCCAAGTAGTAGAATTTGTATAAAATCTTGCTTCATTTAAAGCTGAATTTATTTGATTTGCCAAATCATCTAAGGTAGAATTTATACTTAAGCCATCCAAATCTACTTTTACAGGTGTTATTTTACCAGCAGGATCTTTAATCCATATATAAAAAAATCCTGCTAAATTATTTCCAGTGGAATCCTTTTTAAGATCCAAGAAATATGGAAGTTCTTTAATATACTGATTAGCTGAATAAGCTCCTTCCAATTCTTTTTCATAAAAAGTTAATCCAACACCTTGTGTATGGAGCTCATTTACGGCTTTAATTAATTCTTCTCCGAAAAGCTTAAGTTTTCCTGCTAAATTAAGCTCTGTAACCCTTCTTTGAAAAGCGGGATCATCAAAAGAACCGAAATCAAGCTGAGAGGACCCACTAATTGAAAAACTTAGTTTTCCAGGCCCTCTAAATTGATCCTCTATAAATAGTCTACCATTTTTTATATAAGCTTTGACTGTAAAATTATGGGCTTCTTCTATTTTATCTAACAAATCTCTAACAGTAGTATCTGGATTAGCACTTAAATCAAAACTAATAGTTTGATTTATATTATTTCCAAAATGGTCTGTTCCATTAATTGTAAAAGAAACTGTTCCACTCAATCCAAATTCAGACAACTTATCATCCTCACTGATTAAATTACCTGTGGTTGAATTAACCACTACTTTATTTCCAGATACATATTCATAATTGTATTCATCTGAAAGTTGTTCCAAAAGTCTTAACCATCCTCCTAATTCTCCTGAGCTTATTTCTTTACTTGTTAAAGGTATTTCAGCTCCATTAGTAGAAACCCAGTAAAGATCTGTTCCAGAAATCTCAAGTTTCCAAGTTCTATCTATGTTTACCAAATTGAAGCCCTTTCCAATAATTACATTAAAAGCTCCTTCTTTAGTTTCAAAGTATTGAATAGAGGCAAGCTGAGAAAGCTCTTTTATTAAAGCATCTCTTTGATCTCTCAAATCATTGGCTGATTTTCCACCTGATTCCATGGCTGTTATTTGAACATTAAGTTTAGAAATCTGAGAAGCAATATTATTAATTCTATCTACCAAAGTTTTAAGTTTCAGACCAATTCGATTTTCAAGATCTTTTAAACTTTGAAATTTGGTTTTAAAAATTTCAGTAATAAGTTTTCCATTTTCTACAACTTGTGTGCGTGCTGCCAGATTTTCTGGATTATCAGCAAGAGCCTGCCAAGAATTCCAAAAATTTTGCAAAAGCTTGCTAAGACCTGATTCATCTTTTATCTCATTAAAAATACTTTCCAAAATGGTTAACCCAGACTCCTCAGCTGAATACAGACCAAAATCTGTAAACTTTAAGTTAATATTTCTTTCTAAAAAAGAATCAAAATAACGCTTTATAGTTTCTATTTTCACTCCAGACCCGATAGGGCCTACAGGAGAAGGACTTGGAGGATAAGTAGTTTCCACTACTTTTTGTCTACTATAATTTTCATTATTAACATTTGCAATATTATGGCTTATAGTCTGCAAAGCAGTCTGAAAAGTAAGTAAAGAATTTTTTGCAATATTTAATGCACCTGTCAATCCTGCCATATACTTTCTCTCTTAAGCTGATTTAGAAAGAACTCTTGGACTATTTTCTAAATTATTACCATAGTTTTCTTTATTATATAAAAGCTGAGTTAAAAATTTATAAGCCTCTTCTACAAAAGTTAATCCAGCTTCTATTATCAATTTATTTCTTTCATTTATTTCAGCAATTTCTTTTAGTATCTCCTCCTCTTCAGGAGTAAGATTTTTATCCTTTAAAAAATTAGCTAAACGAGCTTTATAAGAAGCCCATTTAAGAATTTCTTCCACAGCACCTTTCATAAGAGCTTTTTTTTCTGCTTCTAAAACCTCTCTAAGTTCTAAAAGTTCTCTTCTAACCATAAAAATTACCCTCCTTATATTATTTATCGGATGAATTAATAACTTTCTTAAAATTTTTAAAATAATTGCTTTTTAAAAAACTTTTATACAAGTAGTCTCCTAAACTTCCTGGATGGCCGGATATAGAGCGAGCAATTTCCTGATAAAGATAATCTTGATAAAATTTCTTTTCCAAAGTCTCAGGAAACAAATCACTTTTTAAAACCGAATTCTCCATTTTTTTTAGAATTTCATACCATATTAAAGATTCAAACTCATCACAAACTTCTTTTAAAGCTTTTTTGGGATTTTTTTTACTTAAAGTTATAAGTTGATTTAAATTTGTATAATAAATCACATAATCTTTCATTTTATCTCACCTTAAATAATTATTAATTCTGCATGTAAAGCACCAGCTGCTTTTAGAGCTTGGAGTATTGCAATAAGATCTCTTGCTGTAGCTCCAACAGCATTTAAAGCTCTTACCAGTTCTCCCAAAGTGGCTCCTTCTTCTAAAATAACGAGTTTAGCCTTTTGTTCTTTGGTTTTAATCTGTGTTCTGGGTACTATCGCAGTTTGACCAGGAGATAAAGGATAAGGTTGGTATACCTCTGGCGTTTCTTTTATTTCTACACTGAGATTTCCATGAGCTACAGCAACCTTAGAAATTCTCACATTTTCTCCTATTATTACTGTTCCAGTCTTCTCATCTATCACTACCTTAGCAGGACTATCTGGTATTACTTCCAGATCTCCGATTTCTCCAAGAAGTTGAACCACTTTATTTTTATAAGCCGGCGGTACTCTTAATGCTATATTTCTAAGATCCAAAGCTTTAGCATAATTACCTCTAAGATATGAATTAATGGTATCTACAATTTGAGAAGTTGTAGTGAAATCATCTGTTCTTAAAGAAATATTGATAACATTTAAATTATTTAAATTTTCCATTGGAACTTCTCTTTCTACAATAGCTCCATTAGGAATTTTGCCAGCGGTAAGGTGATTAACTTGAGTTTGAGCACCTGCACCCCGTGCTCCAAAACCACCTATAGAAACCGGTCCTTGAGCTATAGCATAAACCTTTCCATCAGGACCTCTCAAAGGTGTCATAAGTAAAGTTCCTCCTTGAAGACTTTTGGCATCTCCTATAGTTGAAACCTCTACATCAATTTTTTGACCAGGTTTAACATAAGGTGGTAAATAGGCTGTTACCATTACTGCTGCTACGTTTTTAAGCTTTACCTGTGCCTTGGGAACTACTATTCCAAATCTTTCCAGCATATTCACTATGGATTGAACTGTAAATTTGGTCTGATCACCATCTCCTGTTTGTTTAAGCCCTACTACCAAACCATAGCCTACTAAATAATTTCCTCTTACTCCCTCTATATCCATGATATCTTTAAGTCTCACAGCAAAAGCCTGGTTTGTTATTATTAAAAATATTATCATCATTAATATAGCCCTTTTCATAATTACCCCTCTAAAACAGCCAAAATAGTTGTAAAAGTCTTGTAATAATACCTGCTCCACTGGTAGCCTCACTATTCGGCCCCTTTCCACTATACTCTATATAGGCATCTGAAATTTGTGTTGAAAGAATAGAATTATCAGGAGCAATATCTTCTGGTCTTACAATTCCTGTAATAGTTATATATTCCAAATCTCTATTTCTCTTTATAGTTCTTACTCCTTGAATAACTAAATTTCCATTTGGTAATACTTTTATTACTCTGGCACTTATAGTAGCTATAATTTTGCTTTGCATAGAAATTTGTCCCTGACCAGAGGTAGAAGAACTCATAGAACCCTCAAAAAGTTTAGAAGAATTAGCATTAGGGAAAATTTTATTAATTTTGTTTTCATATCCTAAGAAGGCTCCAATTCCTGCTGAAGAAGAACTGCTTTTACTACTCTTTTGACTAACAGTAGTAGAACTCTGATAATTTTCTACGATTTTTACAGTAAGAATATCCCCTACATATCTTGCTTTTTTATCAGTGTAAGCATATAAAAATTTATTTTCTTTATAAAGGGATCCCTTTGTTAAATAATGACTTTCCTCTACAGGAATAGAGACCTTGGGTGGAGGAGGAGGTGAAGGAGGTGTTTTAGGATTAAATTCCCAACATCCACAAAGAATTAAAAACATTGAAGTCAACAGGAAAAATTTTCCTTTCATTAAAAATTCACCTCCACTTCTTCTGGAGAAATTACTTTAGCCCATATAATTTTTCTACTGCTTAAATTTTTTACCTTTATAACATCTCCTATTCTTCCGTTTTGCAAGGCTTTCCCTTTAGCTTTAACCACAAAGTATTTACCTCTTGCTATAATATCTATTTCCTGATTTATTTTTACTAAAATAGGAAGGTCTATATAAGATTTTCTTAAAATTGTTCCTGGTTTTAAACTCATTTTAGTCTGTTTACCTATAGCTTCTGTTTTATCTGTAATTACATCCTGAGGCAATCTTGAAAGGGGCTTAAGTTTTAAAACTACATCTTCTTTTGTAATAATATCTTTGTTATTTAAAGGTTTTGTTATCACAACCACTGGAACTTCAGCCTCTACATACCCCCAAAGTCTAACAATACCAATTTCTTTGCCATTTTTATAAAAAGTTATCACCATAAAATTAGAACCTATATGAGGAGAGGAAAAAAATCTAATCTTATAGATTGCACTTTTAGGAATTTGTATATTTTCTGGTTCTATTCTAAACTGTTGAAGAACTATTTTACCTTTTACCCAATTAAGTTCTTTTTTAATTTTTGTTAAAAATATATTTTTAAAATCTTTATAAGTGTAAAATTTTTCTGCTTTTGAATAGCTCGGAATAAAAAAGAAAATTATAAAAATTAAAGCTAATAGCCTGAGCATTTCTTAAAACTCCTTATCTTTTTAAGTTATTTGCCATTTCCAAAAGTTGATCTGCTGTAAGAACGCCTTTAGAATTAGATTCATAAGCCCTTTGAGTAATAATCATTTTTACCATTTCTTCTACTATGTCTACATTTGACATTTCTAAATACCCTTGAGCAATGGTTCCAAAGCCATTTTGTCCTGGATTACCTTCAATAACATCACCAGCGGCATCAGTTGCTTTAAATAAATTTCTTCCTACAGCATAAAGTCCTGCAGGATTTGGAAAATCATATAAAGTGAGCTGAGCCTGAGCCAAAGTTTCTCCATTAGGCCCAAGAGCTGTAATAATCCCATCTGGAGTGACTTCGATTCTTACAGTCCCTTGAGGAACTGCAAATTCTGGTTGGAGCCTCGCTCCATCGGGAGTAACAATATATCCATCCCTATCAATTTTAAAATTACCGGCTCTTGTATAATATTCTTCTCCTCCCATTATAACTTTAAAAAACCCTCTTCCTTCTATAGCCCAATCAAGTTCCTGATTGGTTTGTTGATATTCTCCTTGAGTAAATATTTTTGATACTGCTACAGGTCTGACTCCTAATCCTATTTGCATACCTACAGGAACTTGGGTTCCATCAGCAGTTAAAGCTCCTGCTAATTTTAAGTTCTGATAAAATAAATCTTCAAAATCTACTCTACTTTTCTTAAAACCCGGGGTATTCACATTAGCAAGATTATTAGCTATTACATCCAATTGAAGTTGTTGCCCTTGCATTCCTGTTGCTGCACTCCATAAGGCTCTTATCATGTTTAACCTCCTTATCTATTAGCAGTGTTTAATAATCTCTCTGTTGCTTCATCCCAACCTTGAATAAACTTTTGAATAGATTGAAATGTTCTGTGAATTTCTATTAAATTAACCATCTCTTTAATAGGATTAACATTAGATTTTTCAATAAACCCCTGCTTTATTTCATAATTAGTAGCAGGTACCTCATGTGCTCCGTTAGAAATATAAAGATTTTCTCCTAATTTTTTGATTTTATTTAAATTATCAAAGGTAACCACATCAATTTTTCCTATTTCTGTTCCATCTATGGATAAGATTCCATCAGGAGAAACCTGAAGTCTTAAGTTTTCCATAGTAATAAGACCGCCTTTAGCCATACCAGGATCTATAATAATAGGAGCACCATTAGCAAGTACAGGATAACCTTGAGGAGTTACTAATCTTCTGCGATTATCCAAAGTAAAGTTTCCTGCCCGGGTATAGGCAACTCCATTGGGTGTTTGTACTTTAAAAAAACCTTCTCCTACAATAGCAAAATGTAATGGATTTCCAGTAGGTTCCAGTTCCCCCTGTTCAAAATTTATATAGGGGGTAGTTTCTTTAAAAATTCTTCTATACTTAGGTCCTATTTTTTTCATCAAAACTTCTCTAAACTCAAGCCTATCTTCTTTATACCCCGGAGTATCTACATTAGCTAAATTATTGGTAGTAACAGTAAGTTTTCTATCAAGTAATTGGGCAGCTTCCAAAGCTTCAAGCAAACCTAATTGGGGATTTATTTTTATTCCATTCATTTTTCCTCCTATTTATTAAGTATCAAAAATTATACCTAACCTTCATATTACCACTTCGTAAGTGGTAATATGAAGGTTAGTAATGATAAGGATTTTAGAAATATTGGCTTATGGAAAAAATTTTGAATTTAAAATAAAGGAAATTTTTTCCTTGTCAAAATTATGACAGTGTTAAATTTTAGATATTAAAAATTAAAACTGGCCACCTATTTGGAAATTAAAGTTACTTGAATCATCTCCTGGCTTTTTATCTATGTTATATCCCCATTCTATTCTTAAAGGACCAAAAGGAGAAAGCCACCTCAGTCCTATTCCTATACTTTTTCTTAAATCAGCACTTTTAAAACCTGTCTTCTTATCCCATACATTTCCCATGTCAAAAAAAATCACACCATTTAAATTAATACTTCCAATTAAAGGGAAAATAGCTTCTGTTTGAACAAAAAATTTTCTTGTTCCACCAATTTTATCATCTGTAACAGGATCTTTTGGAGAAATATCCCCATATTGATAGCCTCTTACAGAATTTATACCCCCTAAATAAAACCTCTCAAAAACAGGTATTTTATGAGCTCCTCCCTCAGTAAGATACCCATATCCCAATCTTATATGCCCTATTAATTTTTTATAAATAGGCATGTAAACACTATGCTCTCCTTCAATTTTTAAATAATTGCTTTCTCCTCCCAAAACTTTTCCTGCATATTCCAAATCCAATCTATGATACCATCCTTTGGTCGGCATAAAATACCTATTTCTTGAATCATAGGCTATTCCACTTTGAAAAGCAGTAGTTATATTTATATCTTTAGATTTTAAAATGATCTCCGCTACATTATCACTTAAATCTTTTAATTTAGTATCATCGTATCTAAAGCCTATATAACCAGAAAGTAAAGATGTAAAATCATATCCTATTCTTATAGAACCACCTTTGGTATCCTTAGTAAAATCATCATACTCAAGTTCAAAATTATATAAAGACCAACCTAAGGAATAACGTGTATCTCTAAAATAGGGATCATAAAAATTTATTGAATATCTACTTGATCTTGTTCCAAGTCTACCAGATAAATTGACCCTTTGCCCTTTTCCAAGAAAATTTCTTTCTGTTATATCAAACATAATAATAAATTTATCATAAGAACTATAACCACCTCCTATTCCGAAAGTCCCTGTAAGCATTTCTTTTACTTTTACTTTAAGATTTAATTCATTTTCTTTAGCACCTTTTTCCTTCTCAATTTTTAAATCTTTAAAAAATCCAAGTCGCCTTAATCTAATTTCACTATCCTCTAATCTACTGGCACTATATGGCCATCCTTCTGCTAATCTAATTTGGCGCCTAATTACTTTATCGCGAGTTTTGGTATTTCCCTCTATCTCAATTCTATTTATATAAACAACCGGACCTTTATCTATTTTAAAAGTAACATTAACCAATTTATGTTCCACATCTTTTTGAATATCTGTATCTATTTTAACATAGGCATATCCATAATCTGCAAAAAGATGATTAAGAATATTTTTATCCTCTAATAAAGTCTTAAGACTAAAAACCTTTCCAGAAGAGGTTCTTATTTTGTTATAAAGCTTGTCCTCCGGAAATAAATCTTGTTCAATTTTTATCTCTCCAACTTTATATTGAGGGCCCTCATCTATAGGAATCTTTATAATAACTCCATCAGGCTCTTCTTTAATAATAGGATCACCTATTTTAACATCTATATAGCCATGATTTTTATAAAAAGTCTCTATTTTACCCAGGTCTCTATAAAGAAAAGCAACATTATAAACCCCTGGTTCAGCAATAGGTTCAGGATTAACAATTGTCCTTAAATATTTAGCTATTTTTTTTACTGGAGAAAAGATACTTTTTTCTGAAATAGATAAAAGACTTTTTAATTCTTTGTCAGAAAAAGCTTTATTTCCTACAAATTCTATTCTTTTTATATACTTCTTTTTGCCTTCTTTTATATTAAATATTAATCTTATTTGAGCAGAAGAAACCTTTTCAGAAGTAATAACAACCTTTGTTCCAGAATAACCCAATTGCTCATAATAAGCCTTGATATTTTCAAGAGCCTTATCCAAATCTTTAGAAGTAACTATTTTCCCTTCCTCTATATTAACAATCTTTTTTAAATCTTCTGTTTTAACTTCTTTATTTCCTTTAAAAACAACCTCTTTTACTGAAGGATTTTCCTTAACCTCAAAAGTTACAATAGCACCTTTGGTACCTTTATCTATCTTTATCTCAATATTTTCAAAATATCCCATTTTATAAATTGACCTTAGATCTTGATCAAGTTTTTTATAATCCAGAATATCTCCTGGTTTGGTGCTTATATGTGATAAAATGAGATCTTCTCCTATTCTAAGATTCCCTTTTATCCTAATTTTTTCTACTAATTCTTTTTTTTCTAAAAGGCTTTTTAAAATATTGACAGTTTCTTTTACAAGCTGATCTATTTTATCTTTATCTCCATAAACACTAAAATAATAGGGATTTTCTCTTTCTGGTAAAATTAATTTCCATTCCAAACTTATTTTATCATCTATATTTATTGTTTTTAATTCTGCAATAGCTTCATAAGCTCCTGCTTTAAGCAAAGCTCGGGCTTCCGTAGGAGAGAAAAACTTGGTTTCAAAGGAGATCCCCTCTTCAATAATTGATTTTCTCAAATTTTCTAAATAAAAATTAAGTATATCTTTTTGAAAAGAATTCCCCAAAATCTGAGTTGAGTAAATAAGAAATTTTATCTCTTTTCCAAAAACAAAAGAAAAATTTAAATTAACGAAAGCCCAGACTATTAAAAGATAAAACAAGGACTTTTTCAAAGTTATAAAACTCCATAAAATTTATATTTTCTCCAATTTTACCAAAAATCCATTTTTTAGCAAATAATTCTTTTTCATTTTCTTAGCAAGTTCCCAATTATGAGTTACCATTACTATAGTTGTGCCAAAAGTTTGGTTTATTTTTAAAAATATATTTACAACTTCTTCTGCACTTTCTGGATCTAAATTACCTGTAGGTTCATCTGCCAATAACAAAACTGGATTTAAAAATATAGCTCTTCCAATAGCAACTTTCTGTCTTTCTCCTCCTGAAAGAGCATAGGGTTTATGTTGGGCTCTTTGAGATAAATTTAAGATGTTCAGTATTTCTTCAGCTCTTTTTAAACAATCTTTTATTTTCCATTTAGAAATCAATCCTGGTAAAATCAGATTCTCTATAACTGTAAATTCTGGAATTAAATAATGAAGCTGAAAAATAAATCCTATCTTTTCTCTTCTCAATTTCAACACATCTTCTTCTCTATCCCAATTAAGTTCTTTACCAAAATAATAAATCTCTCCAGAGGTAGGTTTATCCAGGGTTCCTATAATATTAAGTAAAGTTGTTTTCCCTACTCCAGAAGGACCCAAAATAGCAATTCTATCTCCTTTTAAAATCTGTAAATCTATTTTTTTCAAAATTTCTAATTCACCCTGAGGATTATAATACCTTTTTGCAATGTTTTTAAGCTCTACAATAATTTCTTTATCCATGTTTTAAAATTTCAGCAGGCATTATTTCTGAAGCTTTTTTAGCTGGATACAAGCATGCTAAAATGCTTATAATTACAGCAACCATGCTTATTATTACAATATCTAAAAACCTTAAAGATACTGGCATATATTCCACAGGATAAACCTCACTGGGTAATTTTATAATAGGATAATGAGAAAGGAAAACACATAAAGAACTTCCCAAAATTAACCCCATTCCTACTCCTATCGAAGACAAAATAACTCCACAAAAGAAAAAAATTTTTAAAATACTTCGGGAAGAAACCCCTAAGGATCTTAAAATAGCTATGTCCATTTTCTTTTCTGAAACAAGCATTGTCATAGCAGCAATAATATTAAAAAGAGAAACTATTATCATAAGAGTCAATACAACAAATAAACCCATTTTTTCCATTTTTAAAGCTGCAAAAAGATTTCTATTCCATTCCTGCCAATCAAATATATTGATTTCTAAACCTAAATGTGACACAATACGTTTTTTATAAATCTCTGATTTAAAAGGATCTTTCAGTTTAATCTCTATAGAATAATTTTGAGGATTAAATTTTTTAAAAAAAGAAGATAAAGGTGTAAAAACAAGGTTCAAATCATAATCATATACTCCTGTTTCAAAAAATCCTACAATTTTAAAAGTAGTTATTTTAGGAAAAAATCCAAAAGGAGTATGAATTCCTTCAGCACTCATAAAAGTTATTTTTTCTCCCCAAAATAGTCCTAATCTATCCTTCAAATTTTTTCCAATTATTACAGGCAGGGAATTATCAGATTGATTTTTTAGAGCCTCTTCATTTATTTTTAATTCTTTAAACCCTTTTTCTTTTTTTAAATCCTCAATAGATACAGCTTTTAAAATTATTCCTACAGGTTGTCCATAAGGAAGAAGTAGACCCTGAAGAGCTGAAGTTTCCTGAATACTTACTATTTCTTTCTTAGGTATTTCTTTTTTTATTATCTTCAAAATCTTTGGTTTAAGATCTTTATCTCTAAAACTGATACTTAAATGTGGATTTAGACTTAAAATTTTTTCTGTTACAGCTTCTTTAAATCCTGTAATTACTGCATTTACTACAGTTAAAGCACCTACACTTAAAGTAACACCTATAATAGCAATTAATGAAATTATACCTGTAAATTTTTCTCTCTTTGGAGAAAAAACATATTTCAAAGCTATCCAAAATTCCCAATATAAATCGGGCTTTATAAAAAACATTTATAAGTCTTCTTTTCGTCTTAAATGAGGAAATAATATTACCTCTCTGATAGATGGGCTGTCAGTAAAAATCATTACCACCCTGTCAATTCCTATACCTTCTCCTGCACAAGGAGGCATACCATATTCTAAAGCTCGAATAAAATCTTCATCAATTTCAGGAGGAATTTCTTCATCTACTTCTCTTAATTTTAATTGTTCTTCAAATCTTATTCTCTGATCCTTAGGATCATTTAACTCTGAAAAGGCATTTGCTACTTCTTTTCCTGCAATATATAATTCAAATCTATCTGCAAAATCTGGATTTTCATCATTTCTTCTGGCAAGAGGTGAAACCTCTATAGGAAATCTTATTACAAAAGTAGGTTGAATAAGCTTTGGTTCAACCAGTTCCTCAAACAGTTTGGTCCACCATTTTCCAATTCTTGGATCTTTTAGATTAAGTTCTATCCCTTTTTCCTTAGCAAAATTTATCAGTTTTTCTTTATTATATAAAACTTCCTCAGGAACTCCACCAAGTTCAGTAATTGCTTTTAAAAACTCTACTCTCTGCCAAGAAGGAGTAAAATCTATTTCATAACCTTGATAAGTAATTTTAGCGCTCCCTTTAATTTCTAAAGCAAGACCATAAAAAAGCTCTTCTGTTCTTTTCATAAGATCTTCATAAGTAGCATAAGCTTCGTAAAATTCCAGCATAGTAAATTCAGGATTATGTCTGCTTGAAACCCCTTCGTTTCTGAAATTTCTATTCAATTCAAAAACTTTCTCAAACCCGCCTACAATAAGCCTTTTTAAATAAAGTTCTGGAGCTATTCTTAAATATAAATTCATATCTAAGGCATTATGATAAGTGATAAAAGGTTTGGCTGCAGCACCACCTGCAATAGGATGCATCATAGGTGTTTCTACTTCTAAAAAACCCTCAGAAATAAAATAATCTCTAATGTATTGAATTATTCTGGTTCTGGTTTTAAAAAGCTCTCTAACCTCTGGATTCATTATCAAATCCACATAACGCATTCTATATCTCAATTCTGTGTCTTTAAGACCATGATATTTTTCAGGAAGAGGTCTAAGAGCTTTGGTAAGAAGTTTTAGATCTTTTACTAAAATAGTTATCTCGCCTGTTTTAGTTTTTATTAATCTTCCTTTAACTCCTATAATATCTCCTATATCTACAAATTTTTTAAAAAATTTGAAATCCTCTGCTGAAATTTCAGATTTTGCTACCAAAATTTGAATTTTATCTGTTTCATCCTGAATATGGGCAAAAATAAGCTTTCCCATTTCTCTTTTAGCCATTAATCTTCCAGCTAAAGAAAATTCATATTCTTTTTTCCCAAGCTCTTCCTGAGTAAAATTTTTATAAATATCTTTTATATACTTAGCTTTGTCCTTGGGACGAAAATCATTTGGATAAAGCTTTAATCCCATCTCTTTCAATTTTTGCAATTTTTCATGCCTAACCTTTATGACTTGAGACTCCTCTATCATAAAGTTCCCCCACCTAAATAAAATTTCTCTCCTATTTTATTACGAAAATTTCTTTTTCCAAGAGAATTTTTATTTTTCCTTAGCCCTTGGATGAGCTTTCATGTAAATCTTAAGAAGATGTTCATAATTGACCTTGGTATAAATCTCTGTAGTGATTAAAGAAGAATGCCCAAGCATTTTCTGAATACTTCTCAAATCTGCTCCTGCATTTAAAAGATGAGTAGCAAAAGCATGCCTCAAGGTGTGAGGATGTAAATATGATATTCCCTTTTTTTGTCCCCATTTTTTAATAATATATCTAATTCCTCTATCTGTAAGCTTTTCTCCTCTAAAATTTAAGAATACAAAAGGATTATCCTTTTTTAAATTTGATAATAATCTTTGACGAACTACCAAATATTTTTCTAAAGCTTCATAAGCTTTTTTACCAAAAGGGACAATCCTTTCTTTTTTACCTTTTCCCAAAACTCTTATTATCTTTAATTTTATATTTATTTGATCAAGAATAAGATTTGAGACTTCACCTACTCTAAGGCCTGAACCATAAATTAATTCTAATAAAGCCCTGTCTCTTAAACTTAAAAAATCTTCTTCTTTTATTTCCTCAATAAAATTATTTATTTCTTCTTCAGTAGGGATAGAAGGTATCTTTTTAGGTATCTTGGGATTAGTTAAATAATTGGCTAAATTTTGTTTTATTAGTTGATTTTTATAAAGAAATTTTAAAAAACTTCTTAAACTACTCAGTTTTCTTGCTATAGTAGTTGGCTCGCAATTATTCTTTTTTAAATAAAGCTGATAATACCTTAAATGTATAACTTGTATCTCTTCTAAATTTTCAATCTTTAAATCTTTCAGAAAATTTAAAAAATTCTTTAAATCTCTTTCATAGCTTTTAACAGTATTAGAAGAATATTGTCTTTCTGTGGATAAAAATTTCAAAAAAGCCTTTAATCTTTGAATCACTGGAGAACTTCTTTTATTTTTAAAATTATTTCTTCTAATTTAAAAGGCTTTAAAAGCATTCTATAACTTGGGAGTTCTGCAAGAGTCAAAATATCTCCTGTAAGGAAAATTACTTCTACATCGGGAAACTTTTCTTTTAAAAATCTGTAAAAACTTGGTCCTTTTATATCAGGTAAATGAAAATCACTTATTAACAAATCAACTTTTTTAATTTTTTCCATTTTATCTTTGAATTCCTTGAAATTTGAAAAAGAATACACTTTATATCCCTCTAATTTCAAAAATTCTTCCAAGCTATTCCTAATAGCCTCTTCATCTTCTATTAGAATAATTGAAATTTCTTCTGGTTTGCGTATTTTTTTATTTCCTATCTTTTTTATTTTCAAAATCGGAATATAAACTTTAAAAACAGTCCCTTTTCCTACCTGGCTTTCAACTTCTATTTTACCTCCCATGTTTTCTATATGATTTTTTATTAAAAATAAACCTAACCCACTACTTTTTTCTTTGGTAGTAAAATAGGGCTGAAAAATTTTTTCTAAATTCTCTTCTGGTATACCGCATCCTGTATCTCTTATACAGATTACTAAATATTGAGTTTTATCAGATTCTATTTGAGATCTCAATTTGATTTCAATCTCTCCTTCTCCTTCCATAGCATCCTTAGCATTGTTTATAAAATTTAAAAATATATAACGCCAAAAAGATTCATCTCCAGAGATCCATACAGATATTAAATAATCAAAATCCAATAGAATATTAATTTTAGGTCCTGCTATTATTTGAAATAATTCTAAATTATTCTTTAAAAATGAAATAATTTCTATTTTAGAAGATATAGTGTCCTTTACTTCTTTGGTATAATCCAACAGTAACTTGTTTAAATCTATCCATGAATCAAGTGTTTTTTCTGCTAAAAGAACATATTTTTTTATTTCTTCTGGATTTTCCAGATTATTTTCTATATTTTTTATATATTTATTCGTTATTTGTAAAATATTGTTAAAATCGTGAATCAAACTTTTTAAAAAATCTGAAAAAGTTTGATTTTTATAAAGTTCCTCAGCCTTTTTCTTTAATTCTATAATATCTGAAACATCTATGCCTGTTATTACGAAAATTTTTTCTTTATCTATATCCTCCAATAAAAAAGCTCTTCCTAAAATAGATTTGGTCTCATTTTCCTTGGTTAAAATTAAAAAATTACATGTTTCATTTTCTTTAATTAATATATCATGAAACCATTTTTCAAATTTCATCTTCTCTTCAGAAGAAGCTAAAAGATCTATAAAATTTTTACCTAATAATTCATCTTTTTTATAATTTAAAAGCTCTTCGGTAGCTTTGTTAACATTTTTAATTTTCCCTTTTTTTAAAAAAATTATCAGAACAGGAAGTTTATCTAATAATTCAAAAAAACTTTTTTTATAATATTCATGATCTTCTATTTCTTTAAATAAAATCAGAAACTCATTCTTATTTAAATAGTTATACTCTACAATATATAAATTCCCTAATATACTTAGATTAGAAACAATTTTAGGTTTTTCTCCAGAAAGATACTTTTTCAAACAATTAGCACAGGGTTGATCACTATCAAAAATTAAAGAATAACAGGTCTGCCTTACCAAAAAGTCTTTTTTAAAAATCTCTTTAGCTTTTTTATTTGTATATTGAACTTCAAAATTATTATCAATTAATAAAATACCTATATTTAAATTATCTAAAATTTTTTTCTCAACAGGATCCATATAAATGTTATTTTACTTTATTTTTTTTATTTAATCAATGTTAACTTTTTATTTTTTAACTTTTATTTTTAGCAAATTTTATCAAGGGAAAAATTAAACTTATTAATAGAATTGCATAAATTGTTAAAAGAAGAGGCAAATCAAATTTTTCAGCTAATAACCCCATAAAAAAATTGCCTATAGGGTAGATACCTAAAAAGGATAAAGTGAAAAGGCTTATAACTCTTCCCCTCAATTCAGAAGGTGTATTTTCTTGAATATAGCTATTAGCCACAGGGAAAAAATTAGTAAAAGAAAAACCTATAAAAATACAGAAAATAGTAGTAAATACCCATTTGGTAATCCAACTTAACCCCAAAATGCTTATGCTAAGCAAAATGGTGGCTAATAGAATATTAAAAAGTTTATCTTCCACAGCCTTTCTAAATATTACAGAGGTAGCACCAAGAATAGCTCCTATCCCTATCATAGAAGATAAAAATCCAAATTCTTTTCCTCCACCTTCATAGAATTTATAAACTATTACAGGAAGTATAACCAATACCGAAGCTCCAAAAAAAGTAAAAATACATACTGTTAAAATAACTGACAAAATATTTTTTTTCTTCCTTAAAAAATGAAAAAGCTCTTTATAAGATCTTTTTATTTCCATCTTTTTCTTAGAAATTGAAGAACGATTAGATAAAGGTCTTATCCAAAAAATTAAAAAAATTAAAAAGGGGACAAAACTCAAGGCATTTATATAAAAACATTCGTATAAATTCATATAAGAAATTATTAAACCAGCAACAAAAGGTCCTATCATGCGTGCTGTATTAAAAGATAAGGACTGAAAAGAAATAGCTTTCACAATATATTCCATAGGAACTATTTCACTAATAAACACCTGTCTTAAAGGAACATCTATACCAGATAAACAGGTGGAAAACAAGCTTAAAAAAGTAATTATCCAGAAGGTTATTTTTCCAGTTTGAGTCAAAATTCCCAAAATAAGGGAAGGAAAAATAGCTAATGAAACGATGGTGATAAGCAATTTTTTTCTATCAAAAAAATCTATAATCAAGCCAGATAAAAAGCTAAGAAAAATAATAGGAGAAGAGCTAATCAAATTAAATAAGCCTAAATAATAAGAAGACTTGGTTAACTCATATACTAACCAGGTTTGAGCTGTATTTTGAATCCATGTTCCTGTGAAAGAAATAAAATGTCCCAAAATAAAAAAACGAAAGCTTTTTATTTTTAAAGGATTATCTTTAAATGAAATATATTCTTTTATTTTCATTTCCTTTAGTAAAATAATATTATTTTTGAAAGTTACAATTCTAAAAACTGTTTTTTTAAATTACTAACAAATTGATCAATTCTCAAATTTCAAACCAATAATTAAAAACTATTATTTAAGATAAAAATTTTAAAAATTTAATTTTTTGAAAAATTTTTAAAATTACCTCTTTACAAAAAAATTTTTAGAGGTAGGTTTAATTTTAATAGAAAAATTTTAAGGAGGTTTGTGTAACATGTTTAAAGGTAAGGTTAAGTGGTTTGATGAGAAGAAGGGGTATGGTTTTATTTCCAAGGATGATGGCGGAGATGTGTTTGTGCACTACTCTGCCATTGACATGCCTGGTTTTAAAACCCTTAAGGAAGGACAAACTGTAGAATTTGAAGTAGTTCAGGGTCCTAAGGGTGAACAGGCATCTAAGGTTAAAGTTCTTGGTGGTGGTAACCCCAGAAGATCACCTAAAAAAGAGCAAGATTAAATTCTTTAACTAAGTCTATTTGGGAGGGATTTTTCCCTCCCTTTCTCATATCTTTCCTTTATGAAAAGTTCAATTTTGATTATCAAAATTGATCCTTCTAAACTTGCTTTTTTAAAATTCATTTTGGAAGGGTATGATCATTTAGCTGTTCTAACTATAATAGATGGTAAAACTGGTTTAGCCAAACTCCATTTTCATCCTAAAAATTACATATTCCTAAGAGAACTACTTCAAAATAATTTAAAAATAAAGTGTTCTATTGAAATTCTGGATCTATTAGTTTAAAATATTTATTAATTTTTATAAATTTTATATTTCTTTTAGGAATAGTGCATGAAGATCCCAAGGGTTATGTCAACTCAACATCCTGATAATGTATCTGTGCCCTTTTTTGCAGAGCATAGTGATATGTCAGGAGAAGATGAAATTCAAGAGGCTTATTATGCTTTTTCCCATCTGGGATGTGATGAACAAATGTGGGATAGTGAAGGAAAGGAAGTAGATGATTTTGTAGTAAAAAAGCTACTTACAAAATATCCTCACTTTTTTAAAAATAAAATACTTGGTAGAGATGTATTTTTAACCTTAAGAGTTCCTAATCCAACTGTAGAAAAAGAAGAAGCTAAAATATTAGTTGAGGCTTTAGAAAGCATTCCCCGTTCTTTAGATGTAGCTAAAATTTTTTATGGAGATTCTATAGCTCCTATTTTTGAAGTTATACTCCCTATGACCACTTCTGCTAAGGAATTGAACCGCATTTATTATTTTTATAAAAATTTTATCTCCGGGATTCAACATCATAAGATCTACGAGAATGATATTACAGTTGCTGAATGGGTAGGAGAATTTTTACCAGAAACTATAAATGTAATTCCTCTTTTTGAAGATCTTAATTCCCTTTTTAATATAGACAAAATTTTAAAGGAATACTTAAAAGATAAACGTTTTAAATATCTAAGAGTTTTTTTAGCACGTTCAGATCCAGCTATGAATTATGGAATGATAAGTGCTGTTTTGGGTATAAAAGTAGCTTTAAAAAAATTAGAAAAACTTTCTAATGATCTGGAAATAGAAATATACCCTATTTTAGGAGTAGGAACCCCTCCTTTCAGAGGAAATCTTTCTCCATATACAGTAAACAAAGTAATTACAGAATATCCATCTGTAGAAACTTTTACTGTTCAGTCTGCTTTTAAATATGATTTTCCTATTGAAGACGTAATAAACGCTATTAAAAAACTTAAAACTTTTATCCGCCATCCTTTGGGAGAAGTTGATGAAAATTTTTGCAAAAAAATTATTGAAAAAGTTTCAAAGGATTATCACACTGTGATAGTTTCTATTGCTCCTGCTATAAATGAAATCGCCAAATATGTTCCCAGAAGAAGAATGAGAAAGCTTCATATAGGACTTTTTGGATATGCAAGAAGTGTGAAAGGAATTACTCTTCCAAGAGTTATAAGTTTTTGTGCAGCATGTTATTCTATAGGACTACCGCCTGAAATACTGGGCTTGAGCTGTTTAACCAAGGAAGACCTTGTAGAAATTAAAAATATCTACAAAAATTTGGATTACAATTTATCCATAGCCTTACAGTATTTCAATCCCAAATGTTTAGAACTATTATCTGAAGAAATCAAAAATAAAATCATAAAATCTTTAGAATTACTAAACAATTTAAACCTGAAATATGAATCTAATTTAAATCATAAAGAAGTAACCAATAATTTACTTAAAAAGTTAAAAAAAGGAGAAACTTCTAATTTAGGAGATCTCTTGATAGAAGCTGCTTATTTAAGAAAATTTTTAGGATAAATCAAAAAATTCAGGAAATTTAAGTCTCTTTTGAAAAGCTAAATTAGCAAGTTGTCTTAAAAGGTGATCTGCTAAAACTATTCTCACCATAGCTTCTACTACTGGAACAATTCTTGGAATAGCAGAAATATCATGTCTTCCACCTATGGAGATCTCTACTTCTTCTTTATTTTCTCTAATAGTTTTTTGGTTTTTTCTTATACTTGGAATAGGTTTAACTGCAACTCTTATAATTATATCCTGACCTGAAGAAATACCCCCTAAGATTCCTCCTGCATCATTTTTTAAAAAGCCCTGAGAGCTTATGGGATCATTATTTTCAGAACCTTTCATATAAGCCGCTTTAAAACCTGAGCCTATTTCCATAGCTTTTACTGCTCCTATGCTTAAAAGGGCTTTAGCCAAATCTGCTTCAAGTTTATCAAAAACAGGCTCTCCCAATCCTGCAGGAACACCTTTTATTAAAACTTCAATTACTCCCCCTAAGGAATCTCCTTCTTTTTTAACTTCTTCTATTCTTTCACACATCTTTTGATAAGCCTCCATATCAGGACAATATAAACGATTTTGATAGATTACTTCTAAATTCCTCTCTTTTGCTTCTATCCCCCCAAGAGCAATAGTATAAGCTATTATATCAATATTATATTCTTCCAGAATTTTTTTAGCTATAGCTCCAGCAGCTACTCTTGCAACAGTTTCTCTTCCACTGCTTCTTCCTCCTCCTCTGTAGTCTCTAAAACCTCCATATTTTATAAAATAAGTAAAATCTGCATGCCCAGGTCTGAAAACATCTTTTATTGGCTCATAAGCAGAAGATTTGACATCTACATTGTAGATTAAAAGAGCTATAGGAGTTCCTATGGTATAGCCATTAAAAACCCCTGAAAGGATTTCTACTTTATCTGTTTCTTTTCTGGGAGTTTGTCCCAAAAATTGCCCTGGTTTTCTTTTGTCAAGTTCTTTCTGAATATATTCCTCATTTAGGGTAAGCCCTGGAGGACAACCATCAACTATAGCCCCAAGTGCTTTTCCATGGGATTCACCAAAAGTAGTAACTCTAAAAAGATGACCAATAGTATTTCCACTCATAAGCCCGCTCCTTTAAGCTTACTTCTATATCGTTCCAGTTATAACCTCTCATTATGTATTATATTAACCTAATTTTTTTTATAAAAAAGTAGGCTATAATACTTCTTGACACTATGTTATGAGCTGATATACATTTAAAAGTTGGAGTTTTAAAAATGGTTATAGCTATTATTCCTGCTGCTGGGAAAGGGAAAAGACTTGGAGGAGAAAAACCCAAACAGTTTTTAGAACTAAAAGGTATTCCCATTATCATTCACACTCTCTTTAAATTTGAAAAACATCCACAGATAGATGGAATTATTATCTCAACTTCTTACAACTATTTTCAATTGATAAAAAAATTAATAAATAAATACAATTTTAAAAAAGTTTTAAAAATTGTAGAAGGAGGTAAAACCAGACAGGAATCTGTTTATAATGGAGTAAAAGCATGTCCTGAAGAAGCCCAAATAATTTTAGTACACGATGCTGTAAGACCTTTCGTGTCTTTTAAAATTATAAATGACGTAATCCAAGCTTCTATAAAATATGGAGCAGCGGTGCCTGGCATTCCAGTAAGAGATACATTAAATAAGGCATCAAAAGGGAAAATCCTTCAAAACATAGATAGAACCGGGCTTTTTCAAATCCAAACCCCTCAAGGTGTCAGAGCTGAAATCTTAAAAGAATGCTTGAAAAAAGCCCAAGAACAAAAATTGGTATTTTCTGATGAAAGCTCTCTTCTTCTATATTACGGATATAAAGTCCATTTAGTGAATGGTGCCTTCATAAATTTTAAAATTACTTATTTTGAAGATCTGCTCCTTGCAGAAAAGTTAATTGATTGTAAAATAGAGACATTATTAGAAAATTGAAAGGTCATTAAATATGTATATAAAATGGCTAAATAATTTACCTTCTACTCCTCAGGATTTTCTTCATTTCTCAAAAAAAATTTTAAATCACCCTTTAGAAGATTCTTTAAAACTTTACTATATAACTTTAAAATTGAAAGCTATGAGTGATAGTCCAATTTATAAATTTTTAGAAAGGATTCCTTATGGAATTAAATTTGACGAAATAAATAAAAGAGAATACTTATTAACCCTTTCTGTTTACACTCTGAGAGAGCTTTTAAAAGAACATCTTGATTTAAGATTAGTTAAAAATCTTTACTTGCTTTTATCTAAGGAACTTCCTAAGGATTTTTTTAAAGGAGCTACACCCAAGCATTCTATTTTAGCTTCTCAGGACATTTTAGCTGATCTTCTCACAGAAGAAGAGAAAACAAAATTACCTGCTTTTCTTAAAGCAAAACATGTTATTTTAAGCTTTGAAATAAAAGGAACCTGTGAAGAGATAATTTCTATAGTTCCCTATCTTACTAATCCCTATGTTTTAAAGAAAAAAGATGATGAATATGAAATTTTTGTACCTCTTTCTATTTCTGAATTTGTTTTATTTTCTTTAAATTTGAGAAAAAAAGATATCTTAAAAGAAGATTTGGATAGTATTTTAGAGAGTATTAAAGTTTTATTTCCTGATTGTTTTGGAGAAATTTAAAATTATGCAGGAGGTTAATAGATGGGATTAACCTTAGCTCATAAAATTCTTGAGTCCCATTTAGTTTCTGGAAAACTTGTCCCTGGAGAAGAAATTGCCATTAAGATTGACCAAACCCTTACTCAGGATGCAACAGGAACTATGGCTTATTTAGAGTTTGAAACTATAGGGCTTAACAGAGTAAAAACTGAGCTTTCTGTATCTTATGTAGATCATAATATACTTCAGACTGATTTTAAAAATGCAGATGACCATAGATTTTTACAGAGTGTAGCTAAAAGATATGGAATATGGTTTTCCAAACCTGGCAATGGTATCTGTCATCAGGTTCATTTGGAAAGATTTGCTAAACCTGGAAAAACTCTTCTTGGTTCTGATAGTCATACTCCTACTGCTGGTGGATGTGGAATGATTGCTATAGGTGCTGGTGGACTTGATGTGGCTATGGCTATGGCAGGACAACCTTTTTATTTAAGAATGCCGAAGATTTTAGGAGTTTATCTCTATGGAAAGCTTCAACCCTGGGTTTCAGCAAGGGATATAGCTCTTTATTTGATCTCCAAGCTTACAGTAAAAGGTGCCCTTGGTAAAATTTTGGAATATTTTGGACCAGGAGTTAAAACTTTAACTGTTCCTGAAAGAGCTACAATTTGTAATCTTGGAACTGAAATGGGAGCTACCACCAGTATTTTCCCTTCTGATGAAATTACTTATAGCTGGCTTAAAGCTCAAGGCAGAGAAAAAGATTTCGTAGCTTTATCTGCAGATGAAGATGCAAAATATGATGAAATTATTGAAATAGATCTTTCAAAACTTGAACCTCTTTGTGCCTGTCCCTCATCTCCGGATAATGTTAAAAAAGTAAAAGAAGAAGCTGGTAAACCTGTAGCTCAGATAATTGTAGGATCCTGTGCTAATTCTTCTTTAAAAGACCTTTTAATTGTTGCTAAGGTGCTTGAGAAATATAAAGTTCATCCTGATGTGTGTTTTGAGATTAATCCTGGCTCCCTTCAAGTGCTTGAAAATTTAGTAGCTTTATCAGCCTTTAAGTCCATTTTGGAAGGAGGATCAAGAGTTCATCAAAGTGGATGCTTAGGATGTATAGGTATGGGGCAGGCTCCTCCAACAAATGCTATTTCTTTAAGAACCTTTACCAGAAATTTTCCAGGAAGATCAGGAACCATCCCTGACTTTGTTTATTTGGTATCTCCTGAAACAGCAGTTGCCTCTGCTGTAAAAGGTGTAATTACAGATCCAAGAGAGCTTGGAGAATATCCTAAAATAGAACTTCCTGAAAAATTTATTATAAATGATACTTTGCTTCTTCCTCCTTTGCCAGAAGAAGAGGCTAAAAAAGTAAAAATTATAAGAGGACCTAATATTGTTCCTCTTCCAGCTTTTGATCCTTTACCAGAAGATCTGAAAGGTATATTTATTTTGAAAGTTGAAGATAATATTACTACAGACCATATTATGCCTGCAGGAGCTCAAATTTTACCTTTAAGAAGTAATCTTCCTGCAATTAGTCAACATGTTTATAAAAATGTAGATCCTGATTTTGCTAAAAAGGCTTTAGAATTAAAAGAACAGGGGTTAGCAGTAGGAATAGTAGGAGGAGAAAACTACGGTCAAGGGTCTTCAAGAGAACATGCAGCTTTAGCTCCAAGATACTTGGGAGTAAGAGTAAAAATTGCTAAAAGCTTTGCCAGAATTCATAGAAGTAATTTAATTAATTTTGGCATTTTACCTCTGGTTTTTGAAAATCCCGAAGATTATAATAAGATAGAAAGTGGAGATAAATTTGTTATTAAAAATATTAAATCAGCCTTAGTCAATGGAGAAAGAAGAATAAAAATAGAAATTGAAGGTAAAGGGGAAATTTTTGCAATTGCAGAATTTACAGAGAGGGAGAGAAATTGCATTTTAGCAGGTTCTCTTTTAAACTTAGCCAAAGAAAACTAATTTTAGGCTTATTAATCATACTGGGATTTTTAGGCATATTAATTTTTTTCTTATTTCATTCTATTTTTAAACCTTCTAAGCTCTATGCAGATGATCCTTTAATAAAACCTTATGTAGAGAAACTTAAAAATTCTATTAAAAAGGATCTCAATGGTACAATTCCAGAAGAATATATAGATAAGATCTTTTCTTCTTCAGAGCTTGCCTATTTTCCTAATATAATGATAAAAAGGCTTACCTGGAAAGAAGCTGAACTTCCTTATGATCAATTTTTGGAAAAAAGCAGAATATTTAGAGCCAAGAAATTTATGAACAACCATAAAGAACTTTTAGAAGACATAGAAAAAGTTTTTGGTGTAGATAAAGAGGTAATTACTGCTATTTTTTTAGTAGAAACTAATTTAGGGAAAAATACAGGAAAATTTCCGGTTTTTAATGTCTTTTTTAGTTTAGCTCTCTCTGGAAATAAAAAACTTTTAAAAAATTTTATAAATGATCCAAATATATCTTTAAAAGATGAAAAAATTAATAAAGTTATAGAAAAAAGAAGTAAATGGGCATATAATGAACTTTTATATCTTATTCAGATAGCTTATAAAAATAAGTGGGATCCTTTTTCTATAAAAGGTTCCATCTTTGGAGCTTTTGGTTATCCTCAATTTGTTCCTAAAAGTTACTTAATCTATGGATATGATTGGGATAGGGATGGAGTAGTAGATCTATATAGTATCCCAGATGCCTTAGCAAGTATAGCAAATTATCTTAAAACCGAAGGCTATAAAATGGATGCAGATAAAAATACAAAGAAAAAAGTTATCATGAAATATAATATAAGTGAACCTTATGCTAATACAGTTCTTGCTATAGCAGAAAAATTAAAAAATCAAAAAGGTGTTTTAGTAAGGAATCAAGAGGTTAAAAATAATTAACCTATATTAATCAAAAATGGCATTAAATAAAGATGAAGTAAACTTTCGTATTCAGAATTTTAGAAATCTGTTAAAACTTAATGATTTAGAGATTGCTATTATTAGCTATCCCTTACACATATTTTACTTTACTGGAACTTTTGTTAAAGGTATTCTGGTAATTTCCCTTTCTGAAGTTAAACTTTTAGTAAATAGACCTTTAGAAAGAGCTAAAAAAGAAAGTTTTGTACCCTGTGAACCTTTAACAAGTTTAAAAAAATTACCTCAATATATAAAGAAGCTTGGAAATTTTAAAAAGATTGGAATAGAAAACCATAATCTTAATCATGATCTCTTTCAAAAGTTTAAAGAGATTCTTTCAGATTATCATCTGAAAAAGATAGATTCTTTTATTTTCGATATTCGCAAAATCAAAAGTGCCTATGAAATAGACTGTATTATTAAAGCAGGGAAAAATCTTGATAAAGCCTTCAAAAAAGTTTTATCTCAAATGAAGCCTGGTATGAAAGAAATAGAAGCAAGTGCTATTTTGGAAAAGGAATTACGTCAAAGAGGGCATCCAGGTTTTACCCGCTCTTTATTTGGTTTTGAGCTAAGCTTTGGATATTTAATCTCCGGTAAAGAGGCTATTGTGCCAACCCATTTTATTACTGGACAAGGGGGAATTGGAGTTCCAGGGTTCCCAGGAGGAGCAAGTTTTAAAAGATTAAAAGTATCTGAGCCTATTTTAATAGATTTTTCAGGATATTATGAAGGTTATTACATAGATCAAACCAGAATGGCAAGTTTTAAACCTGTTAAAGAGGCAAAGGAGTTTTTTAAAGTATCCTTAGAGATCATTAAAACATTGGAAAAAGAAATTAAACCTGGTATAATTAGTGGTGAAGTTTATGAAAAAGCTTTTTTTATTACTCAAAAAGCAGGTTTTCAAGAATACTTTATGAATCATGGAGAAAATGTTAAATTTGTAGGGCATGGGGTAGGATTACAAATTGATGAACCTCCAACCTTAGCTTTAAATAAAAAAGAGATTCTTAAAGAGAACATGGTTATAGCTTTAGAACCAAAATTCCATGTACCAAATTTAGGAGTTATTGGAATAGAAGATACTTTTGTAATAACATCTAAGGGTTTAAAAAGAATAAATACCACTCCAAGAAAATGGCTTGAAATCAGATAAAAGGGGTTTTTTTTAAAATGCGAGTTCCAAAAAATCAAAAAAAATTACATACCAAATTTATTTTTATTACAGGAGGAGTGCTATCCTCCTTAGGAAAAGGGCTTGCTGCTGCTTCTATAGGAGCTTTATTAGAAGCCCGTGGACTTAGAGTAACACTTCAGAAATTAGATCCTTATATAAATGTAGATCCAGGAACTATGAATCCTTTCCAGCATGGAGAGGTTTATGTAACTGAAGATGGAACAGAAACAGATCTTGATTTGGGTCATTATGAACGTTTCACCTCTGCTCAAATGAGTGCTAAAAATAATTATACTTCTGGTAAAATCTATTATTCTGTAATTACCAAAGAAAGAAAAGGGGTTTATTTAGGAGGTACTGTACAAATAATTCCCCATGTTACAGATGAAATTAAAGCAGCTATTTTAGATCTTGCCAGCTCTCAAATAGACGTTGCTATTATTGAAATAGGAGGAACTGTAGGAGATATAGAAAGTCTTCCTTTTCTTGAAGCCATCAGACAATTAGGCTATGAGCTTGGTAAAGATAATGCTCTTTATATACATCTTACCTATGTTCCTTATATTAAAACTGCAGGAGAATTAAAAACCAAACCTACTCAGCATAGTGTTAAAGAATTGAGAGCTATAGGTATCCAGCCTGATATTCTTCTTTGCAGAACTGATAGATTTTTACCACCTGAAATAAAGAAAAAAATTGCTCTTTTCTGCAATGTAGAAGAGGAGGCAGTTATTACTGCAAAAGATGTAGAATGTATTTATGAAATTCCCTTAGTTTTTCATCAAGAAGGTCTTGATTCTAAAATTATGGAATATCTAAATATGTGGGCAAGAGAACCTGATTTATCCATCTGGGAAAATATAGTAAAAACTTTTAAAAACCCAAAAGATGAGGTTACTATTGCTATAGTAGGTAAGTATGTAAATTTAAAAGACTCATATAAATCTTTAAATGAAGCTTTGGTGCATGGGGGACTTGCTAATAATTTAAAAGTAAATTTAAAATTTATCAATGCTGATGAATTAACACCAGAAAACATAGAAGAGCAATTAAAAGATGTTGATGGAATTCTTGTACCAGGGGGATTTGGAATAAGAGGGATGGAAGGGAAATTGCTTGCTATAAATTATGCAAGAACAAAAAAGATACCCTTTTTTGGAATATGCTTGGGGATGCAGCTTGCGGTAATAGAATTTGCCAGAAATGTGCTTGGTTGGAAGGAAGCTAATTCTACAGAATTTGACAAAAATACACCCTACCCTGTGATTTATTTAATGAAAGAATGGTATGATTACCGCAAAGGTTGCATAGAAAAAAGAGATGAACAATGTGATCTTGGTGGAACAATGCGTTTAGGAGCTTATCCTTGTAAACTTTTACAGAATTCTAAAGTCTGGGAAGCTTATCAAAAGGATGAAATTTTTGAAAGACATCGTCATCGCTATGAGTTCAATAATGCCTATAGAAAAGATATAGAAAAAGCCGGTCTTAAAGTAGTAGGAACTTCTCCAGATGACCAATTAGTAGAGATTGTAGAACTGGAGAATCATCCTTGGTTTATAGGGGTTCAGTTTCATCCAGAATTTAAATCAAAACCTATTAATCCTCATCCTTTATTTAAAGCTTTTATTAAAGCATCTTATGAGCATAAAAAACAGGGAGGATAAATTTGATAGATTTACATACTCACTCCACAGCTTCAGATGGAACTTTAACTCCTGAGGAATTGGTTCTTTTAGCTAAAAAAGAAGGTTTAGAAGCTTTAGCACTTACTGATCATGATACTACAGAGGGATTAAAACTGGCTTATGAAACAGCCTTGAAAATAGATCTGCCTTTTTTATGTGGTATAGAGATTAGTGTAAAATATGAAAACCCAGGCCATTTTCATCTTTTGGGATATTTTTTGAAACCAGAAATTCCAGAATTACAATCAACTCTTAAACTTCTTCAAGAGGCAAGGAATAAAAGAAATGAAAAAATGATAGAAAAACTTCAAGCTTTAGGAATTCCTATTACTATGGAAGAATTAAAAGAAATTGCTAAAGGAGAGATAGGAAGGCCTCATATAGCTAATTTATTAGTAAAAAAGGGAGTAGTAAAAAATTTTAATGAAGCCTTTGATAAATATTTAAAAAAAGGAGCCCCAGCTTATGTTCCAAAAGCGCTTTTATCTCCAGAAGAAGCTATAAATCTGGTCCTAAAAGCTAAAGGTGTGCCTGTTCTTGCCCATCCTGTTAGCTTAAAATTAAGCTATTTTGATTTGAAAAACTATTTAAAAGAATTAAAAAAATTTGGATTGATGGGGGTAGAAGCTTATTATACAGAACATACTAAAGAATTTACAGAAATTTTGCTTGAATATGCTAAAGAGTTTGAATTTTTAGTTACAGGTGGGAGTGATTTTCATGGTGCTAATAAACCTGATATTAAATTAGGAAAAGGTTTTGGTAATTTAAACATTCCTTTTGAATGTTATGAAAAACTTAAAAAAACTCTTGAAAAAATGCAATAATTTTGAGAGACGAGGTAATTTATGAAAAAAGAAAAGCTAATTGAAAAAATTTTAGATTTAAAAAGGAAAAGGAAGGCCATAATTCTGGCTCACAATTATCAACCTCCTGAAATTCAAGATATAGCAGATTTAAGAGGTGACTCTTTAGAATTAAGTTTAAAAGCCAGTAAAACCGATGCAGAAGTAATAGTATTTTGTGGTGTAATTTTTATGGCAGAAACTGCTAAAATAGTGTCTCCAGAAAAAAAAGTTCTTCTTCCTATAAAGGAAGTTCCATGTGATATGGCAGATATGATAAAAATAGAAGATGTTCTGGCTTTAAAAGAAAAATATCCTGATGCTCCAGTGGTAACTTATGTAAACTCTTATGCTGAAATAAAGGCTGTGAGTGATATTTGTTGCACTTCAGCTAACTCAGTAAAAGTTGTAGGGACTTTAAAAGAAAAAAGAGTTATTATGATTCCAGATATGAATTTAGCCCGCTATACCCAGCGTTTTTATCCAAATAAAGAAATTATTTATTTTGAAGGTTTTTGCCCTTTTCATCATCTTTTAACTCCTGAGGAGGTTATTAAGTGTAAACAAGAACACCCAGAAGCTATCTTTATAGCTCATCCTGAATGCAGACCAGATGTGATTGATCTTGCAGAATATGCTGCTTCAACAAGCGGAATGCTTAAATTAGCAAAAAAATTACCTAATAAAGAGTTTATCATAGGAACAGAAGTAGGACTTCTTTATCCTTTAAGTAAAGAAAACCCTGATAAAAAATTTTATCATCCTGCTCCAGAAAAAATGCTGTGTAAATCCATGAAAAAGATATCCTTAGTAGATGTAGTTAAAGCCTTAGAAAATTTAGAATATGAAGTGGTTTTAGAGGAAGAAATTATTAAAAAAGCTTATAATGCAGTAAAAAGAATGCTTGAAATTGTCTAAATTTTGGACTTTCAAAGATTTGAAAATTACAATCTTGACAAAAACCCAAAAATAGAGTTTACTTTATATAAATAGATTTTTTTATTATTTTAAAGGGAGGATAAATAAAAATGGCTTTTGAGGAGATTACAAGCTTAGAGCAAAAGATAGATGCTCTTATTTCTTTGGTGATTCAATTAAGAAATGAAAAAGAGGAATTGATTAATAAATTAAAAGAAAAAGAGGAAGAAAATGATAGATTAAAAGAAGAAATAAACAGGAGGGAGGAGGAAAGAAGACTTTTAAAAGAAAAAATAGGTAGTTTAATAGAGAAACTCTCCCAAATATAAAGTAAGGGTTTTTTTAAATGCAAATTGCTAAGGAAGTTAGTTTTGAATTTTTAGGTCAAACTTTTATCTTCCGGGCTTATATACCGGAAGAGGAAGTAAAAGAGGTTTTAAATTATTTAGAAGAAAAGAAAAAAGAAGTAGAAAAAATTAAAAAGGTGCCTACCTTTAAATTAGCGATTTGGCTTCTTTTACAAGTAGCACATGATTATATAAAATTAAAAAAAGAAAAGGAAGTTTTAGAAAACTATTTAAAAAGTCAGCTTTCAAAGCTGGGAGAGTTTTTAGAAAAAGAAAATATTACCCTGGGGTGTTCGTGGAAAGAGTAATGGCCTGCCAAGCTAACACCATTGGAAAGTTGGGGCAAGGTGGATCTGGGGCCTTTTTGCTCGGCAACGAGCGTAGAGGGTTAGCCAGACCCCACCCCGAAAGTTTTTTATGTAGAGCTTTGAGCAGGCAACTCTCACGGCACCCTGGGGTTTGTATATTTCTTTAATTTAAAAAGTCCCTTTATATCTTCTTTCCTTCTCCCTCCAAAAATTTATATAAAGGAGGGATTTTCTATGAATTTTCTTTTGGGGTTGATTATAGGGTTTATCGTTGCTTTAATAGTGTTTGGAGGATATCTTTTTCTTCAAAAAAAGAAAGAATTAAAAATAAAAAAAACCTCTGAAGAAATTATTAAAGAAGCAGAAAGAAAAGCTAAGGAGATTGTAGAAAAAGCTGAAAACGAAGCTAAGTTTAAAATCCAACAGGCTGAAATTCAAATTAAAGAAGAAATTCTTGCTCATAAACAAAAGTTAGAACAAGAATTTAATAAAAAACTTCAAGAAATAACTTTAAAAGAAGAAAGACTTTCCAATAAAGAAGAATATCTTTCTAAAAAAGAAGCTGATATTTCTAAAAAAGAAGAAGCTCTTTCTAAAAAAGAGGAAAATTTAGAAAGAAAACTTCAGGAAATCGAAGAAACAAAAGCTTTAATGGAAGCCGAAAAAAAACAAATTGAAGAAACTTTAAAACAAGCTAAAGAAGAACTGGAAAAGATAGCAGGCCTTTCTGAAAAAGAAGCTAAAGAACTTCTTCTTAAAAAATTAGATGAAGAATTAATAGAAGAAAAAGCTAAAGCTATTATGAAAATAGAAAATGAGATTAAAGAAGAGGCTAAAAGAAAGGCACAGGAAATTTTAGGGCATTCTATTGCTAAAGCAGCTATTCCTTTTATTACAGAAAAAACAGTTTCAGTAGTTCAACTTCCTAATGAAGAAATGAAAGGAAGAATTATAGGAAGAGAAGGTAGAAATATAAGAACTTTTGAAACTTTAACAGGTGTAGATCTTTTAATTGATGATACTCCAGAAGTAGTAGTCTTATCCTGCGTAGATCCTTTGAGAAGAGAAATAGCTCGTATTGCTTTAGAAAGATTAATTGCTGATGGAAGAATTCATCCCACCAGAATAGAAGAAGTGGTTAAACAGGTTGAGGAAGAAATGGAACATCATTTAATTGAAGTAGGGGAAAAAGCTTGTTTTGAATTGGGAATTTATGGACTTCACCCAGAGCTTGTTAAAATGCTTGGTAAATTAAAGTATAGAACCAGTTATAGTCAAAATGTTTTACAGCATTCTATAGAAACAGCTATTATATGTGGCGCTTTAGCTGGAGAACTTGGCATAGATGTTAAAAAAGCTAAAAGAGCAGCTCTTCTTCATGATATAGGAAAAGCAGCCTCTTATGAATTGGAAGGACCTCATGCACTTATTGGTGCTGAAATAGCAAGAAAATACGGAGAAGATGAAGAAATTGTAAATGCCATCGCTTCTCACCATGAGGATATTCCTGTTACCAGTATGTTGGGTATTATCTTGCAAATTGCAGATGCTATTTCTGGAGCAAGACCAGGAGCCAGAAGAGAATTACTTGAAGCTTATGTTAAAAGGATTAAAGAACTTGAAGCAATAGCTTATTCTTTTGAGGGAGTAGAAAAAGCTTTTGCTATTCAAGCAGGAAGAGAAGTAAGAGTTATTGTAGATGATAAAAAAATTAGTGATGAACAGGCTTATGTTTTAGCAAGAGAAATTGCTCAAAAAATTGAAAAAGAGCTTACCTATCCTGGAATAATAAGAGTAACAGTTATTAGAGAAACAAGAGTTATTGAATATGCTAAATAAGGAGTAAAGCAGTGGCTGAAAAAATAAAAATAATTTTTTTAGGTGATATTGTGGGAAAATCTGGAAGAAAAGCAGTAAAAATGCTGCTTCCAGACCTTAATAAAAAATATAAAAGTGATTTTATTATAGCAAATGGAGAAAACGCAGCAGGTGGTTATGGACTTACAGAAAAAATTGCAGAAGAGCTTTTTTCTTATGGAGTTGATATTATTACCTCTGGAAATCATATCTGGAAAAGAGAATTTTTTCCTTATTTACAAAAAACTGAAAGGGTTATAAGACCTGCCAATTATGGTCCAGGAGCTCCAGGAAAAGGCTGGACTATTTACATTAAGAATAATATCAAAATAGGTATTATAAATTTAGAAGGACGTATTTTTATGCGTCCTCTGGAAAATCCTTTTTTAGTGGGTAAATCTTTGGCAGAGAAACTCAAAAAAGAAACTCCCTTTATTATAGTAGATTTTCATGCAGAGGCTACTTCTGAAAAAATAGGATTAGGATATTTTTTAGATGGCTTGGTTTCAGCAGTAATAGGAACTCATACGCATGTGCAAACTTCAGATGCTAGAATTCTTGCTAATGGAACAGGTTATATTACTGATGCAGGAATGTGCGGAGCTTTAGAAAGCGTTATAGGAATGAAAGTGGATCAGGCTTTGGAAATGTATATATCTATGGTTCCAAGAAAATTAGAAGTAGAAAAATCTGGCAAATTAAAATTAGAGGGGGTCTTCTTGGAGTTGAATTCCAAAGGTAAAGCGGAAGTTATAGAAAGTTTTAGATTGATCTCCTCTTAATTTTATTTCTTCTGTAGTTCTCTCTGGTGTTTTTTCCACCACTTTCTAAACAATTGTTTTTTTAAAGGTGATAATCTATCTATGAACAAAATTCCATTTAAATGATCATATTCATGTTGAAAAGCTATAGCATGAAGACCTGTTAATTCTCTTTCAAAAGGATTTCCATTAATATCATAAGCTTTTATATAAATCTTAGCATACCTATCCACTTTACTATAATATCCAGGTATACTTAAACAACCTTCTTCATAAGTTGTATGCCCTTCAGCAGATAGAATTTCAGGATTAATATATACTTCTAATTTGGGTTTACCTTCTTTTTGAGAAATATCAATAATAAAAACTCTTCTTAAAACGCCTACTTGATTAGCAGCAAGCCCTAAACCTTTGGCTTTATACATAGTTTCAGCCATTTTATCTATAAATTCTTTTAGCTCACCATTAATATCTTTAACAGGTTCTGCTTTTTCTCTAAGTGCTGGATGTCCTAAAATTACAATTTCCATTTTCATCACCTTTTTTGATTTCAATTTAAAATTTTTTTAAATTTTTTCAAGATTTGTTTTTTTATTTTAAATTATTTTTTAAAAATAGACTTTTACAGAAATTATATATTTTTTTTCACAAATTATTTTTTTAATTTATTTTTTATTATAAAATTTTATTTAAAAAAAATAAAAAGGAGGTGAAGTATGAGATTTAAGTCTGGTGTTGGTTTTTTATGTTTTTTAATTTCTTTATTTACTTTTGCTTTAAATGCCTGTGCTTCTAAAAAGATTACTATTAAAGAAATTGAGCTTGCTCAAAAAAAATGGGGAAATTGTATTATTAAAATAGGAAAAGCTTATACCGAAGGAAAAGATTACAAAGCAATAGCTGAAAAATGTGTAAGTGAACTTTATGGGTATGATGAAGGTGTAGTGCTTTTCAAACCAACCAAAGCCTCTGTAAAACAATTTCGTTTAACTAAAGAAGAAGCTATATCTTATTTTGTAGGTGGTGTAGTTCCTGAAGATCATGGCTTTGCTTTGCAGCCTTGGTCAAAAGTTCGTTTTGAACCTGCTGGGTTTGTTATAGGAAAAGATTTAGCAGTAACTATGGGTAATTATTATTTTACAGATGCAAATACTGGTAAAGAAGTAAAAGCTGAGTATTCATTTGGTTATAAGCGTGCTAAGGATGGAAGATTAGTAATTATTCTTCATCATTCTTCTTTTCCTTATAATCCAAAACATTAAAGGAAAAGATAATTTTATAAAAAGCTTGACAAAAGAAAAAAATATATTATTTTAAATAACTGATTTTAAATGGGCGGATAGCTCAGGGGGAGAGCATCGGCCTTACAAGCCGGGGGTCAGAGGTTCAAATCCTCTTCCGCCCATTTATCATTTTAAAAATAGGTTATTACTTTATTTCTCCCTTGATTTTTAGCTTCATAAAGAGCCTTGTCTGCTAATTTTATAGCTTCTTCTAACTGGCTTATTATTTCTTTTTCATTAGGATTTACTTTAGTTGGCTTAAAAACTGATACTCCCAAGCTAATAGTAATAAATAAGCATATATCCTTAGAAATTTGAAATGGAGTTTTAGCTATAATTTTTCTTAATCTTTCTGCTACTTCCACAGCATTAGTTTCTTTTTCATTTATAAAAGCTATTAAAAATTCTTCTCCTCCGTAACGTCCTATTATATCATAAGGACGAAGTAGAAGTTTAAATCTTTTTACCACTTCTTTTAAAACCTCATCTCCTATTTGATGCCCATAAGTATCATTTACTTTTTTAAAATGATCTATATCAACCATTAAAATATAAAGATTTTTTCCTTCTCTCAAAGCTCTATAGGCATTTTTCTTCAATTCTTCATATAAAGCCCGTCTGTTTAAAGCTCCTGTCAATTCGTCAAAAGTAGCAAGTTTTTCAAGTTTTTGATTTGCTTCTGTTAACTCCCTTTCTAAAGCAATAATCCTTAAAGCTGATTTTATTCTTGCTAAAAATTCTTTTTCATGAATAGGTTTAATTATATAATCATCTGCTCCTACTTCTAAACATTCTGCAATTTTTTCTTTTTCTTCAATAGAGGATAAAAAAATAACATATACATAATGTTCCATATCAAATTTTCTTATTAACTGACATACCTTTAAGCCATCCATTTCAGGCATAATCCAGTCTAAAAGCACTATCCCTATATTTTTATAATTCTCTTTAAATTTCTCCCATGCTTCTTTTCCATCCTTAGCTTCAATTACTTTTAAGTTCCATTTTTTTAAAATTTTTGCTATTATTCTCCTAATAAAATTATCATCTTCTGCTACCAAAATTATTATCTCTTTTGAGATTTTTTTTATTAGCTCTTCAATCTTTAAATAATTCACACTATAATAAAGCCCGTATTTATAGCTTCTGTTTTTTTAATTTATCAACTCTTTTAATGCTTCTTTTAATTTTTCTATCATTTTTTCAATTTTCTCTTTATTTACATTGCTTTTAGCTTCAAGTTCTATCTTTTTTGCTAAATTTGCTTCTTCTTCCAAACCTAAATTCAATAAAACTCCTTTTATAGTATGAGCCTTTTTTGCAATCATTTCTTTATCATCTTTATTTAAAGCCATATCTAATTCAGAAAAATTGCTTTTTAAACTATCCTTTGCAAGCTGAATAAATTCTTTTAATTCATCCTCTTCCAAGTCTAATTCCTTAGAAAGAACTTGTTCAACTTTTTTTATAATTCCCTTCATACTTCTCTCCTATTTTTCTATTTCTGTTTTTTTTCTTCTTTAAGCCATTTTTTAAGTACCTCTTCTAATTTCTCTTTACGAACAGGTTTGGAAATATAATCATCCATTCCAGCCATCAAACATTTCTCTTTATCTCCTTCTAAAGCGTGTGCTGTCATAGCAATAATAGGTGTATGTCTTTTATTTCCTTCAAGTTTTCTAATTTCTTTAGTAGCTTCATAACCATCCATTTCCGGCAGTTGACAATCCATAAGGATTAGATCATAAGTATTATTCTTTACCGCTTCTATTGCTTCTTTTCCATTACTTGCTATATCTACACTATATCCCAATTTTTCAAGTATAACAGCTGCTACTTTTTGATTTACTGGATTATCCTCTACCAATAAAATTTTTTTCTTTTTTTCTCTCTTTTTTTCTCTTTTTACCTCTTTGATTACTTGTTGAGTAATAAGTATTTCTTCTTCTTTTACCTTCTTTTCTTTTTTCAAACCCATTACTACAGCTAAACAATCATAAAGTTGAGATTGTCTTACAGGTTTAGTAATAAATGCCTCAAATCCTATTTCTTTAATATGATTTGTAATACCTACTCTGGTTAAAGAAGTAAGTAAAATAAGTCTTATAGAAGCTGTTGCTTCTTGTGCTTTAAGTTTTTTAGCTAAAGAAAAACCATCTTCTACAGGCATCATATAATCTATAATAGCTACATCAAAAGGCTTTCCTGAAGCAGATGCAAGAACCGCTTTTTCTAAAGCTTCCTTGGCATCTGAAGCTGTCTCAGCTATCATACCCCAACTTTTTACATAATACTCTAAAATTTTAAGATTTACTTCATTATCATCAACTATGAGAACTTTTAAACCTTCTAAATTATAACGAGGAGTAATTTTTTCAGGTTTACCCTTGCGTAAAGGAATAGTGAAGAAAAATTTGGTTCCCTTCCCTACTTTACTTTCAAAATCGATTTCTCCTCCCATAATTTCCACTAATTGTTTACATATTGCAAGTCCAAGACCTGTTCCACCGAAACGTCTTGTGGTAGAAGGATCTATTTGTTCAAAGGGTTGAAAAATCCTATCTTTTGCTTCTTCACTAATCCCTATGCCTGTGTCTTCAACCTCAAAAAGAAGTTTAACATCTCCATTGAGTTCTTCTTTTAGTCTTACATAAGTATATACTCCTCCCTTTTCTGTAAATTTAACCGCATTTCCTACCAAATTAATCAAAACCTGACGAATTTTACCAGGATCTCCTATCACTATTTCAGGAACCCCTGCTTCTATTAGACAACCAAGTTCTATTCTTTTTTTATCTGCTTTTTCTACAAACATTTCCATCACATCTTCTACCATCTGACGAACATTAAAAGGTATCTTTTCAAGCTCTATTTTTCCTGTTTCAAGTTTAGAAAGATCTAAAATATTATTAATAATTTCTATCAAATGATTGCCTGCTCGCATTGCTACCTCTACATATTCCTTTTGTTGAGGATCCAAATCAGTTCCAAGCAAAATTTCAAGCATTCCTATTATTCCATTAAGAGGTGTTCTTATTTCATGACTCATATTAGCAAGAAAATTGCTTTTAGCCTTAACATATTTTTCTGCTTCTTCTCTTGCACGAACTTGTTCAGAAATATCTGTAAATGCTTCTAATAAAATAATTTCTCCCCATAAATTAAGTGGTATTACACTTTTTAATACTGGAATCTCTTTTCCGTCTTTCTTGATTATTTTCATTTCTTCTCTGTATACTTTTTTACCTAAATCTAATATAGGACATTTTTCTTCTTTTTTTGAACGGAGCAAATCACAGGTGTTACCTATTGCTTCTTTTTTGCTATATCCCAATAACTTCTCTGCTGCTGTATTAATATCTATTATTCTTCGCTGTTTATTAACTAATACAACTCCTACTGGTAAGTTTTCTATAATATTTTTTATAGTTTCTACTTTTGTCTCAGCTTCAATACGTCTATGAATTTCTTTTTGAACAGCCTTTGCAATCTTAAAAGTGATAATTATAAATATTATTCCTGTAATTAAAGCAACTGCTACTATAATCTTAAAGTTTTTTTCAAAAAGTAATTTTGATTCATTTGAAATATTGAGAAGTTCTTTGTGAATTATTTTGTTTATCTCTTGCTCTGTTTTTATGAGATCTTTTATTAAATTGTCAGTTTCTTGCTTTAAAAATTTTCCTTCATTTTTCAATAGAATTCTATTTTTAGCTATTTCTAAAATTTGTAAAATTAATTTTTCAAAATTTAAAAACTTTTGTTCTAATTTATCTCCACCCTCTAAATTGATATTCTTACATAATTTAGCAACAAGCTTGACAGCAGACCTTGCTTGAAGTAAACAGGGATCTATTTCATTTCTTTCTATATTATCTAAATAAGCTTCATCTTTTATATAGGAAATTTTATAAATTATAGGATAAAGAATACTTAATTGGCGTTCTAATATTTTAAGAGAAATTTCTAACCTAACCACATCTCTATTTTGATAAAATCTAATAAAACTTTCTTTACTCTTTTTAAGATAGGCAATCTTTTTTAATTCAAGATCTCCTTCTATATCAGAAATTAAATAAGCTAAATCTAAAAAGTTTACTTTTCCTTTTTCCAAAAGTCTATCTTCTTCTTGAAGAGTTTTTAAAAATTTTTTTCTCCAATTTAAAACTCTATTTCTTAGATCAATTGTTTTGTTTTTCTTTTTCTGAAAAATTTCCCCGATTTTTTCTAAAATTTTATTTTTTAAAAAAGCTTTTTCCAATATCTCAGCATCTTTTTCCCAGGTTGGTTCTTTATTTAAAGTTTCTAATTCACTACTTTCCAGATTAAAAATTCCATAAATATCTCTTTTTATTTCTTCAATAACCTTTTTAAAAAGAAAATTATTACTTTCTAAAATATTTCTTTGAATTTTAAGATTTCTTATTTTTCTTTTTAAATTAAAAATATTTATTCCTGTAATACTTATTATACATATACCACTTAAAAGACCTATTAGACTTAAAATTAATATTAACAGAATTATTTTTTCTTTTAAAAAGTTTTGGGAAATTGAATTTATATTTTTAGTTAACCATTTCATAAGAAAATTCCTTAAAATCAAAAGGCATTAGTTTTCCATTTTTTATTATAGTTATCCATACATAATGTGAAGCCTGATGATCCTTAGGAGAAAGTTTAAGAGGAACACCAATTCCTATATCAAATCTTCCTAATCCTTCTAAGGCATCTATTATACTTTCCCGAGTGATTTCCCCTTTTATTTTTCTTAGGGCTTTCACCAAAATATCAGCAGCTATATATCCTTCTAAAGAAATTAAAGTTGGTTTTTTTCCTGGCTTAAAAGATGAAATATCTTTTAAATATTGCTTAATAAGAGGTAAGTTTTCATTGAAAAAAGGCACTACTTGAGAAATTATCACTCCTTCTCCAGCTAAAGGATCCTTTTTTGCAATAGAAGCTAAAGCTTCACTTCCTATAAAAGAAACCGAAACGAATATCCCTTTAAATCCATATTTTCTTAAAATTTTTATAAACTTTGAACAAGCGCTATAAGTACCCCCAAGTACAATTACCTTGGGAGGCGGATTAATTCTTAATAACATAGCTGCAGCTTCTTTTACATAAAGGGTATTTCTAAGATATCTAACATGTATTACTTCTTTTTTAAACCCATATTTTTTAAGGACCTTTATTCCTGCTTTAAAGATTTCATCTCCATAGGCATCTTTTTGTGTAAAAAAAGCTACTTCATCTGGTTTTATATTGGTATATTTAAAAATTCCATCAAGTAAACATTTTATTTCTTCATAATAACTCGCCCGATAGTGGAAAACATAACGATTAGGAGGATTTGGTCTTAGAGCTTGAGCTCCTGTAAAAGGAGCAAAAAAGAGTATTTTATTTTGTATAGCAATAGGCATTGCAACTACTCCTGTAGGGGTTCCTACATTCCCTATAATTCCCAAGACTTTTTCTTTTTTTATTAATTTATACATATTTTTTATTGTTCTCTTGGGATCATATCCATCATCAAGTACTATCAACTTAAGTTTTTTCCCATGAATACCTCCTTTTTTATTTATTTTTGCAAAAAGAGCTTTAACTCCAAAAGAAAACTCTTTTCCAATAGAGGCATTAGGACCTGTTAGCACTGTGGACATTCCAAATTTAAGTATTTTTGAATCTTTAGACTTATGTTGAGAACAAATACCTTTAACAAAAAAAGACAAATAGAAAAAACAAAAAAATAAAAAAATTTTTTTACACATAAAAATTTATTCAAACTTTTTCTAAAATTTATTTTATGATATTTATATCCAAAAGTCAATATTAAAAATGTTATAAACTGCCTTTTTAGTATAAAATTGTAAAAATTTCATGCCTTATTCTCTTGACGGTTTAAAATTTTAGTGTAAATTTTCTGATATTGAAAATTAGAAAAAATAGGTTATATTTAGAAATGAGACTTTTGGGGCTGTAGCTCAGCACGGTTAGAGCGCCTGCCTGTCACGCAGGAGGCCGCGGGTTCAAGTCCCGTCAGCCCCGCCACTTAATATTTCTTTATGCCAAATATTCTATTTTCCTTAAAAAAATTGATTTTATTTCTTTGTTATCCTTCAAGTTTAATTTTTATTTTCCTTTTTTTAGTTTCTATATATGTAGTCCTTGATAAAAGAAGAGGCAGAAGACGACTGCTTTTGTTTTTAGCTATCTTTTTATATTATTTATCTACAACTCCTTTTTTGCCTTATTTAATGCTTAAACATCTTGAAAAGAAATATACCATTCCCTCTCCTTCTGAAATTCAAAAATGCAAAAAAATTGTTGTTCTTACAGGTAGAATTTACGGAGAAAAAAATTTGAGCTTAGAGGAAAGGTTCAGCAGAGAAACCTTAATTAGATTTTTAAAAGCTCTTGATCTAAAACGTCAATATCCTAAAAAAGAGATTATAGTTTTAGGCGGTTCCTATGAAGATGAAAATTTTAAAGGTGCTTCTTATTTAAAAAAATTGGCAGAAAAACTTGGTTATAAAGTTAAAGCACTTGATACTCCTTTAGATACTATAACCAGTGCAAAGGTCTTGAAAAATTATCTTTCTAATTCCACAGGTAATTTCAAAGAGCCTTTTTTACTCTTGACATCTGCTTATCATCTTCCCAGGGCTATTTATCTATTTAAAAAACAAGGGCTCAATCCTATCCCTTATCCCACCAATTATAATTATAAACTCTGCAAACCAAATTTTACAATTTTAGAATTTTTACCAAATAATCTTTATCTTACTTTCACAAATATGGCTTTTCATGAATATTTAGGTCTAATTTTTTATAAAATTAAATTCACAATTGCAAAATAAAGGAGCTCTTATGGAGTTTTTACAAAATAAAATTTTAAAAATAGCTGAAAATTCAAGAAAAATTCAGGAAGAATTTATTAAATCTGAAAGTGAAAAGATTGTAAAAGTAGCTCAACTTGCTAAGGATGTGATTTTAAGTGGAGGAAAAATTCTTATTTTTGGAAATGGAGGAAGTGCTGCTGATTCACAGCATCTTGCAGGGGAGCTCGTAAATCGTTTTAAAAAAGAAAGAAAGCCACTTCCAGCTATAGCCTTAACTACAGACACCTCTGTTCTTACAGCTATTGCCAATGATTATGATTTCTCAGAAATTTTTTCTAAACAAATTTTAGCTCTTGGAAAAAGAGGAGATATAGCTTTAGGAATAAGCACAAGTGGAAAATCTCCTAATGTAATAAATGCTCTCAAGGTCTCTAAGGAATTAGGTCTTTATACTGTAGGATTAAGTGGTGGAGATGGTGGATTGATGAAAGATCTTTGTGATTATTTGATACTCGTTCCAAGCAAAGAAACTCCCAGAATTCAAGAAGGACATCTTTTATTTTTACATATATTCTCAGAACTTTTAGAAGATTTGATATTTCCAGGTTAATTATGCTTCTTGCTATAGAAACTTCTTGTGATGAAACAGGAGTAGCTTTATTTTCTAAAAATGGAGATTTAATTAAACACCTTCTTTATTCTCAAGTTGCTCTCCATTCTCCTTTTGGAGGAATTGTTCCTGAAATTGCTTCACGGAAACAATTAGAGGTCTTAGCCCCTTTAATTCATAAACTTTTAGAAGAATGCCAGTGTTTCCCTCATGATATTAAAGCAGTAGCAGTTACTTTTGGACCTGGTCTTATAGGTTCTTTATTAGTAGGAGTTTCTTTTGCTAAAGCTTTAAGTTTTGCTTTAAAAATTCCTCTTATAGCAGTAGATCATTTGCAGGCTCATCTTTCTGCTATTTTTTTAGAAAGATCTGTAAAGTTTCCTTTTATAGGGCTTCTTGTTTCAGGAGGACATACAGTTTTATTTTTAGTAAACTCCTTTGAAGATTTCAAGCTTTTAGGACATACCAGAGATGATGCAGCAGGAGAAGCCTTTGACAAAGTTGCTAAACTTCTTAATCTTAGTTATCCAGGAGGACCCATTATAAGTAAATTAGCTGAAACTGGTAATAGAAAAGCTATACCTTTCCCCAGACCCTTATTAGAAGAGGAAACCTTAGATTTTAGTTTTTCAGGTTTAAAAACTGCAGTTTTAAATTTTTTAAAAAATAATCCTTCTTTCAAAATAGAAGATGTTTGTGCCAGCTTTGAAGATGCAATTTGTGATGTTCTTATTGAAAAGACTATAAAAGCTTCTCACCAGTATCAAATTGATCGTATAGTAGTAGCTGGAGGAGTAGCTTCTAATAAAAGATTAAGAGAACTTTTTTATAAAAAAGCTCAAAAAGAAGGGTTAATAGTCCTTTTTCCATCTCCTGAATACTGCACTGATAATGCTGCTATGGTAGGAGTAATAGGATATTACAAATGGCAAAAAAAAGACTTTGCTAACTTAGAAACTGAGCCCTATGCCAGGGTTATTTTTAAAAGATATAGTAAGAATTAATTTTTTAAATCTTCTTTTATACCAAGTTCTTTAATCTTCTTTTGCAAATAAGCCCTTTCCAAACCTATCTCTCTGGCAGTTTGAGAAATATTGCCCTTATATTCCAGAAGCTTTCTTTTTAAAAATTCTTTTTCAAAAAGGATCTTAGCTGTTTTATAATCCTTTTCTTTGAACCAAGGTTGAGAATCTACAGAATATTCCTTATAGTTTTCTATCAAATTTCTAAAATCAGAAGGAAGATCTTTATAGCTTATTTCTATCACAGGGCTTATTATGACTACTCTTTCTATAAAATTTTTCAATTCTCTTACATTTCCAGGCCAGTTATATTTCATCAAAGCTTCTAAAGCTTCTTTTTTAAAAATCTTTCTTCCTAATCCTGTTTTTAAAGCTATTTCTTCTAAAAATTCCTCTACTAAAATAGGAATATCCTCTTTTCTTTCTCTTAAAGGAGGTATATATATAGGAAAAACATTTAATCTGTAATAGAGATCTTCTCTAAAATTCCCTTTTCTAATCTCTTCTTGAAGATTTTTATTGGTTGCTGCTATAATTCTTACATCAACCTCTATAGATTTGGTGCTACCCAGTTTTTCAATTTTCTTTTCTTGTAAAATTCTTAAGACCTTAGCTTGAGCACTAAGACTCATATCACCTATTTCATCTAAAAATAGAGTTCCTTTATGAGCAATCTCAAATTTACCTTTTTTAGAGGTTTGAGCACCTGTAAAAGCCCCTTTTTCATATCCAAAAAGCTCTGCCTCTATAAGAGTGTCTGGTATAGCAGCACAATTTACCTCTACAAAAGGTTCATTAACTCTTTTTGAATGTAAATGTATAAGCTTGGCTACAAGCTCCTTTCCTACTCCTGATTCTCCCTGAATTAAAACTGTTGTATCAGTAGGAGCAACTTTTAAAATCAATTCTCTTATCTGCTTAATTGCAGAAGATACTCCTGTAAGGTGAATCCTACCAAAAATTTTTTCTTTGAGTCTTTTATTCTCTTCTTCTAAGGATATCAGTTTAAGAGCATTTTCAATAGTTACGATTACTCTTTCATAAGATAATGGTTTTTCTATAAAATCAAATGCTCCCATTTTTATAGCTTTTACTGCGGTTTCAATAGTTCCATGACCTGAAATAATAATAACTGGAATTTCAGGATATAAATTTTTTATTTCCTGCAATACTTCAAGACCATCTCTATCCTTTAACCAAAGATCTAAAAGAATTATCTTAGGAGATTTTATCTGAAGCTCTTCAAGAAAATTTTTAGCTAAGAAAAAAGTTTTTACAGCATATCCTTCATCTCTTAAAATATCTTCTAAAACATCTAAAATACCCTTTTCATCATCCAAAATCCAAACTTCAGGCTTCATATTAAAAATTATAATATTCCTGCCTTTTAAATTGTCAACTATTTTTAAAATCCATTTAAAAATATAGGTTTTCTAAATCTGAACAATTGGTTTTTTGCTAATTTTTGTTTTTTCTTGGTAAAAATTTTTAAAATTAAAAGCTTGATTTTTTATTTTTATATTTTAAATTAGTTGTTAACCTATATCTATGAAATAGGTTAACAAAGTGAGTAAAAGTTATCAAAAATTTTTAAAAAATTTCATTGAAAAAAAGGATTATTTAAAAATATTCTTAAAAGCATTTAAATTAACCCAAAAATATAAAGGCAATAAAATTGAATTGTGCACTATTATAAACGCTAAAAGTGGAAAATGCCCTGGAGATTGTAAATTCTGTGCTCAGTCTTTAAAATATAATACTTCTATAAAAATTTATCCTCTTCTTAATGAAAAAGAAATAATTTCTTATGCAAAAAAAGCAAAAAAGTTTAAAGTTAAAAGAATTAGTCTTGTAACAAGCGGAATAAAGCTTTATAAAAAAGACATTTTAACCTTAGGTAAAATTATAGAAAATTTAGCAAATTCAGAAATAAAAGTATGTGCATCCTTAGGAATACTTAAACTTGAAGAAATTAAATTTCTTAAAGATTGCGGTCTGGGACGATTACATTGTAATCTTGAAACTTCAGAAAGTTTCTTTCCGAAAATATGCACCACTCACAATTTTAGAGATAAAGTAAAAACAGTAGAGACTGCTAAAAATGTAGGCCTTTCTGTATGCTCTGGAGGAATTTTTGGAATTGGAGAATCTTGGAAAAATAGAATAGAATTAGCAATTACACTAAAGAAGCTTGAAGTAGATTCTGTTCCTTTAAATTTTCTTATTCCTATTAAAGGAACTCCTTTAGAATCACAGCCTTTGCTTCCCCCTATAGAAGCTTTGAAAATTATTTCTCTTTTCAGATTAATACTTCCTGAAAAAGACATAAGAGTAGCTGGAGGAAGACTTCAAGTATTAAAAGATTTTTCTTCTTGGATCTTTTTAGCTGGAGCTAATGCTTTAATTACAGGAGATTATTTAACTACTAAAGGAAGATCATTTGAAGATGATTTAAAGTTCGTCAAAAATCATGGTTTAAAAATTGATTTCTAAAAAGGAGGGAAAGCTATGAAGAAAAATAGCAGGATTTTGTTTTTTGGGTTAACCTTATTTACAAGTATGGTAAACATAAATGCATTAGCGGCAATGAATAATTCTTATCTTTTAGAGGAAGTTAAAGTTACTGCACCAGCAAAAACACAAAATTTAGAAAAAATAAGTCAAGAAGTAAAAATAATAAAAGGGAAAACTCTCTCGTATTTTGGACCTGAACTCTTCTCAGCATTCAAGTTAAATGAAAGAGGAGCTTTTGGGGTTCAACAGGATCTTTCTATTAGAGGAAGCAGTTTTGAAGAAAATTTGGTGACCATTGAAGGAATAAGAGTCTCTTCTCCTCAAACAGCTCATCATTTAATGAATCTTCCTTTAGAAAAAGATATTTTAGAAAGTGTTGAAATTTTACCAGGAGGAGCAAGTGCTATTTATGGACCAGGAGGATTTGGAGGAGAAGTTAACTTTAATCTCAAACCTTCTTCTCCTGGATATAAATTTTCTATTGGATATGGAAGTTATAATTATAAAGATTTTTTTGGAAAACTGGGTTTTTCCAGCCCTTTTTCTCCTATTAACATCATCTTTTCCCAACAAAAAGCTGATGGTTTTATATGGGATAGAGATTTTGATATAAGAACTTTCAATCTATATACTAAGGATAAAAGAAAAACCATTTTTTACGGATTTCAAGAGAAAGATTTTGGAGCAAGAAATTTTTATACAGGAAAATATCCAGAATGGGAAAGTACAAAAACTCATATTTTTCTTGCTAAAAAGAATTTTTATGGAAATGTCTGGTTTGTAGAACCAGCTTTTCTTTATAGAGTAAATTACGATACCTATGTATTAGATAGAAATAATCCAGATTTTTACAAAAATAAACATAAATCCCAGGTATTTCGTTTGAATTTTCCTTTAAGATACGAAACAGCTCCTGCAGATTATCTTTTGGGAACTGAACTTTCTTATGAAACGCTTGATAGCTCAAGGCTTGGAGACCATTTAAGACAAGAAGTAAGTTTCTACTTATGGATTTATCCTAAAATAAATCATAAAGTTTTTCCAAGTGTAGGGATTAGATATGATACTATATCTAAAAATAAAGATATTTTTTCTTACAACTTGGGTTTAGCATATCTTTTAAATTTTACCTTAAAATTGAGAAGCTCTTTTGGTTTTTCTTACAGAATTCCGAGCTTTACTGAGCTTTATTATGATTCTCCAACTGTTAAAGGTAATTCTTCTTTAACTCCTGAAAAGGCTTATAATTTAGAAGCTGGCTTTGATTATAGCAAAGATATTTTAACTTTTTCTGGAACTATATTTTACCGATACGGAAAAGATATTATAGATTGGATAAAAACAGACAATATAATAAAAGCACAAAATATAGAAACTCTAAAAACTTTGGGATTTACAATTGATGGAAAAATAAATTTTACAAAGGTAAAACCTTTCATAAGTTATACATACTTAAATCAGATTGCAGAAAATTTATCAAGTGCCAGATATACAGGTAGATATTTAACTCATAATTTTATTTTAGGTGTATTAGCTCATCTTCCATACAATATGGAACTGGCTGGAGAGTTAAATTATAGAAAATACTATAGAAGTGAAGAAGTATATTTAATAAACTTCAAAATTCAAAAAACTTTTTACAAACATACCACTCTTTGTCTATGGGGAAAAAATTTACTTGATGAAGATTATGAAGAATTTAAAGGTGTAAAAGCTATTCCACAATGGATAGGGATTAATATAGAAGTGAAATTTTAAATTAATAAAGGGGCTTTTTAGCCCCTTTTATTAATTTTATTTTTAGGCTCTGTAAAGACCTCCGTTTATATGAAAAACGCAACCAGTAATATAATTTGCTTTTTCGCTTGCTAAGAAGGAAACCAAGTAAGCTACTTCCTCAGGAGTTCCTGGTCTTTTTAAAGGTATTCCTTCTATAAAGGCATTTTTTACTTTATCCGGAAGGTTAGCAGTCATATCAGTTTCTATATAACCTGGAGCTACCACATTTACAGTTATATTTCTTCCAGCTACTTCCAGAGCTAAAGCCTTGGTAAAACCTATAATACCTGCTTTAGCTGCAGCATAATTTGTCTGTCCAGGATTTCCTGTAAAAGCAACTACAGAAGAAATATTAATAATTCTTCCCCATCTCTCTTTTATCATCATAGGAAGAACTGCTTGAGTTACATAAAAAACAGAGTATAAATTGGTTTTTAAGACTTTATCCCAGTCATCTTCTTTCATTCTCAAAAATAAAGTATCTCTGGTAATTCCTGCATTATTAACCAAAATATTAATATTTCCTATATTATCTTCTATTTTTTTTATATTTTTTTTCACTTCTTCAAAATCAGAAACATCAAATTTAGCAAGATAGGCTTTTTTGCCAAGTTTTTCAATTTCCTGAGCCAATTCTTTAGCTTTATCCTCTGAACCACGAAAATTAATTATTACATCGGCCCCTTCCTTAGCAAGTTCATAAGCAATAGCCCTTCCAATTCCTCTGGAAGCTCCTGTAACTAAAGCTAACTTTCCTTCTAATTCTGCCATTTTTCCCCCCTTTTAAATTATAATTTTAAAAGTAAAAACTTTAAGAAAAAATTAACAATTCTCTTGACTTTTTTCTTAATATATGATACACAAAAATTAAGTAAAGTAAACAAATTTTGTTAAAAAGGAGTGATCTATGATAGAAATAAGATTGCATGGACGAGGGGGGCAAGGAGCAGTTACTTCAGCTGAACTTATAGCAATAGCAGCTATAAATCAAGGGAAATTTGCTCAAGCCTTTCCAAGCTTTGGTCCTGAGAGAAGAGGTGCTCCTGTTCAAGCATTTGCACGAATTGACGATATTCCTGTTCGCACCAGAGAAAAAGTCTATAATCCAGATATAATTTTAGTTTTAGATCCCTCTTTACCTAAGATAGTTAAAGTAACCTCAGGTCTAAAAGAAAATGGAATAGCTATTTTAAATTCTCATTATAGCGAAAAAGAAGTTAGAGAAATCTTAGGAGACTATAAAGGGATTTTAGCTTTGGTTGATGCAACAAAAATTGCTATAGAAGAAATTGGTCTCCCTATTACCAATACCACTATGTTAGGTGCTTTTTTAAAAGTAACAGGGTTAATAGAACCTTCTTATATGGAGGAGGCTTTGAAAGCCCGTTTTGGTAAATTAGCAGAAAAGAATATAAAAGCCTTACAAAGAGCTATGAAAGAAATTAAAATCTATAAATAAGGAGTAAAGCTATGCCAAAAGATCAAGGTTTAGTGAGCTGGAAAGATTTAGCTCCTGGTATGTATATTTTAGAACCAGGCAATTCTGTAAAATTCAAAACAGGAGACTGGAGGGCTTATAGACCTGTGCTTGATAAAGAAAAATGCATAAAATGTGGTATGTGTTACATTTTTTGTCCTGATTTATGTTATAAAAAGGATGAAGAGGGTTATTTTATAGTAGATCTTTATTACTGTAAAGGTTGCGGAATTTGCGCTGCTAATTGCCCTAAGGGTGCTATTACTATGGTTTTAGAGGAGGCTTAAAATGGGGAAAAAGATTGCTAAAGAAGTTTCCATTGCTATTGCTGATGCAGTAGCTCAATGTAAAGTAGATGTTATTTCAGCTTATCCTATTACACCGCAGACTCATATAGTAGAGCATTTAGCAGAGCTTGTAAATAATGGAGAACTTGATGCAGAGTATATACCGGTTGAATCTGAACATGCAGCTATGAGTGCCTGCATAGGTGCTTCTGCTGCAGGTGCAAGAACTTTCACTTCTACAGCTTCTCAGGGTCTTCTTCTTATGTATGAAAACCTCTTTATAGCCTCTGCTCTTAGACTTCCTATAGTTATGGTTATTGCTAACAGATCTATTTCTGCACCTATTAGTATCTGGAATGACCATTCTGATGTAATGACTATAAGAGATTCTGGATGGATTCAGACTTTTGCTGAAAATGGCCAGGAAGCTGTGGATTTGATCTATCATGCTTATAAAGTCGCAGAGAAAACCCTTTTACCTGTAGCTGTAAATATAGATGGATTTACTCTTTCTCATGTTATAGAACCTATAGAACTGCTTGACCAAGATTTGGTTGATAAACACATACCACCTCTGAGAATGAAATATAAATTAGATCCTAAAAAACCTGTTAGTATTGGAGCTATCGGGATTCCTGAGATATATACAGAAGCCAAAAAAGCTCAAGATGAAGCATTGAAGGCATCTTATAAGATCATAATCAATGCTTGGAGACAATTTGAGAAAATTTCAGGAAGAAAGTATCAGTCTGTAGAAACTTACGAGATGAAAGATGCTGAGGTAGCACTTATTATTATGGGAAGTTTAGCTGAAACTGCTATGAATGCAGTAGATTATTTAAGAAGAAAAGGTAAAAAGGTAGGTTTAATAAGATTTAGACTCTGGAGACCTTTTCCTTTAAGAGATTTCATTAGGTCTATAGGTAAGGTTAAAGCTCTCGGAGTAGTTGATAGAGCTGTAAGCCATTGTTCTACAGGTGGCCCTGTAGGTATAGAGGTTCGTTCAGCTTTATATCAATCTAATAAAAGACCAAAAGTGGTCAATTTTATAGCAGGACTCAGCGGAAGAGATGTCACAAAGGAAGATTTTATAGAGCTTTTTGAAAAAACCTATGAAGCTTTAAGTAAAAGACCAAAGGTTTCTTATGAAATTTATGGAGTAAAGGAGTAGAGCTATGAGACCAGAGTTAAAAAAGTTTAAAGGTTTTACTTTGAAAAAATTACCAGAATATGAAGGTTTTGCTCCAGGACATAGAGCCTGTCAGGGATGTGGAACTGTTTTACCACTCAGGTTAGCTTTAAAAGCTTTAGGACCTAATACTATTGCAGTTTCAGCTACTGGCTGTATGGAAATTATATCTTCGCCATTTCCTTATACTTCTTGGAAAATACCATGGATACATGTAGCTTTTGAAAATGCAGCTTCTGTTGCTTCTGGAATTGAAGCTGCTATTAAAATTTTGAGAAAAAAGGGGAAAATAAGAAGCAAACAGAAAATAAACATAGTGGTTTTTGCAGGAGATGGAGCTACTTTTGATATAGGTTTGCAATTTCTTTCTGGAGCTTTGGAAAGGGGACATGATTTTATCTATATATGTTTAGATAATGAGGCTTATATGAACACAGGTGTTCAAAGATCTGCTGCTACACCTTATGGAGCTCATACTACAACAAGTCCTGCTGGAACACTTATAAAGGGACAGACTACCTGGAAGAAAAATCTTATGGGGATTGTAGTTGCTCATAACATTCCTTATGCTGCTACAGCAAGTCCTGCTTATCCTACAGATCTTATGAATAAAGTTAAAAAAGCAGCTTTGGTCAATGGTCCTGCTTTTATTCATGTCTTTTCTCCTTGCCCTACAGGTTGGGGTTGTAAAGGAGAAGATAGTATTTTATTAGCTAAATTAGCTGTAGAAACAAAAGTTTTTCCTCTTTATGAAGTAATAGATGGAAAATATATAGTGAAAAGGATAACAAAACCTAAACCTGTAGAGGAATATTTAAAACTTCAAAGAAGATTCAGACATTTAACAGCTGAACAAATAGAGTATATTCAAAAAAGAGTAGATGAAGAATATGAAAAATTGATAAAACTTGCGGAGTGTTTTGCTCCTGAGGATTAATGTATTATTTTGGATTTCTTGACAGTAAAAAAATTTAAGTTATATTATTTATAAATGTAAAAAAGCGGGCGTGGCTCAGCCTGGTAGAGCGGCTGCTTGCCATGCAGCAGGTCGCGGGTTCGAATCCCGTCGCCCGCTCTTAATTTCATCACAGGGTGTTTAAAAATGAAGATAGTCTTTTACGGTCATTCCTGTTTTAAAATTGTTTCTGAAGAAGGCAAAAAGGTTCTTATAGATCCTTGGATTAGTAATCCTACTGCCCCAAAAGATGTGGATTTAGGTCCTTATGATTTTATTTTGATTACTCATGCTCATGGAGATCATTTAGGAGATGTCCTTAAACTTGCCAGAACCTCAGTAACAGAAGTTATTGCAATTCATGAAATTCAGCAATTTTTGTTAAAAAATGGTGTCCCAAAAGTTACAGGAATGAATATAGGAGGAACTTACAGAGTTGGAAATTTAAAATTCACTATGGTTCCTGCTTTCCATAGCTCTTCTTTTCCTGATGGAAGTTATGGTGGCGATCCTTGTGGCTTTGTAATTACCTTAGAGAATGGAATAAGTATTTATCATGCTGGAGATACGGGTCTATTTTATGATATGAAGCTTATTGCAGAGCTATATTCTCCCAAGATTGCTATTTTACCTATAGGAGATCATTATGTTATGGGTCCAAAAGAAGCAGCCAAAGCCTGTGATCTTTTGAGACCAGAAATTGTTATTCCTATGCATTATGGAACTTTTCCTATCCTTAGCGGAACTGTAGAAGAGTTTGAAAAGGAATTAAAAAAATACAATCTTCCTTTAACTATTGTTGCTTTAAATCCAGGAGAGGAATTTTCTAAGTAAATATTGTTGAATGTCTTATTTTTTAGCTATTTCAGGATACCGTAAAGCTGGCAAAACTATCTTAGGAACTTATCTTGTTAATAAGCTCACAGAACTCGGCTATAAAGTGGGGGTAGTAAAATCCTGTCATGAAGAGAAAATTTTAACAGATATTTCTCAGAAAGATACTTGGAACTATAGAGAGTCTGGAGCATCAGCAGTGGCTCTTTTTCAAAAAAAGTTTTTTACTCTTTATCTTCAACCAGAAAAACTAAATTTTTCTTCCTACAAAGATTGGTATAGTTATTTTCTATCACTTTTTTGGGTTTATGATCTTGTTATTTTTGAAGGATTTAAAAATTTTGACATTTTACCTAAAATTTGGATTGTCAGAGATGAGACCGAGGATATAAAAGAAATAAAAAGTTGTCTAAGGAATTTATTAGGTTTTGTTGTGAAAAATAAAAAAATGTGGCAAAAAAGATATCCTGACGAAAAATTTTGGGATTGGGATGAAAAGGAGGAAATTTTAAATTTTATTATAGAATTTATAAATAGAAATAAAAAAATGGTTCTCTTAAAAGTAAACGGAAATAAAATTCCTTTAAAAGATTTTGTAGAAGATATTTTAGCTTTACCTGTGATAGGTTTTGTTAAGGCATTAAAAGGTATACCAGAAGAAATTTTTGATATAGAAATAAAAATTAATGTTTCAAACATACTTGACAAAAAAGTTAAATAGTTTATATTTAAAATCACTGATAAGAAGGATGGGCCGGTAACTCAGTCGGTAGAGTATCGGCCTTTTAAGCCGAGAGTCGCAGGTTCGAGTCCTGCCCGGCCCATTTTTTATTTATGCCCCCATCGTCTAGCCAGGTCCAGGACACCGGCCTTTCACGCCGGCGACAGGGGTTCAAATCCCCTTGGGGGCGCTTTTGAATGATATTTTTTTCAATTTTATAAATTTTTTTAAAAATGTCCAAGAATTTAGCTATAGTTCTTTTAAGTTCTGGAATGGATAGTGCAGTCTGTGCCAGTATAGCTTCTCAAAACCATCGTTTAGCTTTCTTGCATTTTCAATATGGACAAAAGTCTTATAAAAAAGAATTGGAGTGTTTTAAAAAATTAATAGAATATTTTAAACCTGAAAAATATTACATTCTTGATATTCCATTTCTTAAAGAGATCGGAGGTTCAAGTCTTACTTCTGAAAATGTTGAAATTCCTGAAGATGATGATGCTCCTATTCCATCTACTTATGTTCCCTTTAGAAATGGTATATTTTTAAGTTTAGCTACTGCCTGGGCTGAAGTTATAGGAGCAAAAAAAATCTTCATAGGAGTCAATGAGGTGGATTTCTCTGGTTACCCTGATTGCAGAGAGGCTTTTATTAAAGCTTTTAATCAAGCTATTAACCTTGGCACAAGGCCTGAAACCCAAATAGAAATAGAGATCCCTCTTATTAAACTCTCTAAAAAAGAGATTGTTGAATTAGGTATCAAGCTTGGAACACCTTTTCATTTAACCTGGTCTTGTTATAGAGAAGGAGAAAAAGCTTGCGGAAGATGTGCCTCTTGTAAATTAAGATTAAAAGCTTTTAAAGAGGCGGGCATTCCTGATCCTATACCTTATGAAAACTTTTGAGTGCAAAAAATGTGGATTTTGTTGTAAAGGTGAAAGCACAGTTAGCCTCTCTATTGAAGAAATAAAAAATATTTCTAAATTTCTCGGTCTTTCAGAAGGAAAATTTCTTAAACTTTATACTGTTAAAAAAGGAAAATACAGAATTGAAATGAAAACTGTAGATGGATATTGTGTTTTTTTTGATAAAGAAACTAAACTATGTAAAATTCATCCTGTAAAACCTGCTAAATGTAAAGAATGGCCTTTTGTTTCTGCTATTTTTAAATATCCTGAAAATTTCTACATTATTAGACAATTTTGCCAAGGACTAAAAAATTTTTCTTGGGAAGATTTAAAACTTTTATGTAAAAACTTGAATAAAGAAAAAAATGTTTTAAAATAAAAACGTATATAAAATAAATAAAGAGGGAAACTAATGAAGAAGCAAAAGTTGGAATTTTATAAAAGTTTAGGATTAAAATTAACACCTCAAAGATTAGCTATTATAGAATATTTAGAAGGAAACAAAGAGCATCCCTCGGCTGAGGATATTTACAATGCTTTAAAACCCAAATTTCCGAGTATGTCTTTTGCTACTGTTTATAACACTTTGGAGATTTTAGTGAAAAAGGGATTAATTAAAGAATTAAATGTAGAAAGTACAAGAAAAAGATTTGATCCTTCAACACATCCTCATCATCATTTCTTTTGCAAAAGATGCAAAAAAGTTATAGATGTAGATAATCAAATTAATATTCCTGTGCCTGAGCAATTAAAAGGTTTTGATATAGAAGATATTCAAATTATTTTTTATGGATTATGTTCAGAGTGCAAATCTGAGTCTAAGTAAAGTTTTTATTGGCTTGACAAAATTTTAAAGTATATTATTTTTTATATTTGCAGAGGTGAAGAGGGGCCCGTAGCTCAGTTGGTTAGAGCCACCGGCTCATAACCGGAAGGTCCCAGGTTCGAATCCTGGCGGGCCCATTAGTTTATTTATGTCTTTATTAGTAAAAGATTTATATAAATTTTTAGAAAATTTAGCTCCTCTTCAGATTGCTGAACCCAGAGATAATAATGGATTACAAATAGGTTCTTATAATAGTTCTGTTTCTGGAATTCTTTTAACAGTAGATGTAACTAAAAATGCTATTTTTTATGCATTAGAAAAAAATTTAAATCTTATAATAAGCCATCATCCTTTAATATTTAATCCCCTTTCTTGCATCCTTAAAGATGAACTTAAGGGAGAGCTTATTTATCTTCTTATAAAACATGATTTAAATCTAATTTCATGGCATACACCCTTAGATAAAATTTCTGAAGGGGTATCAGAGGCTTTTTTAAAAGCTCTAAATTTTGAGAGTTCAGATTTTATTATAAAAGAAGAAAAATTTAATCAAAAATTTGGTCTTGGAAGGGTTGTATATTTAAAAAAATCTATTAAACTGCAAGATTTAGCAGAAAAAATTAGTCATATTATTGACAGTTGGATAATGGTAGTGGGTGATTTAGATTCATCAATAGACTCTTTTGGTTTTTGCGGAGGTTCAGGTTCTTTTCTAAAAGATGAATTAAAAAAGATCGGAGTTTATACTTTAATTACTTCTGATGTGAAATATCATACTGCAAAAGATTCCTTAGAAGAGGGTTTCAATTTTATAATTATAGATCATGGCTTATCAGAAAGTTTTATTTTACCAGTTCTTAAAGATAAATTACAAAAATTTTTTTCTGAAAAAAATGTAGTTCTTCCTATAGAAATATATAAAGAACCAAGTCCATATAAAATTTTTAAAAATAAGAGGAGGGATTAGATGCAAGAAGAAATATTAAAACTTATTGAATTACAAAAGATTGATTTAGAAATTTTAAAAATTGAAAAAGCCATGAATGATATTCCTCAATCTCTTCAAAAGGCTCAGAAAGATAAAGATCAAATTCAAAAGAAGTTGGAAGAACTTTCTTCTCTTCTGGAAGAAAAGAAAAAGCAAAAAGATCTTTTTGAAGAAGAATTAAAGCAAGAATATCAAAGATTAAAAAGCACTCAGGCTCGTCTAATCCAAATTAGAGGAACAAGAGAATATCAACTTCTTTTAAGAGAAATTGAAGAAATTAAAAAAGCTAATAAACAAAAGGAGGATGAAATTTTAAAATTAATGGAAGAGATAGAAAATCTGGAACAAGAAAAAACTAAGTTGTTAGAAGAATTAAATAAAATTGAAGCTATTTTTAATGAAGAAAAACAAAAATTTGAAGCCTTTTGTGCTGAACTTTCTAATAATAAAGCTGAACTTCTCAAAAAAAGAGAAAATATAGCTCAAGAAATTCCTTCTAACTTATTAAAAAAATATGAAATTCTTAAACAAAAAAAGGGTGGAGTTGGAATTGCTCCTGTAGATAATTATGTGTGTGAAGGTTGTCACATGGCTATACCTCCTCAACTTTACAATGAAATTCAGAAGGATAATCGGTATTATGAGTGCCCTCATTGTAAAAGACTCATTTTTTATAAAAAAATTTACATATCTGAAGAAGAACCAAAAGAGGAGGCAATTTCAGAAGAAAAAGCTATCTCTGAAGAAAAAGCCTCTGCTGCTTAGTTAAAAAATTTTTAAAAAATGGATTATTTAAAGCTAAAACCCGATCTTTCTAATTTAGAAGAAATTTCTGAAAAAATAGCTTTTTATTTAAAAAAAGATAAAGTAGGAGCTATACCTACAGAAACCTTTTATGGATTAGCAGCTAATCCCTTTTCAGAAAGGGCTTTAAAAAAGCTTATTTCTTTTAAAAAACGGCCTAAAAATAAACCTATTCTTTTACTTATTTCTAATATAGAACAACTTTATTCTTTGGTAAAAGAAATACCTCCTGTAGCAGAAAAACTTATAGAAAAATTTTGGCCAGGACCTTTAACTATAGTTTTTCCTGCTAAAGAAAATCTATCTTCTTTATTAACATCTGGGACTAATACTATAGGAATAAGGCTTTCTTCTTCTCCTATTGTAAAAAAAATCATAGAGATATTTGGCAATCCTGTCACAGGAACAAGTGCTAATATAAGTAACAAACCACCCTGTAAAAGTGCTCAGGAAATTTTAGAACAATTAAAAGACTTAGATTTTATTTTAAATGGGGGGCATCTTGAAACCTCAGCTCCCTCTACTATTGTTTCTGTAGTGGATAATAATATCTCTTTAATACGAATTGGAGCAATATCTTTTAAAGAAATTTTAGAATCTTTTTTATAATTTTATTATTCCTCTTCAGCTATTTCTATTTCTAAATAAGAATGCCCACATTCATAACATTTAACATCTAAAATATTTTCTAAAAGAGCTACATATAAAGTGTCACAGCCACAGATTTTACAGGCATTTCCTATATTTTCTTCATTTATAGCTTCTAAAATATCTTCCCTAAGATCCTCAGGTATATCTGGATCAAAAATAACTTTCACACTTTCCTCCTAAAAACCAAATTTATATTAATCTTATCAAAAATTCTTATTTTGTAAAGTAATTTTTTTAAATTTTTTAAAAATTTTTCAAACCTTTTTGATAATTACAGTATCTTTTAAAAATTCTTCTTTTTTTTCAGGATAATCAACCAAATAATGAGTTCCTCTGGATTCTAAACGTTTTTGAGAAGATTCTATAATTAATTCTGCTACCAAAGCTATTTTTTTAAGTTCCATAACATCTAAATCTAAGTATATCCCTTTCCAGTTTTCTTCTATTTCTTTTTTTAAAAAATCTAATCTTTTTTTAGCAAATTCAAGCATTTTTAAACTTCTAACTATTCCAACAAAATCCCACATAATTTTTCTTATAATATCCCAATTATGGGATATAAATACTTTTTCATCTTTTATTTCTTTAATTACAGGATCTTTTATTTTAGGTTCCTTAAAGGGTTGATCTTTTAATTTTTTCCACATTTCCTTGATTTTTAAACTGGCTTGATGAGCAAAGCATATACCTTCTAATAAAGAATTAGAAGCTAATCTGTTAGCACCATGTAAGCCTGTGCAAGCACATTCTCCTATAGCGAATAAGTTTGAAATATCTGTTTGTCCCCATAGATTTGTATAAATTCCTCCACAAAGATAATGAGCAGCAGGAACTACTGGAATAGGTTGAGATGTTATATCTATTCCATATTTTAAGCATGTTTCATAAATATAAGGGAAACGTTTTTTTATATAATCAGATGGTAAATGGGTAATATCTAAATAAACACAGTCAGCACCTGTTTTTTTAAGTTCCATATCAATAGCTCTGGTAACAATATCTCTTGGAGCAAGCTCTTTTCTTACAGGATCATATTTATGCATAAATCTTCTTCCTTCAGCATTAAGCAATATAGCACCTTCTCCTCTCAGAGCTTCAGAAATTAAAAAATTTTTAGCTTTGGGATGATAAAGACAGGTAGGATGAAATTGAATAAATTCCATATTAGCAATTCTACAACCTAAATTATAAGCCAAAGCTATACCATCTCCTGTAGAAGTGTCAGGATTACTGGTATAAAGATATACCTTACCTGCTCCACCTGTGCATAGAACCACTACTTTGGCTAAAAACATAATTGGTTTAACATGAGTGAGATCAAGAGCAAGAGCTCCCAACACTTGAGAAGGCTTTTCTGAATTATTCTTGTCCCCTATAAGTTTAACCACAAAGTGATTTTCCAGAATTTTTATATTTTTTGTTTCCAAAACTCTTTCTATAAGAGTGTTTTCAATAACCCTTCCTGTATAATCTCCTACATGAAGGATTCTTTTTTTAGAATGACCACCTTCTAAAGTTAAATGAAACTTTTGAGGATTATCAGGGTCTTTATCAAAACTTACTCCCCAGTTTATTAAATCTTTTATTCTTTCAGGAGCTGTTTTCACAACCAACTCTACAGTTTCTCTTTTGCAAAGACCATCTCCAGCTATAAGAGTATCTTGAATATGAAAATCAAAACTATCGTCCTCTCCCATTACACAGGCAATTCCTCCTTGAGCTAAAGTAGTAGCAGTTTCAAACATGCGTTTTTTAGCAAGAATGGTAATATCTCCGAGGTCTTTTAATTTCAAAGCTAAGCTTAATCCTGCTATACCTGAACCTATTATCAAAATATCTGTTTTAGAGATTTCCATTTTAAAATCTCCTTAATACTTAATATTGCTGTAATATTTTTGGTCTTCTTTGAAGAAAGTATTGCAAAAGCTCTGGACCACTTTTAAAAAATAAAGAAGAACGATAAGCTTCTCTTTCACAGAATTTTATATCTCTCTTTTTATCTTTATCTTTTACTGAATCAAAAATAGCTACAGGAACAGGTTTAGCTGAATGAGTTCTTATAGAAATAGGGGTCAAATGGTCACAACATACCAAAATTCTATATTTATCAGTAATTTCAATAATTTTTTCCAGTAAATATCTAATTATTCTTCTATCAAATTCATTTATAGCTTTTATTTTAAGTTCTAAAGAGCCTTCATGAGAAACTTCATCTGGAGCTTCTACATGAATTAAGACAAAATCGTGATCTTTTAAAGCTTCTATAGCATAATCAACTTTACCTTCGTAATTAGTATCTAAATATCCAGTTGCTCCTGGAACATCTATAACTGTCATATTAGCAAGTACAGCTAAACCTTTTATTAAATCTACTGCAGAAATAACAGCTCCTTTAAGTCCCCATCTTTCTTCAAATGGTTCAAACTCCGGGGTTCTTCCCTGTCCCCAAGGCCATATAGCATTCGCAGGGGGTTTATTTTCTATTTTTCTCCTTTGATTAATGGGATGTTTTTCCAGAATTTCTATAGCTTTAATAATAAACTCTTTTAAATAAGGTTCTTCATCATAAGCTTGAAAAGCAAACCAGACACTTTTTCCTAAAAGATCATGAGGAGGATAAGTATGAAGACCTCCTGATCCTCCCCTCCATATCAAAATATGTCTGTAACTTACTCCAGGAATTATTTCTATTTTATCTGTAGCTGCATACCTATTTATTGCCTCTATTAATTGTATAGCTTCTTCTGTAGAAATATGCCCTGCAGAATAATCTTCCATTATTAGATCATTTCCCTCAAATTTTAAGGTTACTAAATTACATCTATAAGCAACATCTTCTGGTCTTAAAATTATTCCACGACTCGCTGCTTCAATAGGACCTCTTCCAGTATATTTTTCTTCAGGAGAATATCCCAAAAGTCCCATAATTGCTACATCTGATCCAGGATGCATACCAGGTGGAACTGTCTGACAAGTTCCTATCTCTCCATAAGAAGCTATAAAATCCATACCAGGTGTAATAGCCACTTCTAAAGGTGTTTTTCCCTCAAGTTCTTTCATAGGAAAATCTCCCATTCCATCTCCTATAAGCATAATATACTTCATCCCTTCTTCAGGAACAAAAGATTCTTTTTGAAATGGTATTTGTTCATCTATAATTTGAGAAATAGTTTCTTTTTTCTTTCTTCTACCCATAAAACCTCCTTTTTATTTTAAGATCTTTGCTAAAAAAAAGGCTAATTTAAAAAATAAGAAAAAAAACAAAGTTAACAAGATCTGAGAAAAAAAATCTGTTGGAACTAAAAGCACTGACATAGCATAAAAAAAACCTAAAAAGTAAAATCTTCTTTTTTTGTAAACTTCTTCAGTAATAAATTCTTCTTTTATTAAAAGAGCTAAAAATAAAGGCATCTGAAATATAATAACAGAAAAAAGAATAACCCTTAAAATAAAAAATAAAAAATAATTAATCTTTAAATTAGCCTCAAAATTTTTACCAAAATACAAAAAAATTTTCAGTAAAATAGGAACAAACAAAAAATAACCCACAATTATTCCTAAAATTCCAAGAAAAATGGATAAAGTAAATATTTTTTTCAAAAGTTTTTTTTCAGGTTCATAAAATTCTGAAGAAACAGCTTTCCATAAACGTATCAGTAAAAAAGGAAAAGTTATAATTAAAGCCATATAAAAAGATGCTCTTAACAAAACGAATAAAGCTTCTTCTAAAGAAGTAAAAACTAAAGGTTCTCCTTTAAGGAATTTAAAATAAGGAAGCATCAGATAAGGGAAAACATAAGGAAGTGTAAAAAAAATAAAAAACCACAAAAAAAGGAAAAGGAAAGAATAAATAATAATTTCTTTTCTTATTCTACCAAGAACATCTACTGCGAATATTTTAGGAATGTTTAGTTTGCTCATCAGATTTCAAGGACTCTTCAGTTTTTAAAGCTTCTTCTGCCAATTTGGTTGTATCTTCTTTTATTTCTTCTATTTCCTTTTTTGCCTCTTTTAAGTCTTTTCCTATTTCATCAATTTCAAGTTCTCTTTTTATTTCTTCTATACTTTTTCTTAATTCAATAGATAATCTGGCTAAATATTTCCCTACTTCAGGAAGTCTTTCAGGACCAAGAACAATAAGAGCAACTAAAAAAATTATAACAGCTTCAGAAAATCCAATATTAAACATTTAAATACTCTCTGGGTATGTTTTTGCCTAAGCTACAAAAAAGTTCATAACTGATGGTTCCAGCTAAATCTGCGAGTTCATCAGCTGGAACCTCTTCATTTTTTCCTCCAAGAAGGATAACCTCATCTCCTATTTGAGGATTTTCTACATCTGTTAGATCTAAATACAAAGCCTTCATAGAAATATTTCCAACAATAGGAACCCTTTTATCTTTATAAAAAGCAAAACCTTTATTACTTAAACTTCTTAAATATCCATCTCCATATCCTACTGGAATTAATCCTAAAATAGTGTCTCTCTTAGCCAAAAAATTGGGGCCATATCCTGCGTATTCTCCTTTTTTTATTTTTTTTATCTCTATTATGCGGGACTTGAAAGTCATAACTGGATAAAGTTTTATAATTTCCTTAGCTTTTTTATTAGGATACCCTCCAAAAAGACTAATCCCTGGTCTTACCAAGTTTCCTTTCTCTGATAAAAATATTATACCACCTGAATTAGCAAAATGAATATATTTAGGTTTAATATTATGCTTGTTTAACATATAAATTGCATCCTTAAATTTTTTCAGTTGAAGCTGAGTTAATTCATGTTCTGGTTTTTCAGAGCAGGAAAAGTGAGTCATAACTCCTATTAATTTTAAACTTGAAATCTGTTTATATTTTTCTATAAATAAATCAAGTTCCTCTAAAGAAATACCAAACCTGTGCATCCCTGTATCAATTTTCAAATGAAACTCAAGTCTGATATTTTTTTTATTGGCAAAATTCTCTAAACATTCTAAGGATTCTATACTAACTATTACAGGTGTTATATCAAGCCTGATTAATTCTTCTATCCAATCTTTTTCAAAACCTGACAAAAGAAGAATGGGTTCTTTAAATCCTTGTTTTCTTAAAATTTGAGCTTCTTCTGGCTCAGAAAGCCCCCATCCCCAAATACCTTCAGTAGAAAGAGCTTTAGCTACTTCTAAAAGACCATGACCATAAGCATCATTTTTGATAACTGGCAAAATTTTAGTTTCTTCTGGTAAAAATTTTTTTAAAGCTCTTAAATTTTTTTTTAAGTTATTAAGATTTATTTCTAATTTTTTAAACCAAATAATCTTTATCCTCTCCTTTTAATCTTTCAAAATTCTTTTTATATAATCTGAAGCAGAAAGTCCAGCTATACAACCTTCTCCTACAGCTTTAGCTAGTTGTAAAGGAGGTCCTGTTAAATCTCCACAAGCAAAAATACCCTCCATATTTGTTTCCATATTTCTATTAACTTTTACATAGCTAAAAGTTTCAGGGTCAAGTTCTATTCCAATAGGAGCAAGAAGCTCCAAAGGACCTTTAGCTCCTATTTCTATAAATATACCATCCAGCTCCAATATAGTTTCATCTTCTAATTTTAATCCTTTTACTTCTTCTTTTCCTATTATATCAATAGGCTTTTTTTCAAGAATACTAATGTTCTTATTGATAAGACTATTTTTGTCATCTTCTGTTAAATCTTTTAAAGGATAAAAATAGACCTCTTTGGCAAAATTGGTTAATAATTTAGCACCATGAATAGCAGCACTACCATCTCCTATAACTGCTACTTTTTTTTCTTTATAAAACCAGGCATCGCAATCTATACAATAAGATAGTCCTTTTCCTATAAATTTATCTTCATCTTTAAAGATTTTTTTTGGTCTTTTAACTCCCAAAGCAAGTATAAGAGATAAAGCTGTTATTTCTTTTTCTTTTTCTGTAATAAGTTTATAACCTGATTCTAATGGTTCTATTTTTACGATATCCTCTTCTAAAATTCTTACTTCAAATCTTTTAAGTTGTTCCATACCTATTTCTAAGAGAACTTTTCCTTTTATTTTTTCTTTAAAACCAAAATAATTTTCAATATAAGCCTGAGCTAAAGCACTTTTATAAGGTTTTCCAAATATTATAACTTTATGTTTTCTTCTTCCTGCATGGATACCTGCCTGAATTCCAGCTGGTCCCATACCTAAAATAGCTATCTCATAATCCCAGCTCATCTTTCTACCTCCTCTATATATTCATCTTCTATCTCATCAGGATTTATCTTTATCCTATATTCTTCACTTAACCAGCCATAAAGATCTGCAAGTTTACATTTTTTAGAACAAAAAGGTCTATAAGGATTGTTTTCCCACTGAGTCCTTTTCCCACAAACAGGACATTTAATTTTTATTAACTTATTACCCATATTGCCCTATCTTCAAAATAAGAAATTATTTTTTGACTCACTGAACCCAACAATAATTCTTTTAAACCGCTTCTACCTCTTCTTCCAATTATTACAGTAGAATAATCATTTTTTTTAGCAAATCTTATAATTTCTCCAGCAGGACCAAATATCCCTCTTTTTAAAACTAATTGAATTCTTTCACAGAATATTTTATTCTCTTCCAAAACATTTTTTAATTTTAAAAAATACTCTTTATACTCTGGATTTTTAGTAATTTTTAAAAGTTCTTCTATACTACCTTCAAATTCTTTTATATCTGAAAAAGGATAAAAATTATGAAAAAATGTAATAGTAGCATCTTTATGAAATGATAAAATAAAGCTCACATAGTCTGCTACTTTTAATCCTGTTTCTCCTAAATCTAAAGCTACCAAAAACTTTTTATTCCATTTTTCTCCTCTTATCAACCATACAGGAACACAGCTTATATTGATAAGTTTATGAGTAACCCCTCCTAAAATGTATGTGCTGATTTTAGAAAGTCCTCTTTTTCCAACAATTATAGCATCATACAAATTATCACAGGCTATTCTAAGTATATCTTGAACAACATTTGAGTATTTAAAAATAACTTTGATATAGCAATTTCCTTTTATTTTAGCTTTCAAACTCTCTGCAACCTCTTTAAGTTCTGCTTCTGTTCTTAAATAATCTTCTTTAGCTCTTTTCTCTATTTCTTCCTCATGTATTAATTTCTTAATAAGTTTGCTTTCCTGTAAAACATGAATCTCTGGATGTTCAATTATTTTTAATAAGGTTACATCTACATAGGTATTCTCAAAAACAGATTTTAAATAAAATAAAGCCTTGGCACTCGAGGCACTATTGTCATAACATAAAAGAAAATGAGGATTTATTTTGGAATCAATTTTCATAACCTATTTCTTTTTTAGCCTTGTCTATTTCTTTTTTTACACTTTTAAATCCTGTTCCACCAAAAATTTCTCTTCTTTTAATTGCATTTTCTATGGTTAACCACTTGTAAACATCCTCTTCAATAACATTTGAAAACCTTTGAAACTCCTCTAAGGTTAATTTTTCAAGTTTTTTACCTCTTTTTTCAGCATAAAGAACAATCTGCCCAGTAATATAATGTGCTTTTCTAAAAGGAATTCCCTTAGTTACTAAATAATCTGCAAGTTCTGTAGCAAGAAGATAACCTTTATTAAGATATTTTTCTATATTTTCCTTTTTAATTTTTAAACCTTGTATCATTAAAGCCATCATTTTTATAGAATTTATAACTGTATCTAAGGATTCAAAAATAGGAAGTTTATCCTCCTGTAAATCTCTATTATAGCTTAAAGGAAGACCTTTAATTAAAACCATAAGTTTAATAAGATCACCCACAGCTATAGAGCTTTTTCCTCTTATCAATTCTGCTCCATCAGGATTTTTCTTTTGAGGCATAAGAGAACTACCTGTACAATACCTGTCAGGAAGATCTATAAAATCAAATTCTTGACTCATCCATATAATAAGCTCTTCACACCATCTTGACAGATCAAGCATAATAAGACTCAAAATAAAAGCCAATTCCAAAATAAAATCTCTGGAACTTACTGCAAAAACACTATTTCTGGTAGGTTCATTAAAACCAAGATTTTTAGCAATTTTTTTTCTGTCCAAATTAAAACCACAACCTGCAAAAGCCGAACTTCCAAGAGGACAAAGTTTTAGCCTTTTCTCATAATCTTCAAGTCTTTGTAAATGAAGCCTCATCATTTCATAATAAGCCATAATCCAGTGTGAAAAAAGAACAGGTTGAGCATGTTGAAGATGGGTAAAACCAGGTATTATAATTCCATAATATTCTTCTGCTTTATCTATTATAGTTTTCATTAAGTTTTTAAGAGACCACTTTAATTCTTCTGCTTTATCTATTAAAAAAAGCCTTAAGTCTGTGACTACTTGTTCATTTCTACTTCTTCCTGTATGAAGTTTATAAGCCACCTCTCCGATCTTTTCAAAAAGAGCTTTTTCTATATTCATATGAACATCTTCATATTCCTTACGAAAAATAAAGACTCCTTTTTTTATTTCATCTTCTATTTCTTTAAGTCCTTTATAAATGAGATTATATTCTGAGTCTGAGAGAATTTTGATTTCTGTTAATGCTTGGGCATAAGCAAGGCTTGCTTTTATTTCATAAAGAGCTAACTTATAATCAAAAGATACAGATTCGCTGAAATCTTCAAAAAACTTATCTGTTTCTTCCTGAAATCGTCCGCCCCAAGGCTTTTTTTCATCCATAGTTTTTACATTTTAACCTTTTTTAAAAAAATTACAAATTACCATAAATTACCAC